>Ga0310830_100023_pt1 | contig 411024 bp, 387 predicted proteins | sample WT_ome_5_FD_201301 | JGI IMG/M metagenome (GOLD analysis project Ga0310830, IMG submission 201301) | Sorghum-adapted microbial communities enriched on wild type (WT) sorghum from Joint BioEnergy Institute, Emeryville, California, United... ... | reverse complement strand
CGCTGTAGAGCTCGTGCCACGGGTTCGACGGGCGCCAGGCCTGCTGGGCGGCCTCGACGGCGGCCCAGCGCAGCGTTGTCGAGCCGGCCTTGGAGAGCTTGCCGGTGCGCGAGGTCTGTCCGGACTGCTTGATCTTCGGTGCCAGGCCGGCGTAGCCGATGAGCTTCTTGGCCGACGGGAACCTGGAGATCTCGCCGATCTCGGTGGCGAGTGTGAGCGCGAGCAGCTCAGCGACTCCGGGGATGGACACAAGCAGGCGCGCGCGATCGTCGGCGCGAGCAAGCGGTCGCAGCTCGCGGTCGATGGGGTCGATCTGGCGATCCAGGTCGTCGATGACCTCGATGAGCACCGCGATCGACCGACACCAGGTCGGCGGGACGCCCTGCTCGGCGAGTCGTTCGAGCGCGCCGGGCTTGCGCAGCGTCGTCACGCCGGTTCGTAGGCCCCATTGCGTGACGAGTCCGAACGTGCGGTTCATCGCTGAGGTCCGCAGCCGGATCAGGTGCGCGCGGCGGCGCAGCAGTTCCCGAACGGCGCGCTCATCCAGCGACGGAACCCAGAGCGCCGGGACGAGGTCGCGGCGGACCAGCTCGGCGAGCACGCGCGCGTCGATCCGGTCGGTCTTGCAGGCCAACGGCGCGACCGCCTTGACCTTGCGAGCGTTGGCGATGTCGATCTGCCATCCGCAGGCCTGCAGCCGGTCGCGGACCCACGCGGCGCCGCTCATCATCTCCACGCAGCCACGGACGTCCGGACCGAGGTTGACCACCAGACGGGCCAGGCCGTCCTGGTCGGCGGGGATGAACCCTTCGCCGACGATGTGGCCATGCTCGTCGAGCGAGCACCAGGCCGCCTTGCGGGTGCCCCAGTCGATCCCGAGAAACTGCATCCAGGCCTCCTCCGCGTCGGAGCGTTGCTGATCAGCACCGAGTCTCTCGGCGCGGGGAGGCCGCCGCGTAGCGGCGTCGCCGTCCTTCATGACATTCGTGTGGATGGAGGGCGAGCGCGTCGGCGAGCTCGTCCTCAAGGACAACGGCAACCTGCAGTTCCGTTACGACCCGGCCTATGCCGGCCCGCCCATCTCGCAATCGCTCCCGAAGCAGCGCGAGGCGCATCCCCACGCAGTGACGAAGGCGGTCTTCGGCGGCCTGTTGCCCGAAGCCGAGATCCGCCGTGCGGTCGCCCGGAACCTGGGTGTCTCGGTGGAGAACGACCACGCCCTGCTCGCCGAGCTCGGCGGAGACGTCGCGGGCGCGCTGACGCTTCTCGAGCCCGGGACCGAACCAGCCACCGAGCCGGCCACGATGGCCTTGACCTCGGAGGAGGTGGACCGCCTCCTGACCGACCTGCCGCAAAGGCCTCTGGCCGCCGATCCCGCCGAAGGCGTGCGTCTGTCCCTGGCCGGCGCGCAGCCCAAGCTCCCGGTCATCATCGAGCCCGACGGCACGGTGGCACTGCCGACGAGCAGTGCCGCGGCCACGACCCACATCCTGAAGCCCGAGCCGGCGCGGTTCCCAGGACTCGTCGACAACGAGGCGTTCTGCATGGACCTGGCCCACGCATGCGGTCTGCAGGCGGCCGCGGTGCGCAAGGCTCGGACATCGTCGGGCCTGGCGTACCTGGTCGTGGAGCGCTACGACCGCGACCTGACAGTCGAGCCCATCCGCAGGCTCCACCAAGAGGATTTCTGCCAGGCGCTCGGCCGGTCATCGGACACCAAGTACCAGGCCGAGGGTGGGCCGTCGGTCGCCGAAGTGGTCGCCGTCCTCCGCAGGGCGACAAGCCTGCCCGCCCAAGAACTGCCCCGGTTCATGCAGGCGCTCGCCTTCAACTGGCTCATCGGCAACTGCGACGCGCACGCGAAGAACTACTCGCTGCTGTACGACCGCGGCGCCCCGACCCTCGCACCCCTGTACGACCTCGTGAGCACCGTGGTCTACGACGAGCTGACCACCCGGCTGGCCATGTCGATCGACGGAGCGCGGAAGATCGACGAGGTCACCGAACACGCCTGGGAACGGCTCGCGAGCGAGATCCGTTACCGGCCGACCACCATGCATGCGGCGCGAGCCACGCTGCTGACACGCGCCGCCGAGCAAGCGCAGATGCTGACGCAGCAACCCGAGCACGACAACGACATGGCGCACCGCATCGCCGACCGCGTCGTGCGCCTGGCCCGGTCGTCCTGACCGCCGGGCGCCGGCTCAGGCGCCACCACGGTCGGCGTGCGGGCGGGCCTCGATGAGCGCCTACTCCTCGGCGCGCGCCGCCCCGGCGGGGCTCGCGTCGGCCTCCGCCGCGAGCTGCGCGAGCAGGCGCAGGGCGGTCTCGGACGGCGAGCCGGGCTCGGCGACGTAGGTCAGGAGCGTCTGGCCCGGGTCTCCGGGGAGCGTGAACGTCTCGAACCGCAGCTCGAGCTCGCCGACGACCGGGTGCGCGTAGCGCTTGCTGCCGAACGTCTTCTCGTGGACGTCCGCTCCCGCCCACCACCGCGCGAACTGCGGGCTCTTGACCGACAGCTCGCCGATCAGCGCCTCGAGCTCCTCGTCGTCCGGGTACTGCGCGGCGGCGCGGCGCAGGACGCCGACCGTGTCGTGCGCGACGACCTCCCACTCGACGTACACGTCGCGGGCGGCGGGGTCGAGGAACACGTGGCGCGCGAGGTTGCGCTCGCGCGGGCTCATCGCGCCGAAGTCGCCGACGAGCGCCGCCGCGAGACGGTTCCACGCCAGCACGTCCATGCGCCGGCCCATGACGAGCGCGGGGACGTCGCGGGAGGCGTCGAGCAGCCAGGTCAGCGCCGTCCGCGCCTCCTCGCGAGACGGGGTCCGGTGGCGCGGGCGGGCGCGCTCGGACGCGCCGAGCTCGTGCAGGTGCCGGCGCTCGAGGTCGTCGAGGCGCAGCGCGCGGGCGAGCGCGTCGAGGACCTCCGGCGACGGGTGCCGCGCGCGGCCCTGCTCGAGCCGGACGTAGTAGTCGACGCTGACGCCGGCGAGCTGCGCGAGCTCCTCGCGGCGCAAGCCCGGCACGCGGCGCCGGCCGAGCACCGGGATCCCCACGTCGTCCGGGCGGACGCGCGCCCGCCGGGCGGCGAGGTACTCGCCGAGGAGGTTCGCGTCGGCTGCCATCCCCCGTAAGGGTGCCACCGGACCGGCCGGCGAGGGTGGCCCTGTCGGTCCCAGGTTCGAGAGGGCTCTGGCTGCGGCCGCCGGCGCGGCGCATCGTCGGCGGCCATGAGCACCACCACCGACACCTCCCCCCTCGCGGCGCCCGCCGCCCACCCGCTCGAGGGCCGCGTCGCGGTCGTCACCGGCGCGTCGAGCGGCATCGGCGCGGCGACCGCCCGCGCGCTCGCCGCCGGCGGCGCCCGCGTCGCGCTCCTCGCCCGCCGGCGCGACCGGCTCGACGCCCTCGCCGGCGAGCTCGGCGAGGACGTGATCGCGATCACCGCCGACGTGCAGCGCGACTCCGACCTCGCGGCGGCCGCCGAGGCGGTCGGCGCGCGGCTCGGCCGGCCGGACCTCGTCGTCGCGAACGCCGGCGTGATGATCGGCCAGCGCTTCGCCACCCAGCCCGCGGCCGACCAGGACCGCATGGTGGACGTCAACGTCACCGGCGTGCTGCGGACCGTGCGCGCGTTCCTGCCCGCGCTGCGCGAGGCCGCGGCCGACGGGGCGGCCGCCGACCTCGTCACGATCTCCTCGATCGGCGCGCACCGGCGGTTCCCCGGCTACGCCGTCTACTGCGCGACGAAGGCTGCGGTCACAGCGCTCGCGCAGGGGCTGCGCATCGAGCTCGCCGCCGAGGGCGTGCGCGTGACGGCCGTCGAGCCCGGGCTCGTCGAGAGCGAGCTCGGCGACCACGTCACCGACCCGGAGGCCGCCGCCGGGCTCGCCCACATGAAGGCGACGGTCGGCCCGATGCGCGCCGAGGAGCTCGCCGACGCGATCGCGTACGCGGTCAGCCGGCCGGCCGGCGTGCACCTGCACCACCTCGTGGCCATCCCGACCAGGCAGGACTGAGCAGAGCCGCGGCGGTCACGCCGCGCGCAGGGCGGCGGTGGGCGGCATCCGCGACGCGCGGACCGCGGGAACGAGGCCGGCGGTCGCGCCGATGAGGAGCGCCGCCGCCACGCCGCCCGCCCACGCCTCGGCGGGGACGACGACCGCCCAGCCCTTCGCGGCGGCGTAGACGGCGGTGGCCGCGACCCCCGCCAGGACGCCCGCGAGGCCGCCGGCGGCGGCGAGCAGGACGGCCTCGCCGAGGAACTGCGCCCGGATCGCGCGCCGAGTCGCGCCGAGCGCGCGGCGCAGCCCGATCTCCGAGCGGCGCTCGAGCACCGACACGATCATCGTGTTGGCCACGCCGACCGCGCCGACGAGCAGCGCGACGACGCCGAGGCCCAGGAACAGGCTGTCGAACGCGCCGGCCGCGGCGGCGCGCGCGGTGAGCGCGTCGGACGGCCGGCCGACGTTCACCTCGCCGGGCGCCTGCGGGTTGGCGGTCCGGGCGAGCAGCGCCCGCACCTCGGCCTCCCGGCCGCTCGCGGTGCGCACATAGAGCGCGCTCGGCGGGCCGTCGCCGGCCGCCCCGGGCTCCGTGGGCAGGTGGCCGAGGTAGCGCCGCGCGGCCGGGTAGCCGACGAGCGCGCTCTGGTCGACGGACGGCTCGAGCGGCGCCGGCGCGAGGATGCCCGCGACGCTGAACCACTGCCCGCCGAGCCAGATCCGCCGGTCCGCGTGGACGCGGTCGATGCCGAGCCGCCGCGCGGCGACCGACCCGAGGACCGCGACCGGCTCGCGCGCCGTGCCGGCGTTCAGCCACCGGCCGCGCGCGACGGTGGTGCCGAGCACCCGCGGCAGGCCGAGGCTCGCCGCCCGGACCTGCAGGCCGCCGGTGTTGCCCACCGGGATCGCGTCGCTGCGGTAGACGTGCGCGTCCTCGACCAGGCCGGTGTGGGCGACCTGCTCGACGCCGTCCAGGTGCGCGATCCGGACGGGCGCCGCGAGCGGCAGCCGCGCCTTGCCGCCGGCGAGCCGCTGCCCGGCCTCGACCGTCAGCAGGTTCGTGCCGAGCCGGTCGATCTGCTCGAGCAGCCCCGCCTGCGAGGAGGCCGACAGCCCGAGCACCGCGACGATCGCCGCCGTCCCGATCGCGATCCCGAGCGCCGACAGCCCGGCGCGCAGCGGCCGGGCGCGCAGTCCGGCGGTCATGACCCGCAGCGCGTCGCTCAGCCGCACGCCCCGGCTCCCGTGTCGTCGACGACCTGCCCGTCGAGCAGCCGGACCCGCCGGGGCAGCCGGGCGGCGAGCGCGTCGTCGTGGGTGATGAGCACGATCGTCGCGCCGCCCGCGTGGAGGCGTTCGAGCAGCTCGACGATCGCCGCGCCGGTGGCGCTGTCGAGGTTGCCGGTCGGCTCGTCGGCGAGCACGATCGCCGGCTCGCCGGCAAGCGCCCGCGCGATCGCGACCCGCTGGCGCTCGCCGCCGGACAGCTCGGTCGGCCGGAACGCGGCCCGCGCGGCCAGGCCGACCCGCTCGAGCGCCTCGTCCGCCCGCCGGCGGCGCTCGGCGGCCGGCACCCCCGCGTAGAGCAGCCCGTCGGCGACGTTCTCGCGCACGGTCGCGTGCTCGGCGAGGAAGAACCGCTGGAAGACGAACCCGATCTGCCGCGCCCGCAGCCGGGAGACCTCGCGGTCGCCGAGCCGCGCCGCGTCGACGCCGCCGACCCGGACGATGCCGCCGGTCGGCCGCTCGAGCGTCCCCATGACGTGCAGGAGCGTGGACTTGCCCGAGCCGGACGGGCCGACGATCGCGACGAGCTCGCCCTCGCCGACCGCGAAGCTCACGCCGCGCAGCGCGGCGACCGGCGGGCGCTCGCCGTAGACCTTCGTCACCCCGTCGAGCTCCAGGACCGGCTCGCGGCTCACGGCGACGGCACCACGACGCGGTCGCCCTCGCGCAGCTCGCCCTCGACCGCGACGCGCCCGCCGCGGGCGTCGAACAGGCCGGTCCTGACCGCGACGAGCTCCCGCCGGCCGCCGGGACGGACGACCTCGACGGCCAGCCCGCCGCCGGCCCGGCCGACGAGCGCGACGACCGGGACGCTGAGCACGTCCTCGGCGCCCGCGGTGGTGATCTCGACGCGGACCGGCGCGCGGTCCAGCCCGCCGGCGCGGCGCGGCCGGCCGAGGCGGATGAACGCCGGCACCGTCGCGTGCGCCACCTCGTCGTCCTCCCCGGCGGTCCGGGCGACGCGGCCGATCCGCGCGACCCGCCCCGCCGCGGCGCGGTTGCCGGGGAGCGTGACCAGCGCCCGGTCGCCGGGCCGCACCTCGCGCCGGCGCCCCGCGTCGAGGTCGACGCGCACCTCGAGCCGGCGGGACGTGGCGCGGACGACCTCCGCCCCGGGGCGGGCGGGGGCGCCGAGCCGGGCGGTGACCGTCGCGATCCGGACCGCGCGGGGCAGGACGACCGCGTCGCGGCGGCGCAGCTCCCCGGTCACCTGCGCGCCCTGCCTGGCCTGCAGGCGCGCGAGCGCGCGCGCCGTCCGCGCCGTGAACGCGTCCCCGGGAACGCCGAGCGCGCGGTTGAGCTGCCGGACGTCGCGGCCCTCGTCGCCCGGCGCCAGGTCGCGGTAGAGCGGGACCGGGCCGCACAGCAGCAGGACGGGCTCGTCGTCGACGCGGTAGAGCACGTCGCCGCACCCGACCTCGGCGCCCTCGGCGGGCAGGCCGGTGTAGGTGCCGGGCGCGTGGTTGATCGCCACGTACGGCGAGCCGTCCGGGCGCGCCCGGTACGTCAGGACGCCGGTCAGGCCGATCGTCGCCTGCACGTCGCCCCGGGTGACGGTCACCGTCGCCGGCGCCGGGTCGTCCGCCGCCGGCGCCGCGGACCCGCCGGCGCTCGCCACCGCGATCGCGACCGCGACCGCGCCGGTGACTGTCACCGCGGCGGCGGCAGCCCACGTCCTGCGCCTCATCGCCGCGGCAGGCCCAGCTCGTCGCCGTACCGCGCGCTGCACGTGTCGAGCGCCTCCTGGAAGCCCGGGATGTCGCGCGCGCCCCGCCCGGCGGCCGACGGGATGCGCGTCGTGTCGACGAGCGCCCCGTCCTCCTCCGGGTCGGGGAAGTCCTCGATGCCGTTCTCGCGCATGCACCGCGCGAACGCGAGCGCGGCGTCCTGCTCGGGGGCGTCGCGGCGGCGGCCGGTGAACCCCGCCGGCTGCAGGTCCCGGCACGCCTCGAGCGCGCGCTCGAACGTCGCGCTCTCCGTGTCGACCGGTGTGCCGTTCGCCACGGCGTCGAGGGTCAGCCCGCCCGACGGGTCGGGGTCCGGGAACGCGGCGACGCCCTCGTCGCGCATGCACGCGGCGAACCGCACGCCCTGGTCGGACGCGGTCGCGCCGGCGCGGTCGCGCTCCTCGGCGCCGCCGCTCCCGCACCCGGCCACGAGGGCCGCGAGCAGGGCGGCGGCCGTCGCTCGCCCGCGCCTCATCGCCGCCCCATCCTCGGGTCGTGCGTCGGATCGGGATAGGGGGCCGGGCAGCCGCCGCCGGCCGCGCCGGGGCGCAGCTCGAAGTGCCACGGCTCGTTCGCGTAGACCCGGCACAGCCCGTAGGCGGCGCCGTGCTCGCCCAGCCAGTCGGCGGCGCTGCGCGGCCCGATGTCGACCGCGTCGCCCGACACGTGCGCGGAGGTCTCGGCGGTGGCCACCCAGCGGGCGGCCTCCCGCTCCGAGCCGTACCGGGCCACCGCCTCGCGCAGGAGGTGCCGCTGGTAGTCGGGGGACCGCCAGCCGCTGTCGACGACGAGCTCCACCCCCGCGGACGAGGCGTCGCGCGCCGCGCGGCGCAGCGCCTCGAGCAGCGCCGGGTCGAGCCGGCCGACGCCCGGGATGTCGTCGTCGAACACCGTCGTGCCGTCCGGGACGGCGCCGTCGTCGAGGCCGAGCCGGCCCCGGCCCTCGCCGCGCGGGGCGCCGGCCGGCGGAGCGGGCGTCGCGGCCGCGCCCGCCGCCGGGGAGGCGGTCCGGGCCGGCGGCGGGGCGGTCGAGCGGTCGGCGGGAACCGGCGCCGACGCCGTCGACGACGACGGCCACGGCGCGCCGGAGCCGAGGGCGACGGCGAGCGCGACGCCCGCGGCCAGCAGGCCCGCGACCCGCAGCCGGCGGATCCGGGTCCTGACGATGGTTCGGGGCTGACGTGGGGGCATGCCCCGCAACCCAAGACGGCGGCGCGTTGCCCCGGCGTATGCGCGATCCGATATGCTGGCGATATGTGCCGCGACTAGCCTGCGGGCCATGCGGGTGTTGCTCGTCGAGGACGAGCCGTACATGGCCGAGGCGATCCGCGACGGCCTGCGCCGCGAGGCGATCGCCGCCGACATCGCCGGCGACGGCGACACCGCGCTCGAGCTGCTCCACGTCAACACGTACGACATCGCCGTCCTGGACCGCGACGTGCCCGGCCCGAGCGGCGACGAGATCGCGCAACACATCGTCGCCTCCGGCAGCGGCATGCCGATCCTCATGCTCACCGCCGCCGACCGGCTCGACGACAAGGCGTCCGGCTTCGAGCTCGGCGCCGACGACTACCTCACCAAGCCGTTCGAGCTGCGCGAGCTGGTCCTGCGGCTGCGCGCGCTCGACCGCCGGCGCGCCCGCAACCGCCCGCCCGTGCGGGAGATCGCGGGCCTGCGGCTCGACCCGTTCCGGCGCGAGGTCTACCGCGATGGGCGCTACGTCGCGCTGACCCGCAAGCAGTTCGCGGTGCTCGAGGTGCTCGTCGACGCCGAGGGCGGCGTCGTGAGCGCCGAGCAGCTCCTCGAGCAGGCGTGGGACGCGAACGCCGACCCGTTCACGAACGCGGTGCGCATCACGATCTCCGGGCTGCGCAAGCGCCTCGGCGACCCGCCGATCATCGCCACCGTGCCCGGGGCCGGCTACCGGATCGACACCGGAGCGGACGGTGGCTAGGCCACCAGGGCTGAGCGTCCGGCTGAAGCTCACGCTCAGCTACGCGGGCTTCCTCATGCTCGCGGGCGCGCTCCTGCTCGCCGCCGTCTGGGTCTTCCTCCTGCGCTACGTGCCCGAGCGCGCGCTCATCGTGCCGGAGAGCACCGGGGGCGACCTCGACGTCTTCCCCGTCCGGTCGAACCTGCTGCGCGTGTTCGCACCGCGGGCCGCGGCGGTGATGGGGATCCTGCTCGTCGTCGGCCTGGCCGGCGGGTGGTTCCTCGCCGGCCGCATGCTCGCGCCGCTGACGCGCATCACCGACGCGACGCGCACGGCCGCGACCGGGTCGCTCTCGCACCGCATCCGGCTGCCCGGCAGCCAGGACGAGTTCCGCGAGCTGGCCGACGCGTTCGACGCGATGCTCGCCCGCCTCGAGGCGCACGTCGCCGAGCAGCGGCGCTTCGCGGCCAACGCCTCGCACGAGCTGCGCACGCCGCTGGCGACGATGCAGACGCTGCTCGACGTCGCGCGCGACGACCCGCCCCGCGACCCGCGCGAGCTCCTCGAGCGGCTGCGGGCGGTCAACGCGCGCGCGATCGACCTGACCGAGGCGCTGCTCGTGCTCAGCCGCGCCGACCGGCGGTCGTTCGAGCGGGCGGAGGTCGACCTGTCGCTCGCGGCCGAGGAGGCGGTCGAGACGCTGCTCGGCCTCGCCGGACGGCGCGGGGTCGCGATCGAGACGTCCGGGTCGGCCGCGACCGTGCACGGCTCGCAGGCGCTGCTGCTGCAGCTCTGCACGAACCTCGTCCACAACGCGATCGTCCACAACCTCCCGCGCGACGGCGCGGTGTGGGTCACGACCGGCGCCCGGGACGGCATCGCGACGCTGACCGTCGAGAACACCGGGGAGGAGCTCGCCGCTCCGTTCGTCGCCACGCTGACCGAGCCGTTCCAGCGCGGCGCCGGGCGCACGCGCGCCGAGCACGCGGGCGTCGGCCTCGGGCTCGCGATCGTCCGGAGTATCGCCGAGGCGCACGACGGACGCCTGACGCTCTCCCCGCGCCCGGGCGGCGGGCTGCGCGCGGCGGTCGAGCTTCCTACCTGGAGCGGTGCGCCGGCGCGCACGCCCGGGCCGCCGGCCGGCGCGCGCACCACCGGAAGTTGAGACACCTGCGGTACTGCACTGCGACACCCCCGCGCGGGAGAGTCGGCGCATGCGACGTGCGCTGCTCTGTGCGACGGCCGCCGTGGTGCTGCTCGTCGCCTGCCCACCCACCGCTCGGGCGGCCGGCTGGGTGCTGCCGAGCGTGCCGCTGTACGACCCGGGCTCGGAAGGCTTCAACGCGTCCGAGGTCGACGCGGCGATCGGAGCCGACGGAGGGGTCGTCGTCGTCTGGGTCGGAAGCTTCCCGTGTCCGAACCCCTGGTGCGACGAGCAGCTCTTCGCGCGGCGGATCGCGCCCGACGGGACGCTCGGCCCGGTCGAGCACGTCTCCGACGATGTGAGCCCCGGCGACGCCGCGGAGCCGCAGATCGCCGCGGCCCCGGACGGGACGTACGGCGTCGTCTGGCAGGAGCAGCCGCCGAGCACCACGACCCGGGTCTACTTCCGCCGGCTCGACGCGCACGGCGTCCCGCTCGGCGCCGGGCGGATCCCGCTCTCCGCGGGCGGCGACCGCGCGTTCTGGCCGCAGATCGCGTTCGACGCCGACAGCTCGGCGCTCGTCGTCTGGGCCTTCGGGGAGAGCGACCCGGACGACCTGGACACCGTCCAGGCGCGCCGGATCAGCGCGACCGACACGCCGTCGCCCCACACGATCCCGCTCTACCGGGAGCCCGACGACGACGAGGTGCACGGGCCGCCCGGCCTCGCGCTCGACCCGGACGGGAACGCGCTCGTGACCTGGAGGGTCGAGGACATCGAGGGCGACACCGGCGACCTGCAGGTGTGGGCGCGCCGCCTGGACGCGACGGAGGACACGAGCGACGAGGCCGACCTCGCCCACGCGGCGATCCCGCTGTCGGACCCGGGCGGGTCCGTCACCGCGCCGCGCGTGGCGATGGACCCGGCGGGGGTCGCGACGATCGTCTGGGTCCGCGACCACGAGGTCGAGGCGCGGCGCCTCGCCGGCGCCCCGGGCCCGCTCGTCGAGGTGACCGCCGACGTGCTGGAGGCCGCATTCGACGTCTCGGTCGCGGTCAGGCCCGACGGCGAGGCGCTCGTCGCGTGGCAGCAGGACACGAGCATCGGTCCCGACATCGTCGCCGTCCGCCGGATCGCGGCGGGGACCGACGAGCTCAGGCCCGGGCTCACGCTCACCGACGACACCCAGCCCGCAGCGAGCCCCCTCGTCGCGACCGACGGCGAGGGCAAGGCGATCGTCGCCTACGAGCGGAGCGACGGGTCGAACACGCGGATCGAAGCGCGGCGCCTGACGGCGGCCGGTGCGCCGGACGGGCCCGCCGTCCTCCTCTCACCGGCCGGCAAGGACGCCGATCGTCCGGTCCTGACCGCCGACCGGGACGGCAACGCGGTCGCCGCCTGGGTCCAGCTCGGCGAATGGCAGGCGCGGGCGGCGCTGCTCGACGCCGTCGCGCCGCAGGTGGCGGCGCTCGGGGTCCCGGCCACCGGCCAGACCGGCCAGGCGCTCGTCATGGCCGTCGCGCCCGGCCCCGACCTCGCGGGCGTCGGCACGATCACCTGGGACTTCGGCGACGGCGCCGGCGCGAGCGGCCCGATCGTCGCCCACACGTACGCGACGCCCGGGACCCGGACCGTGACCGTGACGCTCACCGACAAGGTCGGCAACGCGCATACCGAGGCCCGACAGATCACGATCACCGCCCCGCCGGCGGCGCCCGGACCGGGTGGCGGTGGTGACGGCGCGGGCGCTGGCGCGGGCGGTGGCGCCGCCAGCGGAGGCAGCCCCGGTGCCGGCGCCGGCGGAGGTGGTCGCGGTGCGAGCGTGGACGGCCCGCCCGGCACGCTGCCGGCCGCGCTGCGCGAGCTCGGGGTCACCGGCGACGGGCGGCTGCTCGTCCCGGTCTGGTGCCCGGCGACCGCACCGGCGCCGTGCAGCGGCACGCTCGCCGCCGAGATCCGCGGGCGCACCCGCGGCGGGTCGCTCGGCGGCAGGGCCTACAGCGCGCCGCCCGGCGAGACGGCGGACGTCGCGCTGCGGCTGTCGCGGGCGACGCTCGCGCAGCTCGTCCGCTCCTCCCGTGGCCTGACCGTCCGGATCGCGCTCGTCGGGACGAGCGGGGGCGCCGTGAGAACCGTGCGCCTGCGCCACCTCGCGGGCTCGGCGCGCGCGAGCCGCCGCGGGACGATCCGCGTCCGGGTCGCGTTCCCGGCGAACGCCCGGCGCGCCACCGTGGCCCTGCGCGACGGCTCGCGCACGATCGCCCGTGCGCGGGTCCGCGCGACGTGGGGCACGACGCGACTGGTGACGCTGCGGCTCTCGCGGAACGCGCGGCGGGCGCTGCACCGCCGCGGCCGGCTGACGGCGATGCTCACGGTCACGGCCGGCCGCGACGAGGCGAGCCGGACGCTCGACGTGCTCGCGCCGCGCTGAGGCCGCGCGGGAGGGCTTGGGCCGCGCTGTACCGTGTTCCACAGAGACGGCTGCGACCCCGGTCCGCCGTCCGTCTCCCCCAGCGAGCCAAGGAGAACGCCATGACCCAGCACACCGAGACCGCCATCCTCGCGGGGGGTTGCTTCTGGGGCATGCAGGAGCTCCTGCGACACCGCGAGGGCGTCATCTCCACCCGTGTCGGCTACACGGGCGGCATCAACGACCACCCGACCTACCAGAACCACCCCGGCCACGCCGAGGCGGTCGAGGTCGTCTTCGACCCGACCCGCATCTCGTACCGGGACATCCTCGAGTTCTTCTTCCAGATCCACGACCCGACGACGAAGAACCGGCAGGGCAACGACATCGGCGAGAGCTACCGGTCGGAGATCTTCGTCACGAGCGAGGAGCAGCGCCGGATCGCCGAGGAGACGATCGCCGACGTCGACGCGTCCGGGCTGTGGCCCGGCAAGGTCGTCACCGAGATCAGCGACGCCGGCCCGTTCTGGGAGGCCGAGCCCGAGCACCAGGACTACCTGCAGCGCTACCCGAACGGCTACACCTGCCACTACCCGCGGCCGAACTGGAAGCTGCCGCGGCGCCAGGCCGTGTGACGCCGCCCCCCGCGGGCCCGGGCGCCGGACCCCGAGAGGCCGTCCCGCGCGGCCTCTCGCGCGAAACCTCCCTAATTCCGAGCGGAAGATGCTGAAATAGGTCGGACTGTCTCCGACCCGCAGAGGAAACACGCCTTGTCCCCTCGTCCTGAGACCGTGGCCCTCCACGGTGGCCAGAGCCCCGACCCCACGACGAACTCGCTCGCGGTCCCGATCTACCAGACCACGTCGTACGTCTTCAACGACACCCAGCACGCCGCGGACCTGTTCGCGCTCAAGGAGCCGGGCAACATCTACACGCGGATCATGAACCCGACGTGGAACGTCCTCGAGGAGCGCCTCGCCGCGCTCGAGGGCGGGATCGGGGCGCTCGTCACCGCGTCCGGCCAGGCGGCCGTCACCTACTCGGTGCTGAACGTCGCCCGCGCGGGCGACAACATCATCGCCGGGTCCCAGCTCTACGGCGGCACCTACAACCTGTTCGCCCACACGCTCCCGCAGTACGGGATCGAGGTCCGGTTCGTCGACGCCGACGATCCCTCGCAGGTCGCCGCGCAGGTCGACGACAAGACGCGCCTGGTCTTCGCCGAGACGATCGGCAACCCGCGGCTGAACGTCGTCGACGTCCCCGCCTGGGCCGAGGCCGCGCACGCGCACGGCCTCCCGCTCATCCTCGACAACACCGTCCCGACGCCGGTCGGCTCGCGCGCGATCGAGCTCGGCGCCGACGTCGTCATCCACTCGCTGACGAAGTACATCGGCGGCCACGGCACCTCGATCGGCGGCGCGATCGTCGACTCGGGCAAGTTCGACTGGGTCGCCAACGGCGAGCGCTTCCCCGGGCTCACCCAGCCCGACCCGAGCTACCACGGCGTCGTGTGGAGCGACGCGCTCGGGCCCGCCGCGTACGTCGGCCGCGCGCGGACCGTGCTCCTGCGCAACACCGGCGCGGCGCTCTCGCCGTTCAACGCGTTCCTGTTCCTCCAGGGCATCGAGACGCTGCCGCTGCGGATGGAGCGCCACTTCTCCAACGCGCTGGCGATCGCGCGCTGGCTCAAGCAGCACGAGGCGGTCACCTGGGTCAACTACCCCGGCCTCGAGGACGACCCGTACCACGAGGTCGCCAAGAAGGTGCTCAAGGGCGGCTTCGGCGGCCTGATCACGTTCGGAGTCCGCGGCGGTCGCGAAGGCGGCCAGAAGTTCATCGAGAGCCTCGAGCTCTTCAGCCACCTGGCGAACATCGGCGACGCCAAGTCGCTCGCGATCCACAACGCGACGACGACCCACTCGCAGCTCAACGACGAGGAGCTCGCGGCGGCCGGCGTCACGCCGGACACCGTGCGCCTGTCGATCGGCATCGAGCACGTCGACGACCTCATCGCGGACCTCGACCAGGCGCTCGCCGCGACCCGCGAGACGGTGGCTGCCTGACGACGCATGGCGGCCGGGGCCGACGTGTCGACCACCGCGCGCGACCTCGGGCTCGTCGAGACCCGGCGGGTCGTCCTGTACGACCGGGACGACCCGCTGGTGCTCAGCTCGGGCAGGACGCTCGCGCCGGTCGAGGTCGCGTACGAGACGTACGGGACCCTGAACGCAGACGCCTCGAACGCCGTTGTGATCTGCCATGCGCTGACCGGCGACGCCCACGCCGCCGGGCACCACGGCGACCCGTCCCGCCGCGGCTGGTGGGACACGCTCATCGGGCCGGGCAAGGCGGTCGACACCGACCGCTTCTTCGTCGTCTGCTCGAACCTGCTCGGCGGCTGCAAGGGCACGACCGGGCCGCGGTCGATCGACCCGGCGACCGGCCGGCGGTACGGGATGAGCTTCCCGCCGATCACGATCTCCGACCTCGTCGCCGTCCAGCGCCGCCTGCTCCACCACCTCGGGGTCAGGCAGCTGCACGCCGCGATCGGCGGGTCGCTCGGCGGGATGCAGGTGCTGCAGTGGCTGCTCGACTGGCCGGGCGAGATCGAGCGCGCGGTCATGGTCTGCGCGACGAGCGCGCTGAGCGCGCAGAACATCGCGCTGTCGACCGCGGCGCGCTCGGCGATCCTGCGCGACCCCGCGTTCCGCGGCGGCGAGTACGAGGACGGCGAAGGGCCGGACGTCGGGCTCGCGGTCGCGCGGATGATCGGCCACATCACGTACCTGTCCGAGCAGGGGATGGCCGAGAAGTTCGGCCGCGACCGGCGCGACGGGCGGACCGACGCGCGGCTGGAGGACGCCGACACGTGGCTCGGGACCGCGTTCGAGGTCGAGAGCTACCTGTACCACCAGGCGTCGAGCTTCCTGCGGCGCTTCGACGCGCTGAGCTACCTGTGGCTGACGCGCGTCATGGACTTCTTCGAGCCGTTCTCCGAGCCCGAGCGGGTGCGGGCGGCGCTGGCGCGGCAGCCGGACATGCGGGCGCTGGTCCTGAGCTTCGAGTCGGACTGGCGCTTCCCGACCGCGCACTCGGTCCGCCTGGCCGAGGGGCTGCGCGAGGGCGGCGCGCGGCACGTCGAGCTGCGCGAGATCCCCTCCACGTACGGGCACGACTCGTTCCTGCTGCGCGTGCCGGGCTACCAGGAGGCGGTCGCGGCGTTCCTCGCCGACGCGCCGCTGCCCTGACATGGCGAGCGGCGCGGAGGCTCTGGTCGGCGCGCTGTCGGAGCTCGGCGTCCGCGTCGCGTTCGGGCTGCCCGGCGTCCACAACCTCGCGGCCTGGGACGCGCTGGCCGCGTCGCCGGTCCGGCTCGTCGGGGTCCGGCACGAGCAGGCGGCGGTGTACGCCGCCGACGGCCTGGCCCGGACGACCGAGGGAGCGCTCGGCGTCGCGCTCGTGACGACCGGCCCGGGCGCCGCGAACGCGGTCGCCGCCTGCGGCGAGGCGCACGCGTGCGGCTCGCCGGTGCTCGTCATCGCGACCGACATCCCGACGACGCTCCGCCGCCCGGGCGTGGTCCGGGGCGCGCTGCACGAGTGCGCCGACCAGGCCGCGCTCTTCGAACCGGTCACGAAGGCGACCCTCCGAGCCGCCCCGGCGACCGACCTCCGAGCGCTGATCCACGAGGCGGCGACGACGGCACGCACGGCCCCGAGCGGCCCGGTCTACGTCGAGATCCCGACCGACCTCCTCTCCCCCACACCGGGGCCAGGCCCCCCACCTGACAAGGGGCCAGGCCCTTCACCTGAATCCGACTTAGGTGAAGGGCCTGGCCCCGGGGTTGATGGGGCCGGTGTTCATGACACGTTCGGTGAGGGGCCTGGCCCGCTTCCTGCGTCGGGGTCAGACCCCGTGGGGGTTCTGGCGTCGGCGTCGCGGCCTCTCGTGTGGGCCGGGACCGGCGCGGTCCACGCCGGTGCGCGGGACGCCGTCCAGGCGCTCGCCGCCCGGCTCGGCGCTCCCGTGCTCGAGACGTACGGGGCTCGCGGGCTCGTCGACCCCGCCCATCCCTGCTGGGTCGGCCTTCCTCCCCATCTCCCCGAGGTCGGCGCGCTCTGGGACGAGGCGGACGTCGTCGTCGCGATCGGCAGCGACCTCGACGGGATGGACACCCAGAACTGGCTCCAGCCCGCTCCCCCGCATCTGGTCGCGATCAACGTCGACGCCGCCGACGCGACGAAGAACTACGCCGCCGACGTCGTCGTCGAGGCCGACGCGCGCGCCGGCGCCGAGGCGCTGGCCGCGGCCCTCGGAGGACCGGACCGGCCGTCGCCCAGGCCGCGGCTGGACGAGCTCCGCGCCCGGGTCCGCGCGCGCCTCGAACGCTCCGACCCCGAGCCGCTCGCGTTCCTCGACGCGCTGCGCGCCGCGGTCGACGAGGACGTCGCCGTCTTCGCCGACATGTGCATCCCCGGCTACTGGCTCGCCGGCATGCACCCGTTCGCGCGGCCGTGCCGGCTCGCCTACCCCGTCGGCTGGGGCACGCTCGGCTTCGCGTTCCCCGCCGCCCTCGGCTCCGCGCTCGCCGGGCACCGGACGCTTGCCGTCGCCGGCGACGGTGGCCTGCTGTTCGCCGTCGGCGAGCTCGCGACCGCCGTGCAGGAGCAGGCCCCGCTGACGCTGCTCGTCGTCGACGACGGCGGCTACGGGATGCTGCGCTTCGACCAGCGCGAGGCGGGCCGGGCCGCGTCCGGCGTCGACCTGCACACCCCCGACTGGCTCGCGCTCGCCGCGTCGTTCGGGATCGCGGCCGAGCGAACCGCGCTGGCGGCGGAGCCCGGCACGGGCACGACCCGCGCCGGGCTCGCCGCCGACCTGCGCCGCCATCTCGACGACCCGCGCCCGACGATGCTCGTTCTCGAGCTCGCGATGCGCCCGCCCGAGACGACGTCGCCACGCTGGTATCGACGGAAGGCGGCGCCGCTCACCACTCCTGCCCGGCGGGCTGGCGCGTCGCGACGTTGAGCCGGTTCCACACGTTGATCGACGCGATCGAGAGGACGAGCGCCCCGAGCTCCTGCTCGTCGAAGTGCCGCGCGGCCTCGTCCCACACCTCGTCGGGCACGGGGTCGCCGGTGTCGGCGATCCGCGTGAGCGACTCGGTCAGCCCTAGCGCGGCGCGCTCGGCGTCGGTGAAGAACGGCGCGTCGCGCCACGTGGCGACCGAGAAGATCCGGTCGTCGCTCTCGCCGTGCTTGCGGGCGAGCTTCGAGTGCTGCAGCGCGCACACGCCGCAGCCGTTGATCTGACTGGCGCGCAGGTGGACGAGCTCCAGCATCCCCGGCGACAGCCGGGCGCGGCTGATCGCCTTGTGGAGCGACTGCATCGCCTCCAGCGCGCCGGGCACGACGAACACCGGGCTGGGCATCCGGGCCTGGACGGTCGTGGTCTGCATGTTCTTGACTCCTGGTTCGGTCGGGCCGTGTCACACGACACGGCGTGGTCGGGTCATCCGGGTGACCCGCCCGCGACCAGGAACGTGACGACGTGATGCACAACGCCGAGCTGGCCCAGGACTTCGAGCAGCACCGCACCCGCCTCCACGCGATCGCCCGGCGCATGCTCGGCTCGCCCGTGGAGGCCGAGGACGCCGTCCAGGAGACGTGGCTGCGGCTCAGCCGCACCGACGCCGCGGCGATCGACAACCTCGGCGCCTGGCTGACGACGGTCGTCTCGCGCGTGTGCCTGAACGTGCTGCGCGCCCGCGACAGCCGCCGCGAGCAGCTCGTCGACCAGATCCCCGACCCGGTGGTCACCGCCGCCGGCGACCCGCACGCCGAGGCCGAGCTGGCCGAGGGCGTCGGCATCGCCCTGAACGTCGTCCTCGACACGCTCTCGCCGGCCGAGCGCGTCGCGTTCGTGCTGCACGACCTCTTCGCGGTCCCGTTCGACCAGATCGCGACCCTGCTCGACCGCACGCCGGAGTCGGCGCGCCAGCTCGCCAGCCGGGCGCGCCGGCGCGTCCGCGGCGGCGCGCCCCGGGACGACGCCGACGCCGAGCGCCGGCAGGAGGTCGTCGACGCGTTCCTGGCGGCCGGCCGCGACGGCGACTTCGAGGGCCTGCTGGCGGTGCTCGACCCGGACGTCGTCCTGCGCGCCGATCGCGGGCCGGGCGCGGTCGAGATCATCCGCGGCGCCGAGAACGTCGCCTCCCAGGCACGGCGGTTCGGCAGCGCCCAGGGCTTCGAGCGCCGGCGCGCGACGGTCAACGGCATGCCGGGCGCGGCCGCGGTGCGCGACGGGCGGGTGCTGTCGGTCCTGTCGTTCGAGGTCGCCGGCGACCGGATCGTCGCGATCGACATCCTCGCCGACCCCGACCGCCTCGCGCGGCTCGACCTGTCGGCGATCGACTGACCACCCCGCGGCAGGGCAGGGCGCGCCGGTGTAGAACGTCGTCGCATGAGCCCGGCCGAAGCCTTCGTCGACGCCGGCGGGCGCGAGGTCCGGGTCTCGAGCGCCGACCGCGTGATCTTCCCGGCGACCGAGCGCACGCCGGAGCTCACCAAGCTCGACATCGTCAGGTACTACGTCGCGGTCGGCGACGGGATCCTTCGCGCCCTCTGCCGCCGGCCGACGACGCTCGAGCGCTGGCCGAAGGGCGTGCACCCCGGCATCGTCGTGTCGACCCGCGAGCGGGGCGGCGGCGACGCGTTCTTCCAGAAGCGCGTGCCGAAGGGCGCGCCGGACTACGTCGAGACGGCGCGGATCGCGTTCCCGTCGGGCCGGTTCGCCGACGAGGTGTGCCCGACCGAGCTCGCGGTCGTCGCGTGGGCGGCGCAGATGGGCACGATCACGTTCCACCCGTGGCCGGTGCGCCGCGAGGACGTCGACCATCCCGACGAGCTGCGGATCGACCTCGACCCGCAGCCCGGCACCGACTTCGACGACGCCGTCCGGGTGGCGGGCGAGGCGAAGCGGCTGCTCGACGAGCTCGGCTACGTCGGCTTCCCGAAGACGTCGGGCGGGCGCGGCGTCCACATCTACGTGCGGATCGAGCCGCGCTGGACGTTCACCGAGGTGCGCCATGCGGCGATCGCGTTCGGCCGCGAGCTCGAGCGCCGCCTGCCCGGCGAGGTGACGACGAAGTGGTGGAAGGAGGAGCGCGGCGAGCGCATCTTCGTCGACTACAACCAGAATGCCCGCGACCGCACGATCGCGTCGGCCTACAGCATCCGCCCGAAGCCGGGCGCCCCGGTGTCGGCGCCGGTGACCTGGGAGGAGCTGCCGGAGGTCCGGCCGGAGGACTTCAACGTCGCGACGATGCCGGAGCGGTTCGCGCGCCTCGGGGACGTGCACGCGGCGATCGACGACCGCGCGCACTCGCTCGAGCCGCTGCTGGAGATGTACGAGCGCGACGAGGAGGGCGACATGCCGTATCCGCCCGACTACCCGAAGATGCCGGGCGAGCCCAAGCGCGTCCAGCCGTCGCGCGACCGCGACCGCAAGCGCGACTAGCGGGCTAGCTCGGCGGCGTCGACTGCGGCAGCTTCTTGGTCCCGCGCCGCGGCGCCGGCGCGGACGGCGGCGGCACGACCGGCCCGATGTCGCCGTCGGGCGCCTCGTCGAGGTCGACGATCACCGGCGCGTGGTCGCTCGGGCCCTTGCCCTTGCGCGCGTGCCGGTCGACCCAGGCGGCGGCGACGCGGTCGGCGACCTTGTCGCCCGCGAGGACGAGGTCGATCCGCATCCCGAGGTCCTGGTGGAACATGCCGGCGCGGTAGTCCCAGTAGGTGAACACGCGCTCGCCCGGCCAGCGCTCGCGGACGACGTCGCGCAGGCCGAGCGACATGAGGTCGGCGAGCGCCGCCCGCTCGGGCTCGGTGACGTGCGTGTGCCCGACGTACGCCTCGGGGTCGAACACGTCGTCGTCGGCCGGCGCGATGTTGATGTCGCCGAGCACGACGCTCGTCGACGGGTCGCCGGCGGCGACGGCCCGCTTGAGCGCCGCGAGCCAGGCGAGCTTGTAGCGGTAGTGGTCGGAGTCGGGGGTCCGCCCGTTCGGGACGTAGACGCAGTACAGGCGGACGCCGGCGCACGTCGCCGCGATCGCGCGCGCCTCGGGCTCGGGGAAGCCGGGCGCGTCGTCGCCGAGGCCGATCACGACGTCCTCCAGCCCGACGCGGGAGAGGATCGCGACGCCGTTCCACGCCCCCTGCCCGTGCACGGCCGCCTCGTAGCCGCGCTCGGCGAGCGCGTCGCCGAGCAGCTCGGCGAACGCGTCGTCGGCGACCTTCGTCTCCTGCAGGCACACGACGTCGGGGCGGCGCTCGTCGAGCCACGGCAGCAGCCGCGGGACGCGCTGGCGGATGGAGTTGACGTTCCAGGTCGCGATGCGCACGCCCCAACCGTACGAGGGCGAGCCGCGGCGCGTATCCTCCGGCCATCGCCGCGACGACGTGCACGCACCTGGACCACGTGCTGGTCACCGAGCTGCCCGAGTCGGTCGACGGCTGCGAGGACTGCCTCGCGCAGGGGACGAAGTGGATGCACCTGCGGATCTGCCTGGAGTGCGGTCACGTCGGGTGCTGCGACAGCTCGCCCGAGCGGCACGCGAGCAGGCACGCGCACGCGTCCGGCCATCCGATCATGCGCTCGATCGAGCCGGGCGAGGCGTGGGGCTGGTGCTTCGTCGACGACGTGATGGTGTTCCCGCGGGTCACCGGCGAGCCGCGCATCCCGCCCTCGCCGCTCGGCTTCTGAGCGCCGGGCCCGGCCCGCGCCCGCGGGCCTACGCGCCGGCCTCGCCGGCCTCGCCGGCCTCGTCGGCCTGCCGCCAGCGCCGCCAGACGTCGGCCAGCGCGAGCTGGTCGGTGACCGTCAGGCGCTCGAGAAAGACCTCGCGGATCCCGCGCAGGTGGGTGCGCCGCGCCTCGGCGAGCTTCTCGGCGCCTGCGTCGGTGAGCTGCGCGTACAGGCCGCGGCCGTCGGTCTCGGCCGCGCACCGCGTCACGTAGCCGAGCTGCGCGAGCCGGTCGACGAGCCGCGTGCAGCCGCTGCGGCTGAGCAGGACGCGGTCGGCGATCTCGGCCATCCGCAGCCGCCGGCCGGGCGCGTCGCCGAGGAACATGAGCACCTCGTAGGCGGACACCGACAGCCCGTGCTCGGCCTGCATCTGCGCGTCGAGGGCGCGCATGACCTTCGCGTGGACCTGGAGCATCCCGCGCCACGCGTCGAGCTCGACGGGCGAGAGGGGCTCGGACGATGCCGGTGTGGCGGCGGTGCTCATCGTGAAGGCAGTCTAGCGCGGAAGTTGTTGACGCAACTTGTACGGTGGACGTATGACGACCCTGCGTACGGCGCTGCTCGACCTCCACCGCGAGCTGCTGGAGGCCCAGCGCATCCAGACCGAGCGCTTGGGCGGCCGCATGTCGGCCGGCGAGGTGCTGCAGGCGGCGACCGAGGACCTGCGCTTCGACTGGCTGCGCACGCTCTCGGGCCTGACCGCCGAGCTCGACGCCGCGGCGGCCGATCAGGACGCCGGGCGCGCCGCGCAGGTCGTCGCCGAGCTGCGCGCGCTGCTCACGCCGCCCGATCCGGACACGGCGTTCGGCGCCCGGTACCTGCGGGCGCTCCAGGACCACCCGGGCGTCGTGCTGGCGCAACGGGACGTGAGCGCCGCGCTCGCGGCGCCCACGCCGTCATCTGATTGAGGGCACAACCATCTGATATGGTTGCGAGCGCAACAACTTTCCGAGGGAGGCCGCACGTGAAGCTCGAGGGCATGCACCACATCACGATGATCACCGCCGACGCGCCGCAGAACGTCGCGTTCTACGGCGACGTGCTCGGCCTGCGGATGGTCAAGAAGACCGTGAACTTCGACGACCCGACGGCCTACCACCTGTACTTCGGCGACGAGCAGGGCTCACCCGGCTCGATCCTCACGTTCTTCGAGTACCCCGGCGCCCGCCAGGGGCGCGCCGGAGCCGGGATGATCCACACGATCCAGCTCGGCGTCGGGTCCGACGACGCGCTCGCGTTCTGGGCCGAGCGCCTCGCCGCGGCCGGCACCGCGACCGAGCGGGGCGAGCGGTCCCTGCGCTTCACCGACCCCGAGGGCCTCGGCCTCGAGCTCGTCGTCGCCGGCGACGGCAACCCGCCGCTGCGCGCGATCCACCCCGAGATCCCCGCCGAGTACGCGATCACCGGCGTCGAGGGCGCCCGCGCGTACGCCGCGGGCACGCTCGACGCCGATCGCGCGCTGCTGACCGAGACGCTCGGCTTCACCGACGAGGGCGACGGCACGTACCGCCTCGACGGCGAGGAGCGCCACTTCCACTGGGCGTACGACACGACGTCCGAGCGGGGCTGCGGCGGGGCCGGCACCGTCCACCACATCGCGTGGCACGCGCCCGACGCCGACCACGTCCCGTGGCAGCAGCGCGTCGCCGGCGCCGGCATGCACGTCACGCCGGTGATCGACCGCGACTACTTCAGGTCGGTCTACTTCCGCCAGCCGCAGGGGATCCTGTTCGAGATCGCGACGACGTCGCCCGGCTTCGCGGTCGACGAGGAGCCCGACCGGCTCGGGGAGGAGCTGCGGCTGCCGCGCCGGCACGAGCACCTGCGCCCGCAGCTCGAGCGGCTGCTGACCCCGCTCACCAACCCCCGCGCCGCACGGCGCGCCGAGGCGCTGTCGTGAGCGCGCTCCGGTTCCGCGAGCGGCCGGCGGACGGGGACGCCGCCGGCCTGCTCGTCCTGCACCACGGCCGCGGCGCCGACGAGCACGACCTGCTCGGCCTCGCCGACGTGCTCGACCCCCACCGGCGCCTGCACGTCGTCACCCCGCGCGCGCCGCTGACGCTCGAGGGCTGGCCCGGCTACCACTGGTACGTGGTGCCGCGCGTCGGCTACCCGGACCCCGAGACGTTCGGGCGGTCGCTCGCGAAGCTCGCCGCGTTCCACGACGAGCTGTGGGAGCGCACCGGCATCGGGCCCGAGCGGACCGTGTTCGGCGGGTTCTCGATGGGCGCGGTGATGAGCTACGCGCTCGGCCTGCCCGCCGACCGGCCGGCGCCCGCCGGGATCCTGGCGTTCTCGGGCTTCATCCCGACCGTCGAGGGCTGGCAGCCCGACCTGGCCTCCCGGGGCGACCTGCGCGTGTTCGTCGCGCACGGCCGCCGGGATCCGGTCATGAGCGTCGACTTCGCGCGGCGGGCGAAGGACCTGCTCGAGGCGGGCGGGATCGACGTCGAGTACCACGAGTCCGACGCGGCCCACCACATCGATCCCGCGCACGTCGGGCCGGCGACCGCATGGCTGTGGTCGGTGCTCGACCCGCGGACCTGACGAGCGCGGCCCCGGCCTACCGCCCGCCGAGCGCCGCGCGGCGGAAGGCGCCCGGCGGCACCCCGTAGGCGGCGCGGAACGCGCGGCTGAAGTGCGCCGCGCCGCCCAGCCCCCATCGCTCACCCACGGCGCCCGCGGGCACGTGGGCGAGCGCCGGGTCGGCGAGGTCGCGCCGGCAGCGCTCCAGGCGCCGGCGGCGGATCCACGCGGCGACGCTCTCCTGCTCGTCCTCGAACAACCGGTGCAGCCAGCGCGTCGAGATGTGGTGCGCGGCGGCGATCCCCTCGGGTCCCAGCCGCGGGTCGCCGAGGTGCCGCTCGATGTACGCGTGGATGCGGATGAGCAGCGCACGCCGCCGGCTCTCGGGCGGCAGCTCGTCCTCGGCGCCCAGCCGCGCGGCGACCGCCGCCCCGAGCAGGTCGAGCACCGCCGTGCCGAGCCGCGCGCCGTCGGCCCCGCCCATGTCGTCCAGGTGCCGCGGGAGCTGCCGCGCGAGCGCCGAGACGAGCGCGCCGGCGCCCCGGTCGCCGGCGATGCGCCGGCCGGTCAATGCGCGCAGCGCGTCCGGCCCGGCCGGCAGCAGCGCGCGCGGGAACGTGACGACGACGAGGCGGATCCCGCCGCCGGCCATCTCCCAGGTCGCCGGGCGGGCGAGGTCGACGAGCACGAGGTCGCCCGGGCCGAGCGCGGCGACGCTGCCGCCCTGCTCGACCGCGCCGCGCCCGTGCGCCAGCACGTCGATCTTGCACAGGTCGGGGTCGCTGCTCGAGATGTGCGCGCGGGTCCTGCGCGCGCCGCCGGGCCGGCGGTCGACGAGCTCGCTGACCGCGACGGCGCCGAGGCTGCCGGCGACGAACCGGTCGGGCACGCCGCGGGGCTCGAGCGGGCCGACGGCCTCGGCCAGCACGTGCCGCCAGCGCTCCTCGCGCCGCGCGGGGCGCTCGTCGCGGGCGCGGAAGACGACGGCGGTCATCGCACCGGCGAGCGTAGGCGCGCCAGGAGCAGGAGTGCGCGGATCGTCAACGATCGTGCGCGCCACGCCAATGACAGCGATCACCGCCGGCGCGATCGTGGGGCGATGCCGATCACCCAGACCGAGCCCCCGCCCGTCCAGCAGCGGCTCTTCGACGCGATGGCCGGGAAGATCGTCCACGCCGCGGCCGAGCTGCGCGTCTGCGACCTGCTCGCCAACGGGCCGCGCGCCGCCGCGGCGCTCGCCACGGCGCTCGACGCCGACCCCGGGTCGCTGCGCCGCCTGCTCCGCGCGCTGGCCGGGCTCGGCGTCCTCGAGCAGGCCGGCGACGACGCGTTCTCGCTGACGCCGGCGGGCCGGCCGCTCCTCGGCGACGCGCCCGACTCGGCCCGCGAGCTGTGCGTCATGCTCGCGGGCGCCGAGAACTGGCGGAGCTGGGAGCACCTCGTCCCCGCGGTGCGCGCCGGCGTCACCGGGTGGGAGCTCGCGCACGGCATGCCGGCGTTCGAGTACTACGGCCGCCACCCCGGCAGCGCCGCGAACTTCAACGCGGCGATGGCCGAGCACAGCCGCGACGCGGCCGCCGGGATCCTCGCCGCGGCCGACCTCGGGCGGTTCGGCGCGGTCACCGACGTCGGCGGCGGCGACGGCACGCTGCTCGCGCGGGCGCTCCGCGATCATCCGGGGCTCACCGGCACGGTGTTCGACCTGCCGGCCGGCCTGGCGTCGGCCGCCGCGACGCTCGCCGAGGCCGGGGTCGCGGACCGCTGCCGGCTCGTCCCCGGCGACTTCTTCGAGAACCTTCCCGGCGGCGCCGACGCGTACGTGCTCAAGCAGGTGCTGCACGACTGGGACGACGAGCGCGCGGCGGCGATCCTGCGCAACGTCCGCGCGGCGATGCCGGACGGCGCGCGCGTGCTCGTCGTCGACCGGATGCTCCCCGAGCGCGTCGGGCCCGGCGACGTGCCGACGCTGCTCGTCGACGTGCTCATGCTCGTCGTCACCGGCGGCCGCGAGCGGACCGAGGCCGAGTTCGGCGATCTGCTCGCGCGCGCGGGCCTGAAGCTCGACCGCGTCGGCGAGCGCATCGCGCCGTTCGGCTACCACGTGCTGGAGGCGGTCGCGGCCTGAAGCGGCGTCAGATCGTCTGGACCATCCTCTGCGAGCACCGGTCCGGGCCGGGCAGCCCGGGCCGCAGCCGGTACAGCGTGAACCACTCGCCGCGCCAGACCGGCGCGCCGGTCGCGTCGGCGGGCCGGCGGGTGTCGCGGTGGTCGATGAGCGCGTAGTCGGCCTTCGCCGAGACCGGCACGTGCGGGTACGCGGTGCCGAGCAGCGGCAGGCGCGAGCACAGGCGCTGGCCGCTGAGGAAGTACGCCGCCCAGATCTGCTCGTTCGGGTCGAGGTCGAGGCGGACCGACGCGCCGGCCGGCAGCAGCGCGTCGACCTCGCGCAGCGCGACGATCGGCCGCGGCGTCTGGTCGGGCGTGGCCGCGGTCTCGTCGCGCGCCCCCTGGACCGCCACGAGCAGGAGCAGCGCCAGGCCCCACGGCGCGAGGCGCCCGGCGCGCGACACGCCGACGGTGGCGATCGCGACCGCGAGCGGCCCGATGAACGCGAGCGCCTTGAAGTGGAAGTACCACCCGTGGTCGCGGGGCCGGAACCACAGCGCGGCGACGAGCCCGAAGGCGAGCACCGCCGCCAGCCCGATTGCCAGCTCGCGCGGCCGGCGGCGCAGCTCGAGCACGACGAACGCGAGCATGAGCGGCCCGAGGACCGCCAGCGCGCTCCACGACGTCGTGGTGAGGAACTGGTACTCGGGGATGAAGTGGCCGAGGTCGCCGCCCCACGCCTCGAGCGAGCGCGTCGGGTCGACGACGATCCCCACCGCCGAGACCATCTTCTCCAGCACCCCGGCGAGCGGGAGGCTGAAGAGGAGCAGGAGCGGGACGACGACGAGCCACGTGCGCCGGCGGCGCGGCCACAGCCGGCGCAGCCGCCCGCGCTCGGGCCACAGCAGGACGGCGAGCGCGATGAGCGGGATCGGCACCGCGAGCGGATAGGCGAACGCGCCGACCGCGAGGAACAGCGCGAGCAGCACCGCCGCCCCCACCGTCCTGTCGCGCGTCAGCCGGTAGGCGAGCGCGAGCGCGAACGGCAGCGTGAGGAACCCCCACGTCTGGTTGAAGTACGGGTGCATCGTCGTGAAGAGCGCCATCCGGTTCAGCCCGACCATCCACACCACCGCGGTCGCGCCGGCGAGGCCGGCGGCGAGCGCGTCGCGGGCGAGGAGGAAGAACCCGAGCGTGGTGAGCGCGAGGAGGATCGCCGCGAACGTCGAGAGCACCTCCCACGTCTCCATCCCCGACAGCTCGGACACCGCCGCGACCGGGTAGTAGATCGGCGGCTTGGAGCGCCACACCGTCCAGAGCCGGTCGACCGGCTCCTCGACCGCGACCGCCGTCGGCGGGTGGTCGCGCAGCAGGTGCGCGGTGCCCGCCGCCATGTGCGCGTCCGAGCCGTAGCCGGCGACGGTCGCGAAGCCGGCCCGGAACACCGGGATGAGCGCGACGCACGCGACGAGCGCGGCCATCCACAGCGGCCAGCCGATCTCGCGGGCGCGCGCGGGGAGCGCGGGCGGGCCGAGCCGCCGGATCGCGACGACCGCGGCGACGACGTTCGCCGCGAGCACGACGGCGAGCCCGGCGGGCAGCGGCACGCGCGCGTAGCCGAACAGCGCCAGCTCGAGCGCGGCGGCGCACGCGCCGACCGGCAGGATCCACAGCACCTCGCGCTCGCGCAGCGAGGCGGGCAGGAGCACGCGGACCGGCGCCAGCCCGCACACGGCGAAGAGGCCGAGCGTGACCGCGGAGGCGAGCAGGACCTCGTCGACCGCGGCGATCCCGACCACGCCGGCGTAGTCGGCGATCCCGCCGGCGGCGAGCGCGCTCAGCAGGACGAGCGCCACCGTACGCGGTGCGGGCCGGCGCCGCACGCTCAGCAGGACGCGTGATGGACGGCCTCGTGCACCGCGCGAACACTACGCGGGGGCGCGGGGCCGCCGCGCACCACGAACGGCGTGCACGCGGATCGACTACCAGGCGCGGAAGAGCTCCTGCGCGATCTTGCGGAGCTGGATCTCGTCCGAGCCCTCGGTGATCCGGTAGCGGCGGTGGTGGCGGTAGACGTGCTCGAACGGCATGTGGCGCGTGTAGCCCATCCCGCCGCACGTCTGCATCGCCTGGTCGGCCGCCTGGCACGCGAGCCGGTTCGCGCGCAGGTTCGCCATCGCGACGCGGTGGCTGACCTCCATGTGGTCGCGCTCGTCGAGCTGCGCGGCGGTGTCCCGCACGAGGCCGCGGACCATCTCGCAGTCGGTCCACAGCTCGGCGAGCGGGAACTGGATCGCCTGGTTGCGCCACAGCGGCCGGCCCCAGGTGGTGCGCTCACGCGCGTACTGCACCGCCAGCTCGATGCACGCGACCGCCGCGCCGAGGCTCGACGCCGCCTGGCGGATCCGGTTCTCGTGGACGAAGCGCTGCGCGAGCGCCAGCCCGAGCCCCTCCTCGCCGAGGATCGCGTCGTCCCCGACCCGGACCCCGTCGAGCCGGACCTCCGCGTGGTCGGTCGGCATGTTGAACGTCCACCAGTACGACTCGACGGTCAGGCCGGGCGCGTCGCGGGGCACGATGAACGCGGTGATCCCGCGCGGCGAGCCCGGCTCGCCCGACGTGCGCGCGAACACGAGGTCGTGCGACGCGACGTGCATGCCGGTGTTGAAGCGCTTGACCCCGTCGATGACCCAGTCCGCGCCGTCGCGCCGGGCGGTCGTCTCCAGGTATGTCGCGTCCGAGCCGTGGCCGGGCTCGGTGAGCGCGAACGCGAGCGCGACCTCGCCGCGCAGCGCGGGCTCGATCATCCGCCGCTGCTCGGGCGTGCCGAACTCGTGGAGGAGCAGGACGGTCGGGTGGTTGCCGACGATCGAGAACTCGCTCTGTGGGTCGTTGTGGAGCCCGAGCGGCCGGCGGTTGAGGTGCTCGCGCACGATCGCCATCGCGAGGTTGCCCGCGCCGCGGCCGCCGAGCTCGGGCGGCAGCGCGTACCGGTACAGCCCGGCCTGGTCGGCGCGGCGGCGCGCCTCGGCGAGCAGCGCCTCCCACTCGCGGCTCGGCAGCCCGCCGCGTGCCGTGTCGGTGCGCGCCATCTCGCGGCGATGGTCGAAGAAGCGCGCGTTGTCGCCCTCCTGCTCGAGCGGGACGATCTCGCGCTCGATGAACGCGTCGATCTCCTCGAGCACGGAAGCGACGTCGGCGGGTATCCCTCGACTCACGGCAGGCCTCCTCCCGGAGCTGCCGAAAGCTACCTGCAACGACGTGCCCGCGCCGGACGGCCGCGTCGTGCAGAATGCCGCCCGCTTCGATGCGGTCGCCGGGCGGCGGCTGGGGAGGCGCCGCCTCGGGAGGCACCGCGCCGCAGGACGAAGACGACAGGGGAATGAAGAGGACAGGGGGAATCGTTGCGCTCGTGCTGAGCGCCTGGCTCGCGTTCGCCGCCGCGCCCGCGACGGCGGGGACGTGCTCGTACCGCGACCGGCCGACGGCGGCGATGAGCACCGCCGAGGCCCGCGGCGCGCTGTGGTGTGCGATCGCGATCGAGCGGCACCGCCACGGCCTGTACGCGTGGGGCGTCGACCGCCGGCTGACCCGCGCCGCGCGCCGGCATGCGCGGGACATGGTCCGCCGGCGCTACTTCGGTCACTGGACGCCCGGCGGCGCCGGGCTGCTGCAGCGCGTGCGCCGGACCGGCTACCTGGCGCGCTGCTCGCCCTGCAGGGTCGGCGAGAACCTCCACTGGGCGCGCGGCGGCGGCACGCGGCCGTCCGCGGTCGTACGCGCCTGGCTGCGCAGCCCGCCGCACCGCGCGATCCTGCTGTCGCCCGCGTTCCGCGAGGTCGGCATCGGCCTGGCGCGCGGCGCGCCGCACCGCGCGTCGCGGTCGGCGGTGACGACGGTGCTCGTCGTCGGCGGCTGAGTCAGGCCGCGGCCGCGCCGCGGTCGACGAGCACGCCGATGCCGTCGAGCGTGCGGGCCAGAGCGAAGGCGAAGAACGCGTCGGGCTCGCCGTCCTCGTCGTCGAGGGCGCCGGTCGCCATCACCTCGGCGATCGCGGGGTACCGCTCGGGGTCGGCGGCGCGCGCGGCCAGCGCGCCGAACGACGCGTCCGCGCCCCGGCCGGCGTCTGCCTCGCGGCGCAGCCCCACGTCGCTCATCACGAGCCCGTGGAGCATGAGCGTGACGGCCGCCTTCTCCTCGGGCGCGAGCGGCGTGCCGGCCAGCGCGGCGAACGCCGCCTCCATCCATCCGAGCTGACGCGGGCCGGGCGGCAGCCGGCTGAGCGGCAGGTCGAGCAGCCACGGATGGCGCAGGACGACGGCGCGCAGCGCCCACGCCCAGCGCTCGAGCCGCGCCCGCCAGCCCTCGGACCGATCGGCGGCGGGCGGGTCGCCGCTCGCCGCGTCGACCATGAGCGCGACGAGCTCGTCCTTGCCGTCGACGTGGCGGTAGAGCGACATGGGCGTGAAGCCGAGGTGCCCGGCGACGCGCGCCATCGACACGGCCTCGATGCCCTCGGCGTCGGCGAGCTCGAGCGCCGCGGAGACGATCCGGTCGAGCGAGAGGGAGCCGCGGCGCGCGCGCTTCATCGCCGCGGAGTATATGCCCTACACTTCTGTGTATGGCATACACAATCGAGGCGAGCGGGCTCCGCAAGACGTTCGGCCGGGCGACCGTTCTCGACGGCCTGGACCTGCGCGCCGAGGCAGGGACGGTGCTGGCGCTCCTCGGGGCCAACGGCGCCGGCAAGACGACGACCGTGCGGATCCTCGCGACGCTCCTGCGCCCCGACGGGGGGACCGCACGGGTGGCCGGCCACGACGTCGTGCGCGAGCGCGCCGCGGTCCGCCGCTCGACCAGCCTCACCGCCCAGGAGGCGACGATCGACGAGCCGCTGACCGGCGAGGAGAACCTCGTGCTCATGGCCCGGCTGCGCGGGCTGGACCGGCGCGCGGCGCGCCGGCGCGCCGCCGAGCTGCTCGAGCAGTTCGACCTCGCCGACGCCCGCGACCGCCGCGTGGCGACCTGGTCGGGCGGGATGCGGCGCAGGCTCGACCTGGCGATCGGGCTCGTGACGACGCCGCCGGTGCTCTTCCTCGACGAGCCGACGACCGGCCTGGACCCGCGCAGCCGGCGGCAGGTGTGGGACGCGGTCGAGCAGCTCGCCGCCACCGGCGCGACGATCCTGCTCACCACGCAGTACCTCGAGGAGGCCGACCGCCTCGCCGACCGCGTCGCCGTGCTCGACGGCGGGCGGATCGTCGCCGAGGGCGCGCCGGGCGAGCTCAAACGCGACCTCGACGTCCCGACGCTCGACGACGTGTTCCTCACGCTCACGGGGGCGGGGCGATGAGCGCGGCGCTCGCCCTCGCCGGCCGCGGCCTGCGCCACCACGCCCGCAACCCCGACGCGCTCGCCACCGCGCTCGCGCTGCCGGTCCTCCTCCTGCTGCTGTTCGTGTACGTGTTCGGCGGCGCGATCCAGGCGCCCGGCGACTACGTCGACTACGTCGTGCCGGGCATCGTCGTGCTGTCCGCCGGCTTCGGGTCGGCCGCGACCGCGGTCGGCGTGACCGAGGACATGACGAGCGGGACCGTCGACCGGCTGCGCGCGATGGACGTCCCCGGGGCGGCCGTGGTCGGCGCGCACGTCGCCGCGACCGTGCTGCGCAACGTCGCCTCGACGGCGATCGTCGTCGGCCTCGCGCTCGCGATCGGCTTCGCGCCGTCGGCGTCGGCGCCCGAGTGGCTCGCGGCGGCGGGCCTGCTCGTGCTGTTCATGACCGCGATCGCGTGGCTGTCGGCGTGCTTCGGCCTGCTCGTGCGCAGCGTCGACGCCGCGAGCGCGTGCGCGTTCTTCGTCATGTTCCTGCCGTACGTGTCGAGCGGATTCGTCCCGCCGTCGACGATGCCGGCCGCGCTCGAGGCGTTCGCCGGGGCGCAGCCGGTGACGCCGCTCGTCGACACGCTCCGCGCGCTGCTCACCGGGATGCCGGGCGGGGACGCCGCGGCGGCGGCGGCGTGGTGGGCGGGCGCCTGCGTGCTGGGCGCCGCGGCGGCCGCGCTGCTGTACCGGCGGCGGACCGAGCGATGACAGATCGTTGCGCGTGCAATCACCTGCGCTACAGTGTCGAGGACCCATGGAACTCGGCATCTACACCTTCGCCCCGGTCCCGCCCGGCGACCTGAGCCCGCAACAGGCGATCCGCGACCTCGTCGAGGAGATCGAGCTCGCCGATCAGGTCGGGCTCGACGTGTTCGGGGTCGGCGAGCACCACCGCCCCGACTTCGCGGTCTCCGCCCCGGCGATCATCCTCGCTGCCGCGGCGGAGCGGACGAAGGACATCCGGCTGACCAGCGCGGTCACCGTGCTGAGCTCCGACGACCCGGTGCGGGTCTTCCAGCAGTACGCGACGATCGACCTGCTGTCCGGCGGGCGCGCCGAGATCATGGCCGGGCGCGGCTCGTTCATCGAGTCCTTCCCGCTCTTCGGCTACGACCTCGACGACTACGACGAGCTGTTCGCCGAGAAGCTCGAGCTCCTCCTCGAGATCCGCGCCCGCGAGCGCGTGACCTGGTCCGGGCGGCTGCGGGCGCCGCTCGAGGACGCGCTCGTGACGCCGCGGCCGGTCCAGGACCCGCTGCCCGTGTGGGTCGCGGTCGGCGGGAACCCGCAGTCGGTCGTGCGCGCCGGCGCGCTCGGGCTGCCGATGGCGCTGGCGATCATCGGCGGGCTGCCCGAGCGGTTCGCGCCGCTCGTCGAGCTGCACCGCCGCGTGGTCGCCGAGGCCGGCCACGGCCCGGTGCCGGTCAGCATCAACTCGCACGGCTACATCGCCGACACCTCGCAGCGCGCCGCCGACGAGTGGTTCGCCCCGTACGCGAAGGTCATGAACCAGCTCGGCCGCGAGCGCGGCTGGCCGCCGCTGACCCGCGCGGACTACGACCAGTCGCTGTCGCTGCGCGGCGCCAACCTCGTCGGCAGCCCGCAGGAGGTCGCCGAGAAGATCCTCTGGCAGCACGAGATCTTCGGGCACGAGCGGACGTTGCTGCAGTTCAGCGTCGGCCCGATGCCGCACGCGCAGATCATGCGCTCGATCGAGCTGTTCGGGACCGAGGTCGCGCCGGTCGTGCGCGAGGAGATCGCGCGGCGCACCCGGTCGAGCGTCGACCAGACGGTGCCGTAGGGGGCACTCCGTTCGGCAGGCTGGTGGCCGATGGTGTCGCCGGCCTGCCGCGGGTGGCCCGGGTGCCCGCACGACGTGCCTCGCACCGTGCGGTGCCGGCGGCGCCGGGCTGCGGGCGTCGTCCGGACGGCCGCTGGTCAGGGGATGAGGGAACGGTTCGCGGGGCGCTCCTCCTGGGCGTCGTCGCGGAATTGGGCGCTCCCGGGCGCACGAACCGACGGGTCGTGCGGCGACGCGCTGGTTCCGCCGCGGTGTGTCGACCCGTCCCGGCATAGCCGTCATGAGTCGACACACCCGGACGGGGCCGGGCGGGTGTGTCGACTCGTCCCGACATGACCGTCACGAGTCGACACACCCGTCCGGAGGTGGCGCGTGAACGCTCGCGCCGACGCCCTCGGCCCCGACACCCGCGCCCACCGCACCCCGGAGCGAGCGCAGAGCGGCCCCGCGGTCTCGAACCCTGGCCGGCGGCCGTTCCGGCCACCCGAAGGCCCGCCGCCGCCGGGGCGGCCGGAGCGAACCCGACGCGCGTCCGGACCGTGCGCGGAAGCCCGGCGCGGGCCGCCCACCAGAGGCGGGCAGCCCGCGCCCGGGCCGGATCGCCTACGCGTGCATGAGGACCGGCTCGGCCGCCGCCTCGTCGTCGGCGACCGGCTCGGGCCGGCGGCGCGGCAGGAGCAGCGCCGGCAGGAACGCGAGCGCGAGGAACACGAGCGCCCACACGAACGTGCTGCCGAAGCCGTCGGCCATGAGCGGCGCGACCTGCGCGCGCATCTCCGGCGGGACGGAGCTCGCGCCGCCCTCCGGCACCGGCGCGCCGTTCGCCGCGGCCGCGAGGCGGTCGGTGATCGCGTCGGTCAGCAGCACCGACATGACCGCCGTACCGATCGCGCCGCCGACCTGCTGGATGATGTTCAGCGAGGTCGACGCCCGCGGCACGGCCGCCTTCTTCAGCGTCTGGAACGCGGCCGACATCGTCGGCATCATCGTCAGGCCGGTGCCGAGGCCCATGACGAAGAACGTCCCGCCGAGCGCCCAGTAGGACGTCTCGTCGCTGAGCCCGGTCAGCACGCCGAACGTCGCGGCGATGACCGGGATGCCGACGAGCACGAGCTTGCCCGGCCCGAGCCGGTCGGTCAGGACGCCGGCGAGCGGCATCATGAGCATCGCGCCGAGGCCCTGCGGGGCGAGCAGCAGGCCGGTGTTCAGCGCGCCCTCGCCGCGGACCGTCTGGAAGTACAGCGGCAACAGGAGCATCGCTCCGAAGAACGCGATGCCGAACAACGTGATGGTCAGCGCCGCGGCCGCGACCGAGCGCTCCTTGAACAGCCGCAGGTCGATGAGCGGGTTCACGTTCCGCCTGCTCAGCCCGTGGACGACGAACGCGGCGATGAGCGCGAGGCCGGCGACGAGCGGGACGAGCGCGGCGGCCGAGCCGGCGCCCTCCGACGACATCTCGGCGAGGCCGTAGATGAGTGCCGCCAGGCCCGGCGACAGGAGGAGCAGCCCGAGCGCGTCGAGGCTCTCGGTCGGCGACGGCTGGTCCTTCGGCAGGATCCGCGCCGCGAGGATCAGCGCGACGATCCCGATCGGGACGTTGATGTAGAAGATCCAGCGCCACGAGACGTCGTCGACCAGCCAGCCGCCGAGGATCGGGCCGGCGATCGGGCCGAGCAGCATCGGGACGCCGACGATCGACATGACGCGGCCGATCCGCTGCGGGCCGGCGGCCTGGGTCAGGATCGTCATGCCGGCGGGCATGATCATCCCGCCGCCGAGGCCCTGCAGGACGCGGAAGCCGATGAGCGACTCGGCCGACCACGCCGCGCCGGCGAGCGCCGAGCCCGCCATGAACAGGGCGATCGAGAGCATGTACAGGCGCTTCGTGCCGAAGCGGTGGGCCGCCCAGCCGGTGAGCGGGATCACCGTGGCGAGGGCCAGCATGTAGCCCGTCACGATCCACTGGATCGTCGCGAGGTCGGTCTCGAAGTCGCGGGTGAGCCGGTCGATCGCGACGTTGACGACGGTCGTGTCGAGGATCGCCATGATCGCGCCGAGGACGACGACCCAGGCGATCGCGAGCGTGGCTCGGTCGAGCCCGCCGGCGCCGCCGGCGGACGGAGAGGTTGGTCCGGTCACGTCAGTGTTCTCCGTGGATCGGCCCGCAGCCGAGGTCTGCGGGGATGAGGTTCAGTGCTCGGGCGAACTGCTCGCGGGCGTCGTCGTCGAGGTGCTCGACGAACCGCCGCACGCCGGCCCGGCGGGCCTCGGCGATGCGGTCGAGGAGCTCCTCGCCCTGCGGGGTGAGCGCGAGGCGCTTGATGCGCCGGTCGTTCTCGTCCTCGCGACGCGACACGAGGCCGGCGCGCACGAGCCCGTCGGTCGCGCGCCCCATGGCGGCGACGGACAGCCCGACGACGTCGGCGAGCTCGCTGAGCGCCGGGTCGTGATCGACGTGCGACAGCACGAACAGGGCGCGGAGCTGGCTCATCGTGATGTCGAGCTCGCCCGCGACCTGGAGCGCTTCGCCCTGGGTGGTCTTCAGCAGGTAGGCGACGAGGCCGACGAGCTGGTCGGTGAGATGCTCGAGCGACGACGCCGCGGTTGCTTGCATCCGCGCAACGGTATCGACGGCGCGAGCTTCTGATCCGTGCAAGCGTCACACATCCCCGGGGTGAACCTTCAGTAGCGCTGAACGATGACCGTCAGGAACGGTCGCTGGAAATGAACGGTCCGCCCCGCCACCATGCACCGCCGCATGGGTTCGCTGCTCTGCCTCCTCTCCGCCGCCGCGTTCGGCTGCATGGCGATCTTCGGCAAGTACGCCTACGACGCCGGCGTCGACGTCGGGGCGCTGCTGCTCGTCCGGTTCGGGATCGCCGCGGCCGTGCTCGCCGCCGTCGCGGCGGCCGCCGGCGCGCTGCGCGGCCTCGGGAGGCGGGCGGTCCTCACCGGCCTGGCGATGGGCGCGATCGGCTACGCGACGCAGGCGGGCCTGTTCTTCCTCGCGCTCGAGCGGATGGACGCAAGCCTGCTCTCGCTCCTGCTCTACACGTACCCGGCCCTCGTCACCGCGGCCGCGATCGTCATCGGCCGCGAGCGCGTCAACGGGCGCCGGCTGGTCGCGCTCGGCCTGGCGAGCGCCGGCACGGTGCTCGTGCTGGCCGGCGCGGGCACGGGCGCGCTCGACCCGGTCGCGACCGTGCTGGCGCTCGGCGCCGCCGTCGCCTACACGGCGTACATCCTCACGGGCGACCGCGTGGTCGCCGGGGTCCCGCCGCTCGCGCTGGCCGGCCTCGTGACCGCCGGCGCCACCGGGACGTTCCTCGTCGTGGCGCTCGCGACCGGCGGCCCCCATCTCGGCTTCGAGGCCGCCGGCTGGGGCTGGCTGGCCGCGATCGCGCTCGTCTCGACGGTCTTCGCGATCATCGCGTTCTTCGCCGGCCTGGCCCGCGTCGGGCCATCGACCGCGTCGATCCTGTCGACGCTCGAGCCGGTCGTGACGGTGACGCTCGCCGCGATCGCCTTCGGCGAGCGGCTCACCGCCGTGCAGGTCGCGGGCGGCGTGCTCGTGCTCGCGACCGTCGTCGTCCTCAACGCTCCGCGGCGCGACACGTGGCTGCGCGCGCCCCTCCGGACCCGTCCGGCAACCGGCGCGAAGTCCTGAACCCTTCACCTATGGTGGCGCCCCACGTCGGCTCGGTAGGGGAGCACTCGTGCTGCCAACGCAACAACTCGGAGGGCCAGGGGACCGCAACGCGTGACCGCGCTCGGAGCACGCATAGCCGCTGTCGCAGTGCTCGTGGTGGCGGTGGCCACCGCCGTCGTGCTGCTCGTGACCGGCGGGTCGTCGTACCGGGTCACCGCGCGCCTGGAGTCGGCGAGCCAGCTCGTCAAGGGCAACGAGGTGACCGTCGCCGGCAAGAAGGTCGGGCAGGTCGAGGACATCCGCGTCGGCGACGACAACCTCGCCGAGGTCGTCCTGTCGATCGACGACGACTACGCGCCCCTGCGGCAGGGCACGCGCGGGATCGTCCGCCAGCTCTCGCTCTCCGGCCAGGCGAACCGGTACATCGACCTGCAGCTCGGCGGCGCGCGCGGCCGGCCGATCCCCGACGGCGGGACGATCCCCGCCAAGGACGTCGTCGCCGCGGTCGAGCTCGACGAGGTCTTCGACATCTTCGACGGGCACACGCGCCCGAAGATCAAGAAGACCGTCGACCTGTTCAGCGAGTTCGGCGCCGGCCGCACCGACGAGGCGAGCGCCGCGCTGCAGTACCTCAACCCGGCGCTCTCGTCGTCGACCCGCCTGTTCGCCGAGCTCACCCGCGACCGCACGGAGCTCGAGCGCTTCATCGTCCAGACCGCGCGGCTGACCGGCGACCTGGCCGCCCGCGACGAGGACCTCGCCGGTCTCGTCCAGAACCTCGGCGCGACGATGGACGCGCTCGCCACCGAGCGCGACGACCTCGGCGAGTCGATCGGGCGCCTGCCCGACTTCCTGCGCCGCGCGAACTCGACGTTCGTCAACCTGCGCGCCGCGCTCGACGACCTCGACCCGCTCGTCGCGGACGCCAAGCCGGTCGTCCGCAGGGACCTGCGGCCGCTGTTCGCCCAGCTCCGGCCGTTCGCCCGCGATGCCGAGCCGACGCTGCGCGACCTGTCGCGGACGATCCGGACGGCCGGCAGCGACAACGACCTCGTCGACCTGCTCGGCACCCAGCCGGCCGTCGACCGGATCGCCAACCAGAGCGCCCGCCGCAACGGCGCCGAGCGCCCCGGCGCGTTCCCCGAGACCCGCCGCGCGGTCGAGGGCGCGCTGCCGCAGATCTCGTTCCTGCGCCCGTACGCGCCCGACCTCGTCGGCTGGTTCGACGACTTCTCGACCTCCGGCATGTACGACGCGCTCGGCGGCTTCTCGCGCGCGGGGCTGCAGATCAACGGCTTCACGCTCGACCCGACGCTCGGCAACCTGCTGCCGGTCCCGCCCGAGCTGCGCCGCCGGCTCCTCGGCGCCGGCGTGGTCACCGACCGCAACAACCGCTGCCCGGGCTCGGCCGAGCGGCCCGCCCCCGACGGGTCGAACCCGTTCCGCCCGTCGGACGACTATCCCTGCGACCCGAAGCAGGTGCCGCCGGGACGATGAGGCGCGCGCAGCGGATCATCCGGCGGCTGGTGCCCGCGGTCGTGCTCGCGGCGGTCGTGCTCGTGGGCGGCTGGCTGCTGCTGTCCGGCGGCGACGACCCGCCGACCTACACGGTCGAGCTCGACAACGCCTTCGGCCTGACCGAGGACTCCGAGTTCCGCGCCGCCGGCGTCCGCGTCGGCCGGGTCAGCGCCCTGCGCGTCGACCGCCGCACGGCGCGCGCGCTCGTCGACGTCGAGCTCGAGCGCACCGACTTCGGCGACCTGCGCCGCGACGCGACGTGCTCGGTCGAGCCGCAGTCGCTCATCGGCGAGTACTTCCTCGACTGCGACCCGGGCACGAAGGCGCGCCTGCCCGAGGGCGCGACGATCCCGGTCGAGCAGACCAGCGGGACGCTCCCGCCGGACCTCGTGGCGAGCATCATGCGCCGCCCGCAGCGCGAGCAGCTCAGCATCCTGATCTCCGAGCTGGGCGCCGGGTTCGCGGCCCGCGGGCCCGAGCTGCAGCAGGTCATCCGGCGCGCGATCCCCGCGCTGCGCGAGACCGACCGGGTCCTGGAGATCCTCGCCGACAACCGGCGCACCCTCGTCGCGCTGAACCGTGACGCGTCCGCGGTCCTGTCGCGGCTGGCCGCCAACCGGCGCGACGTGCGGCGCTTCGTCGAGGAGGCGCGCGACACCGCGACGATCTCCGCCCGCCGCCGCGCCGAGCTGGCCGAGACGATCCGCCGCCTGCCGGCGTTCCTGCGCGAGCTGCGGCCGACGCTGCGCGAGCTCGGGACGGTCGCCGAGCGCCAGACGCCGGCGCTGCGCGACCTGCGCGCGAGCGCCGGCGACCTCCGCACGCTGCTCGAGCGCCTCGGGCCGTTCGCCGTGGCGGCCGAGGGTCCGGTCGACGCGCTCGGCGAGGCGTCCAAGCTCGGCACCCGCGCGGCCGGGCCGGCGATCGAGACCATCCGCAAGGCGGGCGCGCTCGGCCGCACCGCGAAGGACCCGGCGACGAACCTGCGCTTCGTCCTCGAGCACATCGACGACCGGAAGAACGCGGTCGAGAAGAGCCCGGTCAGCCCGGGCGGGCAGGGCTTCACCGGCCTGGAGGCGTTCCTGCGCTACCCGTTCGTCCAGTCGCAGGCGCTGAACCTCTTCGACTCGCGCGGCTACACGCTCAAGCTCAACGCGCTCGTCAACGAGTGCACCGGCTACACGAACGCCGAGACGGCGAAGGCCGAGCCCGAGCGCACCCGCCGCTGCAACGCCTGGCTCGGGCCGAACCAGCCCGGCATCACGACGCCCGACCCGTCGCCGGCGGTGCGCGCGAGCAGCCGCGCGGGTCGCGACCGCGGGCGCGAGCGCTCGTCGCGCCGCAGCCGCCCGGGCCGGCGCGCCCCGGCCCCGTCCGCCCGGGCGCCCGAGCAGCCCGCCGCGCCGCAGGCGCCCGGCCTGTCGCCGACCCCGCCCGCGACGACCCCGGCGCCCGCGCCCGCGCCCGCTCCGGGGCCCGCGCCCGCGCCGCAGACGCCGCAGATCGACGTCGACGTCCAGAAGCTGCTCGAGGACATCCTCGGCGGCCTGGGCGGCCGCAAGCCCGCGCCGGAGGACAAGCCGGCGCCGTCCTCGTCCGACTCCGGGAAGGCCGCCGAAGGCCTCCTGGACTACCTGCTCGGAGGCGGCTGATGCGACGGAGCAGGCGCGCGGCATCGAGCATCGTCGCGAACCCCGTCCTCGTCGGCGCGGTCACGCTGCTCGTGATCGTCGTCGCGGTCTTCCTGGCCTACAACGCCAACTCGGGCCTGCCGTTCGTGCCGACGTACGAGCTGAAGGTCGAGACGCCGAACGCCGCGCGCGTCGTCGCCGGCAACGAGGTCCGCGAGGGCGGCTTCCGGATCGGCCAGGTGACGAAGATCGACCCGGTCCGCCGCCGCGACGGGACGCTCGGGGCCGAGCTGACGCTGACGCTCGACAAGGAGGCCGGCCCGGTCCCGCGCGACAGCGAGGTCGTCATCCGGCCGCGCTCGACGCTCGGCCTGAAGTACGTCGAGCTCACGCGCGGGCGCTCGCGCGAGACGCTCCCGCAGGGCGCGACGATCACCGCGCGCGAGGACTCGACGCCGCCCGAGCTCGACGACCTGTTCGACACGTTCGACGAGGACACGCGCGAGGACGTGCGGGCGAACCTCGGCACGTTCGGCACCGCGCTCGCCGGCCGCGGCAACGACCTGAACCGCGCGATCCGGGCGTTCGCGCCGCTGCTGCGCGACGTCCAACCGGTCATGCGGACGCTCGCCGCCCCCGACACGCAGCTCGCCCGGTTCTTCGAGGAGCTGCAGGACACGGCGCGGACCGCGCTGCCGGTCGCGCGCGAGCTCTCGCACGGGTTCACCGCGGGCGCCGACGTGTTCGACGCGTTCTCGCAGGACCCGGACGCGCTCGACCAGACGATCGCCCGCTCGCCTGCCGTGCTGCGCGAGGGTACGCCCGCGCTGCGCGCCCAGCGGCCGTTCCTGCGCCGCTTCGCCGCACTGTCGGACGAGATCACCGGCACCGCGCGCGAGGTGCGCCGCAGCGTCGGGCCGGTCAGCCGCGCGCTGCGCGCCGGCACGCGCACGCTGCCGAGCACCGAGAAGGTCAGCGAGGACCTCGGCCGCACGTTCACCGCGCTGCGCGACCTGTCGACCGCGCCACTGACGAACCTCACGCTCGACGGGCTGACCCGGACGGCCGAGAGCCTGACCCACACGCTGCGCTGGCTCGGACCGCACATCACCGTCTGCAACTACTGGAACTACTGGTGGACGTTCCTGTCCGACCACATGGCCGAGGAGGTCGACACCGGGACGATCCAGCGGATCCAGGTCAAGCTGTCGAGCCCGCTCCAGGCCAACGGCCCGGCGCTGTTCGGGGCGACCGCACCCGCCAACGGCGGCCCGGCCCCGCCGCCGCTGCCCGGCATCGGCACGCTCGGCGACGCGGTCCACCTCCACGCCCAGCCCTACGGGCGCGCGGTCAACGAGCGCGGCGAGGCCGACTGCGAGACCGGCCAGCGCGGCTACCCGCGCCGGCTGGCGACGAACCTGCCCGAGGACCTCGAGATCGTGGTCGACGCGCGCACGCCGGGCGACCAGGGCCCCACGTACACCGGCCGGCCGCGCGTGCCCGAGGGCCAGACGTTCACCGCCGAGCCGGGCGGCCTGGCGCCGGAGGTGAGGCCGCGATGAGGCGGCGCGAGCGCAGCCCGTTCCTCGTCGGCGCGGTCGTCCTCGCCGTCGTCGCCGTCGCGACCGTCTTCGGCTTCACGAAGGACATCCCGTTCGTCAACGAGCCGTACGAGATCAAGGCGGCGTTCCGCGACACGAGCGGGATGAAGCCCGACGCGCCGGTGCGGATCGGCGGCGTCGAGGTCGGCAAGGTGCGCAAGGTCGAGCACGAGCGCCCGGGCTCGCGGCAGGCGGTCGTGACCATGTCGATCAAGGACCCCGGGCGCCCGATCCACACCGACGCGCGCGCGATGATCCGGCCGCGGATCTTCCTCGAGGGCAACTTCTTCGTCGACCTCGAGCCGGGCACGCCGTCGGCGCCGGAGATGGAGGACGGCGCGACGATCCCGGTCACCCGCACGTCGAACCCGGTCCAGCTCGACGAGGTGCTCTCGATCCTGCGCCGCGACGTGCGCGCGGACCTCAAGTCGACGTTCGGCGAGCTGGCCGAGACGCGCGACGCCGGCGGCGCGGAGGCGTTCAACGCCTCGCTCGCCGACCAGCCGGGCGCGTTCCGCTGGTCGTCGGTGGTCGCCGAGGCCCTCATCGGCGAGCGGCCGGGCGACCTGTCGCGGCTGGTCCGCGACACCGGCGTCGTCGCCGGCGCGGTCGACCGGAGCCCCGAGCGGCTGCGGACGCTCGTCACCGACTTCAACCGCACGTTCGCGGCGCTGGCGAACAGCGAGGGCGACCTGCGCGCCTCGATCCGCGAGCTGCCGGCGACGCTGCGCGAGGCGATGCCCGCGCTCGCCGACCTCAACGACGCGTTCCCCGAGGTCCGGGCGTTCGCGGCCGCCGCGCGGCCCGGCGTCCGCTCGACCGGCCCGACCGCGCGGGCACTCACGCCGCTCGTGCGCGAGCTGCGCGGGCTGGTCTCCGAGAACGAGCTGCGCGGGCTGGCGCGCGACCTGCGCGCCGCGACGCCGGCGACCGCGGCGCTCAGCCGCGACACGGTCCCGCTGCTCGAGCAGGTCCGGGCGCTGGCGAGCTGCACGACGAACGTCCTCGTGCCGTTCGGCAACCTGAAGGTCCCGGACAAGGCGCACCCGGCGTCGGGGCCGATCCACCAGGAGGCCGGCAAGTTCCTCCCCGGCCTGGCCGGCGAGAGCCGCTCGTTCGACTCCAACGGCCAGTGGTTCAAGGTCCTCGGCCAGGGCGGCGCCGAGACGCTCGACCTCGGCAACGGGCTGTTCGGCACCGCGCTCGAGCCGATCCAAGGCGTCAACCCGCCGCCGGACCGGACGATGCCGCCGTTCCGGCCCGACACGCCGTGCGAGACGCAGGAGCTGCCGAACCTCGAGACGAAGCCGGGGCTCCCGCCGCGCAGCGTGAACACGCGCCGCCACGCCGACCGGATCGCCAAGCGCAGCCGCGAGGCGCGCGCGCTCGCGATGGCGATGACCCAGCTCCAGCTCCTCGCGTCGGGCGACCGCAAGACGCGGGTGCTCGACAAGGACGCGACCGCCGCGCTGCTCGAGCGCCTGAAGGAGGGCAAGGGCCGGTGAAGCGCGCGATCGCCAAGAACTACCGCTGGGTGCTCGCGATCCTTGCGCTCGCGGCGTTCGCCGCGGCCACGACCGGCTTCCTGCTCACCAACCAGGGCGTCCGGTTCCCCTGGCAGGACGCGCCGCTGCGGATGTACGCCGAGCTGGAGAACGCGCAGGCCGTCACGCCCGGCCAGGGCCAGAGCGTCCAGGTCGCCGGCGTGAAGATCGGCTCGATCGCCGCGGTCGAGCTCGACGAGGGCCGCGCGCGCGTCGCGCTCGACATCGCGCCCGAGAACGCGGGGCTCATCCGCACCGACGCGAAGGCGATGCTGCGCCCGCGCACGCCGCTGAAGGACATGTACATCCAGGTCCTGCCCGGCTCACGCGACGCCCCCGCCGCCCGCGACGGCCACACGATCCCGGTCCAGAACACGTCGACCGACGTCGACTTCGACGAGGTCCTCTCCTCGCTGGACGAGCGCACGCGGGAGTACCTGATGCTGTTCGTCGAGGGCGTGTCGTCGGGCCTGGAGGACCGCGGCGGCGACCTCGCGGAGGTGTTCCGCCGCTTCGGCCCGACCGCCCGCGACCTGCGCGCGGTCAACGAGGCGGTCGGCCGCGAGGAGCGCGCGCTGCGCCGGCTCGTGACGTCGATCTCCGACCTCAACGGCGAGCTGGCGAAGAACCCGGGCGCGCTCTCCCAGCTCGTCGACGCGTCGGCCGCGACGTTCACCGCGCTGTCCTCCGAGGACCGGCGGCTGCGCGAGACGCTCGCCGAGCTGCCGCCGACGCTCCGCCAGACCCGCGAGACGCTCCGCGACGTGCGGCCGTTCGCGCGCGAGCTCGAGCCGACGGCGCGGGCGCTGACCCCCGCGGTGCGCGAGCTCGACGAGGCCAACGAGAAGCTCCGCCCGTTCGCGCGCGAGACCCGGCCGGTCGTGCGCGACGAGATCCGCCCGTTCGCCCGCGCCGGCCGGCCGCTGGCCCGCGAGCTGGCGCCCGCCGCCCGCGACCTGTCGGCGGCGATCCCCGAGCTGACCCGCAGCGGCCGCGTCGCGAACCGCTTCTTCAACATGCTCGCCTCGAACCCGGGCGGGGCCGAGGGGCCCGACAAGGCGAACCGCGAGGAGGGCTTCCTGTTCTGGCTCGGGTGGCTGTTCCACCAGACCGTCTACCTGCAGAACGTCGAGGACGCCAACGGCCCGATGCGGCCGATCTTCCTCACCGGCACGTGCGGCACGCTGACGAGCCTGGTCCGCGACAACCCGCTGACCGAGTTCGGCTTCAACCTCTCGCCGATCCTCGGCGGCGTGTGCGGCAACCCCGACACGATCCCCGGCAATCTCGCCGACCTGCTCGAGAAGATCCCGGGCCTGGCCGACGCGCTGCCGCTGCCGACCTCGGCGCGCGGGCGCGGCGACGAGCGGACGAGGAGCGCGCGCTAGATGCCCAAGACCGCACCGAGCGCCGCCCGCATCCTGGTCATCGCCGGCTTCGCGCTGTCGTGCTTCGGGCTGCTCATGTACCTGTGGCTCGCGTTCGGCGGCCCGATCCCGCTCAAGCCGAAGGGCTACCGCTTCCAGGTCGCGTTCCCCGACGCCGCGACGCTCGCCGACCAGGCCGACGTGCGGACCGCGGGCGTGAACATCGGCAAGGTCGTCGCGCTCGAGCGCGCCCCCGAGGGCAACCGGACGCTCGCCACGATCCAGCTCGAGGACCGCTACGCGCCGATCCACCGCGACGCCAAGGCGCTCCTGCGCCAGAAGACGCTGCTCGGCGAGACGTACGTGGAGCTGTCGCTGGGCCGGCGCGGCGAGCTGCCCGAGGGCGCCCGGCTGCCGGACTCGCGTGTCGCCGAGGCGGTCGAGTTCGACGAGCTGCTCGAGACGTTCGACGAGGACACCCGCCGCGCGTTCCGGCGCTGGCAGGCGAACGCCGCCGACGCGACGAGGGGCCGGGCGACCGACCTCAGCGACGCGCTCGGCAACCTGCCCGGGTTCGCGGGCGGCGGGCAGACGCTCGTCGACGTGCTCGGCCGGCGCCGCGACGCGCTGCGCGACGTGGTCCGCGACACCGGCACGACGTTCGCCGCGCTGAACCGCGACGCCGCCGCGCTGCAGCGGCTCGTCACCCGCGGCGACACGACGCTGTCCACGCTCGCCGCGCGCCGGTCGGCGCTGTCGGAGAGCATCCGGATCTTCCCGACGTTCCTCGACGAGAGCCGCCGGACGCTGACGCGGATGGAGCGGTTCGCGCGCGCCACCGACCCGCTCCTGCGCGACCTGGACCCGGTGCTCGACGACGCGCAGCCGACGCTGCGCTCGCTCGCCGGCGTCGGGCCGGAGGCCGAGGCCCTCTTCAACGACCTGCCGGCGCTCGTCCGCGCCGCCGAGGACGGCCTGCCCGCGCTGACCCGGGTCCTGAAGGGCCTCGAGCCGACGCTGGCGTCGACCGGGCCGTTCCTGCAGCAGCTCAACCCGGTCGTCGAGTTCCTCGAGCTCTACCAGGCGACGATCTCGAACTTCATCAGCATCGGGGCGAGCGCGACCGCGCTGAAGCTCGACCCGCCGCCCGGGCAGAAGGCGACGAACGGCCACGCGCTGCCGCAGATGATCGTGCTCGGCACGCAGTCGCTGCCGGCGACGCAGCGCAGCTCCGACAACCGCGGCAACACGTACTTCGGCCCGAACGCGCTGAAGTTCTCCGACAAGGCCGGCCGGTTCCTGACGCCGCCGAGCTGGGACTGCGCGCACGTCGGCGGCGAGAGCCCGCCCGGCGAGCACGGGCCCGGGTGCTACGTCGCCGACCCGACGACGTTCCAGGGCCGGACGAGCCGCTACCCGCAGGTGCGCGAGGCGGGCCGCGGCGGGCTGAGCCCGCGGCCGCCCACCGCCAACCCCTGAACGCGGTCGCGCAGGCCTCCCGGGCCGCATTCACGTAACGTGCGCTGCCTCGCGCCGGGGCGAGGCAGGGGAATCCATCGCCCGGGCGCCGCACAACCGATCCTGGGAGGGATTGCATGTTCGACCGCCCGCGGCGGCGGCTGCTCGCCGCTGCCTGTATCGCCGGCGTGGCCGCGCTCGCGACCGCGTCCGTGACGGCCGCAGACGGCGCCGGCAGCTCGCACGCCGGCCAGCGCACGTATGTCGTGCTCTACGACCAGGGGGCCGACCCGGCCACGGCCCGCGCGGCGATCGCCGCCGCGGGCGGCACGGTCGTCTCCGAGAACACCGACGTCGGCGTGGCCACCGTCCGCGCCGGCCGGACCGGCTTCGTCCGCGCCGTCCGCGCCCGCCGGGGCGTCCGCGGCGCGGCGCGGCAGCGGTCGATCGGCCGCGCGCCCGCCCTGCGCCGCAAGCACGACGACGTCGAGGACCGCGGGCGCGGCGGCCGGCCCGGACCAGGCCGCGGCCGCACGGCGGCCGCCCGCCGTCGCCCGAGCCGCTCGCCGACCGCCAGTGGGACATGGCGGCGATCGGCGCCGGCGCGGACGGCTCGTACCGCGTCGAGCAGGGCGACCGCCGCGTCCGGGTCGGGATCATCGACACCGGCGTCGACGGCTCGCACCCGGACATCGCGCCGAACTTCAACCGCCGGCTGAGCCGCAACTTCACCACCGACGACCCGCTCATCGACGGGCCGTGCGAGGAGGAGCCCGACCGGTCGTGCGAGGACCCGGCCGACGTCGACGAGAACGAGCACGGCACGCACGTCGCCGGGATCATCGGCGCGCCGCTCAACGGGCTCGGGACCGCGGGCGTCGCGCCGCGCACCGAGCTCGTCAACCTGCGCGCCGGCCAGGACTCGGGCTACTTCTTCCTGCAGCCGACCGTCGACGCGCTCACCTACGCGGCGAAGGCGGGGATCGACGTGGTGAACATGTCGTTCTACGTCGACCCGTGGCTGTTCAACTGCGCGTCGAACCCGGCCGACTCGCCGGAGGAGCAGGCCGAGCAGCGGACGATCATCGAGGCGACGCAGCGCGCGCTGCGCTACGCCCGTGACCACGGGGTGACGCTCGTCGCTGCGGCGGGCAACCAGGCGATCGACCTCGGCCGGCCGGAGACCGACGAGGCGAGCCCGGGCTACCCGCCGGGCAGCGAGCGGCCGCGGACGGTCGACAACTCGTGCCTGACGCTGCCCGCCGAGGGCGACGGCGTGATCGCGGTCACCTCGACCGGGCCGAGCGGCCGGAAGGCCTACTACTCGAGCTACGGCGTCGAGCAGGCCGACGTGTCCGCGCCGGGCGGCGACACGCGCGACCATCCCGACGCTCCGGCCGCGCGCGCCGAGGCGGGGATCCTCGCGCCGTTCCCGGAGGCGCTCGCGCGGGCGGACGACCGCGTGAACCCCGACGGCACGCCGAACGACCCGTTCGTCGTGCGCGACTGCGCCAAGGGCCGCTGCGCGTACTACCAGTACCTGCAGGGCACGTCGATGGCCAGCCCGCACGCCGCGGGCGTCGCCGCGCTCATCGTCGCCCGGTACGGGCACCGGCGCGGGCGCGACTTCGGCCTGGATCCGCGCGTCACCGAGCGGATCCTCCAGCGCACGGCGGTCGACACCGCGTGCCCTGAGCCGCGCACGTTCGTCTATCCGGGCCTGCCGGCCTCGTACACCGCGACCTGCGAGGGCCCGGCGGAGCGCAACGGGTTCTTCGGGGAGGGCGTCGTGCACGCGCTCCGCGCGGTGACCGCCGGTCACTGAGCGGCCGGTCGTGACGACCGGGGCGGGGCGCCGTGCAGGCGTCCCGCCCCGGCGGTATGCTCCCGCCGTTCCATCGACGTGTCAGCGCCCGCAGTCCTTGCCGTATGAGCAGTCTCCGGGGGCCAGCACCAACCCGCAGTAGTAGGAGAGAGACTCATATGGCCACCGGTACGGTCAAGTGGTTCAACGACGACAAGGGCTTCGGCTTCATCACGCCCGATGAGGGCGGGAAGGACCTGTTCGTCCATCACACCGGCATCAACGCCAGCGGCTTCAAGTCGCTGTCGGAGGGCGCGAAGGTCAGCTTCGACGCCGAGGCCGGGGACAAGGGCCCCAAGGCCGTCAACGTCACCGAGCTCTAGGGAGCTTCCGCCACGGGGCGCCGCGCACGCTTGAGCGCGTGCAGCGCCTCGTCGGCCACGTGCATGAGGTCCGTCACCGTCGCCCCGTCGTCGGGGTGCACGGCCGCGGTGACCGTCGCGCGCATCCGCGTGTCGGCGTCGCCGCGGCGGACCTCGGCCACGGCCCGCTCGAGCGCCGCGGCCAGCCGCTTCGCGCCCTCGCGCCCCGCGCCAGGCGCCACGACCGCGAACTCGTCGCCGCCGATCCGTGCCAGGCAGTCGCCCTCGCGGACCACGGTCGAGCAGTGCGCGGCGATCTCGCGCAGCACCCGGTCGCCGACCGGGTGGCCCCACGTGTCGTTGATGCCCTTGAAGTCGTCGAGGTCGACGAACAGCAGGGCGAACGGCTCCTCTCGCCGGGCGGCGAGCGCCAGCGCCGCGTCGAACGCGCGCCGGTTCGCGACCCCGGTCAGCGGGTCGCGGTTGGCGATCGTGCGCTGACGGCGCTCGGCGGTCACGAGCCGGCCCTTCAGCCGGCCGACCGCGGCGTTCATGCACGCGGCGGCCGCCGCGAAGCTGAAGACGAACGCCAGGTAGCCGTCGTCGATCGCCGCCTGCGTGTCGAGGTAGAGGGGCGCCGCGACGACGAGCACGAGCTCGGCCTGCAGCGGCCAGCTCCACCGCGGCGGGTAGAAGTAGCCGATGAACAGGGCGGCGAGGAACAGCAGCGGCACGATGTAGGAGCCCGAGCCGCCGGTCGCCCAGACGCCGACGCCGATGAGCGGGAACAGCAGCATCGAGCTGATCGCGTGGACCCTGATCGACACGCGCGTCCACGGCACCGCGACGAGGCACGTCAGGCCGTGGAGGCCGACCGGGATGAGCAGCGCGAGGAGGACCGCGACGTGCGTGCCGCGGACCCCCGGGACGGCCAGGCCCGCCAGGCCCACGGCGGCGGCGACGAGCCACAGGCCGCCCGCGGTGCGGGCCATGACCCCGCGCTCGTCCTCGGGGTCCTCGATGAGGTGGTCCTCGGTGGGCATCCGGCCCTGCATCGACCCGAGCGCCCCGCGGGTTGAGGGCACCCCCGACGGCCGTCCGTGCGCCGCGGCGCGTAGGCTGCATCGTCGCGATGCCCGTCCGGCGTGAGATCCACTCCTGGCTCATGGACATGGACGGCGTGCTCGTCCGCGAGGAGCAGGCGATCCCCGGCGCGGACGCGTTCATCGCCCAGCTCCGCGAGGCGGGGACGCCGTTCCTCGTGCTGACGAACAACTCGATCTACACGCGGCGCGACCTCTCGGCCCGGCTGGCCGCCGCCGGCCTGGACGTCCCCGAGGGCTTGATCTGGACGTCCGCGCTCGCCACGGCCGGGTTCCTGGCCGAGCAGCGGCCCGGCGGGACCGCGTTCGTCATCGGCGAGGCCGGCCTGACGACCGCGCTGCACGAGGCGGGCTACACGATGACCGACCGCGCCCCGGACTACGTCGTGCTCGGCGAGACCCGGACCTACAGCTTCGAGCGGATCACCGCGGCGATCCGGCTCATCGACGGCGGCGCGCGGTTCATCGCCACGAACCCCGACCCGACAGGCCCGTCGCGCGAGGGCCCGCTGCCGGCGACCGGGTCGGTCGCGGCGCTCATCACCCGCGCGACCGGGGTCGAGCCGTACTACGTCGGCAAGCCGAACCCGCTGATGATGCGCTCGGCGCTCAACCAGATCGACGCGCACTCGGAGACGACCGCGATGGTCGGCGACCGGATGGACACCGACATCGTCGCCGGGCTGGAGGCGGGGCTCGAGTCGATCCTCGTCCTCACCGGCGTGACGACGCGCGAGCAGGCCGAGCGCTTCCCCTACCGGCCGTCGCGGATCGTCGAGTCGGTCGCGGATCTCGTCCAGGGCTGAACCGCACCCGCCGACCATCGGAGCGTGCGCTGGGCGGGGGCGGCGCGCCGGCCGTCCGCGGCCGCAGCGCGCCCGTGCGCCCGGCCGGTCCTTGCCTGCCTAATGTTTGGCACGCTAATCGTTAGCGTGCTAAAGTGTTGCGGGTGAGCGCGCCCGCGACCACCCCTCATCCCCCGACCACGTCCGACCAGGAGTTCGCCGACGCGTGGGAGGCCTTCTTCCGCGCCGTCCGGCGCATGCGGTCGCAGGGCACCCGCCCGACGCAGGGCTGCGAAGGGCTCACGTTCCCCCAGTTCCAGCTTCTCGACCCGCTGTGCGCCGGGCCGGGCAAGGTCAGCTCGCTCGCCGGCCTCGCCGGGGTCAGCGCGCCGACCGCCACGCGCATGCTCGACGGTCTGGAGAAGCAGGGGCTGGTCGAGCGCCACGCAAGCGACGAGGACCGGCGCTGCGTGCTGATCGCTCTCACAGAAGAAGGACGCCGCGCCGTGGACGCCAAGCGCCGCGACGTCCGGGCGATGCGACGGAAGGTCGCCGCCCAGCTCACCGAAGAGGAGCGCGCGCAGGCCACCGCCCTGCTGCAGCGCCTCGCCGACGCGATGGAGGATCTTTGAGCGCCGTAGTCAACAGCCGCTTCCGTACCCGACCCCTGACCGACGACGTCGATCCCGCCGCCGTCGACGAGATCGACGGCACGCCCGTCGTCGAACGCCTCGTCACCCGCCCGGACCGCCGCGGTGCGGTCGTGCGGCTGGCGACCGGCCAGCTCGCCGTGCTCGGCGAGTCGGTCGCGATCGGCGCGCCGAAGATGCTGAAGCTGTGGGCCACGCGGCGCCTGCGATCCGCGAAGGCGCCGGCCGATCGCGCCTGGTGGAAGCTCGTCCGCCAGGTCGTCGCCGCCTGGTAGACGGCGCGGGCTCAGCCCAGCAGCGGGCCGTCGAGCTCTGCGCGCAGCGAGGCGATCTCCGTCACGGCCAGGCCGACATACAGCTGCTCGGAGGCGGTGATGTCGTCGTGGATGTCGCGCACGTACTCCGCGTCCTCGAGCAGCCCCGCCGGCCCGGCGAGAGCGAGCTCGAACCGCAGGTCGTTGAGGCGGTGGAGTGCCTCGGCGGCCGTTTCGATGGGGTGGTTCGGATGGAGCATCGTGGTGACCATGGTCCTCCGTCCGGCGCCGCGGGGCATCGGGGATCTCCCCCCTCTTCCCTGCGCCTTCACCCCCGATTGAGGCTGTCTTGAGAAAGAGGGTGTCTCCTTCCCATGATGATCAGCGAACCGGTCCAGGTGCAGGACACGGGGCGGCTCCCGCGCATCGCCGATCGTGAGCGCCGGCGCGCCGCGGCGGCCACGCCCGCTCCTGCCGCCGGCCGCTACCTGGCGGTCGAGAGCGGTGGCGAGGTCCTCAGCGTCCCGCTGACCGCCGCCGTCACCCGGCTCGGGCGCGGCATGTCGGCCGACCTGCGACTCGACGATCCGACCGTCTCGCGCCGCCACGCGCTGGTCGTCCAGCGCGACGACCGCATGGTGCTGCTCGACGACCGCAGCATGAACGGCACGTGGCTGAACGGCGAGCGCATCCAGGAGGCGCCGCTCTCCGACGGGGACGTCATCGAGCTGGGAGCGGTTCGGCTGCGCTTCCGCGACGTCCCGGCGCCGTCGTAGGCAGCCGCACGCGGAACAGCGCCCCGCCGCCGGGCGCGTCGGCGACCTCGACCGTGCCGCCGTGCGCCTCGATCGCCTGCCTGACGATCGCCAGCCCCAGGCCCGAGCCGGGCCGGCTGCGCGCGCTCGCCCCGCGGTAGAAGCGGTCGAAGACGAACGGCTTGTCCTCGTCAGGGACGCCCGGCCCGTGGTCGCGGACCTCGAGCACCCCGTCGCGCAGCCTGACCTCGACCGGCGCGCCCGGCGGGCTGTGCCCCGCGGCGTTCACCAGCAGGTTGGCGACCGCCCGGCCGAGCCGGTCGCCCGCCCCCGCGACGACCTGCGGCTCGGCGTCGACGACGAAGCGCACGTCCGGCGCGTGGCGGCGGACGCGCTCGACCTCCTCGGCGACGACCTCGTCGAGCCGGACGTCCTCGGCGTCCTCGGGCACCGGCTGGTCGCCGCGGGCGAGCTCGATGACGTCGTTGATGAGCGCCCCGAGCTCGGCGGCCTGGGCGCGGACGTCCTCGAGGACGCGCCGGCGCTCCTCCGGATCCTCGGCGCCGCCCTCGAGGAGCACCTCGATGTTCGTGCGCAGGCTCGTGACCGGCGTGCGCAGCTCGTGCGACGCGTCCGCGACGAGCTGGCGCTGGGCGGCCGCCGACGCCGCCAGCTCCTCGCGCGAGGCCTGCAGCCGGTCGAGCATCTCGTTGAAACGCTGCGCCATCCGGCCCACCTCGTCGTCGCCGCCCGCCTCGATCCGGCGGTCGAGATCGTCGGTGGCGCCGACGTGCTCGGCGGCCTCGGTCAGCTCGGTCACCGGCGCGACGACCTTGCGCGCGAACAGCCGGCTGATCGCGAGCGCGAACGCGGTGCCCGCGGCGAGCACGCCGAGCAGGATGATCCGCAGCCGCGCGAGCGTACTGTCGACGCCCTCCAGCGAGCGCGCGAGCTGCAGCGCCAGCGGCCGGCCCTCCAGCCTGCGCGTCAGCACGCGCAGGTGCTCGCCGTCGACCTCGACGTCGCGCAGCACCTCGCCGCGCTTGCCCGCCGCGACCTCGCGGTCGACCTCGTCGACCGGCAGCGTCACGTTCTCGGCCGGGCGGACCCGGACGGCGCCGTCGGAGGTGACGATCTGCCCGATGCCCGCCGCCTCGCCCAGCCGCGGCGCGGGCGGCTCGAGCGGGCCGTCCCACCCCGGCGGCCCGGGCAGCCGGCGCTCGCGCAGCCGCAGGCGCGGGCCGCCGTCCGGCCCGCGGCGGTCGGCGATCGCCGCCGCCTGGTCGCGGAGCGTGTCGTCGACCTGGGCGCGGAGCCCGGCGCGCATCGCCAGGTAGGCGCCGATCGAGGCGAGCACGATGCTCGCCGCGACCGTGCCGGCGGCGAGCAGGACGAGTCTCCGGCGCAGGCTCACGGGCGGCGAAGGATGTACCCCACGCCGCGCACCGTGTGCAACAGTCGCGGTTCGCCCTCGCCCTCGATCTTGCGGCGCAGGTACCCGACGTAGACACCGAGCGTGTTCGACGTGGCGCCGAAGTCGTAGCCCCACACGCGCTCGAAGATCTGGCTGCGGCCGAGGACCTGCTCGGGATGCTCGAGGAACAACCGCAGCAGCGAGAACTCGGTGCGGGTCAGCTCGATCCGCCGGTCGCCGCGCGCCACCTCGTGCGCGGCGACGTTCATCGTCAGGTCGTCGTAGGTCAGGACGTGCGCGCCCGCCGCAGGGTCGGCGCGGCGCAGGAGCGCGCGCAGCCGCGCCTGCAGCTCGCGCAGCGCGAACGGCTTGACGAGGTAGTCGTCGGCGCCCGCGTCCAGCCCGGCGACGCGATCGTCGATCGCGTCGCGCGCGGTGAGCATGAGCACCGGCGTCCGGTCGCCCGCCGCGCGCATGCGGCGGCACACCTCGAGCCCGTCGATGCCCGGCATCGCGACGTCGAGGACGACCGCGTCCAGGCCGCCGTGCACGACCCGGTCGAGCGCCCGCTCGCCGTCCTCGGCGAGGGCGACCTCGTGGCCCTCCAGGCGGAGCGCCCGCTCGAGCGCGGCCCGCAGGGCGGGCTCGTCGTCGACCACGAGGACCTTCATCGGCCCGACAGGATGCCGGAGCGCGGTAAAGCGCTCCGGCATCCGAGATGAAGAGCTTCCGAAGAATCAGAGCTCGTGGTTGGCCTGCAGCATCCGGCCCGGGTCGACCCGGTCGCGGACGGCCCGCAGGCGCGCGAGCGTCCCGGCGTCGAAGAACGTCGCGACGTCGGTCTCGCCCTCGCGGAAGTTCAGGTACTCGCGGCCGGCCGAGTACGCCTGCAGGCTCTGGCGGATCCGGGCAAGGTGCGCCTCGATCGCCGCGTCCATGCCCGGCGCCATCGGGATGCCGACGCCGAACGCGAGGAACTCGCCGGCGAGGGCGTCGAGCGCGCCGTGGCCGGCGCCCGGGCGCCCGGCCGCGCCGCCGACGTGGCGCAGCTCGTACATGACGAGCGGGGACGGCTCCGGGCCGGCCATCACCGCGGCGATCGCGTCGATGGCGGCGTCGTCGACGTCGTCGGTGAGCATGAGCGTGTCGCTCAGCGTCGCCGGGACCTGGCCCTCGGGGTCCATGTGCAGGCGGCTCAGGCCGACCGGCGGCATCATCCCGAACAGGTCGACCTCGGGACCCAGGTCGCGCAGCGGCCGGATGAGTTCGGCCCCGAACCGCTCGTCGCCGACGATCGCCGCCTCGACCGTCACGAACGACCGGCCGCGCAGCATCTCGGGCGCCTCCTCGATCGGCGGCACGTTGAGGATGCGGCCGATCGACGTGACCTCGTCGGGGACCGTGCGGACCCAGTCGCGCCAGGCCTTCAGGACCTCCTGCGCGCGGTCGACGGGGAAGAACAGCACGCCGGCGTACAGCTCGGCGAGCTCGAACAGCTCGAGCTCGATCGCGGTCACGACGCCGAAGTTGCCGCCGCCGCCGCGCAGCGCCCAGAACAGGTCGGGCTCGGTGACGTGGTCGGTGCGGACGAGGCGCCCGTCGGCGGTGACGACCTCGATCGCGACGACGTGGTTGCAGCCCAGCCCGTACCTGCGGGCGAGCCAGCTCACCCCGCCGCCGAGCGTGTAGCCGACGACGCCGACGTCCGGCGACGAGCCGGCGAGCGGCGCCAGCCCGAGCTCGGACGCGGGCGCGGTCACGTCGATCCACCAGGCGCCCGCCTCGACGCGGGCGACCTTGCGCTCGGCGTCGATCTCGACGCCGCGCATCCGGCTCGTCTTCAGCAGGACCGAGCGCGACAGGTCGGTGAGGCTGTAGGCGTTGTGGCCGGTGCCCTGCGGGGCGACGCGCAGGCCGTGCTCGCGGGCGAACGCGACGATCTCGCGTACGTCCTCGGCGGTCTCGGGGAGGGCGAGGACCGCGGGCCGGTGGTCGAGCGAGGCGACGAAGCCGACGCGGTGCTCGTCGTACCCGGCGTCGTCGGGGCCGTAGGCCTCGCCGGTGAGGCGGGCGGCGAGGGCCTGGACGTCCGGGCGGGAGATGTCGGTGGTGAGCATGCGGGCGATGCTCCCCGCGATCGTGCCGGGGCGGCATCGGGGATCCCCCGGTCATCTGCGTCCCTGACGCTCGCGCCCACCCCCGACGGCGTCAGGTCTGGCCGGACCCGGCCAGCGCGTGCGCGAGCTCGGTCCGCCGCCGGATGCCGAGCTTGCGGAAGATCGTCGACAGGTGGTGCTCGATCGTCTTCGGGGCGAGGAAGAGCGCCGCGGCGACCTCGCGGTTCGTGCGCCCCTCGGCGACCATGAGCGCGACCTGCAGCTCGTGCGGGGTGAGCTCGGTGGTGCCCGGGCGCTCGCGCGGCGGGACCATGCCGCCGGTCGCGCGCAGCTCGTGGCGCGCCTTCGCCGCCCAGTCGGGCGCGGGCAGCGCGTCGAACGTGGCGAGCGCGTCGCGCAGCGGGCCGCGGGCGTCGGCGCGGCGGCGGGCGCGGCGCAGGCGCTCGCCGTGGACGAGCTGGGTGCGGGCGCGCTCGAACGGCAGCGGCAGGTCGTCGTGGAGCGCGAGCGCGGCGGCGAACGCCTCGTCGATCTCGTCGTCGGGGGCGAGCATCGCGCGGCAGCGGGCGGCGGTCGCGCGCGCGAACGGGCGGCCGGTCTTCTCGGCGACGCGCTCCCACGCCTCCAGGCGCTCGGTCGCCTCGCCGGTCTCGCCGGCGCGGATCAGCGCCTCGATGAGGTCGGCCTGGAACGGGCGGCTGCCGGGCTCCTGGAAGCCGGCGCGGTCGTGGATCCGCGCCGCCTCGCGCAGGTGCTCGGTGGCCGCCTCGACGTCGCCGCGGCCGAGCGCCACGAGGCCGAGCGCGTGGTGCGGGTCGATCGCCAGCCGCGGCGCGGCGCGCTCGCCGGCGGCGATCGCCTCGGCGGCGTCGGCCTCGGCGCGCTCGTGGTCGCCGCGCAGCGCGTGGGCGACCGCGCGCAGGCCCAGACCGCCGGCGCGGAACGCCTCGTGGCCGGCGGCCTCGGCGAGCCCGACCGCCTCGTCGGCGGCTGCGGCGGCCGAGCTCCAGCGGCCCAGGCGCAGGTCGAGGACCGTGCGGACGCTCAGCAGGTAGGGGAGCGCCGAGGCGGCCGCGAGATGGCGCGCGTCCTCGACGAGCAGCGCGAGCAGGCGGTCGGCGGCGATCCAGCGCTCGAGCCAGACGAGCGAGTGGATCATGAGGCCGTAGGTCTCGACGGCGCCGGTGATCGGCTCGTGCTCGCGCGCCAGGCGCAGCAGGCTCTGCTCGACCTCGGCGAGGATCGGCTCGGCCTCGTCGGCGCGGCCGACCGCGACGAGCGCGGACGCGTGCATCGCGCGGGCGACACGATGGGTGGCGGTGTCGGTGTGGCCGGGCGCGAGGAGCGCGGCCGCCTGCTCGGTCCGCTCGCGCCAGTGGTCGAGGTGGCCGCGGAGCATGCACGCCCAGCCGCACTCGAGCAGGAACGCGGCGGCGGTGACGGGGTCGGCGGGGGCGAGGCCGTCGGCGGCGGCCTGCAGCTCGCCGCGGGCGGCCGCCGGGTCGCCGGCGATGAGCAGATGGTGGGCGCGCATCCCGCGCACGCGGGCCGCCGTCGCGGCCGAGCACGTCAGCGTCGCGGCCTGGTCGATCGCCTCGACCGCGTCGGCGTTCAGACCCGCGAGCTCGAGATCGGCGGCGGCCGCGAGCAGGCGCCGGGCGCGGCGCTCGTTCTCGGGGGTCAGGTCGGCGGCGCGGCGCTCGGCGCGGGCGGCCGACGGATAGCCGCCGCGGCGGCGGGCGTCGCCGGCGAGCCGCTCGAGCGCCGCGGCGACCTCCTCGTCCGGGCCGGTCGCGGCGGCGGCGAGGTGCCACGGGCGGCGCGGGTCCTCCGGGTCGAGCACCGCGGCGACGGCGGCGTGCGCCGCGCGGCGGGCGGCAGGGGTGGCGAGGTGGTAGGCGACCGAGGCGACGAGCGGGTGGCGGAACTCGAGGCGGCCGCTGCCGAGCTCGACGAGGCCGGCTGCCTCGGCGGGGGCGAGCGCGTCGATGCCGAGGGCGCCGTGAGCCGCGGTCGCGCCGGGTCCGGGCGCGGTCGGGGCGACGGCCACGCTCGCCGGCGGCGGGACGTAGGCGGCGAGCGCGCGCTCGACGAGGGCGATCTCGCCGCCGCCGGCGGTCGCGGCGACGAGGAGCGCGTCGCGGGCGGGCTCGGGGAGCGCGCTGAGACGCTCGCCGAGGAGGTCCTCGGCGCGGGCGTGCGGCGGGGGCGGGCCGACGAGCGCCTCGCGGCCCTCGAGCTGCGCGGGGTCGAGGCGCTCGACGAGCTCCTGCAGGACGAGCGGGTTGCCGTCGGCCGCCGCGACGAGCTGCGCGGCGACGTCGGCGGGGAGGCGGTCGCCGCCGAGCGCGGCGAGGAGCTCGTGGGCGTGCTCGTCCTCCAGGCCGGCGACGCGGAGCTGCTCGAGGCCGCGCAGCTCGGGCGGCAGGGCCTCGTCGCGCGCGGCGACGATGACGCCGACCGACTCGCTGCCGAGCCGGCGCGCGGCGAACGCGAGCGCGCGCAGCGAGGACGGGTCGACCCAGTGCGCGTCGTCGACGAGGCACAGGACGCCGCGATCCTCGGCGGCGGCGCCGAGCAGCGAGAGCGTCGCGGCGCCGACGGCGAACTGGTCGGGTGGCTCGCCGGGGGCGAGCGCGAGGGCGCGTTCGAGCGCCTCGGCCTGTACGGCGGGCAGCGCCTCGCGCCGGTCGAGCACGGGCCGCAGGAGCGCGTCGAGCGCGGCGAACGGCATGTCGCGCTCGGCCTCGACGCCGGCGGCGCGCAGGACGGTCAGCGCGTCGAGGCCGTCGACGAAGCGCTCGAGCAGCGCCGACTTGCCGACGCCCGCCGGCCCGACGACCGCGAGCGCCCCGCTCTCACCGCCGGCGACCGCGTCGGCGAGCGTCCTGAGCCGCCCCAGCTCGCGCTCGCGCCCGACGAATGCCACCACCCGCTCGACCACCCGCCTGAACCTACAACCGCCGCCCCGCCCCCACCACCGGGGCCAGGCCCCGTTCCAAAGTCAGCTCACTTAGGTGAGGAGCCTGGCCCCTTTTTGGTGAGGGGCCTGGCCCCTGAGTTAATGGAAGGGGCCTGGCCCCTTGTTCGGTGAGGGGCCTGGCCCCGGTCAGAGGCCCGGCGGGTGGCGGACCGTGTAGCCCGCGGTCGAGCGCATGCGGCTGCTCCAGCGCGAGCCTCCGGGGCCTCGGAGCGACGTGTCGAAGCGGCGGCCGTTGATGACCATGAACGCGTGGCCGCGGTGCGCGTAGATCGTGATCCAGCGGCCCTTGCCCGGCGCTCCGTAGGACATGAGCGCCCGCGAGTCGAGCGGGCTGCTGAGGACGCCCGCCGCGTGGAGGACGTAGGAGACCGTGCCCGAGCAGTCGTAGGCGCTGTCGCGGAACGAGCGGTGGCCGCCTCCGAGCCGGTACGGCTTGTGCGCGATGCGGTCGGCCGCCGCGATCGCGCGGCGGATCCGGACCGGCAGGCCGCCGCCCCCGCCACCGCCGCCGCGGCGCAGCCGCGCGCGCTTGAGGACCGGGTGCGAGCCGCGGACGCCGAGGGCCGACCAGGTCGCCGGGCCGACGATCCCGTCGGCGGGCAGGCCGTGGCGGCGCTGGAAGCGCTTGACCGCCCGCGCGGTCGCCGGGCCGTACACGCCGTCCGCGGCGATCCCCAGCCGCCGCTGGAGCAGCCGGACGCTCCCTCCTCGCGTCTGGACCCGCGCCCCGCCGCGTGACCGGGAGCGCGAGCGCGTCGATGCCGACGCCGACGCCGACGCGCGCCCGCGCTTGAGCGCCGCCCACGTCGCCGGCCCGGCGACGCCGTCGGCGTCCATCCCCCGCCGGCGCTGGAAGCGCTTGACCGCGCGCAGCGTCCCCTTGCCGAACACCCCGTCGGCGGGCAGCCCGAGCAGCCGCTGGAGCTTGCGGACGGTGGGGCCGCGGTCGCCGCGCTCGACCGTCTTCTCCGCGAACGCGGGAGGGGCGGTGAGCGCGAGCAGCGCGACGAGTGCGGTGACGAGGACCTTGAGCTTCATGCCGTTGCGCGCCTACGAGGTGAGCTGCCGGGCTCGCGCGGTGCGCTACGCCGCGACGCGCGGCGATTCGCCCCCGGCCGCGGTCGTGCGGCCATCGGGTCCCCCGCTCAGCAGCCCTGGCGGACCGCTGACTCGGCGCGCCGGGACGCTACCCGGGCCCCGGGCACGGCCTGCAAGATCCCGTGCAAAGAGCAGGAATTGCAGGATCTACTGCGACGCGGCCAGCGCGTCGCGGACCGACGCGGTCGCATCGTGGACCTCGCGCGCGGCGGGCCGGCCGGCGCCGACCTCGGCGCCGAAGCCGCCGAGCTCCATCGTGATCCCGACCTCGCCCTCCGGGACGCCTTCCTGCGACGGCACGCGCGCCACCTGCCGCATCCGCCGCACGCGGTCGGCCTCGTCGATCCACACCTCGAACGGCTGCTCCTGCTCGGCGCCGTCGCCGGCGGAGAACGCCTCGATCGCGCGCTCGGCCCGCTCGCGCCGCTCGGCCGGCAGCCGCTTGGCGTACGCGACGAGGTCGACCCGCCCGCGGTACCTGGTCGTCGGCTCGCCCTGCACCCGCTCGCGACCGACCTCCTCGAGGTCCTCGGCGGCGTGCAGCGCCTCGATCTGCGAGCCGGGGTCGAGCGTCAGCACGTCGCCCAGCCCGGCCGCGTCCTGGCCGGCCGCCGCGAGCGCACGCCCGAGGTCGAGCGCCATCCACCGCGCCCCGTCCGGCAGCCGGAACGGCCGCGGCAGCCGGACGTACACGTCCTTGCCGCGCACGACGACGTCGGCCTTCGGGCGCCGCGCGGCCCGCGCGGCGTCCCCGCCCACGAGGGCGAGCACCGGCGCGACGTCGAAGCGCAGGTCCATCCGAGCGCCGTCGCCGAGCGCCGTCGTGCCGGTCCCGCGCACGGTGACGTCCTCGGGCAGGCCGAAGCCGCGCGTCGTCACCTGCCATCCGACGCGCGCGGTCCGGGCGTCGCGGGTCACGTCGGCGGCCTGCTCGACGGTCCCGCTGTCCACCCCACCGGACCCGCCGCAACCGGCGGCGACGAGCGCGGCGGCGATGGCTCCCAGCGTGATGAGCCTCTCGCGCACCGGGCCGGACCGTAGCGAAGCGGCCCGAAGGACCGGGTCGCACCGGCGACGCGGGATCCCCGCCTCAGCGTCCCAGCACAGCCATCGCGGCGTTGTGGCCGCCGATCCCCGACACGCCGCCGCCGCGGACCGCGCCCGCGCCGCAGACGAGGATCCGCTCGTCGTCGGTCTCGACGCCCCACCGGCCCTCGCCGCCGGTCCGCCACGGCCACGACAGCTCGCCGTGGAAGATGTTGCCCGCGGGCAGGCCGAGCTCGGCCTCGAGGTCGAGCGGCGACCGCGCCTCGACGCACGGGCGGCCGTCGGCGTCGGCGGCCAGGCAGTCGCGGATCGGCTCCTCCAGGTGTGCGTCGAGCTGGTCCAGGTAGCGGTCGACGAGCCGCGCCTTGACGCCCTCGCCGTCCGGGCGGAACAGGGACGCCGGCGTGTGCAGCCCGAAGAGCGTCAGCGTGTGGCGCCCCGGCGGCACGATCGACGGGTCGGTGAGCGAGTGGCAGTACAGCTCGGCGGGCGCCGGGTCGGGCAGCTCGCCCCGCGCGGCGGCCGCCCACGCCGCCTCGAGCTCGTCCTCGCGCTCGTTCAGCCGGAACGTCCCGGCGAACGCGTCCTCGGCCGGGATCCCCGAGCGCAGCCGAGGGAGCCGCTCGAGCAGCAGGTTGACCTTCGTCTGGCAGCCCTCGGCGACCGGCGCCGGCGTCCGGCCGCGCAGCCGGTCGAGCACCGCCGGCGCGACGTTCGCCAGCACCCGCGAGGCGGTCACCGCGTGCTCGGCCCCGTCCTCGCGCCACGTCACCTCGCCGCCGTCGACCCGCACGACCTCGGCGCCGCAGCGGATGTCGGCCCCGGCCGACCGCGCGGCCCGCTCGAGCGCCGCCGACACCGCGCCCATCCCGCCGGCCGGGACCTTCCACGGCCCGCCGACGACGTGCCACAAGAAGCACCGGTTCTGGGCGAGCGACGGATCGTCGAGCGACGCGAACGTGCCGACGAGGCCGTCGGTCGCGACGACGCCCCGCACGAGCGGGTCGCCGAACCGGGCGCGCAGCGTCGCGCCGAGCGGCTGCTCGACCAGCTCGCGCCAGGCTTCGGGCCCGACGAGCGCGCGCGCCTCGTCGCGCGAGGGCAGCGGCTCGAGCATCGTCGGGAACAGCCGCGCGGCGACCGCGTCGGTCATCGCGTAGAAGCGCTCCCACGCGTCCGGCTCGGGGATCCGGCCGGGCACGACGAGGTCCGGCGGCGCGCACGCCGCGACGCGCCGCACCCTGAGCTCCACGTCGACGCCGAGGTCGCGGGCGATCCGTGGCGGCAGCAGGCTGACGAGGTACGCGTACCGCGACAGCCGCGCGTCCTGGCCCGGGAAGGGCCGTTCGGACACGGCGGCGCCGCCCGGCGTGGCCCGCCGTTCGAGCACGAGCACCCGTTTCCCGGCCCGCGCGAGGTACGCGGCGGCGACCAGCCCGTTGTGCCCGCCCCCGACGATCACCACGTCCATCGCGGCCAAACTATCCTTGGTAGAAGCTTGAGAGGAGGTGATCGCCAATAGCAGTTGAAGAGAAGGTCGCATTCGACGGTGAAGTCGTCGAGGCGCTTCCCAACACCATGTTCCGCGTAGAGCTCGAGAACGGGCACCCCGTCCTCGCGCATCTCGCGGGCAAGATGCGCCGCTTCCGCATCCGCGTGCTCCCCGGAGACCGGGTGCGCGTCGAGGTCTCCCCGTACGACCTGGACCGCGGACGCATCGTCTACCGCTACAAGGACTAGGACCCCTCGTCGAGGGGCCGTAGCGACCCGCCGAGGATCGGGGCGGGTTCGCCCCTACCCTCATCGTGTGACGACTCGCCTGGCCGACCTGACGACGCTTCGCCTGGGCGGCCCTGCGGGACGCTTCGTGGTGGCCGAGCATGACGACGAGCTCGTCGACGCCGTGCTGGAGGCCGACGCCGAGGGTGAGCCGCTGCTCGTGCTCGCCGGCGGCAGCAACGTCGTGGTGGCCGACGAGGGCTTTCCGGGCGTCGTCGTGCACGTCGCGACGAGGGGCGTCGAGCGCCACGACGCCGGGGATGCGGTGCTGCTGACCGTGCAGGCCGGCGAGCCGTGGGATCCGTTCGTCGAGCGCTGCGTCGCCGAGGGCCTGGCCGGGATCGAGGCGCTGTCCGGCATCCCGGGGTCGGTCGGCGCGACCCCGATCCAGAACGTCGGCGCCTACGGCCAGGAGGTCTCCGAGACGATCGACCAGGTGCTCGTGCTCGACCGCCGGGGCAAGCGCGTCGAGATGCTCGACGCGCGGGCGTGCGAGTTCTCCTACCGGTCGAGCGTCTTCAAGCGCACCCCCGGCCGCTGGGTCGTGCTCGCGGTGACGTTCGCGCTGCGCCGCGACCCGCTGAGCATGCCGATCCGGTACGCCGAGCTCGCGCGTGCCCTCGGCGTCGAGATCGGCGACCGCGCGCCGCTGGCCGACGTCCGCGAGGCGGTGCTCGAGCTGCGCCGGCGCAAGGGGATGGTGCTCGACGAGGACGACCCCGACTCGGTGTCGGCGGGATCGTTCTTCACGAACCCGGTCCTCACGGCCGAGGAGTTCGAGGCGCTGCGCGCGCGCGTGCGCGAGAAGCTCGGCGCGGACGCCGACCCGCCGAGCTGGCCGGAGAGCGACGGCCGGGTGAAGACGTCGGCGGCGTGGCTGATCGAGCGGGCCGGCTTCACGAAGGGGTACGGCGACCCGGCGACCGTCGCGATCTCGTCCAAGCACACGCTCGCGCTGACGAACCGCGGCGCGGGCACGACCGCCGCGCTCGTCGCGCTCGCGCGGGAGATCGCGGACGGCGTGCGGCGCGAGTTCGGGGTCGAGCTCGTGCCCGAGCCCGTGTTCGTCGGGCACGCCTGGGCGCAGCACTGACACCGGGGCTAAAGCCCCCGGCGCGCCCCGACGACTACAGGGGAAGCGTGTCCGCGCCATTTCCGCATGTCGATCTCGTCTCACTGCTCGGCGCGGCGGCCGACGACGGGGTCGAGAGCGCGATCCGCGCGGCCCTCAGGCCGTTCCCGTCGGCCTGCCTGTTCGTCTTCGACACCGAGCTACGGCTCCACCTCGCCGAGGGCCCGGCCGCGGAGGCCGCCGGCTACGCGACCGCGGGCGTCCGCGGACGCCGCCTGGACGACGTGGTCCCCGAGGCCGTGGCGGCGATCCTCCGGCCGAGCTACCGCGCCGCGCTGGCGGGCGAGAACCGGCAGTTCCAGATCGCCGACCCGGCCAGCGGCCGCCGCTTCACCTGCGAGGCCGGCCCGATCCGCGACGCCGACGGCGTGATCGTGGGCGTGGCGTGCCTGGCGCTCGACGTCGGCGAGAGCGACGCACGGCTCGAGCAGGCCGAGCGCCGCTACCGCCTGCTCGCCGAGACCGCGACCGAGCTGGTCTCGCTCCACGACCTCGAGGGCCGCTGGCTGTACGTCTCGCCGTCGGCGGCGACCGTGCTCGGCCGCGACCCCGACAGCCTCGTCGGCCGCCCGTCGACCGAGCTCGTCCACCCCGACGACGTCGACGAGCTGCAGCGGACGGTCGCCGGCCTCATCGCGGCGGGCGACAGCGCGCTCGTCACCCACCGCACGCTGCGCGGGGACGGCACGTACGTCTGGCTGGAGAGCTCGATCCGCGTCATCCGCACCCCGGCCGGCCGCGCCCGCGAGCTGCGCGTCTCCTCGCGTGACATCACCGCCCGCAAGGAGCACGAGCGCCGCGCGGAGGAGGCGACCGCCGAGCTGCGCCAGCGCCTGGCCCAGACCGCCGCGATCGTCCGGCTCGGCGACCTGGCGCTGGAGAACCCCGACCTCGGCGCGCTGCTCGACGCGGCCGCGCAGGCGGTCGCCGACACGCTCGACGTGACGTTCACGTCGGTGCTCGAGCTGCGCGGCCCGAGCGAGCCGCTCATCGCGCGCGCGGGCATCGGCTGGAGCCGCGGGCTGGCCGGCGCGCTCATCGACCCGCCGACCGGCGACGCCGGCGCGGCGCTCGACCTGCTCGCCGACGGCCCGGTCGTCGCCGGCGACGAGCGCTTCCGCACCCGTGCCTACGACGAGCACGACGTCGTCAGCGCCGCCCACGTGCTCATCGGCGACCGCGACAACCCGTGGGGCGTGCTGTCGGCCGCCTCGACCGACCCGCGCGACTTCGACGCGTCCGACCGAGACTTCCTGCAGGCGGTCGCGCACGTCATCGGCGACGCCGTCGCCCGCCGTCGCGCGGAGGAGGCCGCCCGCCACGAGGCGCTGCACGACCCGCTGACCGGCCTGCCGAACCGCGCCCTGCTCGTCGACCGCCTCACGCATTCGCTGCGCCGGCGCGCGAACGCGCGCGTGGCGGTGCTCGTGCTCGACATCGACGACTTCAAGGTCATCAACGACTCGCTCGGCCACGAGGTCGGCGACCAGCTGCTCAGCCAGGTCGGCCCGCGGCTGGCGAAGGCGCTGCGGCCGGGGGACACGGTCGCCCGGTTCAGCGGCGACACGTTCGCGGTCATCTGCGAGGACATCACCGACGAGGCGCATGCCGGGCGCCTCGCCGAGCGCCTGGCCGGCGCGTTCGCACGCCCGTTCGAGCTGGCCGGCGAGCGCGTCTTCGTGAGCGCGAGCGTCGGCGCGGTGGTGAGCACCGGCCGCGAGCGCGCCGAGGATCTCGTCCGCGACGCGGACGCCGCGATGCACCGCGCCAAGGAGGCCGGCAGCGGCCGCTACGAGCTGTTCGACCCGCGCCTGCGCCAGCGCGCGATCGCCCGCCTGCGCACCGAGTCCGACCTGCGCCGCGCGCTGGACCGGGGCGAGCTGCGCGTCCACTACCAGCCGTTCTGGTCGCTGCCCGACCGGCGCCTGGCGGGCGTCGAGGCGCTCGTGCGCTGGCAGCACCCCCAGCGCGGCCTCGTCCTCCCGGGCGAGTTCGTCCCGGTCGCCGAGGCCGGCGGGCTCATCGTCCCGATCGGCACCTGGGTGCTGCGCGAGGCCTGCCGTCAGCTCGCCGCCTGGCGGCGCGAGCACCCGGGCGCGTCGGAGCTTCGCCTGCGCGTGAACCTCTCGGCCCGCCAGGTCACCGAGCCGGGGCTCGTCGAGCTCGTCGCGGCGGCGCTCGACGAGCACGACATCGAGCCGTCCGCGGTCGGCCTGGAGATCACCGAGGGCCTGCTGCTGCAGGACTCCGACGCGGTCGCCGACACGCTGCGCGCGCTGAAGACGCTCGGCGTCGGGCTCGTGCTCGACGACTTCGGGACCGGCTACTCGTCGCTGAGCTACCTCAAGCGCTTCCCGATCGACCAGCTCAAGATCGACCGCTCGTTCGTCATCGGCCTCGACGAGCGCGACGAGAACCTCGCGCTCGTGGCGGCGATCGTCGGCATGGCCGCCGCGCTCGGGCTCACCGTCGTTCCGGAGGGTGTCGAGACCGAGGGGCAGCTCGCGGTCCTGCAGGAGCTCGGCTGCCACTACGCGCAGGGCTTCCTGCTCGCCGAGCCGATGCCGCCGGACGCCGTCACCGCGCTGCTCTGAGCGTCCACCCCGATGGAGCCTTTGGGGGTTCCGCCGATGTGGGACCGCGCCGCCGCCCGGAAAGTGGTCGCATGCCACGCCTCCTGCTCGCGGCGATCGCCGCCGCGCTGTCCACGCTGGCGCTCGCGACCGCCGCGAGCGCCGAATGTCCCGTGACCGGCTGCACCGGCAGCTACACGGCGCCGAACACGACGATCACCGAGGGGCCGTCGGGCACGATCCCCGACCCGCGCCCGGTCTTCCGTTTCACGAGCAGCCTCACGGCGTCGCACTTCTACTGCCGCTGGGGCGGTGAGGGCGCCGCCTGGTTCGCGTGCACGACCCCGTACACCGCGCCGGCGCAGGCCGACGGCGAGCATCGCTTCTCGGTCATGGCCTGCAAGACCTACCTGGACCCGGAGATCGGCGACCTCGACGTCTGCGACCAGACGCCCGCGTCGCGGACGTACTGGCTCCTGCAGACCCCGCCGCTGCCGTACTTCGCCGAGGGCCCGGCCGACGGCGCGCGCGTCAACACCGCGCCGCGGTACCGGTTCGCCGGCGCGGGCAACCCGTTCGACCCGCGCTACGAGTGTGCGATCGACGGGGGCGACCTGCACGCGTGCTCGACCACGACGACGTTCCTCATCGACGAGCTCGCGCAGGGCCCGCACACGGTCCGCGTCCGCGCCCAGGACGAGTTCGGGCGCTGGAGCCAGACGGTCTCGCGCACGTTCGTCCTGGACACCGTCGCGCCGCAGATCACGCTGAGCGATCCGGGCGCCACGCGCGACAGCACGCCGACGCTGACCTGGTCGGCGCCCGGCGACGGCGGCGCCCAGTACACGGTGGCGTGCACGCTCGACGGCGCGCCGATCGCCTGCGCGAACGGGACGATCATCGTCGGGTCGCCGCTCGCCGACGGCGAGCACACGGTGACGGTCGCCGCGACCGACGAGGCCGGCAACCGCGGCGAGACGTCGGTGACGTTCACGGTCGACACGGTCCCGCCCGAGCTGCGGGAGCTCACCTGGAACGCGCAGGCCAGCACGCTGTCCTTCTCGGCCGGCGACGACGCCGCGACCACATGCCGGGTCGACGACCGCGCGTTCGTGGCGTGCGCGAGCCCGTGGGCGCCCGCCTCGCTCACGCCGGGGGCGCACACGCTGACGGTCCGCGCGACCGACGCGGCGGGCAACGTGTCCGAGGAGCGGCTCGACGTCGAGGTGCCCCGCCCGCAGGCCGACCCCGGCACCAGGCCCGGCGGCGGGCCGCCGGCCGGAGGGGGGCCGACGGCCGGCGGCCCGCCGGTGACGACGCCCGCCCCGGCCCCGGTGGGCACGACGGCCACGCCGCGCCAGAGCACCGCCTCCACGGCGACGAAGAGCACGACGAAGAAGAAGACCGCCAAGAAGAAGCAGCAGCCGGCGTGCACGACGACGAAGACGTCGCCGGCGAAGAAGACCAAGAAGGGCAAGAAGGCCAAGAAGGCCAGGGCGTCGGCGAAGAAGAAGCCCGCCTCGTCCTGCGCCAAGGCCAAGAAGAAGCCGAAGAAGAAGAGCGCCGGGAAGCGCCGCTGAGCGCACGCCGAGGCGCTCACCCGGCTCGCGGGGCGTCCTCCGGGGCGCCCCGCGTCACGCCGGCCCGCCGAACGGGTAGCCAGGCCCGCATGACCGAGCACAGCGGAGCCGACCGCGTCGGCCACGGCGAGGCGTCGCTGGGCGACGCCCAGGCCGCCAACCCGCCCGACGACCCCGAGATGATCTACGAGGACGCCGAGCCGCTCGACACCGACGTCGAGTACGAGGGCGAGGGCACCCCGCCGCCCGAGGAGCGGGGCAACGACGACCCCGCGCCGAACGCGCCGTAGCGCCGGGCCGCGATCGCCTACTCGCCGGCGCGCACGAGCCGGACCACGCGGTGCCCGCCGGCGAGCGGGCGCCGCCACGGCCCCTCGCCCTCCGGCGCCTCCTCGCAGTCCAGGAGCAGCGCTGCGAGCCGGCGCGCGTCCTCGAGCGACTGCGGCGGCGACGCGTAGCTGCCGCCGCGCCGGCGCGCCAGGCTCGTCGTCAGCCGGTCCTCGACCTCGACGACGTACCGGGGCCCGAGCGTCAGTTCGAGCTGCCGTTCCACGATCCCATCATGTCAGGTGTCTTACTGCCGTCCGCTACCTGACAGGCAGCGGGTAGTTGTGACGCCGATGCCCAAGACGACGAAGCTCCTCCTCGCAGTCCTCGCGCTGGCCGGTCTCCTGGCCGTACCCGCGGCGGCGGACGCCAAGACCAACGTGCGGATCGGCATCGGCGACCAGCAGGCCGCCATGTTCGATCACGCCGAGTTCAAGAAGCTGAAGATCAAGCGCGTCCGCTACTTCATCCGCTGGGACGCGGTCGATCACGACGACGTGATGCGCGCGGCCGACGCGTACGTGGACGCGGCGCGGCGCAACAAGGTCAAGGTGCTGATGCACATCTCCAGCGACAACCTGGAGCGCAAGAAGGCCAAGCTGCCGAAGCTCAGCACCTACAAGAGCAAGGTCCGCCGGCTCGTCAACCACTTCCGCAAGAAGGGCGTCAAGGAGTGGGGCGCGCGCAACGAGGCCAACCACGACTCGCAGGCGACGTGGCGGCCGAAGACCGGCCCGAAGCGCGCCGCGCAGGAGTTCCTCTACCTGCGGCAGATCTGCAAGGGCTGCACGATCGTCGCCCTCGACGTGCTCGACCAGGCCGGCGTCGAGCGCTACATCCAGCGCTTCTACCGCGCGCTCGGCTCGCGGGCCCGCTACGCGCGGATCGTCGGCATCCACAACTACTCGGACATCAACCGCAAGCGCACGCGCGGCACGCGCTCGATCATCAAGACCGCCAAGCGCTACAACCGCCGCGCGAGCTTCTGGCTCACCGAGACCGGCGGCGTCGTGAACTTCGGCAAGGCGTGGCCGTACAACACCACCCGCGCCGCGAACCGGCTGAAGTTCCTGTTCAGCACGACGAAGAAGCTGCGCCGCGACATCGATCGCGTCTACGTCTACAACTGGACCGGCGCCGAGCGCGGCGCCCGCTTCGACGCCGGCGTCGTCGGCCCGCACGGCGAGACGCGGCCGGCGCTCAAGGTCCTGCGCGACCAGCTCAAGAACTTCCTCCGGTAACGCCCGGAGGTCGCCCGTCCCGCCTTACGCCCCGGCTCCCGCCCGACGCGCGGGGGCCGGGCGCGCAGGGACGTCGAGGTGCCGCCGCGGCGGCCGCCGCCGGGTGTGCAGCCGCCGCGGCGAGGACGAGCGGTGACCAAACCGCCCGCAGCACCACGTGAGGCTGATGGTGCCGGACCCCCGGCGCCGATGCGCCGGTTCCCGGAGTCAGCCGCGGCCGGCCTCGAACTCCTCGTCGGAGAGCGCGATCCCGTCGCGCCCGACGTAGCCGTCGGCCCCGCCGATCGCGACGTAGACGGCCTCGCCGTCGCCGACGTTGGCGATCCGCCGGACCGTCGACGGGCTGACGCGGACGACGCCGCCCAGCCCGACGCGGTGCGTCGCCCCGTCGCCGAACTCGAACTCCAGCGTGCCCCGGTGGACGAAGTACAGCTCCTCCTGGCGCTCGTGCCGGTGCGGGTGCGCGCGGTAGCCGGCCGGCATGACGACCGCGTTCACGCCGAACGCGGTCACGCCGAGCGGGCCGCGGATCTTGCGGAAGCCCGGCCCGTCGCCGAGGTCGGAGAGGTGGGCGAGCGCCCAGCCGTCGCCCTGCTCGACGGCCATCAGCCGCCGCTCCCCGCGTCCGGTCCCGCGGCCACGCCGCCGCGCTGCGCGTCGCCGGACCGCCCGTCACCGCCCGACCCGTCGGCGCCGCCGGCCTCGTACGGGATCGTCGTCCCCGGCGACGTCACGACCGGCGCGTCGGCGCCCGAGACCGGGTCGGCCTCGTCGCCGCACCCGGCGGCCGTCGCGGCGCCGGCGAGCACCGCCGTCAGGAGCAGCGTGAGCCTCATGGACGGGCACCCTACAGCCGCGCCGCGGTGCCGAACACCCACAGCCCGGCGACCGCCGAGACCATCCGCTCGTAGCGCTCGCCGTCGGCCGGGTTGTCCCGCACGACCAGCTCGATGCACGCGAGCCACTCGGTCATCGACGCGAGCGCCTCGGCGGTCATCTCCGTGTCGATGCCGGCGCGGACCTCGCCGCGCGCCTGCGCGCGCTCCAGCCCGCGGGCGATCCGGTCGACGAACCGCTCGCGCAGCGCCAGCCACTGGCGCTCGACCTCGGTCGGCCCGCCGAACGCCTCGAGCATCGCGCGCCAGATCCCGCGGTGGGCCGAGAACGCCTGCAGGTAGTCGCGCGTCGCCGCCTCGATGCCGGCGTGGCGGTCCAGATCGCCGTACCGGCCGCTCGTCTCGCGCAGCAGGTCCTCGCAGTTCTTCGCCAGGACCTCGGCGAACACGTCGTCCTTGTTGCGGAAGTACAGGTAGAACGTGCCCCGCGCGGTGTTCGCGCGGGACACGATCTCCGCCACCGTGGTGGCGCGGTAGCCGAGCTCCTCGAACGCGTCACGGGCGGCCTCGAGCAGCACCAGCCGCGTCGAAGCCGCCCGTGTCGTCATGGCCTCAGAGCTCCGCCTTCTCGAACTCGAACTCCTTGGCGAACTCGGACTCGTACTGGTACTCGAGCCGCCCGAGCCCGAACGGCTTCTCCGGGTCGACCTCGAAGATCGTCGACTTGCGCGGCGGGTTGCGCTCCTCGGCCGGACCGTACTGGTAGTCGTCGGTCAGGCCGTCGAAGCTCACCGTGCCGAGCTCCTCCGACGCCTTCATGATGCCGTCGCGTGACAGGTCGCCGAGCTCGACGGCCTTCTCCAGCACCGCCGTCATCGCCCGCGCCTGGTTGTAGCCGAAGGCGAAGTAGTAGTCGGGCTCCTGCTTGGGCCGCAGCTCCTCGACGTTCTTCACCATCTCGGCCATGCCGGCGACCGAGGTGTCGCCCCACTCGGTGCCCTCCGCGACGACCCACGTGGTCTGCTGGAGGTACTTCGCCAGCGGCGACGCGCCGAGCTCGTCGATCCACGCGGGCGACTGCGCGATCCAGCGCGGCGCGAACTTCATCTGGGCGGCGGTGCCCCAGATCGTGCCCGCGTCGGTCGGGGTCGCGACGAGGAACACCGCGTCGCAGCCCGCGCTGCGCAGCCGCGAGACCTGGCCGGCGACGTCCTTCGTGCCGACCGTGAACTTCTGGGTCTCGGCGACCTCGAAGCCGAGGCGCTCGGCGGCGAACTCGACGCCCTGCTGGCCGGCCTCGCCGTAGGCGTCGTCCTGGATGAACGTGCAGACCTTCTTGCCCTTGCCGTCCGCCTCGTTGACGTAGTAGTCGAGCGCGTTGATGGCCTGGACCTGGTAGGGCCCGCCGACGGGCAGGAGGTTCGGCTCACGCACCCAGAACGCGTCGAGCGACGCGGGCGCGGCGAGCATCTTGTCCTTGGCGAGCTGCGGCAGCACCGCGAGCGTCGGCGCGGTGCCGAGCACCTGCGTGAACGCCACCACCTGGTTCTTCAGGCGGTTGTACTGCTGGACGGTGCGGTCGGGCTTGTACTGCGTGTCCGCCTGGACGATCTCGACCTTGTACTTGCCCGCGATGCCGCCCTTCTTGTTCACCGCCTCGAAGTAGACCTCGTTGCCGGCGGTGAGCGGCTCGCCGATCACCGCGACCGGCCCGGTCAGCGGCGTGAGCACGCCGAGCTTGATCGTCGTGCCGTCGAAGCCGGTGGTGGCCTTGGGCTCACCACCGCCGCCGCCGGCGCCGCCACCGCCCTCGTCGTCGTCCTGGCCGCACGCGGCGCCTGCCAGCGCCAGCGCGGCCGTCGCCGCGAGCGCGACGAATCCTCTCCTCCTCATGACCCCTCCTCCCGGGACCGTGTGTTTGACCAGCCTGTGTCAGTACGAGAACGGCCATGCCTTGAAGTACGCCTTGATCCGGAGCCAGATCGCCGCGAGCCCGCGCGGCTCGAAGACGAGGAACAGCACGATCAGCAGGCCGAAGACCGCCTGGTTGAACGAGAAGACGCTCATGAAGCCGCTGTCGGACGCGCTCGTCTTCACGAACGGGATCGAGTCCGAGTAGCGCTCGATGAGCGACGGCATGCCGCCGAGGAAGAGCGCGCCGAGGACCGACCCGAAGATCGTCCCGATCCCGCCGACGATGATGATCGCGATGTACTGGATCGAGACGAAGAGCGTCCACTCCTCGGGGCTCGTGAACTGCTGGTAGCTGCCGTAGAGCGCGCCCGCCATCGCGGCCAGCGCGCTCGACAGCGCGAACGCCCCGAGCTTGTAGGCGCCCAGGCGCACGCCGATGACATCGGCCGCCACGTCGCGGTCCCGGATCGCCTGGATCGCGCGGCCCGGGCGCGTGCGGACGATGTTCTTCGCCAGCAGCGCGACGAGCGCGACCAGGCCCCAGATGACCCAGAACCACGCCTGGTTGGACGTCCAGATCGTGCCGAGCACCTCGGGGTCGCGCAGGTCGAACACGCCGACGTTCGTGGGCGCGTCGACCGACGTGCCCGAGTTGCCGCCGGTGACCGACTCGAGGTTGCGGAACAGGTGCTCGCCGAGGAACACGAGCCCGAGCGTCACGATCGCTAGGTAGTTGCCGCGCAGCCGCAGCGCGAACGGGCCGACCGCCGCGCCGACGAACGCGCCGAACGCCGCCGCGCACAGCAGCCAGAGCGGCAGCGGCAGGCCGAGGTCGCCGCCGACCTCCGCGGCCACGTACGCGCCGCAGCCGAGGAAGAACGCGTGGCCGAGCGAGACCTGCCCCGTGTAGCCGGTGAGCAGGTTCAGGCCGATCGCGCCGATCGCCGCGATGCCCGCGTAGTTGAGGATCGACAGCCAGAAGTCGTCGTCCATGACCTGCGGCAGGAAGACCCAGGTCAGGACGAGCACGCCGAGCCAGGCCTTCGCGCTGCGCGTGCGGAACAGCTTGAGCTCGTCCTCGTAGCGCCGCGTCAGGTTGCGGTGCGGCCGCGGCATCAGACCCTCCGCACCTCGGGCGTGCCGAACAGCCCGTAGGGCCGGACGAGCAGGATGATGATCATCACGACGTACGGCGCGACGCGCGAGAACCCGTCGCCCAGCCACGGCGCGACGTCGTCCTGGTAGCCGGACACGAGCGCCTGGGTCAGGCCGATGATGAGCCCGCCGACGACCGCGCCCGCCGGCGAGTCCATGCCGCCGACGATCATCGCCGGGAACGCGGCGAGCGCGATGAGCGACAGCGACGGCGTCACCGCGGCGGCGCCGGCCGCGAGCGTCACGCCGGCGAGCGCGGCGAGCGCGCCGGCGATCGCCCACGACAGCGCGAACACCTGCCGCGCGCTGATGCCCTGCGCGAGCGCCGCCTCGGGGTCGAACGCGGTGGCGCGCATCGCGACGCCCCAGTCGCTGAAGCGGAAGAACGCGAAGAACGCGGCGAGCACGAAGCCGGCGATCGCGAGCGTCCACAGGTCGCGGACCGCGAGGCTGACCGATCCGATGTCGACGGTCTCGACGCCCCACGGGTCGTTGAGGTTCAGCGCGTCGAAGCCCCAGATCGACGTGATCGCCTGCTCGATGATGAACAGCAGGCCGATCGTGATCATGATCACCGCGAACACCGGCTGGCCGACCATCCGCCGCAGCACGAGCCGCTCGGCGAGCGCGCCGACGAGCGCGACGCCGGCCGCCGCCCCGAGCACCGCGACCCAGAACGGCAGCACGTCGGTCGCCACGAGCGCGTAGGCGAGGTACGCGCCGAGCGCCAGCAGCGCGCCCTGGGCGAAGTTGATGACCCCGGTCGCCTTGTAGATGATCACGAAGCCGAGCGCGACGAGCGCGTACCGCGCCCCCAGCGCGAGCCCCGCGAACGCGATCTGGAGGAACTCGCTCACCGGTACAGCGCCTCGATCTCGTCGGCGAACATCTCCTCGATCGCGCGCCGCTTGACCTTCAGCGTCGCGGTCAGCTCGCCGTCCTCGTGGTCGAGCTCCTTGTCGAGCAGCGCGAAGCGCTTGATCTGCTCGACCTGGGCGAGGTCGGCGTTGACCTCGTCGACGACCCCGGCGATGAGCTCGCGCACCTCGTCCTTGCGGCTGAGGTCGGCGTACGTCGTGAACGGCAGGCCCCGGCGGGTGGCCCAGTCGCCGACCGTGTCGGCCTCGATGCCGATGAGCGCCGTGAGGAACCTGCGCCGGTCGCCGATGACGATCGCCTCGCGCACGTACGGCGAGACCTTCAGGCGGTTCTCGATCTCCGACGGCGAGATGTTCTTGCCGCCCGCGGTGATGATGATGTCCTTCTTGCGGTCGGTGATCGTGAGGAACCCGTCCTCGTCGATCTCGCCGACGTCGCCGGTGTGCAGCCAGCCGTCGGGGTCGATCGCGTCGGCGGTCGCCTCCGGGTCCTTGAAGTAGCCCTGGAAGACGCCGGCCGAGCGGGTGAGGATCTCGCCGTCCTCGGCGATCTTCAGCTCGACCCCGGGCGCCGCCTTGCCGACCGTCCCGATCCGCACGTCGTCGGCCGGCGTGAACGTGCACACCGCGGTGTTCTCGGTCTGCCCGTAGCCCTCGCGGATCGGCACGCCGAGCTCGTGGAACGCCTCAAGCACCTGCGGCGCGATCGGCGCGGCGCCCGACAGCGCGATGCGGCAGCGGCTCATCCCGAGCTTCTCGCGCAGCGGCCACCTGACCCAGCCCGCGGCGTGGATCCTGCGCTTGAGCCACGACGCGTCCTGCATCTTGATCTCGACGGTCGCGAGCATCTTCTCCCAGACCCGCGGCACGCCGAGGAAGAACGTCGGCTGCACGTCGCGCAGGTCCTGCATGAACGACTCGCCGCCCTCGCCGAAGTTCACGACGTAGCCGGCGGCGATCGCGTCGATGACGCTGAACAGCCGCTCGGCGATGTGGCAGAGCGGCAGGTAGCTCAGCACCTCGTCGTCGGGCCCGACGTCGTAGAGCTGCGTGAAGACGTCGGCGGCCGCCATGAGGTTGGCGTGGCTGATCATCGCGCCCTTCGGCGGCCCGGTCGTGCCGGACGTGTAGACGATGATCGCGGTGCCCTGCGGGTCGAGCGCGGCGACGCGCCGCTCCCACTCGGCCCGGTCGCGCTCGCGGCCGAGCGCCTCGAGCTCCGAGAACGTCATGAGCATCGGGTCGTCGGCCAGCCCGCGGATGTTGCGCGGGTCGATGACGACGATCCGCCGCAGCCGCGGCAGCCGCTCGCGCACGGCGAGCGCCTTGTCGAGCTGCTCCTCGTCCTCGGCGACGAGGACGACCGACTCGGAGTGGCCGAGCAGGTACTCGACCTCGGCCGCCGGGCTGGTCGGGTAGATGCCGGTGACGACCGCTCCGAGCCCCTGCGCCCCCATGTCGGTCAGCACCCACTCGGGGCGGTTCTCGGCGTGGACGGCGACCTTGTCGCCCGGCTCGACGCCGAGCGCGGCGAGGCCGAGCCCGACGTGCGCGGCGCGCTCGGCGTACTGCGCCCACGTCGTCTCGCGCCACACGCCACGGTGCTTCTCGCGCAGGGCGACGTCGCCGGGGCGCTCGGCGGCCTGGCGGAGGAGCAGCGCGGGGAGCGTCCGGGGCCGCTCCGCGGTCGTCGCAGGCTCGGGCGTGCGAGCGAGGTCACCCACCGTCATGCCTGCGCACCTCCCAGGTAGGCCTCGATGACCCGTGGGTCGTTCTGGATCTCCTCCGGCGTCCCGGTCGCCAGCGGCCTGCCGAAGTCGAGCGCCATGACCCGGTCGGCGAGATCCATGACCAGGTGCATCTCGTGCTCGACGAGGATCATCGACAGGCCGAGCTGCTCGCGCGCCTCGAGGATGTACCGGGCCATGTCCTCGGTCTCCTCGAGGTTCATGCCGGCGACCGGCTCGTCGAGCAGCAGGACCTTCGGCTCCATCGCCAGCGCGCGCCCCAGCTCGAGCCGCTTCTGGATGCCGTAGGGCAGCAGGCCGGCGTGGGTGTGGCGGTGGGCCTCGAGCTCGAGGAGCTCGATGACCTCCTCGACCTTCGCGCGGTGCTCGACCTCCTCGCGCTTGGCCCGCCCCCACCACAGCGCGCCGGTGATGAACCCGGTCCGCATGAGGTGGTGGCGGCCGAGCATGAGGTTGTCGACGACGCTGAGGTTCGCGAACAGGCCGAGGTTCTGGAACGTCCGCGCGACGCCGAGCTTGGCGATCTCCGCGGGCGAGTGGGCGAGCAGGTCGTGCTCGCCGAGCCGGATCGAGCCGCGCTGCGGCCGGTAGACGCCGTTGAGGCAGTTGAAGATCGAGGTCTTCCCGGCGCCGTTGGGGCCGATGACGGCGAACAGCTCGCCGGGCGCGACCTCGAACGACACGCCGTCGAGCGCCTTCACGCCGCCGAAGCGCAGCTGCACGTCCTCGACCCGCAGGTGGGCGGGCGCGTCGCGGCCGGGCTCGGCAGCCGCGGGCGCGCGGCCGGGGCTGACTACCACCGCTTCCTCCTGCGGTAGGACTTGACGTCGCGGAACGAGCGGCGGCCGGACTCGCCGATGCCCAGGTAGAACTCCTGGATGTCCTGGTCGGCGAGCAGGTCGGCGGCCGGGCCCTCCTTGACCACGCGGCCGGTCTCCATGACGTAGCCCGACCGGGCGACCGACAGCGCCATCGTCGCGTTCTGCTCGACGAGCAGGACGCTCGTGCCCTGCCGGTTGATGTCGACGATGATGTCGCGGATCTGCTCGACGAGCCGGGGCGCGAGCCCCAGCGACGGCTCGTCGAGCAGCAGCAGCGCCGGGTCGGCCATGAGCGCGCGGCCGATCGCGAGCATCTGCTGCTCGCCGCCGGAGAGGTACCCGGCGATCGACCGGCGCCGCTCGCGCAGGACGGGGAACAGGTCGAAGACGCGCTCGTGCGCCTCGCGCACCCGGTTCTTGTCGCCGCGCCGGGTGAACGCGCCGGCGCGCAGGTTCTCCTCGACCGTGAGCTCCTGGAAGATCCGCCGGCCCTCCATGACCTGCGCGATCCCGCGCCGGACCACGTCGGACGGGTCCAGGCCGCTGACGCGGTCGCCCTTGAAGGCGACCTCGCCCTTGGTGACCTTGCCGCGGTGGACGCCGAGCAGCCCGGTGATCGCGCGCAGCAGCGTCGTCTTGCCGGCGCCGTTGGCGCCGAGCAGCGCGACGATCGACCCCTGCGGCACGTCGAGGCTGACCCCACGCAGGACCAGCGCGACGTCGTTGTAGACGACCTCGACGTTCCGGACGGACAGCAGTCCCTCCACGTCTCCCTCCTCCCTCGTGCGGAAACGTACACGAACCGCTGACACTCGTGTCAGTTCGCGCAGGTCAGAGAACCGGCGCATCGCGCTGCGAGCGGATCTAGGGTCCGCGCCCATGCCCGGCCGCGTCACGCTCCTGACATCGCTCGCCCTCCTGATCGCCCTCGTCGCACCGGCCGCCGCAGCCGCCGCCGGCGAGGAGGACTACGACGTCACGATCCGGCGCACCGCGCACGGCATCCCGCACATCGAGGCGCGCGACTTCGGCAGCCTCGGCTACGGGTACGGCTACGCGTTCGCCCAGGACAACCTGTGCGTCATCGCCGACCAGTACGTGACCGTCCGCGGCGAGCGCTCGCGGTTCTTCGGGCCCGACGGCACGTGGGAGATGGGCGGCAACGGGACGACGAACCGCAACCTCGACTCGGACTTCTTCTTCAAGCGGATCATCAAGCGCCGCACGATCGAGAAGCTGCTCGAGCAGCCGCCGCCGAACGGCCCGCGGCCCGAGGTGCGCGAGGCGGTCCGCGGGTACGTCGCCGGCTACAACCGCTACCTGCGCGACACCGGGGTCGACCGGCTGCCCGACCCGGCGTGCCGGGGCAAGGACTGGGTGCGGCCGATCGAGGAGATCGACGCCTACCGGCGCTTCTACCAGCTCGCGCTCATGGCCTCGAGCGGCGTGGCGGTCAACGGCATCGGCGGCGCGCAGCCGCCGGGCGGAGGCGGCCCCGCGTCCGCGGCGTCGGCGTCCGGGCGCACGCCGGTGCCGGCGCCGCGCGAGGTCGCGCGCAGGCTCGCCGACCGGTTCCCGCTGCCGATCGGCTCGAACGCGGTCGGCCTGGGGCGCGAGCAGACCGACAACGGCAAGGGCATGCTGCTCGGCAACCCGCACTTCCCGTGGGACGGGACCGAGCGCTTCTACCAGGCGCACGCGACGATCCCCGGCAAGATGGACGTCCAGGGCGCGGCGCTGTTCGGCGTGCCGGTCGTGCTCATCGGCAACACCCGCGGGCTGGCGTGGAGCCACACGGTCTCGACCGCGTTCCGCTTCACGCCGTTCGAGCTGACGCTCGTCCCCGGCTCGCCGACGACGTACCTCGTCGACGGGCAGCCGAAGCAGATGGAGCGCGACGACCTCGTCGTCGACGTCCGCCGCCCGGACGGCTCGATCGGCCAGGTGCGCCGGACCCTGTGGACGACCGAGTACGGGCCGGTGTTCACCGAGATCCTCGGCCTGCCGCTGTTCCCGTGGACGCCGGTGAAGGCGTGGGCGCTCGGCGACGCGAACGCGGCGAACTTCCGCTACCTGAACCACTTCTTCGAGACGAACCTCGCGCAGAGCGTGCGCGAGTACGACCGCGTCCTGCGTCGCAACCAGGGCGTCCCGTGGGTGAACTCGATCGCCGCCGACGCGCGCGGCGAGGCGTTCTACGCCGACATCAGCGTCGTCCCGCACGTCACCGACGAGCACGCGCAGCGCTGCAACACCGTGCTCGGCGTCGCGACGACGCAGCTCCTCGGGCTGCCGGTGCTGGACGGCTCGCGCAGCGACTGCGCCTGGGGACGGGACCCGAGCGCGATCCAGCCCGGCACGTTCGGGCCCGACGAGCACCTGCCGTCGCTCCTGCGGACCGACTACGTCATGAACGCCAACGACTCGTACTGGCTGTCGAACCTGCGCGCGCGGCTCGAGGGCTTCCCGCGGATCGTCGGCGACGAGCGCACCGAGCGCTCGCTGCGCACCCGCATCGGGCTCCTCATGGTCGACGGCCGGCGCTTCAGCCAGAGGTCGCTGCAGGACATGGTCTTCAACAACCGCCAGTACGCCGGCGAGCTGTGGCGCGACACGCTGCTCGGCGTGTGCGACGCGCTGCCGGGCTACGCGGACGCGTGCGCCGCGCTGCGGGCGTGGAACGTCCGCGACGACGTCGACTCGAAGGGCGCGCTGCTGTTCCGCGGGATCGCCTCGCGGCTGCTCGGCGGCGGCGTCGCGTCGCTGCCTGCGCCGTGGACGACCCCGTTCTCGGTCGACGACCCGGCGAACACGCCGCGCGGGCTGAACCCGCTCGACCCGCGCGTCGCGTTGGCGATCACACAGGCCGCCGACGAGCTGCGGCGCCTGAAGATCCCGCTCGACGCGCCGCTCGGCCAGGTGCAGTCCGAGACGCGCAACGGCGAGCGGCTGCCGATCCACGGCGGGCCGGGGACGTACGGCGTCTTCAACGCGATCGACACGCGCGGCGGGCTGAAGGAGCGCATCGGCTACGACGACATCGCGCACGGGTCGAGCTACGTGCAGGTCGTGCAGTTCACGGACCGCGGCGAGTGCGAGGTCGAGCCGCGGACCATCCTCACCTACTCGCTGTCGGCCAACCGCGAGTCGCCGTTCCACAGCGACCAGACCCGCCTGTACGGGCGCAAGCAGTGGGTCGACATGCCGTTCTGCCCCGACGAGGTGCGGCGGGCGACGCTGTCCGAGCTGCGGCTGCGGTCGCGCTCGCCCGGCGCGGCGCCGGCGCGCTGCCCGGACCGCCTGCCCGTGTCGGCGCGCGTGAACGGCCGGCAGGTGCGGTTCACCGGGCCGCGCGGGATGCGCGCCGAGGTGTTCCGGGTCACCGCGCGCGGCGCGCGGCGCGTCGCCCGCGGGCGGTCGTTCCGCGCGCGGTCGGGGATCTTCTTCGCGCGCCTGCGCTCGGGTACGCAGTCGCGCCGGATCGCGTTCACCGTCCGGCGCGGCCGGGTGCGGATCCTGCCGGCGTTCGAGCGCGTCGTGCCGTGCGGGCCGCTGCGCCGCCTGAAGCTCACGTCGCCGGCGTTCGGCAGCCGCCGGGCGCTCGGCGTCGCGTACCGGCTCGGCGAGCGCGCGCGGGTCGACATCCGCGTGCTGCGCGGGCGGCGCGTCGTGCGCCGCATCCGCGGCACGCGCCGGCCGCGGGTCGAGCACCGCTTCCGGATCGGCCGCCGCGCGCCGCGCGGGACCTACCGGGTCGTGCTGACCGCGACCGGGCCGAGCGGGACCGTCCGGGAGACCGTCACCGCGGTGCGCCGGTAGGTCGCGTCGTCCTCGGGCCGTCGCGGGCGACGCGCGGCGGGCCGGCTCGGCGGTGCCGGGCTGTGGTCCGAACGGCCGCTGGTCAGGGTCGCGGGAGCGGTCCGCTCCCCGCTCACGCTCGGCAGCGCGCTCGCGTCGGGGCGCGCCGGGCGGATCTTTGGCACTCGATGTGCGCCTGGCGACCGATGAGTGCCAAAGATCCGGCTCCCGCGCCCACGGCCGAGCCCGCGGCGCTCGCGCCGCGCGACCGGGACGAGACGGTCGACCGGATGCGCGGTTCGTCCGGCTCGCCGACGGGCGCGGCCCCGGTCGCGACGCGCGCGGCGTCTGCAGACGTGCGACGTTCCGGCGCTCGATCACCCAGCCTGACCAGCGTTTGCTCGGGCCCGGCGCAGGCCCGCACCACCGGGCCGGCCGGAGCGAGCCGGGCCGCGTCCGCCGAGGGCGGCGCGGACCCAGCCGCCGCAGACCCCAGGCACCCCGGTCAGGAACCGGGCCAGGCCCGAGTCGAAGAAGGGGCCAGGCCCGAGTTAGGGAAGGGGCCAGGCCCCTTACCCACGCCCGAGTTAGGGAAGGGGCCAGGCCCTTACCCTCGGGCCGAGTTAGGGAAGGGGCCAGGTTCCTTACCCTCGGGCCGAGTTAGGGAAGGGGCCAGGCCCTTAGCCTCGTTCGAGGAGCAGGATTTCTCAGTTGTCGCGACTGAGATGTGTCCGCTATTCTTTGCGGACGCAACCTTCTACTTCTTCAAAGGTTTCTCGCGCATGGCTCAGACGCTCCTCCTCGTACCGCTCGACGACACGGTCGTCTTCCCGACGATGGACGTCACCCTCCCGGTCGACATCGCCGGCGAGGAGCGCGTGCTCCTCGTGCCCCGGCACGACAACGAGTTCGCGAAGGTCGGGACGATCGCCCGTGTCGCCGAGACCGTCCGCCTGCCCGGCGGCGCGCGCGGCGCCCAGCTCGAGGGCGAGTCGCGCGGCGTGATCGTCGGCGCGGCCCAGACCGACGCGCGCGGCCGCCTGCGCGTGGAGGTCGAAGAGCACACCGACGACGTCCCCGCCAACGGGCGCACGCGCGAGCTCGAGCGCGACTACCGCGCGGTGGTCGAGGAGATCCTCGAGCTGCGCGGCGACGACGGCCGCGTGGCCGCGTTCCTGCGCTCGATCGTCGACCCCGGGCCGCTCGCCGACACCGGCGGCTACTCGCCCGACCTGACCTTCGAGCAGAAGGTCCAGCTCCTCGAGGAGATCGACGTGACCGCGCGCCTGGAGCTCGCGCTGCAGTTCCAGCGCGAGCGCCTGGCCGAGATGCAGGTGCGGCGCAAGATCCGCGAGGACGTCGAGTCCGGCGCCCAGAAGCAGCAGCGCGAGTACTTCCTGCGCAAGCAGCTCGAGTCGATCCGGCGCGAGCTGGGCGAGGATGACGGCTCGGTCACCGACGAGTACCGCACGAAGATCGACGAGGCCGGCATGCCCGACGAGGTGCGCGAGCAGGCCGAGCGCGAGCTCGCGCGGCTCGAGCGCGCCGGCGAGCAGGGCGGCGAGGCCCAGATGATCCGCACGTACCTCGACTGGCTGGTCTCCGTGCCGTGGTCCAAGCGGTCGGAGGAGCGGCTCGACCCGGTCGCCGCGCGCGAGGTGCTCGACGCCGACCACGCGGGCCTCGAGGACGTCAAGGACCGCATCGTCGAGTACATCGCGGTCGAGAAGCTGCGCCGCGAACGCGGGATCGAGCCCGACCGCAAGGCCGGCACCATCCTCACGCTGATCGGCCCGCCCGGGACCGGCAAGACGTCGATCGGCGAGTCGATCGCCCGCGCCACGGGCCGCGAGTTCGTGCGCATGGCGCTCGGCGGCGTGCGCGACGAGGCCGAGATCCGCGGCCACCGCCGCACGTACATCGGCGCCCTGCCCGGCCGGCTGGTCCGCGCGCTGCGCGACGCCAAGACGATGAACCCGGTGATCATGCTCGACGAGGTCGACAAGGTCGGCGCCGACTGGCGCGGCGACCCGAGCGCGGCGCTGCTCGAGGTCCTCGACCCCGCGCAGAACCACGCGTTCCGCGACCACTACCTCGACGTCGAGATCGACCTGTCGGACGTCATGTTCATCGCGACGGCGAACGTCGCCGACACGATCCCCGGCCCGCTGCTGGACCGGATGGAGGTCATCCGCTTCGACGGCTACACGACGCAGGAGAAGGTCGCGATCGCGCGGGACTACCTCGTCAAGCGCCAGCGCGAGCGCAACGGCCTGCGCGAGGACGAGGTGACCGTGCCCGACGACGTGCTGCGCCTGGTCACGACCGAGTACACGCGCGAGGCCGGCGTGCGCAACCTCGAGCGCGAGCTGGGCACGATCCTGCGCAAGGTCGCGACGAGGATCGCGTCCGGGGAGCTCGAGGCGCCGGTGACCGTCGACGTCGACATGGTCCGCGACGCGCTCGGCCGCCAGAAGTTCTTCCAGGAGGCGGCGATCCGCACCGCGGTGCCGGGCGTCGCGACCGGCCTGGCGTACACGCCGGTCGGCGGCGACGTGCTGTTCATCGAGGCGAACGCGACGAAGGGCAGGTCGGGGGCGCTGACGCTCACCGGCCAGCTCGGCGACGTCATGAAGGAGTCGGCGCGCATCGGCCTGACGTACGTCCGCGCCCACGCGGCCGAGCTCGGCATCGACGAGGACGCGTTCGAGGACCGCGAGTTCCACGTGCACGTCCCGGCCGGGGCGGTCCCGAAGGACGGCCCGAGCGCCGGCGTGACGATGACGACCGCGCTCGCGTCGCTGCTGACGGGCCGGCCGGTCAAGCACACGGTCGGCATGACCGGCGAGGTCACGCTGCAGGGCCGGGTGCTGCCGATCGGCGGCCTGAAGCAGAAGGTGCTCGCGGCGCACGCGGCCGGCCTGACCGACGTGATCATCCCCGAGCGCAACCGCGGCGACCTCGACGACGTCCCCGAGGAGGTCCGCGAGCAGATGACGTTCCACCCGGTGATGACGGTCGGCGAGGTGCTCGAGATCGCGCTCGAGCCCGCGCCGGTCAGGGCCTAGCAGCACCGAACCGTGCGGGGCGGCCGGCGGCGCGCGCCGCCGGCCGCCTCAGCGCGGCGCCGCGAGGCGGTCGACGAGGTCGTCGACCGCGCGTACGAGCGCGCGCCGCGACACGCCGTCCTCCTGCAGGGCGGTCACCAGCTCGGCGTCGAACGCGGCGAGCAGCAGGTGGGCGCGCAGGTCGGCCTCGCGCCCGGGCCGGGCCGCCCCGGCCTCGGCCAGCAGCACCGCGACATGGCGGTGCCACACCGCGTAGGCGCCGGTGCGCAGGCGCGCGAGCGGACGCGCGGTCTCCGACGCGAGGAGGAACGCGCGATGCTCGAGCGTCAGGTCGAGCATCGCGCGGGCGAACGCGCGCAGCCGCGCCGCCGGCGTCGCGTCGCCGCCGGGCCCGAGCGGCGGCGGCCCGCGCAGGATGCGGTCCTGGAGCGCGCGCTCGTGCTCGTCGAGCAGCGCGAGGAACAGCGCCTGACGGTCGGGGAAGCGGCGGAAGAGCGTCGCCTTGCCGACGCCGGCCTCGCGCGCGATCTCCTCGAGGCTGACGCTCGCGACGTCGCGCTCGGCGAACAGGCGCCGGGCGGCGTCGAGGATCCGCCGGCGGTTGCGTGCGGCGTCGGCGCGCTCGGCCATGCCTTCCAGCATAACCGGACCGGAGTCTCACTTGCTGCTACCCTCCCGCGGCACGTAACCGGACCGCAGTCTCATTTCATCCAGGAGCACCGCCGTGGAAGCCGCCGCCGTCCCCCTCCTCCTCGTCGTCGGGTCGCTGCTCGCCCTCCAGGCCGCCGCGAACGTCCAGCTGAGCACCGCGACCGGCAGCGCGTTCGGCGCGTCGACGCTGCAGCTCGGCATCGGCGCCGCGGTCCTCGTCGCCGTCGCCGCCGCCGCGGGCGCGCTGGACGCGTTCGGCGACCTCGGCGGCGTGCCGGCGTGGCACCTGGCCGGCGGGCTGGGCAGCGCGCTCTACATCACCGCCGGGATCGTCCTCGTCCCGCGGGTCGGCGCGATCGTCGCCGTCGGCCTGTTCGTCGCCGGCCAGATGGGCGCGTCGCTCGTGCTCGACGCGACCGGCTGGCTCGGCGTCGCCGCCCGGTCGCTCGACCCCGCCCCGCTCGCCGGCGCTGTCGCGGTCGTCGCCGGCATCGCGCTCGTCGTCCGCGCCCAGACGACGGCGCGGGCGGGCGCGCCGCTCGTCGCGCTCGGCCTCGCCGCCGGGGCGGCCCTGCCCGTCCAGGGCGCGGTGAACGCCCAGCTCCGGGCCGACCTCGACGCGCCGCTGACCGCCGGCGCGATCTCGTTCCTCGTCGCGACCGCCGCGATGGCCGCCGTGCTCGCCGCCGCGCGGCTCGTGCGGGCCGCCCCGCCGGCGCAGCTGGAGGCGCTCGCCCGCGACGTCCCGTGGTGGGGCTGGCTCGGCGGCCTGTGCGGCGCGACCTACGTCGTCGCCGTCTTCTCGCTCATCCCCGAGATCGGCGCCGCCGCGACCGTCGCGCTGACGATCGCGGGCCAGCAGCTCGCGTCGATCGCCGTCGACCACCGCGGCCTGCTCCGCCTGCCGCGCCGCGCGATCCCGCCGGCGCGCCTGGTGGGCGTGGCCGTGCTGCTGTCGGGCGTGGGGCTGATCCAGCTCGCGTAGGGGCGGTCCGGACGGGGGGCGCGAGCGCCGGCGCGCGTGGCGGCCGCCGCGCGCCGGCGGTCACGCCGCCAGCGACTCGCTCTCCCCCGCGGCGGCCCACCCCGCCAGCTCGTCTCCCGCGAGCGGCGGGCTGAACAGGTACCCCTGCCCGAAGTCGCAGCCCAGCGCCGCCAGGCGCCGGCGCATGTGGTCGTCCTCGATCCCCTCCGCGACGACGCTCAGCCCCAGGCTCTTGGCCAGCGCGATCGTCGACCGCACGACCGTCGAGTCGGGCAGCAGCGACCGGTCGATCTTGATCTCCTCGATCGGCAGCCGGTGCAGGCCCCGGACCGAGGACATGCCGGTGCCGAAGTCGTCGATCGCCAGCCGGACGCCGAGCAGGTGCAGGGCCTCGAGCACCTCGCCCGCCCGGTCGGGGTCGGACATGATCGTCGCCTCGGTGAACTCGAGCTCGAGCGCGCCGGCCGGCACGTCGTACCGGCGCAGCAGCGCGGCGACGTCCTCGGCCAGCCCGCGGTCGAGCAGCCCGCGCGCCGACACGTTCACCGCCACGCGCAGGTCCAGGCCGTCGCGCCGCCACGCGGCCGCCTGGGCGAGCGCGCGTTCGAGCACGTACATCGTCAGCGGCCGCATGAGGCCGGTGTGCTCGGCCCGGGTGACGAAGCTCGACGGCAGCACCAGCCCGCGCTCGGGGTGCATCCACCGCACGAGCGCCTCGACGCCCGCGAGCGCGCCGGTCGCCAGCTCGACCTTCGGCTGGTAGACGACGGACAGCTCGCCCGCGTCGATCGCGCGGCGCAGGTCGCCGACGAGCTCGACCGGGTCGTGCAGGTCGTCGGTCGCGCGCGCGTACAGCTCGCTGCCGGTCCGGCCCGCCTTCGCGCCGTACATCGCGACGTCGGCGCGCTGGACGAGCGTCTCGACGTCCTCGCCGTGGTCGGGGAACGCGGCGATGCCCAGCGACGCCCCGATCTCGATCTCGACGCCGTTCACGTCGAACGGCCGGTCGAGCGCCTGCAGGATCTTCTCGGCCACCTCGACCGCCGCCGCCGCGGACGTCGCGGTCGGCAGCAGCACCGCGAACTCGTCGCCGCCCAGCCGCGCGACCGTGTCGCTCGAGCGCAGGACCGACGCGATCCGCGGGCCGACCTGACGCAGCAGCTCGTCGCCGTGGTGGTGGCCGAGCGTGTCGTTGACCTCCTTGAAGCGGTCGAGGTCGATGAGCATGACCACCGGGCGCGTCCCGCCGACGCGGCGCGCGGTGACGAGCGCGCGCTCGACGCGGTCGGTGAACAGGGCCCGGTTCGGCAGCCCGGTCAGGACGTCGTGCAGCGCCTCCGAGCGCGAGCTCGCGCGCCCGGCGAGGAACCCGACGCCGAACCAGAGCCCGCACAGAACGGCAGCAAGGACGATGTCCATGAGCCGATCATGCGGATCGTCCGGACGTCAGGACGGTTTCGTGGACACCTGTTCGACGGATGTCCGCCCACGACGTCCCCAGAAGTGGGGATCGGCACGTTCTGACGTCGCGGGGGCGAGCCGGCCCGCGGCGACCACCGAGAGGAGGATCGCCAGCCACGTCCCGGACGCGACCGCGACGTGCAGCCACACGAGCCCGGCGGGCAGCGCGAGCTCGTACTGGACGAACCCGATCACGCCCTGCGCGGCGACGAGCAGGCACGTCCACGTCAGGGCGCGGCGGACCTCGCGCGAGGCCCCGGCGTGGCGGGCGTAGAACCACGTCCCGACCGCGAGCAGCCCGAGCACCGTGCCGCTGCGCCCGTGCCAGTGGATGAGGTCGTCGAGCGGCATGATGTCGATCCGCGACACGACGCCGCCCTCGTGCGTCTCGTCGCTGCCCGGGTGCGGCCCCGCGGCGGTCGTGAGCGTCCCGGCGAACAGCACCACGCTGCCCCACGCGAGCAGCGCGCGGGTGAGCAGCACGAGCCGGCGGTCGTGGACGACGGCGTCCTCGGGCTCGTGGCGGGCGCGCCAGTACAGCGCGACCCCGGCGCCGAGCAGGACCATCGAGAGCAGGAAGTGGCCCATGACGAAGCCGGGCCTCAGCTCGAACAGGACGGTGAGGCCGCCGAGGACCGCCTGGCCGAGCACGCCGAGCGGCAGCAGCGCCGACAGCACGACGAGGTCGCGCCGGCGCGGCTCGCGCTTGAAGCTCAGCACGAACGCGGCGATGCACGGGATCCCCACCAGGCCGGTGACGAGCCGGTTGCCGAACTCGATCCACGCGTTCAGCTCCATCGGCGCGACGAACGTGTCGCCGCACCGCGGCCAGTTCGTGCAGCCCAGCCCGGAGCCGGTGAGGCGCACCGCGGCGCCGGTGAGGACGATGAGGAACAGCAGGACGAGGGCGACCAGCGTCACCCGCTCGTACTGCCGCGGCGTGAGCGTTGGCAGGCGGCGCATGCGACAGCGGGGAAGGGTACGCGGTCGCGCCCCGACCAAGGGCCCACGCGGGCCCGCCGAACGGTTTAGGGTCGCTTCGTGCACCTGTCGGCTGTCGTCCCGGCGACGGATGGAGCGGCGACCCTCGACCGTTGCCTCGCGGCGATCGCGGCGGCGGCCGAGCCACCGGAGGAGCTCGTCGTGGTCCGCGGGCCGGACATGGCGCCGGCGCACGGGGCGGGGATCGTGTCGGTCCGCTCGCCGGCGTTCGGCGGCCCGGCGGCGGCCCGGAACGCGGGCGCGGCGATGGCGTCGGGCGACATCGTCGTGTTCGTCGACGCCGACGTGGCGGTCCGGCCGGACGTGTTCGCGCGGATGCGCGAGCGGTTCGCGGCGGACGCCTCCCTCGACGCGGTGTTCGGCTCGTACTGCGACCACCCGGGCGCGCCGGGGCTCGTGTCGGGCTTTCGCAACCTGCTGCACCACCACGTCCACCAGCGCGGAGCCGGCCCGGCCGAGACGTTCTGGACCGGGCTCGGCGCGATCCGCCGCGAGGTGCTGCTGGCGGCCGGCGGGCTCGACGACGGGCTGCGCTACCTGGAGGACCTCGAGCTCGGCCGGCGGCTGCGCGACCACGGGGCGACGATCGTCCTGGACCCGGCGATCCAGGGCACGCACCTGAAGGGCTACGACCTGGCCGCGATGGTGCGCACCGACCTCGTCGAGCGCGCGGTGCCGTGGGTGCGGCTGGCGCTCGAGGGGCGCGCGTCGCGGTCGGCGCTGAACGCGGGCGGACGGCACCGGGCGAGCGCGGCCGCGGCGCTCGCGGCCGCCGGCGGGATCGCGCTGCGGCGCCCGCGCGCGGCGGGAGGCGGCGCGGCGGCGCTCATCGGGCTGAACGCCGGGTTCTACCGGCTGCTGGCGCGCCGGCTCGGCTGGCGCGGGGCGCTGCTCGGCCCGCCGCTGCACGTCCTCCACCACCTCACCGCGCTGTGCGGCGTCCCCGCGGGCGTCGTCCAGCACGTGCTCGGGGCGCCGCGCGAGCGTCGCGTCGTCAGCCCGGCGGTGCTGCGCGCCGCGCTCGACCGGCCGCTCACGTCGGTCCCCGCGACCCCGCCCGAGCATGCGCCGCTCACCCCGCCGACGCCGCTGCCGGTGGCGCCGCAGGCCGCCGGGGGCAATGCCGCCCCGCCGCCCGCCGACCCGTCCGCGACCCGCGTGCGCCGGCGTTGAGCGTCGTCAGGGTCGGGCTGCTCGGATGCGGGAGGGTCGCCGCGGAGGCGCACCTGCCCGCGCTCGCGCGTGTCCCGGGGGTCGCGGCGGTCGCCGTCGCCGACGCCGACCCGGAGCAGGCGCGCCGGGTCGCGGAGCGGTTCGGCATCGCGCGCGTCCACGCGAGCGCGGCGGCGCTCGCCGCCGACGAGGCCGTCGACCTCGTCGCGGTCTGCACCCCGCCCGCCGCCCATGCCGAGGGGGCGCTCGCGGCGCTGGCCGCCGGCCGCCACGTCTTCGTCGAGAAGCCGCTCGCGCCGGCGCTCGACGCGGCCGGCGCGATCGCCGAGGCCGCCGCCGCGACGCCGCTCGTCGCGGTGTCCGGCTTCAACCTGCGCGTCCACCGCCAGGTCGCCGAGGCGCGCCGCCTGATCGCGCAGGGCCTGCTCGGCCCGCTGCTCATGGTCCGCAGCCACTGGACGACCGCGACCCCCATGCCGGGCCGGGGTCCTGCCGGCGGCGTGCTGTGGGAGCTCGGCGTCCACCACCTCGACCTGTGGCGGCACCTCACCGGCAGGGAGCCGTCCGAGCTGCGCGCGACCGGCGACGGCGGCGCGATCGCGGTCAGCGGCCGGGTCCCCGGCGGCCCGGTGCTCGCGACGACGCTCGCGGCCGGGACGAGCGACGCGCACGAGATCGAGCTGGTCGGCGAGCGCGGCAGGCTCGTCCTCACGCCGTTCCGCGCCGACGGGCCGCGCCGGCACCCGGCCGGCCGGACCGCCGGCGGCGCCGGCGTCCGGCTGCGCGCCGCCGCCCGGGACGTCGTCACGCTGCCGCGCCAGCTCCGCGCGGCGCGGGCGGGCGGCGACTTCGCGCTGAGCTTCCGGGCCCAGTGGCGGGCGGTGGCGGAGGCGGTGCGCGGGTCGGCGTCACCGCACGCGACGATCGAGGACGGCCGCCGCGCGGTGGCGCTGGCCGTCGCGGCCGAACGGGCGCTCGCGACGGGCGCGGCGGTGGAGGTGGGCACGTGACGCCGGCGCTGTCGGTCGTGCTGACGACGCGCAGCGGCTGGCCGCCGCTCGAGCGCACGGTCCGCTGCCTGGCCGAGCAGACGATCGCCGACCGGATCGAGCTCGTGGTCGTGTCGTTCCCGCCGGGCGAGCTCGGCCCGCCCCCGCCCGAGACCGAGCGCCTCGGCGGCGGCCTGCGCGTCGTCCGGCTCGACGGCCACGCGTCGGTCGCCACCGCGAACGCCGAGGGCGCGCTGGCGGCGACCGCGCCGGTCGTCGCGTTCGGCGAGGACCACTCCTACCCGGTCGCCGACTGGGCCGAGGCGCTCCTGGACCGCCACGCCGAGGGCTGGGCGGTCGTCGGGCCGGTCATGCGCAATGCGACGCCGCGCAGCGCGGTGAGCTGGACGGACTGGCTGCTCGGCTACGGGCTGTTCGGCGACGGCCACCCGGGCGGCGAGGTCGACTTCGCGCCCGGCCACAACTCGTCGTACAAGCGCGAGGTGCTCGAGCGCCACGCCGGCGACCTGCGGACGTTCATGGCGGCCGAGTGGGTGTTCCACCGCCGGCTACGCGAGGAGGGCGAGCGCGTCTGCATCGAGCCCCGCGCGGTCACGCGGCACGTCAGCTTCGGGTTCCCGGTCGCCGCCGCGCGGACGACGTTCCTCGGCGGCTGGGCGGGCGCGGCCGTCCGCGCCCATCGCTGGCCGCTCCTGCGCCGTCTGGTCTACGCCGCGGGCACACCGCTGCTCCCGGCCCTGCGCGCCTACCGGTTCGCCCGCCGGCTGGCGCCCGAGCAGCGCCGGCGCATCCCGTTCGCGCGCATCCTCCCCGTCCTCGCCGCCGGGCTCGTGCTCGACGCGGCCGGCCAGGCGGTCGGGTTCCTGCGCCCGTCCCGTGACGCCGCCCGCGACGCCGAGCACGAGCTCGAGCGCCTACGCTTCGTCCATCCCGCCGACATCGCGAGGCTGCCGTGCGGCTGACGACCGGCGCGGGGGACGCCGGCGGCGAGGCCTGCCGGCTGCGGTTCGCCACCCCGGCCGACCGGGCCACGCTGTCGTGACGGCGCCCGCGGTGACCGTCGTCGTGCCGACCGCGGACCGGCCCGCCCAGCTGCGCCGCTGCCTGGCGGCGCTCGCGGAGGTCGAGCACCCGCGCGAGCGCATGGAGGTGATCGTCGTCGACGACGCCTCGCGGGCGGACGTGCGGGCGGTGTGCGCGGCGGCCGTCGACCTCGACGTGCGCGTGCTGCGCCGGGAGGAGCGGCGCGGGCCGGGCGCGGCGCGCAACGCGGGCGCGCGGGCGGCGGACGGGACCGTCCTCGCGTTCACCGACGACGACTGCCGGCCCGACCGCGGCTGGCTGCGCGCGCTGCTCGCCGGGCTCGGCGAGGACGGGGCGGCCGCGGCGGGCGGGCAGACCGTCAACGCGCTGACGGGCAACCCGTACGCCGCCGTCAGCCAGCACGTCCAGGACCTCGTCTACGCGCACTACAACCGCGACCCGCGCCGCGCGCGCTTCCTCGCGTCGAACAACCTCGCGGTCGACCGCGCGGCGTTCCTCGCGACCGGCGGCTTCGACGCGTCCGGGTTCCCGTTCGCCAGTGAGGACCGCGACCTGTGCGACCGCCTGCGTGCCGCCGGCCTGACGCTGCGCTACGCGCCCGGCGCACTCGTCTGGCACGAGCACGACCTCGACCTGCGCGGCTTCGTCGGCCAGCACGTCGCGTACGGGCGCGGCGCCGCGCGCTTCCACGCCGCCCGCGCGCGCCGCGGGACCGGGCGGCTGCGCGACGAGACCTCCTTCCACCGCGACCCCGAGCTGTGGCGGCGCACGCTCGCGGTCCGCCCGCCGCGGCGCGCGGCGCAGCTCGTGGCGCTGCTCGCGCTGTGGCAGGCGGCGAACGCGGCCGGCTACGTCCTCGAGCGCCGGCGCCTCGCCCGGCGTCCGGCGGCCGGCGGCACGACGCTCGCGGGCGAGCAGGCCGGAGGGGTGCGATGACCGCCGGCGGCCTGGCGCTCACGGCGCTCGGCGGGGCGCTGGCGCTGACGGCGGGCGTGGCGGCGACGCTCGCCCTCGACGTCCGCGGCCGGGCCGCGGCGGCGCTCGCGACGCTCGTGCTCGCCGCCGCGTCGGTGATCCTGCCCGCCGAGGCGCTCTCGCTCGTCGACCGGCTCGAGGCCGGGCCGTGGCTGGCCGGTCAGGCGCTGCTCGCGGCGGCGGCGCTCGCCACGGCCGTGCGGCTCGGGCGGCGGCTGCCGCGCGTGGACGCGCGCGCCGCGCGGGCCGCGCTCGCCCGCGGCGCCCGCGCGCACCCGGCGGTCGCCGTGCTGGCCGGCGCGGCAGCGCTCGGCATGGCGTCGCAGGCCGTGATGGCGGTGCTCGTCATGCCCGGCAACTGGGACGCGATGGGCTACCACCTCTCCAAGGCGGCCTACTGGCTGCAGTACGACAGCGCCACCCAGTTCCCGGACGGCACCTGGCGCCAGCTCTACACGCCGCCGAACGCGGAGCTGCTGCAGGCGTGGACGATGGAGCTGCTCGGCACCGACCGCATCGTCCAGCTCGTCCAGTGGACCGCCGGGGTGGCGTGCGGGCTGGCCGTCCACCTCGGCGCGCGCGAGCTCGGCGAGCCGCCCGCGCGGGCGGTGTTCGCGGCCGCGCTGTTCGTGGCGCTCCCCCAGCCGCTGCTGCAGAGCGCCAGCGCCCAGAACGATCTCGTCGTCGCCGCCTTCGTCGCCGCGGCCGGCCTCTTCGTCGTCCGCGGGCTGCGGACCGGCCACCGCGGCGAGCTCGTCGTCGGCGGCGCCGCCGCCGGCCTGGCGGTCGGGACGAAGGGCAGCGCGTTCATCGCCGGCGCCGGCCTGGCGGTCGTCGTGGCCGGGGTGCTCATCGCGTGCCGGCCGTCGCGGCGGACGGTCGCGACCGGCCTCGCCGCGATCACCGCGGGCATCGTCCTGCTCGGCGCCTTCAACTGGGTGCTGACGATCCGCAACACCGGCAGGCCGGCCCCGTCGGTCGCCGCCGACGTCACCCGCTCGGTCGGCGAGGCCCGGCCGGGACGCAGCGCGCTCGACGGCATCGTCGGCAACGCCGGCCACACGCTGTGGCAGTTCGCCGACCTGCCGGGCGTCCAGGTGACCGTGCTCGACCGCGTGCTCGCCAAGCCGGTGCGCGCGACGTTCGGCGAGCGGTGGCCGCGCCGGGACCTGCCGCTGCGCGTCGACACGCTCGTCAACGAGGACAAGACCGGCTACGGCGCGGTCGGGTTCTTCCTCCTGCTGCCGGTGCTGCTCGTCGCCGCGTTCGGGCGGCGCACCGCCCCGGCCCGCCGCCTCCTGGCCGGCGGGTCGCTCGTCACGCTGGCGATCTACCTCGTGTTCATCGCGTCGAACCCGTTCGTGATGCGCTCGGTGCTGCCGTGGGTCGCGATCACCGCGCCGCTGCCGGCGGTCCTCGCGCGGCGCCCCGCGCTGCGCGTCGTGACGGTCTGCCTCGCGCTCGTCTCGCTCGTGCCGGTCGTCGTCGCCCAGGACGCGCGCCCGCTCATCCCCGCGGAGGGGCGCTCGATCCTCGCGATGAGCCGCAGCGAGCAGCTCGAGAACCAGCGCTGGCCGCTCGGCACCGCCGTCTCACGGCTGGAGGAGGAGCTGGGCCCGACCGCGCCGATCGGGTTCTCCGGGTCGGCGATGGTCCAGGACTACCCGTTCTTCGGCCCGCGCCGCGAGCGGTTCGTGCGCCGGCTGCCCGACGACCAGGCGACGCCGGAGCGCGCGCGCCGCGACCGGCTGGCCGGCGTCGTGTTCTTCGAGCGCGAGCCGCCCGCCGGCTTCCGGCGCGTCTGGCTCGGCGAGCGGGTCTGGCTGGGGCTTCCCCGGTAACCGGGAACTACGCTCTCACGCGTGACCGACGCCCGCCACGCCGTGATCGTCGACGGCCTGAGCAAGACCTTCCGGCTGCCGTCCGAGCAGGTCCACACGCTCAAGGAGCGCGCGCTGCACCCGTTCCGCGCCCACCGCGAGAGCCGGTTCGAGGCGCTGAAGAACATCTCGTTCGAGGTCGAGCGCGGCGAGTTCTTCGGGATCGTCGGACGGAACGGCTCGGGCAAGTCGACGCTGCTGAAGTGCCTGGCCGGCATCTACCGCGCCGACGGGGGCCGCGCCTGGATCGACGGGCGGCTGTCGGCGTTCGTCGAGCTCGGCGTCGGGTTCAACATGGACCTCGCCGCGCGGGACAACATCCGCATCAACGCGGTGATGCTCGGCCTGTCGGCCCGCGACGCGCGCCGACGCGAGGACGAGATCATCGACTTCGCCGGCCTGCACGGGTTCGAGGACCTGAAGATCAAGAACTACTCGAGCGGCATGCTCGTCCGGCTCGGGTTCGCGATCATGGCCCACGTCGACGCGGACGTGCTGCTGATCGACGAGGTGCTCGCCGTCGGCGACGCCGAGTTCCAGCAGAAGTGCTACGACCAGTTCAACCGCATCCGCGACGAGGGCCGCACGGTCCTGTTCGTCACGCACGACATGGGCGCGGTGGAGCGCTACTGCGAGCGGGCGATGCTGCTCGAGCGCGGCGAGGTCGTGACGATCGACAAGTCCGCCCGGGTCGGCCAGGAGTACCTGCGCCTGAACTTCCAGCACGACCCGGACATGGCGCCGATCGAGCACGAGCACGCCGACGACGAGGGCGCCGAGGACGAGCCCGGCCGCGTCACCGACGGGCGCGCGTCGATCATCGACGCGTGGTTCGAGGACGGCGCCGGCCGGCGGACCGAGGTGCTCGCGCACGGCGAGCCGGGGACGTTCGCCGCGCGCGTGCGCTTCCACGCCGAGGTCGAGCACCCGCTGTTCGGCGTCGCGCTGAAGAACGAGTGGGACGACAACGTGTTCGCCGCGTCGACGATGTGGACGCAGGAGAAGACCGGCGTCTTCCGCCCCGGCGACGAGGTCGTCTACCGGGTCCGGTTCGAGACGATCTTCGCCGCCGGCCGCCACCGCGCCACGCCCGCCGTCGCGCGACGCGGGCAGGGGATCGCGTGGATCGACCGCCGCGAGGACCTCGCGTCGGTCGTCGTGACCCACACCCGCTCCGTGCTCGCCGCGGTGGACATCCCGTACGAGATCGAGCTCGACCGCTCGCCGGTGAGCACCCCCGCCGCCTCGTGAGCGCCGCCGCCGACGACCTCCGGCTGACCGAGCCGATCCACGGCCCGAGCGCGCTCGGCGGCGACCGGACCCGGTTCCTGCGCCTGACGTGGACGCTCGCGGTCACCGCGTTCAAGCTGCGCTTCTACGGGTCGGCGCTCGGCTACCTGTGGCAGCTCATGCGGCCGCTGATGCTGTTCGGCGTCCTGTTCGTCGTGTTCAGCGAGGTCGTCCGGATCGGCGACGCGATCAACTACTACCCGGCGGTCCTGCTGACGGGCGTCGTGCTGTTCTCGTTCCTCGCGCAGGCCGGGTCGGAGGGCGTGACGTCGCTCGTCGAGCGCGAGTCGCTCATCCGCAAGGTCGAGTTCCCGCGGATGGCGATCCCGTGCGCGACCGTGCTCACCGCGCTGTTCAACCTCGGCCTGAACCTCGTCGCGATCGTGGTCTTCGCGGCGATCGCCGGCGTCGAGCTGCACGCGTCGCTGTGGCAGGTGCCGTTCATCCTCGCGGTGTTCACCGCGCTGATCCTCGGGATCGTGCTGTTCACGTCGGCGCTGTTCGTCCGCTACCGCGACGTGCAGCCGATCTGGGAGGTCGTCCAGCAGATCTCGTTCTACGCGACGCCGGTGCTCTATCCGATCGAGATCGTGCGCGACCGCAGCGAGGCCGCGGCGGAGTGGCTGCTGACGCTGAACCCGTTCGCGACGGTCGTGCAGCAGATGCGGCACGCCGCGCTCGACCCCTCCGCGCCGTCGGCGGCGGACATCATCGGCTGGCCGCGGGTCGGGGTGGCGGTGGCGATCTCGTTCGGGATGCTCGCGCTGGGCTACGCGGTGTTCAGCCGGCGGGCGCCGCACATCGCCGAGGAGCTGTAGGCGGGCGGTCCGTCCCCGGCCGGGGAGATCAGCTCGCGCCCCGGAGCTCGACGAGCAGGTCGCGTGCCAGCGCGGGCCACACGCGCGAGGCGCGGAAGCGCTCGGCCTTCTGACGGCCCCGCACGCGGACGCGGAAGTGGGCGTCCGGGCCCGCCAGCGCGGCGCCGACCGCCGCGGCCAGCCCGCGGTCGTCGGCGGCGTCGAGCAGGTCGATGCCGGGCTCGAGGCCGTGCCAGGGCTCCTGGCGGTCGCAGACGACGAGGTGCCCCGCGGCGAGGTGGACGGCGACCGCGTGCTCGAAGCCGCTCCACGCCTGGGCGCGCACCACGACCCCGACGTCGACCTCGCCGAGCATCTGCGCGGTCACGCCGTGGGCGACGTGCCGCAGGTCGTGGCGGTGCTTGGCGGCGAGCAGCATCCGCTCGCGATGGGCGGTCGGCGGCACGAGCACCGCGGCGCGGGGCCGGTGGCCGATGCGGGCGGCGGGGGCGAACAGCCCGTCGTCGACCGGCGGCGGCACCAGGCGCCACAGCGGCCGGCCGCGCGCGGCGACCCGGTCCAGCGCGACGAGGCGGTCGTAGGCCGGCGCGGGCGGCGGGGGGAGCTGCGTGGCCCGCCAGTCCAGCCGCGCACGCACGCGCGCGCCGGCCCGGCCCGGCAGCCGCCGCGCGGCGCGCAGCAGCGCCAGCTCGCCGCGCAGGCGGCGGCCGACCGCCGGCGCGGGCGGCTCCACGGGCCCGGGCGCGGGCGCGTCGAACGCGCGGTCGTCGGGCGCCGCGACCGCCAGGACCGCCGCGCCGAGCCCCTCGTACACCGGGGCCGGCACCGCGTCGACGTCGAGGACGACCACCACGTGCGGCCGGAAGCCCTCGAGCCGCGCGCGGGCGTCGCGGTCCAGCGGCGCGACGTGCAGCGGCGTGACGCCGCCGGCGGGGGTGCGCAGCAGCCAGGACCCGAAGCGCTGCGGGTCGCCGACGAACGCGAGACGGATGTCCGAGCCGGGCGCCACGGCGCGGGACATCGTAAGGAGCGCGTCCCGCCGCGCTCAGCCGCGCAGCCGCCGCACGAGCGGGCCGAGCGCCCGCCGCACGGGCCCCAGCCGCGGCGACTGCAGCTTCGCCCGCACCGCCACCGCGGTCCGGTAGGCGTCGTCGCCGCGCAGGCGGTTGATCTCCGCGGTCAGCGCCGCGATCTCCTGGCGCATCACCGCCGCGCCGCCGATCGCGTCGCCCATCAGCCGCACCGGCCAGCGGGTCGCGTCGGGCGGCGGCTCGGCGACGAGCCGCTCGAGCGCCTCGGCCAGCCGCGCCGCCGCGTCGTCCGGCGTCGGCCACGACGCCCCGGTCGTCCGGGCGCCGGCGCGCAGCCGCGCGAGCAGCGCCGGGTCGCGCGCGAGCAGCTCGAGCCGGCGCGCCACCCCGCGCACGTCGTCGGGGTCGGCGACGAGGCCGTTGACGTCGTGCTCGACGAGGTCGGCGGCGTCGGGCGCGGAGGCGACGATGCAGGTCGCGCCGGCGACGAAGCCCTCGAGTGGCCCGCCGAGCGCGCCGTCGACGGGTGAGAGCATGAGCACGACGTCGGCGCCCGCGAGCTTCGCGGCGCGGGCGGGCGCGTCGTCGCCGCGCTCCAGGTAGGAGACCTCGATCGACGGCGCGTCGCCGGCGCTCGCGTCGGACGCCAGCGCCTCGATCGCCTGGGCGACCGCGGCGCGCTCGTCCGAGCCCGACGGGTCGTCGCGCCAGCGGTCGTCGACGACGACGCGCAGCGCGGTCGCGCCGGCCGCCGGGGCGACCGCGTCGGTCGCGACCGCGCCGGGCAGCGAGCCGCCGGGCGCGGCGCCGACGCCCGCGCCGCCGAACACCTCGCGGTCGACGGCACGCGGGACGACGAGGCAGCGCGCATCCGGGCGCAGCTCGGCGAGCTCGGCGGCGAGCCAGTCGCCGGTCGCGACGAAGTCGACCGGCAGGTCGTAGGCGAGCTGGGCGGCGAACCGCTCGGCCTGCCAGGTCCCCATCGCCCGGAACGCGAGGCGGTCGGCCCAGAAGGCGTAGCGCGCGGCGGGGATCGTGAAGAGCTCGGCGGTGGTGCCCCAGTCGGTGGCGACCGCGATGTCGAACGGCTCGCCCGCGGCGGCGTCGGAGACGGCGACCGCGCGCGCGGCGCCGAGCGCGACCTCGGCCGAGCCCGGCGGCACGCCGTGGGTGAGCGCGACGGTCACGTCGTGGCCGGGCAGGCGGCGGATGAGGTCGCCGGGCGGCCGGTCCGCGGCCGGCACGCCGGCGGTGAGGAAGCACACGCGCAAAGCGCCCCGCATCGTAGGGTCCCGGCCCATGCCCGTGCGCCTCGCCTTCGTCGGCCAGCGCGAGTACTTCCACTACACGTCGCTCGAGGAGCCCGCCGGGGGCGTCGAGCCGCGCTTCTTCGACTTCCGCCCCGACGCCGACCCCGAGCCGCTGCTCGCCGCGATCGAGGCCTTCGACCCGCACGTGGTGTTCGTGTGGCGGCCCGAGCTCATCCCCGCGGGCGCGTTCGAGGACGTCCGGGCGATCACCGTCGGCTACCTCACCGAGCCGCTGCCGCGCCCCGGCGGCACCCCGCACCCCGACCTGCAGACGCGCCTGGAGAACCTCCGGCGCGCCGATCCACGCAACTTCGACCGGATCGTCTCGTTCGATCCGTGTGTGGTCCCCACCGTCGACCCGGTCTTCCGGGTCTGGCGGTGCTTTCCCATCCCCGTCACCGATCGGTACTACGCCCCCGTCCCCGACACGCCGAGCCCGCGCCCGCGGATCCTGTTCACCGGCCGCTCGACCGAGCACCGCGAGCGCTTCCTGGGGCCGGTCAAGAAGGACTTCGACTGCGTGCACCTCGCGCACGGCGTCACCGACGACGAGCTCATCCCGTTCCTGCGCAAGGCCGACGTCGGCATGAACCTGCACAACGAGCCGTACCCGACGTTCGAGAACCGGGTCCCCGCCTACATGGCGGCGGGGCTGCTCGTCGTGACCGAGGAGCTCAGCCCGCACCACGGCCTGGTCCCCGGCCGCGACCTGCTCGAGGTCCGTCAGCCGTGGGAGCCGTGGGAGCTCATGGCCGCCTGGGAGCGCCATCCGCACGCCTTCCACGCCGTCCGTATCCAGGGCCGCCGCGCCGCCGAGCGCTTCCGCGCGTCGCGCGTGTTCCCGCGCTTCGCGAAGGACCTGCTCGCCGACGTGCGCACCTTCGGGCGGGGCCGTCCCGCACACCCTCTCGCTACCGTGGAGTCCCCATGAGCGCGCCAGTTCAGCCTTACGAGACCCGCTCCAACGGGCTCGCTCCGACCGCACCGAACCCCGGCCAGACGATCCTCGTCGCCGGCGGAGCGGGCTACATCGGGTGCGTCCTCGTCCCGCGGCTGCTGGACCGCGGCTACCGCGTGCGCATCCTCGACCGCCTGTACTTCGGCGAGGAGGCGCTGGAGGGCTTCCGCGACCGTGTCGAGCTCGTCGTCGCCGACGTCCGCGACATCCCCGACACCGCGTTCGACGGGATCGACGGCGTCATCAACCTCAGCGGGCTCTCGAACGACCCGACGGCGGAGTTCGACCCCGAGGCGAACTGGCAGATGAACGCGATCGCGACCGAGACGCTCGGCCAGAAGTGCGTCGAGCGCGGCATCGAGCGCTACGTGTTCGCGTCCTCGTGCTCGCTGTACGACGGGCTGCCGCCGGGGATGCACGACGAGACCGCCCCGATCCAGCCGCGTGCTGCGTACGCGACGTCCAAGCGCTACGGCGAGGAGGCGCTCCTCAAGCTCGCCGACCAGGGGCTGACGCCGGTGCTGCTGCGCAACGGCACCGTGTACGGCTGGTCGCCGCGCATGCGCTTCGACCTCGTCGTCAACACATTCGTCAAGGACGCGCTGCTCAACGGCAAGCTACTGCTCCACGGCGGCGGCTGGATGTGGCGCCCGCTCGTCGACGTCCGCGACGTGGCCGACGCGATGATCGCCGCCTACGAGGCGCCGGCCGAGAAGGTGCGCGGCGAGATCTTCAACGTCCTGTACTCGAACTACCAGATCCGCGAGCTGGCGATGCTCGTCGCCGGCACGGTCGAGCTCACCGGCCGGACCGTCACGCTCGAGGAGGTCCCGGCGCCGAAGCTCACGCGCGACTACGAGTGCTCGAACGCGAAGCTCTCGACGACGCTCGGCTTCATCCCGCGCCACTCGGTCCTGTCGGCCGCGACCGATCTCGTCCAGCGGCTGGAGGGCCTGGACAAGGCCAAGCTCACCGACCCGCGCCACTACAACATCCGGTGGCTGGAGCTGATGAACGAGCTCAAGCCGAAGCTCGAGCGCTTCGAGTCCGTCCTGTGAGAGCGCTGATCACCGGAGGCGGCGGCCAGCTCGCCTCCGACCTCGCCGATCTGCTCGGCGCGGACGCCCGCGCGCTGAGCCGCACCGAGCTCGACATCACCGACACCGAGGCGGTCGACCGCGCGATCGAGGAGGTCCGGCCGGACGTCGTGTTCAACTGCGCGGCGTTCCACAACCTCGACCACTGCGAGCGCGACCCGGACACGTCGTTCGCGGTGAACGTCCGGGCGGTCGCGCAGCTGGCGCGGCGGGCGCCGAAGCTCGTGCACCTGTCGACGAACTACGTGTTCGACGGCCGCCGCGACGAGCCGTACGCGGAGGACGACGTCCCCGCCCCGCGGAGCTGGTACGCGATCACGAAGCTCGCCGGCGAGCACGCGGCGCTCGCCTACGGCGACCGCGCGCTCGTCGTCCGCGGCGCCGGCCTGTACGGCGAGCACGGCAGCGCGTCGAAGGGCGGCAACTTCGTCCAGCGGATGCTCGCCCGCGCGCGCGAGGACGGCGCGCACCTGAAGATGGTCGCCGACCAGCGGCTGCAGCCGACGTTCACGCGCGACCTCGCGACGGCGATCGTCGACGCGGTCGAGCGCGAGGCCGACGGGATCCTGCACCTCACCGCCGAGGGCGCGTGCTCGTGGTTCGAGTTCACGCAGGCGATCCTCGAGAACGCCGGCTTGCAGGACGTCCCGCTCGACCCGGTCGAGACGACGATCCCGCCCGGTGGCGTCGACCGCCCGCTGAACGGCGTGCTGGCGCGGCCGCGCGCCGACGCGCTGGGCCTGCCGCGGCTGCGCCCGTGGCGCGAGGCGCTCGACGACTACATGCAGCGCGCGGGCATGACGGCCTGACGCGGGGGAGCGCGGGGCGGTGGGCGCGACGCGGTACGACCCGGCGCTCGAGCGCCTCGTCACCGGCCGGCTGCCGTCGCCGGCCGCGATCACGGGCCCGGACGGCGTGCTCGTCACCGCGAACTTCGCGTTCGCCGCGCTGCTCGACGGCGTCTCCCCCGCACTGCTCGCGCCGCCCGCCCGGCTGGACCGGCTCGTCCCGCACCTGACCGGGCCGGAGCTGCGCCACGAGCAGACGACGCTCGCCGGCGGCCTGGTCCTCCACGTCTTCACCGCCGCCGACGAGGCCGGCGCCGCGCTGCTGGAGGGGCGGTTCAAGCCGCGCGCCGCGGGGTCGAGTACCCGGGAGTGGAGCCCGTCCGGCTCCGTCCCCCGGACCCAGACCCCCTGACATCCCCCTTGGACGAAGCGCACGAGCCGCGATGGGTGCGCCCGCTGCTCATCGCCGTCTGGTCGTTCATCGCCGTGGCGACGGTGCTGCTCGTGCTGCTCTGGAAGGCGCGCGACGTCGTCGACGAGTTCAGCGCGGGGCTGAAGGCGGAGATCGTCAAGGCCGCGACGCCGGAGCTGGGCGAGGAGCCCGAGTATCCGGCCGAGACGCTCGTCATGAAGGCGTCGGGGTCGGGCGCGCCGGCCAAGGTCATCCTCGCCGTCGGCTCGGACAAGCGCTACGGCGAGTCGGGCCGCGGGCGCTCGGACACGATGCTGCTCGTCCGGATCGCGGGCGACACCGTCTCGATGCTGTCGCTGCCCCGCGACCTGCGGGTCCCGATCCCCGGGCACGGGACCGACAAGCTCAACGCGGCGTTCGCGCGCGGCGGCATGAGGCTGCTCATCAAGACCGTCCGCGAGTACCTGGGCGTGAAGATCGACCACTTCGTGCAGGTCGACATGGGCGGGTTCCGGAAGGTCGTCTCGACGCTCGGCGGCGTGTACCTGCCGGTCGACGCGCGCTACCTGAACCGCAACGACGGCAGCGCCGCCAGCAACTACGCCGACATCGACCTGCAGCCCGGCTACCAGCGCCTGTCGCCTGAGCAGGCGCTGCAGTTCGTGCGCTTCCGCCACCTGGACAGCGACTTCACGCGCGCCGCCCGCCAGCAGCTCTTCCTGCGCGAGATCGGCCGCCAGGTCCAGGCGGGCTTCGGCGACGTCGCCTCGCTGCCGAGCCTCGTCGACGCGATCGCGAAGGCGACGACGTCCGACCTGGACGAGCTCGGCGAGACGCTCGAGCTGGCCCGGGCGCTGCGCTCCACCCCGCCCGACCGCGTCAACCGCGTCGTCCTGGAGGGCTCGCCGGCGATGATCGGCGGCGTCTCGTACGTCGTGGCGACGCCGGCCCAGAAGCGCCGTTCGCTGTCGCGGTGGGCGCACCCGGGGCGGCGGATCGAGGCCCAGCGCAAGCGCGCCCGGGCGCAGGCGCGCAGCGCCTCGAAGCGGCGCAAGCGGCGCCGGGCGACGGTGCGCCTGCCGAGCGACGGCGGCGCCGGCCGGCGCCTGGCGCGGCGGCTGAAGGGCGTGGACGCGTGCGCGCCGAGCGGCTTGCCCGCCGGCTACCGCTGGGGCCCGGTCTCCCCGGCGCGCAGCTACCGGCTCGACGGCCGCGCGGCGGGGGCGATGTGGGCGACCGCCGGCTCGGGCCGCTCGGTGCTGTTCACGTTCACGACCTGGGACGACCCGCCGATCCTCGAGCGCCCGTCGGAGACGATCCGCCTCGCCGGGCACGACGTCCAGCTCTTCTACGAGTCCGGCCGCCTGCGGATGGCCGCCTGGCGCGAGGGCGACACGCGCGGGTGGGTGACGAACACGCTGACGAACGCGCTGCCCGACCGGACGCTCATCGCGCTCGCCCGCTCCTGCCTTCGCGGCTGAGCACCCGGAAGGTGGAGCGGCCGCTCAGCCGAAGTACACGAACGGCAGCTCGTGCTCGATCTCGGCGAGCGTCGGCGCGTTCAGGTCGCGCTCGGACGGCTTGAGGTCGTCGACCGGGATCGGCCACTCGATGCCGATCGCCGGGTCGCGGTAGGAGATCCCGCGCTCGGTCTTGTCGGCGTAGTAGGCGTCCTGCTTGTAGAAGACGTCGGCGACCTCGCTCGTCACGCAGAAGCCGTGCGCGAAGCCGACCGGGCAGTAGACCATCCGCCCGTTCTCGTCGGACAGCTCGAACGCCTCCCACTGCCCGTACGTCGGCGAGCCCTTGCGCAGGTCGACCATGACGTCGACGATCGAGCCGCGCCCGCAGCGGACGAGCTTCGCGGCTCCGCGGCCGATCTGGAAGTGCATCCCGCGGACGATCCCGTACCCCGAGCGCGAGTGGTTGTCCTGGACCATCTCCTCGACGATCCCCATCTCGGCGAACTCGTTGCGGCGGTAGGTCTCGGTGAAGAACCCGCGTTCGTCGCCGAACACGCGCGGCTCGATGAGGATCGGACCGTCGAGCCGGGTCTCGATCACCTTGAAGCGCTCAGACATGGCGGCAGACCTTACGAAGCGCGGCCGGTCCCGAACGCCGCCAGGTCGGCGAGCAGGTCGTCGACGAGCCGCGGCCAGACGTGCGAGGCGCGGTACTGCTCGGCCTTCTGGCGCCCGCGGACGCGGACGCGATGCCAGATCATCGGGAAGCGGTGCACCCGGTCCAGCGCGCTCGCCAGGCCGCCGGCGGTGCCGACCGGGACGTAGTCGATGTCGTGCTCGAGGCCGTGGGTGGGCGACAGCGGCTCGGAGATCACGAGATGGCCGGCCGCGAGGTGCAGGCAGACGCGGTTCTCGAACGACAGGTACGTGTCGTTGTGGATGTTGAGCGCGACGTCGTGCTCGTCCATGAGCCGTTCGAGCTCGTCCGCGCCGACCCCGAACGCCAGGTGCAGCAGGTCGGGGAACAGCTCCTTGGCGGGGCCGAGCAGCTTCTCGCGGTGCTCGGTCGAGCGGCCGACGAACAGGACCCGCGGCCGGCCGCGCATCGGCCGGACCGGGCGGTAGAAGCGGTCGGCGACCGGCAGCGGCACCGACCGCCACACGGGCAGCACGCTCGACGCGGTCGACGCGATGAGCGGGTCGAACGACACGACCCGGTCGAACCCGGACGCGTCGACCTGCTCGAGCTCCCACATGCGGCGCTCGAGGTCGACGTGGGCGCCGCCGGGGGCGCGCGGGATCGGCTCGGTCAGGAAGCCGACGACCGGCGCGCGCACCGACGCGAGCGCGCCGGCGGGGATGATCTCCGGGCGGAACACGACCACGACGTGGGGCGCGAACGCGCGCAGGTCGCGCAGCAGCGCCTCGACGTCGCCGTCGCGGCGGAACTCGACGAAGCGCGTCCGGATCGCGGGGACGACCCCGTCGCCGAGCGCGCACGCCTCGAAGAACGTGCTCTGCCCGACGAAGGCCAGCCGCAGCGGCCGTCCGGCCGGCGGCATCGGGTAGGGCAGGCCGCGACGGCGGACGAACGTGCGCATGCGCGCCAGTACGATAGCCCGCTGCGATGCCCGACTGGCAGGAGCGCATCACCCGCGAGACCCAGCCCGCATTGCGTGTCGAGCACGCGCTGCGCTACCGCCTGGCCGCGCCGGTCGTCACCGCCGCGAAGGCGTGGGCCGACCTGGGGTGCGGGAACGGCGTCGCCGCGGCCGACGCGCTCGAGGGCCGCTTCACGGGCCGTGCGGTCCTCGTCGACGTCGAGCGCGAGGCGGCCGAGAGCGCCGTCGCCGAGCTCGGCGCCGACGGAGCGGTGGCGCTCGTCGCCGACCTCAACGAGCCGGACGAGGTCGAGCGCGTCAAGGCCGCGCTGCTGGAGGGCGACGCGCCCCGCGCCGTGACCTGCTTCGAGGTCGTCGAGCACCTGCGCACGTTCGTCCCGCTCGTCGAGGCGCTCTGCGACCTCGCGACGAACCACGAGACGACCGTCCTGCTCAGCGTCCCGAACGACGCGTTCTGGGCGCTGCAGAACCCGTACCACGAGACGATGTGGGGCGAGGGCTCGTTCGACGAGCTGCGCCGCATGCTGCCGGAGGGCACGGTCCTCGTCCGCCAGGTCGCGCTGCAGGGCTCGGCGGTCGTCCCGCTCGACGGCCACGACCCGGCGACGACGACCGTCGACGTCACCGTCCACGGCGCCGGCGCGGTTCCCACGCACTTCCTCGCCGCGATGGGGCCGGCCGCCGGGACGCTCGGCGTGCACGCCGCGGTCGCGCAGACCGACCTGGACGAGCAGCGCCGGTGGGAGCGCCAGCGCGAGGCCGACAACGCGTTCCTGCAGGCCCAGGTCGACGAGTGGCGGCAGCGCCTGCGCGAGCACGAGGTGTGGTTCGAGGAGTGGCGGGCGTACATCAACGACCTCGAGAGCCGGCTGGGGCTGCCGCCGTCGGGCGCGTCGCGTGAGGAGCTGCCGAGCGGCGAGACGCCCGCCGCGCGCGTCCAGGCCGGCGCCCCGGACGACGCGGCGTGAGGGTCGCGTTCCTCGTCAACGACCTCGCGCTCTCCGGCGGCGTCGGCGTGGTCGTCGAGCACGCGCGCCAGCTCGCCCGCAACCACGGCTTCGACGCGTCGCTCGTGCTCGTGCGCGACCAGCCAACGCCGACGTGGGGCTACGAGGCGCTGCCCGAGGTGACGGTCCTGACGCTCGACGAGGCGCGCGGGCGGGAGTTCGACATCGCGATCGCGACGTGGTGGGAGACGACGTTCTCGCTCTTCCACATCCCCGCCGCGCGGTACGCCTACTTCGTCCAGTCGCTCGAGGACCGCTTCTACGAGCGCGAGGAGGCCGGCCGTCTGGGCGCGGCCCTGACGCTCGACCTGCCGGTCGCGTTCATCACCGAGGCGACGTGGATCGCCGACGTGCTCTCGCAGCTCCGGCCCGAGGCGCCGCTGCACCTGGTGCGCAACGGGATCGACAAGTCGATCCACACGCCCGTCGAGCGCGTCGAGCCGCACCTGGACGGGGACGGGCCGCTCCGCGTCCTCATCGAGGGCCATCCCGGCGTGTGGTTCAAGGGGGTCGAGGAGTCGATCCGCTCGGTCCGCGCGATGAGCGAGCCGCACCACCTGACGCTCGTCACCGGCTTCCGCGAGGACCTGCGCGACGACGCCGACGTCGACGAGGTGCTCGGCCCGCTCAGCCAGCGCGAGATGGCCGCCGCGTACCGGCGCTCGCACGTGATCCTCAAGCAGTCGCGGGTCGAGGGCATGTACGGGCCGCCGCTCGAGGCCTTCCACCAGGGCTGCACGGTTGTCACGACGCCGGTCACCGGCCACGACGAGTACGTCGTCCACGGCTGGAACGGGCTGGTGACCGAATGGGACGACATCGGCGGCACCGCCCGGATGCTCGACCTCCTCGCGCGCGACGGCCGGTACCTGCACTTCCTACGCTCGAACGCGCTCGACACCGCGCGCGGCTGGCCGTCGTGGGACCAGGCCGCGCAGATCATGGCGATGGCGCTGCACCGCATCCGCCACGAGGACCCGCCCCCGGCGGAGACGACCGCGGCGGCGATGCTCGCCGACCTGCGCGGCGGGATCGAGACGTACCACGCCCACCTGACCGAGCGGGCCGAGCTGATCCGCACGGTCCAGCGCGTCGAGCGCGTCAAGGCGCTGCCGGGGCTGCGTCAGGCGCGGCGCGCGTGGCGCAGCGAGCCGGTCCAGCGCACGGTCGGGCCCTGGGCGATCAAGACGGCGAAGCGGCTCCTGCGGCGCTGATGGCGTTCGTGCGCACAGGCGTGGACGGCGCTCGCGCGATCGCCCGCCGCCTGGCGCGACGGCGTGCCGGCCCGGCGCCGCTGCGGCCGGCCGCACCGGCGGCGCTGCTCGAGGTCGCGCGCGAGGGGCCGGTCCCGCTCGACGGCGCGCGCCCCGCGCCGGGCGCCCCGCTGCGGGTCGCGGTCGTGGTGCCGCCGTTCCGGCGCGGCAGCGGCGGGCACAGCACGATCGCCAACCTCCTGCGCGGCCTGGAGGCGCGCGGGCACGCATGCTCGGTGTGGGTCGAGGACGACGAGGGCCGGCACGCCGGCGACGCCGACGTCGGCGCGCTCTTCCGCGAGTTCTTCGGCCCGCTCGCCGGCCCGGTCCGGCTCGGGTTCGACGGGTGGAGCGGCGCCGACGTCGCGGTCGCGACGGGCTGGCAGACCGTCCACCGGGTGCTGCGGCTGCGCGGCGTGGCGGCGCGCGCGTACCTCGTGCAGGACCACGAGCCCGAGTTCTACGGGACGTCCGCCGAGCGCACGTGGGCGCAGGAGACCTACCGGCTGGGGCTGCACTGCATCTGCGCGTCGCCGTGGCTCGCCGGCCTGGTTCGCGATCGCTACGGTGCGAGCGCGTCGTCGTTCGACCTCGGCGTCGACCACGACACGTACGCACCCGGAACCGGCGCACGGCGCGACGACCTCGTCGTAGCGTACGCCCGCGCCGTGACGCCGCGCCGCGCGGTGCCGCTCGTGCTGCTCGCGATGGAGGAGCTCGCACGGCGCCGGCCGCGTGTCGAGATCTCCCTCTTCGGGGAGTCGGTCCCGATCGTGACCCGTTTCGCCCACACCCACGCCGGAGTCCTGGAGCCGCGCGCGCTCGCCGACCTGTACCGCCGAGCCACGGTCGGCGTCGTGCTGTCGATGACGAACCCGTCGCTCGTGCCGACGGAGATGCTGGCGTGCGGGCTGCCGGTCGTCGACGTCGCGAGCGACGCGATGACGGCGACGTTCGGCGCCGACGGGGCGATCGAGCTCGCCGCGTTCGACCCGCTGGCGATCGCCGGCGCGGTCGAGCGCCTGCTCGACGACCCGGCGCTGCGGGCCGAGCGGTCGCGCCGCGGGGCCGAGCTGGTGGCGTCGCGGAGCTGGCCGGCGGCGGCCGGGCAGGTCGAGGCGGGACTGCGGGCCGCCCTGGAGGGCGGCGCGTGAGGGAGCGACTACCGGTCATCGCCCTCGGCGCGTGGATGGCCGTCGTCCTGGCGGGCGCGGTCTGGTACGTGCTCGGCATCGGCAACTTCTTCATCCAGCCGGACGAGCTGACCTGGAACCGCGCCGCGATGGGGATCGCCGATCTCGGCCGCCCGATCCTGCCGAGCGATCCCTGGTTCAACTCGTACGCGCAGCTCACGCCGGTGCTGCTGGCGCCGGTGTACGTGTTCGTCTCCGACACGACGACCGCGCTCGACGTCGGACACGTGGTGCTCGCGGTCGTGTTCGTCAGCGCGGCGATCCCGACGTACCTGCTCGCGCGCCGCGTCAGCGGGTCGCGCTGGCTCGCCGCTGTCGTCGCGGCGCTGACGATCACGATCCCGTGGCTCGTGACCGCGGGAGGGACGCTGACCGAGCCGGCCGCCTACGCTGCGTTCTGCTGGGCGCTGCTGGGCATGGTGGTCGCGGTCGAGCGGCGCGACGCCCGCGGCGACCTCCTCGGGCTCGCGGGGATCGCGCTCGCGTTCTCCTCCCGGACGCAGTTCGTCCTGCTGGGCCCGGCGCTGATCGTGGCCGTGCTCGTCCACGACCTGCGTCTCGGGCACCGGGTGGGCGACATCCTCCGCGCCCACGCCGTGCTCGCGGTCACCGGCGCCGTCGCCGCGGTCGCGCTGCTCGCGCAACCGACGAGGTTCCTGGGCTCCTACGGCATCGTGCGCGACCTCGACTACCCGGTCGGCGAATCGCTGTCGCGCGGCGTCGACCTGCTGGCGAGCGTCGTCGTCGGGATCGGAGCGATCCCGCTCGCGCTCGCGCTCGCCTTCGTCCTGCTCGAGCTCCACCGGCCCTCGGACGCTCCGCGGACGGCGTTCGCCGCGGTCGCCGCCTCGACCGGCGTGATCCTCTTCCTCGGCGTCGGCGCATTCGCGTCCGCGTTCATCGGCCGGCACGACCGGTACCTCATGTATCTCGTGCCGATCCTCTTCCTCGGCACGCTCCTGCTGCTCATCGACCGCCGGCGCGCTGTCTGGCCGCTGGCCGTCGGTGGCCTGGCGACCGCGTGGCTGTGCACGGACGACAGCCTCCTGCAGCACCTCCGCTCGGCCATCGCCCCCGGCGAGATCTTCCGGCCGGTGCTCATCGGACGCAGCGATCAGATCGCCGGGCTCGTCGGGATCGACAACGGGATCACCGTCGTCATCCCGGTCGCCGTGCTGCTGGCTGTCGGCGCGATCATCGTCGCGCGGCGGCGCGGGGTCGCGACCCCGGTCCTCGCGGCAGTCGTCGCAGCCGTGCTGATGCTGTACGGCGCGGCCGCGACGAGCTACTCGCTGAAGGCGGTCCGCGACGGGCAGGCGGGCGCCTCCGAGGAGTTCGTCGCGATGCGCGACTGGGTCGACCAGACGGTCCCCGACGGCGAGAAGGTGAACGGGTTCGTCGGGCTGACGTTCGACCCGGGGACGACCGTCGCGAACTGGTGGGAGACCCGTCACTTCAACCGGTCGGTCGACCGCATATACCTGACCGAAGAGCAGTTCCACTACCACCAGCCGTTCTACGGCTTTGTCCGTGTCCGCGACGACGGCCGTGTCGAGGGCATGGGCGGGCGCCGGTTCATGCTCGTCGCCGAGAACGAGGCCCGGCTGGTGTGGCGCGGAGCGCGGGTCGTGCGAACCCATGCGGGGCTCGCCCTCCTCGAGGTTCCCTTCCCGTACCAGCTCGTCTCCTGGCTGCCGGGCGTGGATGCCGAGGGCCGCCTTCCAGCCGACGGGCAACGCGAGCTCCACGTCTTCGGCGACGGTCGGCCCGGCCGCCGCATCGTCACCATGACGTTCGGCGCGGCGCTGACGCAGCCCGGGCGCGGACAGGTCACCGCGCAAAGCGGGAGCGTGCGCCGGACCGGCACCTTCGGGAGGGATCCGGTGGAGATCAGCGTCCCGGTCGAGCTGCCGGCGAGAGGCTCGGCGCGAATCGCGCTGCGCTCACGCGAGATGCCGGGCGCCGCCCGGATCCTCGCGGTCCGCGTCGAGCGTCCCTGACCTCCCGCCGTCGGGCTCGCCGAGCGCGCGCCACATCGTCCAGACGACACCGGCGGTCAGGGCCAGAAGCGTCAGGACGAGCAGGACCCAGATCAGCGCCGGGACGACGACGCCCGGCCGGAACAACGTCACCCACGCGACGATGTCCCCGGCGCGCTCGGCGAACGAGGTCGGGCCCTCGCGGGCGAAGGCGAGCTGGAGGTTCGGCTCCACCCGGCGCCCGTCGACGTAGGTCTCGGCGGGCGTGTGGGCGTCACCGGCGGCATACGGGTGGACCGTGCGGCGGCCGTCGTTGCGCACGCAGAACGTCCCGCGCACGGCCTCGTCGGGCGGGTCGAGCGGGAACGAGAGCATCTGGTTGTCGACCCAGTCGGCCGACACCGACCCCTCCGCGCTGTAGCCGGGCGCCCGCGCGATCGCGGTCAGCGGCTGACCGGGCTTGCCCACGGTGCCGACCCGGACGAGCGCGACCTCGCCATCCGGCACGAACGTCACGCCGCGCAGGCACACCTCCTGGCCGGGCCGGATAGCGATCGTCTCGACGGTCGTGAGCGGCCCGGGCTGGGGCACCGCGACGAGCATCGTGCGGTCCTTCGTCGCCCAGGCGACGAACAGCACGATCGCGGCGACGGTCACCGCGCCGCCGGCAACCAGGACGCCGAGCCGGCCGCTGCGCAGGCGCTCACCCATAGAACCGCACCACCGCCGCGCCCAGCGCGCCGAGCGCCAGGAGCCCTTCGAGGCCGAGGACGAGCGTCGCCGCCGCCGGCCCGACCCGGCGGGGCAGGCTCACCGCCACCGCAGCGACCGCGACGCCCAGCATCGGCAGCAGCGGCGTCAGGTACCGCCCGGTGATGATCGGGTCGCCGCCGGTCGGCAGGTCCCGCCAGGCCGCCACGTGCAGCGAGTACATCAGCCCGACGAGCGCGACCACGAACACCGCCAGCAGGCCGGCCCGGCGGCGCGTCGCGTCGCGTCGGATCACGAGCGTCGCCAGGACGATCACCGCGCCGGCGATCGTCGCGATCGAGACCGCGTCGAGCACGCCGGGCGCCAGGTAGACGTCGAGCTGCGCCATGCCCGACCACACGCGCTCGACGAACACCTCGCCGACGCCCCACTCGGGGACGAGCGTCGGCTCCATGAAGCTCGGGCGCGGCAGGTAGAACTGCCAGATGTAGGACGCCATCTCGCGCACGCGGTCGACGGTCACCTCGCCGCGCAGCGCGTACCAGACCCCGCCGGCGACGACCGCCAGCGTGCCGCCCGCGATAGCCCCGACGAGCAGCCGCCGCTCGCGTCGCCGGCCCGCGGTCCACCGCCAGCCGCGGACGGCGAGCGCGGTGGCGAGCGCGAGGATGACCGGCGCAGCACGGGCCTGGACGAGCACGGAGCCGACCGCTATCGCGCCTGCCGCGACGAGCCGGTGACCAGTGACCCCGCGGTTCACGATCACCGCCGCCAGCCACAACCCGAGGCCCCAGAGCGCCGCGATCGCCGCGTCCGGGTTCACGACGCCGCCGAGCTGGGCCAGCATCGGCTGCAGCGCCACGACCAGCGCAGCGGTCGCCTGCAGCCACCGACGGCGGCCGAACACCTCGCCCGCCAGCAGCCACGCCGACAGCACCGCGAAGAGGAAGAACGGGATCGTCAGCCAGCGCATCGCGTACAGGCGCGTGAACAGGTCGGCGTTCCGCAGCGGCGCGTACGCGATCCCCTCGTACATGTAGTAGAGGGGCGGGTTGCGCATCGACGACGTATAGGTTCCGTCGGCTCTGTCCTTCCCGCTGAGCCTGGTCGCGAACGCACGCCACCGGTCCTCGTCGATCTGGGCCGCGTACGGACGCATCGACAGGTTGAGCCTCAGCGGCCCGTGACCCGTGAGGACCAGTGCTCGACTCACCTCGGTGGAGTAGGAGTTGCTCCGTGGCAACGTCTCGAGCGCGCTCCAAGTCGGTTTTCCGGTCTCGACGAGACGTTGCGTGTATGCGAAGTGCGGCGCTTCGTCCTGACCTTGGAACGCCGGCAGGAGGACCGACCATGCGAGGGCCTGGACGGCCGCGATGCACAGGACGGCGAGCAGAGGGGCCGGCAGCCGACGCACCGGCGGCAGGATAACCAGAGCCCTATCCTGCTTGCCGCTGTGGCCCGCGTCAGCGTGATCATCCCGGCGCACGACTCCGGCGCGGTCATCGGTCGCGCGCTGCGGTCGGTCGACCGCCAGACCTACCGCGACTTCGAGGTGATCGTCGCCGACGACGCGTCGGGCGACGACACCGCCGAGCAGGCTCGCGCGACCGGTATCCCGAAGGCCGTCGTGGCGACCGAGCGCAACCTCGGACCCGCAGGCGCGCGCAACCGCGCGCTGCGTGAGGCGACCGGCGAGCTCGTCGCCTTCCTCGACGCCGACGACGAGTGGCTCCCGACCTACCTCGAGCGGATGCTGGGCCGCTACGACGCCGAGCGCGAGCGGAAAGGCGCCGCGCCGGTCGGGATCGTCGCTTGCGATGCCCGCGTTCGCGGCGAGTCGTCGACGTACCTCGAGCTCTGCGAGCGTGAACACCGGCTGCCGGTCGACCCGCCGGACCTCGCGCGGACGCTTCGCCGCAACGCGATCTACATCTCGGCGCTCGTACCACGCGATGTCCTCGACGAGATCGGCGGCTTCGACGAGGCGCTGTTCGGCACAGAGGACCACGACCTGTGGTTGCGGATCCTCGAGCGTGGATACCGGGCGGTCCTGCAGCGCGAAGTGCTCTGCGTCTACCACCGCCCCGAGGGATCGATCTCCTCGAACCTGGCCCGCCAAGCGGCCAACAACCAGCTCACGTACAAGCGGGCCCTCGACCGTGGGCGCCTCCCCGCCGACCTCCGCCGGATCGCCCGACGTGAGCTCCGCTACAACCGCGCGATGGAAGGGGTCGCAGTGGCCGTGCGAGAGCGTCGGCTCGGCACGCTGGGACGAGTCCTGCCCGACGCTGTGCTCGTCGCCCTCACGAACGTGGGTCGCTGGGGCTCCTGGATCCGCGCCATGCGGTCATGAACACCGATGTGACCGTCGTGGTCACCTGCTTCGAGTACGGCGAGTTCCTCGAGGAGGCCGTCCAGAGCGCACTCGCGCAGGAGGGCGGGCCGCCTCGGGTCGTCGTCGTGGACGACGGATCGACCGATCCCGCGACGCTCGAAGCCCTTGATCGGCTCCCGCCCGAGGTGCACGTGCACCGCCAGGCCAACGCGGGCCTGTCGGCGGCGCGCAACGCCGGCTTCCGGCTGACCGACACGCCTTACGCCATCGCGCTCGACGCCGACGACCGGCTCATGCCGGGGGCGTTGCGGGCTCTGCGCGCGCCGCTGGAGGCCGACGAGCGGCTCGGCTTCGCGTACGGGCGAACGCGCTTCTTCGGCGACCTCGACACCGAGATGACGATGCCGCCGTACGACCCGTACAAGCTGCTCTACCGGCACATGATCGGCTCCACGGCGCTAATGCGGCGCGAGCTGTTCGACGACGTCGGGGGCTTCGACCCCGAATTCCGCGGCTACGAGGACTGGGAGTTCTGGCTCCACGCGCTGGCGCGAGGCTGGCGCGGGCGGCGCGTCGACGAGGTGACGTTCGAGTACCGCCGGCACGGCGGCACGATGAACGCCGGCGCACGACGCGAGTACCGCTCGTGGTACCGCAAGCTGCGCCGCAAGCACGCCTCGCTGTACGCGCGGCGATCCGAGTTCGCGCGCGAGTCCGATCTCGGCCCGTTCGGCCGAGCGGTGTACCGCTGGTGGTGGGGACCGCGCCCGCTCCCGGCGACCGTCGAGCTCGCGCTCCAGGCTTGGTGGTTCCGCCTCGCGCAGCGACGCGAGGAGCGCACGCGTCGATGACGCGGCTGCTCGTCTGGACCGAGAACTACTGGGTCGGCGGCTCCGATCGCTTCCTCGCCGATGTCCTACCGGGCCTGACCGAGCGCTACGACGTCCGGCTCGCCGGCAACCCGCTCCCGGAGTTCGACGCCTGGCTGGCAGACCGGGTTCCGGACCTCCTCCCGCGCACGACGGTGCCGATCGCCAACCTCGTCGCCTCGCCGGTCGCCCGCCTGCGCGATCGCGTCGCGCCGTCGAAGCCGGCGCTCGCGGCCGAGGCCGAGCAGTCGGCACCGCGAGCGAACCCGCTCACGGTCGCGTCGGCCCTGCTCCGTTACCGGGCCGCCGCGGTGAACCTCGTGCGTCTACGCCGCCTCCTTCGGCGCGAGCAGCCCGACGCGATCCTCGTCAACAACGGCGGCTATCCCGGCGGGGAGAGCTGCCGGATCCTGACGCTCGCCGCCGCTGCCGAGGGCATCGGCGCGGTCGTCCACTTCGTCCACAACATGGCTTACCCGCCGTGGTGGCCGGCCGGGCTCGAGCGCCGCCTGGACCGGCGCGTCGACGCCGCGACCGCCCGATGGGTGACCGCGGCGCATCGCGCGAGCGACGCGCTCGCCGCACAGCGAGGCTTCGCGCGCAGCCAGATCGCGACCGTGCACTACGGGATCCCGGACCCGCCCCCGCCACCGGGCGGCTTCGACCGCGATGCGCTGCGCGCCGAGCTCGGCTTCGGTCGCGACGCCCTCGGCGTGGTGATGGTGGCGGCGTTCGAGCCACGCAAGGGACACGCAGTGCTGCTCGAGGCCCTCACCGCAACGCCGCCCGAGGTGCGTGTCGCGCTCGTCGGACGGGGCCCGGAGGAGCGGGCCATGCGCGACCTCGCCACGAGTCTGGGCGTCGCCGGCCGCGTGCGGTTCGCGGGGTGGCGCGACGACGTCGACGACGTGCTCCGCGCGTCCGATGCGCTCGTCCTGCCGTCGCTGGGCAACGAGTGTCTGCCGTACGCGATCCTCGAAGCGATGGCCCACGGCCTGCCGGTCGTCGGGACCGATGTGGCCGGGATCCCGGAGGAGATCGAGAACGGGGTGACGGGCACGGTGGTGCCGCCGGGCGACGCTGCCGCGCTGGCCTCGGCGATGGCCGGCCTCGCCGCGAACCGCGACCTCGCGCGACGACAGGGCGAGGCCGGGCGCGAGCGCCGCCGGCGACTGTTCGGGGTCGAGCGGATGGTCGAGCAGGTCGCCGGTCTGGTCGACGACGCCCGCGCCGAGGCCGGATAGCCTGCCGCCGATGCCAGGCCGCCCGTCCGACGACGTCGACGCGTTCGTCGCCGGCTCGCCGATCAACCGCGCGCACATCGCCGCGTTCGTCCGGCGTGCCGCGGCGGCGACCCCCGCCGACGCCCGCGTCCTCGACGCCGGAGCCGGCGTCGCCCCGTACCGGCCGCTGTTCGCCCACACCAGGTACACGACGTCCGACTGGGCGAACTCCCCGCACGAGGACGCGGCACAGAGCGACATCGTCGCGCCGATCGAGGACCTCCCGGTCGAGGACGGGGCGTTCGACGCGGTCGTTCTCACCGAGGTGCTCGAGCATGTCGCCGACCCGGTCGGGGCCCTTCGCGAGGTGCACCGGGTCCTGGCGCCGGGCGGACGCGTCTGGCTGACCTGCCCGTTCGTGTGGGAACTGCACGAGGAGCCCTACGACTTCCACCGCTACACGTCGCACGGCCTCCGCCGTCACCTGGAGGCCGCGGGGTTCACCGATGTCGAGATCACCCCCTTCGGCGGGTGGTTCTCGGTCGCCGGGCAACTGCTGCGTAGCTTCGGCTCCATCACCGGGTGGGACCGTGGCGGCCTGCCCCGACGGGCGGTCTCGCAGGCGCTCGCTCTCACCGGTCGCGTCGTGGCCCGGCTCGACCGCCTCGACCGCCGTCGCGGGCTGCCGCTGGGCTACGGCGCGACGGCGATCCGGAGCGACGGCGCAGCCGCCCGTCGGGATGGTGCGTGATGCCGAGGTCCCCGATTCGCTCGACGAGCTTGGCGTGAGCTTCCGGGCGCAGGCCGGCGGTGCGTCTACAGTGAGCGCGTGGCCGCAGGTACCGACACACCGTCCTCCCCGTTGCTGCGTGTGCGCGCCGGCGGTCGGCGCGCGCTGAACAGGGCACTTGATCGCGCGGGCCTCGTGCTCGTGCCCAAGCCACCGGACGAGCGGCTGGAGCCCGAGTTCCTCGAACTCTACGAGCGCTGCGCTCCGTACACGATGACGTCCCGTGAGCGCATGTACGCGGTCTGGCAGGCAGTCAACCACGTCACGCGCGCCGGGATCCCCGGTGACGTGGTCGAGTGCGGCGTGTGGCGCGGGGGCTCGACCATGCTCGCGGCCCTGACGCTCGCCGCCCGCGGCGACGCGGACCGGCGACTGTGGCTGTACGACACGTTCGAGGGCATGCCCGAGCCGGGCCCCCTCGACGGCCCCGGCGGCTACGGCGAGGACCCGCTCGCCGAGTGGACCAGGCATCAAGCCGGCGACCACAACGAGTGGTGCTACTCGCCGCTCGACGAGGTGCGTTCGAACATGCGCGCGACCGGCCTGCCCGAGAAGCGCTTCGAGTTCGTCCGGGGCAAGGTCGAGGACACGATCCCGGACGCCGTCCCGGACCGCATCGCGATCCTGCGCCTCGACACCGACTGGTACGAGTCGACCCTCCATGAGCTCGAGCACCTCTATCCGCGCCTCTCGCCCGGCGGCGTCCTGCTGATCGACGACTACGGGCACTGGGAGGGGGCACGTCGCGCAGTCGACGAGTACTTCGCCCGCCAGGGCGTCCCGATTCTCCTGACGCGCGTCGACTACAGCGGCCGGGTCGGCGTCAAGCGCTGACGCGCGCCATCGTCCACTCCCACGGCGGACCCGGCGCCATACGGAGATCGTCGACGGCGGCCACGACTCGATCCATAGCGTCGTCGACGACGCCGAGCTCGGCACGAACGTCGGCGGCAGGCGCTTGGCCGTAACGACCGACCGCTGACGCGATCAGGCCGGCAAGGTCGTCCGCGCTCGAGGCCACGGGGAGAGAGCCCTGGCCGTCGAACGGCGGGCTGAGCACCGCGCCCGTCGCGTTGAGGACCACGGTCGGCACGCCCGCGACCGCCGCCTGCAGCGCGGCGGTCGAGACCCCGGCCACCACGCAGAGGTCTGCACGGGAGATGAGCGCGTCGATGGAGCTCGTCGCATCGACCTCGACGCGGAGGCGCGGCGCCTCGACCGCCAGGGCCTCGTGCGAGCCGGGCTCGACGTCTCCCGGGTGCGGGCGGATGATCGCGACGGTGCCGGGGCGTGCACGGTCCAGAGCACGCAGCGCGATGCGGATCGTCTCCTGCGTCAGCCGAGGGCCTCCTCGGAGAGCGAGCCGCTCCCGGTATTCCGGAAGGACCATCGTCACCCCGGCCGGTGACGGGCGCGACCGGCGATCCGCGGGGGAGGGCGCCGCCGGGTTCCCGGTGACGACGACGCGACCCCGAGCCGCCGGCTCCAACGCCCGCGCCTGCGCGTCCGACCACACCGCCGCGGTGTCCGAAGCGGTCTTGTCGGGGTTGTAGCGCGAGCCGGGGAAGCCGTGTTGGACCACGAGCACGGGCTTCTCCGCCTTCCACGCCGCGACCAGGACCTCGCGGGCAAACGGGGGGGAATCCCAAGCGGTGACCACGCCGCGCATGCGCCGGCGCGCCAGCGCACGGAAGGTCGACGCGACCGCCGCGGGCGTCGCGCCCGCGCGGGCCCGGAGCAAGGCGAGCGCCCGTTGCGCCAGAAGGGCGTCGAGAGGGTCGGCTGCCGCCTCGCGACCCGTGCGCTCTGCTCGCCGCAACGCGTCTTCGACCGACCGCCGCGATCGGCGGGCCTGGTGCCCGTTCGGCCGCCCGACCCAGCCGCCGCGCAGCAGCGACCGGACCAGGCGCCGCGGCGGAAGCTGTGGCAGCAGCATGGGGTCGTGCACGGGGACGAGGCCGGGCGTCTCGAGGAGCAGGCGGTGGAGCCCGAGGAGGTGCCAGTACGGAAGCACCAGCAGGTTGCCGCGCACGACGGGCGGCGCACCGATGAGACCGCGTGCCGAGGCGAGCGTCCTGGCCAGCCTGCCGCGGCGAGGGTGATGGGCGGTCGGTTCGTACTCGACCGGAGCCCCGACCTGCTCGACCTGAACGCGGATACCTGCTGTACCGAGCACGTCACGGAGACACCCCGCGAGCGGCGAGTCGAGCTCGACCAGTCGGGCGCAACGGACGTCGCGCTGCGCAAGCGCGTCACGGAGACCCACGACCGTCCGCACGGTCGGGAGAAAGACGTCGGCCAGCAGGTCCACCTCCCACACCCACGCGAGCGGAACGCCCTCGACGAGCAGCGCCGGCCCGACGCGCTCCTGCCAGGCCGCCATGCGCGAGAGCGCCTCGCGCTCGAGCGCCGCCCGCGCCGCCTCGTCGAGCAGGTCGTCGAGGAGGCACCCCAGAGGCACGCTCGCCGGATGCCGGCGGGAGAGCGGCAACGCGATGTCGACGCCCGGCTCGGGTCCCTCGGGGTACGCGGCATGGCAGCGCACCTCGGCCGCCAGCGGGATGTCGTGGGCGAAAGCCAAGGCGACGAGGGTAATCAGCCCGCGCCGCGAAGCAACGCCAGCGACGCTCGCAGCGCAGCGCGATCGAGCACGAGCAGCACTACCAGGCCGAGGGCGACGAATCCGCACAGCTGACCGGCCGCCACCGCGACCGCCGCGACGAGCCCGTCGGCCTCCGGTGCGGCCGCACCGAGTCCGAGCATGAGCGCCCCGAGCGCCACCCAGCCGACGGGAAGGCGAGCCCAGAACCGCAGAGCCTCAACCGGACCGATCTCGAGGAGCGAACAGCAGGCGATCAGCAGGCCGAGGGCGATCGTCGCCTGACCGGCGACCGCCGACCACGCCGCGGTCGTGAGGGCGAGATCGCCGATCGATCCCACCAGCAGGATCGCCGCCTGGACCACGACGCCCGCGACGGTCAGCACCACGAGCAGCCACACGCGGCGAACCGCCACCAGGACCTGGTGCATGAGCGTGATCGGGTGGAGCAGCATGACCGTGAGGACGTAGATCTGCATGGCCTCGAGGCCCGGCCGGAAGTCCGGCAGGAACCCGACCACGAGCACCCCCACCCCGAAGACACCGACCGCCGACGCGATCGGCGACACCACCAGCGAGACCGGCCGCAGATAGCGCTCGACGTGCGGGCGCAACCCTGCCCGCCCGTCGCGACCGTACGTCTCCATCAGGTTCGGCCAAGCAATGACCGCGAGCGACAGCGGGAGCGCGGCCGCCGCCGCCGCGACCTGCGGCCCGAGGTAGTAGTAGCCGAGTGCCGTCGTGCCGATCGTCATCCCGATCACGAGCGAATCGAGCCGCAGCAACAGCTGCCGCAGCAGCGAGACGAGCGACAGCACCACACCGAAGCGCACCATCGGGAGGAGAACTGCCAGGCGCACGGCCGGCCGGATCCGGAAGTGCCCCCCGCGGCGCACGGCGAGCCAGTGGATGAACGCCCGCAGCACCCACCCGGCCGCGAGGCCGATCAGCATGGCCTCGAGCCCCACGAAGGCCGCCAGCGGCACCGCGGTCCAGTCGACGACCGCCTGGGCGACGAACAGGATCGAGTAGAGCCGGAACTCCTTGAGGTTCTTGAGGAAGAGCTGGTAGAGGCTGACGTACGACGTCGCCAGCGACATGATCGGAACGAGCGCGAGCCCGAGCGCGACCTCGGGTTCGAAGCTGTCGCGCCGAAACGCCCAGTAGACGAGGAACGCGAGCGCGACCATGCTGACCTCACCCAGGGTGAACGTGAACGCCACCGAGCGGACCTCGCCCTCGCGTTCGTGCTCACCGCGCGAACGCAGGACGGGCATGTCCCGGTCCGCCGCCTGCGCTGCGCCGAGAGACACCGACGCGAGCTGGTGACGCCAGGCGTCGACCAGGTTCCACACCCCGGTCGCCGCCGGCCCGAGGATCGAGCGAAGCGCGATGCCGACGACGAACGCGCTCAGCTGCTGCAGCGCGTTGGCCGCGCTCAGGTACGCGAGTGAACGTCCTACGGAGTCCCCTCGCGGCGGCTGTTCGGTCACCGGGTCCCCGGCGGCGCCGGCGATCTCCGCCGCGGACGGCTCGCTCACATCGCGCATCGGGACATCGGATCCGCTTCCCATGGGTGACGCAGGATCCCTACCGGGCAGGTCGGGCGCTTCCCCAGGGGTGGCGCTGACCGGCCGAGCCGAACCCGAGAACCGCGACGGAGCTCAGCGGGAGGCCCTGGACGACGATGAACTCGGCACGGCGAGAACCTAACGTGGACCCGGTGATAGGGTCGCCCGCCGCGTGTCCGAGCCGTCGGCCCTGATCATCGTCCAGGCCCGTATGACGTCGACGCGGCTGCCCGGCAAGGTCTTGGCCGACGTGGGCGGCGAACCCATGCTCGAGCTCCAGCTGCGCCGGCTGGAGCGAGCCCGGTCCGCTCAGCGAATCATCGTCGCAACCAGCGACGACCCGTCGGACGACCCGATCGCAAGCCTCGCCGAGAGGCTGGGTGTCGGCGTCTACCGCGGTCCGCTGCACGACGTGCTCGGCAGGTTCGCAGGCGCCGCCGGCGACCACGCAGGCCCGATCGTGCGAAGCACCGCCGACTGCCCGCTCATCGACCCCGGCATCGTCGACGAGGTCGTGGGCGCCCTGACGTCGACACCCGGCGCCCAGTACGCGTCGAACATCGAGCCGACGCGGACCTTCCCCGTCGGTCTCGATGTCGAGGCTCTGCCGGCGGCGGTCCTCCACGAGCTCGACCGGAAGGTCACGGATCCCGAGGAGCGTGAGCACGTCACCATGCACCTGCGGCGGCGCCTCGACGACTACATCATCGCGTCCGTGACGACACCCCTCGAGCTCGACCACCTGCGATGGACCGTCGACACGGCGGAGGATCTCGCGCGTGTCCGCGCCATCGTCGCCCGGCTCGCGGACCGTCGTCACGATGCGCCGTGGACCGAGATCCTCACCGTCGCGAAGGCGCTCGGGTGATCGCCGCCTCGACCGCCTGTTCGGAACGACCAAGTGTCAGGAACCCGCGCCCGGCACCGGCTCGAGGATGAGGTGCACGAGGTTGGACTCCAGCCGCTTGCGCGGGCGAAACGACGGCTTGAAACTCGGAAGACCACTGTCGACGAACCGCAGCTCGAAGCCGTTGCGCTCGGCCAAGCGACGCCACTGACTCCGGGTGCGGGCGCGGTCCCCGAGGTCCTCGTCGTACAGCACGTGATCGGTCGCCACGAAGCCACCCTTGCGGCCGGTGTCGGGCGGGCGCACGGCGGCGAGCAGGAGCTTGACGACAAACCCCGTCATGAGGACGCGGCCCCACGGAGTCTCGTTCGCCAGCACCACCCGTCCCCCCGGACGAAGGACGCGGCGGATCTCGGTCAGGAGCGCGTCGGCGTCCTCGCAGTGGTGGAACGCGGAGCTCATCGCGACCAGGTCCACGCTCGCATCGTCGAGAAGCAGCGGCGTGAAGCTCCCGCAGACGCGCTCGATGCGGCTCAGGTCACCACCCATCCGCTCGACCGTGGCGGGGAGCACGTCCCGGATGAGCGTCGGGGAGCTGTCCCAGGCGATGACACGATCGATCGTCGGTTCCTGCGTGAGCAGGGCGGTCAGCCAGCCCGAACCGCACCCGAGGTCGAGCGCGGTCCCGCCCTCTCGGCACAACGCGCCCCAGTCGAGCTGTCGTGCGGCGTCGACGTGGTAGCTGTTCGTCAAGAGATGGTCGAGCAGGCGGGCGCTGTCTGCCCACTGATCACCCGCGGCGCGAGCCCAGTCGGCCAGATCGGCCTGCTCCAACCGAACATCCCGGACGTGGGACGCCTGGCTCTGGGCGGCACGCGGCACGGGGCCACTGTAGAACAAGGGTCGCACGCGTCGACCTCTACGCTTGCGGGCCATGTCGTCGGGACCTGACGCCATGCGCGTCCTGTTCCTCGGCCCGTCGGACTCACGGATCCTCGCCCACCTGCGGTTGGTGGAGGACGTAGTCGCGGTGCGCGAGGATCCCATCACCGCGGAGGACATCGAGGCGATCCGCCCGGACTGGGTGGTCAGCCACGGCTACCGGCACGTCATCCGGCCGGCCGTCCTGAATGCACTGCCTGATCGCTTCATCAACGCGCACATCTCCCTCCTGCCGTGGAACCGAGGCATGCACCCGAACGTGTGGAGCTGGGTCGAGGACACCCCGAAGGGCGTCACCCTCCACCTCATCGACCCCGGCCTCGACACCGGCGACATCATCGCCCAGCGCGAGGTCGAGCTCGGCGACGACCACACCCTCGCGACGAGCTACGCGGTGCTTCAGGAGGCGATGCTCGACCTGTTCCGCGAGTGGTGGCCGGTGGTGCGCACGGGCGACTTCCCGCGGACACCCCAGGTCGGAGAGGGGACGTTCCACCTGGGCCGCCAGCTCGACGAGCTCGCCGACCTCATGCCACTGGGCTGGGACACGCCGGTGACCATGCTCGAGGGCAAGCGCCGCCACCGCTGACTCCGATCCGGCGCCGAGGCGTCACCACGTCGCCGCGTGGCGTCAGACCATCTCCCACGTGATCGGTTCGTCGAAAGGAATGTCGACCTTTGCGGTCCGGCCGATCAACAGGCGCATGTCACGCGGTGCAACGCCGTACCCGGGACGCTTCACGGTCAGCATCTCCTCGGTGATCGTCGTCCCGGCCGGGATGTCGGTCGCCGCGATGACCGATCGCCGCGCGAGCACGTACATCTCGTCGGCCTCCTCCTCAGACGGCCCCTCCAGGCGCCCGTTGCCGAGCGCGGCCTCGACCTCGCGAACGCCCGCGATCATCGCCTTGAGCTCATCCGGCTCGACGGCGAACGGGTGATCGGGGCCCTCCATCGACCGGTCGAGCGTGTAGTGCTTCTCGAGGATCTCCATGCCCAGCGCCGCGGCGCCCGCCGCGACGCTGATGCCGGTGGTGTGGTCCGAGAGACCGACCGGCACGCCGAACGCCCGCCGCATCGTGTCCATCGCCCGGAGGTTCATGATCTCGGGCGGCGACGGATATACCGAGGCGCATCGCAGCAGCGCGACCTGGCGATTGCCGGCCTCGGCCACGGCGCCGAGCGCATCCTCGATCTCCCCGTACGTCGCCATGCCGGTCGAAAGGATGACCGGCACCCCGGCCTCGGCCGCGTAGCGGATGAGGCCGAGATCGACCAGCTCGAACGAAGCGATCTTCATTGCCGGTACACCGACCTCCTTGAGGCTGTCGACGGCGGCGCGGTCGAACGGGCTCGAGAAGAAGACGATCCCCTTCTGGCGCGCGTACTCGGCAAGCTCGGGCTGCCACTCCCGAGGAAGCGAGATGTCCTCCAGGAGCTGGTGCGGCGGGCGGTCGTCCTTGAGGTACTTGAAGCGCGGTGTGCGGCTCGAGTACATGTCCGACCCCTTGTAGGTCTGGAACTTCACCGCGTCGGCGCCGGCCTCGGCCGCGACGTCGATGAGCTCCTTGGCGATGCCGAGGTCGCGGTTGTGGTTCGCCCCGGCCTCGGCGATGACGTAGCACGGCGCGCCGCCGCCAACCTGGCGCCCGGCGATCTCGAACCTGGTGTCGAAGCGGTCGCTCAGAGGATCCTCCTCAGGTCGTCGACGACCCGCCGGACGTCGTGGTCCGTCAGGCCGGGGAACATGGGCAGCGAGATCGCGCCCCAGTAGTAGTCCTCCGCGTGCGGGCACGTGTCCTGCGGCACGCCGAGCGTGTCGCGGTAGTACGGCAGGCGGTACACGGGGATGTAATGCACCTGCACGCCGATGCCCGCAGCACGGAGCTCCTCGAACACGCGCTTGCGCTCGGCGGCGCCTGCGCGGACGTGGATGACGAAGAGGTGGTAACCGTGCCGGTCCCCGTCGCGTGCTGCGGGCGGCAGGCCGATCCGATCCTCACCGGCCAGGAGCTCGCGGTACAGGGACGCGATCTCGTTGCGGCGCTCGACCCACCCGTCCACGCGTTCCAGCTGACTGAGGCCGAGCGCGCACTGGAAGTCGGTGATGCGGTAGTTGAACCCGAGTTCCCGCATCTCGTAGTACCAGGCTCCCTCGTGCTCGGACGGGGTGATCCCGTCGCGGACGATGCCGTGCGTGCGGAACATCCGCAGCCGCTCCGCGAGCGTGTCGTCCTCGGTCGTGACGACGCCGCCCTCGCCCGTGGTCATCGACTTGACCGGATGAAGGCTGAAGCACGTCATGTCGGCACCGCCTGGGCCGCCGACCATATGCCCGCCCCGCTTCGCGCCGATCGCGTGCGCCGCATCCTCGACGACGGTGGCGCCGGTCTCGCGGAGCGGCTCGAGGTCGACGGGGAGTCCCGCGAAGCTCACCGGGACGACCATGCGCGTCTGATCCGTGACCTGCGCGGCGGCCCGGCGGGTGTCGAGGTTCCATGTCCCCGGGTCGATGTCGACGAACCGCGGGCGGGCACCGAGATACAGCGCGCAGTTCATGGATGCCGCGAAGGTGATCGGCGACGTGATGACCTCGTCGCCCGGCCCGACGCCCGCGGCGAAAGCGGCACCGTGCAGAGCCGCGGTGCCACTCGAGTACGCAACGGCGTGCTTCGCGCCGAGGTACGCGGCGAACGCCTCCTCGAACCGGGCGATCGTCGGCCCCTGGGTGATCATCGGCTCGCGCAGCGCACGAACCACTGCCTCGACGTCGGCGTCGCTGATCTCCTGGCGACCGTAAGGCAGGAACGGCCGCTCGCTCATCAGGCGGCGGCGGGCTCGATGTCAGCTGTGATCTCTCGGAGCTCGTCGACCGTGAGCCAGACCGTGTTGTTGTCCGACGAGTAGCGGAAGCCGGCCGGGAGCGCAGTCCCCTCGTGGGTGGGCGCGTCGCCCCAGAACACGTACTCCGGCTGGATGATGAAGCCCCAGTCCGTCTCGACCGCGTGCCGGGCCTCGTCCTCGGTGAGCATGACCTCGTGGAGCTTCTCGCCCGGACGGATACCGATGATCCGGACCTCGGCGCCGGGGGCGAGCGCCTCGGCCATGTCGGGCACGCGCATCGATGGGATCTTCGGCACGAAGATCTCGCCACCCTGCATGCGACCGAGGCAGGAGATGACGAACGAGACGGCCTCGTCCAGGGTGATCCAGAAGCGCGTCATGCGCTCGTCGGTGATCGTGATGACGCCTGTCTCGGCCTGCTGCTTGAAGATCGGAACCACCGATCCGCGCGAGCCGACGACGTTGCCGTACCGGACGCAGGCGAACCGGGACCGCGAGTCGCTGGCGTACGCGTTGCCCTGGACTACGATCTTCTCCTGGCAGAGCTTCGTCGCCCCGTACAGGTTGACGGGATTGACCGCCTTGTCGGTCGAGATCGCCATCGTGATCGGGACGTCGTTCTCGATCGCCGCGCTGACGACGTTCTCGGCGCCGATGACATTGGTCTGGACTGCCTCGAACGGGTTGTACTCGCACGCCGGGACCTGCTTCATCGCGGCCGCGTGGATGATCACGTCCACACCCTTGGTGGCCCGGATCAGGCGCGGGAGGTCGCGGATGTCGCCGACCAGGTAGCGCACGCGGTGGTCACCGGCGAATGGCGCGCGACGCTGCATCTCCGACTGCTTGAGCTCGTCACGGCTGAAGATGCGGATCGCCGCCGGATCGTGATCGGTCAACAGCCGCTGAGCGAACCGGCTCCCGAAGGACCCCGTGCCGCCGGTGATCAGGATGGTCTTGCCGGTGAAGTCCATACGGGCAGCGGCGCAGTCTAGCGGTGGCCCCTACAGCGCAGGATCGGTCTCGAGCAGACGCAGCGACCCTTCTCCGCACGCCAGCACCGGACCGTCGTCGCGCTCGACGATCGCTCCGGGCGGAGCGTCGACCGAGGCGGCCGGCTCGGCTCGCCAGATGACGAGTCGCCCGCCGTCGCGATCGATGAACGCGCCGGGAAACGGGCGCGTCACCGCGCGGACCAGGCGGTCGAGCTCGACGGCCGGACGCGACGGATCGATGCGGCCGTCCTCCGGACGGCGGCGCGGCCAGTACGTCGCGCGATCGTGGTCCTGCGGGATCCGCGGCGCGGTGCCGGAAAGCAGCCCGTCGATGTTCTCACACAGCAGGCGCACGTGCGCGTGGAGATGCTTCTCGTACAGCGTGCCGGCATCCTCGCGTGGGTCGAGCGGCACCTCCACCTGCGCGACGATGTCGCCGTCGTCGACGCCCTCGGTGAGGTAGAAGAGCGTGCAAGCCGTGTCGGTCAGCCCCTTGATGATCGTCCACGGGATCGGCGCGCGCCCCCGTCCCTCCGGGAGGCGCGTCGGGTGCAGACCGACGCTGCCGTGCCTCGGAACGTCGAGCAGCTCGCGCCGGACGAGCTGCGACCAGCCCACGACGAGCAGCACCGCGGGATCGACCGACCTGATCCGATCGACGACCTCCGGAGCGTTCACGTCGGCTGTGCGCACGAGCGGCACGTCGAAACGCCGGCACACGTCCCCGAGATCGGCGTAGCCGCTCGCGTCCGCCTTGGATGCGTCGTAGCCGATGGCCAGCGCCGGTGCCCGGCCCATCTCGCACAGCGCGGTCAGACACGCGCGGCTGATCTCGACACCGCCGATGAAGACAGAAGCCTCAGGCACGGGGGCGGCGATGATAGCTTCGCCGCGGTGCCCGGCCTGTTCGATGCGCGCGTCGCCCTCTGCGTCGCCGCCCACCCTGATGACGAGGTGCTGTTCGCGGGAGCGACGCTCGCCGCGATGGCAGACCGTGGCATCGAGACCCACTGCCTGGTGCTGGGCGAGGGCATCGGCGCGCGCTTCTCGGACGACGAACGCCCGGACGCTGCGGTCGCGCAACTCGGCGAGGAGCTGCGCGAGGCCGCGCGCATCCTCGGGGCGACCCCGCATCAACTCAACCTGCCCGACAACCGGTTCGACTCGCTGGACCTGCTCGACGTGGTGCACCTGGTCGAGCGCGTGAAGACCGAGGTCCGGCCCGACGTGGTCTTCACGCACCACCCGGGCGACATGAACGTCGATCACCTGGTCACGTGCAACGCGGTCCTCACCGCGTTTCGCCCGCTCCCCGGCGAGCGGCCGGTCACGCTGCTCGCCGGCGACACGCTCTCATCGACGGAGTTCAACGTGGCCTCGAACCGCCCGCCGTTCGTGCCGAACTGGTTCGTGGACGCGTCGCCGGGGCTCGAGCGGAAGGTCGCGGCGATGGCCGCGTATCGCACCGAGCTTCGGGAGTGGCCGCACCCGCGATCGCTCGAGGGCATCCGCGTCGCCGCGCGGCGATGGGGGATGAGCGTCGGACTGGCAGCGGCCGAGCCGTTCGCCCTGCTCCGGCGCGTGGAGGGCTGACGCCCTCAGCCGGCCAGGTCGGCGATCCGCCACGCGAGGCGCAACGCTCCGAAGCTGTCCACGGTCGCCCGCGCGGTCGCGCCCATGGCCTCGCGCGCGCCAGGGTTCGCAGCCAGCTGCGCCGCGAGGTCCGCCGCGTCGTCCGGCGTGGCGGCGCGCACCGCACCCGTCTCCTGAAGCCGGGCGAGCTGAGCGCGCTGGTTGTCGACGACCGCGACCGCGACGCACGGGACACCGACGGCGAGCGCCTCGAGCATCGTCTGCCCGGCCGCGGTGACGACCAGGTCCGCCGCACGGAACTCGGACAGCAGCTCGTCGGGAGCTTCGACGATCTCCACGCCCGCGGGACGGTCCTCGTCCGAGTAGGGGCCGACGACGAAGCGGACCCGGGCCTCGGGGAGGCGCGCTGCGATGTCGGCGGCGAGCGCGGATCCTCCGGCGACGATGCCCCCGCCGACGGCCACGAGGATCCGCTCGACACGGGGTCGGATCGGCGCCGCCGGGACACCCCAGAACATCGGGCGCAGGCACGCCCATGCCGGGCCGGTCAGCGCCCCCGGGCTCTGACCGCCGACGCTCACGACGAGCGCCGAGCCCGCCGGTGGCGCGGTCCGACCGCCGTCGTGGAAGACGACGACGGGTCGCCGCGCGGCACACGCCTCGATCTGCGCGCGATCGAGCAGGTAGGAGTCGATGACGACCACGTCGCCCTCCTCGAGCGGCCCGTCTCCCAGCGGCTCCCATGCCACGCCGTCCCGCTCGAGCGGTTCGCCGACGCCGTTCAGGCGGGGCAGCACGCGGCGACCATGACAGCGCAGTGCGACGACGAGCGCCGTGGAGCGGCTGAGATGCCCGAGACCGGCACGAGGTCCGGCGTCGGCGACGACGTGGATCTCCGTCACCGCGGGAACGCTAGCCGCGGACGGCGAACTAGGCTTCGCCGCCGTGAAGGCCCCGGTGAGCGCGATCGTCGTGTGCTGGTCGGCCGATCCGGACACCGTGCGCGGCACCGTCGAGAGCCTGCTGGCCCAGACGCGGCCGCCGGCGGAGATCCTCATCGTCGACAACCATCCCGAGCCCCTCGTCGGCGGCGTGCTGGCGGACGCCGGCCTGCCGGTGCGCGCGATGGCGACCGGGTCGAACCTCGGCTACCCGAAGGCGTGCAACTTCGCCGCCGAGCGGGCGACGCAGCCGTGGCTGTTCTTCCTCAACCCCGACGCCCGCGCCGACCCCGAGTGCCTCGAGCGCCTGCTCGACGCCTGCGACGACGACGTCGCCGTGGCGGGGGCCCAGGTGCTCCTCCCCGACACGACGAAGGTCAACGCCGGCGACAACCCGATCCACATCACGGGGCTGAGCTGGTCGGGCCGCTACCTCGAGCCGCGCGAGGACGGCCCGCCCCGCGAGGCGGCCGGTGTGTCGGGCGCCGCGCTGCTCATGCGCAAGGCCGACTTCGAGGCGATCGGCGGCCACTCGCCGGGGTTCTTCATGTACCACGACGACCTCGACCTGTGCTGGCGCTCGCGGATCGGCGGGCGCCGGGTCGTGTTCGTCCCGCGCGCGACGATCGTGCACGACTACGAGTTCACGAAGGGCGCGTTCAAGTGGTACGAGCTCGAGCACAACCGGATCTGGACGCTCCTGACGAACTACGAGGCCCGGACGCTGATCCTGCTCGCCCCGATCCTCCTGGCGTTCGAGGTCGCGATCGCCGCGCTGTCGATCCGTGACGGGTGGTGGGCGGAGAAGCGCCGCGGCTGGCGGGCGGTCGTGCGCGAGCGCGGCGCGATCAGGGCGTGGCGGCGGCACGTCCAGAGCCGCCGCACGCAGCCGGACGCCGTGATCCTCGAGCGCATGACCGGCCGCCTCGACACGCCGCTCGTCAGCGCACCGGGAACCGGTGCGGCCGGAGCGGTCCTCGACGCGTACCGGCGCCTGCTGTGCCGGCTCACCCGGTAGGCGCGCTACTTTTGGAGTTCCCGCGCGTCGTGGGAACGTGATGGAGGCTCTGCGCGACAGCCCCAGCCCTACCACCGAACCCGCGGCGGACCGCGCGGCGCGGCCACGCCATGACGGGACCGGGATGCTCGTCGTCATCCCCGCGTTCAACGAGGCCGGGCGCGTCGGCGAGGTCGTCCGCCGCACCCGCAGCGAGCTCCCGGCGGCCGATGTGCTCGTCGTCGACGACGGCTCGAGCGACGCGACCGCGCGCGAGGCGCTCGCCGCCGGCGCGAAGACGATCTCGCTGCCGGTGAACCTCGGCTACGGGGCCGCGCTGCAGACCGGCTACAAGTTCGCGGTCCGTCACGGCTACGACGTCGTCGGCCAGATCGACGCCGACGGCCAGCACTCGCCGGCCTACTTCGCCCCGCTCCTCGACCAGCTCCACGACGGCGGCGTCGACATCGCGATCGGCTCGCGCTTCCTGGACCGCGACGGGCACTACAAGCCGTCGGCCGCCCGGCGCGTCGGCATGGCGCTGTTCGCTCGCGTCGCCTCGCGCGTCACGCGCCAGCACGTCTCGGACCCGACCTCCGGCTTCCAGGTCATGCGCCGCAGCGTCGCCGAGTTCTTCTGCTCGGAGGTCTATCCCTCCGACTATCCCGACGCGGACATCCTCATCCTGCTGCACCGCTCGGGCTTCCGGACCGCCGAGGTCGGCGTCCAGATGGCGCCGCCGCCCGGCAAATCGATGCACGCCGGCCACCGCAGTCTCTACTACGTCTACAAGATGACGCTCTCGATCCTCGTGACGCTGCTGCGCCCGAAGGGGGACCGCGCCTAGGTGCCCGTCGAGACCCGCATCCTGGCCATCCTGGTCAGCGTCGGCATCTTCGGGCTCGTCATCGAGCTCGTCCGACGCCGGCGGCTGAAGGAGGAGTACTCGCTGCTGTGGGTGCTCACCTCGATCGTCCTGCTCGTGCTGAGCATCTGGTACGAGCTGCTGCTCACGATCACCGACGCGATCGGCGCGGTGATGCCGTCGAGCACGCTGTTCTTCTTCGGCCTGGCGTTCGCGCTGCTCATGCTGCTGCACTTCTCGGTCCGCATCAGCCAGCTCGAGCGCAGCGTCACGCTGCTCGTCCAGGAGATCGGGCTCATGCGCGTCAGGGAGGAGCCGGCCGACAGCGACGAGCTCGAGGAGACCCCCTCCGACCGGCCGTCCCCGGTCGCTTGAGCGCGCCGCCGCGCGCCGCTAGAGGTAGAACGACGACAGCGTGAGCCACTGCGAGGCGTACGCCAGGCCCATCATCGCGGTGACGAGCGACGTCCCCACGATCAGGCCGCGGCGCCGGCCGAGCAGCGCGCACGCCCCCGCGGCGAGCGCCGCGACCGCCGTCAGCGACGTGAACGCGTAGCGGCCCTGCTCGGCGACGCCGTCGAGCGGCAGCGCGATCGTCGTGAAGTAGGCCGCCTCGATCCCCACGAACACCGACAGCGGGACGAGGATGAGGAACGCGATGATCGCCCAGTGCGGGCGCACCCGCCGCCACAGCGCGACCGCTCCGCCGACGCCGATCGCGACGAGGCCCGCGCCGGCGGCGAAGATCACGCCGTAGACCCAGGTCGGGAAGAAGAACGCGTACCACCCGAACGACGCGAAGCCGCGCTTGACATAGATCTCGAAGAACGGCCACTTCACGATCGTGAAGTCGCTCATGAACGGGAGCCGGTACGGGACGAGCGTCTGCCACAGCCACGACACGAAGCCGGGGATGTTCTGCCGCGCGGCGATCGCGGTGACCGGCGAGCCGCCGCCGGGGACCGTGTAGGTGCTGCGCTCGAACGAGCCCGCGATCGACTGCCAGCCGAGGTGGATGACCGCGAAGCCGGCGGCGAGCGCGGCCAGCGCGACGATGCCCGCGCGCGTGCGGTGGCGCCACAGCAGGACGAGCAGCGCGAACGCCACCGGCGGGTAGAGCGCGTACGCGGTGCCCTTCATGATCGGCGCGGCGGCGAGCGCGACGCCGATCCCCAGCCCGACCGGCCAGGTCAGGCCGCGCCGCAGCGCGCGCACGACGAAGAGCACGAGCAACGCGGCGACGAGGTTGACGCCCATGTCGTTGTTCACGCCGCCGCCCATGACCCCGAACACCGGCAGCAGCGCGACCAGCAGCCCGGCCATCGCCGCGAACATCCGGCGGCCGGGCAGCAGCTCGAGCGCGACGAGCACGGCGATGAGCGCCGTCAGAGCGGCCATCACCGCCGTCGTCAGGCGCATCGCGGTGAGCTTCGTGAACGTCGAGCGCTCCCTCGTCAGCGCGTACGCCGGCGTGAGCAGCGCGTAGTACGCGGGCGCGTGCGTCGACGTCGCGGGATGGTACCCGCCGCCGTTGTCGCGCGGCGGATGCCAGTCGGCGACGCGGGCGCGCCAGTTGCGCTCCTCCAACGGGTCCCACGGGAAGTCGGTGTCGCTGCGCTCGATGACGCTCGCGTACCGGATCGCCTCCAGCGCGACGCCCTCCTCGCTCGACCAGGTGGGTCGCTCGCCCTGGTTGGCGTCGACCGCCCGGCCGGTCTCGGCGAGGTACTGGACGGCCGCGTAGTGCTCACCCTCGTCGGGAACCTGGAAGGCGGGCGTCACGACCGCCCAGGTGGCGGCGTGGACGAACGCGATGCCCCCGACGGCCAGCGCGACCGTCCGGGCGCGGCAGGCGTCGGCGGTCGCGACGAGGCGCACCGCGCCGTAGGCGACGAGCGGCATGACAAGGCCGAGGATGAGGACGTACGTCCACGGGCCGACGCCGCCGGGGCGGAACAGCGAGGCGCGCTCGAACATGTCGCCGAGCTGGAGCAGGATCGCCTTCTGCGGGTCGCCGGCGGCGCGGTACCAGATCGCCAGCCGATGCCCGAGCGGCCTGCCGTCCAGCAGCAGCGACAGGTCGTTGCTCTGCTTGAGCGTCTGGCCCCAGACGCCGATCATGCCGCCGACCGGCGACATGCAGATCGTGGCCAGCCGCCGGCGGCCGTCGGTCGCCTCGGCCAGGCCGGGGACCTCGACCTCGGTGTAGCGGTCGCGGTGCGGAGCGGTGCCGGTCAGGCGCCGGCCGTCGTCGAGCTCGACGGTGACGCGCATCGCGCGGACCCCGGGGTCGGCCCGGTCGGCGGCGAGGCGGACCACGCCCGTCCCCGGCGGGACGCGCTGACGCCGCGCGCAGAGCTGCCGGCCGTCGTCGAGCTCGACGATCCAGTTCCGCGCGCCGACGCTGTTCGACCCGGTGTAGACGTCGCGCGGCTGCAGGAGCGCGACGAGGAGGACCACGAAGAGCACGGCCGCCGTCGCGGCGGCGACCACCCAGACCGTCTTGTCGCCGGGGAACAGCGCGGCGGCGAGACGCCGCCGGGTCACGTACGTCGTAGCCCGAGGATGCTCAAGAGGAACGACGAGAAGAAGATCTGGATGCCGATCGTCACGAGCGTCGCCGCGAGGACCGCGAGTCGCTCCTCCGACAGCTCACCGAACCCGCGGTCGATCCACGTGACGACCACGATCGCGCCGAGCACGAGGCCGACGAGCAGGATCCCGCCGCCGAGCAGCAGCCCGTGCTCGAGCCGGAACCGGGCGCGCATCCGGTCGAACCACGGGTCCTTCTCGTTCATGAAGTACGCGCCGTAGGCGTGCGCGCACAGCCCGAGGCAGATGATCTGCACGCCGGTGATCATGAGCAGGCCGCCCGCGATCATCGAGTGCAGGCTCCACTCCCGGCCGAAGATGTCGATCTGGGTCGTGACGAGCAGCGTCACCAGCGTGCCGAGCACCGCCAGCAGCGCACCGGGCACCAGGAACAGGTGCGTCGGGCTGTGGATGAGCAGGAACCGCAGGTGGCGCCAGCCGTCCCGGAAGCTCGAGAGCTTCGACTCGCCGCCGCGCGGGTGGTACTCGATCGGGAACTGGCGGATGTCGAGGTTCTCCTTGGCCGCCCGGATCACCATCTCCGACGCGAACTCCATGCCGGTCGTGCGCAGGTCCAGCCGCGGCAGCACGTCGCGGCGCACCGCGCGCATCCCGCAGTGGGCGTCCTTGATCCCGGTGCGGAAGAAGAGGTTGAGGATCCCGGTGAGGACCGGGTTGCCGACGTACCGGTGCAGCCACGGCATCGCGCCCGGGTGGATGTTGTCCATCCGGTCGCCGATGACCATCTCGCCGCCCTCGTCGAGCTCGCGCACGAACCGGGGGATGTCGTTCCAGTCGTACGTCATGTCGGCGTCCGCCATGACGATGTACTCGCCCCGCGCGGCGCTGAACCCGGCCAGGTAGGCCGAGCCGTAGCCGCGGCGCGGCTCGTGGACGACGCGGGCGCCGGCGCGCTCGGCCAGCTCGGGCGAGCCGTCGGTCGAGGCGTTGTCGGCCACGACGACCTCGCCGTCGATGCCGTTCGTCGCGAGGACCTGCAGGGCGGTGGTGACGCACAGCTCGATGTTCTCGGCCTCGTTGAGGCACGGGATGACGACGGAGACCTTGGGCGCGTCGGAGCGCGGTTCGTCGCGAGCGGCGATGTGTCGTTCGGCAGTGGCCATGGAAAAGCCGGGGACGCGGACGCAGGCCGTCCCCGGTGAGCAGAAACGGAGAGCCGCCCCGAAGGTTGCGGTTCCGCGCAGGATGGTAGCGGCGGCGTCCCTAGACTCCCCGCGCTCATGCGGATCGCGCTCGTCTACGACTGCCTGTTCCCGTGGACGGTCGGGGGCGCCGAGCGCTGGTACCGCAACGTCGCCGAGCGCCTCGCGGCGAGCGGTCACGAGGTCACGTACCTGACCCTGCGCCAGTGGGATCGCGACGACCCGCCGCGGATCGAGGGGGTGCGCGTCGTCGCGGTCGGTCCGCGGATGGGCCTGTACACCGAGGACGGCCGGCGCCGGATCGCGCCGCCGCTCGTCTTCGGCGCCGGCGTCCTGCTGCACCTGCTGCGCAGCCCGCGCCGGTACGACGTCGTGCACACCGCCTCGTTCCCCTACTTCTCGCTGCTCGCGGCCGGGCTGGCGCGGCCGCTGGGCCGCTACGCGCTGCTCGTCGACTGGTTCGAGGTGTGGACGCGCGAGTACTGGCGCTCGTATCTCGGCCCGGCCGGCGGCGCGGTCGGCGCCTTCGTGCAGCGGCTGTGCGCGCGGATCCCCCAGCGGGCGTTCTGCACGTCGCGGCTGCACGCGCGGCGGCTCGCCGAGGAGGGGCTGCGCGGCGAGCCGACCGTGCTGGAGGGCCTGTACGCCGGATCGCTCGAGCCGCCCGAGCCGACCCCGGCCGAGCCGGTCGTCGTGTTCGCCGGCCGCCACATCCCCGAGAAGGACGCGCCGGCCGCGGTGCGGGCGATCGCCGCGGCCGCGCGGCGGATCCCCGGGCTGCGCGGCGAGGTGTTCGGCGACGGGCCCGAGCGCCCGGCGGTGCTGGCGGCGGTCGCCGAGACCGGCGGCGTGGTCGAGGCGCCGGGATTCGTCGAGTCCGAGCGCGTCGACGCGGCGCTGCGCCGCGCGCTGTGCATGGTGCTGCCGTCGCGCCGCGAGGGCTACGGGATGGTCGTCGTCGAGGCGTCAGCGCGGGGCACGCCGAGCGTCGTCGCCGCCGCGCCCGACAACGCCGCGACCGAGCTCGTCGAGGACGGCGTCAACGGCTTCGTCGCCGCCTCGTCGTCGCCCGAGGACCTGGCCGACGCGATCGTCCGCGTGCACGAGGCCGGCGAGGCGCTGCGCGCGTCGACCCGCGACTGGTTCGCCCGCAACGCGCAGCGGCTGTCGATCGACACGTCGCTGCGGACGGTCGTCGCCGCCTACGCCGACGAGGCCGCGCGGCGGTAGACGGCCGCCGTCAGCTCGGCGGTCCGCTCCCACGAGAACCGCGCGGCCTGCGCGCGGCCGGCGGCGCGCAGGCGGTCGGCCTCGGCGCGGTCGGCCAGCAGCCGCCGGACCGCGCCCGCGATCGCCCGGTCGTCCTCGGGGTCGAACAGCAGCGCCGCGTCGCCGGCGACCTCGGGCAGGCTCGACCGGTCCGAGCAGGCGACCGGCACGCCGCGCGCCATCGCCTCGAGCACCGGCAGCCCGAACCCCTCGTACAGCGACGGGAACACGAACGCGTCGGCGATCGCGTACAGGCCCTCCAGCTCGGCGGCGCCGACCCAGGCGGGGAAGCGCACGTCGGCGGCGACGCCGAGCGCCTCGGCGTGCGCGCGCAGCTCCTCCTCGTGGGGCGTCGGGTAGCCGGGCAGGACGAGCACGGGGCGCTCGGCCGGCTCGAACGCCGCCAGCGCGGTGATGAGCCGGGCGAGGTTCTTGTGCGGCCGCTTGGCCGAGACCGACAGCAGGACGCGACGGTCGCCGAGGTCGTACGCGGCGCGCACCTCGGCCTCCGGCGCGGGCGCCACGCGCTGCGTCGTGCCGAGGCCCAGCGGGACGACGTCGATCTTCGCCGGGTCGACGTGGAGGTGCGCGACGAGGTCGTCGCGGGTGCTCGCCGCGTCGACGACGATCCGGTGCGAGCGCCGGGCCGCCATCGGGACGAGCACGCGCATCCCGAGCCCCCGGACGCCGAAGTGGGTGTCGGGGACCATCGCGTAGTTCAGGTCGTGGATCGTCGTCACGCGGCGGAACGGGCCGGTCCACGGCGCGGTGCTCGCCATCGAGTGCACGACGTGGCAGCCGGCGCGTGCGGCCATGCGCGGGACATGGACGAGGTCGCCGAGCACCCACTCGGCGCGGTTGCGCGCGCGGACCGGCGCGACCTTCGCGGGCACGAGCTCGCCCCACGGCCCGTCGGCCGCCTCGGCCGTCTCGCGGCTGAGGAAGCAGACGAGGTCGAGGTCGTCGCGGGCGGCGAGGCGCTCGACGAGCTCGCGGGCGTAGATCTCCATGCCGCCCTGCTCGCCGGGCACGAGGAAGCAGAGGTTGACGCCGACGCGGATCACGCGGCCATCGCCCGCTCGTACGCCGCGTACGTCCCCTGCGCGCTGCGCTCCCACGTGAACCCGGCCGCCCGCTCGCGGGCCTCGCCGGCGCGCGAGCGCCCCTCGGCGATCGCCGCCTCGATCGCGCGCGCCGTCGCCGCCGGGTCGTCGAGCGCGAACGGGTGGGGCAGGTCGCCGCCGACCTCGCGCAGCACCGGGATGTCCGAGCAGGCGACCGGCACCCCGCGCCGCATCGCCTCGAGGACCGGCAGGCCGAAACCCTCCGCGCGGGTCGGGAACGCGGCGGCGGCCGCCAGCCGCCACAGCCCCTCGAGCTCGGCGTCGCCGACGTACCCGAGGTCGCGGACGCGCGCGGCGACGCCGGTCGCGGCGGCGATCCGCGCGAGCTCCTCCGAGTACGGCTCGCGGTGCCCTACGAGCACGAGCACGACGTCCTCGGGCAGGTGCGCGAGCGCGCGGACGAGCTGCTCCTGGTTCTTGTGGGGGCGCTTGGCGGCGACGCACAGCACGACGCGCGCGTCGCCGAGGCGGTGGCGGGCGCGCAGGACGTCCTCGGGCTCAGCCTCGTCGCCGGGCGGGCGGCCCGCGCCGTGGTGGACGATGTCGAACCGCGAGCGGTCCAGGCCGAGGTCGCGGCACACCTCCGCGCAGGCCGCCTCGGACCCGGAGATCAGCGCGTCGGCGTGGCGCGCGGCGCGCATGACGATCTGGCGCATCCCGAACGTCGTCACCGCGTTGAAGGTCCGGATCCGCACGAACGTCGTGTCGTGCAGGGTGATGACGGCGCGGCAGCGCGGCGTGCGGACCGGGGCGACGCTCGCGAGCGAGTGGACGATGTCGAAACCCCGCCGCGCGGCGAGCGCCGGCAGCAGGATCTGCTCGGCGACGGTCCGCTCGATCCGGTTGCCCTCGTCGGCGGGCAGCCGCACGATCTCCAGCAGGTCGCCCCACCCGTCGGCGCGCAGGCGGTCGGCGCCGCGCCGGGTCGTGACGAGCGTGAACCGGGTCTGCGGGAACTCGCGGACGAGCGCCGGCGCGAGGCCGCGCAGGTACGTCTCGGGACCGCCGGACTCGCCCGGCGCGAAGAAGAGCGCGTTCAGCGCGACGGTGCGCGGCTGGCTCGGCACGCGCGCCACTGTAGGAGGCGATCGCTACTGTCCCCGCCCCGATGGGCTACTTCGAGTGGCACGAGCAGCCGGGCTACTGGCGCGACGTCACGCGGCACTTCGCGGCGGACGCCGAGATCCTCGACGTCGGCTGCGGCATCGCCTGGCTCGCCGACCACTTCCCGCGCTACACCGGCGTCGACGCGTCGCCCGAAGCGGTGGCCGCCGCGCGCGAGCGCGGGCGCAACGTCCGGCTGGCGGACGTCGACGCGTCGCTGCCGTTCGACGACTCCTCGTTCGACGGGGTGATCCTCAAGGACGTGCTCGAGCACGTGATCGACCCGGTCGTCGTCGTCCGCGAGGTCCTGCGCGTCCTGCGGCCCGGCGGGCGCGCGTTCGCCTCCTCGCCCGACGCCCAGCGGTGGGTGTGGCACGACTACACGCACCGCCGCCCGTTCACCCGCAAGAGCTTCCGGCTGCTGTTCGCCGACCACGGGTTCGAGGTCGAGAAGGTCGGCTACGAGTCGGTCATGCCGGGGACGAGCATCGTGTCGGCCCGCACCCGCTCCAACCGCCGTCCCTTGCCGCTGCGCGCTGCCGCGTGGCTGCCGTTCGTGCGGCGGAACGTGTGGATCACCGCCCGGAGGCCCGCGTGAGCGCGCCCGCCCCGAAGAAGCTCAACCTCGGCTCGGGCACCGACATCCGGCCCGGCTACGTGAACCTCGACATCGCCGACCTGCCCGGCGTCGACGTCGTCCACGACCTCGCCGACCTGCCGCTGCCGTTCGAGGACGGGACGTTCGACGAGGTGCTGTGCAAGGACATCCTCGAGCACGTCGACCTCGTCGCGACGCTGCGCGAGCTGCACCGGATCACCAGGCCCGGCGCGCGGCTGCACATCGTCTCGCCGCACTTCACCTCGCCGGCCGTGTGGATCGACCCGACCCACCGGATGGGCTTCTCGATCGACACGCTGCGGTTCTTCGTCGCGACCGACCGGTACGCGGGCCGCAGCTACTACTTCGACTTCACGTTCGCGGCGGTCGAGTCGGCGCGGATCGTGTTCCACCGCTACCGCTGGCAGCCGTGGAACTACCTGATCGAGCCGCTGGTGAACGCCTCGCCGCACATCCAGCGCTACTACGAGGAGACCGCGCTCTCGCGCCTGTTCCCCGCCGGGAACATCGAGGTCACGCTCGTCCGCTGACCTGCTCGAGCAGCGCGAGCGTCTCGCGCGCCGTCCGCTCCCACGTGAACGTCCGCGCGCGCTCGACGCCCTTGCGCTCCAGGGCGGCGCGCAGCCCGTCGTCGGTGAGGAGCTCCTCGAGCCGCGCGCCGATCGCGCCCGCGTCGTACGGGTCGGCGTAGGCGACCGCGTCGCCGCCGACCTCCGGCAGGCTCGACAGCGACGAGGTCAGCACCGCGGTCCCGGCCGCCATCGCCTCGACGACCGGCAGGCCGAAGCCCTCGCGCAGCGACGGGTACAGGAAGACCGTCGCGCCGGCGTACAGGCCCGGCAGGTCGTCCTCGGGCACGTGCCCGAGCGCCCGGACGAGGTGCGCGTTGCGGGTGATCGCCTCGTCGATCGCGCCGGTCGCCCAGCCGCGCGGCCCGGCGAGCACGAGGTCGTGGCCGGCGCGGACGTCGTCGGGGAGCGCGGCGAACGCCTGGATCGCGCGGACGAGGTTCTTGCGCGGCTCGAGCGTCCCGGTGATGAGCACGTACGGCCGGTCGAGCCCGTGGCGCTCGCGCACCGCGGCGGCCGTCTCGGCGCCGGCGAAGAAGCGCTCCTGCACGCCGAGCAGCACGACGTGTGTCTTGGGGCGGACCTTCGGGATGCGCTCGACGAGCAGGTCGGCGGTGGCCTGCGAGATGCACGCGAGCGCGCCGGCGCGGCGGGCGGCGAGCGGCAGCGTCAGGCGCTCGAGCAGGCTGCCGCGCGGCGCGCGCAGCTCGCGCTCGAACGCGACGAAGTCGTAGACGACCGCGACCGACGGCGTGGCGAGCGCGGCGAGCAGGTACGTGTTCGTCGCGAGGACCGCGTCGGCCTTCGCCGCCCGCGCGCGGCGCGCGGCGGCCGCGACCCACAGCGGGTCGCGCAGCCTCTCGAGCGCCCACGTGAAGCGCGGATCGTCCGGCAGCCCGTCCCACGGCTCGCGCGCGATGAGCACGTACTCGTGGCCCGCGTCCATCCGCGCGAGGGCGAGCAGGACCTCGCGGACGTAGCGGCCGCGGCCGGCCGGGACCTCGGCCGCCGCTCGGGCGTCGATCGCGATGCGCACCCGGGCGAGGCTATCCTCGCGCCTCCGTGCCCCGCGTCGTCGTCCTGCGCGGCCATCAGGCCAACCCGTGGGAGCTCCGGCCGTGGGAGCTCGTCGATCCTCGCTACGAGGTCGTCTACCTGCGCTCGGGCTCGAACTGGTTCGATACCTCCAAGCTCGCGCTGCCCGCCGAGCCGGTCCGCACGCTGCGCGACCTGCTCCCCAAGGGCGCGCCCGGCGACCTGGCGGTGCGCGTGCCGGGCGACCGCTACCTCGGGCTCGCCGACCATCTGCGCGGCGCGGACGTCGTCCACGCCCAGGAGCTCGGCTACTGGTACGCGATGCAGGCGGCGCGGCTGCGGCGCCGGCTGGGCTTCAAGCTCGTCCTGACCGTCTGGGAGACGCTCCCGTTCGCCGACGCGTACCGCAACGTGCGCACCCGCCGGTACCGGAAGGCGACGCTCGCGAGCGCCGACCTGTTCCTCGCGGCGACCGAGCGGGCGGCGGACGCGCTGGTGCTCGAGGGCGCCGACCCGTCGCGGATCGAGGTCGCCCCGCCCGGCATCGACCTCGAGCGCTTCCGCCCGACCGGCCGCGCGCCCGAGGGGCCGCCGGTGATCCTGTCGGCCGGGCGGCTCGTGTGGGAGAAGGGCCACCAGGACGTGCTGCGCGCTGTGGCGCTGCTGCGCCGCACGCGCCCGGACCTGCCGGCGCCGCGGGTGGTCATCGTCGGCAAGGGCCCGGAGGGCGACCGGCTGCGCGCCTACGCCGCCCAGCTCGGCGTCGGCGACCTGCTCGACCTGCGCGACTTCGTCCCGTACGAGCAGATGCCGTCGGTGTATGCGTCGGCGCGCTGCCTGGTGCTCGGCAGCATCCCGGTGTGGAGCTGGGAGGAGCAGTTCGGGATGGTGCTCGTCGAGGCGCTCGCCTCCGGGCTGCCGGTCGTCGCGTCGACGTCGGGCGCGATCCCCGAGGTCGCCGGCCCGACCGCCTCGTACTTCGCGCCGGGCGACTGGCGCGGGCTGGCGGGCGTGCTGGCCGACGGGCCGCTCGCGCGCGCCGAGCCGCACGTCGTCCGCGACCCCGAGCGGGTCGAGCGCTTCAGCGCCGCCGCGGCGGCGGCGCGGCTGACGGCGGCGTACGACCGCCTGCTCGGGGTCGGGCCGGGCTGAGCGGGCGTGGCGGCCGGGCTGAGCGGGCGTGGCGGCCGGGCTGAGCGGGCGTGGCGGCCGGGCTGAGCGGGCGTGGCGGCCGGGCTGAGCGGGCGTGGCGGCCGGGCTGAGCGGGCGTGGGTGCCGGGCTGCGGCGGGTGGTCCGGGCCCGGGCCGGTCGTGGCGGGCCGGCTCGCTCCGCGCGTGGTCGGTGGTGGCGGGGTGTGGGGTGGACTGAACGGCGCGCTGGTCACGGTGGCCGGGGTGCGGGGTCGCGCCGCGGTTCCTGCCGGCCGGTGGCGCCGGGCGGGCGCCCGCAGCAGATGGCGCCGGGCGGGCGCCCGCCGCGGGTGGCGGCGGGTGGCGGCGGGTGGCGGCGGCCGGGCGCCCGCAACCGTCATGCGGCTTGCGCCGGGGTCGGTTTCGGGCGCTCTCGGTGCCCGGCCGTGATCTTTGGCACTCGTGGGTCGCTCCGCGCACCACGGACGCCAAAGATCGGCCGGTGGCGCGGGGTCCGGGATCTTTGGCGCTCATGGGTCGCCGGGCGCACCACGGACGCCACAGATCGGCCGGTGGCGCGCTCGCGCCGGCGCCCGTGCACCCGCACGTGCCGGCCGGGCGCACACATGTCCCGCGCACCTCGCCGCACCCCCGGGTGTGTCGACTGATCACGGTCATGTCGCAACGAGTCGACACACCCGCCCTGCGGTGGCGCGCCGGCAGCCGCCAAGGCGCCTGGAGCAGCGCACCGCGAACCCGCCCTGCCACCTGCTGACCAGCGGCCGTTCGGGCCGCGCAGAGCCCGGCGCCACCGGGCGGCCGGAGCGCGCCGGGCCGGCACCACCGAAACCGCGCCCGGACCACCCGCCGCAGGCCGGCAGCCAACGCCCCCGAGGCTCTACCCCGCCGGAACCTCGTACCCGAGCGACCGCAGGAACCGCTCGGCCAGCGCGCGGACCGTGTTCTCGCGCGCCCACTGCAGCGACGCCGCCTGCAGCTCCGCGTACCGCGCCTCGTCGAGCGCGGAGATCTGGGCGAGCAGGTCGTCGGCGTCCCGGTAGATCAGGCAGTTGCCCGCGTGCAGGCCGTGCGGTGCGCACGTCGCGGGCTTGCGGTCCAGGTCGCGGAAGCACAGGACCAGGCCGGACGCGGCGAGCTCGTAGTGGCGCAGGCAGTCCCACCCGCCGCGCCTGGTCGTGATCCCGAACCGGGACGCGCGCAGGTCGGCGTAGTAGGCCGCCTCGTCCTCGAACGCGTACCGCGTCGCCTTGCCGATCCGCGGCGCCAGCTCGGCGTCGACGCAGTGCTCGGGGAAGTCCTTCGTCTTCGGCGGCGGCGCGTCGACGACGTGCTGCTCGGGGATCCCGAACGAGATCGGGCGCATGTTCTTCGGCGGCCGCAGGCGGCGGGCGACCGGCGGCGGGATCGTCAGGTACGAGCGGAACCACAGCGTCTCGGGCAGCAGCTCGCGCTTGTAGTAGGGGAAGCGCCGGTGCGCGCGGGGCGCGGTCCAGTACAGCGGCCGGCGCCACCAGTGCGGCGCGTACGGGTACGGGGCCGGCGAGTCCGAGCCGTCGACGACCGCGCAGCGGACCTTGTCCTCGCCGAGGAACGGCAGGATCTGCGCGAACGTCCCGAAGCACCGCCAGATGTCGCCGACCACGACGAGGTCGTACTCCCCGTCGGCCAGGCGCTCCCACGACTCGGTCCGGTCGAGCTTGATGTCCTCGAGGTGGCCGCTGTAGAGCGTGAAGCCGCGCCCGTACAGCTCCCGCCGCCACTCGTCCGGGTAGTCGGCGTAGAGCTGGTCGCGGCGCGGCACGTCGACGACCCGGTCGCCGAGCACCGCGCGCAGGCCCAGGAACAGGCTGTCGGACTGGTAGTCGTCGGAGTCCGAGGCCAGGTACAGGACGCGCGGCAGCTCGGTCACGACCGGCGCAGCCAGCGCAGGTGGGCCAGGCGCGCCGCATACTCGGCGCGGAACGTGACGCCGCGCAGGCGATCGGCGAGCGTCGCCGGCGCGTCGCGGTGCTGCTCGTAGAGCAGGGTGTTCTCGACGAACCGCGGGTTGCGGAACGCCGCGCTGCCGCGGATGACGTCCTCCTGCAGCGCCCGGAACACGCCGGTCCACCACGGGTCGTTGAACGCGACGTTCGCCCGTGCGGCGAGGCGCGGCAGGTAGTCGCGGATGTCGCGCTTGACGTCCTCGTACTCGTGCGAGCCGTCGACGAACAGCACGTCGATCGACCCCGGGGCGAAGCGCGACACCGCCTCGTGCGAGAACGCGCGGACCGGCTCGACGCAGTGGCGGACGCCGGCGCGCTCGAGGTTCGCCTCGAACTCGGCGAACGTGTCGACCTCGCCGAGCTGCTCGCGGTGCTCGCGGCTGCCGGTGTGCGGGTCGATCGCGTGGACCGTCCCCGAGCCGGGCCCGCGCGCCTCCAGGGCAAGCGCCATCGCGATCGTCGAGCGGCCCTTCCAGGAGCCGATCTCCACCACGGTCAGCGGGCGGTCCGCCGGGTGGGTGGCGACCTGGTCGTACAGCGCCCGCGCCTCGGCGAGCTCGAGCCAGCCCTCGACGCCCTCCAGGGCGCGGGCGAGGTCCGGCGGGGCGGCGGCGGGCACGGGCATCGGCCGCAGGATAGGCGGGCGCTGCGCCGCGCCCCCGCGCGCCGGGCCGCATCGAGGGCCGCCGCGCGGCGGTGGCCCGCCCCGGCGCCCGGGCCGCGCGGCCGCGGCCCGCCCCGCCACCCGGGCCGCGCGCGGGCGTTTCCTAGGCTTGCGGCATGCCGGCCGCCAGCCACCCCGCCGTCGCCCTGCTCTCCGACGCCGTGCGCGAGGTGCGTTCGCTCGCCCGCGAACGCCGCCGCCACCGCGCCCACCCGCCGGCGACGGGGCTCGTCGTCGAGGTCGGCAGCGGCGACGCCCCCCACCCGCGCTCGGACGTCGTCGTCGAGAAGTACGTCGCCGACGACTTCGAGCGCACGACCCACGTGAGCTTCGCCAAGCCGCTCATCGTCGGCGACGGGCACGCCCTGCCGCTCGCCGACGGCTGCGCGGCGTACGTCATCGCCTCGCACGTGCTCGAGCACGCGACCGACCCCGAGCGCTTCGCGGCGGAGCTGTCGCGGGTCGGCGAGGCCGGCTTCGTCCAGATGCCGAGCCGGCTGGCCGAGCTGACCTTCGGCTGGAAGTTCCACCCGTGGCTCGTCGACCTCGAGCCGGACGGGACGCTCGTGTTCAACGAGCGCGACGGGCAGCGCGCGCCGGCCGGCGAGCACTTCCACTCCAGCTACGAGCGCAGCCTGCTCATGCGCCTGTGGTGGGCCGCGCACCGCTCCGACTGGCACCACACCGTCGAGTGGCGGGGGACGCTGCGCGTCCGGGCGGCGGGCGGCGCGCAGGCCGAGCAGACGGCGACGTTCGACCTCGACGGCACGCGCCGCGTGCTCGAGGACGCCGGCCGCCGCGGCGCGATCCCCGCGCTGCCGCCGCACGTCCGCACGCTGCTGCGCTGCCCGGCCGACCGCGGCGCGCTCGCCGACGAGGGCGACACCCTGCGCTGCGCCGCGTGCGGCCGCTCGTACCCGCAGATCGCAGGCGTGCCGGTCCTCGTCACCGACGCCGCAGCCTGAGCGGCACCGCCGCCCACACGTCCGGCGGCACGGTCCGCAGCACCGTCGCGGCGAGCGCGAAGGCAGCGGCGCCGAGCAGCGCGGACGCCGCGGCCGGCAGCCCGGGGACGAGCGCCAGCGCGACGGCCGGGGCGACCGCGGCGACCAGGCGCAACAGGAACCCGAACGTCGCCGGCGTGATTTCCGGGATCGCGCGGCGGACCATCACCAGGGCGGTCCCGGCGTAGACGACGTCCGCGACGACCGCCGCGAGCGCCGCGCCCTCGGCGCCCATCGCCGGGATGAGGACGGCGCCGCCGACCACGACCGTGACGAGGCCCGCACCGACCGCGACGACCAGGTCGCGCTGGCGGTGGTCGGCGATGAGGAACGTGATCCACGTCTGGACGAGGAAGATCGTCACGATCGCCAAGCCCTGGATCGCCAGCACCGGCCCGGCGTCGCGGTACTCGGCGCCCCCGAGCAGCTCGACGACCGGCGTCGCGCCGACGACGAGCACGATCGCGATGAGCACGCCGAGCACCAGCGACACCTCGGTCGTGCGGCGCAGGAGGTACACGAGGCGGCCGCGGTCCTCGCGCGCGGCGACCGACGCGACCGGCAGCACCACCCCGCCGAGCAGCAGCGCCAGGCCCCCGACCATCTCGACGACCCGGGCCGAGGTGACGAACAGGCCGACCTCGTGCTCGCCGGTCAGCACCGACGCCATGACCGTGAGGATGCGCAGGTAGACCATCGCGAGGATCGCCGCGGCGGCCACGGGCAGCGCGCGCAGGCCGACATACCGCCAGTCGGCCGGGTCGAAGCGCGGCCAGGCGCGCTCGGCGCGGCCGACCATGAACGGCATCACCGCGAGGCTGATCGCGCCGATCGGGACCTGGATGGCCAGGAACGCGGCGAGCCCCGCGTCCCCAGCGATCGCCAGCGCCACCACCCCGACGACGAGGATCGACTGCTTCAGCACGTCGCTGAGCGCGACCAGCCCGTTGCGCAGGTTCACGACGAGCGGCAGGCCGAGCGTGGCCTGCCACGCGAGCAGCACCGCGCCGGCGCCGGCGAGCGCGACGCCGGCGATCATCGCGTCGTCGTAGCCGGCGGCGAGCGCGAACAGGAGCGCGCCGGCCATGCCCGCCACGCACAGCGTCAGCCGCAGCCCGAGGATCGAGCCGAGCATGCGCCGGCGCTCGGGCCCCGGCTCGCGGAGCGCCAGCTCCCGCGAGCCGGTGATCGTCAGCCCCGCGTCGGTGATCGTCGCGGCGACCGCGACGAGCGCCAGCACCGTGCCGTAGCGCCCGAAGTCCGCCACCCCGAGCGTCCGCAGCAGGACGACCGAGCTGACGATGCCGAGCACGTTCGTCAGGCCGTAGCCGACGATCCGCAGCGCCCCGCCGCGCACGACGCGCCCGGCGACGCCCGGCCCGCGCAGGACGTCCGCGTCGCCGCCGCTCACCGGTCGCACGGGACGACCCGCGCACGGGTCACCATGGCCGCGCTCTGCCGCTTGTCGAAGGTCGTCGCGAGCCGGTCGGGCGTGATCGACCCGCGCACGACGCCGGTGCGGCCGCACGCCGACAGCCAGATCTCGCGCTCGGGGCCGGGGAAGGTCACCGTGTACCGGCGCGGCGCCATGCGGATCGTGATCTGCGACTCCAGCCCCGGCCCGGCGGCCGCGACGTGCAGCGCGACCTGGTTGCCGCCGCGCAGGAGCAGCTCCGCGCGCTTGGAGACGTGGCCGTCGCCGTCGAGGCCCCGGGCCGCCCAGCGGGCGCGCGGCTCGGCGCCCAGGTCGAGGAGCTCGTGCTCGCCGTCGGGCGACGTGGCGAGCAGCTCGCCCTCGGGCTGCCAGAGCACCGAGCCGCGGTCGGCGACGACGAGCCGCTGCGGGGCGGGGTCGGAGAACCGCAGGTCGTCGCCGATCTCGACCGAGCGCACCGGCGTGCTGCCGACCGGGAACGGCGGGTCGGGGATGAGCATCGACGGCACCCGGTACCGGTCGCGCACCTGGTCGTTCCACAGCACGAGGTCGATGTACGGGTTCACGTCGCCGGCGCGGCGGTTCTCGGCGAGGCTCGCGCGGCGCTCGCCGAGCGCGTGGTCCACCCAGGCGCGACCCTCCACGTCGCCCTTCGGGGACCCGGCGACCCCGCCGATCCCGCCGGCGACCGCGGTGATCGCGAACGCCGCCAGGCCGACCTGCAGCACCGCGGGGACCGCGAGCAGCAGGCCGCGCCGGACGGGGTGCCGGTGCCACACCCAGGCGGTCAGCGCCGTGAGCGCCAGCGCCAGGAGGAAGAGCTGGTCGCGCGGGGTCAGGCCCGCGTTCCAGCCGACGATCCCGGCGAGCGCGGTCCCGACCTCGTTCCCGATCCACGACAGCGACGGGCCGACCGGCCCGTAGATCGCCTGGTTGTTCTCGAGCGTGACGTTCAGCGGGACGAGCACGAGCACGAGCGCCACCGCGACGCCCGCCCGCACGATCGTCGCGGACCGGATCGCCGCCGTGCGCGCCGCGGCGACCGCCGCGCACCACACGAACGGGACCGCGTACAGGTAGTAGCGCTCCTCCGCGCGCCCGTCCGCCCAGCCGTTCTGGGCGCTGATCGTGACGAAGAACAGCGCGCCGAGGACAGCGAGGGCCAGGACGACGAAGCGCTGCTCCTCGCCGCCCGGCCGGCGGCGCAGGACCTCCGCGAACCAGGCCAGCATGAGGATCCCGGGCACGATCCCCAGCCCCGCGACGAGCATCCCGCCGTGGTAGCCGAACGCCAGGCCGATGTCGGCCGGCGGGCGGCCGCGCTGGCGGATCTCGGCGTAGGGGCCGCCGACGCTGTCGATGAGGCGGTCGAGCTGGCCGGCGGCGACGATCATCGCGCCGACGAGCACGCCGAGCGCCACGACGCCGAGCAGGAACGGGTGGCGGCGCGCGAGCTCGCGCCGCTGGGCGCCCCGCCCGCGCAGCGCGACGATGACGAGCCACGCGACCGGCAGCGCCACGAACTGCACGCGGGTGCCGACGAGCGCGACCATGAGCGCCAGCACGAGCAGGTCCTTGCCCGGCGACGGCCGCGCGAGCGTCACGAGCATCGCGTAGACCGTCCAGCAGAACAGCAGGTAGGCGAGCGACTCGCTGAACAGCAGCGTCGCGACCGTCAGCCACGGCACCGCGACCGCGAGCAGCCCCGCCGCGACCGCCGCCCAGCTCGACCCGGTCAGCCGGCGCGCGATCAGCGCCACCGGCACCGAGGCGAGCGCGAACAGCACGCCGTTCAGGCCGCGCGCGGCGCGCAGCGCGTCGTCGCCGGCCAGCAGGCCGAAGAACGGCGCGATCACCAGCGAGTACAGGCGCGCCGAGCCACGCGCCACCGGATCGTGGATGATCGAGCCGGGCAGGCCCTCGGTGTACGTCGCCGCCGAGACGCGGTAGACGAGCTCGTCGAGCGAGGCCAGGCCGTTGACCCGGACGGCGACGAGGACCGCCGGCAGCGCGACGAGCGCGGTGCCGACCGCGAGGGTGATCCAGGGCGCCCACGCCGCCAGGCGAGGCGAGCTCAGCGTGGGTCGATGTCGGGCGACGGCCATGGGCGCGGAGGTCGGGGCGGGAGTCTAGAGTCGCGCCCCCGCTCGCCCTCCGGGCCGCCGGCCGGGCCGGACCTCCGCGGGGACGAGGCCGAGGACGAGGGCCGCGCCGGCGAACACGACGGCCGCGAGGACGGTCGCGGGCAGCGCCGGGAGGCCGAGCGCGAACGCCGGCAGCGCCGCCAGGCCGGTGGCCGCCAGCACGCGCGGCAGCGCCCGCGGCGACGCCGTCACGCCCGCGCGCGCGAGCGCGGCGAGCGTCACGACCGCGATGAGCGTCTCGCCGGCGACGGTCGCGACCGCGCCGCCGCCCGCCCCGTGGCCGGGGGTCAGCCACAGCGCGAGCGCCGCGCACAGGGCGAGGCCCGAGCCGTTCGCGACGATGAGCAGGCGCTGGCGCCCGAGCGACAGCAGCGTGAACGCACCGAGCGCGAGGAAGAACGAGCCGAGGAGCGCCGCCGCCAGCACCTGCAGCGTCGCGGCGGCGTCCGCGAACTCGGCCCCCGCGATCACGTCGATCGCGACCGGCGCGCCGGCGGCGGCCACCAGCGCGAGGCCCGCGCCCGCGACCGCGAACGCGTCGAACAGCCGGCCGAACGCGAGCCGGAGCCGCTCGCGGTCGTCCGCGCCGGCGCGCGCGAGGACCGGGAACGCCGAGCCGACGAGCACGCTCGCCGTGCCCGCGAGCACGACGAAGATCCGCGACGCCGCGCCGTACAGCCCGGTCTCGTGCTCGCTCGCGACGATCGACATGACGAGCACGACGCTCGACGAGTACACGAGCCCGATCGCGGTCGCGGTCGTGTAGGGGATCGTCTCGCGCAGCAGGTCGCGCCAGGCGCCCGGGCCCGCGGCGGGGCGTAGCGCGCGCAGCGGGGCGCCGGCGGCGGCGAGGCCCGCGACGGCGAGCGCGAGCGCGACCGGGATCTGCGCGCCGAGCAGGACGACGAGCCCGGCGCCCGCCGCGACCGCGGCGAGGAGCGCGGCGACCGTCAGCGCCTGGCGCAGCAGCTCGAGCAGCGCGACGCGGCCGAGCCGCAGCTCGGCCTGCAGCGGGACCCACAGCGTGATCGCGAACACGGTCAGCAGCAGGCCGGCGCCCGCCACCGCGGTGCCGGCGACCATCTCCTCGTCCCATCCGGCCGCGAGCGCGAAGGCCATCGCCGCCGCGACGCCGCCGGCGGTCAGCGTCAGCCGCATGCCCTGCAGCGCCGCGAGCACGTCGTCGTGCTCACGCCGCGGGCGCACCGACAGCTCGCGCACGCCGACGTTCGCGGTGCTCGCCTCCGTCACCCCGCCGACGATCGTCACGAGCGCGAACACCGCCGCGTAGCGGCCGTAGTCGGTGACGCCGAGGTACCGCAGCAGGACGGCGGCGGAGGCGACGCTGAGCGCCGTCCCCGCGGCGTAGGAGGCGAGCCGCAGGCCCGCCCCGCGCGCGGTCCGCGCGGCGACACCCGGGCCGCTGAGGACGTCCGTCTGGGTGTCGGCCGTCCCGGGCATGGCTGCGTCAAGGTAGACCCTGCCCCGGAGGGCCGCCGCTACCCTGCGCCACTCCTGACCGACGACTCCCTCCCAAGGAGGTCGCTCGATGCTGCATCCGACCGTCGGACGGGTCCTGAGCGCCGCGGGCGCCGTCATCGCCGCCGTCGCGCTCTTCCTCGTCTGGTACCACGTCGACCGTCCCGCGTCCGCGGGCCCCACCGAGACCACCGGGTGGCAGACGTTCACCCGCCTGCGCTGGCTGGTGCTCGCCGGCGCCGTCCTGACGCTCGCCACGGCGCTCGTCGCGCAGGTGCGCGCGGTGCTCGTGACCCGCACGATCGTCGGCCTCGTCGTCGGCGCCCTCATGCTGCGGCGGATCATCTCCCCGCCGGACCTCAGCGCCGACCTCGACCCCCAGCTCGGGCTGTGGGTCGGCGTCGCCGGCGCGCTGGCGATCGCGCTCGGCGGCCTCGTCGACACCGGCCGCCGCGTCGTGGAGGCCTACCCGGACCTGTTCCGCCCGAAGGGCCTGCTGGGCCCCGGCGGCGGTGACGGCCGCGCGGTCGAGCCGCGCACCGGTCCGCCGGTCCGGCCGGCGCCCGAGCGCGTCGACGCCGAGTACGAGGTGCTCGGCGACGGCGACGAGCACCGCCGCTGAGGCGGCCTGCTGCGCAACTTTCGCTCGGTTGCCCACGTCTTGGGTACCCAGAACGGCGCTACCGTCGTGAGCTTCCGCATGAACCGACTCCCGCGCATCCTCATCGCCCTGGCGGCCGTGCTCGCCCTGCCGGCCGCGGCGGCGCCGGCCCATGCCGCGAGCCCGCAGCAGATCTACGACGACTGCGACAACGGGCGGCTGGACCGGCGCTACTCGGAGGCCGACTACCGGCGCGCGCTGAAGGAGATCCCGGAGGACATCGACGAGTACACGAACTGCGCCGATCTCATCCGGTCGGGCCTGGCGGGCATCGACACCGCCGGGGGCGGCGGTGACGGCTCCGGCTCCGGCGGCGGGGGCGGCTCCGGCGGCGGAGCGGCCGGGGGCGGCGGGCCGAGCGGCCTGCCGCAGGGCAACGGGGTCGGCAGCGTGCCGCTCGACCCGAAGGGCAAGCCGCTCAACCCGCTCATCGACGCCCAGGACGCCGAGCGCCAGGAGATCACGGCCGCCCAGTCCGGCCGCGACATCCAGCCGACGAGCGCGGGCGTGCGCCCCGGCGAGCCGGACGGCGAGCTGCCGGCGCCGATGATCGTCGTCCTGGTCCTCGCGGGTCTCGCCGCCGTCGCGGCGGGCGCACTCGGTGTCAAGCAGCGCTTCTCCTCCCCCGGGACCGCCTGACCGGATGAGCATCGCCGAGGCGCCACAGCCGGCGGCGCCCGCCGCTGCGCAGCCGCTGCCGGCGCCTCCGGACGGCGCGCCGGCCCGGACCGCGCGGCGCCCGTCGCCGCTCGACCACCTCTGGTCGCCGGCGATCGTCGTGCTGACCGCCGGCCTGGTCCTCGTCGCCTCGCTGGGCGGCGGGTCACTGCAGGCCGACACGACCGCGCAGCTCCTCGCGCTGCTCGGCGGCGGCGCGCTCCTCGTCGCCTCGGTGCTGCGCGCCGAGGACGGCCGCCTGCCCGGCGGGCTGCCCGTCCTCGCGTTCGGCCTGCTCGCCGCGCTCACCGCGCTGTCGATCCAGTGGGCCGCCGACCCGAACGCGGCGTGGCTCGAGGCGAACCGGACGCTCGCCTACGCGGCCGCGTTCACCGGCGCCGCCGCGCTCGCGACGCTCGCGCGCGACCGCTACGCCGCGCTGGCCGGCGGCCTGCTCCTCGGCGTCTGCGTCGTCGCCGGCGTCGCGCTCATGTCGAAGATCGTGCCCGAGTGGCTGAACGAGAGCGAGCGCTTCGCCCGCCTGCGCGAGCCGTTCGGCTACTGGAACGCGGTCGGCCTGACCGGCGCTCTGGCGGTGCCCGCGTCGCTGTGGCTCGGCTCGCGCCGGCACGGCGCGCCACTGCTGAACGCGCTCGCCTACCCGGCGCTGACGCTCGCGCTCACCGCCACGCTGCTGGCCTACTCGCGCGGCTCGCTGCTCGCGGGCGCGGCCGGCGCCGCCGTGTGGTTCGTGCTCGTCCCAGCGCGGCGGCTGCGCGGGGCGGCGGTGCTGCTGCTCGGCGCGGCGGCCGCGGCGTTCGTCGCCGCCTGGTCGTTCGGCCAGCACGCGCTCACCGAGGACCGCGTCGACCTCGTCGAGCGCGGCGCCGCCGGGCGCGAGCTGCTCGTGTGCCTCGTCGCCGTGCTCCTGCTCGTCTACGTGGCCGGGGTCACGGTCGGGTTCCTCAGCGACCTGCGCCCGCTGCGCCTGCAGCAGCGGCGCGGCCTGGGGCTGGCGCTGCTCGCCTGCGTGGCGCTGACGCCGTTCGCGGTCGCCGGCGTGCTCTCGACGACCGACGAGGGGCTCGGCGGCTCGATCAGCACCGCGTGGAAGACGATCACCGACCCGAAGGCCGAGCCGCCCCCGAACTCCCCCGACCGCCTCACCGACACCGGCTCGATCCGCGCCCGCTACTGGGACGACGCCTGGCGGATGGCCAAGGACCGCCCGGCGGCGGGCTGGGGCGCGGGCGCGTTCGCGGTCGTCCGGCCCCGGTACCGCACCGACGACATCGACGTCCGCCACGCGCACGGCTACATCGCCCAGACGCTCAGCGACCTGGGGCTGGCGGGCATGGGGCTGAGCCTGCTGCTGCTCGGCGCCTGGCTGTGGGCGGCGCGGCGCGCGATCCGGGCGGCGAGCGGGCCGCTGCGCACCGCGCTCGTGACGCTCACGGCGACCGGCGTCGTGTTCGGCGTGCACTCGCTCGTCGACTGGACGTGGTTCACGATGGGCACCGCGCTCGCCGGCCTGATCGCCGCGGGGTTCGTCGCCGGCGCCGCGCCGCCCGGCCGGATGACCCCGCGCGTCTCCGGCCCGGCGCGGCTCGCCGCCGCGGCCGTCCTGGCGCTCGTCGCGCTCACGGCGGCGTGGGCGGCGTGGCAGCCGCTGCGCTCCCACCACGCCGCCGACGACGCGCTGGCCGCCGCCGAGGCCGGCGACGTCGAACAGGCCCGCGCGGACGCGCGGCGCGCGCACGACCTGAACCCGCTCGCGGCCGAGCCGTGGCAGGCGCTCGCGTCGGCCGAGCGCCGCGGCGGCGACCTCGAGGCCGCCGAGCAGGCGCTGCGCCGGGCGGTCGACACGCAGCCGGCGAACTACGAGACGTGGCTGGCGCTCGCCGAGTTCCAGCTCTGGGTGCGGGACGACCCGCGCGAGGCGCTGCACTCGGTGCGCGCCGCCGTGTACCTCAACCCGGGCTCGTTCCGGGTCATCCAGCGCTACCTGGACATCTCGCGCACCCTCCGCGGCCGGGAGGCCTCGGGCGGCTAGAGCGGCCGCTCCCGCCGCCCCGGCGCGACCGGGCCGGCGGGGCCCATGTGGTATTCCTGCCCCCCGCTTTGCCTCAGAAGCGCGCACTCATCACAGGGATCACCGGCCAGGACGGCTCCTACCTCGCCGAGCTGCTGCTCGAGCGCGGCTACGAGGTCCACGGGATGGTCCGCCGGTCCTCGACCGAGAAGTTCGACCGGATCGAGCATCTCCGCGACCGGATCACGCTCCACCAGGGCGATCTGCTCGACCAGCGCTCGCTCGTCGACACGCTGAAGGTCTCCCGCCCCGACGAGATCTACAACCTCGCCGCGATGTCGTTCGTCGCGGTCTCGTGGATCCAGCCGACGCTGACCGCCGAGTTCACCGGCGTCGGCGTGACGCGGATGCTCGAGGCGATGCGCGAGGTCTGCCCCGAGGCGCGCTTCTACCAGGCCTCCAGCTCGGAGATGTTCGGCAAGGTCCAGGAGGTCCCGCAGACCGAGGAGACGCCGTTCTACCCCCGCTCGCCGTACGGCGTGGCGAAGGCGTACGGCCACTTCATCACGGTCAACTACCGCGAGTCCTACGACCTGCATGCGACGAGCGGGATCCTCTTCAACCACGAGTGCGTCGCCTCGAGCACGCCGCTGGTCGTGCGCGAGAACGGGCTCGTCCGGGTCGCCACGCCCGCCGACCTCGTGCCGCTGCGCCGCAAGGGCGCGGGCGTCCAGGGCTTCGAGCCGAAGGGCCTCGAGGTGTGGGACGGCGAGGACTGGACCGACGTGCTCGCGATCACCGCGACGCGCCGCCGGCCCGCCGACCCCGACCACGAGCTGCTGAGCATCCAGACGCGCGGCGGCGTCGTCGACGCGACCGCGCACCACACGATGCTCGACGCCGACCACGCGCCGCTGCGCGCCGACGCGGTGGCCGAGGGCGACCGCCTCGCGCTGGCCGAGGAGGTGCCGTACGCGCCGGCGTGGACCGCGCTCGACCGGCACCTGGCCGAGCTGCTCGGCCTCCTGGCCGCCGACGGGTACGTCGACGTCGAGGGCCGCGTCCGCTTCACGCACGACGACCCGGAGCTCCAGCGGCGGGTCGCCGAGCTGTGGTCGCGCTGCTTCATGGGCAGGGCTCGCTCCTCGGAGGGCGCCGACGCCCGCGCGGGCAGGATGGAGCTCACCGGCTCCCCGCAGGCCGGCGCCTGGCTGCGCGAGCAGCTCTACACGCCGACCGGCTACAAGCAGGTCCCGCCGCTCGTCCTCAACGCCGCGCCCGAGGTGCACGAGGCGTTCCTCGCCGGATACCACGCCGGGGACGGGGCCGAGCGCGACGAGGGCGCCTCGGCCACGACGAGCTCGCCGGTCCTGGCGCAGGGCGTGCTGTGGCTCTACGCGCGCACCGGCCACCGCGCGTCGGTGGACGCCGTGCAGCGCGCCGGGCGGAGCTGGTACCGGCTGCACGTGCCGTCGGCGGTCGGCGTCGGCGCCGAGACCCGCCACCTGCCCCGCGACCCGGCCGAGGTCCGGCGTATCGCGTCCTCGGTCGTCCCCGACGACGAGTGGGTGTTCGACCTCGAGACCGCGTCCGAGCGGTTCTGCGCGGGCGTCGGCGGCCTCGTCGTCCACAACTCCCCGCGCCGCGGCCTGGAGTTCGTGACGCGCAAGATCACCTGGCACGCGGCCGCGATCAAGCTCGGCAAGCTCGACAAGCTGCGGCTCGGCAACCTCGACGCCAAGCGCGACTGGGGCTACGCGAAGGACTACGTCGAGGCGATGTGGCTCATGCTCCAGCAGGACAAGGCCGAGGACTTCGTCATCGCCACCGGCGAGACGCACACGGTCCGCGAGTGCGTCGAGGTCGCGTTCGACCAGGCCGGCATCCCGAACTGGGAGCAGTACGTCGAGATCGACCAGTCGCTCGTGCGGCCGGCCGAGGTCGACCTGCTCATCGGCAACCCGGCGAAGGCCGAGCGGGTCCTGGGCTGGAAGCCGAGGACGACGTTCGAGCAGCTCATCCGCCTCATGACCGACGCGGACCTGAAGCTGCTGTCGAGCTAGCCCAGCAGGTCGTCGTCCGGGACGTCGCGGACGACGCGGGCGGGGACCCCGAGCACGACCTTGCGCGGCGGCACGTCCTTCGTGACGACCGCGCCCGCGCCGACGAACGCCTCCTCGCCGACCTCGACGCCGGGCACGAGCACCGCGCCGCCGCCGACCCGCGCCGCGCGCCGGAACGTCGCGCCGTGCAGCGGCGCCGACGGGCCGCCGCGCCCGATCGCGTCGTCGTTCGTCGTCGTCACCCCCGGCCCGAGGAACACGTCGTCCTCGACCACGCAGAACGCGGTCACGTACACCTGGGTCTGGATCTTCACGCGCGCGCCGATCGTCACGTCGTTCTCGACCGTCGAGCCGCGCCCGACGACCGACCCGGCGCCGACGCCGACGCGCTCGCGCACGTACGACTGGTCGCCGAGGATCACCTCGTCGCCGATGCGCGAGCCGGCGAACACGACCGCGCCCGCGCAGACGGTGACCCGCTCGCCGAGGACGAGCGGCTCGAGCTCGCGGCCGGCGGCGGCCGACGACCGCGCCAGGCGCGGCCGCTTGCCGAGCACGACGTTGTCCTCGATCACGCACCCGTCGCCGACGACCGTCCCGTCGTGGATCGTCACGTTCGCGCCGAGCACGACCCCGGCGCCGAGCGTCACGTCGCGACCGAGCGTCAGACCGGGTGCCTCGGGGCGCATCGCCGCGCGAGTCTAGATGACCGGTTCCCAGGGCGACGCGGGGCGCAGGGGCCGGCGGATACCCTCTCGCACGGTGCCGATCCCGCTGTTCGATACCCGGACCGCGCTCCAGCCCCTCCGCGACGACCTGCACCGCGCGCTGACGCGCGTCGCCGATGCCGGGACGTACATCCTCGGCCCCGAGGTGGAGGCGTTCGAGCGGGAGTTCGCCGCCTACTGCGGCACGCCGCACGCGGTCGGCGTCGCGAACGGCACCGACGCGATCGAGCTGGCGCTGCGCGCGATGGGCGTCGGCCCGGGCGACGAGGTCGTCGTCCCGTCGTTCACGTTCTACGCGAGCGCCGAGGCGATCCCGCCCACCGGCGCCTCGCCGGTGTTCTGCGACGTCGACCCCGAGACGATGGTCGTCACCGCCGACACCGTGCGCGCGGCGCTGACGCCGAGGACGAAGGCGGTCGTCGCCGTCCACCTGTTCGGCAACATCGCCCCGGTCGAGGAGATCGAGGCGCTCGGGGTGCCCGTCCTCGAGGACGCCGCCCAGGCGGCCGGCTCGCGCCGCGCCGACGGGCGCCGGCCCGGCAGCCTCGGGACCGCCGCGACGTTCAGCTTCTTCCCGTCGAAGAACCTCGGCGGCTTCGGGGACGGCGGCGCCGTCACCACCGGCGACGCGGAGATCGCCGAGCGCGTGCGGATGCTGCGCTTCCACGGCACGCGCGACCGCGTGACGTACGAGGAGATCGGCCGCAACTCGCGCCTGGACGAGCTGCAGGCGGCGATCCTGCGCGTGCAGCTCCCCCACCTCGACGGGTGGGCCGACGCGCGCCGCGCGGCCGGCGCCGCGTACGCCGACGCGGGGCTCGGCGAGCACGTCGAGCTGCCCGTGCCGACCGCGGGCGCCGAGCCGGCCTGGCACCTGTACGTCGCGCGCCACCGCGACGCCGACGCGATCATCGCCGGGCTGACCGAGCGCGGCATCGGCGCCCGCGCCTACTACCGCGCGCCCGCGCACCGCCAGCCGGCGCTCGCCGGCCATCCGCCGCGGGTCGGCCTCCCCGCCACCGACGAGCTCGCCGCCACGCACTTCGCGCTGCCGATGAGCGCCGTCCTCACGCGCGAGCAGGCCGGCGAGGTCACCGCCGCGGTCGCCGCCACGCTCGAGAGCATCGCCGCATGACCCCGCTTCGTGGAGCCGTCGTCGGCCTCGGGATGATGGGCCGCCACCACGCGCGCCTGCTGCAGACGATGTCCGAGGTCGAGTTCGTCGGCGCCGTCGACACCGCCGGCGACCGGTTCGACGTCGTCCGCCCGCCGGCGCAGGTGCACGCGACGATCGAGGAGCTGCTCGAGGCCGGAGCGCCCGACTTCGCGGTCATCGCGGTCCCGACCGACGACCACCTCGACGCGGTCCGCCGCCTGACCGCCGCGGGGGTCAGCGTGCTCGTCGAGAAGCCGCTCGCCGGCAGCTCGGAGGAGGCGCAGGAGATCATCGACCTCGTCGAGCGCCACGGGGTGCGCGGCGCGGTCGGCCACGTCGAGCGCTGCAACCCGGCGCTCATCGAGCTGCGCCGCCGCGCGCTCGACGGGCAGGTCGGCGAGCTCTTCCTCATCGCGACCGAGCGGATCGGCCCGTTCCCCGAGCGCATCCGCGACGTCGGCGTCGTGAAGGACCTCGCGACGCACGACCTCGACCTCGTGCGCTGGCTCGGCGCCAGCCCGGTCCGGCTCGTCGCCGCGCAGACGATGCACCGGATGGGGCGCGAGCACGAGGACGTCATGCTCGCCACCGGCCGGCTGGAGAGCGGCATCGCGTTCAACTGCCAGGTCGACTGGCTCAGCCCGACGAAGGTGCGCCGCACGCGCGTGCTCGGCGACCGGGGGATGCTCGTCGCCGACACCCTCAGCGCCGACCTGACGTTCTACGAGAACGGCCACGTGCGCTCCGAGTGGGGCGCGGCGCAGGCGTTCCGGGGCGTGTCGGAGGGCGACAGCGTCCGCTACGCGCTGTCGCGCCGCGAGCCGCTGCGCGTCGAGCTCGAGCGCTTCTGCGCGTACGTCGCCGGCGAGGACGCCGACATCGTGACGCTCGCCGAGGGGCTGGCGACCGTGCGGATCGCCGAGGCGGTCCTGCGCTCGGCCGACAGCGGCGAGACCGCGACGGTGGGCACATGAGGGCGGTCGTCGTCGCCCTCGGCAAGATCGGCCTGCCGCTCGCCGCCCAGATCGCAAGCCGGGGCCACGAGGTCATCGGCTGCGACGCCGACCGGCGCGTCGTCGATGCGGTGAACGCCGCCGAGCCGCCGTTCCCCGGGGAGGCGGGCCTCGACGAGGCGCTCCAGGAGACCGTCGGCGCCGGCCGGCTGCGGGCGCAGACCGACACGGCCGCGGCGGTCGCCGAGGGCGCCGACCTCGTGCTCGCCGTGCCGCCGCTGTACGTCGACGATCGCGCCCGGCCCGACTTCTCGATCGTCGACGCGGTCGTCGCCGACATCGGCCGCGGGCTGCGGCCGGGCACGGTGGTGAGCATCGAGACGACGCTGCCGGTCGGGACGACCCGCGGGCGGATCGCGCCGGCGCTGGCCGCGCAGTCGGGCCTGGAGTCCGAGCGCGACTTCCACACCGTCCACTCGCCCGAGCGCGTGTTCAGCGGCCGCGTCTTCCGCGACCTCGAGACCTATCCGAAGCTCGTCGGCGGGCTCACCGAGGCGGGCGAGGAGCGCGCGGCCGCGCTCTACCGCCAGTTCCTCGACGCCGAGGTGTGGGGCATGGGCTCGGCCGAGGCGGCCGAGATGGCCAAGCTCGTCGAGACGACGTACCGCGACGTGAACATCGCGCTCGCCAACGAGTTCGCCCGTGCCGCCGACGCGCGAGGGCTCGACATCAAGCAGATCATCGCCGCCGCCAACAGCCAGCCGTTCAGCCATGTCCACCGGCCCGGCATCGCGGTCGGCGGCCACTGCATCCCGGTCTACCCGCGCTTCTACCTCGCCGGCGACCCGGCCGCGCGGCTGCCGGCGGTGGCGCGCGAGATCAACGAGGCGATGCCCTCGTACGCGATCGACAAGCTCGGCGACGTGCGCGGGCAGCGGGTGCTCGTCCTCGGCGTCGCCTACCGCGGCGGCGTGAAGGAGACCGGGTTCAGCGGCGCGGTCGCGCTGCGTGACGAGCTGGCCGCGCGGGGCGCGACCGCACAGTTCTCCGACCCGCTCTACGACGACGACGAGTTGCGGGCCGAGGGCTTCGAGCCGTGGGACGGCAGCCCGGTCGACGCGGCGATCGTCCAGGCCGACCACGCCCAGTACCGCACGTACGGGCCGGACGACCTCGGCGGCGCCCGGCGCGTCGTCGACGGGCGCGACGTCCTGGACGCCGAGCGCTTCGCGGGCAGCGGCGTCCAGATCCTGCGCATCGGCCGTCCCTGACCGGCGGTCACCGGGCCGGACTTGAGGGTTCTGCCCGGAACTGGACGATTGATCGATGGCGTAACTCCGCCCGCGTTGCTCCAATCAGCGGCCGAACCAATTCGTGGGGATGCCGGGCCGACGGATCGGCCTGCGAGACCGTCTCCCGAAAGGAGCTTGCATGAGGAGAACCATCCTCGCCTGCGTCGTCGTCGCCCTGGTGGCGGGGGCGACCACCGCGACTGCCCAGTCGCTGATCACCAGCAAGGACATCAAGGACGGCACGATCCGCAACCGGGACGTCGCCAAGAACCAGGTGTCCCTGAACCGCCTGTCGCCGGGGCTGCAGCGGCTCATCCGCCGCGCGACCTCGACGCAGCAGACCGCGCTGTCGCAGAGCGCTCCTGCCGGCGCGCCGGGCGCGCCCGGCGCCCAGGGTCCGCGTGGCGAGCGCGGCGAGCGCGGCCCGCAGGGCCCGCGCGGCGCGAACGGCGCCGACGGCATGACCCCGACCGCAGGCAACTGGGGCGTCCTCTACCGCAACACGATCGGCAACGCGTCGGCCGAGCTCCGCAGCGGCCCGACGTCGGCGTGGCCCGGCCACGAGTCCGGGAACACCCCGTACGGGAAGGGCAGCCTCGGTCTGCTCGTCGGCAGCGGCGACGACAAGATCGCCTTCGGCAACGAGGTCGACTTCGTCGGCGACTCGGTCCTCGACATCGAGGAGCTGGGCTTCCACGTGTTCACGACCGGCGAGAACAACGGCCGCGGCGCGAACAACATGCCGACGATCACGTTCGAGATCGACCCGAACGTCACCGGCAAGGCCACCGACTACTCGTCGCTCGTCTTCGCGCCGAACGCCTCCGCGGTGAACAAGTGGAGCGGCTACATCGACGCGACCGACGACAGCGCGGGCCTGTGGGGCCTCAGCAGCGGCGCGTTCGCCGGGGAGAAGTGCTACCTGAGCGGCTCTCGCTGCACCTGGAGCGAGCTCATGGAGCTGCTCGACGACGGCGACGGCAGTGATCCGGTCATCGGCACGGTGCAGATCACCAAGGGCCGCGACCACGCCTGGCAGGGCGCCGTCGACGGCTTCCGCTACAACGACACCGTGTTCGACTTCGAGGAGCACGGCGTCTTCGAGCGCGCGGCGGACTGACGCCACCGCGCACCGAGCACCTGGCCTGACCGAGCGCCGCCCTCCGGGGCGGCGCTCGCCGTTCTAAGGCTTGTTCGTGCCCTCGCGCCCGTAGGAGTCCGACAGCCGGACGACGTCGTCGAGGTGCGGCGTCGACACCTCCAGCACGTCCGCGTCCTCGATCGCCTCGATCGTGTGGACCTCGCCGGGGAGGTTGCGCCACTGCGAGCCGGGCTCGACGAGCGTCTCGGTGAGGTCGTCGGCCGACGTGCCCTTCAGCAGGGTCAGGCGGCCGCTGAGCACGTAGCTCGTCTCGTCCTTGCGCTCGTGGTACTGGACGGACAGCCGCTGCCCGGCCTTCACGTGCAGGATCTTGCCGACGTAGTCGTCGGTCCACGCCCACCAGATCTCGTGCCCCCAGGGCTTGTCGATCCGGACAGGCAGGTCGTCGGGACTGATGTCCATCGGCCCCCGACTCTAATGGCGTCGCTAGATTGGCCGCCATGCCCACGTCCCTCGTCACCGGGGGCGCAGGCTTCCTCGGGTCGCATCTGTGCGATGCACTGCTCGAACGGGGCCATCGCGTCATCTGCGTCGACAACCTCGAGACCGGCACGCTCGCCAACATCGAGCACATCCGCCGGCCGGAGTTCGTCCACCTCAACGTGGACATCATCGAGCCGTACTTCGTGGACGAGCCGATCGACTTCGTCTACCACCTCGCCTCGCCGGCGTCGCCGATCGACTACCTGCGCATCCCGCTCCACACGCTGAAGGTCGGCTCGTACGGGACGCACCACACGCTCGGCCTGGCCAAGAAGCACCGCGCGCGGTTCCTCCTCGCCTCCACGTCCGAGGTCTACGGGGATCCCGAGATCCACCCGCAGCCCGAGACGTACTGGGGCAACGTCAACCCGATCGGTCCGCGCGGCGTCTACGACGAGGCCAAGCGGTACGCCGAGGCGCTGACGATGGCCTACCACCGGGCCCAGGGCGTCGACACCGCGATCATCCGGATCTTCAACACCTACGGCCCGCGGATGCGCCCGCACGACGGCCGCGCGATCCCGACGTTCCTGCGTCAGGCGATCACGAACCAGAACATCACGGTGTTCGGCGAGGGCAAGCAGACGCGGTCGTTCTGCTACGTCGACGACCTCATCGAGGGCATGATCCGGCTCGCCGAGTCCGGCTACCACCTGCCGATGAACATCGGCAACCCCGACGAGTTCACGCTCCTCGAGCTCGCCCAGACCGTCATCGAGGTCACCGGCTCGAAGTCGGAGATCGTCTTCGAGGCGCTCCCCACGGACGACCCGCAGGTCCGCCAGCCCGACATCACCCTGGCCAAGCAGCTCCTGGACTGGGAGCCCAAGGTGTCGCTGCGCGAGGGCCTGCAGAAGACGATCGAGCAGGCGGGCGCGGAAGCGCTGGCAGGCATCACCGTCTAGGGCTGGCTCGATCCGCCCGGCCGTTGCGCGTCCCGGACGGCCGCCGGCTGGAGGTGGGAGACGGGCTCGCGGTGAGCTCCCCCCAGCCGGCACGAGTGCCGCGCGCCATCAGCGGATCTTTGGCGTTCGTGGTGCGCGGGGCGACCCATGAGCGCCAAAGATCCGGGGCCCACGCACCCACCGGGATCTCTGGCATTCGTGGTGCGTCGAGCGACCCATCCGTGCCACAGATCCTGCCCGGGCACGAGCCAGCAACGAGGCACCACCGGACGCAGATCACTCCGTCACGGCCGGGGCGAGGCGCCTGCCCGCCCGGCGCGGCTTGAGTCTCCGCCAGGACAACTGGACGGATCTCCGATGGCGCAGGCTCAACAGTGCTGGTTTGGTTGAGCGGCCTGCGCATACGGCAGGCGTCGACGGCCAGGGGAGGCCGCCGACTCTCCTGACCCGACGGAAGGAGTCCTGCTTCATGAGGAAGACGATCGTCGCCTGCGCGCTGACGGCGCTGGCCGTCGGCGGCGGCTCGGCGACAGCCGCCTCGCTCATCACGAGCAGCCAGATCAAGGACGGCACGATCCGCAACCGCGACGTCGCCAAGAACCAGATCTCGCTCAACCGTCTCTCGCCGGGCGTCCAGCGACTGATCCGCCGCGGCTCGTCGGTGCAGCAGACCGCGCTGTCGCAGAGCGCTCCGGCCGGGCCGGCCGGGCCGGCCGGTGCTCCCGGTGCTCCCGGCGCCCAGGGCCAGCGCGGTGAGCGCGGGGCGCGCGGCGAGAAGGGCGAGCAGGGCCTGCGCGGCCTGAACGCCGACGGCAGCGTCACCCAGGTCGTCAACAGCATCGACGCCCCCTGGGATGCCGGCGACACGCGCTACGACGCCTCGATCGCGTTCGAGCCCGACGGCGTGCGCCTCAAGACGCCCGCTGGCCAGGACAAGGTGCAGCTGTTCACGACCGCGTTCGCGGGCCGCAAGCTCGAGGATCTCCGCACGCTGAGCTACCGGACGTTCCGCCACGCGCCGGCGACCGGCCCGGCGCTGCCCGGCCTGAACATCCGCGTCGACGTGACCGGCGACGGCGTCGCGGACACGTACCTCGTCTACGAGCCGTACCACACCGGTCACACGGTCGAGACCGGCAAGGCCCAGACGTGGGACGCGCTCGGCGACGGCAGCGAGAAGTGGTGGGTCAGCCATCCCGCCACGATCGGCAACAAGTGCGGCCAGGCGAGCCCGTGCACCTGGACCGACCTGCTTGCCGAGCTGAAGGCCGCGCATCCGGACGGCGCGCCGACCATCGCCGAGGGCCCCGAGGGCGAGACCACCCCGCACGGCCCGGTGAAGGGCGGCTCGCTCGGCATCAACCTCGGCAGCGGCAACCCGGACGTCGAGGCGACGGTCCACTGGCTGACCGTCGAGATCGGCGGCATCCACGAGCGCTACGAGTTCGGCACGGAGTAGCCGCCCGTCCCAGCCCACCGCGTCCGTTCACGAAGGCCGCCCTCCGGGGCGGCCTTCGCCGTTCCCGGAGCGGCGCGGTCAGGCGGCGCTGAACCGCTCGATCTGCGCCAGCGACACCGCCCGCAGGTCGTCGCCGCGCCGCTGCGCCCGCGCCCACTCGACGATCGCCTGCAGCGCGTCGTCCAGGTCCCAGCGCGGCGCCCACCCCAGCCGCTCGCGCGCCCGCGTCGAGTCGAGGCGGAGCGTCGCGGTCTCCGGCGGGTGCTCGCCGGGCTGGGTGGTGACCTCGAGCGGCTCGCCCCACAGCTCGCCGATCCGGTCGACGAGCGCGCGGACCGGCAGCTCGTCGCCCGGGTCGGGGCCGAAGTTCCAGGCGGCCGCGTACGTGCCGGGGTCGAGCGCGACGCGCTCGGCGAGCAGCAGGTAGCCCGACAGCGGGTTGAGCACGTGCTGCCAGGGGCGCACCGCGCCCGGGTTGCGCAGCTCGACCGGCCTGCCCGCCAGCGCCGCCGCGACGACGTCCGGCACGAGCCGGTCCGCGCCCCAGTCGCCCCCGCCGATGACGTTGCCCGCGCGGCCGGTCGCGAGCGGCAGCCCGAACGACGCGCGATACGACGCGGCGACGTGCTCCTGCGCGGCCTTCGAGCTCGAGTACGGGTCGTCGCCCCCGAGCGGGTCGTCCTCGGGATGGGGCTCGGGCCCGGGCGCGTAGCACTTGTCCGAGGTGACGACGACGACGCTCTGTACCGCCCCGTCGCCGAGCGCGCGGAGCGCGTCGAGCACGTGCGCGGTCCCGAGCACGTTCACCGCGAAGGTCTCGGCCGGCGCCGCGAACGACCGGCGCACGAGCGGCTGCGCGGCGAGGTGCAGCACGACCTCCGGCGCCGCCTCGCGGACCGCCGCGGCGACCGCGTCCGCGTCGCGCACGTCGACCCGGAACTCCTGCACGTCGCGTTGCACATGCGCCAACTCGTACAGCGACGGCCGCGTCGGCACGCCGTCCGACAGGCCCGAGACGCGGGCGCCGAGAGCGCCCAGCCACAGCGTCAACCACGCGCCCTTGAATCCGGTGTGACCGGTGACGAGGACCCGTTTCCCGCTCCAGAACGCCGGATCGGCATGTTTGCCCGCGGACACGCGCGGCTATCCTAGGGGCCAGCGCTCGACCGGTACCCCACGTGCGCTCGGATGACGAGGTCGCGCAAGGACGCGACTTTCCCGGTGTCGATCCGTTGACAGATGCCGGGAGGCCCGAACCGACAGGGCCGACCCGCACCACATGACGCAACCAGTGTTCGACATCGTCCGCAGCCCCGAGCCCGAGCCCGAGGTCGCGCCCCGCCCCGAGACCGCCGACGTGCTCGGCGTGCAGCTCGCCCTCACCGACTACGAGCGCACCATGGACTGGATGGACGCCGTCGTCCGTTCGCGCGAGAAGGCCTACCTCAGCGCCGCCGCCGTCCACCTCGTCATGGTCGCCCAGGAGGACGAGCCCACCCGCCGCGCCGCGCAGGACGCGACGCTCGTCGTGCCGGACGGCCAGCCGCTCGTGTGGGCGCTGCGGGCGCTCGGGCACAAGGCGTCGCGCGTCTACGGGCCGGACCTCATGGCCAAGTACTGCGAGCGCTCGGCGAAGACCGGCGTTCGCATGTACCTCTACGGCGGGCGCAGCCAGGGCGCGCTCGTCGAGCTCGCGCTCCGCCTGCGCCGTCGCTTCCCGGGCCTGCAGATCGTCGGCGGCTACTCGCCGCCGTTCCGCCCGCTCACCGACGACGAGCGCCAGTGGGTGATCGACGACATCAACGGCTCGGGCGCCGACGTCGTCTGGGTCGGGATCGGCCAGCCCAAGCAGGAGATCTGGATGCGCGAGATGCGCGACGTCCTCGAGCCGCCGATGCTCGTCGGCGTCGGCGCCGCGTTCGACTTCCACGCCGGGCTCGTCCCCCAGGCGCCGTCCTGGATGCAGAGCACCGGCCTGGAGTGGGTGTTCCGCCTGGCCCAGGAGCCGCGCCGGCTGTGGCGGCGGTACGTCCGCTACAACCCGCGCTTCGTCGCCGGCTTCGCGCGCCAGTACCTGCGCACACGGCTCGCTCGCTAGCCTCGGGGGATGCAGCACGACGTCTCGGTCATCGGCCTCGGAAGGGTGGGGCTGCCGCTCGCCCTCTCCTTCGCCGACCGGGGGCTGAGCGTCATCGGCATCGACGTCGACGAGGACCGCCTCGCCGCCGTCCGCGAGGGCCGCATGCCGTTCCAGGAGAACGGCGGCCAGGAGGTCATGGACCGCGTCCACGCGTCCGGCCGGCTGTCGGTGAGCTCGCGCGTGCCCGACGCGGCGCAGGCCAGGCACATCGTCATCACGATCGGGACGCCGTCGTTCTCGCACATCGAGATCGACATGCGCGACATCCGCAGCGCGCTCGACGACCTGCTCCCCGTGCTCGAGCCCGGCCACTCGCTCGTGCTGCGCTCGACGATCGCGCCGAACACGACCGAGTTCGTCGCCGGCTACCTGGAGAAGAAGCGCGGGCTGCAGATCGGGACCGAGGTCTTCGTCTCGCACGCGCCCGAGCGGATCGCCGCCGGCCGGTTCTTCGAGGAGATCGACGCGCTGCCGCAGATCATCGGCGGGGTGGGCGAGCGCTCCGGCGAGGTGTGCGCCGAGCTGTTCGAGGTCTTCGACGCCGAGGTCGTCCAGACCACGCCGGTCCAGGCCGAGCTCGCGAAGATCTGGACGAACATCCTGCGCTACGCCACGTTCGCGCTCCCGAACCTGCTCATGATGGACTGCGAGCAGTACGACGCGAACGTCTTCGAGGTCATCGACCTCATCAACGAGAACTATCCGCGCGGCGGCATGAAGATGCCGGGGCTCACCGCCGGCACCTGCCTGCGCAAGGACTTCACGTTCAGCGAGGAGCGCTCGTCGGCGCCCGGCATGCTGCTCGCCGTCTCGCGCGTGAACGAGAGCGTCCCGCGGTTCCTCGTCGAGGGGATCAAGCGCCGCAAGGGCGCGCTCAGCGGCCGGAAGATCGCGGTCCTCGGCCTCGCGTTCAAGGCCGACACCGACGACGAGCGCGACTCGCTCGCCCACAAGCTCATCCGCCTGCTCGAGCGCGAGCTCGCCGACGTCGCCGTCCACGACCCGATCGTGCCGACGCCGACGCAGTCGTTCGAGGAGGCCGTCCGCGACGCCGACGCCGTCGTCGTCGCCGCGAACCACAGCGTGTTCTGCGGCCCCGAGCGCCTGCGCGAGATCTGCGCGCTGGCCGGCGACGACGCGCTCATCGTCGACCCGTGGGACTGCTTCGGCATCGCCCAGGTCTTCGCCTACACGTCCGAGGCGGCGCTGCTGGCGGGCGACGAGGCGGCCGGCGACGTCGTCGCGCCGTAGCGCCCCCGGCCCCTGAGCGGCCGGGAGCCCGCAGCCCCCGCATGCGACAGACTGTCGGCCGATGAATCGAGTTCTCGTCACAGGCGGCGCCGGCACGATCGGCACCGCGGTCGTCCGGCGGCTCGTCGCCGACCCGTCCTGGGAGGTCCGCGTCAGCGACCAGCGCCCGGCGCCCCAGTGGATGCGCGAGAGCTGCGAGATCCACACCGGTGACCTGCGCGACCTCGACCAGGCCCGCGCCGCCACGCAGGGATGCAGCCACGTCATCCACCTCGCCGCGATCGTCGGCGGCATCGCGAACTTCCACAAGCTCCCCCACACGCTCACCGAGGTCAACAACGCGCTCTACAACGCGGTCGTCCGCGCGGCGCTGGACCACGACGTCGAGCGCTTCGTCTACGTGTCGAGCTCGATGGTCTTCGAGCGGGCCGAGAAGTTCCCCACGCCCGAGGACTACATCTGGGACACGCCGATCCCGAAGAGCGCGTACGGGTTCTCCAAGCTCACCGGCGAGATCTACTGCCGCGCCGCGCACGACGAGCACGGCCTGCCGTACACGATCTGCCGCCCGTTCAACGCGTACGGGCCGGGCGAGGTGCCCGAGGACGAGCCGGGCATCGCCCACATGGTCCCCGACGTCATCCGCAAGGTGCTGTCCGGGCAGCGGCCGCTGCAGATCTTCGGGGACGGCACGCAGACGCGGACGATCACCCACGTCGACGACATCGCCGACGGGATCGTCACCGCCATGGCCTCGCCCGCGGGGCTCAACGAGGACTTCAACATCTCCGCGCGCGAGGAGATGACGGTCGCCGAGATCGCCCGGATCATCTGGGAGGCGTGCGGCGAGGACCCCGAGGCGTTCGAGCTCGAGCACCTGCCCTCGTTCGAGGTCGACGTCGTGCGCCGCTGGCCCGACGTCAGCAAGGCCGAGCGCCTGCTGGGATGGCGCGCGCGGATCGACGTGCGCGACGGGATCGCGCAGACCGTCGAGTGGCTGCGGGAGCTCAGCGCGGCGCAGCGCTGAGCGCGCCCACTAGTCTCCCGCGGCATGCGCGCCCTCGTCACCGGCGGAGCCGGGTTCATCGGTTCCAACCTCGTCGACGCCCTCCTCGATCGCGGCGACGAGGTGGTGGTGCTCGACGACCTCTCCAGCGGCAAGGAGTCCAACCTCGAAGACGCCCGCCGCCGCGGGGCGGTGCTCCACGTCGCCGACATCCGCGACGCGGACGCCACCCGCGCGATCATCACCGAGGCGCGGCCCGAGGTCGTGTTCCACCTCGCCGCCCAGATCGACGTCCGCGTGTCGGTCGACCGGCCCGGCTACGACGCGCGCACGAACGTCGAGGGCACGATCAACGTGCTCGAGGGGGCGCGGCAGGCGGGCACGCGCCGGTTCGTGTTCGCCTCGACCGGCGGCGCGATCTACGGCGAGACCGACGTCGTGCCGACGCCCGAGGACCACGCGCCGCGGCCGATGGCGGGCTACGGCACGTCGAAGCTCTGCGCCGAGCAGTACCTGGGCCTGTACGAGCGCCTGCACGGGCTGCCGACGGTCGCGCTGCGCTTCGGCAACGTCTACGGGCCGCGCCAGGACCCGCACGGCGAGGCCGGCGTGATCGCGATCTTCTGCGGCCGCTACCTCGAGGGCCTGCAGCCGATCGTCTTCGGCGACGGGCGCCAGACGCGCGACTACATCTACGTCGGCGACCTCGTCGGCGCGATCGTCGCCGCCGGCGACGCCGACGCGACCGGCGCGGTGAACATCGGCACGGAGGAGGAGACGACCGTGCTCGAGCTCATCGACGCCGTGCGCGAGGCCGGCGGGGGCGACAACCCGTTCGAGCCGGAGTTCAGGCCGGCGCGCCTCGGCGAGGTCGAGCGCAGCTGCCTGGCCGTCGGCCGCGCCCGCGACGTGCTGGGCTGGCAGGCGACGACCGACGTGCGGACGGGGATCGCCAAGACGCTCGCGGCGGTGCGCGCGACGGCGTGAGCGCCCCGCGCTCGCTGATCACGGGGCTGACCGGCCAGGACGGCTCGTACCTGGCCGAGCTGCTGCTCGCGGCGGGGCACGACGTCGTCGGGATGGTCCGGCCGCCCGCCGAGCGCGACCTGGGACCGTACGTCGAGCCGCTGCGCGGCGACGTCGAGATCGTCGCGGCCGACGTGGGCGACCGCGAGGCGCTCGAGCGCGCGGTCCGCGCCGCGCGCCCGGACCGCGTCTACCACCTCGCCGCGCCGTCGTTCGTGCCCCGCTCGTGGGAGGACCCGGCGGGGACGCTGCGCGAGATCGCGGTGGCGGCGTCGGCGCTGCTCGCGCTGGCCGAGGAGCTCGGCTTCCGGCTGCTGACCGTCGCGTCGCCGGAGATCTTCGGCGACGCCGGCGAGGCGCCGCAGACCGAGCGCAGCCCGCGGCGCCCGCGCTCGCCCTACGGGGTGGCGAAGCTCGCGGCGCACGAGCTCGTCCGCGTCCTGCGCGACGGCCGCGGCGTCCACGCCTGCTCGGTCATCACCTACAACCACGAGTCGCCGCGCCGTCCGGAGCGCTTCGTCACCCGGAAGATCACGCGGACGGCGGCGGCGATCCGGCTCGGGCTCGAGGACCGCCTGGCGCTCGGCGACCTGCAGGCCCGCCGCGACTGGTCGCACGCGCGCGACGTCGTGCGGGGCATGGCGCTCGCGCTCGACCGCGACGAGCCCGACGACTACGTCCTGGCCAGCGGCGTCGCCCGGACCGTCGGCGAGTTCGTCGAGGCCGCGTTCGCCGCGGCGGGGCTCGGGGACCCGGCCGAGTACGTCGTGGTCGACGAGCGCTTCGTCCGCCCGCCCGAGCCGACGCCGCTCGTCGGCGACGCCTCGCACGCCCGGCGGACGCTGGGCTGGGAGCCCGAGATCCCGTTCGAGGAGCTCGTCCGCGAGATGGTCGACGCCGACCTGGCCCGCCTCGGCGGCGGACGCGGCGGGGACACATAACCCGGGCGCCGACCGGCGATCCGTCCAGGACGGCGCGCAGAGGTCGAGCCGACACCGGCGACGGCCCGATGCGTGCGGCGTGCAGCACCTGCACCACCGCACCGTCCCGCTCACCCTCGCCGTCGCGGCCGCCGTCGCGCTGGCGATCGGCCTGGCCGCCGCGTTCACCGCGCCGCGGTCGGCCGCGTCCGACGCGGACCGCACTCCCGGAGAGGCGTCGTCGGTGCGCGAGGCGGGTGCGGTGGCGCGTGCCGCGTCCGCCGGCTCGGCGGCCGGCCGCTTCCCGATCGGCGGCCCGGACTGGCAGCGGGCGCTGGGGATCGCCGTCGCGTACTGGGGCGGCACGATGCCGTGCGGCGGCGAGGTCCAGTTCGCGTGGACGACGCTCGAGCCGCTGACGAACGCCCGCGCCACGTGGCACAACCCGACGCACCCCTGGAACAACCCGGCCGAGAACTTCGAGTGCCGCGTGGACTTCAACGCGTCGACCGCCTACGACTTCCCGCAGCTCTGCACGGTCATGACGCACGAGCTCGGCCACCTGCACGGCCACCCGCACGCGGCCACCCCCGGCCAGCTCATGTCGCCGATCTACAGCGACCCGCTCCCCGAGTGCGTCGACCCGCAGAGCGCGCCCTCGGCGCCGCAGCCGGTCGCGGTAGGCCGGGCCGCCGGCTCCGCGCATCGCGGCGACGAGACCGCCTCGAAGCGCACCGCCGAGCGCCGCGCCCGCCGCGCGAAGGCGCGCCGCAGCAAGGCGCGCCGCGGCACGACGCGCCAGGCCAAGCGCTGCTTCGTCCGGCTGAAGGCCGGCCGCCGCGTCCGGATGTGCATCACGCCCAAGAGCACGAAGCGGTGCTTCACCCGCATGCGCGCCGGCCGCCGCGTCCGGCTGTGCGTCAAGCGCACCACCGGCCGCCGCAAGGGCGAGCGGCTGTCGGTCCGCGCGGGACATGAGCGCTCCTGAACGTCCGTCCAGGACCGCTCCCCCACGGGTGTCCAACCCTCGCGGGTGATGCGCCGCGGGCGCCGACGCGAGGGGTGTGCAGCCCCGTCGACCGTTCCCCGTCCTTCTCGCGCTCGCCCTCGCCGCGATCGCCCTCCTGACCACCGTCCCCGCCTCCGCCACCGCGAAGGTCACCGCCCGCGCCGCCCAGTCGGACCTCGACGTCCCGGGCGACAGGCTCTTCCCCGTCGGCAGCCCCGCGATGGAGGCCGCCAAGGCGACCGCCGTCGCCTACTGGGGCGCCGTGCCCTGCGGCGGGCAGTACACGATCGCCTGGACCCCGCTCGACCCGGGCACGAACGCGACCGCCTCGTGGCGCAACCCGGTCGACCCGTGGAACAACTCGGCCCAGAACTTCGACTGCCGCATCGACCTCAACCCGTACGCGGGCTACGACTACGCGAAGCTCTGCACCGTCATGACGCACGAGGTCGGGCACCTGCTCGGCCAGCCGCACGCCGCCGAGCCGGGCCGGCTCATGTCGGCGTACTACTCCTCGGCGCTCACGCAGTGCGAGACGCCGCAGGCGCCCGCCACCGGCGACAGCGCCGGCATCGACATCGACGTCGCGCCCGCCTCCGGCAAGCAGCAGCTGCGCAAGAAGGCGCGCACGAAGAAGGTCAGGCGGTGCGTCGTCCGGCGCCGCAGCGGCAAGCGCGTGCGGGTCTGCTACATGGTCACCACGCGCAAGGCGACGAAGGCCAAGAAGGCCGCCAAGGCCAAGGCCGCGGCCTGGACCGCCGAGCGCGGCGCCGCCGTCCTCTACCGCGCCTCGTAGACCGCCGCGAGCCGCGGCGCGACGACGTCCGGCGACGCGACGGCCCGCACCCGCTCGAGCCCGCGCGCCGCCGTCCCCGCGTCCCCGCGGACCCGCGTGATCACGTCGGCGAGCGCGGCCGCGTCGCCCGGGGGCGCGAGCTGGGCCTCGGGCAGCAGCTCGGTGAGCGCGCCGATCCGCGTCGCCGCGACCGGCAGCCCGGCCGCCATCGCCTCGGCGGCCGCCAGGCCGAACGTCTCCACCGAGCGCGACGGCACGACCGCGACGCTCGCCTGCGCGCGCAGCTCGGCCAGCCGCGCCGCGTCGACGCGGCCGGTGAACGTCACGTCGGTCCCTGCAGCGCGGCGTCGCAGCGCGGCCTCGAGCGGCCCGTCGCCGGCGACGACGAGCGGGATCCCCGCGAGGCGGCACGCGTCGATCGCGATGTCGACGCCCTTCTCCGGCGCGAGGCGCGAGGCGACGAGCGCCGGCCCGTCCGGCGCGCACCGCGGGGCGGGCGCGATGTCGCGGACGACGTGCGGGACGACGACGACCCGCCGGTCGCCGAGCGGCGCGCCGAGCTCGCGCAGCCGGCGGCGCGCCGTCTCGCTCGGGACGACGACGACGTCGGCCGCCTCGACCATCCGCCGCTGCCACAGCGCGAGCGCGGCGCCGTAGACCAGCGCCTCGGGCCCCGTGCCGCGGCAGTTCAGCCGCACGCCGGGGAGCGTGTTGCGGCCGTGGCAGCGCGTGCAGTCGGCCCCGCGGGTGAAGCAGGTCCCGACCGCGCAGACGAGCCGGTAATTGTGCAGGTGCAGGACCGTCCGCGCCCCGGCCTCGCGGGCGGCGGCCAGCGCGCGCCAGCCGAACCCGGGCAGGAGGTTGTGCGCATGGACGACCCGCGCCCCGGTGCGCCGCACCGCCTCGGCGACCTCGCCGGCGTCCAGGCCGCCGCGCAGCAGCCCCGCCGCCGCACGAGCGCGCCCGAGCGCCGCCGAGTCGCGCGCGAGCACGTCGAGCGGCAGGCCGAGCCGCTCGCGGACGAGCCAGGCGAGGTCCTCGACGGCGCGTTCCTCGCCGCCCGTCGTCCGGTACCGGTTGTGGAGGAAGAGCACCACGGCAGCCAGGAAGGTCGCAGGTTGTCCGGCGGCGGGCCGTGCCGTCCGTCACCCGGCCCGTGGAGGCCGCCGGTCGCGCCGGCCCCGTCCCGCCCGGCGCGCCTCGCATCCGGCGGTGGGCCGGCCGGCGCATATCCTCGCGCCCCGTGGTCGCCTCCGTCGTCGTCCCGACCCGCAACCGCGCCGCGTACCTCGACGTGGCGCTGCGGTCGCTCCTGCCGCAGGTCGCAGCGCAGGACGCCGAGCTGCTCGTGGTCGACGACGGCTCGGACGACGACACCGGCGCGGTCGCCGCGCGCCTCGGCGTCCGGGTCGTGCGCCATCCGGCGCCGCGCGGGCTCAACGCGGCGCGCAACACCGGGATCGAGGCGACGAGCGGGGAGCTGATCTGCTTCGTCGACGACGACGTCGAGGTGCGGCCCGGATGGCTCGCCGCGCTCGTCGACGGTGCACGCCGGCATCCGGAGGCGGGGTGCCTGACCGGGCCGATCCACGCCCGGTTCGACGGCTACCGGCCGCGGCTGTGCGGGCGCGAGGGGCCGCCGGTCACCTGGCTCGACCTCGGCCCTGAGGACCGCGTCGCGCCGCACGCGTGGGGCGCGAACATGGCGGTCCGGCGGTCGGCGATCGAGCAGGTCGGGCCGTTCGACGCGTCGCTCGGCCTGTACGGCGACGAGCAGGAGTGGCAGGCGCGCCTGCACGCGGCCGGCGGGCACATCGTCTACGTCGCCGCGGCGGCGCTCGACCACCGGCGCGCCGGCCCGGACGCCCGCGTCGGGGCGCTCGCCCGGGCCGCCCGCGCGCGCGGCCGCGCCGCGCGCCGCGAGGACGTGGCCAAGGGCACGGCGCCGCCGCTCACCCGCGAGCTGCGCGTCCTCGCCGGCACGCTCCTGCACGGCCCGCGCTTCCGCTGCGCGAACGGGCCGATCATGTCCGCCCACCAGATCGGGCGGATCGAGGAGGCGCTGCGGCCCTCGCCGGCGCCGGGCGCCGAGGACTTCCTCTCCGGGCGCAGCGGCACGGTCGCCGGCCGGCGCCGGCACGTCCGCGCCGCGCTCGACGCGATCCTGGACGCCGGCTGGCGGCGCGGCCCGCGCCGCGGCGAGCGCCGGCGCGTGCTGGTCCTCGGGATCGAGCGGCCCGGCAGCCTCATGCCCGCGATCCGCGCCGAGCTCGAGCGCTCCCACCACGACGTCGAGATCGTCACCGGGCCGCCCGGCGACCGCGGCAAGTTCGAGAACCTCAACGCGCTCCTCGCCGGCCGCGACCTGTCGGACGTCGACTGGCTGCTCGTCGTCGACGACGACGTCGAGCTGCCGCGCGGGTTCCTCGACCGCTTCCTCGCGCTGGCCGAGCGGTACGGGCTCGTGCTCGCCCAGCCCGCGCACCGGCTGACGAGCCACGCCGCATGGCCGGTCACGCGCCGGCGCCCGGCGAGCCTCGTCCGCGAGACCGCGTTCGTCGAGATCGGCCCGGTGACCGCGTTCGCGCGGCGGGCGTTCGACGTGCTGCTCCCGTTCCCCGGCCTGCGCATGGGCTGGGGCCTGGACGTCCACTGGGCGGCCGTGGCGCGCGAGCACGGCTGGCCGATCGGGGTCGTGGACGCCACCCCGATCCTCCATACGGTCCCGGCGGCCGAGACCTACCCGCGCGCCGCCGCGGCCGAGGAGGCGCGCACGTTCCTCGCCGAGCGGCCGTACCTGCCGCGCGACGAGGCCGACCGGACGCTGCGGACGCACCGGTGAGGGCGCTCGTCGTCGCCGAGTTCTACCCGCGCGCCGAGGACCCGGTCCTCGGCGTCTGGGCCCACCGCCAGGCGCTCGCCACCCGCGACGCCGGCGCCGACGTGCACGTCGTCGTGCTCCACCGCCTCGTCCCGGCCAAGCGCGACGTGGCCGGCGGGCCGCGGCAGGCGGCGCGGTCGCTGGCGCGCAAGCTCGGCCAGCCGCGCCGGACCGAGCTCGACGGCCTCCCGGTGACCTACGCGCCGTTCGTCTCGCCGCCGCGCGGGATGGCGTACGGGTCGTGGGGCGCGTGGGCGACGCGGGCGCTGGGCCGCGCCGTGCGGCACGCCGGCCCGTTCGACGTCGTCCACGCCCACAACGCGGTGCCGGCCGGGGACGCGGTGCGGCGGCTCGGGCTGCCCGCGCCGCTCGTCGTCTCCGTCCACGGCGGCGACGTCTACCACACGGCCGAGCGGTCGCTGAACGTCGCGCGCACGTTCACCGCCGCGCGGCTCGTGCTCGCCAACAGCACGGGCATCGCCGAGCGCGCCCGCAGGCTCGGCGCCGCCGACGTGCGCGTCGTCCGGCTCGGCACCGACGTGCCCGGCCCGCCCGGCGGGCGGCGCGACGGCCCGCCGACGCTCGTCACCGTCGCGCACCTCATCGGCCGCAAGCGCCACGCCGACGTGCTGCGCGCGCTGACCGAGCTGCCGGGCGTCCGCTACGAGATCGTCGGCGACGGGCCCGAGCGCGGGCGGCTCGAGGCGCTCGCCCGCGAGCTGGGCGTCGCCGGCCGGGTCGTGTTCCACGGCCAGCTCCCGCACGAGGACGCGCTGCGGACCGCGCGCGCCGCGGACGTCTTCGTGCTGCCGTCGACCGACGAGGCGTTCGGCGTCGCCTACGTCGAGGCGATGGCGGCCGGGATGCCGGCGATCGGCCGCACCGGCGAGCCCGGGCCGGAGGAGATCGCGGCGCTCGGCGGCGGGATGCTCCGCACGACCGGCGACGACCTCCCGGCCGTGATCCGCCGGGCGCTGGACGAGCGCGAGGCGCTCGGCCGCGCCGCGCGCGAGACCGTGCTCGCCCACTTCACGTGGGAGCGCTGCGGGCGCGCGACGGTCGCCGCGTATGAGAGCGTGCTGGCCGCCCGATGAAGCCCGTCCTGCTCGTGACCAGCGACGTCCCGCCGGACCGCGTCGCGCCGTTCCGGGCGCTGGCGGCGCGCACGCCGCTCGTCGTCGCGCGGTTCGGCGGCGCGCGCCGGCACGCCGTCGCGGGCGTGGAGGACCCGGGCGTGCCGGTCCTCGACGTGCACGAGCGCGACGTCTTCGGCCTCGCCGCGTCCGGCCGCTTCCGCGCGGTCGTCGCGGGCACGGTCGGGCGCGTCGCGCTGCCCGCGGCCTACGCCGGCGCCCGCGCGCGCGGCGTGCCGTTCGTGCTGTGGTCGGCGCTGTGGTCCCAGCCGCACGTCATCAGCGCGCCGCTCATGCTCTGGCTCTACCGGCACGCAGACGCGATCGCCGCCTACGGCCCGCACGTGGCCGCCTACGCGCAGGCGCGCGGCGCGCGGCGGGTCCACGTCGCCCCGCAGGCCGTCGATCCCGCGTTCTGGGGCGTCCGGACCGCCGAGCGGCCCGAGACGCCGTTCGAGGCACTCTACGTCGGGCGGATCGAGGCCGAGAAGGGCGTCGACGTGCTGCTCGACGCCTGGCGGCGGGCGAGGATCCCCGGCGTCCTGACCCTCGTCGGCGCGCCCGCCCGCCCGAGCACGGACACGGTCCGGTTCACCGGCGCGGCGACCCCCGAGGGGGTGCGAGACTTCCTCGGGCGGGCGGGGGCCCTGGTCGTGCCCTCGATCGCCACGCGCACGTTCACCGAGCCCTGGGCCCTCGTCGTCAACGAAGCCATGCATCAAGAGCTTCCCGTGATCGCCACCGACGCCGTCGGCGCCGTCGCCGGCGGCCTCGTACGCCACGAGCGCAACGGGCTCGTCGTCCCGCAGCGCGACCCGGCCGCGCTCGCCCGGGCGCTGCGCCGCCTGGCCGCCGATCCCGGGCTGCGCGCCCGGCTCGGGGCCGCCGGCGCGCGCGACGTCGCCGCGTTCACCCCCGACGCCTGGGCCGCGGGCATGATCGCGGCGCTGGCCGCCGCCGGCGCGTGAGGCCCGGCCGCGCGATCCGGCCGCGCGGCGCCCGCGCGCCGCGCCTCGTCGCCCTCGCGGCGCTTGCGGCCCTCGCGGCGCTCGCCGCCGTCGCCTTGTCGCCCGCGGCCGCCGCGGCGTCCCCACGGCAGGAGGCGACGTTCCAGGACGACAACCTGCTCATCTACAGCGACACCGCGCGCGTGACGCGGACGCTCGACGAGCTCGCGCGGCTCGGCGTCGACCGGCTGCGCGTCACCGTGGCGTGGCGCGCGATCGCGCCCGCCAACGAGCAGGACGCCAAGCCCGCCGGGTTCGACGCCGCCGACCCCGCCGCCTACCCGCCCGGCGCGTGGACCCGGTGGGACCGCGTCGTCACGCTCGCCCGCGCCCGCGGCATGGACGTGAACCTCAACATCTCCACCCCCGCGCCCGACTGGGCGACCGGCAGCCCGGCGCGCGCGGACATCGACCCGACCTACGAGCCCGACCCGCGCGAGTTCGGCCTGTTCGTGCGCGCGGTCGCCACCCGCTACGACGGCGGGCACGGCCCGCCGCGGGTGACGTACTGGTCGATCCAGAACGAGCCGAACCAGCCCGGCTGGCTGACCCCGCAGTGGCTGCGCCCCGCCGAGGAGTGGATCGAGGCGTCGCCGCGCATCTACCGCGCGATGGTCGATCATGCGTACGCCGCGCTGCACGCCGCCGGCCACGCGGACAGCACGATCCTCATCGGCGAGACGGCGCCCAAGGGGGTGAGCCGCCAGGGCGAGACGCGCGCGATCAGCCCGATGCGCTTCATCCGCCGGCTCTACTGCCTGGACGACAACCTCCAGGTGCTGCAGGGCGCGGCCGCCGCCGCGCACGCCTGCCCGACGGCCGACCAGCTCACGCGCTTCCCGGCCGAGCATCCCGGCCTGTTCCGCGCCACCGGCTGGGCGCACCACCCGTACGAGCTGACGTTCCCGCCGACCCGTAGGCCCGACAACCCCGAGTCGGCGACGATCGCGAACCTCAAGGACCTCCAGGCGCTGCTGCGGCGCGTGCACCTGCGCTACAACCAGCCGCTCACCGGCGACGTGCCGCTCTACCTCACCGAGTTCGGCTACCAGACGCGGCCCGACGACCGGCTCGGCGTGACCCGCGCCCAGCAGGCCGCCTACCTCAACCACGCCGAGTACATCGCGTGGCGCAACCGCGACGTCCGGACGCTCGCCCAGTTCCTGCTGCGCGACGACGGTGAGCCCGTCGCGCGCACGTTCCAGTCCGGGCTGCGGACGCACGCCGGCCGCCGCAAGGCCGCGTGGAGCGCGTACCGGTTCCCGATCCACGTCGCGCGGCGCACGCTGCGGCGCGGCGACCGGCTGCGGGTCTGGGGGCTGCCGCGCCCGGCCCGCGACGGGTCGCGCCCGCGGGTGCGGGTCGAGTTCCGCCGCGCCGGCTCGCGCCGCTGGCGCCGCCTGGCGACCGTGCGCGGCGACAGCCCGAAGGGCTACGTGGCTACATCGCTGCGCGCGCCGGGTACCGGACGCGTGCGGCTTCGCTGGAACGGGATCCAGAGCCGGTCCGTGCCCGTGCGGACGGTCGCGGGTCGCAGAGCTCGGTAGGCAGCGGGCCCGGGCCGCCGGCCGCGCGGACGCGCTCGAGCAGCGCCTCGTACTGGTCGGTGACCGCGTCCCACGAGTAGCGCCTGGCCCGCTCGCGGGCGCGCTCGCGGTACTCCTCGACGAGCTCGGGATGGTCGAACAGCCGCTCGAGCTGGGCGGCCAGCGACGGCACCCCCTCGCGCCCGCTGAACGTCAGCCCCGCGTCGCCGATCGTCTCGACGTTCGGCGCGTGGTCGTTGACGAGCACGCAGTTGCCGGCCGCCAGCGCCTCGAGGATCACCGGGTGCGTGCCGCCGACCTCGGTCGGCGCGCAGAACGCGTAGGCGTGGCGCTGCAGCTCCCAGTAGCCGTGCCCGAAGACGTACCCGGGGAAGATCACGCGCGGGTCGCCGCTGCGGTGCACCTGGCGGATGTAGTCGCCGGCGTACGGGGCGCCGCCGACGACGACGAGCTTCATGCCGCGGGCGCGCTCGGCCGGGATCCGGGCGAAGGCCTCGACCAGGAGGTGCGGGTTGTTCTCCGGCTCCAGCCGCCCGACGAACAGGACGTACCTGCGCGGCTCGAGCCCGAGGCGCTCGAGCATCCCGGGACCGCCGCCCCGGGGCGGCGGCGGCATCTCGACCCCGTACGGGATCACGCCGATCCGGTCCCCGTAGCGCCGCTCGAAGATGTCGGCGACGACCGTCGAGTCGGTCAGCGCCTCGTCCGCCCACCGCGCCGCGTTGCGCTCGGCGAAGCGCAGGTACGCCTTCGCGAGCCCCGGCCATTTCGAGCGGTCGCTGTCGAGCCCGTCGACGTTGATGACCGTCGGGATCCCCGCCGCCCGCGTGATGAGGCAGAGCGGGCTGTTGCCGGCGATGAAGAACAGCGCGACGTCCGGGCGCTCGGTCGTCGCGGTGTGCACGGCGCTGAGGAGCGTGTGGGTGAACGTGTCGAGGTACTTGTTGCGGATCGTCGGCCGGTGGACGAGCCGCGCGCCCCGGTACAGCCGCAGCGACGGGTCGACGACGTGCGGGCGGCAGTAGACGACGACCTCGTGGCCACGGGCGGCCAGGCGGGCGGCGAGCTGCTCGGCCGCCGTCTCGAAGCCCGAGTACGAGGCGGGGATCCCGCGGGTTCCGAGGATCGCGACCTTCAAACCGGCGCGAGCGTACAGCGCGCGGGGTGCGGTTCGCGCCGGATCCCCGCGCGGTAGGCAGGGCCCGTCGCGACGCTCACCGCCTCGAGCGGCTGATCGCGCGCTCGTACGCCGCGATGTGCCCGCGCGCGGACCGCTCCCAGGTGTGGCGGGCCTCCGCGGCCCCGGACGTGCCTGCCGGCGGGAGCGCGGGCGGCGGGTCGGCGAGCGCCGCGGCCAGCGCGGAGGCGTCGCCGGGCGGGACGTACCGCGCGCGGTCGCCGGCGACCTCGCGGACCGCCGGCACGTCGGCCGCGATCACCGGCGTGCCGGCGGTGAGGGCCTCCAGCACGGTGAGGCCGAAGCCCTCGTGGAGGCTCGGGTGGACGAGCGCGGCGGCGTGGGCGTACAGGCCGGCGAGCGCGTCCGGGCCGGGCGCGTCGACGACCGTCACCCCGGGCGCCCGGACGTGCGCGTGGCCGCGCCCGGCGAGGACGAGCGGCAGCGGCGCCGCGACCGCCGACCGGTAGCGGGCGTAGGCGGCGAGCAGCGTCGGCACGTCCTTGCGCGGCTCGGCGTCGCCGACGTACAGCAGGTGACGCGGCTCGCCCCGGCGCACGGCGAGCTCCTGGCCGGGCCCGTGGGGCACGACGACCGCGTCGCGCACGCCCCAGCGCCGCTCGAGCTCGTCCGCGGTCGCGCGGCTCGGCACGACGACCGCGTCCGCGCGGCGGACGGCGAGCCGGTGCACGAGGCGGGCATAGTGGCGGAAGCGCGCGTCGAACCTGCCCGGGAGCGCCTCGAACGCGAGGTCGTGGACGGTCACGACCTGGGGCCGCGGCCCGGCGATCGTCAGCGCCGGCAGCGGGTGGTGGACGACGTCGGCCGCGCGCGCCGCGCGGCGCAGCCCGATCTGGCTCCAGCGCAGGTCCTCGAGCGCGTTGCGCACGCTCCCCGTGCCCGGCGGCCGGCGGCGCGGGCTGCAGTGACGCAGGACCTCGACGCCCGCGTCCTCGAGCGCCGCCGCGAGCCGCTCGACGTACACCGCGGTCCCGCCAGGCGCCAGGAGCGCCGCGGTCGTGTCGAGCAGCACCCTCATCGCGCGATCGCGTGCAGGTGCCCGTGGCGGCTCGAGATCTCGATCTCGGCGAAGCCGGCGTCGGCGAGCACCATCCGCAGCGTGCGGCGGGTGAAGAACCGCAGGTGGTCGGCGTACGGCCAGACGTGCTCCTCGAACGTCCGCGGGCGCAGCGCGAACCGCCACAGCAGGCGCCGCGGGTGGTCGGGGGTCGTGAGCAGCAGCGTCCCGCCCGGTCCGAGCACGCGGCGCAGCTCGGTCGCGAACGCGCCCACGTCGACGACGTGCTCGATCACCTCGCCGGCCCACACCGCCCCGAACTCGCCGTCGGCGGCAGGCAGCGGCCCGCCGGCGTTCGCACGGCGCGTCTCGATCCCGGGGAAACGGGCGCGCAGGCGGCGCAGCGGCTCGTCGGCGACGTCCACCGCGACCGGGGTCGCGCCGTGCTCGGCCAGCGCGGCGCTGAACGCGCCCTCGCCGCAGCCGACGTCGAGCACGGTCGTGCCCGGCTCGACGTGGGCGAGCAGGAAGTCGCGCCGCTCGGCGAACAGCTCGGGCACGGCCCCCTCGGGCACGGCGTCCCACACGGCGTCGAGGTAGTCCTGGCCGGCCACGGTGCGATTGTCGGTCACGGCCGCGCGAGGACCAGCGTCCACGGCAGCGGCGTCCGGACCGCCTCGACCGTCGCGTGACGGCCGACGAGCTCCACGAACCCGCGCCGCGACCAGTGGTTGCACGTGCCGGGCGAGTTGCCGAGCTCCCGCAGGTACCGGCCGCTCGCCATGTTCAGCGCGCGCCAGATCGGCTCGCGCGGGACGGTGAGGATGAGCGCGCGGCCGGCGACGCGGCACAGCTCGGCCACCGCGCGGTCGGGGTCGCCGGCCTGCTCGAGCATCTCGATCGACGTGACGAGGTCGAACTCGCCGTCCGCGTACGGCAGGTCGTGGACGTCGCCGGCGACGAACTCGAGGTTCGGCCGGGCATGGCGCTCCCACCACCCGCGCAGCCGCGGGTCGTTAACGTCCAGGCCGACCACGCGCGCCGCGCTCAGGCGCTGGGCCCAGGCTCTCGTGATCACGCCCTCGCCACAGCCGACATCGAGCAGCGACCCCGGCGGGGCCGGCGCGGTCGCCCGCGCCCACAGGTCGTCGAGCGCGCGGAAGAAGCCCGACATCACGCGCCGGACGACCGGGTCGGCGGAGCCGTACTTGTCGAACGCGTTGCCGGCGTACGGCGTGGTCTCGGTCCTGGCCGCCCCCATCGGGGTCGGATCTTCACCGATCGGGCCGCCCGCCGCGGCACGACCGTGACCGGCGACGGGATCCCGTTCCACCCGGGCCCGCGCGAGTGGGCCGACCTGCGCCCGCAGCTCCTCGAGGCGATCGACGGGGCGCTGCAGGGCGGCCGGCCGCTGCAGGGCGACGCGGTCGGCGCGTTCGAGCGGGCGCTCGCGGGAGCGACGGGACGCCGGCACGCGGTCGCGGTGGGCTCGGGCACCGACGCGCTCGCGTTCGCGCTGCTCGCGCGCGGGATCGGGCCGGGCGACGACGTCCTCGTCCCGGCGTTCTCGTTCATCGCCAGCGCCTCGTGCGTCATGCGGACGGGCGCGCGGCCGGTGTTCGCCGACGTCGACGACGACGGGCTGCTCGACCTCGGCGACGCGGCGCGCAAGCTCACGCCCCGGACCCGGGCGCTCGTCGCCGTCCAGCTCTACGGGCAGATGACCGACCCGGACGCGGTCGAGGCGTTCGCGGCCGAGCACGGGCTCGTCGTCGTCGAGGACGCCGCGCAGGCGCTGGGCGCCCGGTCCGGCTCGCGGCGCTGCGGGTCGGTCGGCCAGGCGAGCGCGTGCTCGTTCGACCCGACCAAGACGCTCGCGGCGCCCGGGTCCGGCGGGGCCGTCCTGTGCGACGACGACGAGACCGCCGCGCGCGTGCGGCGCCTGCGCTGGCACGGCCGCGACGACGAGGGAACGTACACCGGCCTGGGCTTCAACTCGCAGCTCCCGTCGGCGTCGGCGGCCGCGCTGCTCGTCAAGCTCGGGCGGCAGGCCGAATGGGCGGCGCGGCGCGAGGCGATCGCCGCGCGCTGGACGCGGGCGCTGCGCGACACGCCGGTGCGCCCGCCGCACGTGCGCCCGGACGCGACCCACGTGTTCCACAAGTACGTCGTGCGCGCGCCGGACCGCGACGCCCTGCGGGCCCGCCTGGCCGAGCAGGGCGTCCCGACGCTCGTCCACTATCCGGAGGGCCTGCACCGCCAGCCGGTCTTCGCGGAGGCGTCGCCCGGCCCGTGCCCGAACACCGACCGCCTCGCCGGCGAGGTGTGCTCGCTGCCGATCCACGCGTACCTGCGCGAGGACGAGGTCGAGCACGTGGCCGACGCGCTCACCCGCGCCGCCCGCGACCGCTCCGCCACGTCGTGACCGCCGCGCCGCGCACCGTCCCGGCCGGTCGGGGCGGCGCGGCCCCGGCCCGGCCGCGCCGCCTCGTCTGCGTCTGCGGCGTCGCGCACCCGGGCGGCGCAGAGATCGGGCTCCTACGGCTGCTGCGCCGCCTCGACGGCTGGGCGATCACGGTCACGACACCGGAGCCCGGCCCGCTCTCCCACGCGGTGCTGGGCGAGGGGTGGGCGTGGGCGCAGGTCCCGGCCGGCGGGCTCGCGCGGCGCGCCGGAGCCCGCGCCGCGCTCTCGTTCCCGCGCATGCGGCGGCTCGCGCGCGCGGCCGACGTCGTCTACCTCAACGGCGGCGTCGCGGGTCGCCTGCTGCCGGCGGCGGGCGCCGCGCGGACCGTGCTCCACGTCCACGACCTCGTCGACCGCGTGCCGCGCCACTGGCGGCGCGCCGACGTGGTGCTCGCCGACTCGCAGGCGGTCGCGGATCGGCTCGAGGGCCTCGAGGCGCACGTCGTCGGCTGCCCGGTCGAGCTCGACCCGCCGGACGTCGCGCCGCCGTGGGAGCCCGGCGGCGAGATCGTCGGCTTCGTCGGCCGGCTCGAGCCGCGCAAGGGGCCGCTCGACCTCGCGCGCGCGGCGCCGCGGATCAGGGCGGCGCGACCGGATGCGCGCGTCGTGCTCGTCGGCGACGACCCGTTCGGCGCCGACCCGGCCTACACGGAGGCGGTCCGCTCCGCCCCCGGGGTCGAGGTCCACGGCTGGGTGGAGGACGCGGCGGGGCTCATGCGCCACCTCGACGTGCTCGTCCTGCCCTCGCACGCCGAGCCGTTCGGCACCGTCCTCGCCGAGGCGATGGCCGCCGGCACGCCGGTCGTCGCGACGCGGGTCGGCGGGCTGCCGGAGGTCGTCGACGACGGGGTGACCGGCCGGCTCGTCGCGCCGGGCCGCCCCGACGAGCTCGCCGACGCGGTGGTGGAGGTGCTCGGGCGGCGCGCCGAGATGGGGGCCGCGGCCCGCGAGCGCGCACGGCGGTTCGGCGCGGACGCGTACGCCGAGCGCGTCGCCGCCTTGCTCGCGCCGGCGCCGGCGTCGTACCGTGCCCGACCCGAGGCATGAGGGTCGCGTTCGACAGCCGCGCCGCGGGCGATCCGCGCGGGATCGGCCGGTACGTCAGGTGCCTGCTCGCCGCGCTGCGCGCCACCGCGGGCGAGCGCGAGATCGTCGAGACGAGCCGCCCGCGCGGCGTCGACCTCTTCCACTCGCCGTGGATCGACCGCGTCCGGATCCGGTGTGCGGTGCCGCAGGTCGTGACGCTCCACGACCTCGTGCCGCTCAAGCGCGGGGCCGAGTACCTGCGCACCGGGATCCGGTTCCGCCTGCGGTACTTCGCGGTCGGGCGCGCCGACCACGTCATCGTCCCGACCGCGGCGGTGGCGCGGGACGCGGTCGAGCGGCTCGACATCCCCGAGGACCGGATCACCGTGATCGCCGAGGCGCCCGCGCCGGCGTTCACGCCCCGCGACCCCGAGGAGGTCGCGGCGGTGCGCGCGCGGTACGGCGTCCCCGAGGAGTACCTGATCTGGGTCGGCGGCCTGCGGCACCCCGACCCGCGCAAGCGGGTCGCCGAGCTCGTCGCCGCGCCGCGGACGCTGCCGCTCGTCATCGCCGGTCCGTCGTCGCAGTGGTCGCGCGACCTCGACGGCGGCGACGCGGAGCTCGTCGTCACCGGCGAGGTCGGCGACGACGAGCTCGCCGCGCTCTACACCGGCGCGCGGGCGCTCGTGTTCCCCTCCGACGAGGAGGGGTTCGGGCTGCCGCCGGTCGAGGCGCTCGCGTGCGGCACGCCGGTCGTCGCGTGCGACGTGCCGGGCGTGCGGGACGTGCTCGCCGGCCGCGCGACGCTCGTCGACCCCGACGACGTCGAAGGGCTCGTCCGGGTGGCCGAGCAGGCCAAGCGCCCCGCCCCCGCGCCGCCGCCGTGGACGTGGGAGGACGCGGCGCGCGCGACGTGGGACGTCTACGAGCGCGCCTTGAGCAGCCGCTGAACACCGCCGTAGCGGACCGCGCCGATGACGAGGCCCGCGACGGTGATCGGGACCATGAGCACGAACCGCAGCAGGATGAGGTAGGTCAGCGCGGCCGACGACGCCTTGTCGAGCGCGCGTGAGCCGATGAGCACCGCCGCGTCCATCGTGCCCGCGTAGCCGGGGCCGGCGGGGATGAGGACGAGCATGCTCGACAGCGCGAGCAGGTACAGCGCCTCGATGACGTCGACGCCGAGGTCGGCGGCGACCGCGGTGAAGTACCAGACGCTCCCCTCCAGCGCCCACACGATCACGGTGAGGACGAGCACCTCGGCGCCGTGGCGGCCCTTGAGGTTCGCGGTCGCGGCGATCATCGGCTGCAGGAACGCCCAGACCCGGGTCAGGTGCCCGCGGGTGTGGAGGACCGCCGCGACGACGAGGCAGAGCGCGAGCGCGGCGCCCGCGACGATCGCCGCCGTCCCGAGCCGGTCGCCGAGGACGTCGGTCCCGGCGCCGCTCAGCAGCCCGTAGGCGAGCAGCAGGAACAGGAGGCCGAGCACGAGCACGTCGCAGAGCCGCTCGGCCACCAGGGTCCCGATCGCCGTCCGCGCGTCGGTCTGCGCGCGCGGGACGATGAGCACCACCCGCAGCGCGTCGCCGGCCCGCGCGGGCAGGATGTTGTTGCCGAGGTAGCCGACCGCGATGAGGCCGTACGTGTCGATCCGGTGCGGCCGCGCGCCGTTCTCGAGCAGGAGCACCTGCCAGCGCTCCCCGCGGACCGCGCAGGCGGCGAAGTACAGGACGACCGCCAGGCCGAGCGCGGCGAGCTTGCCGCCGGACGTGGGCAGCTCGGGCGGGTCCTGCTTCGTCGCCCACCAGACGATCGCGGCGAGCGTCGCGAGCGAGACGATGGCGCCGGCCCAGCCGGCGAGCCGACGGCCGGCGCGCGGCGGAACTCCGGCCGTCGACACCGCGTCCAGGGTACGAAGGCGGGGTGTCGTGGGGTCTCTCGTCTTGGTTGTCGGCCGGGGGTGGTCCGTGCGTGCCCGGGGCCGGTGGGCGGTTGTCGTCGCCTGCGGCGGGTGGTCCGCGCCCGGGTGTTTCGGGCGGTCCGGCTCGCTCCGCGCGGGTCCGGTGGCGGCGGGGTGTGCTGTGGTCTGAACGGCCGCTGGTCAGGGGGTGTGGGAGCGGTTTCGCGGTGCGCTCCTCCCGGCCGGTGTGGGAGGCCGCGCGCCGTTTCGGCCGGCGCGGCGGCGGCGGGTGGCGTGTCGGGCGCCCCGGCCGGGGTCTGACCCCTTTCCTGTCGCCGGCCCGGGCCGGTGGGCGAGCGCCGGCGCGCCACCTGCGGTCGGGTGTGTCGACTCGTCCCGGGATAGCCGTCATGAGTCGACACACCCGGCCGGGTCCGGGGTGGGTGTGTCGTTTCGTTCCGGCATGACCGGGATGAGTCGACACACCCGGCGGCGCCGGCGCGGCGCCGCTCGGATCGGTCCGGCGGTGTGCGCCCGCGCGGCCTCGCGCCCCGCGCCCCGCGCCCCGGCCGGCGCGGCCGCGCGCTCGGGCCCGACCCGCCCGCGGCGAGCGAGGCGGACGAAACGGTCGATCCAGCGCGCGTGTCATCCGGCTCGCTCCCCGCGGGGCCGGTCTGGACGCGCCTCGCCGGGCGAGGCGGACGAAACGGCCGGTCCAGCGCGCGGTTCATCCGGTTCGCTTCCCGCGGGGTCGGCCTGGACGCGCCTCGCCGGGCGAGGCGGACGAAACGGTCGATCCAGTGCGCGGTTCATCCGGCTCGCTCGCCACGGAGCCGACCGGCGCGCCCTTCACGAAGCGAGCCGGACGAAACGGTCGATCCAGCGCGCGTTTCATCCGGCTCGCGCCCCACGACGCCGACCCGCGCGCCCGCCACGACACGAGCCGGACCAAACGGCCGCTCCAGCGCGCGTTCCGTCCAGGTCACCGACCAGGCCGCTCCCGAACGCGAACCACACCGACGCCCGACCCCGCAAGACGGCAGACCCGCCACGCCGGGCACCCACCCACCCAGCCTCACCAGCGGCCGTTCAGACCACACGACACCCCGCCGCCACCGACCCCCGCGCGGAGCGAGCCGGCCCGCCCGGAACGCCAACGCGCAGACCACCCGCCGCAGGCGAGAACCACCGCCCGCAAGACGACCGAGCGCCCCCTACGCCGGCGGCAGCAACCCGTACGGCGGCCGTCCCCGCCGCCGCGGCTGCAACGCCGCCCGCCGCCTCCTCGCCCCCGGCAGCGCCCGCCACGCGTCGGCGTACGCCCCCAGCAGCTCGCGCTCGACGACGAGCGCGTACCCGAGCGCCGAGATCTCGTACAGCAGCACGTGCGGCAGGTCGCGCAGCAGGTCGCCGAGGCGGTCGTTCTTGGCGATCATCAGCAGGCGGTTGCGGAACTGCAGGCGGCGGTGCTCGGGCGCGACACGGGCGCGCGTCGACGGGCTGAAGAACCGCACGTGGCGGCCGACCGCCGCGGGCTCGTACACCGCGCGCCAGCCGAGCAGCCGCGCGCGCCACGCCAGATCCGCGTCCGACGCCCACAGCGCCAGGTCCTCGTCGAACACCTCGCCGTCCGGCGCGCAGTCCTCGAGCGTCGCGAGCCGCCACAGCGCGCACGCCCCGTCCGGCCCGAACACCTCGCCGGCGGTCGCGTGCGACGACGCCGGCGCGTTGTGCGCGACGACGTTGTTCTTGCGCCGCCGGTCGAGGTACATGCCCGCCGCGTCGATGCGCCCGGGGTCGGCGTCGCGCACGAGCTTCGGCGCGACCGCCCCGATGCCCGCGTCGCGCTCGAGGCGGCGGCGCATCGCCTCCAGCGCGCCCGGCTCGAGGACGCAGTCGGCGTTGACGAGCAGCACCGCGTCCGCAGCCGTCTCGGTCCGCACCGCGGCGAGACCCGCGTTCATCGCCGCGGCGTAGGAGCGCCGCGACGGCAGCCGCACGATCCGGGCGCCGTACTCGCGCGCGACCTCCTCGGTCTCGTCCAGGCACGCGTTGTCGACGACGACGATCTCGTCGGCCCCGAGCCGCGCCGCCGCCGGCAGGCAGGACCGCAGGCGCTCGGCCTCGTCGACCGAGAGCACGAGGACCGCGACGTTCACCCGAGCAGCTCCTCGTAGACCTCGAGCGTCATCTCCGCCGTCCGCCCCCACGACAGCTCCGCCGCTCGCGCCCGGCCGAGCCTGGCGAGCTCGGCCCAGCGGCCGAGCGCCCGCTCGATCGCCGCGGCGACGTCGCCGGGGTCGTGCGGGTCGAAGAGCTCCGCCGCGCCCGCCGCGGTCTCCGGCAGCGCGGTCGCGTTCGCGCACGCCACCGGCACCCCGCGGGCCATCGCCTCGACCACGACGAGCCCGAACCCCTCGTACAGCGACGGGTGCGCGAGCACCGCGGCGCCGCGCATCAGCGCGTCCAGGCGCTCGTCGTCCACCCACCCGGTGACCGTCACGTGCGGGGCGGCGAGCGGACCCGGGTCGCCCAGCCCCGCGAGCACGAGCCGCATCCCGAGCCGCCGCGTCGCATCGACCAGCACCCCCAGGTTCTTCTTCGCGCGCAGGTCCCCGACCGCGAGCACGTAGTCGCCGTCCTCGGGCACCGGCGTCTCGCCGATCGGGAGCGCGGGCGCCTCGGGGATCACGCGGACCTTCTCCTCGGCGATCCCGTACCGGGCGACGACGTCGTCGCGGGTGAACGACGACGGGACGACGACGAGCTGCGCGCTGCGCACCGACGCGGGCGTCAGCAGGCGGTACTTCCACCGCGTGCGGGGCGCGAAGTCGGCGGGGAACTCCTCGAACGCCAGGTCGTGGACGGTCACGACGCCCATGCACGGCCGCCGCAGCGGCAGGAAGCAGTTCGGCGCGTGGACGAGGTCGGCTCCGCGCCGCTCGAGCACCCGCGGCAGGCCGACCTGCTCCCACAGCACCTCGGGCACGCGGCCGCGCGCGGCGACCGGGATCACCGCATCTCCGAGCGCCGCGGCGAGCCGGTCGATGTAGCGGCTCCACCCGCGCAGGCGCGGCCCGCGGGCCTCGGTGACGTCGAGCACGACGGTTCCCATTTGAGTCCGGAACGGTACGGGTGCTTTGATCCGCGGCGGATGGCCGTCTCGCTGGACGTACGCGAGCCCCGTTCGCTCTCGTGGATCTTCGACATCCCGATCGACCTGGGCCGCCCGGAGGACCTGCTGGAGCGGATCCTCGGCTGGACGGCCGCGGGCGGCTCCGGCGCGGGCGTCCCGAAGCGGGTGATGTACGCGAACGCGCACGTGCTCAACCAGTCGGCGGCCGACGACGAGCTGCGCCGGGCGCTCGAGTCCGCCGACCTCGTCTACTGCGACGGCTACGGCGTCCGGCTCGCGGCGAAGGCGCTCGACGTCCCCGTCCCGCACCGGATGACCGGCGCGGACTGGATCTGGGCGCTCGCCGCGCTGTGCGAGCGCGCGGGCGAGTCGGTCTACCTGCTCGGCTCCGAGCCGGGCATCGCGCGCCGCGCCGCCGACCGCCTCGCCAAGCGCTACCCGGGACTTCGGATCGCCGGGCACCACCACGGCTACTTCGACGTCGGCTCCCCGCACGACGACCGGGTCGTCGAGCACATCAACGACTGCCGGCCGAGCATCGTGCTCGTCGGGATGGGGACGCCGAAGCAGGAGCGGTGGGTGCAGGAGAACGCCGGCCGCCTCGACACCGACGTGCTGTGGACGGTCGGCGCGCTGTTCGACGTCGTCTCGGGCAAGGTGCCGCGGGCGCCGGGATGGCTCGCCGACAACGGGCTGGAGTGGATCTTCCGCCTCGCGATCGAGCCGGGCCGGATGTGGAAGCGCTACCTGCTCGGCAACCCGGTGTTCGTGCACCGCGTCATCACCGAGGCGCGGGCGCGCCAGATCGGGCGCGCGTGAGCGCCTCGCGCATCGCGGCCTCGGCGCGCTCGGGCGCGTAGGCCTCCAGCCGCGCGGCGCCGCGGGCGCGCAGCTCGCGCCGGAGCTCGCCGTCCTCGACCGCCAGCGCGACGAGCTCGGCGAGCACCGCCGGGTCGCGCTCGCCGGCCAGGAGGGCGGCGTCGCCCGCGACCTCGGGCACCGCGCCGGCGGGCCGCGCGACGACCGGCACGCCGAGACCGAACGCCTCGAGCAGCGGGATGCAGAACCCCTCGTGCTCGGAGAGCGAGACGAACACGTGCGCGGCCCGGTAGCGGGCGGCGAGCTCGGTCGTGCCGAGCCCGTGCTCGAACGTCACCGCGCCCGGCGCGAGGGTGTCGGCGAGCTCGCGCAGGCGGGCGAGGTAGCGCGGGTTCAGCGGCTCGCCGACGAGCACCAGCCGCGCGCCGGGCAGCCGGTGGCGGCGCAGGAGCGCGAGCACGCGGATGAGCTCGTCCTGGCGCTTGTGCGGCGCGAGGCGGCCGACGAACAGGAGCGTCGGCGGGCCCGGCGGGTCGCTCGCCGCGGCCGGCCCGAGCCGCGCGGGATCGAAGAGGATCGGCACCACGACGTCCGAGCCGAGCTCCGCCGCGTTGAACGCGCTCACCCCGGCGACGACGTCGGCGCGCGCCGCGGCCTCCGGGAGCTGGCGGCGCCCGAGCGCGCACTGGATCGCCACCTGCGGGTCGTGGTCCCAGAACCACCGTGCGGGCGTGACGTTGTGGCTGAGCAGGACCGTCGGGTTCGGGAGGTCGAGCACCGCCCGCAGGCGCGGCGCGTACGCCGACCAGTGCACGAGGAGCACGTCGCCACCCGCCGGGCGCAGGTCGCGCAGCGGGAGCACGCGGCCGTCCATCCGCGGGTCGATGTGGACCGCGACGTCGCGCCCGCCCCAGCCCCAGGCGGCGAAGCGCTCGCGCCAGCGCAGCGCCTGGGTCGTCACGGCGTCGACCGGCCCGGCGCCGCTGAGGATCTGGTGCACGATCACGCGCGCACATCTTTGCCGAACCTTTGCCGGAGGTTGCCCGGCACCTTCAGCCGTGCCGGGCACCCTGGACCCATGCGAAGCCTCAAGCTCCTCACCGCGACCGCCGCCGTCGCCGCCGTCGCCGTCCCCGCCGCCGTCGCTCCGAGCGCGGGGGCCTCCACCACCGCCGGCGCGTCCGCCTCCGCCGCCCAGTCGGTCACCCGCGAGGTCGAGGGCACCGTGCTGTCGGTCAGCCGCAAGGGCGGCTGGTTCCGCCTGCGCGACTCCGAGCGCGGCACGTTCCGGATCTACGTGACGCGCCGGACGCGGTTCGAGCGCCTGCGGGGCCTGTCGAGCCTGCGCCGCGGGATGCGCGACATCGAGGCCGACATCCGGCGCCGGAACGGCCGCTGGGTCGCGACCGAGGTCGAGCGCTCGGGCGGCGGCGGGCGGCACGGCGACGACGACGACCGCGACGACGACTGAGCCCCTCGGTCGCCGTCACGGCAGCACGGCGGGCGCCGCGGTCAGGGCCGCCCGCCGCGGGGTAGGCAGGGACGCATGACCGATCCACACGGCCCGTCCCCGGCCGCGACGGGCGCCAGGCGGCGCGGCTCCGGCCCGCTGGCCAAGGAGAACCGGCGGATGGTCGCCGGCCTCGTCGTCGGCGCGCTCGTCGCCGCGTTCGCGGTCGTCAACCGCGACTCGGTCGAGGTCAACTGGCTCGTGACGACGAGCGAGACGCCGCTCATCATCGTCATCGCCCTGTCGTTCCTCGTCGGCGCGTTCCTCGGCTGGCTGACCACGACGCTCTCCCGGCGCCGGCGGGGCTGACCCTCAGCGGTTCACGATCTCGTCGAGCTTGCCCTTCAGCGACCGCCGGACGATCCGCCCCTTCGCCGGATCGCCCGGCAGCGCCCGCGCGAGGTTCCGGACCTGGTCGAACCGGACGTGCGGCGGCAGCGGCGGGACCTCCGGGTCGGTGACCGCCTCGTAGAGGACCGGCCCGTCGTGGGCGAGCGCCTCGTCGAACGCCGGCCCGACGTCCTCGGGCCGGTCGACGCGGATGCCCTTCAGCCCGACGAGCTCCGCGTACCGCGCGTACGGGAAGTCGGGCAGGAGCTGGGAGGCGTCCAGGCGAGGGTCGCCGGCGAGCACGCGCTGCTCCCACGTGACCTGGTTGAGGTCGCCGTTGTTGAGCACGACGACGAGGCACTGGCGGTTCTCCCAGCGCTCGGCGTGATGGACGAGGTCGATGAGCGCGGCGTTGCCGAGCATCTGCATCGCCCCGTCGCCGATCGCCGCGACGACCGGCCGGTCGGGGTAGGCGAGCTTCGCGGCGAGCGCGTACGGGATCGCCGGGCACATCGACGCGAGCGTCCCCGACAGCGCGGCCTTCATGCCGGCGCGCACCTTCAGGTGGCGCGCCCACCAGTTCGTCGCCGAGCCCGAGTCGGCGGTGAGGATCGCGCGGTCGGGCAGGCGCGCCGACAGCTCGTGGAAGACGAGCTCGGGGTTGACCGGGTCGGCGGCGTCGTGGGCGCGGGCCTCGAGGATGTCCCACCACCGGCGGACGTGGTCCTCGATCTCGGCGCGCCAGGCGCGGTCCTCCTTGCGCTCGAGGAGCGGGATGAGCGCGCGCAGCGTCGCGGCGGCGTCCCCGGCGAGATTGACCTCGGTCGGCGCGTACCGCATGCCGAGGCGGCGGGCGTCGATGTCGATCTGCACGCCGCGCGCCTGGCCCTCCTCGGGCAGCCACTCGGCGTACGGGAAGCTCGTGCCGACCATGAGCAGCGTGTCGCAGCCGCGCATCATCTCGTCGCTCGCCTTCGTGCCGAGCAGCCCGATCGAGCCGGTGACGAACGGCAGGTCGTCCGGGAGCGCGGCCTTGCCGTTCAGCGCCTTCGCCACCCCGGCGCCGAGCAGCTCGGCGACCTGCACGACCTCGTCGGCGGCGCCCGCCGCCCCCTGGCCGACGAGCATCGCGACCTTCGCGCCGGCGTTCAGGACGCCGGCGGCGCGGCGTAGGTCCTCGGTCCGCGGCACGACCTCCGGCTCGCAGATGCCGATGCTGGAGAACACGGCGCCGTGGGCGCGCGGCGGCTCGGTGTAGGACTCCTCGGCGACGTCGTCGGGGACGATGATCGCGGTGACCGAGCGCGAGGCGTGCGCGATCCTGATCGCCCGGTCGACCGCGTGGCGGGCCTGCGCCGGGTCCATGAGCGTGACGAGGTACTCGCTCGCGACGTCCTTGAAGAGCGACGCGAGGTCGACCTCCTGCTGGTAGCCGGCGCCGAGCGACATCCGCTGCTGCTGGCCGACGATCGCGACGACCGGCGTGTTGTCGAGCTTGGCGTCGTACAGGCCGTTGAGCAGGTGGATCGCGCCCGGCCCGGACGTCGCCATGCAGACGCCCGGCTCGCCGGTGAGCTTCGCGTGGGCGGTCGCCGCGAACGACGCGATCTCCTCGTGGCGGACCTGGATGAACTCGAGATCGGTGACGTGGTGGAACGCGCCGAGGAGGCCGTTGATGCCGTCGCCGGGATAGCCGTAGACGCGGCGGACGCCCCATGCGGTGAGGCGCTCGAGCATGAACTGCGCGGTGTTCTGCGACATGGCGACCTTCCGTCCGAGCGTGTGCTCGTAGCGGTACCCGGCGGCCGCGCCGGGTACCGCGTGGTCAGTGCCCTGACCGCGTGACGGCGTAAGCACCGCGCCGCCGTGTTCCAGGGCTCTCACCTCCCGCCCCCGACCCTCCGAGGCCCATGCCGAGACGACGACGCCTGCTCCTTCCCGCCCTGTGCTCGACCCTGGCCGCGACCGCGCTCGCCGGCGCCGCGCCCGCTCCCGCCGCCGCCGCGCCCGACATCCGCGTCGGGGTCGGCGACCAGAGCATCGCGATGTTCGACCACGCGGAGTTCAAGGAGCTCGACCTGCGCCAGGTCCGGTACTTCGTCCCGTGGAACGTCATGGGCGAGACCGAGCAGCGCCACCGCATGCGCGCCTACGTCAAGAAGGCGCGCAGCGAGGGCATGCGCCCGCTGATCCACGTCTCGACGACGACGTTCGACGAGAAGAAGGCGCCGCGGCCGTCGGTGGCGCGCTACCGCAAGGACGTCGGCCGGCTGGTGCGGTACCTGCGCGGGCTGGGCGTGCGCGACTTCGGCACGTTCAACGAGGCCAACCACAAGACGCAGCCGACGTGGGACAGCCCGAACCACGCGGCGCTCTTCTTCCAGGAGATGTACCGCGCCGTCCACGAGCGGTGCTCGACGCGCTCGTGCCGGGTCGTCGCGCTCGACGTGCTCGACCAGCCGGGCGTGGAGCGGTACATCCGCCGCTTCTACGACCGCCTGCGCAGCCGCACCTGGCAGCGGCGCGCGAAGTTCGTCGGCATCCACAACTACTCGGACGTCAACCGCGACAGCCGCACGCGGACGCGCGGGATCATCAAGGAGGTCCGCCGCCACAACCGCGGCGCGCGCTTCTGGTTCACCGAGACCGGCGGCCTGGTCGGCTTCGGGAAGAACTTCCCGTGCGACCCGTCGTCGCCCGCGTCGCTCGAGCGCGCGGAGAAGCGCGCGGCGGACGCGGTCGGCAACGTGTTCGACCTCGCGCGGACGTACCGCTCGTCCGGCGTGCAGCGGATCTACCTCTACAACTGGTTCGGCAACGACTGCGCGCCGAACGACCGGACCGAGCTCGCGGGGCGGGCGAGCGACGAGCGCGCGGGCTTCGACGCCGGCCTGGTGCGCCAGGACGGCACGCCGCGGCCGGGGCTGAGCGAGGTCCGCCGCGCGCTCAGGGGCAGCTTCAGCCGCTGAGAGCGCCCGGAAACCCGCAAACTCCGCCAACGGGGTCAGTCACCTTGAAACTCCCACGAATCTCAAGGTGACTGACCCCGGGTGGACTCGAGGCGCTCGACGCGCTCCTCGAGCTCTGCCAGCCGGATCGCCGCGTGGAGGTTGAAGCGGGTCTGCTGCGAGACGACCTGCGCGAGGTACTGGCGGAGCACGTGGACCGCCAGGCGCTTGACCGCGGTGATCGGGCCGCCGAAGCGGCGCGTGGAGCGGACGAGCTCGATGTCGGGCTCGATCACCGCCCACTCGAGGAGCTGCTCGGCCCCGACCCGCTCGGCGGGCTCGACCCGGAAGCCCGACAGGTCGTCGGCGTAGGCGCCGCGCGCGCGGGCCTCGGCGACCGCGCGGCGGGCGGCGTCGAGCGCGTCCTCCGGCCTCATGCGCCCACCAGCGCCTCGGACCGGTAGTACGCGAGCCCCTCCGCGACCGGCCCGTCGAACACGAGCCGGCCGTGGTCGAGCACGATCACCCGCGAGCACGTCCGCTCGACGAGCGCCGCGTCGTGCGAGACGAGCACGAGCGTCGCGCCGCCCGCGATCTGCTCGGCGATCCGCGCCTCGCACCGGCGCTGGAACGCCTCGTCGCCGACCGCGAGCACCTCGTCGACGAGCAGCACGTCGGGGTCGAGGTGCGCGGCGATCGCGAACCCCAGCCGCAGGAACATCCCCTGCGAGTACGTCGCCACCGGCAGGTCGGCGAACTCGCCGAGGCCGGCGAACGCGAGGATGTCGTCGAGCCGCTCGTCGACGTCCGCGCGGCTCAGCCCGTGGAGCGCCGCGTTCAGGTACACGTTCTCGCGCCCGGTGAACCCGCGCCCGAACCCGGCGCCGAGCTCGAGCTGCGCGACGACCCGCCCGCCGACCTCGCACCGCCCGCGGTCGAGCGGCACGATCCCCGCCAGCACCCGCAGCGCCGACGTCTTGCCCGCGCCGTTGCGCCCGACGATCGCGACGGTCTCGCCCGGCTCGACGTGGAACGACACGTCGCGCAGCGCCTGCACCGGCGGCGGCCCGCCGCGCATCCGGCCGAACACGAGCTCCTTCAGCGACCGGCCCGGGTCGGCGCGCACGCTGAACGACCGCCACGCCCCCTCGACGACGATCTCGCCCGGACGCAGCCCCGCCATCACACCACCACCGCGAGCTCGGACTCCATCCGCCGGAACACCCACCGCCCGACCACGAGGGCGACCGCCGCCGCCGCGACGACGTAGACGAGCACCGCGACCGACGGCGCGTCGCCGCCGTAGAGGATGTCGCGCACCGCGACGATGTACGGCGCCACCGGGTTCAGCCACTCGAGCACGAAGCGGTACGTCGCGTTCGACGTCACCTGGTCGACGCCGAAGAAGATCGGCGACAGGAAGAACCACGGCAGCAGCGCCGCGCCGAGGATCGGGGCGACGTCGCGGAAGAACGCGTGCAGCACCGCGACCGCCAGGGCCAGCCCGAGCACGAACGCGGCCAGGCACGCGAGCACGACCGGCAGGAGCAGCAGCGCGACGTCGAGCGTCCCGCGCACCGCGATCGTCACGACCGCCAGCAGCGCCAGCACCACGCCGAACGTCAGCGCCTGGACGCTGACGACCGATGCCGGGATGACCTCGCGCGCGAAACGCGCCTTGCGGATCAGCGCGCCCTGGTCGAGCAGCGACGACGCCGCGGCGAGCAGCGACTGGCTGAAGAAGATCCACACGACGAGCCCGCAGAGCAGGAACAGCGGATAGTCCTCGTACGTGAACGTCTCGAGCACGACGCCGAACAGGAACCAGTAGGCGGCCATGAGCACGAGCGGGTTGACGAGGTACCACGCCACCCCGAGCACCGAGCCCTGGTACTTCTGGCGCAGCTCGCGCCGCACGAGCTGCTCGAACAGGAACACGGGGCGAAACGCTAGAGGAACTCCGCCGCCGCACGGAGCACCGCCTCCGGGTCGTCCTCGGGCAGGAAGTGCCCGGCGCCCGGCACGCGCTCGAGCGACGGCGCGAAGCGGCACACCGGGTCGCGCGCGCCGCCCATGAGCCGGACCGGGACCGCCGGCGCCGCGGACGGCGACCGGACCGCGCCGGGCAGGTCGCGCAGCAGGAACGAGCGGTAGTAGCCGACGGTCGCGCGCCGCCGCTCGGGCTGCCGGAGGACCGCGAGGTAGGGCTCGGCGTCCGCGCCGGAGATGCCGCTGATCCGCAGCAGGGTCCCGGCCAGCCGCGGGACGGCGCGCTCGGCGAGCGGCGCCGCCAGCATCGGCATGTGCGCGATGCCGAGCAGCCGCCGCGGGTCGGGCCGCGAGTCCCATACCGGCGGGACCGAGAGGCTCAGCACGCGCTCGACCCGCGCGGGATGCTCGATCGCGAGGATCTGCGCGATGACCGCGCCCCAGTCGTGGCCGGCGATCGGCACGCGCTCGAGCCCGAGCACGTCGAGCAGCGCGAGCACGTCCGCCGCGAGCTGCGACTTCTCGTAGCCCGCCGGCGGCGCGTCGGTCCAGCCCAGCCCGCGCAGGTCCGGCGCGATGCAGCGGAAGCGCCCGGCGAGCGCCGGCATGACCTTGCGCCACATCCACCAGTGCTGCGGCCAGCCGTGCAGGAGCAGCAGCGGCGGCCCGTCGCCCATCTCGGCGACGTGGAAGCGCAGCCCGCCGGCCTCGGCGAACCGGTGCGACGTCCCTGGGAGATCGGGGAGCGGTGGTGCGGTCAGGGCTCGATCTTCCCAGGTGGGACGTCGACGTCGCGCCCGATGTCGGGCTGCGACTCGGCGAGGTCCTTCAGCCGCTGCAGCGCCTTGGCGTTGCGCCCGCGCATGAGCAGGTGCGTGAGCGGCTGGAAGACGAACGCGGTCAGCGTGTCGCCCGGGTCCTCGCGCATCGTCACGTCGGTGCCGCCGCCCTCGGCGGGCTCCAGCGTCATGTCGACGATCGCCGTCCCCAGCGGCCGCGCCTTGGCCTTCAGCGTGAGCTTGCGCGGCTTGTCGACCTCGAGCACGACCGTGTGGTCGTTGAGGTGCAGGGGGCCGATGCCCACCTGGTGATGGAAGCGCGTCCCGGCCGCCGGGAACCCCGGGTCGGCCCCGCGCATGAACCGCGACCCGACCACCCAGTCGCCGTACGAGCGCCAGTCGGCGAGCACGGCGAAGACGCGCTGGGGCGGAGCGTCGATGTGTATCTCGTTGATCGCCACGGGTAGCGGGGGTACCCAGAATGCCCGACGCGATCGTCATCGGAGCCGGACCGAACGGCCTGACCGGCGCGAACGTCCTCGCCGACGCGGGCTGGGACGTCGTCGTGCTCGAGGCCCAGCCGGAGCCCGGCGGGGCGGTCCGCAGCGCAGAGCTCGTCGAGCCCGGCTTCACCAGCGACCTGTTCAGCGCCTTCTATCCGCTCGGGATCGCGTCGCCGCACCTGCGCCGCCTGCACCTCGAGGACCACGGTCTGGAGTGGGTCCACGCGCCGGCGGTCGTGGCGCACCCCGCGAGCGACGGCACGTGCGCGACGCTCTACCGCGACGTCGAGCGCACCGCGCAGACCGTCGGCCGCTTCGCCCCGCAGGACGCGGACGCGTGGCGGCGGCTGAGCGAGGCGTGGCTGCGCGTCCAGCCGGGCTTCATCCGCTTTCTCATGGAGCCGTTCCCGCCGGTCCGCGGGACGGCGTCGCTGCTGCGCAGGCTCGGCTCGGCGAAGGCGGCGCTCGACTTCCTGCGGATGGGGATCATGCCGCTGCGCCGCCACGCCGAGGAGGAGTTCGCCGGCGCGGGCGCCGCGCGCCTGCTCGCGGGCAACGCGCTCCACGCCGACGTCACGCCGGACTCGGCCGGCAGCGCGCTGTACGGCTGGGTGCTGTGCGGGCTCGGCCAGTCGCTCGGCTGGCCGGTGCCGCGTGGCGGCGCGCAGCGGATCACCGACGCGCTCGTCGCGAGGCTGCGCGCGGCGGGCGGCGAGGTGCGCTGCGGCCAGGAGGTCACGGAGATCGTCGTCCGCGCCGGCCGCGCGACCGGCGTACGGACCGCGGACGGGACCGAGCACCACGCCCGCCACGCGGTGCTCGCCGACACCGGCGCCGAGGCGCTGCTGGAGCGGATGCTCCCGCCCGCGCACCGCGTCGAGCTCAAGCGCTTCCAGCGCGACACCGCGACCGTGAAGGTCGACTGGTCGCTCGACGGCCCGATCCCCTGGTCGCACCCCGAGGCGCGCGAGGCCGGCACCGTCCACGTCACCGAGGGCCTGGACGCGCTGAGCGACGCGACGGCCGCGATCACCCGTGGGCAGATCCCGTCCGAGCCGTTCCTCCTGCTCGGCCAGTACGCCCGCTACGACCCGGGCCGCGCGCCGGAGGGCAAGGAGGTCGCCTGGGCCTACACCCACGTCCCGCAGGGCGCGTTCGACGAGGAGCAGGCCGACGCGTTCGCCGACCTCATGGAGGAGCAGGTCGAGCGCGTCGCCCCCGGCTTCCGGGCGCTCGTCCGCCGCCGCCACGTCTTCACGCCCGCGTCGCTCCAGGCCGCCGACGCGAACCTCGTCGGCGGCGCCCTGAACGGCGGCACCGCCCAGATCCACCAGCAGCTCGTGTTCCGCCCCACGCCCGGCACCGGCCGCACCGAGACGCACGTCGACGGCCTGTACCTCGCCTCGGCGGCGGCGCACCCCGGCGGCGGCGTCCACGGCGCGTGCGGCGCCAACGCCGCCCGCGCGGCGCTGCACCCGGTCGCGCGGCGGCTGGGACCGCGCCTCGCTCGCGCGCTGCGCGACTGAGCGCGCGCTGGACGGGTAGCGCTGAGGCTCGTGACCGACGCGGTCGTCATCGGCTCCGGGCCCAACGGCCTGGTCGCGGCGAACATCCTCGCCGACCACGGCTGGTCGGTCGAGGTGCTCGAGGCCGAGCCTGACCCGGGCGGCGCGGTCCGCAGCGGGGAGCTGACGCTGCCGGGGTTCGTCCACGACCGGTTCAGCTCGTTCTACCCGCTCGCCGCGGCGTCGCCGGCGATCGGCGCGCTCGACCTCGAGCGCCACGGGCTGCGCTGGCGCCGCGCCGAGCTGCCGGTCGCCCACCCCGCCCGCGACGGCACCGTGGCGTACGTCGGCCGCGACGTCGACGAGACCGCGGCGAACCTCGATGCGTTCGCACCCGGCGACGGCGACGCGTGGCGGCGCCTCATGGACCTCTGGGACCGGGTCGGCGAGCACGTGCTCGGCGCGCTGTTCACGCCGTTCCCGCCGGTGAAGGCGGGCGCCCGGATGGCGGCCGAGCTGCGCTACCGAGGGCTGGTGGACTTCGCGCGCTTCGGGCTGCTCGGCGTCCGGCGGATGTGCGACGAGGAGTTCCGCGGCGCCGGCGGGCCACGGCTCGTCTCCGGCCACGCGCTCCACGCCGACTTCAGCCCCGAGCAGCCGGGCAGCGCGCTGTTCGGCTGGGTCCTGTGCGGCCTGGCCCAGCGGGTCGGCTTCCCGATCCCCGAGGGCGGCAGCTCCGAGCTCAGCCGCGCGATGGTCCGGCGCCTGGAGTCGCTCGGCGGCCGCGTGACCTGCGGGACCCGCGTCACCGGCGTCGAGGTCCGCCGCGGCCGGGCGGTCGGCGTCCGGACCGAGCACGGCGACGTCGTCCCGGCGCGGCGCGCGGTGCTCGCCGACGTCAGCGCCCCGAGCCTGTACCTGGACCTGCTCGCCCGCGAGCACGTGCCGGCCGCGATCCTCCGCGCGCTCGAGCGGTTCGAGTGGGACGTCGCGACGTTCAAGGTCGACTACGCGCTCGACGGGCCGGTGCCGTGGCTGAACCCCGACACCGCGCGCGCCGGGACGATCCACGTCGCGGAGGACATCGACACGCTCACCCGCGCGATGACCGACATCGTGCTGCGCCGGATCCCGCGCGAGCCGTTCCTCGTGTCCGGCCAGTACGCGGGCGCGGACCCGACGCGGATGCCGGCGGGCAAGGAGGTCTACTGGGCGTACACGCACATCCCGCGCCGGATCGAGGGTGACGCGGGCGACGACGGGATCACCGGGCGCTGGGACGAGCGCGAGCGCGAGGCGCTCGCCGACCGGATGACCGCCCGGCTCGAGGCGGTCGCGCCCGGGTTCTCGGACCGCGTGCTCGCCCGTCACGTCACGACCCCGCAGGACTTCGAGAGGGCCGACGCCAACCTCGACGGCGGCGCGCTGAACGGCGGCACGGCGCAGCTCCACCAGGAGCTCCTGTTCCGGCCCGTCCCGGGCCTGGGCCGCAACGAGACGCCGGTCGCCGGGCTCTACCTCGCGTCGGCGTCCGCGTACCCGAGCGGCGGCGTCCACGGCGCGTGCGGGGCGAACGCGGCGCGGTCGGCGCTGCGCGCGCACGGCCTCCTGCGCCGGCCGCTCGCGGCGCTCACGGCGCGGCTGAGCGGCCGTCCCTGACCGCGGGCCCGCGCCGCGGCCACAGCCGGGCGAGCACCGCCCGCAGCCCCGAGGGCGGGCGCCCGCCGGTCGACAGCCACGACCCGGCGAGGATGAGCAGCAGGCCCGCGACCGCGCCGGCGGTCAGCGGCTCGTCGAGCAGCGTCACGCCGAGCGCGACGGCCACGACCGGGTTGATGTACGTGATGACCGCGGCGCGGCTCGGCCCGACCTCGGCGATGAGCGTGAACCACAGGACGAACGCCAGCGCGGTGCAGACGAGGCCGAGCACGACGAGCGCCCCGATCGCGTCGCCGGTCGGCATCTCGTCCGGCGCCGACAGCGCCGCGGCGGGCGCGAGCATGATCGCCGCGAACGCGAGCGCGACCCCCATGAGCGCGACGGGGTCGCCCGCGTCGGCCAGGTGCCGCTTGATGATCATCGGCCCGATCGCGTAGCCGACGGTGGCCAGCAGGATGCAGAGCGCGCCGATCGCCTCGTCGAGGCTGCCGGACACGTCGATCCCGAACAGCGCGACGACCCCGGCGAGGCCCACGAACAGGCCGGCGAGGCGCCAGCCGGTGACGCGCTCCTCGGCGTCGAAGCGGATCGCGATGAGCGCGATCGTCAGCGGCAGCGCGGCGATGAGGATCGCCGCCAGAGACGAGGCGACGTGCTGCTCGCCGTATGCGATGAGCGGGAACGGCAGGACGATCTCGAAGAGCGCGAACGCGGCGAGCGTGCGGGTCCTGCCGCGCAGGCCGCGCAGCGCGCCCGACCGCCAGGCGAGCGGGAGCATGACCGCCGCGGCGAGCGCGACCCGGAAGAAGCTCAGGAACGCCGGCGAGACGCCCTCGTCGACGGCGATCTTGATGAACAGGTACGGCGTGCCCCACACGACCGAGACGGCCGCGAACACCGCCCACCCCTTGCGCGTCATGCGCGGACTGTAGAGGGCCCCCGCCGCGGCGCCGGGAAGGTCCCGGCGCCGCGCGCGCAGCGCCGGCGCCGGTCAGGCGGCGGGCCGCTCGTCGGAGCGCTCGGCGCGCCGGCGCTCGATCTCGCTTTGCACCGCGCGCCGGCCCTCCTCGTCGCCGGTCGCGATCGCCTCGTCCTCGCAGACCCACAGCTCGGCCCACGTCATCGTCTGCAGGGCGCTCTGCGGGACGACGGCGAACCTGCGTGGCTCGGTGTCTGTGGCCATGGCGATCACCTCGTGATGGCCTCGACGGCATGGACACACACGATCTCGGCGAGCCAGGACTCGACGCGGTGGGCGTCCTCGCGGGGCATCTCGGTCCCCACGACCGCGGTCGCCGGCGCGCCGTCGGCGTACGGCGCCGCGAACGCGACGTCCGTCACCCGGCAGCGGCGCCGGCGCAGGTGCGCGAGGACCCGCTCGAGCGCATCGGGCGAGTCCTCCAGCTCGAGCGCGTACGAGCGCCTGGCGCCCGGAGGCCGGTCCGTCCCGCACGCTGGAACGAGCTGCAGGGCCGGACGGCCGATCGGCTCGGTGGCTGCGGTGGTGGTGGGATCGATCTGCATGGGACTGGGACTCCTCCTGGTCCCCGGTCCCGGATCGCGCCGTCGTCGCCACCCGGTCCCGGAGGACCGTTCGGGCCTGCGACGCGGATGCGCGCGACGCAGGCTAGATGGCGAGAATGGCTACGAGCGCCGTCGCGGCAGCGCGAAGCGCGCCCGGGAGGGCGATCGGCTTCGTGTGCGCGACGTGCGTCATCGAGCGGACAAGGTACAAGGGAGCCCGCCGGGCGCGCAACCCCGACCTCGCGCGGAGGCGCTCAGTAGGCGCCGCGGCGCGCGACGACCGCGGGGATCGTCTTCAGGAGGATCGTGAGGTCGAGGAACGGCGACCAGCGCTCGAGGTACAGGAAGTCGAGCCGGACGAGGTCGTCGAAGTCCAGGTCCGAGCGGCCGGACACCTGCCACAGCCCGGTGATCCCCGGGAGCACGAGGTAGCGCTTCTTGTGCCAGCTCTCCAGGCGGTCGAAGTCGCGCATCGGCAGCGGGCGCGGGCCGACGAGCGACATCTCGCCCTTGAGCACGTTGACGAGCTGCGGCAGCTCGTCGAGCGAGTAGCGCCGCAGGACGCGGCCGATCGGCGTCAGCCGCGGGTCGTCGCGGATCTTGAAGATCGCCCCGTCGGCCTCGTTGAGCGACTCGAGGTCGGCCTGGCGCTGGTCGGCGTCGCGGTGCATCGTGCGGAACTTCAGGCACGCGAACGGCGCCCCGCCGATCCCGGGGCGGATCGAGCGGTACAGGACCGGGCCGCGCGACGTGATCTTGATCACGACGCCGATCGCCAGCAGCACCGGGCTCAGCACGACGAGCAGGATCGACGCGCCGACGATGTCGAACGTCCGCTTGACGAAGTAGTCGAGGCCCTCGAACACCGGCGGCTTGAGCTCGAACAGCGGCACCGACTGGCCGGGCACGAACTCGGCGCGGTGGATGAGGATCTCCATCGTCGACGGCGCGACGTGCACGCGGACCCCGCGCTGGTGGCAGGCGTCGACGATCTCGACCGCCTCCTGCTGGGGGAACGCCGGGTCGGCGATGATGACCTCGTCGACGCGGTGCTGCTCGACGATGTTGCCGATGTTCTCCAGCGACCCGAGCGAGCGCAGCCCGTTGTCGGGCCGCGGGGTCAGCGAGATGAACCCGACGACGTTGATGAGCCCCTGGTTCTCGCCGAGCGCGTGCGCGACCGCCTCGATGTGCTCGCCGGTCCCGACGAGCAGCGCGCGTCGGCGGTAGCCGGCGGCGCGGAGGATCACGCCGGTCGCGCGGTCGTACAGGTACCGGGACGCCGACACATAGAGGACGGCGAAGGTCAGCGACCCGTAGAAGATGTAGTACGACGAGAACTCCTCGCCGGTGAGGAGCGCGTAGCCGAGCGCGACGAGCGTGACCTGGGTGAGCCCCGCGACGATGCGCGTCAGCCCGGGCCGGACCGACCGCCGCGCGTAGAGGTCCGAGCGCGCGAACAGCAGGACCGTGATGAGGAAGACGAACGCGACGATCTCGCGCGTCTGGTCGTACGCCTCGCGGAGCACGAGGTCCCCGAGCACCGCCTCCTTGAGCGCCAGCGCGGTGAAGATCGCCATGAACACGGAGGCGAAGTCGACCGCGAGCAGCGACAGCACCCGAGCCGCGCTGCGCAGCGTGTCCATGCGCAGCAGGAACGAGAGCACGGGCGGCTTCTTCCTGCGGACGTCGCGGTCGGGCAGCTCGATGAGCTGCTGCTGCCCGGCCGGCGGGGCGTCGTGCGCACGGGTCTTCACAGGGCTTTGACTCGGCATCTTTCAGGCCCTAACGGGCCAGTCTTGCGAATGATGCGTTGTTTCGCAGAACGGCCCGGGGCCGCCCTCACCGCTTCCGTGCGGCCTTGAGCGTCTTCTTGGGCACGTCGCCGGTCACAACGTAGCGCCCGTTCTCCAGGCGCTCGGCGTGGCCTTCCTTCGTCAGCCGCTTCAGCACGACCGGGCACTTCTTGCACCGGGGCCGGTCCTTGCAGCACTTGCCCTTCGGCTTGATCGGCTTGCCGGTCTTGAGCTTGGCCACTTAGGCGCACCTTACACCAATCCCGACCTCGGAGGTTGGTTTAGCGGAGGCCCCCGGTAGGGTCCGGGCATGCCCTCGGACGCCTTCGTCGACCTCGTGAACGAGCAGATCGGCCACGAGTTCGCCGCCCAGAACCAGTACATCGCCGTCGCGATCCACTACGACGTCCAGACGCTCCCCCGCCTGCGCGACTTCTTCTACCGGCAGGCCGTCGAGGAGCGCAATCACGGGATGATGCTCGTCCAGTACCTGCTCGACAGCGGCCATCACCCGCGCATCCCCGCCGTGCCGGCGCCGCGTTCGGACTTCCCCGACATCGTCGAGCCGGTGCGCGTCGCGCTCGCGCAGGAGCAGCGTGTCACCGAGCAGTTCAACGTCCTCATGGCGCAGGCGCGCCGCGACGACGACTTCACCAGCGAGCAGTTCCTGAACTGGTTCCTCAAGGAGCAGGTCGAGGAGGTCTCGTCGATGTCCGACCTGCTCGCGATCGTCGAGCGGGCGGTCGAGAACCCGCTGTGGGCCGAGGAGTACCTGGGGCGCGAGGGCATCGGCGAAGAGGAGGAGGACCCGACGGCGCCGGCGGCGGCCGGCGGCGCGCTGTAGCGGCCCCCGCTCCCGGTCAGGCCGTCCGGCCCGCGCGGTCCTCCAGCCGCAGCAGCTCCTCGTACGCGGGCAGCGTCAGGAACTCGACGAGCTCGTCGGCGAGCGCCACGTCCTCGAACAGGCGGCGCGAGAGGTCGGGCCGGCCCTCGCGCCGGAACCACTCGTCGTCGCCGATCTCGGCCCGGATGCGCTCGAGCTCCTCGTCGGCGAGCCGCCGCACGAGCTCGCGGGTGATCGGCCGGCCGTCGTCGAGCTCCGCGCCGTGGCGGATCCACTGCCACACCTGCGAGCGCGAGATCTCCGCGGTCGCGGCGTCCTCCATGAGCCCGTAGATGGCGGCGGCGCCGTTGCCGCGCAGCCAGCTCGAGATGTACTGGATGCCGACGTTGACGTTCAGGCGCAGCCCCTGCTCGGTGATCGCGCCCGGCGTCCGGTCGACGGCGAGCAGGTCGGCCGCGGTGACCTCGACGTCGTCACGGCGGCGGTCGATCTGGTTCGGGCGGTCACCGAGGACCGCGGTGAACTGCTCGAGCGCCGGGGCCACGAAGTCCGGGTGGGCGACCCACGTGCCGTCGTAGCCCTGGCCGGCCTCGCGCTGCTTGTCCTCGCGGACCTTCTCCATCGAGCGGCGGTTCTGCTCGGGGTCGGTCCGCGACGGCAGGAACGCCGACATGCCGCCCATCGCGAACGCTCCGCGGCGGTGGCACGTCGCCACCAGCAGCTCGGTGTACGCGCGCATGAACGGGACGGTCATCGTCACCGCGGTCCGGTCGGGCAGCACCGCCTCCGGGCGCGTGCGCAGCGACTTGATCGTCGAGAAGATGTAGTCCCAGCGGCCGGCGTTCAGGCCCGCCGAATGGTCGCGCAGCTCGTAGAGGATCTCGTCCATCTCGAACGCCGCCGGCAGCGTCTCGATGAGCACGGTCGCCCGGATCGAGCCGTGCGGGATGCCGATCCGCTCCTCGACCAGGGTCAGCACCTCGTTCCACAGCCGCGCCTCGAGGTGCGACTGGAGCTTGGGCAGGTACAGGAACGGCCCCGAGCCCCGGTCGAGCAGCTCCTGCGCGTTGTGGAAGAGGAACAGCGCCGCGTCCATGAACGCGCCGGCGACCGGCTCGCCGTCGACGAGCAGGTGGCGCTCGGGCAGGTGCAGGCCGCGCGGGCGCACGTGGAGCGTCGCGAGATCCTCGCCGAGCGTGTAGTGCTTGCCGTTCTCGGTGTGCTCGAGGCGCCGGCGCACCGCGTCGACGAGGTTCACCTGGCCGTCGACCATGTTCGCCCAGGTCGGCGAGTTGGCGTCCTCGAAGTCCGCCATGAACCCCGGGGCGCCGGAGTTCAGCGCGTTGATGACCATCTTCGCGCTCGTCGGGCCGGTGATCTCCACGCGGCGGTCCTGCAGCCCGGGCGGCGGCGGCGCGACCGTCCAGTCGCCCTCGCGGATCTCGCGCGTCTCGGGCAGGAAGTCGAGCGTGGCGCCGGCGTCCAGCTCGGCCTGGCGCTCGGCGCGCCGGCGCAGCAGGGCGCGGCGCTCGGCGTCGAACGTGCGGTGCAGCTCGGCGACGAGCGCGAGCGCGGCGGGGGTGAGGATCTCGCGGCGGCGTCCGTCCACCGGCCCGGTGATCGTCACGCCTCCGGCGGTGTCGGTGGTCATCGCGGCCTCCTGTCGGTCATCGACATGTGCAGCAGCTCCATGGGGTGGTACACGGGGAGCGGCCGGCCGAGCCGCTCGAGGTGCGCGCTGATCTGCAGCGCGCAGCCGGGGTTCGCGGCGGCGATCGCGTCGGCGCCGGTCGCCAGCAGCGCCTCGGCCTTGCGGCGGCCGAGCTCGGCCGCCGGCTCGGGCCGGGTGAGGTTGTAGATGCCGGCCGAGCCGCAGCAGATCTCCCAGCCCTCGGGCTCGACGAGCTCCAGCCCGGGGATCGCGCGGAGCAGGTCGCGCGGCGCCGACCGGATGCCCTGCGCGTGGGCCAGGTGGCAGGCGTCGTGGTAGGCGACGCGCAGCGGCAGCGGGTGGCGCACGACGCGCTCGTCCAGCCCGGCGAGCAGCTCGGTGACGTCCTTGACGCGCGCGGAGAACGCGGCGGCGCGCTCGGCCCACTCGGGGTCGTCGCGCAGCAGGTGGCCGTACTCCTTCATCGCCGACCCGCACCCGGCGGCGTTCACGACGACCGTGTCGCAGGTCTCGAACCGGGCGATCGTCTCGCGCGCGAGCGCCCGCGCCGGCTCGTCCTCGCCGGTGTGCGCCATGAGCGCGCCGCAGCACCGCGGCAGCGGCGGCGCCTCGACCTCGAAGCCCTCGGCGGCCAGGACGCGGACCGTCGCGTCGTTGACGTCGCCGAAGAACACCCGCTGCACGCAGCCCTGCAGGAAGCCGACGCGCCCGCGCGCGGGGCCGCGCGCGGCGCGCCGCGGCGGCAGGCGGCGGACCGCGTCGCGCAGCCGCACCGGCGGCGCGATGCCGAGCGCGGCGGCCGCGGTGCGCGCGCCCGGCAACGCGGCGAGGCGGTCGGCCAGGCGCGGGAGGCCGAGCCGCCGGGCGGCCACGAGCGCCGGCACCGTGACCCGCAGGCGGCCGGGCCGCGTGAACAGGGCGAAGATCGCGCCGCGCAGCGCGCGGTGGGCCGGCGGGCGGTCGAAGCGGCGCTCGATCTGCCCGCGCGTGTCCATGAGCAGCTTGTCGTACTGCACGCCCGACGGGCACGCGGTGACGCACGCCATACAGCCGAGGCAGTTGTCGAAGTGCTCGACCATGCGGTCGGTCAGGTCGGCGCCCTCGTGGCCGGCGCGCATGAGCACGATCCGGCCGCGCGGCGAGTCCATCTCCTCGTTCCACAGCAGATACGTGGGGCACGTCGGCAGGCAGAAGCCGCAGTGCACGCAGTCGTCGATGAGGTCGGGCTCGGGCGGACGGACGTCGTCCCAGGCGCCGGTGGCCATCGCTCAGATCCCTCCCACGTAGATGCCGGGGTTGCAGACGCGCGCCGGGTCGAACCGCTCCTTCAGGCGGCGGGCGAGCATGAGCTCCCCGCCCTCGCCGACGTCCCACGGGTCGAGCTGCGCACGCAGCTCGGCGGGCGCGTCGAGCACGACGCACGGCGCCTCGCCGAGCGTCTCGCGCAGGCGCCGGACGTCGTCCGCGCCCGTCCCGGCAGGCAGCCGCAGGTACGACGTGCCGACCGCCGCGCGCCCGGCGACGCGGGCACCGGCGGCGTCGGCGGCGCGCAGCACCGACGGCAGCTCGGACGGCAGCCCGGAGACGCGCACGACGACCTCGCCGGGCGCCGCCGCGCGCTGGCCGGCGCGCTGCGCCTCCCACAGCTCGCCGTCGTCGCCGACGGCCTCGCAGCCCTCGAGCGACGCGGCCTGCTCGCCGCAGGTCGGCCCGGCGAACCGGGCGAGGATCGCGCCCTCGCCGCCGGCCCAGGCGACGTCGAGGGCGTCGAGCTCCAGCGGCCGGTGCGCGAGGTCGGCGGCGATCCGGCCCGCTTCGTCGGGGTCGCCGACCGCGAAGCGCGCGGTGGCGGTCGCCGCGGGCAGCGGGTGCAGGCGGACCGCGACCTGGGTGATGACGCCGAGCGTCCCGAACGCGCCCGCGTTGAGCTTGGCCAGGTCGTAGCCCGCGACGTTCTTGATGACCTTGCCGCCGGACTTGGCGACCGTCCCGTCCGGCAGCGCGACGGTCATGCCGATGACGAGGTCACGGATCGCGCCGTACCGGTGGCGCCGCGGGCCGGCGTCCGCGGTCGCGACGAGGCCGCCGATCGTCGCGCCGGGCGCGGGCGGCGGGTCGACCGCGAGCATCTGGCCGTGCTCGGCGAACGTCGCCTGCGCCTCCTCGAACGGCACGCCCGCGCCGAGGACCGCGGTGAAGTCGCCGGCCGAGTGTTCGGCGATGCGGTCCAGGCCGGTGGTCGACAGCTCCGCGTCGGCGGTGACCGGGCTGCCCCAGCCGGCGCGCGTGCCGCCGCCGGTGATCCGCACCGACCGGCCCGCCTGGGCATGCGCGGCCAGCGCCTCGGCGACCTCCGCGGCGGTGGTGGGACGGAAGGCCGTGCCGCCCGCCACCTAGAACCGCTCCGCCAGGCCGGCCCGCTCGAGCGGGTGCTGCCGGTACGGGCCGGGCACCTCGCCGCACAGCCGCGGGGTCGGCATGACCTTGCCGGGGTTCGCGAGCCCGTGCGGGTCGAACGCGCAGCGCAGCTTCTGGAACGCCTCGAGGTCGGGCTCGTCGAACATCCGCGGCATGTGGCGCTTCTTGTCGACGCCGACGCCGTGCTCGCCGGTGATCGACCCGCCCGCCTCGACGCACGCCGCGAGGATCTCGCCCGACAGCTCCTCGGCGCGGGCGGCGTCCTCGTCGCGGTCGTAGCAGACGAGCGGGTGCAGGTTGCCGTCGCCGGCGTGGAAGACGTTCGCGACGCGCAGCCCGTACTCGTCGGCGAGCGCCGCGATCCGGCCGAGGACCTCGGGCAGCCGCGTGCGGGGGATGACGCCGTCCTGGACGTAGTACGAGCGCGCGATCCGGCCCATCGCCGGGAACGCCGCCTTGCGCGCCTTCCAGAAGCGGGCGGCCTCGTCGGCGTCGCGGGCGACGCGCACCTCGGTGGCCCCGGCCTCGGCGCACATGCGCTCGACGTCGTCGAAGCGGGCGGCGACCTCCAGCTCCGAGCCGTCGAGCTCGATGACGAGCGCCGCCCCGGCGTCGGTGGGAAAGCCGGCGTGCGCCATGAGCTCGGCCGCCTGGATCGAGAGCCGGTCCATCATCTCGATCGCGCCGGGGACGACCCCGGACTGGACGATCGCCGACACCGCCTCGCCCGCGGCCTCGGGGGACGGGAAGAACGCCGCGAGCGTCCGGACGGTCTCGGGCACCGGCACGACACGCAGCCAGATCTTCGTGACGACCGCGAGCGTGCCCTCCGACCCGACGAGCGCGCCGAGCAGGTCGTAGCCGGGCGTGTCGAGCCGCTTGCCGCCGACCTGGACGACCTCGCCGTCGGCGAGCACGAGCTCCAGCCCGCACACGTAGTTCGTCGTGAAGCCGTACTTGAAGCAGTGCGCGCCGCCCGAGTTCTCGGCGACGTTGCCGCCGATCGAGCAGACGATCTGGCTCGACGGGTCGGGCGGGTAGAAGTGCGTCGGCCCGACCGCCTTGGAGACCTCGACGTTCGTCACGCCCGGCTCGACGACGACGCGCTGGTTGTCGAGGTCGACCTCGAGCACCCGCCGCAGCCGGGTGAGCGCGATCACGATCCCGTCCTCGACCGGCAGCGCGCCGCCGCTGAGGCCCGACCCCGACCCGCGCGCCACCCACGGCACCTCGCGCTCGAAGCAGGCGCGCACGACCTGCGCGACCTCCTCGGTCGAGCCGGGCAGCACGACGGCGCCCGGGAGCACGGCGTACTGCAGCAGGCCGTCGGACTCGTAGGTCCGGAGCTGCTCGGGGGCGGTGACGACGTGCTCAGCGCCGCAGATCGCCCGCAGCCGGTCGACCAGCTCCCGGGGAACGCTCATCCATCCACCACCATCCACTCGAACGCGGGCGACGACTGCGCGAGCACGATGACGCACATGAGGAGCAGGAGCAACAGGCTCCACCCGATGACCTTCCGGAAGATGTCGCCCTCGCGCCCGGCCAGGCCCGCGGCCGCCGCGCCGATCGCGAGGTTCTGGGGCGAGATCATCTTCCCCATCACGCCGCCCGACGAGTTCGCGGCCGCCATGAGCGTCGGCGACAGGCCGGCCTCGTCGGCGGCGGTCACCTGCAGCGCGCCGAACAGCGCGTTCGCCGAGGTGTCGCTGCCGGTCACCGCGACCCCGAGCCAGCCGAGGATCGACGCGAGGAACGCAAACACGCCGCCGGCGCCGGCGATCCACAGGCCGAGCGTCACGATCTGCCCGGACTGGTTCATGACGTAGGCGAGCGCGAGGACCGCGGCGACGGTGAGGATGGCCCACTTGAGCTGGTCCAGCGTCTCGCCGTAGACGCGCAGCGCGCGGCGGGGGCCGAAGCGGATGACGGCCATCGTGATCAGCCCGGCGAACAGGAGCTGGGTGCCTGTCCACGTCGAGTTCGCGTTGTACTCGGTGCTCCCGACCGTCTCGCCCTGGGCGTCGGTGATCTCCAGGCCGGGCCAGGCGAACGTCGGCAGGCTGTCGGTGATGACGTCCTTGAAGAAGAGCTGGCCGATCGCGAACACCGCGATGATCACGACGTACGGCGCGTAGGCCTCGGCGATCTCGCGCGGCGTGTCGCGCTCCTGGCCGGCGCGGCGCTCGGCCGCCCGCTCGAACACCCGGTCCTGGACCGCGCCGCCCGCGAGCGCCGGGCCGCGCCTGAAGCGCGCCTGGAGCGGCTCGCTCGGATGCCAGAACTGCATGAGCGCGACGATCGCGGCCGCCGACAGCAGCGACGCGACGATGTCGGTCAGCTCGACCGAGACGTAGTTCGAGCACACGAACTGGCCGAGCGCGAACGCTGCGCCGCCGACGATCGCCGCCGGCCACGCCTGGCGGACGCCGCGCCGCCCGTCGACCATCGCCACGAGGATCAGCGGCACGACGAGCGCGAGCAGCGGCGTCTGGCGGCCGACCATCGCGCCGAGGTCCTCCTTGGGCAGCTCGGTCACCGAGGCGAGCGTGATGATCGGCGTCGCGATCGCGCCGAACGCGACCGGCGCGGTGTTCGCGACGAGGCTGATCGCGACCGCCTTCAGCGGGCGGAAGCCGAGCGCGATGAGCATGACCACGGTGATCGCGACCGGCGTGCCGAACCCGGCGAGCGCCTCGATGAGCGCGCCGAAGCTGAACGCGATGACGATCGCCTGGATGCGCTGGTCGTCGGAGATCGTGCTGAACGACCGCCGCAGCACCGCGAAGTGCCCGGTGCGCTCGGTCATGTTGTAGATCCAGATCGCGTTGACGACGATCCACATGATCGGGAACAGGCCGAACAGCGCGCCGAGCAGCGCCGAGTCGGCGGCCTGGCCGACCGGCATGCCGTAGACGGCGATCGCGACGACGAGCGCCACCCCGAGCGAGGCCAGGCCCGCCCACTGGGCCTTGACCCGCAGCCCGCCGAGCAGCACGAACAGCGTCAGGAGCGGCAGCGCCGCGAAGATCGACGACAGCGCGAGCGAGCCGCCGACCGGGTCGTAGACCTGCTGGTACATGCCCGTCCTCCTCTCCCGAGGTCCCCTGCCCGGGTTCGCGTTCCCGGTTCGGTGGCCGAGCATTCGCCCGATTGCGGGCGATCGTCAGCGCCGGGTGCGGCGGCGCAGGGTCCGGCGGTCGTCGGGATGGCGGAGCGTGAAGCGCTCGCCGTCGAGGTGCTCGAGGAGCGCCTGGGCGAACTTGCGCGACGTGCCGAGCTCGTCGCGCAGGCGGGCGAGCGTGACCGACCCTTCGGCCTCGACGAGCGCGGCGACCCGCTCGCGGACGGCGGCGAGCGCGTCGGGGTGCGCCCACAGCGAGCGGCCGACGCGGACCGCGCGGCCGGCGGCGCGCAGGGCGGGCAGGTGGGCGGCGTCGCCGCCGAGCTCGGCCTCCGACGGCGGCTCGTGGCCGGCGGCGCGCAGGCGCTCCTCGAGCGCGAGCGCCTCGGGGGAGAGCGCGACGGCGTCGTCCGGGGCGCCGGCGTCGCGGGCCCGGACCGCCGCGCGGCCCTCGTCGCCCGGGCCGGCGGGCCTCACCTGCGCCGCCCGGTCGCCGTCCGGCCGGCCCGCGGCCTGCGGCGGCTCCCTCCCCGCCTGGATCGCCCGCAGCCGCGCGACGACCTCGGGCGAGCCGCCGTGCTTGCGCACGCCGACGTCGAGCACGGTCCCGCCGCCGAGCGTGTCGGGCGGCGCGATCGAGCGGACCACGACGCGGTCGCCGCGGCGCGCCAGCAGCGGCTGCTCGAGGCGCACCTGCCACAGCTCGTCCGCCAGGTGCGCCAGCCGCGCGGGCGCCTCGCGCGTGCCGTGGTGGACCTGGACGCGCATGCCGTGCCGGGCGTCGCGCAGGTCGAGCGCCGCGTCGAACCGGTACGCCGGCCGCACCGCGCCGGGCGCGCAGACGACGTCGCCGCGCTGCACCGCGCGCACCTCGACGCCGGCGAGGTTGAGCGCGACCCGCTGCCCGGCCTCGGCGCGCTCGCGGGCGGCGTCGTGGACCTGGACGCCGCGCACCCGGGCGCGCAGGCCGGACGGCTCGATCCGCACCTCGTCGCCGCGCGCGACCGTCCCGGACCACAGCGTGCCGGTGACGACCGTGCCGGCGCCCTTGATCGTGAAGACGCGGTCGACGTGGAGCACCGGCTCGCCGCCCGCGCCCGCCCGGCCCGGCAGCCGCGCGGCGACCGCGTCGAGGGCCCGTGCGACCTCGTCGACGCCCGCGCCGGTCCGCGCGCTGCACGCGACGACCTCGGCGCCGGGCAGCAGCTCGGCGGCCTCGGCGGCGGCGCGGGCCGGGTCGGCGAGGTCGCTCTTCGTCACCGCGACGACGCCGTCGGCGACGCCGAGGCCCGCGAGCACGGCGGCGTGCTCGCGCGTCTGCGGCATGACGCCGTCGTCAGCCGCGACGGCCATGAGGTACAGGTCGATCCCGGTCGCGCCGGCGACCATCGTGCGGACGAAGCGCTCGTGACCGGGCACGTCGACGACCGACACCGCGCGCCCGGACGGCAGCGCCAGCGGCGCGTAGCCGAGCTCGATCGAGATCCCCCGCGCGCGCTCGGCCGGCAGCCGGTCGGTGTCGACGCCGGTGAGCGCGCGGACGAGCTGCGTCTTGCCGTGGTCGATGTGGCCGGCGGTGCCGAGGACGAGCGGGGCGGCCGCGGGGGCCGTCAACCGCGCGCCTCCGCGACCAGGCGGGCCGCCACCTCGACCTCCTCGTCGGTCAGCGTCCGCGGGTCGAGCAGCAGGCGGCCGTCGCGGACGCGCCCGACGAGCGGCGGGTCGCCGGCGCGCAGCGGCGCGGCGAGCGCGGCGTCGAGCGCGACGACCGGGCCGGGCAGCTCGAGCAGCGGCAGCGCGCCGCCGCCGACCTTCGCGGTCGCCTCGACGAGCTCGCCGCCGGTGAGCTCGGCCAGGCGCTCTGCCCGCGTGCCGGGATCGTCGACGAGCATCCGCAGGACGGGGATCTCGCGGACGGCGCGCCCGGGCTCGCGATACAGCGCGAGCGTCGCCTCGAGCGCCGCGAGCGAGAGCTTGTCGATCCGCACCGCCCGGGCGAGCGGATGGCGCCGGCAGGCCGCGACCGCGTCGCGCGTGCCGACGATGATCCCCGCCTGCGGGCCGCCGAGCAGCTTGTCGCCGCTGAAGCACACGGCGGCCGCGCCGGCGCGCACCGACCGCCGCACCGGCGGCTCGCCCGCCAGCACCTCGAGCTCGGCGAGGTTGCCCGAGCCCAGGTCGTCGATCACCGGCAGCCCGAGGCCGCACAGATCCTCGATCTCGACCTCCTCGGTGAACCCGACGACGCGGAAGTTCGACGGGTGCGCGCGGAGGATCACGTCGCCCTCGGCGCGCACGTAGTCGCGCAGCCGCGTGCGGTTCGTGGTGCCGACCTCGACGAGCCGCGCGCCGGCCTGCTCGACGACCTCGGGGATCCGGAACGCGCCGCCGATCTCGACGAGCTGGCCGCGCGAGACGATCACCTCGCGGCCCAGCGCCGCGACCGCGAGCAGGACGGCGGCGGCGCAGTTGTTGACGGCGAGGGCCGCCTCGGCGCCGGTCAGCTCGCGCAGCAGCCCCTCCACGTGATCGCCCCGCGACCCGCGCGTGCCGGAGCCCACGTCGTACTCGAGGTTCGAGTAGCCCTCCGCCGCACGGGCGACCGCCTCGCGCGCCGCGGCCGCGAGCGGCGCGCGCCCGAGGTTCGTGTGGACGACGACGCCGGTCGCGTTGAGCACGCGGCGCAGCGACGGGCGCAGCCGGGCGCGGGCGCGCGCGACGAGATCGACCTCCTCGCCGTCGCGGGCCTTCCCGGCGAGGATCTCCGCGCGGCGCTCCTCCACGACCGCGCGGGCCGCCGACACGGCGGCGCGGTGCGCCTCGGCGGACCCGCCCTCGGCGGCGGCGACGCGGGCGGCGAGCCGCTCGACCTGCGGCAGCTCCCTCAGGAGGGCACGTTGCCGCGGACCCACTCGCCCTCCTCGCGCTTGAAGATCGGCACGCGCTCCTTGAGCCGGTCGATCATCTCGCGCGCGCCGGCGAACGCCTCGCCGCGATGGGGAGCCGAGGCGGCGACGACGACCGACGGCTCGCTGAGCGGCACCTCGCCGATCCGGTGCTCGATCGCCGCAGCGCACAGGCCGTGGCGCTCGACCGCCTCCTCGGCGATCGCCCGCATCGTCTCCAGCGCCATCTCGCCGTACGCCTCGTAGTCGAGCTTGTCGACCTCGCGGGTCACCCCCTGGAACGTCACGACCGCGCCCGCGCGCGGGTCGCGGACGAGCGCGGTGACGGCATCCTGCGACAGAGGCTCCTCGCGGATCGCGACGTGCACCGCGGCCGCGCCGCCCGACACCGGCGGCACGAGCGCGAGCTCGTCGCCGGGCGACAGCCGCAGCTCCTCGCCCGCGTACTGCCGGTTGACGGCCATCACCACCGGGACCCCGTCGGTGAGGTCCTCGACCGCCGCCAGCGCGTCGCGCACGCGCGCGTCGTCGGGCAGCTCGAGCTCGAGCTCGCTGCGGCCGGCGCGCTCGCGGAGCTGGGCGAAGAGTCGGACTGTCACGCGCATGGCGCCATCGTCGCACGCTCTTGCATCCGCGCGGACGAAGCGCGTAATCTCTCCATGGAGACCGTCGTCAGCGCGCACGGATGCTGGGTCACTGCGCAAGAACGCGATCGCCTATCTGGCGCTCTTCGTCGCGCTCGGAGGCACGAGCTGGGCCGCCGTGAGCCTTCCGCGCAACAGCGTGGGCAGCGCGCAGCTCAAGCCGCGGGCCGTGCGCGCGGCGGACATCGCGCCGTCCGCCGTCACCTCGCGCGCGATCCGCGACGGCACGATCAGAGAGCGGGACCTCGATCGCAGGATCCGCGCGCTGCTGCGCCCGCGGGCGTCGTCACAGGGCGGGCCGGCAGCGCCCGGTGCGCCGGGGCCGGCAGGCCCGCCGGGCGAACGGGGCGAGCGCGGGCCGGCGGGGACGCCGGGCCCGAAGGGCGACAAGGGCGAGCCCGGCCCCACGGAGGGCCTCTCGACCGACCTCGCGACCGAGAACGGCATCGCCTACCAGAACGCGGGCAGCGATCTGGGCGTCGCGTTCACGACCGCGACCGCCGGCCGGCTCTTCGTCACGCGGGCGCTCGGCCGCGCGACCGCGCGGTGCCCGTCGGGCGAGACCTGGGTGATGTTCCTGTCGGTCGACGGGGAGCGGGTGCCGGGCAGCATCCTGGGGAGCTTCGCCGACGGCGAGGCGGTCGAGGCCGTCACCCTCGCCGGTGTCACGGCCGGCGCCGTGCCGGCCGGGAAGCACACGGCCAACGTGAGCATCGTCTGCCAGGGCGACAAGGCGCCCGTGGAGGGGAACTTCACGACGAACCAGAGCGTCTCGGTGCTCGTGCTCGGCGGCTGACCCACCGGCCGGCCGGGACCGGCATGATGCGCGGATGCCCACGCGCCTGTACGTCGTCCACGGCTCGCACCCCTGCGCGACGGTCGAGCGCGCGCTCGAGCTCAAGGGCGTGCCGTTCCGCAAGGTCGAGCTCCCGCCGCCGAGCCACGCGCTGCTCATGCGGCCGCTGTTCGGCGAGCGGACCGTGCCCGGGATCCGGTTCGAGGACGGCACGAAGGTGCAGGGCTCGCGCGAGATCCTGCGCGAGCTCGAGCGCCGCGTCCCCGACCCGCCGCTCCGTCCCGGCGCAGAGGCCGAGGAGGCCGAGCGCTGGGGCGACGAGGTCTTCCAGCCGATCGCCCGGCGCCTGTTGTGGACCGCGTTCCACCGCCATCCGCGGTCGATGCACGCCTACCAGGAGGGCGGCCGCGGCCCGAAGCTGCCGATGCCGGCCATCCTCGCCGCGGCGCCGCTCATCACCCGGATCGAGCTACGGATGACCAAGGCGACGCCGGAAGCGGTCCGCGCGGACCTCGAGGCGCTGCCCGGCCACCTGGACCGGATCGACGGGTGGATCGCCGACGGCGTGCTCGGCGGCGAGCATCCGAACGCCGCGGACCTGCAGATCGCGCCGACGATCCGGCTGCTGCACACGATCGGCGACGTCCGGCCCCTCATTGCCGGCCGGCCCGCCGAGGGGCTCGCGTCGCGCTGGTTCGACGCGCTGCCGGGCAGCACGCCCCCCGGCCTCCTGGCGGCCTGACGGCGCCCGCCCCTGGTGGCTGAGCTCCTTCCCCGGAGCGGGGATACCCTCCAGGCCATGGCGACCGAGCCCAAGGCAGCCGACGAAGGCCTGACCGTCGCACCGATCGTCGGCAAGGACGATCCGCGGCGGTTCACCGACTCCGGCATCGAGATCAAGAAGCTGTACACCGCCGAGGATCTCCCCGCGGACCTCGAGGAGCGCCTGGGCGAGCCGGGCGAGTACCCCTTCACCCGCGGCGTCCACCGCGAGATGTACCGCAAGCAGACGTGGACGATGCGCCAGTACGCGGGCTACGCCTCGGCGAAGGAGTCCAACGAGCGGTACCGGTTCCTGCTCTCGAAGGGGTCGACCGGCCTGTCGATGGCGTTCGACCTGCCGACCCAGCTCGGCCTGGACTCCGACGATCCGCGCTGTGCGGGCGAGGTCGGCCGCACCGGCGTCGCCATCGACACGATCGACGACATGCGGACCGCGTTCGACGGGATCCCGCTCGACGAGGTCTCCACGTCGATGACGATCAACGCGCCCGCCGCGTGCCTGCTGCTGCTCTACCAGCTCGTCGGCGAGGAGCAGGGGGTCGACCCGTCCAAGCTCCGCGGGACGACCCAGAACGACATCCTCAAGGAGTACATCGCGCGCGGGAACTTCATCTACCCGCCCGAGGGCGCGATGCGGCTGACGACCGACCTCTTCGCGTACTGCAAGGACAACATCCCGAAGTGGAACACGATCTCGATCTCCGGCTACCACTTCCGTGAGAAGGGGTGCTCGGCGGTCCAGGAGGTCGCGTTCACGCTGTCGAACGGGATCGCCTACGTGCAGGCCGCGATCGACGCGGGCCTGCAGGTCGACGACTTCGCGCCGCGCCTGGCCTTCTTCTTCAACGGCCACAACAACGTCTTCCAGGAGGTGGCCAAGTTCCGCGCCGCCCGGCGGATGTGGGCGCGGATCATGAAGGAGCGCTTCGGGGCCCAGAACCCGAAGTCGATGATGCTGCGCTTCCACACGCAGACCGGCGGCGTGACGCTCACCGCCCAGCAGCCGATCAACAACATCGTCCGCGTCGCACTGCAGGGCTTCGCCGCCACCTGCGGCGGGACCCAGTCCCTGCACACGAACGGCTTCGACGAGGCGCTCGCGCTGCCGACCGAGAACGCGGCCCGGATCGCGATCCGCACGCAGCAGATCCTCGCCCACGAGTCCGGCGTCACCGACACCGTCGACCCGTTCGCCGGCTCCTACTTCGTCGAGAGCCTCACCGACGAGATCGAGAAGCGCGCCACCGGGCTCATCGAGAAGATCGACGACATGGGCGGCTCGGTCAACGCGATCGAGTTCATCATGAAGGAGATCGACGAGTCCGCCTGGGGCTACCAGGAGCGCTACCGGCTCGAGCAGGACATCGTCGTCGGCGTCAACAAGTACGTCGAGGACGAGGTCGAGGTGCCCGAGACGCTGCGGGTCGACCCCGAGTCCGAGCACCAGCAGGTCGCGCGCCTGAAGGAGTTCAAGGCCAACCGCGACCAGGAGCTCGTCCAGCGGCGCCTGGAGGAGATCCGCGAGGCCGCGCGCGGGACCGAGAACATGCTGCCGGTGCTGCGCCAGGCGCTGAAGGACCGCTGCTCGCTCGGCGAGGTGTGCGGGGCGATGAAGGACGTCTTCGGCGCCTACCAGCAGCCCGCGAGCTTCTGACGCCTACGTAGGACTGCGTATGCCCGCCGGTGCCGCCACGCGGAAGCGTGGCGGCATGGGCGACGGATGGCGACTGACGGTCCGGCGGGCTCGGACGGGTCGGTCGGCGCGGCGCTCCTGCGGTCGTGGGCGAGCTGGAACCCGGGCGCCACTGCCCTGCGGGCAGACCTACGTGCCCTAGGCGCGTGGTCCCCGGCGTGCGGGGCGGCCGCAAGGGACCTCTCATGCAGGGGGAGGAACCCGGCGCCGGGGCGGCGAAGCCCGGAGCCGATGCCCGAAGCCGCACGCACCCTCGTGAAGTCCCCGCCCGAGCTGTGGGCGGAGGTCTCGGACCCGGAGTCGCTCGCACGCCACCTCGGCGCGTTCGGCGAGATCCGCATCACCCGACTGGAGCCGGAGAACACCGTCGCCTGGGAGGGCGACCGCATGCGCGGCACGGTGGACCTGGCCCCCGCGGGATGGGGCACGAAGGTCACGGTGACCGCGGAGGAGATCGAGGACGCCGCGGCAGCCGAGCCGCCTGCGGAGCCGGACGACGAGCCGGCGCAGCCGCAGACGGCGCAGGAGCCCGAGGCGGCTGCGGCGCCCGAGCCCGAGTCGACCGCGGAGCCCGCGCCCGAGCCGCCCGGCGACGCCCGGCCCGCCGAGCTCGGCGCCGCCTCGCCGCGGGCCGGCCTGCGCGGGCTGTGGGGCCGGATCTTCGGCCGCCGCGAGGCCACCGGGCCCGCGGCCGGCCCGGAGCCGGAGGCCGTCGCGGCGCCTGCGGCCGAGGCGGAGCCGGCGGCCGTCGCGGTCGCCGAGCCCGAGCCCGAGCCGGAGGCCGTCGCGGTCGCCGAGCCCGCTCCGGTATCGGCGTCCCGGCCCGACCCGGCCGCCGTCCTGGACGGCATGCTCGGCAGCCTCGGGGCCGCGCACCACCGCCCGTTCTCGCGCTGACGGGGCCCGCGACCGGCGCGTCTGGGGTCGGCGCGGGCCGCGCTCGGGTAGCGTCCCACGCCGCATGAGCCCGAAGAAGACCCCCCGACAGCAGGCCCCTGAAACGTTCGAAGAGAAGCTCGCGCACCTGCAGCAGCTTCGCGAGGCGGCGCTCCACCCCGCGCCCGAGGCCGAGAAGAAGCAGCACGACCGCGGCAAGTACACCGCGCGCGAGCGGATCGAGAAGCTCCTGGACCCCGGGTCGTTCCAGGAGGTCGACACGTTCGTGCGCCACCGGACCTACGAGTTCGGCATGGACAAGAACCGGCCCTGGGGCGACGCCGTCGTCACCGGCCACGGCACGATCGACGGCCGCCGGGTCTGCGTCTTCAGCCAGGACTTCACCGTGTTCGGCGGCTCGCTCGGCGAGGTCATGGGCGAGAAGATCTGCAAGATCATGGACCTCGCCGCCAAGATCGGCTGCCCGGTCATCGGCATCAACGACTCGGGCGGCGCGCGGATCCAGGAGGGCGTCGTCTCGCTCGGCGCCTACGGCGACGTCTTCGTCCGCAACGTCAAGTGCTCCGGCGTGATCCCCCAGATCTCGCTCATCATGGGGCCGTGCGCCGGCGGCGCGGTCTACTCGCCCGCCATCACGGACTTCATCATGATGGTGAAGGAGACCTCGCACATGTTCATCACCGGGCCCGACGTCATCAAGACGGTCACCGGTGAGGAGGTCGGGTTCGAGGACCTCGGCGGCGCGATCGCGCACAGCACGAAGTCGGGCGTCGCCCACTTCGCCGCCGACGACGAGGACCAGTGCCTCGAGGACGCGCGCTACCTGCTGAGCTTCCTGCCGCAGAACAACCTCGAGACGGTCCCGCGCGTGCTGCCGACCGACGACCCCGAGCGCCGCGACGAGGAGCTCAACCACGTCGTCCCGGCCGACCCGCAGAAGCCGTACGACATGCGCGACGTGATCCGGCTCGTCGTCGACGACGGCGAGTTCCTCGAGGTCCAGGAGCTGTTCGCGCCGAACATCGTCGTCGGCTTCGCGCGCCTGAACGGCTACACGGTCGGCGTCGTCGGCAACCAGCCGCGCCAGCTCGCCGGCGTGCTCGACATCGACGCCTCCCGCAAGGGCGCGCGGTTCGTGCGCACCTGCGACGCGTTCAACATCCCGCTCGTGACGTTCGTCGACGTGCCGGGCTTCCTGCCGGGGACCTCGCAGGAGTGGGGCGGGATCATCACCCACGGCGCGAAGCTGCTGTACGCGTTCACCGAGGCGACCGTCCCGAAGATCACCGTCATCACGCGCAAGGCGTACGGCGGCGCGTACGACGTCATGGCGTCCAAGCACATGCTCGCCGACTTCAACTTCGCGTGGCCGACCGCGGAGGTCGCGGTCATGGGCCCCGAAGGCGCGGTGAACATCATCTACCGGCGCGACATCGCGTCCTCGCCGACGCCCGAGGAGCGCCGCCAGAAGCTCATCGCCGACTACAAGGCGCGCTTCGCGAACCCGTACACGGCGGCCGAGCGCGGCTACGTCGACGACGTCATCGTCCCGAGCGAGACCCGCCCGAAGATCATCACCGCGCTCGAGACGCTGCAGACCAAGCGCGAGCCCGGGCCCAAGCGCAAGCACGGGAACATCCCACTCTGATGCGACGGCGCGCCGGCATCGCCACGGTGGTCCTGGCCCTGGCCGGGCTGCTCGCCGGGGCGGCGCCGGCGCACGCCGCGTTCTCGCTCGCCGGCGTCTCCGCGGCCCCGGCCGACACGGCAGCCGGCGCGAACGCCGACTTCCGCATCCACCTCGAGCCGCGGGACGGCAAGATCCGCGACCTCGACCTGCACCTGCCGCCGGGCCTGGTCGGCGACCCGAACGCGACCGACCGGTGCCCGATCGCGCGGTTCGAGGCCGACGCGTGCCCGGCCGCGACGCAGGTCGGGCGCAGCAGCACGACCGTGCAGATCGCCTTCCTGAGCCAGACGGCGCAGGGCGTCATCTACAACATCGCCCCGCGCGGCCGCGAGCCCGCCCGCCTGGGCGTGAAGATCACGCCGCCGATCGGCGGGACCGTGCGGCTCGAGTCGCCGGTGACGGCGCGGCCCGACGGCGGGCTGGACTCGACGCTGCGCGGCCTGCCCGACCGGGTCGCGGGCCTCGAGGTGACGATCACCGCGCTCGAGATCGTGCTGTCCGGGCGCGCGAGCGGCCGGCCGTTCATGACGAACCCGACGAGCTGCGTGCCGGCCGAGACCGTCATCGACGCGCGCTCGTACGCGGGCGAGGCGGCCCGGGCGAAGGCGGCGTTCACGCCGACGCGGTGCGAGGCGCTGCCGTTCGCGCCGGGCTTCGAGGCGGTCCTCGGCGCGCCCGGGCTCATCCGCCGCGGCGACAAGCCGCCGCTGCGCACGATCGTCACGCAGGACCGCGGGCAGGCCAACACGCGGTCGGTCGAGGTCACGCTGCCGAAGGACCTCAGCGTCAGCTTCGACCAGCTCGAGCGCGCCTGCGCGCCCGAGGTGCTCGCCGCCGGGCAGTGCCCGCCCACCGCGACGATCGGCACCGCGACGGCGCAGACGCCGCTGCTCTCCGAGCCGCTCGCCGGGCCGGTGCTGTTCGCGTTCGGGGAGGCGACGCTGCCCGACCTCGTGCTCAACCTCACCGGGCCGCTCGCGCTGACGCTGCGCGGCGCCAACACGCTCACGAACGCGGGCCAGGTCACGAAGTTCGACGGCATCCCCGACGTGCCGCTGTCCCGGTTCGAACTGGCGTTCAAGGGCGGCCGGCGCGAGGGCCTGCTGACGCTCGGCCGAGACGTGTGCGTCGGGCGCCGCCCGCGGTTCCGGGCCACGTTCACCTCCCAGGCCGGCGCGACCCACACGGTCACGGTCCCGGCGCGGCTCGAGGGCTGCGCGCCGCAGATCACGGTCCGGCTCGGGTCGCTCAAGCGGCGCCAGCCGTCGCTGCGCGTGCGCGTCGACGCGGGCGCCGAGCGGCTGCGCCGCGTGCGGCTGACGCTCCCGCGCGGGCTGGTCGCCCGGGGCGCCGCGCGCGGCGTCGTGACCGGCAGCGGCGCGCGCGGATCGCGGCTGCGCCGGCGCGGCCGGATCGTCGAGGTCACGGTGCCGGGCGCCGGCGCGCGCAGCGTCGCGATCAGGTTCCGGGCCGGCACGCTGCGGGCCCGGCGCGGGTTCCGCGGCAGCACGCGCTTCCGGGTCGCGGTGACCGACGCGGCCGGGAAGACGCTCGCCAAGAGCCTGCGTCCCGAGCGGTAGCGTGGACGCCGTGACCGCGGAGGACGACACGGCAGGGCCCGAGCGCGCGCCCGAGCGCCCGCCGGTCCCGCGCCCGCGGCTCGTCGCGCGCCTGGAGGCCCAGCGCGAGGCCTACCGCGAGCGCTCGCGGATCGTCCGTGCGCTCTTCGTCGTCGCGGGCTTCACCCTGCTCGCCGCGGGCATCGTCATGATCGTCACCCCCGGGCCGGCCTTCGTGGCGATCGCCGTCGCGCTCGCGATCCTGTCGCTCGAGTTCGCGTGGGCCGAGAAGCTGCTCGAGCGCTCGCTCGAGGAGGCGGCCAAGGCGCAGCGCAGGGCGGCCGAGACGACCACGACCCAGCGCGTGCTCACCGCGATCGCGGGCGTGCTCGCGGTGGCGGCGATCGCGGCGTGGTGGATCTGGGGTGACATCCCGCTCGTGCCGGGCTAGGGGCGGCGTGGGCCGGCCGCCTGGTGCTCGGCCCGTGGTGGGTGGTGCGTGGGCCGGCCGGGTCGGGCGGGCGTGGGTGGCGGCCTGCGGCGGCGGGTCCGCGCCCGGTCTCGGTGGTGCCGGCCTCGGCTCGCTCCGCGCGGTCTTGTCTGGCGGCGGTGTGTGGTGTGGTCTGAACGGCCGCTGGTCAGGGGTCCGCGGGAGCGGTTCCGCACCGCGCTCGCCGCGCACCGCCCACGCCCCCAGGCCGGCCCGCACCCGCGCGCCGGCCCGCGCCCCCGCGCCGGCCCGACCCGCGCGCCGCGCGCCAAGCCGCGCGTGGGCCTACAGGCACCGGCCGCTCAAGCCGCACGAGCCCGAGACGCGCGCCCAGGCGCGCGTGGCCCACACCCCGCGCCGGGCCCGCTGCGATCTCGAGGCCGACGGCTGCGGCGCGCGCCCCGACCACCCGGGTGTGTCGACTCGTCCCGGCATCACCGTCACGAATCGACACACCCGCGCGACGATGGCGCGTACCCGCTTGCCTTGGTGCGGTCGCCGTGGTGTCTCGGGCCTGGCGACGCTCACGGCGGCCGAGCGGGGGCGAACGGCCGCTCTGGTGCGCGTGTCGTCCAGGTCGCCGCCGATCGCGGCCTGCTCCCGGCGGCGGCGATCACGGCGTGGTGGACCTGGGGTGTCCCGCTCGTGCGGGGCTGGGGGCGCCGGCCGCCTGGTGCTCGGCCCGTGGTGGGTGGTGCGTGTTACTGCCGGGTCGGGTGGGCGTGCGTGGGTGGCGGCCTGCGGCGGTGGGTCCGCACCCGGTCTCGGTGGTGACAGCGCCGGCTCGCTCCGTGCGGTTTGCCTGGCGGCGACGTGTGGTGTGGTCTGAACGGCCGCTGGTCAGGGGTCCGCGGGAGCGGATTCGCTCCCCGCTCACCGCGCACCGCCCACGCCCCCACGCCGACCCGCACCCGCGCGCCGGCCCGCGCCCCCGCGCCGGCCCGCACCCGCGCGCCAGGTCGCACCCCGCGCCGGCCCGCGCTCGCCGCGACGCGACCGCGACCGCGCCCTCGCCCGCGCCCGCGCTCCCGCCCGCGTCCGCGCGCTCCCGCCCGCGCCCCGCGCCCGCGTGGGGGCCACTTCACCGTCGGACAGGCGGTCGTGGCCGAGAACCCGCGCCCCGCGCCCGCGCGGGGGCCACACGGTCGCGCGGCAGACGGGCGCGGCGGCGCGAGGCCGCGCCCCGCGCCCGCGCAGGGGCCGCACCTCCGCGCCCGCCGGGTCCGCTGCGATCTCGAGGCCGACGGCTGCGGCGCGCGCCCCGACCAGCCGGGTGTGTCGACTCGTCCCGGCATGACCGTCATCAGTCGACACACCCGACCGGACCCTCGGTGGGTGTGTCGACTCGTCCCGGCATCACCGTCACGAGTCGACACACCCGCACGTAGCTGGCGCGTTCGCGTTCAGCCGGCGGGGCCTGCCCGCGCGGCCGGCACCGCGCCCGCGAGCAGCGACCCGGCCGGGCCGACGCTCGAGCGCGCGTTCGATCCGGCTCGCTCCCCGCCGGGGCGACCAGAGCGCCGCTCCACGTGCGAGCCGGACGAACGACCGCTCCGGTGCGCGTTTCGTCCGCGTCGCCGCCCGACATGGTCGGCAGCACCCGAACGCGGGCAGCCGACCGCCGCGAGCCCGTCCCGCGCAACCTGCTCGTCACGCAGACCGACGACACGAAGCGCGCGGGCGACGTGCGCGCCCGGATCGGCGCGCCGGCCGGGATGGCGTCGAGTGGGCCGAGCACGTGCGCCGCTGGGTGGAGATCAACCCGTCGCCGCGGCCGTTCAGACCACGGACGAGCCATCGCCACCGAAACCGCGCGGAGCCGGCCGGGCCGCCTGAACCGCCCGGGCGCGTACCACCCGCCGCGGGCCGGCGGCCGCGCGCCGCCCGCACCCGCGCAGCGGGCCGCGCGGACCATCAGGCCACCCCACCTGACACACCGTCACCGGGCAGGTACGCTCGCGCCATGTCCCACCGCAAGCTGGGCGCCGCGCTGCTCGCCGCGTGCTCCCTCATCATCCTGGCCGCCCCCGCCGCGGCGCCGGCCCAGTCGTCGAAGAGCCGCGAAGTGAAGATCATGACGCGGAACCTGTATCTCGGCGCCGACCTCATCCCGCTCGCCGTGCCCGGGATGGACCAGGCGACGTTCGAACAGGCCGCCGCCGCGCGGTTCCAGACGGTCCTGAAGAACGACTTCCAGGTCCGCAGCCGGCGCATCGCCGAGGAGATCCGGCGCTACAAGCCCGATCTCATCGGGCTCCAGGAGGCCGCGCGGTGGCTGCGCGGGCCCGACGGCGTCAAGGACGGCAGCGTCACGCCGGCCAACGACGTCATCTACGACTCGACCGAGGTGCTGCTCAAGCACCTGCGCGCGCTCGGCCAGCGCTACCGGGTCGTCGCGTCGCGCCCCTGGTTCGACTTCGAGGCGCCGACCGCGCTCGGGTTCGACGTCCGGCTCATCCAGCACGACGTGATCCTCGTCCGGCAGGGCTCGAAGGTCCGCGTCGGCCGGACGTTCCGCGGCGGGTTCCGTGACACGTTCGACCCGCCGACGGTCATCGGCGTCGCCCGGCAGCGGCGCGGCTGGGTCGGGACCGACGCGCGTATCGGCAACCGCCGCTTCCGCCTCGTGACGACGCACCTCGAGGCCTACAGCCCGGAGATCGGCGACAAGCAGGTCAAGCAGCTGCTCCGCGGGCCGCTGAAGTCCAAGCGCCTGCAGTCGATCCTCGTCGGCGACCTGAACTCCGGCCCGCGCGCCGGGAGCGACCGCGGCACGCAGCGGACCTCAAACCCGTACGAGACCGTGATCCGCGCCGGCTTCGTCAACCCGCTGCCGCGGCGCAACACGTGCTGCTTCGGCGAGGACCTGTCGTCGACGAGCGAGAAGCTGAGCTCGTGGATCGACCACATCCTCGTGCGTCCGCGCGCGCGAGTCGTCCGCTCGTCGGTCTTCGGCAACCGGACCTCCGACCGGATCGGCGGCATGTGGCCCTCGGACCACGCGGGCGTCGTCGCCACGCTGCGCCTGCGGTGATGCGAGCGATGCTGGCCGGCGCGGTCGTCGCCCTCGTGGCGGCGGCCGCGCCGTCGGCGTCCGCCGCCACGCCCGACCTGCACGCCCACCGCGGCGGCTCGACGGTGAACGGCAAGGCGACGTACGCCGAGAACTCGATGCCGGCGTTCCGGGCCGCGGCGCGCGCCGGGTTCGTGCTCGAGCTCGACGTCGGCGTCACCGCCGACGGAGTCCCGATCGTGCTGCACGACGCGACGCTCGACCGCACGACCGCCTGCACCGGGCCGGTGAACGCGGTGACGCTCGAGCAGCTCCGCGCCTGCCCGAACGACATCGTCGGCTCCCCCGGCGGCTCGCTCGGCGGCAAGCGCTCGTCGAAGACGACGCCGATCCCGACGCTCGCCGAGGTGCTCCGGCTCGCCCGCCGGACGCGCGCGACGGTCAACGTGGAGCTGAAGGACTTCGACGCCGACAACTCGCGCATCAGCAAGGCGCTCGACGTCCTGGCCGCGAACCCGCTGCCGCGGGGCCGGCTCATCGTGCAGAGCTTCTTCCCGCCGAACCTCGCGTTCGCGCGGACCCGCCTGCCCGGCGTCCACACGTCGCGGCTGACGGTGCGCGCGGCGAACGAGGAGGGCCTGGAGGCGGCCGCGAAGGACGGCGAGACGTGGATCTCGCCGCAGTGGCCGGTGTCGCAGGCCTACGTGCGCCGCGCACACCGGCGCGGGCTGAAGGTCGTCCCGTGGACGCTCAACACGCGCTTGGCGGTGCGCAGCGCCGCGAAGCGCGGGGTCGACGCGATCATCACCGACGACCCGGCCGCGGCCCGGCGCTGGCTGCGCCCGAAGCGCCGCTGACATCCGCACGGCGAACGTCGGGGAGCGTGCCCTGCGGCGGGTCTCCTCGACGTTCGCGGCGTCGTCAGATCCGGACCGTCCGGGCCTCGACGCGCCCGGTGTCGAGCGCCTCGAGCGCGGCGGCGGCGATCGCGAGGTCCTGAATCGCCAGGCCCGTGGAGTCGAAGAGCGTCGCCGCCTCCGGCCCCGGCCGGCCGGGCGCCTCGCCGGTGAGCACGGCCCCGAGCTCGGTCACGTCGCCGCGGGTGACGCGGCCCGCCTCGACCGCGCCGGTCAGCTCGCCGCCGTGCGACGCCTGCTCCCACTCGTCGCAGAACAGCGCGCACGACGCGACGGCGCCGACCGTCGCCTCCGCCTTCCCCGGGCCGTCGGCGCCGAGCATGTTCAGGTGGATGCCCGGGCGCAGGTCGCCGACCTCGACGACGACCTCCGAGCCGGGCGTCACGCACGTGACGACGTCCTGGCGCAGCGCCTCCTCACGCGAGCCGGCCGTCCAGCCGAGCTCGTCCGCGAGCGCCCTCGCCGCCTCCTCGCGCGGGTCCGAGCACACGCCCGGCCCGTAGCCGGCCGCCGCCAGGCACCGCGCCGCCCACGCGCCGTGCAGCCCGCAGCCGACGATCCCGACGGTCTTCGCGTCCGGGCGCGCGAGCGCCGCGGTGGCGACCGGCGCGACCGCCCCGGTGCGCAGCGCGGTGACCGCGCCGGCGTCGAGCAGCGCGAGCGGCTCGGACGTCGTCGCGTCGGAGACGACGAGCACGCCCATCACCGTCGGCAGGCCGCGCGCCGGGTTGCCCGGGAACGACGAGATCCACTTGAGGATCGCGATCGCGCCGCCGCGCGCCGGCATCGCGCGGAAGTCGCCGTGCGGCGGGCTCTCCAGATAGACCTTCGACGGCATGACCCACTCGCCGCGGCGGTGGCGGACGAACGCCTCGCGCGTCGCGGCGATCGCCTGCTCGGGCGAGACGGCGGCGAGGACAGCGTCGTGGTCGAGGACGCGCAGCTCCGGCATGGCCGGTGAACCTAGAAGACTTGGGCCGATGACGGCGATCGCGGTGGAGGGCCTGGCCAAGCGCTTCGGCGCGCACGTCGCGGTGGCCGACGCGACGTTCACGGTCGCCGCGGGGACGGTCTGCGCCCTGCTCGGGCCGAACGGGGCGGGCAAGACGACGACGCTGCGCTGCATCCTCGGGCTCGCGCGGCCGACCGCCGGGACGGTCCGGGTCGCCGGGCGCGCCGGCGCGGTGCTCGACGGCCTCGGCGTCCATCCGCTGCGCACGGGCCGCGACCACCTGCGGATGCTCGCGGCCGCGGGCGGTGTGCCGCCCGCGCACGTGGCCTCGGTCCTCGAGCGCGTCGGGCTCGCGGCCGACGCCGACCGGCCGGCGGGCGAGTACTCGCTCGGCATGCGCGGGCGGCTCGCGCTCGGCGCGGCCCTGCTCGGCGGGCCGCGCGTGCTCGTGCTCGACGAGCCCGCCAACGGCCTCGACCCCGACGGGATCCGGTGGCTGCGCGGCCTGCTGCGCGAGCACGCGGAGGCCGGCGGCGCGGTCCTGCTCTCCAGCCACGTGCTCGCCGAGGTCGAGCGCGTCGCCGACGCCGCCGTCGTCATGGCGGGCGGCCGGACGGTCGGCGCGGCGCCGGTGCTCGACGGCCGGTCGGTCCGCGCGCGGTCGCCGGACCGCGCCCGGCTGCAGGCCGCGCTCGCCGCGGCCGGCGCGACGGTCCGCCCGGTCGACGCCGACGGGCTGGTCGTCGAAGGGCGCGACGCGGACTTCGTCGGCGCGCTGGCCGCCCGCGAGGGCATCGCGCTGCGCGAGCTCGTCGCGCACCGCACGCTCGAGGACCTCTACGTGCAGGCGACGGGGGCGGCGCCGTGAGCCGGCTCGTGCGTGCGGGGGCGATCGCGCTGCGCACGACGCCGACCGCGATACGCCTGCTCGCGGTCGCGCTCGCGGCGTCCCTGTTCCTCACGATCTCCTACCTCGGCGTCAAGGACCTGCACCTGACGAGCGCCGCCGACGCCGGGCGCGCCGTGCAGACCGCGCTCGCCGGCGGCCTGGTCATGTTCCTCGCCGGGATCGTGGCCGGCACGGCCGGGCACCGGCACGGGACGCTGCCGGCGCTCGCGCTCGTCGCGCCGTCGCGGCGGGAGGTCGTGCTCGCGCAGGCGCTCGCGACCGCGGGGGCGGCCGCGCTCGCCGGCCTGGCCTGCGCCGTCGCGGTGACGGCGGCGGTCCTCGCGCTCACCGGGCTCGGCGGCGGCGCGGCGCCCGCCGCCGGGACCGTCGTGCGCGTGCTCGTCACCGTCCCCGCCTTCGCCGCGCTCGCCGCGGTCGCGGGGCTGGGGCTCGGCGCGCTCGTCCGCTCGCAGCCCGCGGCGCTGGCGCTCGGGCTCCTGCTCGTCCTCGTCGCCGAGCCGGCCGTCGCGACGTTCAGCGACCTCGCCGGCCGCTTCGGCCCGACCGGAGCCGGCGCCGGGCTCGTCGGGATCGCCGACGCGGACGCCCCGGCGGCGGGTCCGGCGCTCGCGGTCCTCGTCGCCTACGCCGCGGCGGCGCTCGCCGCGGGGGTGGTGGCGACCGAGCGCCGCGACCTGTGAGCGGCGCGCGGCGTGCCGCGGGCGCGCGGCTGCCACCATGGGAGCCATGAGCACACCGGTGCCGAACCCGACGCCGCCTCGCGCCGAGGACCTGCTCGCGGTGATGCGCCGCGCGGCCGACGGCACGGCGGTGCGCGAGGACGTGCTCCGCGCGCTCATCACGAGCACGATCACGGTCGCGCTCGAGGGCGACGCGATCCTGGCCGCGCGGACGGCCGACGACACGCCGGTCGCCCTCGCGTTCACCGACGGCGAGGCGATGACGAACTGGGCCGGCGACCGCGGCGTGGCCTGGGGCGCCCTGTCGGGCGCCGACCTCGTCCGCTACCTGAACTCGCTGCCGCAGATCGAGCTCGTCGTGAACGTCAAGGGCCCGTACCCCGAGCACCTGGACCGCGACGACCTCGAGCGCCTCGCCGAGGAGGCGGCGGTGACGCCGGCCGCCCGGCGGACGCTGCCGCGCCGCGAGGTGCTCGACCCGTCGGAGGTCGAGCTGCTGACCGCGGCGGCGCCGCTCGCGCCGGCGGTGACGTCGGCGCTCGCGGCCGCGCTGCCCGCACTCGAGGGCGCGCTGGCGGTGTACGCGCTCGAGCTGCGCGCCGGCGAGACGCGCCGCCCCGCGCTCGGGGTCGAGCTGGCGCCCGGCGCCGACACCGCGCCGATCGCCGCCGGCCTGCAGGAGGCGCTGGCCGAGGTGCTCGAGCCCGGCGACGAGCTCGACCTCGTCCCGCTGCGCGAGGACCACCTCGAAGCGCTGCGCAACGGCGGGCACGAGCCGATCTGGGCGCGCGACGAGTAGGCTCCCGCGCCGTGCCGAACCGCCGCCCGCAGCTCGAGCTCGTCGCGCCCGGCGCCTCGGAGGCCGAGGCCGCCGCGATCGTCGCCGCGCTCGAGCAGTTCATGCGCGACACCGCGCCGGTGCCGGCCCCGGTCGACGACCCGCCGAATCCCTGGTTCCGCCAGGGATTGCTCGAGTCGATCGACCGCGAGCCGCCCGCCTCCTGGTAGCGCAGCCGTCCAAATACCAAAACCCCGGTCGCCTTTACCGGTATAGTCCCGGCCTCCGATCTGGACCCGGACGAGGAGACGCGACCGCACATGGCCACCGACACCACGAAGGGACGCCGAGGAAGCCTCAGCAACCCGGAGGTCGTCGAGAACGTCCCCGGCCACATCATCCCGATCCTCGAACGCGAGTTCGACGACTTCGACAACGAGGCCGAGAAGTTCCTCGCGGGCGAGACGCCCGAGAACGAGTTCATCGGCTTCCGCCTCAAGCAGGGCGTCTACGGCCAGCGCCAGCCCGACGTCCAGATGATCCGGGTCAAGCTCCCCTTCGGCGGCGTCACGCCGGAGCAGATGGAGATGTTCGCCGACGCGACCGAGCGCTTCGCGCCGCTGAACAAGGGCCACATCACCACGCGGCAGAACTTCCAGTTCCACCACGTCCCGCTGCGCGACGCCGCGAAGTTCATCCGGATGATCTCGGCCGCCGGGCTCTCCAGCCGCGAGGGCTGCGGCAACACCGTCCGCAACGTCACCGGCGACCCGTGGGCCGGGGTGTGCGACGACGAGCTGTTCGACACGACGCCGTACGTCGGCGCGTACGTGCGCTACTTCGTCCGCCACCCCACGACGCAGCTCATGCCGCGCAAGGTCAAGACCGCGTTCACGGGCTCGGACACCGACCGCGCGCTCACCGGCATCCACGACATCGCGTTCATCGCCCGCGAGCGCGACGGCGTCCGCGGCTTCGAGGTCCGCGTCGGCGGCGGCACCGCGATCATGCCGCGCATCGCCCCGACGCTGTACGAGTTCGTCGAGGCCGACAACGGCGACTACCTCAAGGTCGCCGAGGCGGTCTTCCGGATCTTCGACCGTCAGGACTGGCTGCGCGTCAACCGCGCCCGCGCGCGTCTGAAGGTGTTCGTCGACAAGTACGGCATCGAGGAGCTGCGCCGCCAGGTCGACGAGGAGCTCCGGGGCGACTGGGTCGCCGAGCGCGACTTCACGCCCGACCTGTTCCTCCACGACGAGGAGGCGTCGCTCTCGCCGCCGCGCGAGTCGTACGCGACCCCGAACGGCGACCTGCAGGAGTTCGAGCGGTGGGCGCGCTCGAGCGTGCGCCCGCAGAAGCAGGCCGGCTACAGCACCGTGCAGGTCCACGTCTACCGCGGCGACCTGACGCCGGAGCAGATGCGCGGCCTGGCGCAGATCATGCGCGAGTACTGCTCGGGCTACGCGCGCACGACCGTGCACCAGAACTTCCTCCTGCGCTGGGTGCCCGACGCCGCCGTCTACGAGGTGTGGACGAAGCTCTCCGAGCTCGGCCTCGGCGCGCACGGCGTCGACGAGATCGAGGACGTCGTGAGCTGCCCGGGCACCGACTCGTGCAAGCTCGGCATCACGTCGTCGATGGGCCTGAACGCCGCGATCCGCGAGCGCCTGGCCGAGATGGACGTCACCGACCCGCTCACCCGGAAGATCCACATCAAGATGTCCGGCTGCCCGAACGGGTGCTCGCAGCACCACATCGGGACGATCGGGTTCTACGGCGCCTCGATCAAGGTCGGGGACCACACGCTCCCCGCGTACGTCGCGCACATCGGCGGCTCGTACGAGGGCGGCGAGATCGCCTACGGCCGGCGCCTGAAGGTGCGCCTGCCCGCCAAGCGCGTGCCGGACGCCGTCGAGCGCTGGCTGCGCTGGTACGAGGCCGAGCGCGAGGAGGGCGAGGAGTTCGGCGACTTCGCCCGGCGCGTCGGGACGACCGCGTTCGAGGACCAGGTCCGCGACCTGGCGATGCCCGTCGACTTCGGGATCGAGACGATGAACCACTTCATCGACTGGCAGCGCAACGTGCCGTTCGAGGTCCAGCGGGGCGAGGGCGAGTGCGCGGTCTGACCGACACCCTCCGCGAGGCGGCCGAGCGTCACGGCGACCGCCTCGTGATGCTCTGCTCGTTCCAGAAGGAGGAGTCGGTGATCGTCGACGAGCTCGTGCGCGTCGCGCCGCAGACGCGCATCGTCACGATCGACACCGGCGTCCTGTTCGACGAGACGCTCGCCACCTGGAAGCGGTTCGAGGAGCACTTCGGCGTGAAGATCGACGTCGAGGAGGCGCACGGCGCGTGGACCGGGCCCGAGCACTGCTGCGGGGCGGCGAAGGTCGCGGCGCTCGAGCGCGCGCTCGAGGGCGCCGAGGGCTGGGTCACCGGCATCCGCCGCGAGCAGTCGCCGACGCGCGCGAACGCCCAGTTCGTCGAGCGCGACGAGCGGCGCGGGATCATGAAGTACAACCCGCTCGCCGACTGGACCGAGAAAGACCTGTGGCGGGTCATCCACGAGCGCGGGCTGCCGTACCACCCGCTGCACGACCAGGGCTACGCGTCGATCGGCTGCGCGCCGTGCACGCAGCCGGGCGAGGGGCGCGAGGGGCGCTGGGCCGGCACCGACAAGCTGGAGTGCGGCCTCCACGTGGCCTCGGAGCCGGTGGTTTCGTCCTCCGGTCCTCGCAAGCCCGGACCTGCGGCCGACGTCAGGTAATGGATCCCCTCGTCATCGTCTTCGGTCTCGGTGTCGGCGTCCTCATCGGGCTGACCGGCATCGGCGGCGGCTCGCTCATGACGCCGCTGCTCATCGTGGTCGCCGGCTACAACCCGGCGGTCGCGATCGGCACCGACCTCGCCTACGGCGCGGTGACGAAGACGCTCGGCGGCTGGCGCGTGCTCAAGCAGGGGCTCGTCGACCTGCGCCTGTCGATCTGGCTGGCGGTCGGCTCGCTGCCCGGCGCGGTGCTCGGCGTGTGGACGCTGCACCGCCTCGAGACGACGCACGGGGACGCGTTCGAGCCGTGGCTGCTCGGCGCGGTCGCGGTCGCGCTGCTCGTCGCGGCGGCGGGGATCATCTACCGCGCGCTGTTCACGCCGAGCGCGCGCGACCGCGAGACCGAGACCGCGACGCTCGACACCGGCCGCAAGGTCATGACGGTCGCCGTCGGCCTCGTCCTCGGCTTCCTGCTCGGCCTCACCTCGGTCGGCAGCGGCGCGCTCGTCGGGCTGGCGCTCATCCTGCTCTTCCGCCTGACCCCGCGCCGTGTGGTCGGCACGGACGTCTTCCACGCCGCCGCGCTCATGTGGACCGCCGCGATCGCGCACCTGTTCAGCGGCAACCTCGACTTCGCGCTCATGGGGACGATCCTCCTCGGCTCGATCCCCGGCGTGTGGATCGGCACCGCGCTGCTGCCGCGCGTGCCGGTCGACGGGCTGCGGCCCGCGCTCGGCGCCGTCCTGCTCGGCGCAGCGCTCGGCGTGATGCGCAAGGCCGGCCTCGACGTGCCGGTCGCGTCGATCGTGCTCGCCCCGCTCGCGGTCGGCGTGGCCGCCTGGATCCTGCACACCCGGCGCCGCGCGCCGGCGCCCGCACCCGAGGTGGAGGTGGCGGTCGCACGATGAGCCACGAACTGCCGCATCTCGACGCGCTCGAGAGCGAGGCGATCCACGTCATGCGCGAGGTCGCCGCCGAGTTCGAGCGGCCGGTGCTGCTGTTCAGCGGCGGCAAGGACTCGATCGTGCTCCTGCGCCTGGCCGAGAAGGCGTTCCGCCCGGGCCGCTTCCCGTTCCCGCTGCTGCAGGTCGCGACCGGCCACGAGTTCCCCGAGGTCACCGAGTTCATCCACCGCCGGGTCGCGCAGCTCGGCGAGCGGCTCATCGTCGCGTCGGTCCAGGAGTCGATCGACAAGGGGCGCGTCCGGGAGGAGCCGGGCAACCCGTCGCGCAACCGCCTGCAGACCGTGACGCTGCTCGACGCGATCGCCGAGCACCGCTTCGACGCCGCGTTCGGCGGCGCGCGCCGCGACGAGGAGCGCGCCCGCGCGAAGGAGCGCATCTTCAGCTTCCGCGACGACATGGGCCAGTGGGACCCCAAGAACCAGCGGCCCGAGCTGTGGAACCTCTACAACGGCCGGATCCGTCGCGGCGAGCACGTGCGCGTGTTCCCGATCTCGAACTGGACCGAGCTCGACGTGTGGGAGTACATCCTGCGCGAGCGGCTCGAGCTGCCGTCGATCTACCTCGCCCACGAGCGCGAGGTGTTCCGCCGCGACGGGATGCTCTACGCCGCGTCCGAGCACGTCGAGGCGACCGACACGTTCGTCACCTCGGTCCGGTACCGCACGGTCGGCGACATGGTCGTCACCGGCGCGGTCGAGTCGACGGCGTCGACGCTCGAGGAGGTCGTGGCGGAGATCGCCGCGACGCGCATCACCGAGCGCGGCGAGACCCGCGCCGACGACCGGGTGACCGAGGCCGCGATGGAGGACCGCAAGCGGGAGGGGTACTTCTGAGCGCCGCCCGCGCAGAGACCGGCGAGCTGCTGCGGTTCGCGACGGCCGGCTCGGTCGACGACGGCAAGTCGACGCTCATCGGCCGCCTGCTCTACGACACGAAGGCGATCTTCGAGGACCAGCTCGAGCAGGTGACGCTCGCGTCCCAGCGCCGCCACGGCTCGAACGGCAACGGCACCCCGGACCTCGCGCTCCTCACCGACGGCCTGCGCGCCGAGCGCGAGCAGGGCATCACGATCGACGTCGCCTACCGCTACTTCACGACGCCGCGGCGCAGCTTCATCATCGCCGACACCCCCGGGCACGTCCGCTACACGCGCAACATGGTCACGGGGGCGTCGACCGCGGACCTCGCGCTCGTGCTCGTCGACGCGCGCAACGGCGTGGTCGAGCAGTCGCGCCGGCACGCGTTCATCGCGTCGCTGCTGCGGATCCCGCACATCGTCGTGTGCGTGAACAAGATGGACCTCGTCGGCTGGGACCGGGAGGTGTTCGACGGGATCGTCGCCGAGTTCGAGCGCTTCGCCGCCGGCCTCGACGTCCCGGACATCACGTTCATCCCGATCAGCGCGCTGCTCGGCGACAACGTCGTCGACCGCTCCGGTCACATGCCGTGGTACGACGGCCCGACGCTGCTCCACCACCTCGAGCACGTCCACATCGCCTCGGACCGCAACCTGCACGACGCGCGCTTCCCGGTCCAGTGGGTGATCCGGCCCGGCCTGGAGGACGACCCCGAGCACCACGACTACCGCGGCTACGCCGGGCAGGTGGCCGGCGGCGTCCTGCGCGCCGGCGACGAGGTCGTCGTCCTGCCGTCGGGCGCCCGGACGCGGATCGCGGCGATCGAGACGTTCGACGGCCCGGTCGAGGCGGCGTTCCCGCCGATGTCGGTGACGATCCGCCTCGAGGACGACCTCGACGTCTCGCGCGGCGACGTGCTCGCGCACCCGCGCAACCGGCCCGAGCTCGAGCGCCGCCTCGACGCGACGCTGTGCTGGATGAGCGAGCGGCCGAGCGTCCCCGGCGGCCGGTACCTGCTCAAGCACCTGACGCGCACGACGAAGGCGATCGTCGAGCACCTCGACCACCGGATCGACGTCACGACGCTCGACCGCGACACGGACGCCGAGCGCCTCGAGCTCAACGACATCGGCCGGGTGACGCTGCGCACCGCCGCCCCGCTGGCGTTCGACCCGTACGAGCGCAACCGCGCGACCGGCTCGTTCATCCTCATCGACGAGGCGACGAACGACACGGTCGCGGCGGGGATGATCCTCGGCGCCGCCGCGCGCCCGGCGTTCGACACCGAGCCGGCGACGCCGCTGACGCGGGCCGACCGGTGGGGCCGGCTCGGCGTGCGCGGGGCGACGGTCTGGCTGAGCGGCGCCGCGGCGAGCGAGGCGGCGGCCGCGCTGGAGCGCCGGCTCGTCGAGCTCGGCACGATCGCGCTGCGGCTCGACGGCGGCGACGCCGGCCTCGTCGCGACCGCCGCGACGCTCGCCGAGGCGGGTGTCGTCGCGCTCGCCGTCGACCCGGACGGCGGCCGCCGGGAGGATGCGCGCGCCGCGCACGCCGCGGCGGGCCTGGACCTCATCGAGATCGGCGGCCTCGACGACGCCTCACCCGAGGCGGTCGACCGCGCGTGGGCGCTGCTCACCGAGCGCCGTCTCGGGTAGTCACCGGCGCGTGAGGCTCGCCGGTCCGCTGCTCGTCGCCGCGCTCGCCTGCGCCGGCTGCGGCGGCGACGACCGCGAGCCGTTCCCGGACGGCGCCGCCGAGCACGTGCCGCGGGTCGAGACCCGTGTCCCGCTCGGGACCGCGGTGACGTGGTCGGCGCTCGACGCCGACGACGAGCTCGAGGCCGCGGTCGAGCGCGCGTTCGTCTCGGTGACACCGGAGAACGAGATGAAGTGGGAGCGGCTCGAGCCCGAGCGCGGCGAGTACGCGTTCGGCGACGCCGACGCGCTCGTCGACTGGGCGCGCGAGCGCGGCAAGCGGGTGCGCGGCCACACGCTCGTCTGGCACCAGCAGGTCCCCGCCTGGCTCGGCGGGCGCCGGTGGGAGGCGGGCGAGCTCGAGCGGGTGCTGACCGAGCACGTGCGCCGCGTCGTCGGCCGCTACCGCGGCCGGGTCGACACGTGGGACGTCGTCAACGAGCCGCTCACCGACGACGGCCGGTGGCGCAGCGACGAGGGGTTCCCGTTCCTCGACGTGCTCGGCCCGCGGTACGTCGAGATCGCGCTGCGCGCGGCCCGCGCCGCCGACCCGAGGGCGCGCCTGTTCGTGAACGAGATCGCCGCCGAGGGCGGCGGCGCGAAGCTCGACGCGCTCGTCCGCCTCGCGCGCGACCTGCGCGCCCGCGGCGTGCCGCTCGACGGGATCGGCCTCGAGTCCCACCACGACGTCGAGCACGCGCCCGGCCGCTCCCGGGTGGCGGAGACGATCGCCCGGCTCGCGGCGACCGGCGTCGAGGTGGAGATCACCGAGCTCGACGTCGCCGACCCGGGCGGCGACGAGCAGGCCCAGGCGCGCGCCTACCGGGACACCGCCGCGGCCTGCGCGGCGGCGCCCGCCTGCCGGCGCGTGACGATCTGGGGCGTCAGCGACCGCGACAGCTGGATCGGCCCGGAGCGGCGCGCGGCGCCGTTCGACGCCGACCTGCGGCCCAAGCCTGCGTGGGAGGCGCTCGTCGGCGCGCTGGGGCGGCGGTGAGAACCGGGCCGGAGCTCCCTCGCCGACGATCGTGATCCGCCGCGCGTTCGCGATCGCCGAGTTGCGTCGGCCGCGGCGCGGACCGAGATGCGCGACGCGCGCTGGCGGGTCTGGTTGCGCACGGCCGGGCGCGGCGCGACGTCGTCCGCGTCCTCGGCGACGTTTGATGCGCAGCGCGCCGATCCCCGCGCGCGGGCACAGCGCCTCGATGACGTAGCCGGTCTCGAGGTCGACGCGGCCGGGGCGGCAGTCGCCCGGGTCCAGCCCGCCGATGCCCGTGGAGTCCACGATGCTGATCTGCCCGCCGCTCTGCGTGACCTTGGTCGTGCTGCGGCCGGGGGACGCCGGCGCGGTGGTGCCGCTCAGCCGCGTCGCGCCGGTCGAGGTGCGACGACGGCCGCGCCGGGCTGCGGCCGAGGCCCGCCGCGCTCACGCGGTTCCGGCCGGCCGCCGGGACCGTCGCGCTCCTGGCCGTGATGATCGGGACGACGACGTTCGACGGCTTCAGCCAGGGGTCGCTGTGGCAGGGCGCCCGGCTCGAGCTGCAGACGACGCTCGAGGACCTCGGGCTCGGCCTCACGGTCGCCGAGGTCGTGACTTCACCCCCCGCCAGCTCGTCCTGGACTTCGTCGTCGACCCCGAGGACCCCGCGTACCTGGTCGCCTCGACCGAGCAGCAGCTCTACGTGTCGACCGACACCGGCGACCGGTGGCGGCCCGCGGGCAGCGGGCGCTCACCCCGCCTCGACTGGCCCGAGCCGGGCAAGTCATGCGCGCCGACGCCGACGGGCTGTTCCAGGTGTCGGGCGACGGCGGGCGGACGTGGGAGCGGCGCGGGCGGATCGACGGCGAGCCCTACAAGATCCGCGCCATCGACGCCAAACGGGCGTTTGTCGCGCTGAGCGACGGGACGATCATGGAGACCGACGACGGCGGACGGAGCTGGAAGGCGCGGTTCAGGCCCTGGGCGCATAGACTCTCGCGGCTCATGTTCAAGAAGGTCCTGGTCGCCAACCGCGGCGAAATCGCCATCCGAATCATCCGCGCGTGCGAGGAGCTGGGCATCGCCTCCGTCGCCGTGTACTCCGAAGCCGATCGCGATGCGCTGCACGTACGGCGTGCCGACGAGGCCTACCTGCTCGGCCCCCCGCCCGCGGCCGAGTCCTACCTGAAGATCGAGCGCATCCTCGAGATCTGCCGCGAGTCGGGCGCCGAGGCCGTCCACCCCGGCTACGGCTTCCTCGCCGAGAACGCCGCGTTCGCCAAGGCGCTGGAGGACGCCGGGATCGTCTTCATCGGCCCGCCCGCGAGCGCGATCGAGGCGATGGGGTCCAAGACCAACGCCCGCGACCTCATGAAGAAGGCCGGCGTGCCGATCATCCCTGGCACCACCGAGCCGGTCCCCGACTACGAGACCGCCCTGGAGATCGCCAAGGAGGAGATCGGCTTCCCGGTCGCCGTCAAGGCCGCGGGCGGCGGTGGCGGCAAGGGCTTCCGCGTCGCCCTGACCGAGAAGGACCTGAAGGACGCGTTCGACGGCGCCGCCCGCGAGGGCGAGAAGTTCTTCGGCGACGCGACGGTCTACCTCGAGCGCTACCTGCCCGACCCGCGCCACGTCGAGGTCCAGATCCTCGCCGACAAGCACGGCAACACGATCCACCTCGGCGAGCGCGACTGCTCGATCCAGCGCCGCCACCAGAAGCTCATCGAGGAGGCGCCCGCCCCGCACGTCGACGAGGAACTGCGCCGGAAGATCGGCGAGGCGTCGGTGCGCGCCGCCCAGGCCGTCGGCTATGTCGGCGCCGGCACGATCGAGGGCCTGCTCGAGGGCGACGAGTGGTTCTTCATGGAGATGAACACGCGCGTCCAGGTCGAGCACTGCGTGACCGAGATGGTCACCGGCATCGACATCGTCAAGGAGGGCATCCGCGCCGCCGCCGGCGAGAAGCTCTCGTACACGCAGGACGACGTCGTGCTCCGCGGGCACGCGATCGAGTGCCGCATCAACGCCGAGGACGCCTCGCGCAACTTCGCGCCGGCGCCCGGCCGGGTCGGCTCGTACAAGGAGCCCAGCGGCCCCGGCGTGCGCGTCGACTCGGGCCTGGAGGCCGGCGGCGAGGTGTCGCCGACGTACGACCCGATGGTCGCCAAGCTCATCGTCTGGGACGCCGACCGCGAGCAGGCCACCGCACGCATGCTCCGCGCGCTGCACGAGTACGAGATCGAGGGCCTGACGACGCTCATCCCGTTCCACAAGGCGCTGCTGCAGACCGGCGAGTGGGCGCGCGCGGAGACCGCGCGCAACCTGCTCGAGGACAAGGAGTGGCTGAAGTCGACGAAGGCCGACGTCACGCCGGCCGACCCGGCCGAGGACGAGGGCGAGATCGTCGAGCAGACCTACCAGGTCGAGGTCTCCGGCCGCCGCTTCGACGTCAAGGTGCGCGGCGCCGCCCCGCCGGTGGGCGCGGTCGCCGGGAACCCGAACGGCGCCGTCGCCGCCCGGCCGCGCCCCAAGCGCGGCGAGCGCAAGAGCAGCGGCGGCGTGGGCGGCGACACGCTGACCTCGCCGCTGCAGGGCAACGTGTGGAAGCTGCTCGTGAAGGCCGGCGACGTCGTCGAGGAGGGCCAGCTCATCACGATCATCGAGGCGATGAAGATGGAGAACGAGATCACCGCCCACAAGGCCGGCACGATCACCGAGCTGCCCATCAAGGAGGGCGAGGCGATCTCCACCGGCGCCACGATCGCCGTCATCAGCTCGTCCGAGGGCTAGCGCCCCCGCGCCTATGATCGGCGCGTGACGCTCGACGTCGACGCGCTGCTCAGGAGGATCGGCCTGACCGCGCAGCCCCCGGCCACCGCCGCGGGGCTGCGCACCGTCCACCGCGCCTACGTGTCGCGCGTGCCGTACGAGGACATCGCCGTCCAGCTCGGCGAGTCCCGGCCGCTCGACGTCGAGGCGCTCGCCGCGCGGATCTGCCACGGGGGGCGGGGCGGCTACTGCTTCGAGGTCAACGGCGTGTTCGGCGCGCTGCTCGAGGCGCTCGGCTTCGCGGTCACCCGGCACGAGTCGGTGGTCGCCGAGCGCGGCTCGGACGAGCCGACGAACCACCTGGCGCTGAGCGTCGAGGTCGAAGGGCGGACGTACCTCGCCGAGGCGGGCTGGGGCGAGGGGTGGCTGGACCCGCTGCCGCTCGAGCCGGGCGTCCACCGCGCCGGCCCGCTGTCGTGGTCGGTCGAGCCCGAGCCGGGCGGCTGGTGGATCGGCCAGCACGAGTGGGGCGCGACGCCCGGCCTGTTCGTGTCCGCGGCGCCCGCGACGCTCGACGACTTCCAGCCCCACCACACGCGGCTGTCGACGGCGCCCGAGTCGCCGTTCGTGCGGACGCTCGTCGTCCAGCAGCCGCACGACGACCACGTCACGACGCTCCGCGCCCGGACGCTGTCGCGGGTCGGCCCGGGCCGTGACGAGCGCACGGTGCTGCCCGACGCCGGCGCCTTCGCCGACACGCTGCGGTCGGTGTTCGGGATCGACCCCGCCGCGCTGGGCCCGGCGCGGATGGAGCGGCTGTGGACCCGGGCGTGCGCCCAGCACGAGGAGTGGCTGGCCTCGCGCGGGCGCGCCGCGTAGCGCGGTGCGGGTCGGGTCGCGGCGGGCGCCGTCCCTACCTGAGCCGGCGGAGCGCGTCGAGCCCGCGTAGCGCGGCGGTCCCGGCGAGGCCGCCGACCCGGCGCGCCTCGGTCAGGACGAGCTCCGCGCCGCTGGGCTCGAACCGCCGCCGCACCCGCTCGGCGAGCTCGGCGCCGAGCGCGTCGGCCGACTCGGGCAGGCGCTCGCGGGCCGGCAGCCGGCCCTCCCAGAACAGCGCGTGGACGCGGTCGGCGGGGTCGAGCTCCTCGACCTTGTGCCGCGGCACCCGCACGCGGCGGTCGTAGGGCTTGGCGGTGAACACGAGCTCGGCGTCGACGACGTCGCACAGCCAGCGGGCGGCGCCGCCGGCGAGCTCGGCCTCGACCGTCGGGAGCTCGACGTAGCCGGCCCGCGCGACGCGGGCGAGCTCGGCGCAGACCCCGACCGGGTCGCGCAGCGTGGCCAGCGCCGTGCACACCGCGAACGCGAACTGCTCGTCCTCGAACGGCCACGGCGCCCGCCCGCACACGTCGCGGCACACCCAGGTGCGGCGGGTGTAGCGCGCCTCGCCGTGCGGCTCGTGCGGCCGGTCGTCGAGCACCCAGTCCGCGCGCGGGAACGGCTCGTGGCTCGCGCCGACCTGGAGCACCGGCGCGTCGTCGCCGACGAGAGCATGGATCCGCTCGGCCGCCTGGGGAAGCATCGCTGCGAGGACGTTAGTGTCCGGCGCATGGACTTCGACGCGATCCGCGCCGGGATGCAGGAGGCGATCCCGTTCAACTCCCACGTGGGACTCCAGATCGCCGAGATCAAGCCTGGCGTCGGGGTGGTCCGCCTGCCCGATCGCAGCGAGCTGCGCAACCACGTCGGCTCGCAGCACGCCGGCGCGCTCTTCGCCGCCGGCGAGGCGGCGTCGGGCGCGGCGTTCGTCGGCGCGTTCGCCGAGCGGCTCGGCGACATCGAGCCGCTCGCCCAGCACGCCGAGATCACCTACCGCAGGCGCGCGCAGGGGACGATCACCGCGACCGGCCGGCTCGGCGCCGACGGGGCCGAGCTGCTCAGGCGCCTCGACGAGGACGGCTCGGTGCGCTTCCGCGTCGACGTCGAGCTCACCAACGCCCACGGCGACACGGTTGCCGACATGCGCGTCGACTGGTCGGTCAGCAAGAAGTGAGCAAGCCGCACGTCTGGCGGGCGGGGCCGCACGAGGCGGAGGTCGTCGGCGCCCTGCTCATCGACTTCCGCAACCACCTCGGCGTCGACTGGCCCTCGGACAACGCGTTCCTCGCCGGCGTCGACCGCCTCATCGAGGACCCGAACACGCTCTTCCTCCTCGGCGCGCCCGACGCCGACAGCCCGCCGCAGGGCGTCGCCCAGGTGCGCTTCCGCTACGGCATCTGGTGGGCGGCCGAGGACTGCCTGCTCGAGGACCTGTTCGTCCGCGAGGAGGCGCGGGGCACCGGCCTGGGCCGGGCGCTGGCCACCGCCGTCATCGAGGCCGCGCGCGAGCGCGGCTGCCGGCGCGTCGAGCTCGACGCCAACGAGGACAACGCGCCCGCGCTCGGCCTGTACCGATCGCTGGGCTTCGACGCCCAGGACGACCGCTACGGCGGGCGCAACCTGTTCATGCGCCTGCACCTCGAGCCGCGATGACGCCCGCCGAGCTGCTCCAGCGGCTCATCCGCTTCGACACCCGCAACCCGCCGGGTGACGAGCGCGCGTGCATCGCGTTCGTCGAGGGGCTGCTGCGCGACGCGGGGCTGGACACCGTGATCGTCGCGCAGGACCCCGAGCGGCCGAGCCTCGTCGCGCGGCTGCCGGGCGAGGGCGCGGCCGAGCCGCTGCTCCTCCAGGGCCACGTCGACGTCGTCCCGACGGGCGGGCAGCAGTGGAGCCGCGACCCGGTCGGCGGCGAGCTCGTCGACGGGTGGATCTGGGGCCGCGGCGCGCTCGACATGAAGGCGGGCGTCGCGATGATGCTCGACGCGGTGACCCGCGCGCGGCGCGAGGGCCTGCGGCCGGCCGGCGACATCGTGCTCGCGGTGCTCGCCGACGAGGAGGCGGGCGGCACGGCCGGCGCGCGATACCTCGTCGCCGAGCGGCCCGACCTGTTCGCCGGCATCCGGTACGCGGTCGGCGAGTTCGGCGCCTTCACCCAGGACATCGCCGGGCGGCGCTTCTATCCGATCCAGGTCACCGAGAAGCAGGTGTGCGGGGTGCGGGCGACCTTCCGCGGCCCGGCCGGCCACGGGTCGATGCCGGTGCGCGGCGGCGCGATGGCCAAGCTCGCCGCCTTCCTGCGCGCGATCGACCGCAAACGCCTGCCGGTGCACGTCACGCCGGTGACCGAGCGGATGATCCGCGGGATCGCCGAGGCGCTCCCGCGCCCGGCCGGCGCGGTTCTGACGCGCCTGCTCGACCCGCGGCTGACCGACCGGCTGCTGAGCGCGCTCCCGGACCGCGGGCGGCTGTTCGACCCGCTCCTGCACAACACGGTCAGCCCGACGATCGTCACGGGCGGCGTCGCGCGGAACGTCATCCCGGGCGAGGTGAGCGTCGAGCTCGACGGCCGCCTGCTGCCCGGCCAGACGCCGGAGGACCTGCTGCGCGAGCTGCGCGCGGTCGCCGGCACCGACGCCGAGCTCGAGGTCGTGCGGTCCGAGCCCGGCCCGCCCGAGCCGGACTTCGGGCTGTTCGGCCTGCTCTCCGGGATCCTGCGCGAGGCCGACCCGTCCGGGACGCCGATCCCGATGCTGCTGCCCGCGATCACCGACGCGCGGCACTTCGGCCGGCTCGGCATCCAGGGCTACGGCTTCACGCCGCTGCAGCTCCCGAAGGGCTTCCGCTTCAGCGAGACGATCCACGCCGCCGACGAGCGCGTCCCGGCCGCCGCGGTGAACTGGGGCGCCGACCGGATGTACCGGGTCCTCGAGCGCTACGGGCGCCGCTGAGCGGCGGATCAGGCCGGCAGCTCGACCACCGGATCATCGCCGGTCGCCTCGGTCATGTCGATCCGGACGCGATGACCGTGGTTCTGCAGGTAGTGCAGGAGGTTGGAACCGTCGATGAGCGTCAGCGGCTTGTCCTTCGCGAACTCTCTCGCACTGCCCCCGAAGTGGCTCGTGGTCACGAGGATTCCCCTGCCTGCACCCTCGTTGATCATCGTCCCGTAGAGCTCGCGCACCGCAGCGACCGGAACCGCATTGCGGTAGCGCTTTGCCTGGATGACGATCTTGCCGCCGGTCAGGGGATCGGGGTCGAAGACGACGGCGTCCACGCCCTGATCCCGGCTGGAGCGCGTGACCCTGACGTCAGCACCCCGTGACTTGAACATCTCCTCGAACAGGTCACGAATCAGGACCTCGAACTCCTGCCACTCCATGGTCATGAGGTTCTGATCCGCCTCGAGGCCCTCCAGCACGCCATCCGCTTCGATGAAGCGCGGGTCCTCCCGGTTCATCGACAGGATCGGGCGAACCGGCTGGAGCCCCGCGAGCTTGGACCCCGAGAGCCCCTTGAGGTTCCGGAAGCACGCCCGCGGATCGACCCTGGAGAGGTCGATGCTCTCGAACTCCTCCCGAGACGCCTGGCACGACACGATGCAGGCCTCGAAGTCGCGGCCGGTGGCGCGGTCCACGGCACGCACCGTCCCGTTGACCACGACGGTCGCACAATGCCCCGCGTAGTCGCCCTCGAACACCTCGTGGATCGTCCGCAGCGTCGCCTGGATCACGGCATCCTCGTAGAGGGCGGCAGCCTCGCGCTCCTTCATCTGCTTCTCCTCCATGACGCGGCGGGTCGCCACGAAGCGATAGGCGATGGTGCGAGGCACGTCCTCCGGAGACGGCATCCGCCGCTCCACGAGGAGAACCTTCCCGGACGCGTCGTACATGACGTTCGCGTCCTGAGGAAAGCCGGGCGGCAGCACCGATGCCGCGAGCACGAGCGACACGTACTTCTCCACCGCTGACGGTTCCCCGGCTTCGTACGCAGACCTGAACTCCTGCACCTCGCGGTACTGCTCGCTCCGCCGCCTCTCGTGGGCCTGCCGTCCCTCCTCCCACTTCGCGAGCGCCTTCTGGTACAGCCGCTCGGCCTCGGCCTCGGCCTCCTCCCGCTTCCGACGCGCGCTCTTCATCAGCGTCTCGATGAGCGGCCGGGGCCGCGGTACGTTCAACCGGGCCTCGATCTGCTCCTTTGAGGGCGCGGGTGCCGTGTACGGGCGATCATCGACGAGCGCCGCCCAATCGAGGCGATCATCGACCGCGAGCGTCGCCTTGAGCACGTTGCGCCACTGGTCGATCACCTCGAGCGCCGCCTCCGTGTCCAGCGCCGCCTGCTCTTTCGCGTTCGCGATCGCTTCCCGCTCTCGCGCGCGTGCTTCCTGCTCACTCCACCGTTGGAGTTGCTCCGCCGCCTTGATCTCGACCTCGCGCCGGGTGCGCCCTGTGACGCGGCGGTGCTTCCCGAGGTACTCGTTCTGGATCTCGATGAAGTAGTACGACTGCGCCAAGGATCCGTCCTTCCGGTCGTCCGCAAGGCGAGTCCCTAACAGCGCGCCGTGCCGGCGTCAACGGGGCTCCGCAGGAGAGTCCGCTCCCACCGAGCGCTGACGGAGGCGCTGAGCGTCGCGTCGGGCCACACGCGAGCCCGGCGCGGCGACCGTGTGGATCAGCCGGCGCCTGCCGAGGTGCGCTCAGACCCCGCCGAGCGGCGGGAACTGCATGACCTCGACCCGGTGGCCGGCCGGGTCGCGCACGAAGCAGCGCGGCGAGCCCCAGTGCTCGTGGCGCGGGTGGGGGTCGAAGCCCGCGTCGCGCAGCGCCGCGAGCGTCGCGTCGTAGTCGCGCGCGACGACGGCGACGTGGCCCTGCGGCGGGGCGACGGGATCGTCGGTGAAGAGCAGGTGGATCTGCGTCTCGGCCCGCTGGACCCAGCGCGAGCGCTCGCGCAGCGTGCCGGGCGGCTCGACCTCGGTGAAGCCGAGCAGCGCCCAGAACGCCACGCACGCGTCCGCGTCGCCCTCGCGGACCTCGAGGGCGACATGGTGGATCACTGGCCGGGCCGGTCCTGCGGCGGCGGCGCGGGCGGCTCGAAGCCGCCGAGCGGATCCCCGGAGGTGGTCCCCGCGGCCGACCCGGGCTGGGCCGGCTCGGCGGGCTGCGCGGGCTCGGGCTGCTGCGGCACGGTGCTCGGCGCCTGCTGCCGGGCCGACGGCAGCGACGGCGCCTCGTACGTGTCCTGCTTCGGGACCGGCCCGCCCTCGGCCGCCCACGCCTTGTTGAGCTCGCTCTGCTCGTAGGCCCAGAACACCGGCGCGACGACGAGGTAGAGCACGAGCGCGATCCACCCGTTCATCGGCTGGACGCCGGCCAGGTGCTGGGCCTGCTGGATGCGCTTGGCCTGCCGGTAGATCGCGACGAGCGCCGGCACGATGATGAACGCGCCGAGCGTGACCGCCAGCAGCGTCATCCCCGGGCTCTGCCCGAGGTCGCGCCCCTTCGAGTTGCCGTAGTCGCGCAGGTGCTTGGCGGTCTGGTAGATCCAGTAGAGCGCGTAGATGCCGAGCGTGACGAGGCTCCAGACGCCGACCCAGACGGGCCCGCGCACCTTGATCTCGCCTTGTCCGCCCGCCGGGGTGAAGCTGTCGCCGTAGGCCATGGGCCGACCCTAACCGAGCGCGGCGACGTTGCGCTCGTGGATCCGGCGCTGCTCGTCGTCGCGCCGCGCGAGCGGCAGCGTCGCGTCCGGCAGCGCCTCGAGGTACGCGCGGTCCTCGCGCAGGATCGCCAGGGCGCGCGCCGAGTCGAGCGTCTCCCCGTGGCCGGGCACGACCACGTCGGCCTGGTCGACGAGCGGCTCGAGCCGCCGCAGCGTCGCCAGGTACGCGTCGACCGACCCGCCCTCGGAGATCATCGGGATCTCGACCGGCGACAGGTAGTCGCCCGCGACGAGCACGCGCGCCCAGCCCAGCCACAGCGCCATCCCGTCCGGCGTGTGGCCGTCGGCGGGGTGCAGCTCCATCTCCTGCCCGCCGACCGCGAGGTGGCCGGGGACCGGCAGCGCCTGGACCTGGCCGAGCGACAGCGGCCGCTCGCGCCGCAGGTACCAGCGCTCGTCGAACGCGCGCAGCTCGCGCGCCGCCTCGCCCGGCGAGCCGGTCAGCCGTGCCGCGGTCGTCTCGGCGACGCCGAGCGCCGCGCCGGGGAACGCCAGCCGGCCGAGCAGGTGGTCCCAGTCGCCGTGCGTGGCGAGCAGCCCGCTGAACGGGAAGCCGGTCTGCTCGAGCACCGCGGGCAGCACGTCGAGCTCGTCCGGCAGGACCGGCGAGTCGACGACGAACCCCTCGTCGCCGCCGCGGACGATCGTGCACGTCGTCTGCCAGACGCGGCTCGTCGCGACGAGGACGTCCTCGTGGACCGCGACGACGCGCACGCTCCGAGCCCGCCCGGGCCGCTAGGCCGCGCCGAGCAGCTTGGCCGCCTCGGCGAGGCTCGAGACCTCGGCGTCGGGCTTCTTGCGCCCGGCCAGCTCCTCGCCGCTGCGGTTGACCCAGACGACCGGGATCTTCTCCTTCATCGCCGGCTCGATGTCGTGGTAGTACGACGAGGCGACGTGGACCCAGCCCTTCTTGCCGCCGATGCGGCGCGCGAACTCCTTGAAGTGCGCGGGGTCGGGCTTGTAGGAGCGGACCTGCTGGGCGGTGACGACGAGCTCGTAGTCGTGCGGGATGTGCCGCCGCGTCTGCCCGAGCAGCTTGTCGTCGATGTTCGAGATCAGGCCGGTCTTGAACTTCTTGACGAGCTTCTTGAGCTGCGGGTTGGTCTCGCGGAACGGCGGCCAGCGCTGCACCGAATCGGGCAGGAAGCCCGCCCGTGAAGGCTCGAGGGGCCAGTCCATGCGCTTGGCCATCTCGACGGCCGTACGGCGGAGCACCTCGGCGTAGAGCTCGTACGACCCGCCTTCCACCTCACGCGAGATCTCGTGGAAGAGCGGGACGATCTGATCCTTGTCGAGGCTGAACCCGTCGCGGGCCGCCTCCTTCTGGAACGCCTCGGTGATGCCCTTCTCCCAGTCGATCAGGGTGCCGTAGACGTCGAACGTGACCCACTCGATGTTCTTCGGAAGCGCCATGCGGCCGAGGATTCTACGAAGCTCGATATCGTCCCGGCCCTCTCATGGACCTTCTCGAGTACCAGGGCAAGCAGCTCTTTGCGCGCCATGGTGTTCCGGTCCCCAAGGGTCTTCCTGCGAAGACGGTGGACGACGCCGTCAAGGCAGCCGACGAGATCGGCTACCCCTGCGTCGTCAAAGCGCAGGTCAAGATCGGCGGGCGTGGCAAGGCCGGCGGCATCAAGGTCGCGAAGGACCGAAACGAAGCACAGACGCATGCCGAGGCGATCCTCGGCATGGACATCCGCGGGTTCACCGTCCACGAACTGTGGATCGAGGCCGCGAGCGACATCGACGAGGAGTACTACGCCTCGATCGTGTTCGACCGGTCGGCGAAGGCGCCGCTGTTCATGCTCTCCACCCAGGGCGGCATGGACATCGAGGAGGTCGCCGCGCGCGACCCGAAGGCGATCGCGCGCCTGCACGTCGACCCGCTCCTCGGCTACCAGGACTTCCACGGCCGCCGGCTCGCCTACGAGGCCGGCGTCGCCGCCGACGTCGTGCGCCCGATCGGGGCGCTGCTGGGCAAGCTCTACGACGCGTTCGTCGGCGAGGACGCGATGCTCGTCGAGGTCAACCCGCTCATCGTCACCAAGGACCGCGAGGTCAAGGCGCTCGACGCGAAGGTGACGCTGGACGACAACGCCGCCTACCGGCACCCGCACCACGCCGAGCTGCGCGACCTGTCGTCCGAGGACCCGCAGGAGCGGATGGCCAAGGAGCGCGGGCTGACCTACGTCAAGCTCGACGGCGACATCGGCATCCTCGGCAACGGCGCGGGCCTGGTCATGTCGACGCTCGACGTCGTCGCGCAGGCCGGCGGCAAGCCCGCGAACTTCCTCGACGCGGGCGGCGGCTCGAAGGCCGAGGCGATCACCAGCGCGGTCGAGGTCATCCTCTCGAACGAGAAGGTCAAGGCCGTCCTGTTCAACATCTTCGGCGGGATCACCCGCTGCGACGAGGTCGCGCGCGGCCTGGTCACGGCGTTCGAGCAGATCAAGCCCTCGGTGCCGTTCGTCGTCCGCCTGGACGGGACGAACGATGTCGAGGGGCGCAAGATCATCGCCGACGCGAACCTGCCGAACGTCCATCCCGCCAAGACGATGGACGAGGCGGCGAAGATGGTCGTCGAGCTCGCGAAGGGTGGTGCCTGATGGCGATCGTCGTCGGCAAGGAGACGCGCCTGGTCACGTCCGGCATCACCGGCCGTGAGGGCACGTTCCACACGCTCAACAACCGCGCCTACGGCACGAACGTCGTCGCCGGCGTGACGCCGGGCAAGGGCGGCCAGGACGTCGACGGGATCCCCGTCTTCAACACGTTCAAGGAGGCCGTCGACGCCGAGGGCGCGAACACGGCGATGATCTTCGTCCCGCCGCGGTTCGCCGCCGACTCGATCCTCGAGGCGGCCGACGCCGGCATCGACACGATCATCACGATCACCGAGGGCATCCCCGCCCACGACGAGCTGCGCGTCTACGACTACCTCGAGTCGCTCGGCCGCGACATCACCCACATCGGCCCGAACTGCCCGGGCGCGCTGTCGCCGGGCAAGGCGAACGTCGGGATCATCCCGGCGGCGTTCTTCAAGGAGGGCAACGTCGGGGTCGTGTCGCGCTCGGGCACGCTGACCTACCAGATCGGCAACGAGCTGGCCCAGCGCGGCTTCGGCAACTCGTCGATCGTCGGCATCGGCGGCGACCCGGTCCCCGGCTCGTCGTTCATCGACATCATCGCGAAGTTCGAGGACGACCCCGAGACCGAGCTCATCGTGATGAGCGGCGAGATCGGCGGCTCGGCCGAGGAGGAGGCGGCGGCGTACATCGCCGACCACGTCTCCAAGCCGGTCGTCGCCTACATCGCGGGCTTCACGGCGCCGCCCGGCAAGACGATGGGCCATGCCGGCGCGATCGTCTCCGGGTCGCAGGGCACCGCGGCCGCGAAGGCCGAGGCGCTCGAGGCCAAGGGCGTCCGCGTGGGCCGCACCCCGACGCAGGTCGCCGACATCGTCGTCGAGATCCTCGGAGGCTGACCCGAAAGGCTGATCCGGCGTGTCGGACGAAGGTTCACGTAGAACGTTCGTCCAATTCCTCGCCCTGGATTTCAGTGCCGGTTAATGTCGCGCGGGCGCGCGCCATCGCGCGCCAGAACTGAGGCGACGGACGTCCGGCATCTCCGGGACGGGCGCCGAGCCGAAGGCATCGATCGCCGGCCTCGCTCGAGGCCGGCGATCGTGTTTTCCCGCGCGTACGGACACACGCGCGCGTGCGTGTGACCGAGCACGCGCGTAGGGAGCGGAGCGCCGACGGCGAAGGTGCTCCGCAGCATGGCCGACGACCTGGAAGGCGCACTCGACGAGCTCGACCGGCGGCTGCGCGCGCTGCAGGCCGAGCTCGACGAGGTGCCGATCGCGCCGCCCGAGCCCGAGCACGAGCCCGGCGCCGCCCGCGGCCCCGAGCCGCCCCGGGCGCCGGCGCGCGAACGCGAGCCGGAGCCCGCGCCGCCGCCCGCCGCCGCGGACCCGCTCGAGGCGTTCGGGGTCGAGCTGCGCCGGATCGCGAGCGAGCTCGTCGCCGCGTGGGAGCGCGTCGTCGCCGCCGAGCGCGGCCGCGCCGCCGGCGCGCAGCGGATCGTGCTCGAGGCCCAGGCCGACCTGCACGGCCTCGCCGCGCTCGAGCGCGCGCTGACCGCGTCTCCCGCGGTTCGAACCGTCGACCTGCGCGCGTATGCCGGGGGTCACGCCTCGCTTCTCGTCGAGGTGGCCGGGAACGCGCCGCGTTAACCACGGCGACGGCCGGTCCGGCGGGGGCGATGTCCTAGGATCGGGGCCATGGCCGCAGGCGACACCATCTCCTTCGCGCGGGGCGCGCCCTCGCTGGACATCGTCGACGTCGACGGGCTCCGCGAGGCGGCCGCGGAGGCGTTCTCGGAGGACCCGGGCGGCACGACCGCCTACGGGACCGCCGTCGGCTACGTCCCGCTGCGCACGTGGATCGCCGAGCAGCACGGCGTCGAGCCCGAGAACGTCCTCGTCACCAACGGCTCGATGCAGGCCGACGCGTTCCTGTTCGACGAGCTCGTCTCCGACGGCGACACGGTCGTCGTCGAGCGGCCGACCTACGACCGCACGCTGCTCGGCCTCCAGCAGCGCGGCGCCGACATCCGGATGGTCACGCTGCAGGAGGACGGCCTCGACGTCGACGAGCTCGAGCGCCTGCTCGCCGAGGGCGCGCGGCCGAAGCTCGCCCACGTCATCCCGAACTTCCAGAACCCCGCCGGCTACACGCTCTCGCGCGACAAGCGCGACCGGCTCCTGCGCCTGGCGGCCGAGCACGACTTCATCGTCTTCGAGGACGACCCGTACGTGTCGATCCGCTTCGCCGGCGAGACGCTGCCGACGATGCTCTCGCTCGACAAGGACGACCGCGTCGTCTACGCGTCCTCGTTCTCCAAGACCGTGTGCCCCGGCATCCGCGTCGGGTACCTCGTCGGGCCGGCCGACCTCATCGCGCGGATCGTCAAGCGCGCGACGAACACGTACATCTCGCCGAACATGGTCGCGCAGTCGATCGTCTACCGGTACTGCGTGAGCGGCCGGATCCGCCGGTCGATCGAGACCGTCAAGCGGGCGCTGGCCGAGCGGGTCGAGCTGCTGGCGGCGGCCCTCGAGCGCGAGCTGCCCGACGCGCGGTTCACACCGCCGGAGGGCGGCTACTTCATGTGGGTCGAGCTGCCCGAGGACACCGACGTCGATGCGCTCTTCACCGCCGCGGCCGAGCGGGGCGTCGCGTTCGTCAAGGGCACGGACTTCCTGCTCGAAGGCGGGCGCAACACGCTCCGCCTCGCCTACTCGGGGGTCACCGCCGACCAGATCGACGAGGGCGTCAAGCGCCTCGCCGAGGCGTACCGCCAGCAGCGGAAGACCAGCAAGGTCTAGCTCGGGAACATGTCCGCCGTGTTCGCCGGGCTCGGGCTCGGCTTCGCGGTGGCAGCCGGGTTCGGCCCGATCTCCGTCCTCGCCCTGACCTCCGGGCTCCGTCACGGGTTCGCGCCCGCGTTCGGCGTCGGCGTGGGCGCCGCGCTGGTCGACGGCCTCTACGCGCTGCTGGCCGCGGCCGGTCTCGCCGCGCTCGTCCCCGGTGACGAGCTGCAGGTGGTCGGCGGCGCCGCGCTGCTGTGGATCGCCTGGCGCATGGTCCGCGCGCGCGGCGGCGACGGCCTCGCGCTGGAGACGATGCGCCGCGGGCTCGGCGTGAGCTTCGCGGCGACGCTCGCCAACCCGCTGACGATCGTCTCGTGGGCGGCGGCGTTCACCGCGGTCGTGCCCGCGCTCGACCTGTCGGCCGGCGAGACCGTCGGGGTCCTGCCGCCGGCGGTCGCCGCCGGCACGCTGACCTGGTTCACCCTGCTGGCGCTCGGCGCGACGTTCGCCGGCCGCCGGCTCGGCCCGCGCGCGCTCGCCGCGGCGAGCGCGGTCGCGGGCCTGGCCATCGGGGCGTTCGGGCTGGTCTTCCTCGTCGACGGCCTCGCGTCGCTGCTGTAGTCCGCTCCTAGCGGCGCTTCAGCGTGACCCGGCGGGTGACCTTGCCGCCCGCGCCGAGGTCGACCTCGATCGCGACGCGGGTCCCGCGGCGCTTGATCGACCGCTGGTTCTTGCGCGACAGCTTCAGGCTCACCGACGCCGTCTTGCCCGCCCGGATGCGCACGCTCTTGCGGGCGAGCGTCCGCGCCTTGCGGGCGGTCGTCTTCAGCCGCGCCGTCCCGCGGCAGGTCGTCGTCGCCAGGCACTTGACCGACACCTTGACCGTGCCGCGGCGCATGGTCAGCCGGCTCGACCGGATCGACGCCAGCCTGCCCGCGGTGGTCGTGGTGGTGGTGTTGGTGGTCTGGCCGCCGGCGCCGGTGTCCTGCGCAGGCGGGGGCTGCTGCTGCGTGCTGCACGCCTGCGCGGCGCGCGCCGCGCCCGCGGTCTGGGTGCACGCCGTCCAGTCGAAGTTGACCAGCACCTCGAACCCGTCCGCGATGAAGCGGTTCTGGTTGTGCTGGCTCGGATCGATCTGCGGGAAGTGCCAGAAGCTGTGGTTGTCCCCGGGCGGCGTCGAGCCGATGCCGAACGGCTTCAGGCCGCCCTTGTCGTGGATCGGCAGCGTGCCGCTCGTCCCGTGCACGTTGACGACCACGTAGTCCCAGACGCCGGCCTTCTTCGTGTCCGGGTCGAACGGATAGGCGTCGACGAGGAAGCCGACCGGGATCTCGGTGACCGCGTTCGGCTTCGGGGTGACGACCGGCGTCTCGGACACGCCCTGGCAGCAGGTGTTGACGAGCTGGCCCTGCTGGTCGCGGCCCTCGAACGACCGGACGGTCGCGATGCTGATCGGCGCGGGGTTCGGGCCGGACTTGACCCGCGCGACCGTGACCGTGCCCTTCCCGGGCACCATGGTGCTCGTCGCCGGCTTGCCCTGCTGGCCGAGCATGCCGAGCGAGCACGTCGTCGGGCCGGTGGGCATCGGCGTCCAGAACTGCTGGCCGCCGGGGCCCCAGCCGCCGAGGTTGTTCGCGCCGTCGCCGGGCATCCAGCGCACGTCGCAGTGGTACGGGTAGTTCGGCGCGGCGGTCAACGAGCTCCCGACGGTCGTCGTCTGCGCGAACGCCTTCGTGGCGGGAAGTGCTGCAGCCGTGCAGCAGAGCAGTGCGCCCGCGACGCACCGGAAAGAACGCATGCCCCGACCCTAGGCCGGACCCACCCTGTCACCCCCGACTGAATCAGGCGGCGGGGACCGCCGGGACCTAGCGCCCGTACCGGTCCTTCGCGAGGATGAGCTGCTCGGGCAGCGCGGTGCGCGGCGGCGGCGACGGGTCGGCCTCGACCGTGATCGTCTCCGCCACCGAGGCGGTCACGGTCACCTGCCTGTCGCCGGCGTCGATGACCACATCCTCGCCCTTCTCGACCACGGTGCCCTCCAGGCCCGGCCCGCAGCCCGCGTCGTACAGCTCGTGGAGGAGGTCCTCGGCCTCGTTCTCCAGGCGGAGCACCTTCACCTTCGCGCCGACCTCGACGTCGGCGAGCGGCACGCCCTCGGCCCGCCGGCCCGGCTCGATCGGGTGCCCGTGCGGGCAGGTCGTCGCGTCGCCGATCGCGGCCATCATCCGCTCCTCGAGGACCGGCGACATCGCGTGCTCCAGGCGCTCGGCCTCCTCGTGGACCTCGTTCCACGGGATGCCGAGCACGTCGGTGAGGAACCGCTCGACCAGGCGGTGGCGGCGCACGATGCTGCGCGCGTGCCGCTCGCCCTCCTCGGTGAACGAGATCGACTTGTCCGCCGCGCGCGTGATGTAGCCGTCGCGCTCCAGGCGCCCGATCATCTCGTGGACGGTCGGCGCCGAGAGCTGTCGCGCCCGCGCGACGTTCGCCCCGGTCATGGGCAGTCCGGCCTCGTAGAGCCAGAACAGGGTCTCGAGGTACTCCTCCTCGGCGAGGGTGGCTTGCGCGCGCGACATGCGGGCCAGCCTACCGAGCGGCCCCGGGCCAGGCACTAGGGTTCGGGCCCCATGCCGCGCCTGCCGCTCAGCCCGCCCGTCCCGCCCCAGCTCGCCCGCTCGCGCGCCCGGCTGCCCGAGGGCGAGGGCTGGGCGTACGAGCCCAAGTGGGACGGCTTCCGCGCGATCGCGTTCGTCGACGGCGACGACGTGTACCTGCAGTCGCGCAACGGCAAGCCGCTGCGGCGCTACTTCCCCGAGCTGCGCTTCCCCGAGGGCCGCTACGTGCTCGACGGCGAGATCGTCATCTTCGGCGAGGACGGCGTCCAGCTCTTCGACGCGCTCGGCCAGCGGATCCATCCCGCCAAGAGCCGCATCGACATGCTCGCCGAGCAGACCCCGGCGAAGTACATCGCGTTCGACCTCCTCGCCGAGGACGACGACGTCCTGCTCGGCCTGCCCTACCGGGAGCGGCGCGGCAGGCTCGAGGCGCGCGTCGACGCGCCGGTCGACCTCACGCCGTTCACGACCGACCCGGCCGAGGCCGAGCCGTGGCTGCGCGGCGCCGAGGGCGTCGTCGCCAAGGAGCTCGACGCGCCGTACCGCCCCGGCGAGCGGACGGGGATGGTGAAGATCAAGCGCGTGCGCACGATCGACGCGGTCGTGCACGGCTGGCGGCCGGGCAAGGAGGAGGGCACGGTCGGCTCGCTCATCCTCAGCCTCTACACCGAGGACGGCAGCCTGCGCCCGGTCGGGCACACGAGCGGGTTCAAGGCGGCCGAGAAGCGGGAGCTCGTCGAGAAGCTCCGCCCCTACGAGACCGGCAAGACCGGCCGGGGCGACCCGAGCCGGTGGGCCGGCGACCGCGAGCTCGAGTGGCGCGAGCTGCGGCCCGAGCTCGTCGTCGAGGTGACGTTCGACCACGTCTCCGACGGGCGCATCCGCCACGGGGCGAAGATCCAGCGCTGGCGCGAGGACAAGGACCCGCGCGAGTGCCTGGTCGCGCAGCTCGACCAGTGATCGCCGCGCATCCCGGTCGGGGTAGCCGTACCACCCCTATAGGGGGTTCCCCACACGATTAGGGGGACATCCCCGATGTCAGCCGCGCGCTCGAGCGGCAAAGTGCTGCCCATGACCGATGCAGTCACCACGCATCGAGCGCCGGCGGCGACGGGGTCACGCGTCCACCGCCAGCAGTCGAAGAATTGAAGTCCCTCGGCGGGGCGCCGTGACCTGCGATGCGCTCCGCCCCCTCCCCCTCCTCGGCAGCATCGACCGAAGGCCTCACCGGCCGTGACGCTCGCGCCAGGCGCGGGCCATCGCGACCCGGTCGGCGCCGCTCGGGTGCGACTCGAAGACCGTCTCCCACCAGCCCGGCGGGTCGGGGTCGCCGAGCCCCTCGGCGGTGAAGCCCTTGAACAGCTCCTCCATCGCGGCCGGGTCCCGCGTCGCCTGCAGCGCGGCCCAGTCGGCCTCGGCCTCCAGCCGGCGCGACCACGTCGAGTCGAGCGGCAGCATCGCGAGCTCGAGCACGACGAACACGAGCAGCGCGAGCGGCACCGCGCGCGGGTCGCGCATCCCGCCGCTGCGCCGCGTCACCAGCGCGACGACGAACCCGGCGGGCAGCACGAACAGCGCCATCCACCACACGCTCTCGAGGATGTGCTGATGCCGGTGGTGGCCGAGCTCGTGCGCGAGCACGACCCGGACCTCGTCGCGCGGGAAGCTCTCGGTCAGCGTGTCCCACAGCACAACCTTGCGCGTCGAGCCGAGCCCGAACGCGAACGCGTTCGGCGCGCTCGTCCACTCGCTGACCTCCTGCTCGCGCACCTCGACGTCGGGCAGCCCCTCGCGCGCGGCGAGGCGCTCGGCGTCCTCGCGCACCTCGGCGGGCGGCGTGTCGAGCTCGGCCTCGACGAGCAGCGGGCTCGCGAACGAGATACCGAGCATGAGCGCCGCGATGAGCAGCGCCGCGGGCACGAACCACGCGCTGCCGACCAGGCGCGCGAAGCCCATGACGACGAGCAGGACCGCCGACACGTTGAGTGCCGTGCCGAAGACGCCGAAGCCCTGCTCGAACGCCCACTCGAGGACGCTCACCTCGACGAGGTCGTACTTCTTGGCCCACAGGAAGCTCGCGAGGCTGAACGGGAGCTGCACGAGCCACACGAGCGAGAAGCCGAGGATCCCGAGCATGAAGCCGGTGCCGATCGGCCCGGCCGCCGACTCGCGCATGAGCCGCGGGCCGCGCGGGACGTAGAGGGCGAGCGTCACGACGGTCGCCAGGTGCCCGCCGATGACCAGCCAGCGCGCGAGCGCGTCGTGCGCCTCGGCCTCCCGGACCGCCTCGGCGTCGAACTCGTCCTGGCCGACGTGCGGCAGCTCGAGGTCGTCGGGGACGGTCGTGTCCCACAGCGTCGCGCCGAGGATCGCGCAGGCGGCGACGAGCGCCAGCGCGGCCAGGGCGAACGCGATCCGCCGGCCCCCGGTCACGGCGCCTCCGGAGCGACGAGCCACCGGTCGGCGCCGGCGGCGGGGGCCTCGGCCTCGCTCGGGCCGCTGTGCGGGTAGGCGCCGGTGACGAGCAGGCAGTACGCGGTGACCTGCCCGGAGTACCGGACGCCGTACTGCAGCGCGCGGTGCAGCCCGCGCGGCATCTCGCCCTTGACCATCGACCACCACCAGGCGCCGACGGCGCCGGCCGACAGGAGCGTCGACGCCGAGCCCGCGAGCGCCAGCGCCGGGAGCGCGAGCAGCCAGCGGAAGGCGATCGACCAGCGCGACTGGCGCCCGGGCCCGTCGATGCCGAGGTCGACCGGGTAGGTCCCGCGCCGGCCGAGGAAGCCCGGGAACGGCCCGCCCGCGAGGTAGAGAAACGCGCTGACGTGCGCTTGGTAGCGGACGTACGCGGCGAGGAACCGGTGCAGCGGGCCGGGCACGCGGCCGAGCGCGATCCCGCACAGCCACGCCACGACGCCGGCGAGCAGCGCGGCGACGCCCCACAGCGCCGACCACACGGTGTGCGGGGCGGCGAGCGGGAAGCGGAAGAGGACGAGCAGCCGGTGCCGGCGGCGCTCGTCGGTCGCGTCGAGCCTGACCGGGTGGCGCGGGCGCGGCGTCAGCGGCGCCGCGCGCGGGTCGCTGTCGGGGTAGGCGCCGGTGACGAGGAGCACGTAGGCCGCCACCTGCACGCCGTAGCCGAGCGTCCACAGCAGCACGTCGCGCAGGCCCGCGGGCATCCGGCCGCGCGCGAGCGTCGCGAACCAGCCGAGGACCATCGCGGTCACCCCGAGCCCGAGGCTGAACGTCAGCGCGGTCCCGAACGCGGTCGCGACGCCGCTGCCGAGCGCGCTCGCGAACAGGTACGGGGGCAGCGCGAGGACGAGCCGGAAGCCGACCGACCACCGGCTCTGCGGCGCGGGCGCGGGGACGACGAGGTCGACCGGGTACCGGCCCGGCGGGCCGAGGAAGGGCGGGAACGGATCGGCCGCCAGCGACGCGTACGCGTACACGTGCAGCGTGTAGCGGACGTACATCCCGAACATCTCGTGCAGGCCGCGGATCGGCTCGCCCCGGACGAGCGTCGCGACCCACATCACCGGCAGCAGCAGCACGACCGCGCCGCCCCACAGCCCGATCCACACGAAGTGCGGCAGGGCGAGCAGCCACCGGAAGAAGACGGTGACCCGCGACCGCTCCAGGCGCGGGTCGCGGAGGACGACCCGGGGAAGCTGCGCCGCGATGACGGGGGTGTCAGTCTGCTGGACGATGCGCGGCAGACTTCTGGTTGCTCCGGACAGCTTCAAGGGGACGTTCCGCGCGACCGAGGTCGCGGCGCTCGTCGGCCGCGGCATCGAGCGCGCCGGGCTCGAGCCGCCCGACCTGTGCCCGGTCGCCGACGGCGGCGAGGGCACCCAGGAGGTGCTGCTGACCGCGCTCGGCGGGGAGACCGGCGCGGCCGACTGCCACGACCCGCTCGGCCGGCCGGTCAAGGCGGGGTTCGGGCTGATCGAGGACGGCGGCACGGCGATCGTCGAGGTCGCCGCGGCGTCGGGGCTGGGCCTCGTCGCCGAGGGCGAGCGCGACCCCGAGGCGGCGTCGACCTACGGGACCGGCGAGCTCATCGCGGCGGCGATCGACGCCGGCGCGCAGGTCGTGCTCGTCGCGATCGGCGGCAGCGCCACGACCGACGGCGGGGCGGGCGCGATCGAGGCGATCACCGAGCGCGGCGGCCTGCGCGGCGCGCAGCTCGTCTGCCTGTGCGACGTGCGCGTGCCGTTCGAGCGCGCGGCCGAGGTGTTCGGGCCGCAGAAGGGCGCCGACCCGGCCGCGGTCGAGCGGCTCACCGCACGGCTGCACGCGCTCGCCGACCGGTGGCACCGCGACCCGCGCGGGCGGCCGATGACCGGCGGCGCGGGCGGGCTGTCGGGCGGGCTGTGGGCGGCGTTCGGCGCGCGGCTGGAGCCCGGCGCCCCGTTCATCCTCGACGCGATCGGCTTCGATCCGCGGATGCGCGCGGCGCGCGCGGTGATCGTCGGCGAGGGGCGGATGGACGCGACGACGCTCGAGGGCAAGATCGCAGGCGAGATCGCGGTCCGCGCCCGCCAGTCCGGGGTGCCGTGCCACGCGGTCTGCGGACAGAACGGCCTGTCGCTGTTCGATCAGCGGATCCTCGACGTCCAGCGGATCGTCGAGGCCTCGACGGCCTCCGAGCTCGAGGCCGCCGGGGAGTTCATCGCGACCCATCTGTGAGCGCGGACGCGCCAACGTCGCGGGCGTGTCGAAACCGGCCGTCGCCCGTTCGACGTCTGCGTGAAAGCGTCACCCGGCGTCAGGGTCCGGGGACACGACGAAGGGAGATGTCATGAAGGTCATGGTCATGGTCAAGAGCGCCGCCGCCGACGAGGACAGGATCCAGCCCAAGCCGGAGGTCTTCGAGGCGATGGCCGCCTACAACGAGGAGCTCGTCAAGGCCGGGATCATGCTCGACGGCGCCGGCCTGCGGCCCAGCTCCCAGGGCAAGAAGATCGTGTTCCAGCACGGTGAGACCTCGGTCGTCGACGGCCCGTTCACCGAGGCCAAGGAGGTCATCGGCGGCTACTGGGTCTGGGAGGTCCGCTCGATGGACGAGGCGCTCGAGTGGGCGCGGCGCTGCCCGCACGACCGCGACAGCGACACGCCGCAGATCCTCGAGATCCGCCCGTACGCGACCGCCGAGGACTACGGCGACGACCTCCCCGACGGGATCCGTGAGCGCGAGGCCGCGATGGCCCGCGAGATCGAGGAACAGCACGGCAGGGCCCCGCTCGGCGAGGCCTGACGGGGAGCGGCGGTGACGGACGCCCGGCGGACGGTCGAGGTGGTGTGGCGCATCGAGGCGCCACGCCTCATCGCCTCGCTCGCCCGGCTCGTGCGCGACGTCGGCCTCGCCGAGGAGCTCGCGCAGGACGCGTTCGTCGCCGCCCTCGAGCAGTGGCCGCGCGAGGGCGTCCCGGAGCGGCCGGGCGCCTGGCTCATGGCCACCGCCAAGCACCGGGCGATCGACCGGATCCGCCGCGAGCGCGCGCGCGACGACAAGTACGCGCAGCTCGCGGCGGACCCGAGCCTCGCGGCCGCCGGCAGCGCGCCGGCGCCCGAGGACACGGTCGAGGCGCTCGACGACGACCTGCTGTCGCTCATCTTCACCGCGTGCCATCCGGTGCTGCCGCGCGAGGCGCGCGTCGCGCTGACGCTGCGCCTGCTCGGCGGCCTGACGACCGAGGAGATCGCGCGCGCGTTCCTCGTCCCGCCGGCGACGCTCGGCCAGCGGATCTCGCGCGCGAAGCGCACGCTGCGCGAGGCGCAGGTGCCGTTCGCGGTCCCGCAGGAGGACGAGCTGGCCGAGCGGCTGTCGGCGGTGCTCGAGGTCGTCTACCTCGTGTTCAACGAGGGCTACGCGGCGACGAGCGGCGACGACTGGGTGCGGCGCGACCTCGCCGGCGAGGCGATGCGGCTGGGCCGCGTCCTCGCGGGGCTCATGCCGCGCGAGCCCGAGGTCCACGGCCTCCTCGCGCTCATGGCGCTGCAGGCGTCGCGGTTTCCCGCGCGGACCGGGCCGGGCGGCGAGCACATCCTGCTCGCCGACCAGGACCGCGGGCGCTGGGACCGGACGCTCATCGCCCACGGGCTCGCGGCGCTCCAGCGCGCGACGCGGCTGCGCAGGCCGCTCGGCCCCTACACGCTGCAGGCGGCGATCGCCGCCGTCCACGCCCGCGCGCCGACGTTCGCCGACACCGACTGGGAGGCGATCGTCGCGCTCTACGACGCGCTCGCGCAGCTCACCCCGTCGCCGGTCGTCGCGCTGAACCGCGCGGTCGCGATCCTCCATGCGGACGGGCCGCAGGCCGCGCTCGACGCGCTCGGCGAGGTCCTCGACGACCCGCGGATGGCCCGCCACCACCTGCTCGGCGCGGTCCACGGCGACGTGCTCGCGCGGCTCGGCCGGCACGCCGAGGCGGCCGAGGCGCTCGAGCGCGCCGCCGAGGTCGCGCCGACGCCGCGCGAGCGCGCGCTGCTGCTCGAGCGGGCCGCGGCCGCCTCCCGGGCCGCGGGCTGAGCGGGAGGGATCGCACACCGCGGCGGTAACCATCGGGCGCTCGCGGGCTACCTTCCCCCGATGCAGACGCCCCGCCGTCCGTCGCTCTACCTGCCCACGCCCGGGCGGCGCGCGGTCGTGGTCGGGGCCGGCTCGTTCGGCACCGCGGTCGCGGTCCTGCTGGCCCGGGGCGGGCTGCGCACGACGCTGCAGGCGCGCACGACCGAGCAGGCGCGGCGCCTCGTCGAGGACCGCGAGAACGCCGAGTACCTGCCGGGCGTCGAGCTGCCGCGCGAGCTGCGCATCGAGGACATCGGCGCGGGCCTCGCGCGCGCGGACTTCGTGTTCCTCGGCGTCCCGTCGCGCGGGCTGGACGAGGTGATCTCCGGCCTGCCGACCGCCGGGCTGTCGCGGGCGGCGGCCGTCGTGTCGCTCGCCAAGGGCCTCGTCCCGCCGGACGGCCGGGCGCCGAGCGCGATGCTCACCGACCTGCTCGGCGAGGGCCGCGTGGCGGTCGTCGGCGGCCCCGCGCACGCGCGCGAGATGGTCCACGACGGCGCCGGGCTCGTCGCCGCGTCGGCGAACGAGTCGCTGGCGAGCACCATCGCCGACGTCTTCCTGCGCGCGGGCGTGGTGTGCGAGACGTCGACCGACCCGATCGGGGTCGAGCTGGCGGGCGCCGCCAAGAACGCCGCCGCGCTCGCCGCAGGCGCGACCGAGGCGCAGGGCCTGAACGCCGCCGGCGCGGCCGCCGGGCACATCTTCGCCGAGGTGTGGACGTACGCGACCGGCCTCGGAGCGCAGGCCGAGTCGTTCATCGGCCTCGCCGGGACCGGCGACCTCGTCGCGACCGCGCTCGCGCCGCAGAGCCGCAACCGCCGCGCCGGCGAGCTGCTCGCCGCGGGCGTCCCGTCCGAGGAGATCCCGGTCCGGATCGGGCAGGCGATCGAGTCGTTCGACCTCGTGCCGCTGCTGGCCGGCGCGCTGCAGCGCGCGGGCGTGAGCGCGCCGGTGACGAGCGGGCTGGCGCGCCTCATAGCCGGCGAGCTGCCGCTCGGCGAGTGGGTCGAGCTCGTCCGTACGACGGTCCCGGTGCCGGCCCGCCGCCGCGTGCCGCGCCCGCCGCGCGGGTTCTGGGCGCGGCTGCGCGCGCGCTGGCGCGCCCGGCGTCAGCGGCGCTCGGACAGCTCGGTCACGACCGCCTCGTAGACGCCGGCGCCGTGACCGGCCTCGGCGACGCGCGCGTTGCGCGGCAGGTCGCCGGCGAGCAGCGGGTCGCGGTCGAGCGCGTTCGCGACGAGCCAGAACGTCCCGACCGCGGCGGCGGCCGTGAGGTCCTCCCGGCTGTCGCCCGCCGCGATGCACTCCTCGGGCCGGTAGCCGCGCACGCGCATGTGCCGCGCGACCGCCGCGCCCTTCGACACGCCGCGCGGGACGAGGTGGTAGCCGCGCATGCCGGGGCGGTCGATCGCGCCGTTGTCGAGCAGGCGCAGCTCGCCGTGGCCGTGCTCGGCCAGGACGGCGTCGGCGTCCCGGACGTCGACCTGGCCGCGGAACAGGTGCGAGACCTCCCGGTTCAGGTGCCAGGGGTCATGGTACTCGAGGCTGCCGGCGAAGCGCTCGAGCAACAGCGCGGGCGCGCCGGAGCGCTCGACCAGCTCGTTGACCGTCACGCCCTCGTCGGGCATGTACGGCGCGGTCAGCCACTCGATGTCCGGGCCGTCCACGACCGCCGCGCCGGCCTCGAAGATGTACGACCGGCTGCCGAGGAGCCGCGCGTCCTCCATCACCTGCGCGCGCCGCCGGCCGGACATGATCACGACCTCCACGTCCGCGCGGTGGCAGGCCTCGATCGCGCGGACCCCGAGGTTGGACAGCCGACCGTCGCCGTCGTGCAGGATCGACGCGTTCTTCCCGAGGAGCGTGTTGTCGAGGTCGACGTAGAGGGCCTTCAGACGAGGCATCGCGCGCAGGACCCTACAGTCCTCTGACAGTGGCCCTGACCCGCCGCATCGAACCGTGGGAGGAGCTCCTCGAGGCCGGCCGCGCCGACGAGCGCCTCGTCCGCGAGGCGGCCGAGCACGAGCGGCCCCCCGAGCTCGTCGACATCCCCGACGGGCTGCACCCGCTCCTGGTCGAGGCGCTCGGGCGGATGGGGATCGAGGCGCTCTACAGCCACCAGGCCGAGGCGCTGCACCAGGCGATGGAGGGCGACTTCATCGTCACGACCGGCACCGCGTCGGGCAAGTCGCTGTGCTTCAACCTGCCGACGCTCCACCACCTGCTGCAGGAGCCGAGCGCCCGCGCGCTCTACCTGTACCCGACGAAGGCGCTGTCGCAGGACCAGGCGCGCGCGCTGAACGCGTTCGGGCTGACGAAGCAGATCCGGCCGGCGATCTACGACGGCGACACGCCGCGGGCCGAGCGGCAGGCGATCCGGCGGCGGGCGAACATCGTGCTCACCAACCCCGACATGCTCCACGTCGGGATCCTGCCCAACCACCGGGCGTGGGCGGACTTCCTGCACCGCCTCGACGTCGTCGTCGTCGACGAGGCGCACGTCTACCGGGGCGTCTTCGGCTCGCACGTCGGCAACGTGCTGCGCAGGCTGCGGCGGCTCGCGCCGCACGCGCGGTTCTTCATGGCGAGCGCGACGATCGCCAACCCGGTCGAGCTGGCCGAGCGCCTGACCGGCCTCGACGACATCGCGCTCGTCGACCGCGACGGGGCGCCGAAGGCGCGGCGGCGGATCGCGATCTGGAACCCGCCGCTCGTCGACGAGGCGCTCGGGGTGCGGCGCAGCGCGCTCGCCGAGGCGGCCGACCTGCTCGTCGACCTCGTCAAGGCGGACACGCGGACGATCTGCTTCATCAAGTCGCGCAAGGCGGTCGAGCTGACCGCCAAGCTCGTCGCCGACCGCCTGGCCGCCGAGGACCCCGGCCTGGCCGACGTGGTCGCGCCGTACCGGGCCGGCTACACCGCCGCGCAGCGGCGCGAGATCGAGCACCGGCTCGTCAGCGGCGACCTGCGCGCGGTCATCACCACCGACGCGCTGGAGCTCGGCATCGACATCGGGGCGCTCGACGCGGCGGTCGTCGTGACGTTCCCCGGCACGGTCGCGTCGCTCAGGCAGATGTGGGGGCGCGCCGGGCGACGCGGGCGCGGGCTGGCGGTGTACGTCGCCGGCGAGGACGCGCTCGACCAGTTCTTCTGCCGGCACCCCGACGAGTTCCTCGACCGGCCGGTCGAGGCGGCGATCCTCGACCACGAGTCCGAGCAGATCCACCTGCAGCACCTGCTGTGCGCCGCGCACGAGGCGCCGCTGGGCCCGCGGGACGCCGAGACGCTCGGGCCGCGCTGGCAGGCGCACGCGCGGGTGCTCGAGGCCGCCGGCGAGCTGCGCGAGACGCGCGGCGGCCAGTACGTGCTCCGCCGGCCCGAGGACTATCCGGCCGCGCGCGTGTCGCTGCGGTCGGCGTCGCCGGACGCGTTCGCGGTCGTCGACGTGACGAGCGGCGAGGTGCTCGGCACCGTCGAGGCGGCGCGCGCGTTCAGCACCGTCCACGAGGGCGCGGTGTACCTGCACCTGGGGCGCTCGTACGAGGTCGCCGAGCTCGACCTGGACGGGCGCCGCGCGCTCGTCAAGCCGTTCGACGACAGCTGGTACACGCAGCCGAAGAAGGAGACCGACACGTGGATCGAGCAGGTGCTCGACCAGCGGGAGTTCCTCGGCTGCAAGCTGTGCTTCGGGCGCGTGGCGGTGAGCGAGACCGTGATCGCCTACCAGCGCAAGCGCCTGCCCGACCACGAGGTGATCGACCTCGTCGCGCTCGACCTGCCGGAGACGACGTTCACGACGCAGGCGCTGTGGTACGAGCTGCCGCCCGAGATCGCCGAGGCCGACTTCCCGCGCTCGCACCTGCTGGGGGCGCTGCACGCCGCCGAGCACGCGCAGATCGCGGTGCTGCCGCTCATCGCGATGTGCGACCGGTGGGACATCGGCGGCCTGTCGACCGCCGCGCACCAGCAGACCGGCGTGCCGACGATCTTCATCTACGACGGCCATCCCGGCGGGGTCGGGATCACGCGGCAGGGCTTCCGGCTGTTCGACGTGCTCGTCGGCGACGCGCACCGGCTCGTCAGCGAGTGCCCGTGCGAGTCCGGGTGCCCGTCGTGCGTGCAGTCGCCGAAGTGCGGGAACCTCAACGAGCCGCTCTCGAAGGCGGGCGCCGTCGAGCTCATGCAGCGGATGTTGCGCAGCGAACGCACAACTTCCGCGCGCTGAACCTCCATCAGCAGGCGGCGCGTCTGCGCTCATTGGTCCGGATAGGCGACCAACCAGGTAGATGCGCACGGCACGACGCCTGCTCCCGGTCACCCTGACCGCCCTCCTGGCCTGGTCCGCACCCGCTGCAGGTGCAACCGGCGGAGCCTCCGCGGACCAGGCCGAGGGTGGACCGCTCTTCGCGGGGGCGCTGTCGTACGGCGCGCCGGTGCGCCAGCGGCCGGTCGCGCGTGTGTTCAAGGTGGTGCCCGGCTCGGTCCGCGAGGGCAGCAGCGGCGTGCGGCTCAAGGTCCGCGTCGACGAGAAGGGCGTCGACCGGGTGAGCGCGCGCGTCGTCGCGATCGACTCGTCCACCCGCCGTGTCGGCGCGCGCTTCTCGCTCGGCCGGATCCGGACCGGGCGGACGCTGAAGCTCGTCTGGCCGCGGCGGCACGTGCCGAGCGCCGGCCGGTACCTCGTGCGCCTGCACGTCAAGGACCCGCAGGGCGCGACGCTCGCCCGGGCGGCACGCGCGACCGGCAAGTCGCGCCTGGTCGTGCGGCCCCGGCCACGCCCGGAGAGTCCGCAGCCGGAGCCGCAGATCCAGCCTACGCCCGTCACGCCCATCGGTGGGGGTGTCTTCCCGGTCGCCGGCAGGTACACGTTCGGCGGCGACGACGGCCGCTTCGGCGCGGGGCGCCGGGGTCACACGCACGAGGGCCAGGACATCTCCGCCGCCGAGGGCACGCCGGTCGTCAGCCCGCTGCCCGGCGTGGTGCGCATCATCGACAACCAGCCGAGCGGCGCGGGCTGGTACATCGTCCTCACCGCCGACGACGGCCGCGAGCTCTTCTTCGCCCACCTGCAGACGAACAGCATCGGCGTGCTCGCGGGCCAGCGCGTCGCGGCCGGCCACACGCTGGCACGGGTCGGCAAGACCGGCAGCGCGACCGGCCCGCACCTGCACTTCGAGATCTGGGAGGGCGGCTGGCGCGACAAGAAGGGCCGCCCGGTCGACCCCCTCCCGCAGCTGCTCGCGTGGGCCGCCGCGAGCTAGCTGACGGCGCTACCCTGTTCCCGCTCCGGCGAGATAGCTCAGTTGGTAGAGCACACGACTGAAAATCGTGGTGTCCCCGGTTCGAATCCGGGTCTCGCCATCGCCTCGAAGCCCCGTTGTTGCGGGGCTTCTGTGCGTTCTGGGCCGGCCGTCGTCCGGCGGCTGGGAAGGCTGTGGGAAGGGAATGGGAAGGTCCGGCCTGCCGGAGAGTGCTTCGCGATGCGCCGTCCGTTGTGGATGGACGATCTCGCGATCACCGTTCCGCCGGCGGTTCTGGACCTGATCGCCGACCGGGTCGTCGCACGCCTGGGCGCGCGCGAGCCGGCGGTCGAGCCGTGGGTCGGAGTCGATGCCGCGGCGGCGCACCTGTGCTGCCGGCGTCAGCGGATCTACGACCTGGTCGCCCAGCGGCGCATCCCGCACCGCAAGGAAGGCACGCGGCTGCTGTTCAAGCTCTCGCATCTCGACGCGTGGATCGAGGGCGGTGCGAGCGCGTGAGTCTCGCTCTCCTCCCGGCGCTCGTTGCGGTCCCGGATGAGGGAGCGACGATGGCTCGCGAGAGCAGGCATCCGCACGTCAAGACCAAGACCGCCGGCATCTACAAGCGCGGCAACCGGTATCGGTATACGTACCGCGTGCGCGGCGTGCAGCGGTGGGGCAGCGCGTCGACCTACGACGAGGCGCGCCGGCTCAAGCGCCAGGCCGAGGCCGACGACGATCGCGGCGAGGCACGCGAGCTCGCGACGGTCAGCTTCGGCGCCTACGCGCGCGCCTGGGTCGAGACGTACCAGGGCCGGACGTCGAGCGGCTTCCGCGAGTCGACGCGGCGCTCGTATCGCCAGATGCTCGAGCGGATCATCCCGTTCTTCGACGTCCAGCTCCGGCTTCGTCTCGGCGAGATCGAACCGCGCGATGTCAAGGCGCACGTCCGCTGGCTCATGGAGCTCGAGGACCCGCGCCGGCCCGGCCGGCTGCTCGGCAAGTCGACGATCCGCCAGCACGTCGCCGTCGTGCGGGCGATGATGGGCGACGCGACCGAGGAGAGCGTCATCCGCTCGAACCCGGCCACCGGCATCCGCGTCTCGGTGCCCGAGGGCGACGGCACCGACCGGCCGGCGCCGCGCGAGAAGCGCGCGCTGACGATCGACGAGCTGCGCCGGCTGCTCGCTGCGCTTCCGCCGCACTACCGGTTGCTCGCCGAGTTCCTCGCCCACACCGGTCTGCGGATCGGTGAGGCGAGCGAGCTGCGCTGGGGCCGCGACGTGGTGCTGACCGGCCGGCCGTACGTCAAGGTGCGCTGGCAGTTCGCCGACGGCCGGGTCTGCGCGCCGAAGACCCGCTACGGCAAGCGCGACGTCCCGCTCTCGCCCGGCCTGGCGGCGACGCTCGCTGCGGCGCAGCCGCCTGGGTCCGACGGCATGCTCGTGTTCACCACGCCGAACGGCTCCCGGCTCGACCGCCACAACCTGCTCGCCAAGGTGCTGCAGCCCGCGGGCCGCGCAACCGGCGTGCCGTGGGTGACGCCGCACACGTTCCGCCACACGTGCGCGTCACTGCTCTTCGCCCCGGTCGAGCACGGCGGCGGCGGGAAGAACGCCAAGCAGGTCCAGGAGTGGCTCGGCCACCACTCGCCCGCCTACACGCTCAAGGAGTACGTGCACCTCGTCGACGCCGGCGTCGGGGACGCATCGTTCCTCGACACCGTCACGCGCGCGGCAGCGTGAGCCGGCAAGAGCGGCTTGTGCCCCGGCCGTCGGTCGGTGAGAGTGCTCCATCATGTTGTGACTCGGTCGGCAGCGCCGGTGGTGCGGTGCGGGTGATGCGCCCGCGACGCCGGGTCACACCACGCCGCGCCTCGTCGCCCTGCTCAGTGACGACCGACCCGGTTGGGAGGTAGCGCGCGTACCGGGCTGGACGCGTCGCGCGCCGGTGAAGACGGTCCCGGCGTCGGCGGTAGCGCGCGTATCGGGCTGGGCGCAGGCGGCCTGGCCAGCGGTGCTGCAGGCTCGCCAAGCGGCGTGCCTGCTCGCGTGCGAGCTAGCCCTTCGAGGGCGGCGGCGAGGGCGGCATGCTGCTCGGCGGGTAGGCCGGGCCAGGCGACGACGCGGACGGGCCGGCTGGTCCAGCCGAGCAGCTTCCAGTCGGGCGAGTGTCGGCCGGTGAGCGCGGCGATCCGGCGGCCGAGCGCGAGGCTCTTGACCATGAACGTCGTCTCGGCATAGCTGCTGGTCTCGTAGGCGTCGACGATGTGCCGCAGGCGGCGGGTGCCCTTGGGCGCGAACTCGATCTCATAGGCGCGCAGGTCCACGCCGGCCTGGACGACGAGATCGGGCCAGCGGCGCTCGGTACCGCGCTCACCGCCGGCGACCGGCACGCTGAACCTGAAGCCGTCATCGCGCGCTTCGAGCTGGCGGCACTCGCGCTCGGTCAGCACCCAGCCATGGTCTGCGGCCTCGCGCTCGAGGCGGATCGCGAGCCAGACGATCGCCTCCTCGTGCTCGCGCTGCAGCCGCGCCCGCGGCGGCCGCCGGCGCGGCCAGCCGAGCAGATCATGCCCGCGGCCCGTCAGATAGACGGCCCGGGCCTGTGAGACGTGCTGGCGCTCACAGCCCACCAGCCCTAGCCCCGCGAGCCGCCGGACGTGCGCGTTGGCCTGCTGGCGCGAGAACTCAAACCGATCGGCGACCGCACCTGCGGTCGCGAACCGGAACCTGCCGATCCACGCCAGCAGCTCGACGTCGCGCGCGGCGCGCTCGGTCTCCCAGGCGCACCGGCCCAGCGCCCGCGGATCGACCGCCTCGACCGGCAACGCACACACCGCCCGCTTCACCGCCACCACCGCCCGCACCCTCGATGGCTTGGTCCCTGGCTTCGCTTCCTTCCGGCTGTCGTTCGGCCCCGCCGTCCTGGACTCTCGGCCGGAGTGGGGCTGACCACCCGCCCCCGTATCCATCGTGCTTGCACATGGTGGGGGTGGGTGGTCAGGCCCACGCAGGCCGGGGTTCCCTCAATGGCGGCGGGGCCGAACGACAGCCGGCCACCAGCCTCGGTGGAAAGCCCTGCAGAAAGCGACGTCATCACCCGGTACGGCGCGGGAGCGAGCGTCGCCCGGCATCAACGAGTTGTCGCAATGTCCCACGTTTGCCGACGCCGGCGGACCGCAGCCCCGCCGCTGCCGTTTCTCGTCTCGCGCACCCGTCGCAGTCAGTTCCCACGCGACCTGGCGCGTCACAACGGAGCTGCTGTGACTATGTGCCGGGTCCCGCGGCCCGGCCACCCGGCGCGCGCCGTCAGCGGCGAACCCGGAGCGCCTGCGGCGGCGCGGCTCGGCCGATCGGCACGCTGCGGCCCCTCGAACGTCACAAAGATCCGGAACCGGCGGGTGATGCGGTGGGTACGGGAGAACGCGACACGCGCGGTGTAGGTGCAGGGTGACGCCACGGGTGCTGACGGTCCTGCGGCCGCTCGTCTTGACCTGGACGGCCACCCGGCCCGTCGTGGTGACTACGATCTTCGAGGGGGCGAGGCGCAGGCGGCTGCGCGCGATCACCGCCCGGGGCGCAACGCGACGGGTAGGCGGCGGCGCGGCCTGCTGCGGCGCGGGGGCCGGGGCTTCGGCCGCCGTGGCGGTCCCACTGAGCGTCACCACATGGGGAAGCGCGGACCGGTCGTCGGTGAGGACGAGCGTCGCAGTGCGCACGGCGAGCGGCCGGCGCTCGATGCGCCAGGCAGCACGCCTTCCTCCGGCGTCCCGAGTCCGGCGAGCGGCCCGAGCAGCGGGTCGGCGGCGGAGAGAAGACCAAGACCGGCCTGGCGTCCTTGTGCAGCCCGTCCCACCGCAGGAGATGTGGCTCGTCTGGGAGAAGGTCGCGACGACGGCGCCGAAGCACGCGGAGGCCGCGCCGCTGCGGACGATCGACCCGGTGAGGGTCGTCGTGGCCCCGCTGGCGCTGATGAGCGCGTGGCTGCTCGCCGGGCCGAGGACGGTCGACCGCGGAGCATCAGCGCGCGGCCGAAGGTCTGGAGCGCGTCGTCATCGCTGATCCGAAGCTCGCGGCATCGGAGGCGATTAGCAACGTCGTGATGCAACTCGCGGCTCCGTGTTTCAGGTCGAGCGGCGGGAGATCGCCGACGGCGAATCCAGGCGCGGAACCCTCGGAAGCGAGTAGACTGACCCTTCAAGGCCTTTTCACCGCACCTTGCGAAGCGACTTCGCGTGGGGCACCGCCGGCCGATAGGCGCAGCGGCGACCTCCACGGACAGTTCCGCCCCGAGCGGCGAAAGCGCCACCCCCAACAGAGCACGCTGGTCCGTCGCCACGGCGGCCGGGGCTCGGGAAGGTGGTCTCATGCAGAGCAACGCCAGTGCCGCGCCGGCGCGGTCGCCCGTTGACGACGTGACGCGGGAGCCTTCGACCGTCAGGCACGAGCCTGTGGCGCGATCTGGGAACGTGATGAATTCGCCGCCCCTCGGCGCTACGGCTGGTGCGGCCTTGCCGCGACGTCGGCGAACTGTCGTCGGCACGGCAATCGCCAGGCTTGCAAGCGTCCTGCGCGGCGACAGGTACATGGTCGCGTCCGCAGCCGGTCAGCCGGCTCCTGTGCCAGGCGCGTCGCTCGAGAGGGAGAGCTGAGTCGTGCGCGAGCGGCACTTCCCGCGACTGTGCCGGTCTTGCGGGGTACCGATGGCGCGGCAGGAGTCCACCTGCTGGGCATGCGGCGCCGAGTGGGTGACCGCCAAGAGCGCACTGGCCGACAACCCGCCGGCGCCGGTCGTTCGGGCAGTGCTCTACGACCGCGTGGTCGTGGAGTCAGACCCCGACGAGGACCGTTGGGTCAATGAGGGCGGGCGAGGCCGACCGGGGGTCCGCCGTGGCCCCATCGCCCGGCGTCACAAGGAGATGATCGGATGAAGTTCGTGATCTACGAGGACAACGGCGGAGCGTTCCACTGGCGACCCGTCGGCGACGACGGAGTCAGTGTGGCGCGGAGTCCGGCGGCGTTCGATTCGCGCGCCGCCGCGCGACGGGCGGCGGGCGATGTCCACCGTGTGGCGAGCACGGGTGCGGTGCCTTCGAGGTGAGCTTCCGCAGCCCCGTTCCGGACATCCACACGAGAGGTGTCGCATGACCCACGCACGCTGTCCCGAGTGCCGTCTGCGCTTCGAGGCGGTGGTGTATGGCGACGACCGGTGCTCGGACTGCGGAGGCGAGCTCGAGCCGGCGCTCGCCTCCCAGCTCGTCGGCTATCGCCTCGCCCGCCGCGCTGGCCTCGGGGAGCTGGCATGCGCCATCGCGGCCAGTGTCGCCCGGCCCGACCCGGTCGAAGACGCGTGAGTGACGACCTCCATCTCCGCCTGTTGCGGCGCGTGGCGCGCCGAGCGCGCCGTGACGCCGACATCGTAGGCGCTACCGCCGATCCCCAGTCGCCGCGCACGCCGCTTCAGCGAACGTCCGACGTCGCGGGCGCGCGGCTCGCCGCCGCCCAGGCGCGTCGCCGGGGCGCAGCTCCCGCTGCGCCGAGCACGCCGCACGAGCCGCGAGCCCTGCGCCCCGACGCGGATGCGGCACGGCAACGCGACCCGTCAATAGCCGAGCTGCGCGCGCTGCTCGCCCATGCTGTTCAGCAGCTTGCGCTGTACCGGCGGCGCGTGTACCTCGGTCGGGGCGAGCCGCGGCGACTCGCCGAGTTGGAGCGCATCGCCGCGGGAGCGCGCCATCGCCTCACGCGCTCGCTCGCGCGACGCAGTGCGTGATACGCCCCCGGTCCCGTCGCGCGCAAGCGCGATGAAGTCGATCGCGACCTCCAGTCCGGTTCCGCGCCGCTCAAGCGTCGAGCCGGTCTCGTCGATGAAAGAGGTGAGTACCTGCCGCCTCCCCCGCGGCAGCCCCCTGTCCGAGAGGCCAGCGATCACGCGGTGCGCGACGTCCCGATGGTTCCCAACGAGCAGGCCGCCTCCGAGGCCGACCGCTCGAGCGCCGCCGCTGACCGTGCAAGCGACGCCGCCGACGTCGCGGCCACCCGGCGTGACGATGCCGCATCGGATCGCGAGGCGGTTTCCGAACAACGCGATCGCGCCGCCACCGAGCGCGACCGGGGCGCCGAGGAACGGGAGTTCGCCGAGGGCCCGGGAGGCCCTGCGTACGCCGCGGCGATCGTTGAGACGGCCGCGGTGCGCGCTCGCGCAGCCGCCGACCGCGCGCACGCCGCTGACGATCGCCGTCGGGCGTCGCTTGACCGTCAGCAGGCTGAGTCCGACCGTGAGCGTGCCGCGAGCGACCGCCGGCACGCCGCGATGGATCGCGACCACGCCGCCATGGATCGCCGCGACGCCCGCGCCGAGCTCAAGCGCGCGCACACCGACGACCTGACCGGGGCGTACCGGCGCGGCGCCGGCCGGGTCGCGCTCGAGCACGAGCTCGCCCGCGCCCGGCGCACGGGCGAGGGACTCGTCGTCGCGTACGTCGACGTTGACGGGCTCAAGGCCACGAACGACCGTGACGGGCACGCTGCGGGCGATGCTCGCCTACGAGACGTGGTCAATGCGATGCGGTCCAAGCTGCGCAGCTACGAGCCGATCGTGCGCTACGGCGGCGACGAGTTCGTCTGCTCGCTTGCCGGCGTCGACCTTGCCGCGGTCAAGACGCGCTTCGACGAGATCGGCGTCGTGCTCGACGACCGCGACCACCCTGGCTCGATCAGCGTCGGGCTGGCCGAGATGCGACCGGACGACCACGCTCGAGTGCCTCGTACGCCGAGCCGATGACGCGCTCGTCGAGGCGCGCGGCAGCCTAGATCGCTCCGGGTCGGGCTGAACACCGGCCACGCCACGCCAGCACGACCATCCCGAGCGAGGCGAGGCCCCCGAGGACCGGCACGGCCCGGTGCACCGACCGCCGTTCCCTCGACCATCAGCGCACTGACGGCAGCTCGGGGCCACCGTCGCGCCGGCCGGTGAGAGTGCACCACCAGACCTACGCGATCGCCAAGAGGAACGCAGCAGTGATGGCGGCGTGCCCCACACGAAACGCGTAGGCCGCGCGGCTCAGCGGTGCGATCGTGCTGCTCGTCCGCTCGCGCTGGACGGCGCCAGTTGGCTCAGTGCTTGAGGCTGTCAGCGCCGAAGAACCGCATGGCCACGACAGTCCCCGTCCCCGAGGTGGCGGGAGAGAATGTGACCTCGCGCTCAGCGTCGCGATCAAAGGGAGGCCAAGCCCGAGACCGGGGCTGTCCGAGCGCGGCGTCATGCCGTCGCCGTCATCGCTGACGGTCACGCTCACGGTCGTGCCGTCGCGCTCGGCGACCAGCCGGAACGCCTTACCGTCACCGTTCCCCTCGCTCTTGCGATAGGCGTGGACCACCGCGTTGTTGCACGCCTCCGCCACCGCCAGCGTGATGTCCCCGATCAGCCGGTGCTGCTCGACGAGCGACGCGCGAAGCCACGCGGTCACGTGCCGTCGTGCCAGGGCCACGCTGTCGGGCTCTGCGGCGAAGCTGCGGTCGAGTCCGCGAACGCCGTCGGTTCGCATCTCGCGCGTACGCGTCATCGCCGCGTCCCTATCCCGTCCAGAGCGAACCTGTCACAGCTCGCTTGTCCGATCGAGCGGCGAACGTGCGGCCCGCCGCAGAGAAAGATCGTCCGACCAGCGTGGGCATCGGCGCTCGTCAACTCCGCCCGCCGACGGCCTGAACGCCGTCGGTGAGCTGCCCGCCGCAACGCGCGCAGGCCATACCGGCAAGCAGCATGGGACCGGCCTTGCCGTCGTGCGATCCGGCCCCGCAGTCGATGCACCTCGTCGTCGCAACGCTCGTGGGCGCGCGAACCTCGTCCAATGCGGCGACGAGCGAAGGGGCCGCGCCGATCACCTCATCCAGGCGAAGGCTCACGGCCAGCCGCTGCGCGACGCCGTCCTCAGCCGCGACCACCAGCCGGCAGGACCGGCGCAGCAGCTCACTGCGCAGCCCCAGCAGCATGAGGGTCAGCGGGCCCTCGTGGATGACGTCTGCTCCGGTGAGGTCCAGCACGAAACGGCGATGACCGGCGTCGGCAGCGTCACGCAGCCGACCGGAGAGCGCGCGTACGTCACGACGGCGGAGCGAGGCGGTGAACGCGATCGTCTCGACCGCGTCGCGCTCGGTGACGTGTGAACTCATCGCTGGACGTGGGCGGGATAGTGGGCGCGGTGCGCTGATGAGCGGCAGGCGTCGTCGCCACCGGCGTGATGCCACCCGTACAGCCAGAGCACAGCCTGCTGTTCCTCGCCGAGCGTCGGACCGGCCTTCTCGACCTTGTCCTGGACTACGGCGGGCGAGTCGCCTGGCGCAAGGTCTTCACGCAGGCGCTGTCGCGCGCTGTTCAGCATGTGATGCTGCCTTCCTCCGTCCGTCCGGCGCCTGCGTCGACGTCGCCCGTCCGGTGGATTGGGGTGCGAGCCGATCTCCGCCAACCCGCGCCCTCCACGATAGCGCGCCAGCGACCGATTTGTGACGATTGCCGCGAATCTAGGTGCGTTGGTGCTCCATGACGAACATCTCGACGGCGAGATCAGGGTCGATGTGGTTGTCGCTCAGGAACGCGGACACCGTGCGTCCGGTGATCTCCTCGACCGCGGCGACGAGGTCGGCGCGCATCGTGCCCTGGTACGCCTTCCTGGTCGCCAGGACCATGTCCGCCAGCCCGTCGCGGACGAGGCTGCGCTCGCCCTTCGTCAGCGTGTCGCGCAACACGACGGCGATCAGGTCGCCATCGAAATGGGTGTGTGCTCTCGTCGGGCCGCCCCGGTGTACTCGCTCATCAGTCGGACGACCTCGTTCGACACGGCCGCGCCCTGCGACCCGCCTGCGGGATGCTCGTGTTCGGTGCCAGGCATGTGCCGGCTCCGGTTTCTCGCCTCCTCCTGCGTAAACGAGCCATCCGAAAGGGAGAAGGAGACGGATAGAACCGTCCGGGAGGCCCGCGTTCCCCTTCGGCATGTGGCACCGACGGGAACTCGCGTACCTCCACCCTAGCTCTACTCGGCGGTTCTCTCCGCGGACCGCGTCAGTCCCGCGAAGGCGCACCGTTCTCTCGAGGCGCGGCAGCGTCGGGCGGCCGGGCACGAGTACACCTCGGCGTCCGCGACGCCGAATGGGCTGGCGTGGTCTTCAACGCTCGCCTCGAGGGGTACAGTCTTGGTGCTGTACCGCACGGGGGTTCTCTCCCTTCTTCCTTCCGCGCGTCCCATCCAGAGGGGCAGCGAGGACGTGCGCAATGACGGTCGGATACGTGGCCCGGAGGAGCGGCGAGCAGCACGACAGCGCGGTTTGCCGGTTTGATCGAGCGCGGGCCCAGCAGGGCCGCCTCGCCGACCGGCTCGCTTCCACGCCTGACCAGCCGTGCGCACAGGAACGGCTGAGCGCCGGCCGCGCCGGCGTGGCGTCGAGGGCCCAGTGGCTGCACTGGATCGACGAAGCCGAGTCGCTTGAGCCGTGGGCCGACGGCGAATGGGCTCCCAGAGCCGGGCTGTCGGTCGAGGGCGCAAGCGCAGGACCGTTCGCCGTCGAGCAGCACCCCGGCGCGCTCGTGGAACTGGTCCACGCGCCGCCTGGCCCTGGGTCGACCGCGCGGGCAGCGTCCTGGGTCGCGCCCGCGCTTCCGGTCTGCGTCGGGCCTCTCCGGTCGCGGTTGGCCGCCTTCGCCGGCACGCATCTCGAACGCGGGGCGCTCATCGCCGATCTGAAGCTCGCGGCATCCGAAGCAATCAGCAACGTGGTGATCCACGCCTACCGCGACCGCGAGCGGCCGGGGACGGTGACCGCCGCGGTCAGCACCGACAGCACCGCCGGGCGTGTCGAGATCGTCGTGACCGACGGCGGCGTGGGCATGACAGCGCGCACCGACTCGCCGGGGGCGGGCCTCGGGCTGGCGATCATCGCCGCGACCTCTGATCAGGTCACGATCCGCCCTGGGCGTGCCGGCGTAGGGACGGAAATACGCGCTACGTCCCAGTGCGAACGGGCGAGCGACGTGAGCGCCCAGCCGGCCGGGCCGCGACCGGACTTCGGCGGCGAGCTCAGAGGAGGAGTGTCGGTTCAGAAGCAGATCAGTGCGTGGCACTTCTCGATCCGCATGGATCGCCTTCCGCCCGCCTCGATCGCCACCCGTGCCGGCCGCATGCGGTGCGGGTGACCTCGGGAGACCTTGACGCCGCCGGCGCCGACTGACCGTCCCAGACGAGCTCCGCCATGAACGCCGCACCATCTACTTACCCACTGCGGGTCGAAGGCGAGGTCGATGGCCAGCTCAGCCGCTGGTTGTGGCTGGTCAAGTGGGTGCTGGTCATCCCGCATTTCGTCGTGCTGGTGCTCCTGTGGATCGGATTCGTCGTCGCGACCGTCGTCGCGTTCTTCGGGATCCTGTTCACGGGCCGGCACCCGCGCGGGCTGTTCGACTTCAAGGTCGGGGTGATGCGGTGGTCCTGGCGCGTGGCGTTCTACTCCTACAGCGCACTGGGCACCGACCGCTACCCACCGTTCACGCTCGCCGACGTGCCGGACTACCCGGCGCGACTCGAGGTCGCGTACCCGCACGAGCTTTCGCGCGGCCTCGTGCTGGTCAAGTGGTGGCTGCTCGCGCTGCCGCACTACCTCGTCGTCGGCGTGTTCGCCGGCGGCACATGGGCCGGCTTCAACGCTGCCAACGACGACTGGGCATGGACCTCCGGCAGCGGCCTGATCGGCCTGCTGGTCCTCGTCGCCGGTGTCGTCCTGCTGTTCACCGGTCGCCACCCCAAGTCGATCTTCGACTTCGTCATGGGGATGAACCGCTGGTGCTACCGCGTCGGCGCCTACGCCGCGCTCATGACCGACACGTACCCGCCGTTCCGCCTGGATATGGGCGGCCACGAGCCCGCACCCGATTCGGCTGCGAGCGACGCCGTCGCGCCCCGGCCGACCGCCGGGCTCGCATGACCGCGTCGAAGGTCTGCGTCATCGGAGCGTCCGGCAAGCTCGGCAGGTACATCGTCCAGCACGCGCTGGACCGCGGGCACGAGGTCGTCGCGGTCTGCCGGGCCAAGAGCGTCGCGAAGCTCGCCGAGTTCGACGGTCGGATCACCATCGTGCCCGGAGCGACCGACGACCGCCACGTCATCGAGCGCGCCGTCGCCGGCTGCGACGGCGTGCTCGTCGTGCTCGTCCCGCGCGGCGTCCACGGCTACTCGGCAGGGACCGCACAAGCGGTGCTGGACTTCGCCGAGCCGGATGCCCGGCTGGTGTTCTCGTGCGGGTGGCACATCTCGCTCGACGGCCAGGACGTCTACTCCCGGAAGCTGACGACCATCGTCGCGATCTTCGGCCCGATCGGTCGGCTGACGCGCTTCGCTGATCTCGGCGATCAAGTCGAGGCGTGCCGGCGCATCTTCACCAGCGACACCCGCTGGACCGTCGTGCGGGGAAGCGACCTCGAGGAGGGCGACAGCCAGGGCCTGCCCGTGTGGAGCCGCCACGTCGGCGACAGCATCCTCGAGAGCAACATCACGCGGCGCATCGACTTCGGTCTGTTCATGACCGAGGCCCTCGAGAACGACGGTCTCGTGCATGAAGCGCCCGCCATCGTCAGCCGACGGAGCCCGTCGGCGCTTGCGTACGCGGCAGGCTGAAACGCTGGCGCCCTTCATCGGACACGTGTTCAGATGGACCCCACCGGACTCGCGCCTTCGCACACGGTCGTTGACGTGGAGGCGGCGAGCCTGGGAGGGTCGGTTGGGAGGCACGTCCCGATGGAATTCTGTGTGCTCGGACCGCTCGAGGTCCGTGACAGCGATCGGCCCGTGGCGATCGGCGGCGGTCGCCGGCGGGCGCTGCTCGCACTGTTGCTGCTCCACCCCAACGAGGTCATCCCGGCCGAGCAGCTCATCGACGAGCTGTGGGAGGGCCGGCCGCCCCGGACCGCTGCCAAGGGTCTGCAGGTCCACGTCTCGCATCTGCGCAAGGAGCTCAGCCTTGGCGCCCACGACAACGAGAACGGCGCGGCGCTGCTCACCCGGTCGACGGGCTACGTGCTCCAGGTGGACCCCGAGACGATCGACGCCGTGCGTTTCGAGCACGCGCTGGCCGACGCCGGGCGGGCACGTGAGGAGGGCCGCACCAAGCAGGCGGCCGCGCTCCTGCGGGAGGGCCTGGCGCTGTGGCGCGGACCGCCACTCGTGGACTTCGCCTACGAGGTGTTCGCCCGCGACGAGATCGCACGGCTGGAGGAGCTGCACTTGCTGGCTCTCGAGGACCGGATCGACGCCGACTTCGCCCTCGGCCACCACCGTGAGGTCCTCGCAGAGCTCGAGCAGCTCGTCGCGGCGCATCCGTCGCGCGAACGGGTGCGCGGGCTACTCATGCTCGGACTGCACCGCAGCGGCCGGCGGCCCGATGCCCTCGACGTCTACCACGAAGGGCGCGAGCGCAGCATCGCCGAGCTCGGCCTCGAGCTCGGCGAGGACCTGCGATCCCTCCAGGAAGGCATCCTCGCGGACGACCACGCGCTGGCGGCGCCCCCACACGGGCCCGGGCCGACGCAGCGGCGGCCCGCCCTGGTCATCAGCGTCGGGGCGCTGCTGCTCGCTTGCGCGGCCGGCGCGGCGTTCCTCCTGGATGACCGCGAACGCCTCATCGTCGACCGGCCGGTGGTCGATGTCGCCGTCAACGCTGTCGCGGGGGTGCGATCGGACGGCCGCCCCGCGTTCGCGCTGCCCTTGCCGGGCCGGCCGACCGCCATCGCCGCGCACGGTGATCAGGTCTACGCCGTCAGCGTCGACGCGTCGGCGCTGACGATCGCCGACGCTCGGACGCGGCGCATCGTCAGGACCGTACCGCTGGTGATGCGGCCGGCGGCCGTCGCCGCCCGCGGGAATGCCGTGTGGATCGCCGACGCGCGCCGAGGGCTTGCCGTGCGCTTCCGCGTGGGGCACGCGTGGGTCGCCGCCCGCGCGACGTGGCGGCGCAGACCGCCGATCAGACCGTCACGCCGCGCCGACTCGACCGGACATCGATTGCGGTCGCGGCGCACCACGCCTGGGTGACAGACGGGTCGGGCGCGCTGGTTCGCGCCGGGCCCCACGGCGACGTCCGGACGATCGGACTCCCGCAGCCAGCGGACGGCGTCGTCGCGGGGGCCGGGGCCGTCTGGGTGTTCAGTCACCGCCCTGCCACCGTCATGCGCGTCGATCACCGGACCGCCCGCGTCACGGACGTCGTGCCGATCGCCGGCGGGTCGGGTTCGACGCCGCCGGCGCCGATCTCGATCGCCGCGAGTGCGACGACGGTCTGGGTCCTCGACGGCTCCACGGCGACGCTCTCTCGCATCGACGCCCGGACGCGGCGGGTCACCGCCACGCGGCGACTCGGGCGCGAGTCGTTGCGGTGCCGTCTCGCGGCCGCCGGGACGACCGTGTGGGTCGCGTGCCCTGACGGCTCGGTCATGCGTGTCGCAGAACGGGCCGGCATCCGGCGCGTGGCGTTTGGCAACGTCTCCATCGTGGGCGTCGCCGCGTCGGACCGCAGCGCCTGGATCGCGGCCGCCACGGCGGGAACACTCGGTCGCCGAGGGCGTGACGACGGCGGCGCTAACCGCGCCGTTACCGGAATGGGACCGTTCGTAACCGGGTCGGCGGAGGATCGTTTCGGACGTCGCCGCAGCCCGCGCCGATCACAGGACAGAAAGTGATTCCACCATGCTCCGCACACGCACCCTCACCGCCGTCGGTGCTGTCACGCTGGCGCTCGCACTCCCCGCCGGCGCCGCGGCCCAGCAGGACTTGCGGTCGCCCGATGTGCGCGACGCCGCAGCGAGCGCCCTGGGGCAGGATCTGCGCTCGCCCGACACGCGCGACGCCGCAACCGTGATCGGGCAGGATCTGCGCTCGCCCGACGCGCGTGACGCCGCGCTGCGCGTGCAGCCGACGGCGCTCGACATCCGGCCATCCGAGCCGCCCCCTGCGGTGACGACCCCCGCCGTCGCCGACGGCTTCGAATGGGGCTCCGCCGGCATCGGCGCCGCCGCCATGCTGGCCCTCATCCTGGGCCTCGCCGGGCTGACCGCCGTGCTGGCACCGCGCGCGGGCCGGCATCTGCGGTTCACGCACTGAGCAACCGTCGTTGGGAGCGTCCCGGGCAGTCACGTCCCGGGACGCGTCCCGCCGGTGCTAAGGCTCAGCGTGCGGCTGCTTGGGGAGGAGACGGTGGCCGTCGACGACGGCGGTAGCCCGGTCGATGAGCTTGCGGTTGTCGTTGCGTGTGTGCTCGCGAAGCATCTCGAACGCGGTCGCCTCGTTGACGCTGTGGCGCTCCATCAGGATCCCCTTGGCGAGATCGGTCCGCGCACGGCGCCCGAACGCGCCTTGGAGGTCGTGGTATTCGGCGAAGCGGCGCACGAGGACCAGAACTGCTCCACATAGGAGGCTCCTGAACAGGCGGCGTAGTCGCATCCGCTCCCCGCTGTGGGAAGCTAATGGGAAGGCAACTGACCGAAACGACGCGAAATCCGCCGGTCGGATGCGAGAGCAGAAGTAGTCCCTATGCAGGCATTCTCCCAGACCGACCGAAACGCCACGAAGCGCTCAGGCGCTCCTGAAAATCGTGGTGTCCCCGGTTCGAGTCCGGGTCTCGCCATCGCCTCGTAGCGCTCGGCGGCCGACGCTCAGCGCAGCGTCGCCCGCTGGGTGACGCGGGTCTTCGCGCCGGTCGCGTCGGTGACCGTCGCGACGATCGTCGCCCGCGCCTTCCGGCCCTCGAGCCGCCTCGCGCTGGGCGCGCGTGAGCTGCCGGCGCAGCGTGGCGTCCTTCCCGGCGGCCGGAGTGGCGTCGCAGGCCTCGCCGCTGACGGGCCGGACCGTCCCCGAGGCGCCCCGCGGGAACGCAGCGTTCGTGTGGTCGACCACGGAGGCGCGGGACCGGCACCCCGCGCGAGCGGGGCCGCGCCCGAGCCGGGCGCGGCCCCGCCACACACGTCGTCTAGGACCTGCGGGCGCGGATCGTCACGGTCTTGACGACCCTCGTGGTCTTGCCGCCGGCCTTCGGGCGGAACGTCGCGACCACCCGCACGCGCACCCGGCCATTCCGGGCCAGTGCCCGCCGCGCGGCCCGGGTCAGCCGGCCGGTGATCGTCGCCGCGTTCGCGCGCTTGATCGTCCGGCGGGTGGTGGCGATCCGGTCACCGCTCAGCGTCAGCGTGCCGGCCGACAGGCCGCTCAGGCGCAGGCTGACCGCCCGCGTCGAGGTCGTCGTCCGCGCCACACGCGGCGCGCAGTCGGCCACCCCGACCCGCACCCGCTGCTCGGTGACCTTGCCGGTCTGGCCGGTGAACACGACGTCCGAGCGGTTGTTCTCGGCGCAGATGTCCCGCGTGCCGGCCAGGATGCCGTTCCTGCCGCCGTAGATCCGCAGCTCGAAACGGCTGATGGGGGCGTCGGGGATCCCGTCGAACGTCGTCACGAGCCGCTGCTGGTCATCGACGTCGGAGCTCGCCCACAGGTCGAGCGGCACGCCCTGACCGGAGAGCTTCAGCCACAGCCGCGGCAGCGTCCGCCGCGTCTGACCGGACGCGGTCGTCCGGCGGCCCTCGACGAAGTACACCGGGCCGGTCAGCTCCTCGTGCAGGGCCGGCGTCCGGACGCTCGCGCGACCGACGATCGACGCTGCGGGGCACGCGCGCGCCTGCGCCTGCTCGGGCGTGCACAGCGCCGCCGCGTTGTCCGGGTCGAGCGCCACCGACAGCGGCAGCGCCACCTCGGCCTTCCGCAGCCCCGCCTCGCCCGGCTGCTGGGTCAGCTCGGCGATCAGCCCCGGATGGCTGCCGTCACGCGTCTGGCCCTTCCCGGTGAGCAGCAGCCCGAGGCTGGGCGCCAGCGGCCGGGAGGCGCACTCGCCGACCTGGAACCGCGTGGACAGCGGCGCCGCATGGCCCGCGACCGACGTCGCGGTGGTCGCGATGCCCTGCTCGGCACAGCTTGTCGGGTTGAGCATGAAGCCGGGCCGGTCGAGCGTGATGTTGATCGTCCGGTACTGGAGCGGGACCCCCTCGAGGATCTGCGGGAGCGGATCGCTCTGGACCGTCACCTGCGCCTTCGCCGCGTCGACGTGCAGCGCCGCGCGCACCACGACGACACCGAGGTCGTACGGGCCGGCCTGGGCAGGCACCTTGATGACGAGCGAGAACGGCGCACGGTTGTACGGCCCGGCCAGGTAGACGCCGGTCGGAGCCTTGCCCGCCTGCGGGATCGTCACCGGGTTCGAGCCCGGCCCGACCTGGATCGTCGCGTGACCGACCTGGCTCGCCGGCGAGCAGGACCCGGAGACGGCCGCGGCCTCGGGGCACAGCGCGACGTCCGACAGCCGCGCGAGCAGACCCTGCGGGAGCACCATGTCGATCCGCCCGACGTTGGGCTGGCCGTCCGGCTTGGTCAGCGTGAACGTGAACGGCGACGACGCGCCCGCGATCGGGTTCGTGACGCCGGCGTGCACCGACGGCGTGAACGCGGCGGGCTTCCCGCAGCCCTGGTCGATGCCGAAGCGGGACTCGCGGCGCACCGCCGAGCCGCCCGACCACGGCGTCAGGTCGGCGGTCGCCGTGTAGGTCCCGCACGCCGGCGGGTTCGAGAGCACCGCACGCGGCCCCCCGTTGAACCGCAGCGAGATGCGGCTCGCCTGGAGCATCGGCTGGTCGGCGAACGTCGTCGTCAGCTGCCCCGTCGCGGGATCGGCGTCGATCGTCCCCGGCAGCTTCAGCCGCAGGCCGGCGCCTTCCACGTCGAGGAAGATCCGGAACATGTTCTGGGGCGTCGGCGTCCCGAGATAGATCCGGCCGGTCATCGGCTCGGCCATCAGCGGGCTCGTGATCGACGCCGAGCCGATCTCCGACGCCGGCGGACAGGCGGCGGGGCGCTTCGTCCCGAGGCGGAGCTGCGCGGCCGTGCAGCCCTGCAGGCCGTCGGTCGCCGACGGCGAGAGCGTCATGCCCTGCGGCAGGCGGACGACGGCGCGGTTCAGCGGCGGCGCCGCCACGCCGGTCGGCGCGTCGTACTGCGGGACATCGATGTCGACCGCCAGCCCGGTCGGCGCGCCTGCCTCGCGGCTGGACGTCCGCACGCTCAGCGCCGGCTCGAACTTCAGCGCGTCGCACCCGGTCAGCGACGGGGCGTCGAACTCGGCGGACCGGAACTCCCCGGGCGTCGTCCACGTGTTCATCGCGACGGCGACCTTCCCCATCGGCCCGCAGCGCGTCGGGCTGATCATGAACGGCTTGAGCGCGGCGCCGCTCTTGACGCCCTCCGCGGGGTACGGGTCGCCGGTGGTGCCCACGCCGCAGTTCGCCGGCCCACCGAGCGAGGCGCAGTACTTCTGCCGCTCCGCATCGTTCGCGGGCGAGGCCGGAACGCCCCAGAAGGTCAGCTCGGTGGACTCGACCGGGGAGAAGTTGTTGATGTCCGGGATGCTCATCGTCAGCCCGTAGTCACCGTCGGAGCGGACGTCCGCGGTGATCTGCACGTTGATGACGCCCAGCGCGGAGAACGCGAACTGCGCGAGCTTCCCCTGCGCGGGCTCCATGTTGTAGACGGGCGACTGGAGCTCGGGGGCCAGGAGCGTGACGAGCTTCGCCACGCCGACCTGGGTGTCGGCCGGGCACGCCGGGAAGTCCGCGGGGCGGCACTTCGGATACGCCTCCGGATTGCCGATGAGCCCCGGCGGCAGCGCGACGCGCATGTCCTTGACGTCCTCGACCGCCGTCGTGACCGGCGTGCCGTAGATCTCGCGGGGCCCCTTCTTGAACACGATCCGTGTCGTGACGTCGGGGTGCCCGCCCGCCTGGGTGGTCGACAGCACCACTTCCGACGCGCTCTCGTCGATGCCCCAGCTCGCCTGCGCGGAGGCCGCCGGCACCAGGAGCATGAGCAGCGCCAGGCACGCTGCGACGATCACGCCGCGCGCCCCACCCCACGAAACCGTTCGTGTCATCGTCCTCTCCTTCTCACGCCCGGTGGCGTTCTCGTCGATCGTCGGGGCGGCCATCAGCGCGCGGCCTTCCCGCTCGCCCGGCGGAACTGGAGGCGAACGGTCATCGCCTTCGCCGGACCGTCATCGGGCGCGAACCGCACCCGGAGCGCCGCGGCGAGCCTGCCGCGCCGTGCGAGCGAGCGCTGGTAGCGCTTGGACAGCCGGACCCGGATCCGGTAGGTCCCGGCCTTGCGCACGGTGCGCGAGACGTTCTTGATCCGCGACCCCGTCACGCGGATCGTCCCCGCGGACGGCACCTTCACCCGCACGAGCGTCGTGCTGCCGCGCACGGTCCCCGGCCGCCGGACCTCGGGGTCCTGGCGCCGGTCCCGCGAACCCTCGCTGCGCGCCGGCGGCGGCACGAGGTTGCCCGGGCCGGAGAACGTCACCGAGGCCGCGACCGGCAGCGCCGGGGGCGGGCTGAGCGGACCCTGGCAGCCCGCGCCGCACCCCTCGGGCGCGCGCGCGACCGGGAACCCGCCGCCCACGCGCGACGCGTAGAGCTTGCGGTAGGTGTCGGTCGTGCCCGGCAGCAGCGCGCCGTGCGACGAGAAGAAGATCGTCGACGCGTCCGGCGTCATGCCCTTGAAGAGCGCGTCCGTCGGCTCGGTGCCACTCGAGATCAGCGTGTGCCGGCCGTCCTCCCACGCGTAGACGTCGATCCGCCCGTTGGTGTCCTCGGGAACGAGGGCGTCCTGCGTCTCGAACACGACGATCCGGCCGTCCGCCGAGACCCGCGGCTTCCACGCGTGGTCGAACCCGCGGAGGCTCAGCCCGAGCGCCGCCGACGACGACGGGGAGCCGCCGCTCGGGCACGAGACGCACTGCACGTCGCCGCTGCGGTCGAGGCGGAAGATCCGCCTCTGGCCCAGCCCCGCGCCCGTGTCGAAGTCGTAGTTGGTGGCGAAGACGAACGTCGAGCCGTCCGCGGAGGCCTCGCCGGTGTTCTCGATCCGCCAGAACAGGTACGGCGGCTGCGCGGTCCCGAACGCGCGGGCGAACCGCAGCTCGCCGTCCCAGACCCAGTAGTTGGCCTTGCCGGCCTCGCCCTCGCTGCCGATCGGCCCGGTGGTCCGGAACCAGATCGCCGACCCGTCCTCGGTGGGCTGACTTGCGCCCTGGGGCCCGTTGACAGTGGGGAAGTTACCCTCGGTCAAGCGCTCGAGGGTCCCGTCGTCCCAGACGTAGAGGTCGGCACCCCCGGTGTCCTCCGGCACCAGCTTTCCGGTCGTGGAGAAGTACACGCGCGACCCGTCGTCGCTCATGCCGCGGAGGTCGGCCGCCGCGTCGGGCTCCCCCGTGAGCGGCTGGGTGATGTCGATGGACGTCCCGTCGCGCCACAGGTAGATGTGCGGCTGCACGCCGCCGCATCCCGGCACGCGCACCGCGATCGTCCGGCCGTCGGCCGAGATCGCGCTGTGCCAGGAGGGCATGTTGGTGTTCGAGACCTCGGCCGCGGCCGGCGTGCAGATCCCCTCGTACCGGGAGAGGTCGACGTTGATCGGCTCGAGACCACCGGCCCGCGTCCAGCGGTAGAGGCCGGTGTTGCTGTCCGGTCCGGGGAGGAATGCCGGATCGCTCTCCCGGACGACGAGCACCTCGCGGTCCTTCGAGGCGCCGAGGTACTCCGGATGGTTCGCGGACGTCCCGTCGACGGCAGTGGGGTCGTCGGGCGCCCACACCGGCGTCGCCTGGCCGTCCTTCACGTGGTACAGCGCATGCTGCCGACCGGGCGCGCTCGCCGCCGGGTTGTGGGCGACGATCAACGTCGACATGTCGTCGGTGGCGTCGACGAACGCCGTGCTCCACCCGAGGATCGGCGAGCGGTACAGCGAGGTGACCCACCCGGCGGCGGTCCGCGTCGCGATCGGGTAGTCGATCGGTGTGACGGAGCTGCTGTAGAAGGCGCGGTTGCCGTCCAGCGAGCCCCAGGTGAAGCCGTTGACCTCCTCGAGGCTCTGCCCCTCGGACTCGATCGGCGAGACGGCCTCCAGGGCGCGCTCCTGCGCCGCCGCCGGCGCCGCGGCGGCGAGCGCCCCGGCGGCGACGAGCGGGGCGAGCCGGCGCGCCGCCGTTCGAACCTTCACGACTGCTGTTGCGGCCGACCTCGGCCTGTCGAGACTCACGATCCGTATCTCCTGCTCGGTACGTTCACGCCGCGCGCCGGCGGCGAGGCTGTTGTCTGGCATTGCGGTGACCTGGCCAGGTGCGGTGCCACCTCCCGGCCACGTCCGGTGAGCCGCCGCGCTCGCGCGGCGGGCGCTGCGGCGGGGCCGCGCCCGGTCCGGGCGCGGCCCCGCCACACACGTCGTCTAGGACCTGCGGGCGCGGATCGTCACGGTCCTGGTGATCCTCGTGGTCTTGCCGCCGGCCTTCGGGCGGAACGTCGCGACCACCCGCACGCGCACCCGGCCGGTCCGGGCGAGCGTGCGGCGCGCGGCCCGGGTCAGCCGGCCGGTGATCGTCGCCGCGTTCGCGCGCTTGATCGTCCGGCGGGTGGTGGCGATCCGGTCACCGCTCAGCGTCAGCGTGCCGGCCGACAGGCCGCTCAGGCGCAGGCTGACCGCCCGCGTCGAGGTCGTCGTCCGCGCCACACGCGGCGCGCAGTCGGCCACCCCGACCCGCACCCGCTGCTCGGTGACCTTGCCGGTCTGGCCGGTGAACACGACGTCCGAGCGGTTGTTCTCGGCGCAGATGTCCCGCGTGCCGGCCAGGATGCCGTTCCTGCCGCCGTAGATCCGCAGCTCGAAACGGCTGATGGGGGCGTCGGGGATCCCGTCGAACGTCGTCACGAGCCGCTGCTGGTCATCGACGTCGGAGCTCGCCCACAGGTCGAGCGGCACGCCCTGACCGGAGAGCTTCAGCCACAGCCGCGGCAGCGTCCGCCGCGTCTGACCGGACGCGGTCGTCCGGCGGCCCTCGACGAAGTACACCGGGCCGGTCAGCTCCTCGTGCAGGGCCGGCGTCCGGACGCTCGCGCGACCGACGATCGACGCTGCGGGGCACGCGCGCGCCTGCGCCTGCTCGGGCGTGCACAGCGCGCGTGCGTTGTCCGGGTCGAGCGCCACCGACAGCGGCAGCGCCACCTCGACCTTCCCGAGGCCCGACTCGCCCGGCTGCTGGGTCAGCTCCGCGTCCAGGCCCGGATGGCTGCCGTCACGGGTCTGTCCCTTGCCGGTCAGCTGCAGGTCCAGGCGCGGGCTGAGCGGGATCGCCGCACACTCGCCGACCTGGAACCGCGCCGCGGCAGGCGCGTGCTGGCCGGCGGCCGACGTGATCACCGCACCGAGGCTCTGCTCGGCGCAGCTCGTCGGATTGAGCATGAAGCCCGGCCGGTCGATCGCGATCGTGATCGACCGGTACTGCAGCGGGAACCCGCGCAGGATCTGCGGCAGCGGATCGCTCTGGACCGTCACCTGCGCCTTCGCCGCGTCGACGTGCAGCGCCGCGCGCACCACGACGACCCCGAGGTCGTACGGGCCGGCCTGCGCCGGCACCTTGATGACGAGCGAGAACGGCGCCTGCGCATACGGGCCGGCGAGATACACCGCGGTGCCGGCACGCCCGGCCTGCGGCAGGCGGACCGGATGCGTGCCCGGCCCGACGGCGACCGACGCGTGGCCGACCTGGCTCGCCGGCGAGCAGGACCCGGAGACCGCCTGCGCCTCGGGGCACAGCGGCACGTCCGCGAGCCGGGCCAGCAGACCCTGCGGCAGCGTGAGGTCCAGCGACCTCACGTTCGGCTGCCCGTCGGGCTTGGTCAGCGTGAACGTGAACGGCGACGAGGCGCCCGCGATCGGGTTCGTGACGCCCCCGGTCACCGACGGCGTGAACGCCGCGGGCCGCTCACAGCCCTGGTCCACGGTGAACCGCGACGTGCGCCGCACGGGCGCGCCGCCCGACCACGGCGTCAGGTCGGCCTCCGCGGTGAACGTGTTGCACCCGATCGGGTTCGAGAGGACCGCCCAGGGGCCGTCCGCGAACCGCAGCGAGATCTTGCTCGCCGGCAGCATCGGCTGGTCGGCGAACGTCGTCGTGAGCCGTCCGGTCGACGGGTCGGCGTCGATCGCTCCCGGCAGCTTCAGCCGCACGCCGCCGCCCTGGACCACGAGGAAGATCCGGACGAGCTGCTGCGGCGTCGGCGTGCCGAGGTAGATCCGCCCGGTCATCGGCTCGGCCATCAGCGGGCTCTTGATCGATGCCGTGCCGATCTCCGACGCCTTCGGGCAGTTCGCCGGCGCCTTGGAGCCGAGCCCCACCTGGGCGTTCGTGCAGCCCACCAGGCCGTCGGCGGCCGACGGCGAGAGCGTCATGCCCTCAGGCAGCCGGACCACGGCCCGGTTCAGCGGCGCCGTCCCGAGCAGGTCGGGCCGGTCGTACTGCGGGATGTCGATGTCGACCGCCAGCCCGGTCGGAGCACCCGCCTCGCGGCTGCCGGACCGCACGGTCAGCTGCGGCTCGAACCGCACCTTCTCGCACCCGGTCATCGCCGGAGTGGCCACCTTGTAGGTCCGGTGGTCGTCCGGGCTCTCCCACGAGTTCATCGTCACCCGGATCTCGCCGGGCCCGTCGCAGCGCGTCGGGTTCGTCATGAACGCCCGCTCGACGGCGCCGCTCGGGATGCCCGCCGCCGGGTACGGGCCGTCCGGCCCGGCGCACTGCAGGCCCTCCTGACCCGGGGGCGCGGCCGGACCCATGTCGAAGCACATCTTCATGCGCTCGGTGTCGTTGGCCGGCGACGCCGGGGTCCCCCAGAACTTCAGCTCGGTCGCCAGCAGCGGCGCGATCGTCGGCGTGTTCGGGATCTCCATCGTCAGCCCGTAGTCGCCGTCGCTGCGCAGGTCGGCGCTGATCTGGACGACCGGCAGGAGCGCGCTGAACGCGAACTGCGCGACCTTCCCCTGCGCGGGCTCCATGTTGAAGATCGGCGCATGGATCTCGGCGAAGAGCGCCGTCCAGAGCTTCGCGACGCCGACCTGGGTGTCCGTCGGGCACTCCGGGAACGCCGACGGGCGGCACTTCGGGTAGGCCTCGGGGTTGCCGACCAGGCCGGGCGGCAGCTCGACCCGGATGTCCTTGGGGTTCTCGACCGGCCGGACCCCGATCGGCGAGGCGTCCGGCTCGGTCTCGAGCTCGAACCGGGTCGTCACGTCGGGATGGCCGCCGGCCTGGTTCGTGGACACGTCCACCTCGAGGGTGCCCGGCTTGATGCCCCAGTCCGCGTGCGCCGGCGCCGCCAGCACCAGCACCGCCAGCACGGCGGCGCACGCGCCGGCGAGCGCCGCGCAGACCCGATGGGTCCTTGTCATCGTCCGCTCCTTCTCACGCCTGGTGGCGTCCTGGTCGATCGTCCGCACGGCCATCACCGCCCCCTCCGGGCCGGCCGCTGGAAGGTGAGCCGGACGGTGCGCGCCGAGGCGTCGCCGTCCTCCGGCCGGAACTGCACGCGCAGCGCCGCGGTCACCTTGCCGCGCCGCGCCAGCGAGCGCTGGTAGCGCTTGGACAGCCGCACCCGGATCCGGTAGGTCCCGGCCTTGCGCACCGTCCTCGACACGTTCGCGATCCGCGCCCCGGTCACCCGAATGGAGCCTGCGCCGGGCACCTTGACCCGCACGAGCGCGGACCGCCCGCGGACCGCCTTCGACGGCGAGGTGACCTGCGCGCGGGACGACTGGGCCTGCGCGCCCTCACGACCGGTCCTCGACCGCGGCTGCGGCGGCAGGTTGCCCGGACCGGCGAAGGTCACCGACGCCGCGAGCGGCGGCGCGGGAGGCAGGGGCGTCCGCGTCTGGCACCCCATGCCGCACGGCTCGTCGCCGACCGCGGAGGGGAAGCCGCCGCCCACGCGCCAGACGTAGAGCTTCACGTACGGGTCCGTCGTCCCGGGCAGGACCACGCCGTCCTCGTAGAAGAAGACCGACGTGCCGTCGTGGGTCATGCCGCGGTACTGCGACCAGCCCGCCGACGTCCCGGTGGAGATGAGCTTCTGCTCACCGTCCTCCCACGCGTAGACGTCGATGGTCCCGTTGACGTCGCGCGGGTCGAGGGCCATCGTGGTCTCGAAGACCACCAGGCGGCCGTCGCGCGAGATGCGCGGCTGCGCGGAAACCCGGTGGTTCGCGTTGTTGCCGAGCGTCGCCGCCGCCACGGTGACGCCGCTCGGAGGACAGGACGCGCAGGCCACGCCGCCGTCGCGGCCGAGGCGCTGCACCTGGTTCTGGCCGTAGTTCGTGCCGGTGTCGGGGTCCCGCTGGGAGACGAAGAGCAGGAACCGGCCGTCCTCGGAGAGATGGCCCTCGATGTTCGGCGCGTCGGCCGGAGCGTAGGTGCCGACGAGGCTCAGCTCGCCGTCCCACACCCACACGTTGCGCTGACCGGCCTCGCCGACCCCGCCGATCGGCTGGTTCGTCCGGAACCACACCGTCGTCCCGTCCGAGGAGACCGCGACCTGGGCGGTCTCGACCCCTCCGTCGGTGATGCGCCGGAGCGTGCCGTCCTCCCAGACGTAGAGGTCGAACGCCCCGTTGTCGTCGCCGGGCTCGAGCTTGGCCCCGCTTCCGAAGTAGACGCGCGAGCCGTCACGGCGCATCCCGTAGTACGTGGGCTGGAGATCCGGCGCGCCGGCGACGGGCACGGTGATGTCGGTCGACGTGCCGTCTCGCCACACGGCGATGTGCCCGACCACCCCGGCGCAGGTCGGGGTCGTGACGGCGATCGTGCGCCCGTCGTCGGAGATGCCGGGCCGTCCGAGCGGCTGGCGATCGCCGATCGCCGGACGGGCGTTGACGCCGGAACACGTCACGCCGTCGTAGCGCGACATGTCGATGTCGATGGGCTCGGCGCCGTTCGCCCGCGTCCAGCGGTACAGCCCGGTCGTGCTCGACGGGCCGGGGAACGCACCGTCCGGCGCGCGCACGACGAGGTGGCGAACGTCGTACGAGGCGCCGAGGTAGTCCGGCTCCGGGTCGCCGTCGTTCCACTGGACGATCGGGGTCCGTTCGCCGTTCTCGATGAAGTACAGGCCGCCCCGGCCGCTGACGGGTGGCTCGTTCGACACCAGGCGCGCGCCGTCCGGCGACACATCGGACGTGAACAGCGTGTTGCCGACGTCATGCGCGAAGAACGTCTGCTGCCGCCAGCCCGTGGGCGAGCGCCGCGCGACCGTGATCTCGGTCCCTGCCTCGGACTGCCGGTAGACCGCCGCGTCGCCGGAGAGGGTTCCCCAGCTGTAGGCGTGGTGGACGTTCTGGCCGCCCGACTCGATCGGCGACACCGCCTCGATCGCGCGGTCCTGCCCCTGCGCCGGCGCGGCGGCGAGCAGCGCTCCGGCCGCGGCCAGCGGGACGAGCGCGCGCATCGCCCTTCGAGCTGTCGCCGCGGCGGCGCGTGGCGCCACGGCGGTCACGTCAGCGGTCGGCTTCGACCTCTCGAGCCCCACGATCCGTGTCTCCTCCTCCGTACGGTCACGCCGCGCTCCGGCGGCGACGGGGTTGTCTGGCGTTGCGGTCAGGCGGCCAGGCGCGGTGCGTGCCATCGCCCCACCTCCCGTCCGCGTTCGGTGAGCCGCCATGCGTTCGCGCGTCCTGCGCGGCGGCGTTCGACGACGCCGGCGCGCTGCAGGCGCGCGAGGTGGCGGCTGATCTGGGCCGGGTCGCTCACGCCGACGGCGCGGGCGACGTCGGCGTTCGCGGCATCCGGGTGCTCGCGCAGGTAGGCGACGGTCAGGCTCGCAAGCTCGGTCAGGAGCGCGCGCTCGCGCACCGGCTCGTCGGGCTCCGGCGCGGCCCACCGCGTCGCAGGCGCGATCGCCGGCCCGCAGGCGGCGGCCCTCGCCCGTGCGTCCGCGCGGCCGACGAACGGCGCGAGGACGAGGTAGACGGCGGCCTCGACGACGTCGGCGGGATCCTGCCGGGGGGATTCGACGAGCGTGTGCCGGGCGAGATCCCAGACCCCGCCGATCACACCGGTCGCCACGAGCTGCCCGGGGCCGGCGTCGCCGAGCAGGGCGGCGAGCCGGGCCGTCGCCGCGCTCCGGATCTCCAGCGTCTCGGCGCCCCCGGAGACGGCCGTGACGAGGCAGAGCTGCGCGAGCACCGGGTCGGCGTGCAGTGCACCGATCGCCGCGCGCACGAGCGCGGCGGCGCGGTCCTCCCATGCCGGGCCCGCGGCGGTGACGGCGCCCTCGACGTGGCCGACGAGCCGCGCGAACGCCTCGCGGTGGGTGTCGGCGAGGCACTCCTCGCGGTTGCGGTAGAGCCCGTAGTACGTGCGGCGCGACATCCCGGCGCGCGCGCAGATGTCCGTCACGCCGACGCCGTCGAGCCCGCGCTCGGCGCAGACCAGGCCGGCGGCGGTCACGAGCCGCTCTCGGTGCGTGAGGGCGCTCTTGCCCCGCCTGCGAGACAGCGTCGGACCGTTCGCGACGCCGACGGGCGACGTCCGGCGGTCTGCAGTGGACAGCACGTTTCTCCTCCTTGAGCTCGTCTCCGACCCCGCGCGGGCGCTGAGCGGCACCCGCTGCCGCCGTCACCTCGAGCGGTGGATCAGGCGACGTTCGGAAACGTAGACGTTCATATGTATGAAGTCAAGGATCCGAGAAACGATGCTTTTACTCGACGACGGACCCGTCGTCGAGCACGCCGAAGAACCACGCGTCGGCGAGGCCCTCGAGGGCGATTCGCTTGACCTTCTCCGGCGCCGCGAACCCGGCCCCCTCGCGCTCGTGCAGCGCCACGACGACGCTCCACAGCGCGGGGCCGTCCCGCCGCTCGGCCGCAGCTCGCACCAGCAGCTCGAGCTCGGCGTCGGGCGCGTCGCCGGCCTCGATCAGGTCCGCGAGCTGCTCGCCGTCGGGCGCCACCGGCTCCAGCCCGGGGGCGCCGAGCGGCTCGGCGTCGAACTCGCCGAGGACGAAGCGCGCGAGCTCCTCCGCGCGCTCCGACAGCGCCGCCCTCGGGTCGTGGCGCAGGACGTCGACGCTCACGGCGTCGATCGCCGCCAGCGCGGCATCGAGCCCGATGACCAGCGCATCTGCCGGAAGGCTCGCCTCGAGGGCACGGATCACCGGCGCCCGCACGATGTCCTGCGCCGCCCGGGCGCGGTCCCCGGCCGCCGGGACGTCCCGCAGGCAGGCCAGCGCCCAGTCGTGGTCGCAGTCGAGGATCGCGAGGTAGGTGCCGAGCGCGGCGACCGCTCCCCGGATCCGGTCCGGCTCGGCGTGGAACGCGCGGAGGATCCTCGGCACCGCGTAGGCCGCCGCGGCGTCGTAGGCCCAGATGAGCACGTCCTCCGTGTCGGCGAAGGTCGTCTCGACCTCCTCTCGCGACACCCCTGCCCGCTCGGCGATCACGTCGAGCGTCACACCGCGGTGCCCGCGCGCGGCGATCTCCCGCACCGCCGCGTCGACGATGCGAGCCCGCCGGTGAAACGCCTGGGCCTCCGCCGGCAGCGACCCGACCTGCGCCGGACGCAGTGCAGGAACAAGGGTGTTTCTCGACATGGAGGTATCTAAGCACGTTTTCCAGAAACACTTTGTTCTTTTGAACCCGGGTCACCGTTTATGAACTGGTCCGAGTGCCGTATCTTCTGGGGTGCCGATGCCCGCCGCATCCCGCCCAGCCCGCCGACTACCGCGCGGCCGTCATGCCATGACCGCCGAGGCGGTCGCGGCAGAACACCGCGCGCGGCTCCAGGAGGCCGCGCTCGAGGTGGTCGCCGAGCACGGCTACGGCGGGGCGACCGTGCAGCAGCTCGCCGCGGCGGCGAGCGTGTCGACCGCGACGCTCTACGAGCAGTTCGCCGGCAGGGAGGAGCTCGTCCTCAGCGCGATCGACGACGCGCTCGCGCACGCGCGGGAACGGGTCCGGGCGAAGGAGCTCCCGCGCGACGACGTCCACGCCGCGCTCGCGGCCGCCCTGGCCGCGATCGTCGAGGCGGTCACCGCGCAGCCTGCCGCCGCACGCGCGGCGATCGTCGAGAGCCCGGCGATCGGCCCGGCGGGGCAGGAGCGACGTCGCGCGCTCGTCCGCGCGGTCCACGACCACCTTCGCCGCGCGGCGACCGTGGACGGCCGGCCGGCCATCTCCGAGGGCGCGCTCGTGGTCCTCGCCGGCGGCGCCGTCGAGGTGATCGGCGACGAGCTCCGCGCCGGCCGGCTGCGGACGCTGCGGTCCGCGGCGGCGGACCTGGCGGCGTGGGGCGCGATGTACGAGTCGGCGCGCCCGCGCCGGCTGCCGGCGCCGCCCATGCAGCGGCCCGCGGAGCCGACCATGCCGCCGCCCCCGGCGACGACGTCGCTACCCGGCGGGCGGCACGGACTCCCCGCGAGCTTCGTCCGCCGCCACCAGCGCGAGCGGATCATGGAGGCGGTGCGGTTCATCGCCGCCGACCGGGGCTTCGAGGCCACCGGCGTCCGCGACCTCGTCCGCTGCGCCGGGCTGTCGATGGAGGCCTTCTACCGGCACTTCGGCAGCAAGGAGGAGGCCTGGGCCGCTGCGTTCGACGCCGCCTTCAGCGGGCTGTTCGCCGCGATGTGGCACGCCGCCTCCGCGGAGTCACGCCGCGCCGACAAGGTGGGGGCGGCCGTGCTCGCCGGCCTGCGGTTCCTCCAGTCCGATCCCGCCGCGGCGCGGCTGCTGCTCGTCGACGCGCCGACCGCGGGACGCGCCGGGGCGCCGGCGCTCGACGAGGCACGCCGAGCCCTGACGCGGCAGCTCGCACGCGCGGCGGCGCTCGAGCAACGCCGGACGATCGCGCTCGGCCTCACCGGCGGCCTGACCGAGCTGGCGGCGTCCTGGGTGCTCGACGGGCGCACCGCCGAGCTGCCCGAGCTGGCGGCGGCGGTCATCGAGATCATCCTCACGCCGAGCCTCGGGCTCGAGGAGGCGTCCCGGACCGCCGACCAGGCGGTGACGCCGCCGCCTCCCGCCGCGACATCCGACGATCGGCGCCGGATGCTGACCGCCTTCGCGCGCGCGGTCGCCCGCGACGGCTTCGAGGCGACGCACCTCGACGACGTCGCCCGGGACGCCGGGGTCGACCTCGACGTCGCCCACGACCTGTTCCGCGACGACCTCAACTGCGCGACGCAGTGCCTGGACTGGTGGGCCGGCCGGCTCGTCACGATCGCCGCCGGCGCGTTCCTGGCGGCGGCCGACGACCCGCCGCTGGCGGCGCACCGCGCGCTCGAGGCGGCGGTGGACCACATCGTCCGCACACCGGACTTCGCGTCGCTGGTCGTCAGCGACCACCCGGATCTCGCGGTCGTCGCGCTCGACCTGCGCAGGCGCTATCTCGGCCTGTTCTTCCAGCTCGTCTCCGGCCAGGTCGGCGCGCGCGAGCAGCAGGCCGACGAGCCGCTGCCCGCGCTCGAGGTCGTGCTCAACGGCCTCTGGGCGGTCCTGCGCCGCTTCGCGCAGGAGGAGCGGATCCACGAGCTGCCGGGCGAGCTCCCCGCCCTGAGCCGGCAGTGCCTGACGCCGTTCTTCGGCCCCGACGAAGCCGCCCGGGTGGCCGCGCAGGTCGGCGCGCCGTCCGGAACCTGACCACGGCTCACCGGCGACGCACCACGACCCGGCCCGACGCCGTACCGTGCCGTGTCGTGGGACAGGAGAGTCTGCCGCGTCCTGCGTTCGTCCTCGAGGACGAACGCGACGCGTTGATGGCGGCGTTCGCCGCCCTCGTGTACGAGCGGGGCTATGAGGGCCTTCAGCTCGTCGACATCGCCGACCGGGCCGGCGTCCCGGCGGAGAGGGTCATCGACCACTGGCACAGCACGGCCGAGTGCCTGCTCGACACCGCCGGGGCTGCCGCCCGGCACTTCCTCCGGCGGGTGAGCGCACGGCGTGTCCTCTCTCCGGACGACCCGGCGCGCGCCACGCACGACCTGCTGGCCGCCATGCTCCGCGAGCTCGCGGCGGCCCCCGAGCTCACCTACGTGATGCTCGTCGAGCTGCCGCGCCTCGGCCCGCTGGTCCACGCCCGCCAGCAGCGGACGCTCGACCGCTTCGGCGAGCTGCTGCGCCCCGCGGAGTCGTGGCTTGCGTCCACGGCCCCGGACGCCCGGACGACCGCGCTGTGCGTGGTCGGCGGCATCGCCGAGATCGTCCGCGAGCACGCGCTCCGACGCCGCCTGGACGAGCTCCCCGAGGCGCTGCCGACGATCAGCCACTTCTGCATCTCGACCTTCTACGGCGTCGACGAGGCGATCCGCATCGCCTGTGCCCCGACGTGACGACGGGCGCCCGCGTCAGCGGCCGAACGACACGGTGACGCGGCGGTTCTTCGCCCGCCCGCGCGGGTTGTCGCTGCCGTCCTCCTTCGTGTTCGGCGCGACCGGGTCGGCCTCGCCGCGGCCGCGGATGCGCAGCGCCGGCGTACTCGCTCCGAGCGCCCGGCGCAGCGCGCGGCCGACCGCCCGGGCGCGACGCTCGGACAGCCGGCGGTTGTAGCCCGCCGAGCCCTTCGCGTCCGTGTAGCCGACGACGTCGACCTTCGCCGGCCTGCCGGCCCGGATGCGCTCGGCGGCCTCCGCCAGCCGGCTGCGCGCCGCCGGCTTCAGCGACGCCTCGTCGAAGTCGAACAGCACGTCCGCGCCGAGCGTCACCTCGACCTTGTCGACCGACTCGTCGGTCTTCACCGAGCCGTCGAGCGAGACGACCGTGAGCACGAGGTCGAGGACCTGCGGGGCGTCCGCGACGGACTGCCCGTGCGCCGGTGCGGCGACCGCGAGCGCGGCGAGCACCGCCGCTCCCGCCGCCGCGCGGCTACCCCTGGAGCGGGACGCCGGTGAACGTCTTGACATTGGGAACGACGACGTCGACGGCCTTCACGCTCGCGGGCGGGGCGCTGAGCGTCGCGTGGATCTCCACCGGCGCCTCGCCGGGCTTCAGGAAGACCGACGAGAGGTTGTTGCTGCAGACGCACCGCCCGTTCTCGTCGCGCGCGACGAGGTACTTCTTGTTGCCCTTCGTGTCGATCAGGGCCAGCCCGTCGGCCACGAAGCCCTCCTCCGACGATCCGTCGGCGAGCTTCTGGTACTCGTTGTCCGCGAACGCCGAGGAGATCTGGATGCTCCGGTCCCCCGGCTCGGCGAGGCTCTCGACCCGGGCCCCGAGCTGCACGGTGTTGCCGCTGCGCTCGAGCTGCGTGATGACGAACCGCAGCGGCATGCCGCGGTAGCTGCCCTCGGCGGCGGCGATCTCCTGGGCGTCCTCGCCGCCGGCGCCCTCGGCGGCCCGATCGCCGGCGGGTGGCTCGGCCGGCCGGGTCTGGCCGGCCGCGCCGGCCGCGGCCGGCGCGGCCACCGTGACGGTCTTCGTGCCGGCGGAGCTGTCGTCGTCGCCGCACGCGGACAGGCCGAGCGCCGCGGCGACCGCCACGACCGCGGCGAGCGGCCCGGTCGCCGCATGACCGGCCGGGCCGCGGCGCCGGGGGAGGGAAGGGAGAACAGGTCGCACGTAGACCGAGAGCGCCCGGCGGCCGCCCGTATTCCGCCGATCTCGGTTCCTGACGCCCGCGCCGACGCCGGCGATCATCCGGGGGACGGGCGCGTCAGGAGAGCGCCTGCGCGAGCCCGAGCATGATGCCCTCGGGCCCGCGCACGAAGCACAGGCGGTACGCGTCCTCGTACTGCGCGATCTCGCCGACGAGCTCGGCGCCGTGACGGTCGCGCAGCCGCGCGACCGTGTCGTCGACGTCGTCGACCTCGAACATGATCCGGCGGATGCCGAGCGCGTTCGCCGGCGCGTCGGCGGGCTCGGCACGGACGGCCGGGGGCGTGTGGTAGCGCGTCAGCTCGACCCCGCCGTGCCCGTCGGGCGTCCGCATCATCGTCACGTCGGCGCGCACGCCGCTCAGCCCGACGACGCCGTCCACCGCGGGCCCTTCGACGGTCGTCGCGCCGACGTGCTCCAGGCCGAGGTCGGCGAAGAACGCCGTGGCGGCCGCGAGGTCCTCGACGACGATGAGGACGTTGTCCATCCGCCGGACCGGCATGGACCGCAGGTTACGCCCTCGGCGGCCCATCGAGCACCGTCGGGGCGTACTCGAGGAGCTGCAGCTTGCCGTCGAACGTCCGGCTCTCGAGCAGCTCGAGCCCGACGTCCGGGTATCCGTCGTAGATCCGGTCGTGGCCGGTACTGCCGTTGATGACGGGGAACACGACGACGCGGAAGCGGTCGACGAGCCCCGCCTCCAGCAGCGACCGGCAGAGCGACAGGCTGCCGAGCGTACGCAGGACGTCGCCCGGCTCGGACGCCTTCATCGCGCGCACCGCCTCGACGGCGTCCCCGGAGACGAGCCGCGTGTTCGCCCACTCGGGCTCCCCGGTCATGCTCCGCGAGAAGACGACCTTCGGGATCGCGGCCATGCCCTCGAGGCCCGGCTCGCCGCCGGTCGCCAGGTCGTACATGAGCCGGTAGGTGTTCGCGCCCATGAGCACGGTCGCCTCGGCCTCGGGGTGCTGTCCGAGCCAGCCGAGGTACTCGGGCACGTCCATGCCCCAGAAGCCGGGCCAGCCCTCGGCCGCTCCGTATCCGTCGAGCGAGGTGATGTAGTCGACGACCAGGTCGGGCATCGAGGGGCTCCTCTCGTGTCGGGGATGGGTCCCGCCGGACCAGCCGGCCCGATGCATCGCAGCAGGGCATCCCGGATCGGGCAATCGGACCGGCTCGATGGGTCTGCCTGACCCGATTGCGCAGCCGCCGGTGATCCGGTTCGATGTATCGCGGCAGAACGTCCTCTGCCGCCCATGCGCCTCAAGCCCGGCTCGTACCTCATCCTCGGGATGCTCCACAGCGGCGTCTCGACCGGCTACGCGATCAAGCGCGCCGTCGACCGCAGCACCCGCTTCTTCTGGGCGGCGTCGTTCGCCCAGGTCTACCCGGAGCTCGCCGCCCTGCAGGAAGACGGCTACGTCGTCGGCACCGACGACCCGCACGGCGCGCGCCCGCGACGCACGTACCGCCTGACCGACAAGGGCCGCGAGGCGCTCGACTCGTGGCTGCGCAGCGAGCGCGTGCCGGACTTCGAGCAACGCGACGAGGGCCTGCTGCGCCTGTTCTTCGCCGACGCGCTGCCGCCCGAGGACGCGCTCGCGCTCGTCGGCCGCCTGCGCGCGAGGGCCGAGGAGCACGACCGCGCGTTCCAGACCGAGATCCTCCCGCTCGCCCGCCGCGCGCCCGGCACCTTCCGCCTCGCCGTCGCCCGCGAGGGCGCGGACTACTTCGCGTGGCGGGCGGAGTGGTTCCGGCGGCTCGAGGACGAGCTGCGCGCGTCGATCGACTCCGGCTGACGCCCGCCCGCCGGGCGCGCGATGAGTCTCGGCGGATCTGGTGGTCTTGACCACATGGGCACCATCGACATCCGCGCCGTCGACTTCGTGACGCTCCCCGCGAAGGACATCGACGCGTCGCGCCACTTCTACGGGGAGATCCTCGGCCTGCCGTTCGTCAAGCACTACGGCGACATGCCGGCGACCGAGTACCAGGCCGGGAACCTCACGATCGCGATCATGGAGCCGGGCGCGTTCGGGCAGGAGTTCCAGACCCACCGCGTCCCGCTCGCCTTCCAGGTCGACGACGTCCACGCCACGAAGGCCGCGCTGGAGGCGAAGGGCGTGCAGTTCGTGACCGAGCCGTTCGACAGCGGCGTCTGCTGGCAGGCGATCTTCCTCGACCCGGCCGGGAACGTCCTCGACCTCCACCACCGCTACGCGCCGTCCCCGACGCCCGGGGAGGCCCGCGCCTGACCGCGCGCGTGCCACGATGGTGCCGTGAGCGAGGCGCCGTTCGGGGTCGCGGAGATCGTCGCCGCCGCCGGCCCGGCGCCGTCGGTGCTCGACGCCGGGTGCGGGAGCGCGCGGCTGACGCTGGCACTCGCGCGCGCGGGGGCGCGCGAGGTCGTCGGCGTCGACACGAGCGCCGAGCGCCTCGCGCAGGGCCGCGAACGGCTCCGGACCGCCGGCCCGGCGGGCGATCGCGTGACGCTCCTGGAGGCCGACTTCGACGCACCGCTGCCGTTCGGCGACGACCGGTTCGGGGCGGCGGTCAGCCGCCTGGCGCTCATGATCGCCTCCGACCCGGTCGCGACCCTCGGCGGGCTGCGCCGCGTCACCCGGGCCGGCGGCCGGATCGTCACGGCGCTCTGGGCGCCGCCGGCCGACAACCCGTGGTTCGCGCTGCCGCGTACCGCCGCGGCGACCGTGCTCGGGGCCGAGCGGGCGACCTACGCGCGCGCGTTCGGGCGCCTCGGCGACCCCGAGGAGGCGGCGCAGGCCCACCGCGCGGCCGGGCTCGGCGACGTGCGCGCGACCACGTTGCGCGAGACGCTCGAGGTCGCCGGCGCCGCCGGGCACTGGGCGTGGATGGTCCGCGAGAACGGGCACGTCCGGCGCCTGGACGCCACGCTCGGCGAGGCCGAGCGCGCCGCGGTGCTCGCCGAGCTCGAGCGTCTCGACGCCCCGTACGCCGGCGACGGGCCGCTTCTGCGCCTCCCGCGCACGATGACGCTCGTGACCGCCCGCGTCACGGCGTGAGCGCCGGCTCCGGCGCGCGACGCGACGGCCGCCGCCGCGCCGACATCGGGAGGTCTCCCTATCCGGTCCCGGCGCCGTCGATCCCGCGCCGCGCCGCCTCCGCGACCGCCTGGCCGCGCGTGCGGACGCCGAGCTTGCGCAGGATCGCCGAGACGTGGTGGCCCGCGGTCTTCTCGGAGATGAAGAGCTTGGCCGCGATGTCGGCGTTGCGGTCGCCCTCGGCGAGCAGCGCGAGCACCTCGAGCTCGCGCGAGGTCAGGCCGGCCGGGTTGGCGCGTCTCGGGCCGCGGGCCGCGCCGGCGCACCGAGACGCCGCGCTCGCGCATCCGGCCGGCGACGATCGCCGACGCGGGACGCGCGCCGAGGTCCTCCAGGGCGTCGAGCGCGTCGCGCAGCTCCTCCTCGTCGCCCGACCCGGTCCCGGCGGCGAGCGCCGCGTCGTAGCCGCACCCGCGCTCGCGCCAGAATGCCGCCGCCGCGCCGGCGTCCCCGGCCAGCTCGGCGCGGTACGGCGGCGGGAGCCACGCCGTGTCGCCCTGGCCGGCGGGCATCCCCGCGCGATGGCGCCAGACGAGCAGCGGCCCGGCGGTCCACGCGTGGCCGCTCTCGCGGGCGAGCGCGAGGCCGCGCTCGGTCTCCTCCGCGACGCGGTCGTGCTCGCCGGCGAGCCAGCGCGCCTCCGCGCGCGCCGCGCAGACCGACCCGAGGCGCTCGAGCTGGTCGACGCCGACCGCGATCGCGAGCGCCTCGTCGAGCAGCGGCCACGGGTCCTCGTCGCCGCGGCGGGCGTGGAGCATGCCGAGCGTGAGCAGCGCCCGGTAGCGGCTTTGCGGCAGGTCGCCCCGCGTCCGCTCGAGCAGCTCGCCGGCGAGCGCCGCGGCCTCGTCCCAGTCGCCGCGGTCGAGCGCGAGCTGGGCGCCGCACCCGGCGAGGTAGGTCGCCCACGCGAGCATGTCGTGCTCCTCGCACCACGCGCGGCCGGCCTCGAGGTCGGCCGCCGCCCGGTCGAGGTCGCGGACCTCGTGCGCGGACGCGACGAGGTTGCACCACGCCACCGCGACGTGGCTCTTCAGGCCGGCGGCCAGCGCGACGTCGAGGCTGCGCCGGACCTTCTCGCGGCCCTCCGGGAGCCCGTGGCACATCTCGGCGGTGCCGACGTGGCGGGTCGCGGCGACGAGCACCTCGGTCTCGCCCAGCCGCTCGGCGAGCCCGATCGCCTTCGCGCCCCACTCGCGCGCGCCCTCGAGGTCGCGGGCCATCATCCGCGACGCCACCCGCGCCGTGTAGGCGAGCGCGAGCTCCGGGCCCGGCGGCACGGTCTCGAGCAGCTCGATCGCGGCCGCCTCGGCGGCGCGGCCGCCCGCGCCGTCGCCGCCGTACCACGCGACGCGCGCGATCCGGCGGTGCGTGTCGCCCTCGCGCAGGCGGTCGCCGGCGGCGCGGTGCAGCTCGAGCGCGGCGGTCTCCGCCTCGACCGCCTCGTCGATCATGCTGCTCATGAAGCACTCGCGGGCGCGGGCCTCGAGCAGCTCCGCACGGGCCGCGGGGTCGAGCGCATCGGCGTGCCGCAGCGCCGCGCCGAAGTGGGCGGCGGCCTGGCGGTGCGCGCCGAGCCGGGCCGCGCGCTCGCCGGCGGCGGTCGAGTGCTCGAGCACCGCCGCGCCGTCGCCCGCGGCCTCGGCGTGGTGCGCGAGCCGCGCCGGCTCGCCGCGGCCGGCGAGCGCGGCGAGCGCTGCGCGGTGCAGGGACACGCGGCGGTCGGGCGGCAGCTCGTCCTCGATCGCGGCGCGCGCGATCTCGTGCCGGAACGCGACCGCGCCGCCCGAGGCGCGCAGCATCCCGGAGGCCAGGCACTGCTCGAGCGCGGACACGTCGCCGGCGGCGATCGCCTCGAGCAGCCAGATCTCTGCGCGCGGCCGGGCGACCGCGACCGCCTCGAGCAGGCGCCGCGCCCGCGGAGGCAGACGCGCGGCCCGGGCGAGCACCGCGTCGCGGACGGTCCGGGGCGTGCCGTCGCCGGGGCGGGCGAGGAGCTCGGTGACGTAGAACGGGTTGCCGCCGGTGCTCGCGTGGAGGGTCGCGGCGTCGAGCCCGTGGGCGGCGGCCAGCGCCGCCACCGCGTCCGGGGAGAGCGGCTCGACCGCGAGGCGGTGCGCGCCGCGCAGCTCGCCGAGCACGAGCCGCAGCGGGTGGTCGCGCGTGAGCTCGTCGTCGCGGTAGGTCCCGACGACGAGCGCCGGCAGGCCGCCGACGCGCCGGTCGAGCAGTCGCAGCACGTCGAGCGTCGCCTCGTCGGCCCAGTGCAGGTCCTCGAGGACGACCACGGACGCGGGCGCGCGCAGCGAGCGGGCGAGCGCGGCGAGGACGTCGCCGGCCGCCGCCCCGTCCTCGAGCACGCCGGCGAGCGGCCCGCCGATCTCCGCCGCGATGTCGAGCAGCGGCCCGAGCGGCCGGGCGGTGAACAGCGGCTCGCACCCGCCGACGAGGACCGGGGCGGTCCGCTCGCGTTCGCCGAACGCGCGGACGAGCGCGGTCTTGCCGACGCCCGCCTCGCCCGCGACGAGGACCAGCCGGCCGCGCCGGCGCGCGCGGACCTCGCCGAGCCAGGCGTCCAGCGCCGCCAGGTGCTCTTCGCGTTCGACCAGCTCCACGGCGCAACGCTACGGAGGCGGCCGTCGCCGCGGAAAGCCCAGGTCGAGCGTCTACGCGCCAGGTGTGCGCCGGCGCCGGCGCGCCTTGTGGGCCTCGTCGACGCCGAGCACGAGCACCGGCCACAGGAGCAGCAGCAGCCAGTGCCACGGCCCGATCGGCGCCGTCGAGAACACCTGGTCGACGCCGGGCACGTACGCGAGGACCGCGATCATCGCGACCTCGACGGCGATCCCGGCGAGAAGGAGCCGGTTCGACAGCAGGCCCACCGACCACACCGACAGGCGGTCGGTCCGCCAGGCCATCCCGGCGCCGACCTGCGCCATGACGATGCCGGCGAGCGTCATCGTCGTCGCCTGGGCGTACAGCTCGCCGCCGGCGGCGAGCGGCTCGCCGGCCGCCAGCCCGCGAGCAGGTACGCGAACAGGAAGCTCGCCATCGCCGCCAGCCCCTCGAGCGGCCCGATCCGCGCGAAGATCCTCGTCGCCAGGGCGCGGTTCGCCAGGTGCTCGGTCCGCGGCCGCGGCGGCCGGTTCATCGTGCCCGGCTCGGCGCGCTCGGTCCCGAGGGCGATCGCCGGGAGCTGGTCGGTGCCCAGGTCGATCGCCAGGACCTGCATGACGACGAGCGGCAGCGGGACCGCGCCGCCCGACAGGCCCCAGACGAGGAACGGGACCAGCTCGCCGACGTTCGAGGAGAAGTGGTAGCCGGCGAAGCGCCGGATGTCGTCGAACACCGCGCGCCCCTCCTCGACCGCGGCGACGATCGAGGCGAAGTTGTCGTCGAGCAGGATCACGTCGGCCGCCTCCTTGGCGACCTCGGTGCCGCTGCGGCCCATCGCGATGCCGATGTCGGCGTGCTTGAGCGCGGGCGCGTCGTTCACGCCGTCGCCGGTCATCGCGACGATCTCGCCGTCCTCCCGCAGGACCTGTGCGAGGCGCAGCTTCTGCTCGGGGTCGATCCTGGCGAAGATCACGTCGCGCTCGGCCAGGCGCGCGCGCAGCCCGGCGTCGTCGAGCGCCGCGAGCTCGGCCCCGGTGATGACGTGCACGTCGCCGTCGACGAGGCCGATGCGGCGCGCGATCGCCTCGGCGGTGCGGCCGCTGTCGCCGGTGACCATGACGACGCGGATCCCCGCCTGCCGGCACAGCGCGACGGCCGGGGCGACCTCGGGGCGCGGCGGGTCGATCATCCCGACGAGCCCGAGGAACTCGAGGTCGCGCTCGATCGCGTCCGCGTCGGCGGCGTCGCCGAGGTCGCCCGGGAGGTCGCGCCGGGCGAGCGCGAGGACGCGGAGCGCGCCGCGCTCCATGTCCGCCTCGGCGGCGACGACGCGCTCGCGCTGCGCGGCGTCGAGCGTCGTCCGCGGCAGCACGGTCTCGACCGCGCCCTTGACGTACGCGACGCGGCGGCCGCCGGCGAGGTGCACGGTGGTCATGCGCCGGCGCTCGGAGCTGAACGGGATCTCGAACAGGCGCGGCGCCCGCGCAGCCTCCTGCTCGTGGCGCAGCCCGCCCTTCTCGGCGAGCACGACGAGCGCGCCCTCGGTGGGGTCGCCGAGCACGCGCCAGCCGTCCTCGTCGTGCAGCAGCCGCGCGTCGCTGCACAGCAGGCCGGCGCGGAGCAGCTCGGCCAGCGGGGCCGGGTCGACGACGGCGCCCGCGCGCGTGAAGCGCCCGAACGGCTCGTAGCCGGCGCCCTCGACGGTCAGGTCGGCGTCCGGCGTCCAGATCCGCTGCACGGTCATCTCGTTCTCGGTGAGCGTCCCGGTCTTGTCCGTGCAGATGACCGTCGTCGCGCCGAGCGTCTCCACCGACGACAGGCGCCGCACGAGCGCCTGGCGCCTTGCCATGCGCTGGGTGGCGAGCGCCAGCGACAGCGTGACCGTCGGCAGGAGCCCTTCCGGGACGAGCGCGACGGTCACCCCGATCGCGAACACGAAGCGCTCGGTGAGGTCCATGCCGGCCACGCCGGCGACGACGAAGAAGACGACGCCGATGCTGATCGCGGCGGCCGCGACGGTGCGGGTGAGCCGGTCGAGCTCGTGCTCGAGCGGGCTGCGGTCGCGCCGGGTCTGCTGGGTGAGCGCGGCGATCCGCCCGAACCGGGTCGACATCCCCGTGGCGGTCGCGCGCGCCTCGGCCGTTCCGGCGGTGACGTACGTGCCGGCGTAGACGCGCTCGCTCGGCGAGACCGGCCGGGACTCGCCGGTCAGCGTCGACTCGTCGACGCGCAGGTCGCGGGCGGTCAGGAGCTCAGCGTCGGCGGCGATCCGGTCGCCGGGCGCGAGGAGGAGCACGTCGCCGGGCACGACCTCGGCGTTGTCGACCTCGGTCGGCACGCCGTCACGGCGGACGCGGACCCGCACCGGCAGGACCCGCCGCAGCGCGGCGACCGCCTGCTCGGCGCGCGACTCCTGCAGGTAGGAGAAGACCGCGTTGACCGCGATCACCACGACGATCGCGACCGACAGCTCCGGCATCCCGGCGAGGAGGGCGAGCGCCGCGCCGGCCCACAGCAGCAGGGCGAAGAGGCCGACGAGCTTGGCGGCGAACCGGCGCAGGCGCGACGGCCCGCGCGCCTCCTCGATGACGTTCGGCCCGACCTCGGCGAGGAGCCGCTCGGCCTCGCGCGTGGTCAGGCCGGGGCCCGTCCCGGCGGCGCCCGCGCCCGGCTCGGCGGCCGGCGGGCCGGCCGCGGCGCCGGGTGGGGTCGGCGCGCTCGCGGGCAGGGTCGTCATGGCGACCTTCAGCATCGGTCGGCTGCGGCCCCCGGTCATCGGTACGAACCCCGCATGGCGATCCGGGGACACCACGCCTCCGCCGCGGCGTCCGGCGGCTCCGGCCGGCGGCCGGCGGTCTCAGGCGGCGGCGATCACGGCGTCGACGGTCGCGCCGAGCGCCCCGCCCGCCTCGGCGGCCGGCATCGCGCCCGCGTGGACCTGCTCGGCCGCCGCGTGGACGAGCGCGAGGACCGCGGCGGCGAGCCAGACGGCATCGAGGTCGGCGCGGATCGTCCCGTCCGCCTGCCCCTCGGAGATCAGGCCGGCCAGGAACGCCTGGATGTCCTCGTGCGCGCGCGTCCGCGCCTGGACGGGCAGCTCGCGGGCGGCGGCGCGCGCGACCGCGTCGAGCCGCTGGAGCGCCTCCCACGACGCGCCGATCACGCGCGCCAGGCGCTCGCGCGCGGTGCCCTCGCCGGCCGCCGCGGCGCCGAGCTCGGCGTGGCTGGTCGTCGCGGCGCGCCGCACGACCGCCTCGAGCAGGTCCTCGCGCGTGGCGAAGTGCGCGTAGACCGTCACGCGCGAGAGGCCGCTGCGCTGGGCGACCGCCGCGATCGTCGCGGCGGCGCCCTCGCGCAGCAGCTCCTCGGTGGCGTCGAGGATCGCCGTGACGTTGCGCGCGGCGGTCTGCTGCTGTCGCGCGGCGGCCGGGGTCATGCGGCCGCCCACGCTAGTGCATGGCGACCTGCGCTCCCGGGACGGGCCGGCGGACCGGCAGGCCGGCGAGGACGAGCAGCGACAGGACGCCCGCGACGACGGCGCTGACGGTGAACGCGTCGGCGTAGCCGGCGGCCAGGCCGCCCGTGGCGCCGCTGAGCACCGAGGCGAGGACGGCCACGCCGACCGCGCCGCCGATCTCGTGCGCGGTCGTCATGAGGCCGGACGCCAGGCCCGCCCGGTCGTGGTCGACGTCGGACATCGCGGTGACGTTCACCGCGACGAACACCGGGCCCATCCCGGCGCCGATGAGCAGCAGCCCCGGCAGCACGTCGGCGGCGTACGACGGGCCCGCGGGGATCGTGGCGAGCACCGCGGCGCCGCCCGCGGCGAGGGCGAGGCCCGCCGAGCCGACGGCGCGGGTGCCGACGCGCGGCAGCAGGTGCGAGGCGAGGTGGACGCCGGCGCCGACCATGACCGCCATCGGCAGGAACGCGAGGCCGGTCTCGAGCGCCGACCAGCCGAGCCCGTCCTGGAGCAGGACCGAGTTCAGGAAGAACGTGCCGATGAGCAGCCCGGTCCCGGCGAGCATCGTGAACGCGCTCCACGTCAGCGACCGCACGCGCCAGATCGCGGGCGTGACGAGCGGTCGCCGGACCGCGCGCTCGACCGAGGCGAAGGCGGCGAACGCCGCGGCCGCGGCCGCGTAGAGCCCGAGCGTGCGCGCCGAGCCCCAGCCGTGGTCGCGCACGCCGTCGGTGGCGAGGACGAGCAGCACGAGCGCGCCGGTCGCCAGCGCCGCGCCGGGCAGGTCGAGGCGGGCGAGCGCGGCGCGCACCCGGCCGCCGGACGCGGGCACCGCGCGCAGCGCGATCACCGCGGTGACGAGCCCGATCGGGACGTTGATCGCGAAGATCCACCGCCAGCTCAGCCACGTGGTGAGCATGCCGCCGAGGACGAGGCCGATCGCGCCGCCGGCCGCGCCGATGCCGCCCCAGACCGCGAGCGCGGTCGCGCGCTGCGGCCCGGCGTACGTCGTCGTGACGATCGACAGCGCCGCGGGCGAGAGCAGCGCCGCGCCGACGCCCTGGGCGGCCCGCGCGACGACGAGCGAGCCCTCCGACCACGCCAGGCCGCTGCCCAGCGACGCGGCGGTGAAGACGGTCAGCCCGGCGAGGAAGACGCGCCGCCTGCCGATGAGGTCGCTCGCCCGGCCGCCGAGCAGCAGCAGGCTGCCGCCGAACAGCAGGTACGCGGTGACCGCCCACTGCAGGTCGCCGGCGGCGGTGCCGAACGCGTCGCCGATCGCGGGCAGCGCGACGTTCACGACGGTCACGTCGAGGATGACCATGAACTGCGCGACGCAGACGATCGCGAGGACGGTCCAGGGCACCCGGGGGTGGTTTGGACGGTGGTCGTGGGCGTGTTCCATGGCGGGCTTCCTTTACACAGATGTAAACCGAAGCCGAGCGTACGCTCCCTTTACACAGATGTCAACCCGAGGGCCGGGCGTGCGCCATAGGATCCGGAGCCATGGCCTCCGCGACCGAACCCACGAAGTTCCTGCTCACCGAAGACCGGATCCCGACGCACTGGGTCAACCTCGTCGCCGACCTGCCCGGCGACCCGCTGCCGCCGCTGAACCCGCGCACCGGCGAGCCCGCGGGCCCGGAGGACCTGACGCCGATCTTCCCGATGGCGCTCATCCAGCAGGAGGTCTCGACCGAGCCCGAGATCGAGATCCCCGAGGAGGTGCGGGAGGCCTACAAGCTGTGGCGCCCGACGCCGCTGCTGCGAGCGCGTCGCCTCGAGCAGGCGCTCGATACCCCGGCGCACATCTACTACAAGTACGAGGGCGTCTCGCCCGCCGGCTCGCACAAGCCGAACTCGGCGATCCCGCAGGCGTACGAGAACGCGAAGGCCGGGATCAAGAAGCTCGCCACCGAGACCGGCGCCGGCCAGTGGGGCTCGTCGCTGGCGTTCGCGTGCGCGCGCTTCGGCCTGGAGTGCGAGGTCTACATGGTCGGCTCCTCCTACGACCAGAAGCCGTACCGGCGCTCGATGATGGAGACCTGGGGCGCGACCGTGCACCGCTCGCCGTCGGACCGCACCGAGTCCGGCCGCGCGCAGGCCGAGCACCGGACCGGGTCGCTCGGCATCGCGATCTCCGAGGCGGTCGAGGTCGCCGCGAACGACCCGGAGGCCAACTACTCGCTCGGCTCCGTGCTGTCGCACGTGTGCCTGCACCAGACCGTCATCGGCCAGGAGTCGATCGCGCAGATGGAGATGGCCGGCGAGGAGCCCGACGTCGTCATCGGCTGCGTCGGCGGAGGCTCGAACTTCGCCGGGATCGCGTTCCCGTGGCTGCGCCGCAACCTGCGCGAGGGAGCCAGGACGCGCTTCATCGGCGCCGAGCCCGCCGCGTGCCCGACGCTCACCCAGGGCGTCTACGCGTACGACTTCGGCGACACCGCCGGGCTGACGCCGCTCATGCCGATGTACACGCTCGGCCACGACTTCGTCCCGCCGCCCGTCCACGCCGGCGGCCTGCGCTACCACGGCGACTCGCCGCTGCTGTGCGCGACGGTGAAGGCCGGGCTCGTCGAGGCGCGCGCGGTCCGCCAGAACCCGTCGTTCGAGGCCGCGGTGCAGTTCGCGCGGACCGAGGGCGTCATCCCGGCGCCCGAGTCCTCGCACGCGATCCGGGTCGCGATCGACGAGGCGCTCGAGGCCAAGGAGGCCGGCGAGGAGCGGGTGATCCTCTTCAACCTCTCCGGCCACGGGCACTTCGACCTGTCGGCCTACGACGCGTACCTGTCCGGGACGCTCGAGGACCCCGAGTTCGACCGGTCGGGCGTCGAGGCCGCGCTCGAGCGCCTGCCGAAGAACGTCCCCGCCCTCACCTGAGGCGCGGGCGGCGGCTGGGCGCGGGCGCCGCGCTCAGCCGCCGACCAGCACGGGCGTGCCGATCTTGACGCGCTCGTACAGGTCGATGACGTCGCCCGGGCTCATGCGCACGCAGCCGTGCGAGGCCGAGCGGCCGAGCGAGTCCAGGCTCTTCGTGCCGTGGAAGCCGACCGAGCCGTTGAAGCCGATCCAGCGCGCGATGAGCGGGTTGCGCGGGTCGCCGCCGGGGATCGTCTGCCCGGCCAGGTCACCGGCCCAGTCGGAGTTCGGCACGTTCCACGGCGGGTTGACCTGCATCGTCTGGACCGTGAACTGGCCGGTCGGGGTCGGGTACTTCGGCTCGCCGACCGCGACGCGGTAGGTCTTGACGACCTTGCCGCGCTCGAACACGCGGACGGTCTTCGCCGAGCGCGAGACGGTGACGACCACCGGGTTGGCCTTCCAGACGTCCTCCTCGGTCACCTTCGGCGGGACCTTCGCGACCGTCGCCCGCAGCGAGCGCTTGCGGCGCGGGTCCTTCAGCGCGGCGACGAGGCGCTCGACGAGGTCGTCGCGGCCCGCCAGCCGGCGCCCCGGCTTCGACGGCGACACGCCGACCTCGGTGACCTCCATGCTCAGGTGCGCGTCGACCGGCTTGCGGGCGACCGCGGCGTGGATCGAGCCGACGAACGAGCGCACCGCGTCCTCGTCGACCTGGATCGGCGCCTCCTCGTCGACGTCGACCTTGCCGCCGGTCAGCTCGCGCCAGCCGCGCTCGATGATGCTGCCGTCGCGGCCGGCCTCGTGGGCGCGGCGGACCGCGCGGCGCAGGTCCAGGCGCACGCCGGCCTTCTCGGCGCTGAGCGTGAACGTCCGGCCGTCGACCGTCACCTTCGCGCGGCGCATGGCGGGCTCGCCGATGCGGTCGCGCAGGCGGGCGATCGCCTGCTCCTCGGTGAGGCCGCCGACCGCGACGCCCCCGACGCGCGTCCCGTCGGCGAGCTTGCCCGACGCGCGCGAGTCGGCGAACGCGACCGCGACGAAGACGAGCCCGGCGAGCGCGAGCGGCAAGAGGATGTACAGCAGGCGGCGAGACATCGTTGAATCCAGAGGAGATACAGCGAGCGGTCCGTGCGTGCCCCCGCCGTGTGGCCAGGGTAGCGGCGATCGTGGCGTCTCACGCAAGCCCGGTTTCAGATGCAGGGATCGCCGGCCTCGCGCCGTGTCCGTCCCGTGACTGAACGTCGACCGATCCGGGCACAGAAGGGTCGGTGACCGCTCGGGCCCAGCTCCCCTCCGCGCTCGTGACGCTCGCCGAGACCGCGCTCGGCGTCGCGCGCCGCGCGCCCTCGGCGCGGCTGACGATCGCGCGCGCGGGCGGCATCCTCGAGCCCGAGGCGTGGCCCGAGCCCGTCCGCGAGGCCGTCGAGCGCGAGGTCCGCGCGGCGCGCGAGGCGGTCTGCCGGCCGCTCGCCGCGGGCGAGGTCGAGCGCGTCCTGAAGGCCGCCTGGGGCGCGCCGCCGGCCAAGGTGCTCGACGAGCTCGACCCCGAGCCGCTGGCCGTCACGCCCGCCGCCCAGATCCACCGTGGTCAGTACGACGGCGTCCCGATCGCGGTCAAGGTCCGCCGGCCCGGGATCGAGCGGGCGGTCCGCAACGACCTCGCGCTGCTCGACGTGCTCGCCGGCCCGCTGCGCAGCGCGTTCCCGCGACTCGACGCGGGGGCGATCCTGCGCGACGCCCGCGAGCAACTCCTCGACGAGCTCGACTTCGAGCACGAGGCCTCGACCCAGCGGCGCGCCGCCCGCGCGGTGCGCGACGTCGCCGGCGTGACCGTGCCGCAGCCGCAGCTCGACCTGTGCGCGGCGGACGTCCTCGTCGCCGACCTCGCGCCGGGCGAGACGCTCGCCGCCGGCGCGCGGCCCGCCGACCCGGCGGCCGCCGCGCGGGCGCTCGTCGACGCGCTGCGCGGGGCGACGCTCGACGCGGGCCTCGCGCCGGTCGACCTGCGGGCGAGCCACGTCGTGGTCGGCCCGCGCGACGAGCTGGCGCTGCTGGGGATGGGGACGAGCCGGCCGGTCGACCGCGACCGGGCCCGGCGCGCGCTCACCGCGCTGCAGGCGCTCGCGGGCGACGACGCGGCGCTGTTCGGCGAGCGCGTGGAGGCCACCGGGCTGCTGCCCGCCGCCGAGGCCGCCGAGGCGCACGGCGTCGTCCGGGCGGTCACGGGCGCGCTGCTCGACGGTCCCGCGGTCCTCGACGCGGCCGCGCTGCGCGGGGTCGGCGAGCGCGCGTGGCAGGCGGCGCCGGAGCTGGCGCGGCTGGCGGCCGCGGCGTCGCCGCACCCCGAGGACCTCGCGCTCGGCCGCGCGTTCGGCCAGCTCGTCGCGGTGCTCGCGCGCCTGCGCGCACGCGAGGACTGGGCCGCGCTCATCGTCTGACGTGCGCCCGGATCGTCTAGCCTGCGCGGTCATGAGCGAGCTCTCCCGCCGTCCGGGCAGCCGGCTGACGCGCCGCGAGCGCGAGAAGCGCGCCTACCAGCTCGTCATGGCCGGGATGACCGCCGGCGCCGTCACCGTCGTCACCGCGGTCCTCGCGCTCGTCGGCGTCCTGAGCTGGAGCCCCGCGGTCATCGCGCTGCTCATCGCGATCGCCTGCCTGCTGCTGTTCCGTCGCACCGTCAGCCGGTAGATCAGGCGGTCGCCATAACCCGGTAGCACGTCCGTCCACGGACGGTCCGGGCGGGGTCAGCCGCCGCGTGGCGCGGCCGACCACCGGCGCACATGGGACGGCCCGCTCGGACCCACTGGACCCTGCGCCGCATCGCCGCGCTCTCGGCCCGGCCGGTCACCCCCGGCGGGGAGTCGGGCGCGTGGCGCTGGCTCGTCCCCGCGCTCGCGCTGCTCGTCCTCGGTCTGCTCGGCCAGCAGGTCCTGTCCCGCACCTCCGAGGCGCGCGAGGCGCGCGACACCGCGTCGATCGCGCAGGAGCTGTCGACCGACGTCGTCCTCAGCGACGACAAGGCGCAGCTCCGCGAGCGCGTGAAGGTCCTGCGCACGCTCGAGCCGACCGACCCGACCGTCGAGGCGCTGTCGCGGGAGCTGTGGCTCCCCGCCGACCAGGTGACGCGGGCGTCCGTGCGCCGCAGCGTCGAGCTCGCCCGCGCGGTCGACCGCCAGTTCGCCGAGCGCGCCGCCGAGCTCGAGGCCGAGGCGCGCAACAGCGCGGTGCTCATGCTCGGCGTCGGCGCCGCCCTGGCCCTGCTGCTGGTCTGGTCGTTCTGGGCGCGGCGCGCCGCCGCCCAGGCCGCGCTGCACGGGCGGCGGTTCCGCTCGCTCGTGCAGAACGCCTCGGACCTCATCCTCGTCGTCGCCGACGACGGCACGATCACCGAGTGCACGCCGGTCGTCGAGACGATGCTCGGCCGGAAGGCCGAGGACACACTCGGCGCCGCGTTCACGACGCTCGTCCATCCCGAGGACGAGGTCGCGCTCGACGGCGGCGGGGCCGCCTGCTCGTGGCGCGCCGCCCACGCCGACGGCACGTGGGTCGACGTCGAGTCGACCGCGACCGACCTGCGCTCGGACCCGTCGGTGCGCGGGATCGTGCTCGTCGTGCGCGACGTGCGCGAGCGCAAGGCGTTCGAGCAGCAGCTCCACCACGCCGCGTTCCACGACGCGCTCACCGGGCTGCCGAACCGCACGTTGTTCGAGGACCGCGTGCGGCACGCGCTGGCCGCCGCCCGCCGCTCGCACACGATCGTCGCGGTGCTGTTCGTCGACCTCGACGACTTCAAGACCGTCAACGACTCGCTCGGCCACCAGCCCGGCGACGACCTGCTGCGCATGACCGCCAAGCGCCTCGAGGAGTGCCTGCGCGCCGGCGACACCGCGGCGCGGCTGGGCGGCGACGAGTTCGCCGTGCTCGTCGAGGGGATGACCGACCCGGGCGACGTCGAGCAGGTCGCCGAGCGCATCCACGGCGCGCTCGACCGGCCGTTCGTGATCGGCTCCGAGGAGCTGTTCGTCCGGGCGAGCATCGGCATCGCCGTCCACGAGCCCGGCCAGCTCGACCAGGAGCTGCTGCGCAACGCCGACACCGCGATGTACGCGGCGAAGGCCGCCGGCAAGGGCCGCCACCAGGTCTTCCACCCGGTGATGCACGACACCGCCAAGCGCCGCCTGCAGCTCACCGGCGACCTGCGCCGGGCGGTCGACCGCGGCGAGTTCAGCGTCGACTACCAGCCGCTCGTCGACCTCTCCGACGGTCGCGTCCTCGGCGCCGAGGCGCTCGTGCGCTGGGAGCACCCGACGTACGGCCGGATCGCGCCCGCCGACTTCATCCCGCTCGCCGAGGAGACCGGCCTCATCGGCGCGATCGGCGAGTTCGTGCTGCGCGAGGCGTGCCGGCAGGCCGCCACCTGGCAGGACGAGGGCAACGGGGCGACGTACGTCAGCGTCAACCTGTCGCCGCGCCAGTTCCGCCCGCCAGGCCGGCTCGTCGAGCAGGTCAAGCGCCTGACGGCGGAGGCGGGGCTCGACCCGTCGTGCCTGCTGCTCGAGATCACCGAGAGCGTGCTCGTGAACGACCGCGAGATCGCCGCCAAGGACCTGCAGGAGCTGCGCGGGCTGGGCGTGCGCGTGGCGATCGACGACTTCGGCACCGGCTACTCGTCGCTGGCGTACCTGCGCGACTTCCCGATCGACATCGTGAAGATGGACCGCTCGTTCGTGCAGGAGCTCGGGCGCGGGCGCGCCGACGACGCGCTCGTGCGATCGGTGGTCGAGCTCGGCGACGCGCTCGACATGCAGATCGTCGCCGAGGGGATCGAGGACATCGACCAGCTCGACTCGCTCCGCGACCTGCACTGCGCGATCGGGCAGGGGTACTACTTCTCCGAGCCCGTCAGCGGCGCCGACATCGCGGAGATCCTCCGCGCGCCGCGCGAGTCGCGGCGGCCCGGCCGGACCGTGCCGCCGCCCACCCCGGCCGAGGATCCGGGCTCACCGTCCGGAGCCTCGCCACCGCCCGCGGCCTGAGGCCGCGTACGCTGGGCGCCGCCCTCATGCGGCGCCCGATCCTGCTCATCCTCCTGGTCGCCGTCGCCGGCTGTGGCGGCGGCGACCGCACGTCCCAGCCGCCCCCGGCGGTCCGGCTGACGCTGCTCGGCCCGGCCGACGCGACAACGGTCGAGGCGGGCGAGGTCACCGTGCGCGGGCGCGTCGCGCCGAAGACGGCGGAGGTCCGCGTCCGCGGCGAGCGCGTCGACGTCGCGGGCGGCGAGTTCAGCACGACGGTCGCGCTCGACGAGGGCGCCAACCTCGTCGACGTCAGCGCGAGCGCGTCGGGGCGCCGCCCCGCGACGACCGCGCTGCGGGTCGTCCGCGAGGTGCCGGTCGAGATCCCGGCGCTCGAGGGCGAGCCGGCCGACGAGGCGATCGAACGGCTCGAGCAGCTCGGCCTGGAGGTCGAGCGCCGCCGCGGCGGCGGCCTGCTCGACGACCTGCTCCCCGGCGACCCGGAGGTCTGCTCGCTCGAGCCGGCGCCCGGCACGCGCGTCAAGCGCGGCACGACGGTCACCGTCGAGGTCGCCCGCACCTGCTGACGGGCCGGCCGGTCAGGCGTCCGGCTTGATCGCGATGAGGTCGATCCGGACCCTGCCGCGGTCGCGGACGACGGCGAAGACGATCCCGCCGCCGAAGGCCGACGCGCCGCTGCGCGTGACGACGTAGCGCCCCTCGGCGCGGCCGACGTCGCCGCCCCGCACGTCGAGGTCGGTGAGGTCGTAGCCGGTGATCGGCAGGCTGTCGAACTGGGCCCGGTACTCGGCGACGACCCGGTCGCGGCCGCGCTGGCGGCTCGTCGGCATGACCCGCTCGACGCCGGGCGTGAGCGTGCGCGCCAGCGCGCGGTCGTCCTCCTCGGCGTACGCGCGCGCGAAGCGGTCCAGGACGGCGCGCACCTCGTCGCTGCTGACCGGGCCGGTCTGCGGCGGGTCGCCGCCGTCGCCGACCACGATCGCCGCGGTCAGGCCGGCGAGGACGGCGACGACGACCCCGGCCGCGAGCAGCGCCACGCCGCGGCCCCTGCCCCGGACGCGGACGCCGGGCGGGCGCTCGGGCGCCGGGCGCGCGGCGCCCGCGCCGCCGGGCGGGGGCTCCGGGGCGATCCGGGTCGGCGCGGCGCGGCCGTCGTGCGCGACGCGCGTCGCGGCGGTGTCGCTCGCGGTGGTGGCCTCGTGCGGCGCCGCCTCGCCGACCGCGACGCTCCGCTCGCTCTCGGTCACCTCCTCGCCGCGGGCCGCCGCGAGCGCCGCGCGCCCCAGGTCGCCCGCGGACGGGTACCGGTCCTCCGGCGCCTTGGCCAGGGCGCGCGCGATGACGCGGTCGAACGCGGCGGGGACGCCGGCCGCCGACGGCTTCGGCGGCGGGTCGTGCAGGTGGGCGAGCAGCGTCGCCGGGACCGTCCCGCGCGGGAACGGCGGGCCGCCGGTCAGCGCCGCGTACAGCACGCAGCCGAGGGCGTACACGTCCGACCGCGCGTCGGTGGGACGGCTCTCGAGCTGCTCGGGCGAGGCGTAGTCGACGGTCCCGATCCACCGCCCGGTCTGCGTGAGGTCGCTCACCGCCCCGCCGGCGACGCGCGTCAGGCCGAAGTCGCTGAGGTACACGTGGTCGCCATCGCCGCCCGCCGCCGACGGCGGCCCGCTGTCGAGCAGCACGTTGCCCGGCTTGACGTCGCGGTGCACGAGGCCCGCCGCGTGCGCGGCGTCCAGCGCCGCCGCGACCTGGGCGACGATCGACGCGGCGCGCAGCGGCGGCAGCGGCCCGTCGCGCCGCAGCAGCCGGTGCAGGTCGATCCCGTCGACGTACCGCAGGACGAGGTAGAGCGTGCCGTCGTCCTCGCCGGCGGCGTACACCGGGATGATGTTCGGGTGGTCGATGCGCGCGGCCATCTGCCACTCGCGCTGGAAGCGCGCGCGGAACTCCGGGTCGGCCGCGCGGTCGGCGGCCAGGAGCTTCAGCGCGACCGGCCGGCCGAGGCCGAGCTGGGTGGCGCGGTACACCACGCCCATGCCGCCGCGACCGACGACGCCCTCGATGCGGCATCCGGCGAACTCGGTTCCTGCGGCAAGCTCCGGCACACCCTGAGTCTGACGGGCGCGCGTCAGCTCTCGCGGGGGGCGTGCACGACGAGCACCGGCACCGGGGCCCGGTGCATCACCTCCTGCGACACGCTCCCGAGCAGCGACGCGATCCGGCCGCGCCCGCGCGTGCCCATGAGGATCGCGTCGCAGCCGAGCTCCTCGGCGACCCGGATGATCTCGTTCGCCGCGTCGCCGGTGCGCAAGAGGGTCGTCACCGAGATGTCCTGGGGTATCGCGTCGCGCGCGCGGCCGAGGATGCCCTGCATCTCCCGGGCGACCTCGTCGGCGAGCTGCTCGCGCGTGATCGGCGCCGGCCCGATGAGCGCGGGCGTCTCCGGCGCGACCGTCAGCAGCGTCAGCCGCGCGCCGGTCGCGTGGGCCGCGGCGACCGCGTGGGCGAGGGCCTGGTCGGCCTCGGGCGAGCCGTCGTAGGCGACGAGGATGTCGCGGTACCAGGGCTCGACGAGCTCCTCGGCCACGGCGCGGCCCCTAGCGGATGAGCACGGGCGTCCCGACCGGGACGCGCGGATAGAGGTCGACGACGTCGCTGACGCGCATGCGGATGCAGCCGTGCGACGCCCGGGTGCCGATCGACCACTCCTCGGCCGTGCCGTGGATGCCGACCGAGCCGTTCACGCCGAGCCACCGCGCCTTCAGCGGGTTGTTCGGGGCCCCGCCGGGGATGACCTGGCCGCGCAGCGAGCCCGCCCAGTCGCTGTTGGGCACGTGCCACGCCGGGTTGACCTGCTTGTTCTGGATGGAGAACAGGCCGGACGGCGTGTCGTAGCCGGCGGCGCCGATCGCGATCCGGTACGTCTTGGCGAGCTTGAGGCGCTTGAAGAGCCGCAGCTTCAGGGTGGTGCGGTCGACGGTGAGGACCGTGGCGTAGCGGCGGCGCAGCTCCCGCATGCCGATCGCCGGCCGGTCGGGGTTGAGCTTGGCCCGCAGCACCCGCGGGCGCGACGGGTCGCGCAGGGTCGCGGCGAGCCGGCGCTCGAGCGACTTCTCGTTGATCGTCCGCCCGTTCCTCGGCTTCGTGACGACGATGCGGCTGACCGTGATGCGGGCGCGCGCGTCGCGCGGCTTGCGCGCGGTCTTCCGGTCGACGTCCTGCGCCCACGCCCGCAGCGCCTTGACCGAGAAGCGCAGGGCGAGCTCGACCTCCTGGCCCGGGCCCTTGTCGCGCCCGGCGTAGTAGGCGCGCTTGGCGGTGCGCAGCGCGTCGAACGAGAACTGCGCGTCGGCCGGCTGCAGGCGGAACGTGCGGTTGCCGACCCGCACGTCGACCGGCCGGCTGAACGTCGGCCCGAGCGCGAGCTCGAGGTTCGCCGCCGCGCTCTCGACGGTCTGCCCGCCGAGGTCGACGCCGCCCGCCTTGACGCCCGGCGCGATGACCTGCTCGGCCGCCGCCGCGGTCGACGGGAGCGCGAGGAGGCAGAGCGGCAGGCAGAGCAGGCGGCGGAGCTTCATGGCAGCGCGCAGGGTACCCGCCGGCATCGTTGCGGCCGCAAGCGCCCTGTCAGGCGGCGGGCGCCAGCGGGAGGCTGTCGTCGCGGCGCGCGGCGTCGGTCAGGAACTCGTCGAGCGCCGGCCAGGTCGTGTGCCGGGCGGCCCGGCCGGTGAGGACGCCGAGATGGCCGCCGGGCGCGGTGAGGAGCCGCACCTCGGGCGCGTTCGGCAACAGCTCGCCGACGTGGTGCACGGCCTCGACGGGGGCGAGCACGTCGCTCTCCCCGGCGATCGACAGCACCGGCACGGTCACGTCGGCGAGGTCGATCTCGTGGTCGGAGAGCCGCAGGTGGCCGTCCGCGAGGTCGTTGACACGGAAGAACTGGTGGTAGAGCTGGCCGAACGTCCGCCCCGGGTAGGCGTTCATCGTCGCCATGAACCGGTCGACCGCCTCGAGCTGGGCGAGGAAGTCGCGGTCGTGGAGGTTGAGGAGGATCGCGATCGGCTTCGTGATCTCCTTGTCGATCGACGTGAGCTGGAACGCCCGGCGCACGAGCGGCGACGGCGCCCCGCCCATCAGGCGGTAGAGCTGGGTGACGATCGCGCCGCTCGTGAGGTTCGCCAGCGGCCGGATCGGCGCGATGAGCCGCACGCGGGTGAAGTCGAACGGGCTGGCGATGCAGGCGACCGAGTTGACCGGCAGGTCGTCGTGCCCGGCGACCGTCAGCAGCGACATGATCCCGCCCAGGCACCAGCCGACGACCTGGACCGGCAGGCCGCCACAGTCCTCGCTGACCTTCCGCACCGCGGTCGGGATGACGTCCTCGACCCAGTGCTCGAGCCCCAGCTCGCGGTCGCTGAACGAGATCGCCCCGTACTCGACGAGGTAGGTCGTGTGGCCGTGCTCGATGAGGTGCTCGGCGAGGCTGTGGCCGCGGCGCAGGTCGAAGCACCGCGGCGGCGCCGCGAGCGGCGGGACGAGCAGCACCGGCAGGTGCGACGCGGGCGTGAGCGCCAGGTCGGCGGACGGCAGGTAGCGGAACACCGTGCACTTCGGCTGCTCGTGGATGATCCGCGCCGGCGTCGGACGCAGATCCGCGAGCCCGCCGCGGAAGAGCTTGTCGAAGACGTTCGCCGCGGCGTCGGAGAGCTGCGCGGGCGTCGGAGGCGTCGGAAGCGGAACCATCGTTCTCGGCGAACGACTCTAGTCCCCGGGACCCGTGGTGAGCGGCGGTTGGGGCCGGTCCGCCGCCGGCGGCGGACCGCGGGGCGCCGCTACCGCGGATGGGCGAGGAGCCACTCCGCCACGCGCGCGCTCGCCGCGCGCAGCTTGCGGAAGTACGTCGCGCGGCTGAGGTGCAGCTCCCACCACGCCGCCTCGTGGCTGGACTGCGGGTCGAGATAGCCGCGGCGCAGCACGTCGCGCAGGAGCTGCTCCTCCGGCCCCTCGCCGAAGGCCTGCTCGACCGCCTCCTCCAGCGCGGCGCGCGCCGACGCCGCGCGCTCGTCGGGCGTCGTGCCGCGCGCGAGCGGGCTCGCCGCGAGCTCGAGCGGCTGGTCGAGGTTGCGCAGCGCGTCGCGCACGTCGTCGGTCGTGATCTCGCGGGCGGGCGCCTCGTCCGCCGGGGCCGGCCCGGCGGGGGCGGGCTGCTCGCGGAAGTCGGGCAGGGGCAGCCCGAGCTCGTGGTAGATCGACGCGAGCGTCCCGCCGAGCAGGCCGCCCGGCCCGCTGTGGAGGATCCAGCACTCGACCGTGCGGTACTCGCCGGCGATGTCGAGCTCGGGGACGTGCCTGGCGCGCGACATCCGCGCGAACTGCACGGCCGCCCGGTTGCCCGGGTCGATCGGCAGGTACGACCAGCGCGGGTTCGTCAGGCCCGAGCGCAGCACCGTGCCGGTGTTCATGAGCGCGAGCACCGGCGAGGCGATGTCGCCCTCGCGCCCGGTCGTCAGGTCGAGCGCGTCGCGCCAGATGAGCGCCGCGCCGCCGGGCGCCTCGCGCCGCGCGTGCTCGATCCACGTCGCGAGCATCGGGTCGTGCTCGGCGGCGGGCGGCGCGCTGAACGGCGTGACCGCGAACGCCATCCCGCACAGCGCGTCGTCGGCGTCGCGCACCGCCACCGCGCGGTCGATCGCCGCGCGCAGGAGCCTCTCGGTCGCCTGCCACCACTCGTCGAACGCCTCCTCGGGCACGTCGAGCGACCGCGCGCGCTGCAGGCGCTGCAGCTCGGGGAGGTCGTCGAGCCGCAGCGCGTCGACGCGGTAGCGCACCGACCCCTCGGCGCCCATCCCCCACCGCAGCGCCGGGTTGTCGACGAGGTCGGCGAGGCCGGACAGCAGCCGCGGCTCGCCGCGGATCGCGCGCGCGTGCAGGTGATCGGCGATCCGGCGGCGCAGCTCGCGCTCGTGCTCGGGCCGGCGCCGGCGCAGGTCGGCGCGCATCGCCTTGCGGACGAGGTCGTGGAGCGTCACGCCGTCGCCGACGCTCTCGCTGAACGTGCGCGTCCGCAGCCAGGCCTCGGCCTCGTCGGCGTCGACGCCGGGCAGCACCCCGCGCAGGAGGCGCGCGTTCACCGACCGGGCGATCGACGCGACCGCCAGCACCTCGAGGTCGCCTGCCTCGAGCTCCTCGAACGTGATGCGGCGCAGCAGCGCCTGCGCGAGGTCGGGCGAGCCCTCCAGCCACTCGGGCCGCCACCCGCCGCTGCGGGCCGCGTCGGCGCCGAGCATGAGCGCGAGCGGCGAGCCCTCCGCCCACTCGAGCAGCGGCGCGATCGCCGCGTCGTCGGTCAGCCCGTACCCGCCGACGAGCTTGCGCGCGTCCGCCTCGCCGAACCCCTTGACCTCGAGCTCGACGACGACGCGCTCCCAGCCGCCCTGGAACCACTCGGGCTCGGGCTTGCGCCGGCCGGAGAGCACGACGAGCGAGCCGCTCGGCAGCTCGGGCAGCAGGCGCCGGCGCAGCCAGCCGCCGACCGCGGTCATCCGCTCGTAGGTGTCGAACACGACGAGCGGGTGCTCCTCGGCCGTGACGCCGTCGAGGAAGCGCTCGAGCTCGCCGGGCGCCGGCGCGAGCTCGCGCCCCTCGACGAGCCGCGGCCGCCACCCGCGGGCGCGGGCGCGCCGGGAGACCTCCCGCAGCAGCGTGCTCTTGCCGATCCCGCCGGGGCCGTGGACGAGCACGACGTTCGCCGGCGGGTCGTCGACGAGCAGCCTCTCGAAGAACGCCAGCTCCTTCTCGCGGCCGACGAACCGCTCTGCGTCGCGCGCGGCGAGTCTGTCGGCGAGCGTGGCCACGCGCCGATCCTCTCCGATCAGGCGGCGCGCTGTGAAGATCTGGCGCAGAAACGCAGCAGCAGCCCGGCGACGCGGTCGGGCGCCTCGACCTGCGGGCAGTGGCCGATGCCCTCCAGCAGCTCGTACTCGGTGTCGGGCAGCGCCTCGGTGACGAGCCGGGCGCCGCGGTGCGTGACCATCCGGTCGCGGTCGCCCCACACGAGCAGCACCGGGCAGCGGACGCGGTCGAGCCGGAACGGCGGCGGGCTGAGCTCGGGCAGCAGCCGGCGGCCGTTGTCGAGGATGCGGACGACGCGGTCCTTGCTGCGGTGGTGGTCGGTGAACGCGCGCACCACCTCGCGCGCGGCCTCACGCGGGCGCGAGAACGCGAGCTGGCGGTAGGCCTCGCCGACCGCGGCGCGCAGGATCGGCTCGGGCAGCGGGAGCGGCGAGCCGAGCACGAGCCGCACGAACGGGTCGCGCTCGATGACGCCGAACCACCGCGGCATCTCGAGCCCGGCCGGGGCGATCGGCGCGACGCCCGCGAGCGGGGCGCCGTCGTCCTCGGCGGCGCGCAGCGCCAGGCAGCCGCCGAGCGAGTTGCCGGCGAGGACGACCGGCCCAGCCTGCTCGGCGGCGTAGTCGACGGCGGCGCGCGCGAACGCGCCGAGCTGGTCGAGCATCGCGCCGTCGGGCCGCAGCGGGTCGGCGGCCCCGAACCCGGGCAGGTCGACGGCCAGCGCGCGACGGTCCGCGCGGGCGAGCCGGTCGAGCACGTGGCGCCACGTGTCGGCCGAGTCGGCGAAGCCGTGTAGCAGGACGACCGGCGGCCCGTCCCCTTCGAGCTCGAGGGCCCGCGTCCGGAAGCCGGCGAGCTCCAGGCCGTGCTCGATCAGCGGCTGCATCGCTGCCGTGGACGCTACTCGTGCGACGGGACGGCGCGTCGCGCACGCCATCATGCCTCGCCGATGGACGACGCCCCCAAGGTGCCCGGCTCGCTGCTCGAGCGGATCCGCGCCGACCCGATCCACGCGCCCGAGTACATCGCGCTCGCCGCCGCCGAGCGCCACGGCCCGGCGGCGAAGGCGTGGGTGAGCGGCCGGCACGGGCCGCCCGACCGGCTGGCGCGCAAGGCGCGCCGGATGCACGCCCGCTGGTCGCGGTACACGGGCGCGGTCACCGGGGTCGGCGGGATCGTGACGATGATCCCCGACATGGCGTCCGCGATCTGGATCCAGTCGCGGATGGTGTTCTTCATCGCGGCCGCGTACGGCTACGACCCGCTCGACCGGATGCGGCCCGCCGAGCTGCTCGTGCTCTACGACCTGTACGAGGACCCGCCCGCCGCGCGCGAGGCGCTCGACGGCGCGGGACGCACGCTCGCCGAGGCGGCGCTCGGCAGGGCGCTGTCGGGCCGCGACGACCAGACGCTCGCCGCGCAGCTCACCCAGATGCTCGTCCGGCGCGGCGCGCGCAGGCTCGCCGGGCGCGCGATCCCGGGGTTCGCGATCTTCGCGAACGCGATCGGCAACGAGATCGCCGCGCGCGATCTGGGGGAGCGGGCGATCGAGTTCTACGGCGGGTAGCGGGCGGGATCCGGCCCCGCTCGCCGGCGCTTCGGCTGGGGGCTCGCGGGTCCCGCGCGCGGCGCGCGCCCCGGATCTCGGTCGGGTGTGTCGGCTCGTCCCGGCATAGCCGTCATGAGTCGACACACCCGGCCGGGCCCGGGGCGGGTGTGTCGACTCGTCCCGACATGACCGGCATGAGTCGACACACCCGACGGGGCCTGCTTGCCGGCCGCGGGCTGGAGCGTCGTGGCGAGCGACCTGGACGAAACGGTCGCCCGGGTGCGCGTTTCATCCGGCTCGTCCCCCGCGGTCCGGGCCGGCGCGCCCGACACGGCGCGAGCTGGACGAGACGGTCGCTCCGGTGCGCGTTTCGTCCAGCTCGCCCACCGACGTGCTCCCGGCTCCGCCGACGACGTGACACCGACCCGGGAGACGGCAGACCCGCGACCTCCGGGCACCCACCCAGCCTCACCAGCGGCCGTTCAGACCCCGGCACAGCCCGCCACCACCGGCCCCCGCGCGGAGCGAGCCAGGCCGGCACCACCGGCCAGGGCGCAGACCACCCGCCGCGGGCACCGACAGACGCCCACAGGACCACCCAAGCGGCGCGCGGATCCCGCCGGCGCAGGCCGCCACCCACCCCGGCGGACGACGCCCGAGCCCCGCCCACACGACCACAGGGCGCACGCGCCAGGGGCAGGCACCCGAGGGGGCGAACCCGTCCGCCCCGGAACCTAAGTTCCAAGGACGATGACGGTGCGGGAGTTCAGCGCAGGGGCCCAGATCGCGACGGTGCTCCTCGTCCGCGGGATCGAGGTCCGGGCCGAGGGCGAGGACGTCGAGCTGCGGCTCGCCGACCGCACCGGCCAGGTCGTGGGGCGGGCCCGCGGCGCGCTCGCCGCGCAGGCCGCCCGGCTGACGCCGTCGACCGCCGTGGACGTCGCCGGCCGCGTCGCCGGCGTCGGGCGCCAGGGGCCGATCGTCGAGCTCGACGCGATCGCGCCGGCCGACGCCGGCTCGTTCTCGCAGGCCGACCTCGTCGACGGCCCGCCGCGGTCGGTCGAGCAGATGGTCGCCGACCTGCGGGCGCTCGTGGAGACCGTGCGCCGGCCGCACCTGCGGATCCTGCTCGACCGGCTCATCGGCCCGGACGCCGAGCTGTGGCCGCACTTCCGCGACGCGCCGGCCGCCAAGCGCTACCACCAGGCCTACCGGCACGGGCTGCTCGAGCACTCGCTGTCGGTCGCCCAGGCGGTCTCCGCGGTCAGCGCGACGTTCCCCGGGATCGACCGCGACCTCGCGGTGACCGGCGCGCTGCTGCACGACATCGGCAAGCTCGACGCGTACACGGCCGACCCGCTCGCGATCGACCTCACCGACGCCGGCCGCCTGCAGGGCGAGATCCCGCTCGGCTACTACCGCGTGCGGCGCGAGATCGAGCAGATCGAGGGCTTCCCGCCCGCGCTGGCACAGGCGGTCGTGCACATCATCCTCAGCCACCACGGGGCGCTCGAGCACGGCAGCCCGGTGCTGCCCGCCACGCGCGAGGCGACGCTCGTGCACTTCGTCGACAACCTCGGCGGGCGGCTCGGGTCGTTCGACCGGCTCGAGAAGCAGCTCCCCGCCGGCGAGGTGTGGTCGGGCTACGACCGCGTCCTCGGCGGCGGCGCGTACTTCGGCGCCCGCGACGACGACGTCGCGCCGCGCGCGGCGTAGGCGGTGCTGCGACTCGTCCCGCTCACGGCCGAGCACCTGCCGCTGTTCGAGCGGCTCGTCGCCGACCCGGACGTCCGCCGGTTCACGCTCATCCCCGACCCGCCCCCACCGGGCTACGCGCAGACGTGGCTCGACCGCTACCTCGACACGGACGAACGGCTTGGCTTCGCCGCCTACGCGGGCGAGCGGTTCGTCGGCATCGGGCTGATCCCCGCGATCGACCGCGAGGCCGCCGAGGCCGAGCTGGGCTACATGACCGACCCGGACGCCCGCGGCGAGGGCTGGGGGACCGAGCTGCTCAAGGCCCTGGCGCGGTACGCGTTCGACGAGCTCGGGCTGCTCCGGCTGACGCTCCAGATCGACATCGAGAACCCCGCGTCGCAGAAGGTCGCCGTGCGTGCGGGGTTCGTGCTCGAGGGCGTCATGCGCTCGGCCTACTTCAAGCAGGGCCGGCGGACCGACACCCAGCTCTGGTCGCGGCTGCCGAGCGATCCCGAGCCGCCGTCGTCGCGCTGACTCGGCCGTTCGCCCGCAGCGGCGGGCTGCGTTGCGGGCGGCCCGCGGCGGGTGGTCTTCGCCCTGGCCGGTGGTGCCGGCCCGGCGTGCTCCGCGCGGGGGTCGGTGGTGGCGGACTGTGTCGGGGTCTGAACGGCCGCTGGTGAGGCTGGGTGGGTGCGTGCCCGGAGGTCGCGGGTCGGCCGTCTCCCGGGTCGGTGTCACGTCGTCGGCGGACCCGGGAGCACGTCGGTGGGCGAGCTGGACGACACGCGCGCCCGGGCGACCGTTTCGTCCGGGTCGCTCGCCCGCGGACGAGATCCGGCCACCCAGGCCGGCTACGCGTTCCGCGCGTGCGCCCCGGCGAGGTCGACCGCGATCGCCAGGATCAGCGTCCCCGTCCACGCGTTCACCGGGTCGAGCGTCAGCGGCTCGTGCCCGCCGACGTTGTTGGCGATGAACCAGATGGCGAACCAGATGAAGGTCATGGGCGGATGATCGCCCACGACCGCCCTCCGGTTCTCAGGCGACCGCGTCGTCGAGCAGCGCGCGCATGTCGGCGGCGGCCTGGCGGATGCGGCGCGCGTAGTCGGCCCGCTGCTCGGCGCTCAGCGTGCCGGTGTCGCGTTCGAGCAGCGCGGCGAACCCGTCGACGATCTGCAGCGGCGAGCGCAGGTCGTGGACGAGCGAGCGCAGCGCCCGGCCGCCCGCGTCCTCGTCGTCAGGCATCGCCGTTCGGGTGGTGCTCGAGCTGGATCTCGCCACGCTCGAGCGCGATCGCGATCGCGTGGACCCGGTTGCGGGCCTGGAGCTTGCGCACGACGTTGCGCACGTGCGTGCGGACGGTCTCGACGGAGACGGTGACCTTCTCGGAGATCTGCTCGGCCGTGTTGCCCTCGGCCATGAGGTGCATGATCTCCCGCTCGCGCTTGGAGAGCTGGGGCACCCGGGCGGTCGCGCCGGGCGACAGCAGGATCCGGTCCAGGCGCGGGTCGACGTACGAGCCGCCCGCGGCGACCTGGTCGATCGCCTCGAGCAGCTCCTCCATCGAGCCGGCCTTCAGCGCGTAGCCGCGCGCGCCGGAGTCCAGGCCCTCGTACAGCAGCTCGGCGTCCGAGTCGCCGGTGTAGAGCACGACCGCCAGGTCGGGCCGGCGCTCGAGCAGCCGGCGCGTCAGCTCGATGCCGCTCCCGTCGGGCAGCCTGATGTCGACCAGCGCCACGTCGGGATCGGAGTGATCGACGAGATCCAGGCCCGCCGCCGCGTTGCCGGCCGCACCCACCACCTCGTGACCGGCCTGTTCCAGCAGCACCTCGAGACCCCCGCGCAGTGCCTCGTGGTCGTCGATCACGACGAGCTTGGTCACACACGAGAACTCTAACCCGAGCGGCGGCAGTCAATCTCCGCAAAGAGCGGCGCAACGGTGTAACGGCCCGGGCGGGCGCCGACGCGGGCGATCTATCGTTGCTCCCCACATGGCGAAGGACACCGAGAAGCTCATCCGGCAGCTGTCGCTCATCTCGTACCTGATGGCCGAGCGGCGCCCGGTGACGGCCCTCGAGATCCGGCGGGACGTCGAGGGCTACAGCGGCATGAACGAGGATGCGTTCGCGCGCCGCTTCTACGCCGACCGGGCCGAGCTCGAGTCGCTCGGCATCCAGCTCACGGTCGACAAGCCGCTCGAGGCCGGCGGCGAGCAGGAGACCTACAGCCTTCGCCCCGAGAACTTCCACCTGCCCGCCATCGAGTTCTCCGACTCCGAGCTGGCGGCGCTCCACACCGCGCTCAGCCTGCTCGACGGCGAGTTCGCCTACGCCGAGCCGTTGCGGCTCGCGCTCCAGCAGATCTCGTGGGGGCGCCCCAGCCCGCTGCAGTCACCCGAGCACCAGGGCGTCGCGCTCGGCATCACCGCCTCGGCCGGCGGCCACGAGCTCAGCCAGCGCCTGGCGAAGGTCGAGACCGCGATCTTCCGTCACAAGACGATCACGTTCGACTACTACACGATGGAGCGCGACGAGGTCTCGTCGCGCAAGGTCGACCCGTACCACCTGCTCTACCAGGGCGGCCAGTTCTATCTCGTCGGCCGTTCGCACGAGCGCGACGCGATCCGCGTCTTCCGCCTGTCGCGCATGCGGGGCAAGGTCGCGTACGCGACGAAGGCCGAGCACGACTTCAAGCGCCCCGCCGACTTCGACCCGCGCGAGTACGCCAACCGCGCCGAGTGGCAGTTCGGCGAGCCGGTCGGCACCGCCGAGGTGTGGGTGTCCGAGCGGATCGCCTGGCAGGTCGAGCGCCACTTCGGCCGCTTCGGCGAGGTCCGCCCGAACGACGACGGGTCGATCGTCTTCGCCACCCCGTATGCGAACGCGCGCCAGGTCGCGTCGTTCGTGCTCGGGCTGCGCGAGAACGCGCGCGTCCTGGGGCCGCGCGAGCTGGCCGACGAGGTCGCCGACCGCGTCGAGCTCCTGCTCGCCCGCCACACCGACGGCCCCGAGCTGGCGCCGCCCGTGCCGCGGGCCGAGGGCGACGAGGAGCCCGAGGCGCCGGCCGGCCCGTCGGCGAAGAAGGAGGCGACGATCCGCCCCGAGCGGTTCGCGCGCCTGGTGACGCTGGCGAGCATCCTCATCGACGCGGGCCGCCGCGGCGAGAACCTGCGCGAGGAGGACGTCCGCGAGCGCCTGCAGGTCTCGCGCTCGGAGCTGCAGGAGGACATCAACGTGCTGAACGTCGTCTCGTTCGGCGGCGGCACGTACGTGCTCTACGCCGAGCTGCTCGAGGACGGGACGATCGAGGTCGACCCCGAGCCGTACGCCGACAACTTCGCCCGGCCCGCGCGGCTCCTGCCGGTCGAGGCGAAGGCGCTCGTCGCCGCGATCGACCTCATCGGCGAGCACCTGCCGACCGGCGCGCTGACGTCCGCGCGCGAGAAGATCGTCGCCGCGCTCGGCGAGGATCCGCGCGACCAGCTGCACATCGCGACCGCGACCGCCGACGACTCGGCGATCGCGCGCGTGGTCTCCGAGGCGATCGCCGAGCGCCGCCTGCTGCGCATCGAGTACTACAAGGAGACCGCCGACGAGTTCTCCGAGCGGGTCGTCGAGCCGTACGCGCTCATGAACGGCCGCGAGGGCTGGTACGTCGCCTCCTACGACCCGGCCAAGGAGGACGTGCGCCACTTCCGCCTGGACCGGATCAAGACCGCCGAGGTGACCGACACGACGTTCACCCCGCGGCCGGAGGTCAACCCCGCCGCCGACGTCGACGGCTGGCCGCGCACCGGCGAGGTCGAGGCGTCGAAGCTCGCGCGCGTGTGGGTGTGCCCCGAGCGCGCGCGGTGGGCGCGCGAGGAGCGCCGGGTCGCGCAGGACCTCGCCGACGGCTCGGTGATCATCGAGCTGCCGTTCAAGGGCACCGACTTCCTCGTCACCGAGATCCTCAAGGAGGCCGGCGACGCCGCCGTCCTCGAGCCCGCCGACGCCCGTGACGCGGTGCGGGCCGCGGTCGAGCGCCTGCGCGCGCCGGCCGCCGCCCGGTAGGTTGCAGCGCCGATGAGCCGGCGCGACCAGATCAAGATGACCGACGAGGAGGTGCTCGCCTTCCTGGAGGAGGAGCGGGTCCTCACGTGCGCGACGAACGGCCGGGACGGGTTCCCGCACCTCATGCCGCTGTGGTACGTCGTCCGGGACGGCGAGCCGTGGGCGTGGACGTTCGCCAAGTCCCAGAAGGTGCGCAACCTCGAGCGCGACCCGCGGGCGACCGTGCAGGTCGAGGCGGGCGAGCAGTACCACGAGCTGCGCGGCGTGATGCTCAAGTGCGACGTCGAGCTCGTGCGCGACACCGCGAAGGTCGCCGAGCTGGGCATGGAGATCTTCGCCAGGTACACGCCGGAGGCCCAGATGGACGACATCCGGCCGATGGTCGACAAGCAGGCGCCGAAGCGCGTCGGCCTGCGGTTCGTGGCGCGCGAACGCGCCACCTGGGACCACCGCAAGCTCGCGAGCGGCGTCTACTAGGCGCGGACCCGCGCGGCGCCGCGCGGGCGCGGCCCCGCTAGCCTCTCGCGCTCGATGGAGTCGCTCAAGGGCCTGATCCTGTCGGGCGGGCGCGGAACGCGGCTGCGCCCGATCACGTACACGAGCGCCAAGCAGCTCGTGCCGGTGGCCAACAAGCCGGTGCTGTTCTTCGGCATCGAGGCGATGGCCGACGCCGGGATCGAGGAGATCGGGATCATCATCGCGCCCGAGACCGGCGGCGAGATCCGCGAGGCGGCCGGCGACGGGTCGCGCTTCGGCGTCCGCATCACGTACATCGAGCAGGACGAGCCGCTGGGACTCGCGCACGCGGTGCTGACCGCCGAGCCGTTCCTCGGCGACAGCCCGTTCGTCATGTACCTGGGCGACAACCTCCTGCAGGGCGGCATCACCGAGCTCGTGGACGCGTTCCGGACGGGCGAGCCGGACGCGCTGATCCTGCTCACCCCGGTGCCCGACCCGCAGAACTACGGGGTCGCGGAGCTCACCGACGGCCGCGTCACGCGCCTGGTCGAGAAGCCGCCCGAGCCACGCACCGACCTGGCCCTGTGCGGCGTCTACATGTTCACCCCGCTCGTGCACGATGCCGCGCGCGCGATCGAGCCGTCCGGGCGCGGCGAGCTCGAGATCACCGACGCGATCCAGCACCTCGTCGACACCGGCCGCCGCGTCGAGCCGCACATCGTCCAGGGCTGGTGGAAGGACACCGGGCGGCTGGACGACATGCTCGAGGCCAACCGGCTCGTGCTCGACACGATCAGCCTGCGCAACGACGGCGAGATGGTCGACTCGACCACCCACGGCCGGGTCGTCATCGAGCCGGGCGCGCGGCTCGAGCGCGCGACGGTCCGCGGCCCGGCGATCATCGGCTCGGGCGCGCGGCTGGTCGACTGCTACATCGGCCCGTACACGGCGGTCGGGCCGGGCTGCGTCATCGAGCGTGCCGAGGTCGAGCACTCGATCCTGCTCGAGGGCTCGCAGGTCCGCGGGCTGGACGGGCGGATGGAGTCGTCGCTGCTCGGGCGCAACGTGAAGATCGGCCGGTCCGAGGGCCAGCCGCGCGCGTTCCGGTTCATGGTCGGCGACAACTCGGAGATCGGGATCCTCTGACGATGCGCATCCTCGTCACCGGCGCGAAGGGGATGCTCGGCACCCGCGTGGTCGCCGAGGCGGCCGGGCGCGGCCACGACGTCCGCGCCACCGACCTGCCCGAGCTCGACCTCACCGACGCACGCGCGGTCCGCGACTTCGTCGCCGGCGCGGCCCCGGACGCGGTCGTCAACTGCGCGGCGTACACCGACGTCGACGCCGCCGAGGACGACGAGGCCCGCGCGACGCAGATCAACGGCGACGCCGCCGGGCACCTCGCCGCGGCGGCGCCGTACCTCGTGCACGTCTCGACCGACTACGTCTTCGCGGGCGACGCGTCCGAGCCGTACACCGAGTCGGACGAGCCCGCGCCGCGGACCGCGTACGGGCGCTCGAAGCTCGCGGGCGAGCGCGCGGTCCGGGCGGCCGGCGCGCAGCACGCGATCGTCCGCACCGCCTGGCTGTACGGCGCGGCGGGCCGCAACTTCGTCGACACGATCCTCGCCCTGGCCGCCGAGCGCGACACGCTGCGCGTCGTCGACGACCAGCGCGGCTCGCCGACCTGGACCGGCCACCTCGCGCCGGTGCTCGTCGACATCGCCGAGTTGCGCGGCGCCGGGGTCTTCCACGCGACCGGCGACGGCGACTGCACGTGGTTCGACCTCGCGTCCGCGGCGGTCCGGGCCGCCGGGCTGGACTGCGCGGTCGAGCCCTGCACGACCGCCGAGTTCCCCCGCCCCGCGCCGCGGCCCGCCTACAGCGTGCTGCGCTCCGAGCGGGGCGTCCGCCTGCCGGCGTGGCGCGACGGGCTCGCCGGGCATCTCGCCGAGCGGGTGCCGGCATGAGGCTGCTCGTCTGCGGCGGGGCCGGGTTCATCGGCTCGAACTTCTGCCGGGTGCGCGCGCGGGAGGCGGGCGACGAGATCGTCGTGCTCGACAAGCTCACCTACGCGGGCCGGCGCGAGAACCTGCAGGACGTCGAGCACACCTTCGTCCACGGCGCGATCGAGGACCCGGACGTCGTGCGCGAGGCGATGGACGGCGCCGACGCGGTCGTGAACTTCGCCGCCGAGACCCACGTGGACCGGTCGATCGCCGAGCCCGACGCGTTCGTCCGCACCCACGCGCTCGGCACGTACGTCCTGCTCGAGGAGGCGCGCCGGCGCGGCGTGCGCTACGTCCAGGTCTCGACCGACGAGGTGTACGGGTCGATCGAGGAGGGCTCGTTCACCGAGTCCTCGCCGCTCATGCCCTCGTCGCCGTACAGCGCGACGAAGGCGGGAGCCGACCTGCTCGTGTGGTCGTACTTCCACACGTTCGGGCTCGAGGCGCTCATCTGCCGCGGGTCGAACAACTACGGGCCGTACCAGTACCCGGAGAAGCTCATCCCGCTGATGATCCTCAACGCCCTGCACGGCGACCCGCTGCCGGTCTACGGCGACGGCCGGCAGGTGCGCAACTGGCTGTTCGTCGAGGACTTCGCGCGCGCGATCGGGCACGTGCTCGAGCACGGGGCGCCCGGCGAGACCTACAACGTCGGCGGGCCGGACGAGACGTACAACCTCGACGTCGTCGAGCGGATCGTCGAGCTCGTCGGCGCCGACCGGTCGCTCGTCGAGTTCGTCACCGACCGTCCCGGCCACGACCGCCGCTACTCGCTGTCCTCCGACAAGGTCCGCGCGCTGGGGTGGGAGGCGCAGGTGAGCTTCGCCGACGGCCTGCCGCGCACGGTCGCCTGGTACCGCGAGAACGCGTGGTGGTGGGAGCCGATCCGCTCGGGCGACTACCGCGCCTACTACGAGCGCCAGTACGGCCGGTCGCTCGGCGCGGGCGCGCCGGGGACGAGCGGCGAGGACGCCTGAGCGGCGTCAGCGAGCGCTGCCGATGGCGCTGATGCGCCATCGGTTGCCCTCGCGCACGAGCTGCACGAGGTCCTGCTGCTCGTCGTCGCGGCCGCTGCTGATCCGCGCGCGGGCGCTCTCGCCCTCGACGCGGACGCTGTCGATCGAGAACCGCACCGAGTCGGCGTCCTCGAACGCCGCGTCGACCTGACGCTCGCAGTCGTCGCCGAGCCGCTCGCGCACCTGCTCGGCGAGCAGCTCGCGGCAGATCCTCGCCGCGTCGTCGTCGACGGCGGCCGTCTCGAGCGCGGCGACGACGTCGGCGACACGCTTCTCCTCGCCGGTGAAATCGGCGGTGTCGTCGGTCTCGCCGCACCCGGCTGCGAGCAGGGCGACGGCGAGCAGAGCGGCGAGCAGAGGGCGCATGCGGGGCGAGAGGTTAGCCGGAGACGCGCATACACTTGCGCTTCCCGGATGCCGGAGTCAGCACCACCCGTTCCCCGCGGCCGTCACGCCCCGCCGCTCGAGGTACGCCTCGAGCGTCAGCGCGCGCGCCTGTTCGCGGCCGCCGCGGCGGTCTTCGCCCGCGTCGGCTACGCGGAGGCCAGCGCCGAGGCGATCAGCCGCGAGGCCGGCATGTCGAAGGCGACGTTCTACGAGCACTTCGCCAACAAGGAGGAGTGCATCCTCGCGCTGTTCGACGCCGCGGCCGCGCAGGTCGTCGAGGCGGTCGCCGCGTCGACCGAGGCGGGCGGCGGCTCGCCCGAGCGGCGCATCCACCAGGGCGTCCACGCGTTCCTCAGCACGCTCGTCGCGTTCCCCGACCACGCCCGGACGCTGCTCGTCGAGATCATCGGCGCCGGCCCGCGGGCCGCCGAGCGGCGCGACGCCGTCCTGCAGCAGTTCGCCGACTTCATCATGCGCGAGAACGAGACCGCGGCCGAGCTGTACGGCTCCCCGCGGCTGAAGTCGCCCGACGACGCGTACGCGCTCGTCGGCGCGATCGTCGAGCTGGCCTCGCGCCAGCTCCGGCACGGCCGCCCGGCCGACACGCTCGAGCTCGAGCCGGTCATCGAGCGGCTCATCGGCGGTCTGCTCGCCGCCAGCGCGGAGTGAGCCGCGAGGCGGCGCTCGCCGAGCTGTCGGCGGCGGTCACCGAGTGCCGGCTGTGCCCGCGCCTGGTCGCGTGGCGCGAGGAGGTCGCGCGCGTCAAGCGCGCCGCGTTCGCCGACCAGGAGTACTGGGGCCGGCCGATCCCGGGCTTCGGGGACCCGGCCGCGCGGATCGTCGTGCTCGGCCTCGCGCCGGCCGCGCACGGCGCGAACCGGACGGGGCGGGTGTTCACCGGCGACCGGTCGGGCGACTTCCTCTACGCGGCGCTCCACCGCGCGGGGCTGGCGAACCAGCCGACCGCAGTGCACCGCGACGACGGCCTGCGGCTGACCGACACGTGGATCACCGCCGCTGTGCGCTGCGCGCCGCCTGCGAACAAGCCGACGCCGGCCGAGCGCGACACCTGCCTGGAGACGTGGGCGAAGCCGGAGCTCGCGCTCATCGACCGGGCGCGGGTCATGGTGTGCCTCGGCGCGTTCGCGTGGGACGCGGCGCTGCGGCTGCTCGACGACCCGCCGCGCCCGCGCCCGAAGTTCGCCCACGGCGCGGAGTACGACGCGGGCCGCTGGACGATGCTCGGCTGCTTCCACCCGAGCCAGCAGAACACGTTCACCGGCGTGCTGACGCCGGTGATGATGGACGAGGTGCTCGAGCGGGCGAAGGCGATCGCGGGCGGCTAGCGCCTTCTCGCCTTCTCGCCTGCTCGTGCTCGTGCCGGCCTGCGGCGGGTGGTCTCCGCCCGGGCGTTCCGGGCGGTCTGGCTCGCTCCGTGCGGGGTCGGTGGTGGCAGGGGTGTGGTGTGGTCTGAACGGCCGCTGGTGAGGCTGGGTGGGTGCGTGCCCGGCGTGACGGGTCTGGCGTCTTGCGGGGTCGGGTGCCCGGGCTGTGTTCCGCGCTCGGGGCGGCCTGTCGGCGACCTGGACGGAACGCGCGCTGGAGCGACCGTTTCGTCCGCCTCGCTTCGCGACGGGCGCGCCGGCCGGCCTCGCGGGGAGCGAGCCGGATGAAACGCGCACTGAATCGACCGTTTCGTCCGCCTCGTCCGGCGAGGCGCGTCCAGGCCGGCCCCGCGGGGAGCGAGCCGGATGAAACGCGCGCTTGATCGACCGTTTCGTCCGCCTCGCTCGCCACAGAACGGGATCAGGCCCGAGCCCGCCGGTCGCGCCGGCCGGGGCGCTGGCGCGAGGCCGCGCGGGCACACCTCCGGGCCGGCCTGAGCGGGGACGCGCCCGCGCCACGCGGGTGTGTCGACTCATCACGGTCATGCCGGAACGAGTCGACACACCCACCACGGGCCCGGCCGGGTGTGTCGACTCATGACGGCTATCCCGGGACGAGTCGACACACCCGACCGCAGGTGGCGCGCCGCCGCTCACCCACCGGCCCGGCCGAAGCCAGAAAGGGGGTCAGACCCCGGCCGGGGCGCCCGACACGCCGCCCGCCGCCGCCGCGCCGGCCGAAGCGGCGCGCGGCCTCCCATACGGCCGGGAGGAGCTCGCCGCGAACCGCTCCCACACTCCCTGACCAGCGGCCGTTCAGACCACGCCACACCCCGCCACCAGCGAAACCCGCGCGGAGCGAGCCGGGCCGGCACCACCGAACCGGACCCGGACCCCCCGCCGCAGGCGACGACACACGCCCACGCCCCAAGACGCCCGCGCCCGGACCACCCGCCGCAGGCCCCGCCCCGAAGCGTCTCGCCTACGCCGGCGCCACAGCCCGGTCGAGCGTCCCCTCCAGCACGTAGCGCAGGATCGCGACGACCTGCTCCGGCTCACGCGCCACCGCGAGCGCGGCGCGGTCGACCTCCTTGAGCGCGTGGTCGTGCTGCTCGGGGTGCAGCGTGATGAGCGGCTTGCCGAGCGCGGCCGCGTAGCCCGCGTCGAACGCCGCGTTCCACTGCTTGTACTGCTCGCCGAAGCGCACGACGACGACGTCGGCCTTCTCGAGCAGCGTGCGGGTGCGGATCGCGTTGACGCCCGCGCCGAGGTGGTCCTTCCAGAACGCCTTGTCCTCGGCGCCGAGGATCGCGACCCCGCAGTCGTCGGAGGCGGCGTGGTCGGTGACCGGCGCGCTGAACGCGACGTCGAGGCCGGCGTCGCGCGCGCCCTGCTCGATGCGCTCGCGCCAGTCGGTGTGGATCTCACCGGAGAGATAGACCTGCCAAGCCATGCCCCGAGCCTAGACCAGCCCTTCCATCCGGACGGGAACTGTCCGGATGAACCTGGGCCGCGGGCGTGGCGCACCCCTACCCTCGACCCATGGCGCTCGAGCACTTCAGCCCCCGCGTGCGCGACTGGTTCGTGGGCGCGTTCGAGCGCCCCACCCCCGCGCAGGAGCAGGCGTGGCCCGCGATCGCCGGGGGCGAGCACGTGCTCATCAGCGCTCCGACCGGCTCGGGCAAGACGCTCGCGGCGTTCCTGTGGGCGCTCGACAAGCTCGGGTCCGAGCCGTCGACCGGCACGACGCGGCTCGTCTACGTCTCGCCGCTGAAGGCGCTCTCCTACGACGTGGAGCGCAACCTCCGCGCGCCGCTGCGCGGGATCGGCGCCGACCTGAAGGTCGCGATCCGCACCGGCGACACGCCGCAGCGCGAGCGGATGGACATGCGGCGCAACCCGCCGGACATCCTCATCACGACGCCCGAGTCGCTCTACCTCATCCTCACCTCGCAGGCGCGCGAGATGCTCACCGGCGTCGAGGCGGTCATCGTCGACGAGATCCACGCGGTCGCCGGCACGAAGCGCGGCGCACACCTCGCGCTGACGCTCGAGCGGCTCGCCGCCCTGCAGCCCGACGGCCGCGACCCGCAGCGGATCGGGCTCAGCGCGACGCAGAACCCGCTCGAGGAGGTCGCGCGGTTCATGGTCGGCCCGCACCGGACGGCGCGGATCGTCGACGCGGGCGTGCGCAAGGACCTCGACCTGAAGATCCACGTGCCGGTCGAGTCGATGGTGGAGCCCGACTCGGACCCCGCCCACCCCGAGCCCGACCCCCTCGCCGGCGGGGAGGCGACCCGCCGCTCGATCTGGCCGGCGATCTACCCGGAGATCCTGGAGCTCGTCAAGCAGCACCGGTCGACGATCGTCTTCGTCAACAACCGCCGCGGCGCCGAGCGCCTGGCGATCCGCCTCAACGAGCTCGCCGAGGAGGAGATCGCGCGCGCCCACCACGGCTCGCTCGCGCGCGAGGAGCGGACCGTCATCGAGGAGATGCTCAAGGCGGGCGAGCTGCCGTGCCTGGTGGCGACCTCGTCGCTGGAGCTCGGCATCGACATGGGCGCCGTCGACCTCGTCCTGCAGGTCGAGTCCCCCAAGTCGGTCGCGCGCGGGTTGCAGCGGATCGGCCGCGCCGGCCACGGCGTCGGCGCGACGAGCAAGGGCCGGATCTTCCCGAAGTTCCGCGCCGACCTGCTCGAGTGCGCGGTCGTCACGAAGCTCATGCGCGAGGGCCGGATCGAGCCGACCGTCGTGCCGCGCAACGCGCTCGACGTGCTCGGCCAGCAGATCGTCGCGATCGCCGCCTCGCAGCCCGAGGACGAGCCGCTGTCGGTCGACGACCTGTTCGCGCTCGTCACGCGCACGTACTCCTACGCCGAGCTGCCCCGCGCCCTGTTCGAGAACGTGCTCGACATGCTCGACGGCCGCTACCCGTCGCGGGAGTTCGGTGAGCTGCGCCCGCGCATCGTGTGGGACCGCGTCGGCGGGACGATCCGCCCACGCCGCGGCGCCAGGCGGCTGGCGATCACGAACGCCGGCACGATCCCCGACCGCGGGCTGTTCATGGTCACGCTGCCCGACGGGCGCAAGGTCGGCGAGCTCGACGAGGAGATGGTCTACGAGGCGCGGCCCGGCCAGACGTTCCTGCTCGGCGCATCGACGTGGCGGATCGAGGACATCGGCCGTGACCGCGTGACGGTCACACCCGCGCCGGGCGCGCCGGGCGCGGTCCCGTTCTGGAAGGGCGACGGCGTCGGGCGGCCGAAGGAGCTCGGCCGCGAGATCGGCGCGTTCGCCCGCTGGGCGGTCGAACAGACCGCCGAGGTGCTCGAGGAGCGCTACGACCTCGACGCGCTCGCGGCGAAGAACCTCCTCGACTTCCTGCGCGAGCAGCAGGAGGCCACGCGGGTGGTCCCGTCGGACCGCACGATCGTCGTCGAGCGCTTCCGCGACGAGATCGGCGACTGGCGGCTGTGCATCCTCAGCCCGTTCGGCGGGCGCATCCACGCCGCGTGGGGCCTGGCGCTCAGCGCGCGGATCCGCGACGAGTACGGCCTGGAGTCCGACGCGATCTGGTCCGACGACGGGATCATCGTCCACCTCCCCGACGCCGACGAGGATTCGAGCCCACCCGCCCGCGACTTGGTGCTCATCGAGCCCGACGAGCTGGAGGACCTCGTCGTCGGCGAGCTCGGCGGCAGCGCGCTGTTCGGCGCGCGCTTCCGCGAGAACGCCGCGCGGTCGCTGCTCATCCCGCGCGCCTACCCGGGCCGGCGGACGCCGCTGTGGCAGCAGCGCCTGAAGGCGCAGTCGCTGCTCGAGGTCGCCAAGCGCTACGGCGACTTCCCGGTGATCCTCGAGACCTACCGCGAGTGCCTGCGCGACGTGCTCGACCTGCCCGGCCTGGACGAGCTGCTGCGCGCGCTGCACCGGCGCGAGATCTCGCTCGTCGAGGTCGAGACGCCGACCGCGTCGCCGTTCGCCTCGTCGCTGCTGTTCGACTACGTCGCGACGTACATGTACGAGGGCGACACGCCGAACGCCGAGCGGCGCGCGGCTGCCCTGTCGCTCGACCGCGACCTGCTGCGCGAGCTGCTCGGCCAGGAGGAGCTGCGCGACCTCATCGACCCCGGCGCGCTCGAGCAGGTCGAGGCCGACCTGCAGCACCGCTCGGACCGCACGCGCGCGGACTCGCGCGACGCGCTGCACGACGTGCTGCGCCGGCTCGGCGACCTGACGCTCGAGGAGGCGCGCGACCGGGTCCTGCCCGGCCTGGACGCCGGGACGCTGCTGCGCGAGCTCGAGCGCGAGCGCCGCGCGGTGTCGCTGCGGGTCGCCGGCGAGGAGCGCTGGATCGCCGCCGACGACGCGGGCCTGTACCGCGACGCGGTCGGCGCGGTCCCGCCGAGCGGGCTGCCCGAGGCGTTCGTCGCCGACGTCGACGGTGCGCTGACGAAGCTCGTCGCGCGCTTCGCGCGCACGCACGGGCCGTTCACGACCGCCGAGGTCCAGCGGCGCTACCGGGTCGACCCGTCCGCCGCGCTCACCGCGCTCGAGCGCGCCGGCGAGCTCGTCCGCGGGGAGCTGCGCCCCGGCGGGACCGAGCGCGAGTGGTGCGACCCCGACGTCCTGCGCCGCCTGCGCCGCGCCTCGCTCGCGGTCCTGCGCAAGGAGGTCGAGGCGGTCGACCAGCGCGCGCTCGCGGCGTTCCTGCCGTCCTGGCAGGGCGTCGACCGGCACCCGGCGACCGGCGCCGGGATCGACCGGCTGCGCGAGGTGCTCGTCCCCCTGCAGGGCATCGCGCTGCCCGCCGACGTGTGGGAGCGCGACGTGCTCCCGCGCCGGACCGGCGCGTACTCGACGACGTGGATGGACCAGCTCTGCGCGGCGGGCGAGGTGGTGTGGGTCGGCGCCGGGGCGCTGGGGCGCAACTCGGGCCGCGTCGCCCTGTACTTCCGCGAGGACGCGCCGCTGCTGGGGCCGCCCGGGAACAAGGTCGAGCGCCCGTCGGATCCCGAGCACGACCTGCTGCGTGAACGCCTCGGCCGCTCGCCGTGCTTCTTCACCGACCTGCTCGCCGAGCTCGACCTCGCGCCCGAGGTGCTGCAGGAGGCGCTGTGGGACCTCGTGTGGGCGGGCGAGGTGACGAACGACGCGTTCGCGCCGCTGCGCGCGCCGCGCCTGACGCTCGCGCGCTCGCGGGAGCAGAGCCGGCGGACCACCCGGCGCCGGTTCGGCGCGCGCCGCAGCGCCGCGCAGGCGCCGGTCCAGGGGCGCTGGTCGCTCACCGCCTCGCTGTTCGCGGGCGGCCGGGCCGAGACCGATCCGGCCGCGCGCCGCCGCGCCTGGGCCGAGCTGCTGCTCGAGCGCTACGGCGTCGTCACCCGCGAGCAGGTCCTCGCCGAGGGCATCACCGGCGGGTTCTCGATCCTCTACGACGCGCTCGGCCAGCTCGAGACGCTCGGCGTCGCCCGCCGCGGCTACTTCGTCGAGGGCCTCGGCGGCGCCCAGTTCGCGCTGCCCGGCGCGGTCGAGCGGCTGCGGGCCCAGCGCGACGCCGACCGCGAGCCGGCGATCGTCCTCGCCGCCACCGACCCCGCGCAGCCGTACGGCGCCGCGCTGCCGTGGCCCAGGCGCGACGACGACAAGCGCCGGCCGCAGCGCGTCGCGGGCGCGTACGTCGTGCTCGCCGGCGCCGAGCCGGTGCTGTACGTCGAGCGCGGCGGCAAGGGCATCTCCGCGCTCGTCGACCGCGACGACGAGCGGCTGCGGCCGGCGCTCGCCGCGCTCGCCGAGTTCGTCAGGGCCGGCCGCATCAAGAAGCTCGACCTCGAACGGGCCGACGGCCTGGACCAGGAGCTGCTCGAGCTGGGCTTCAAGCAGGGACCGCGCCGCCTGACGCTGACGGCGTGATGCGGCGGGCGTGACCTGCGCGCCCAGCGGGCAGTAGTGCCCCGCGCGTGCCGGACCTGATCGCCGACAACCCGCTCCTCACGCTCTTCCTCGTCACCGCGCTCGGCTACCTCGCCGGGCAGGTGCGGCTCGGCTCGTTCTCGCTCGGCGTCTCGGCGGTGCTGTTCGTCGGCATGGGGGCGTCCGCGCTCGACGAGCGCCTCGCCCTGCCGGAGATCGTCTACCTGCTCGGCCTGACGCTGTTCGTCTACACGATCGGGATCGAGGCCGGCGAGAGCTTCCTGGAGACGCTCCGCAGGCGCGGGGCGCGGTTCAACGTCCTCGCGGTCATCGTGGTCCTGGTCGGCGCGGTGGAGGCGTTCGCGCTCGCGCGGGCGCTCGGCCTCGAGCCGCCGATCGCCGCGGGCATGTACACGGGCGCGCTGACGAACACGCCGGCGCTCGCCGGCGTGCTCGACGCCCAGGGCCGGATCGGCGAGGCGTCCGCCGAGCCGGTCATCGGCTACTCGCTCGCGTACCCGATCGGCGTCCTGGGGATCGTCCTGCCGGTCGCCTTCCTGCAGTGGCGCTGGCGGATCGACCACGACGCCGAGGCGGAGGCCTCCGGCCTGGGCGCCGAGATCGCGACGATGACGGTCCGGGTCACCGCCGCCGAGCCGCCCGTCGTCCGCGACGTCGGCGCGTACACCGGCACCGCGGTCGAGGTCAGCCGCGTCGAGTCCTCGGGCGGGGCGCGCATCGCGCGGCCCGACGACGAGCTGCACCCCGGCGACCTCGTGACGCTCGTCGGCGAGCCCGACGACCTGCTGCGGGCGGCCGGCCGCCTCGGGGTGCGTCTGCCGAACGCGCCGAGCCGGACCGAGCTCGACTACCGCCGCATGTTCGTCTCGAACCCGCAGGTCGTCGGCCGCACGCTGCGCGAGCTGCGGCTGCGCTCCGACCACGGGATCGTCCTGACGCGGATCCGGCGCGGCGACGCGGACCTGCTCGCGCACTCCGACAGCGTCCTGCACCTCGGCGACCGGGTCCGCGTCGTCGCGCCGAAGGAGAAGATGGCCGACGCCGAGGCGCTGCTCGGCGACTCGTACCGGACGGTGTCGGAGATGGACGTCCTGACGTTCGCGATCGGGCTCGCGCTCGGCCTGGCGCTCGGCGAGGTCCCGTTCCCGCTGCCCGGTGGCGGGGAGCTGACGCTCGGCGCCGCCGGCGGCCCGCTCATCGTGGCGCTCGCGCTCGGCGCGCTCGGGCGGACCGGGCCGTTCGTCTGGCAGCTCCCGTACGGCGTGAACCTCACGCTGCGCCAGGTCGGCGTCGTGCTGTTCCTCGCCGGGATCGGGACCCGCGCGGGCGAGGCGTTCGTCGACGCGCTCCGCGATCCGGACAGCCTGCTCGTCATCGCCGCGGGAGCGGTGATCACGCTCACCTGCTCGGTCGGCGTGATCGTCGTCGCGCACCGGCTGATGGGGATGCCGTTCGGCCAGGCGATCGGGATGACCGCCGGCGTGCACACCCAGCCGGCCGCGCTGGCGCACGCGAACGAGCAGGCCCGGAGCGAGCTGCCGAACGTCGGCTACACGAGCGTCTATCCGGTCGCGATGATCGCCAAGATCGTCATCGCGCAGCTCCTGCTCGTCACGCTCGACGGCGGCTGATCGTCCACTACGCTGCGCACGCTCATGGGGCCGTTCCGGAGAGAGGTCCGCGCCGCCGGCGGCGTGATCCTGCGGCCGCGCGAGGGCGGCGGGGTCGAGGTGTGCGTCGTGCATCGCCCCCGGTACGACGACTGGTCGCTGCCGAAGGGCAAGCTCGACCGCCGCGAGTCGTTCGAGCAGGCCGCGCTGCGCGAGGTCTACGAGGAGACCGGGCTGCGCTGCCGGCTGCGCCAGGAGCTCGAGCCGGTCCGCTACACGGACGCCAGGGGCCGCCCGAAGCTCGTCCGGTACTGGCTCATGGACATCGCGCAGGACACGGGCTTCCTGCCGGGCGAGGAGGTCGACGAGCTGCGCTGGCTCGAGCTGCCGGCCGCCGCGGGGCTGCTGACCTACGACCACGACCGCGAGATCGTCGCCTCGCTCGTCGCCGGCCGCCCCGGCCCGTGACGGCGGCGGCTACGGCAGCTTCTTACCGGGGTTGAACAGGCCCTTGGGGTCGAGCGCCCGCTTGACCGCCTGGTGCAGCCCGACCGCCGGCGCCGACCACTGGCGGGAGAGCTGGCCGTTCTTCAGCAGGCCGATGCCGTGCTCGCCGCTGACCGTCCCGCCGAGCCGGATCGCCATCGCGAACAGCTCCTGCGCGGCGGCGTCGGCGCGCTCGAGCTGCGCGGTGTCGCCCGGCGTGAGCAGGAACGTCGAGTGCAGGTTGCCGTCGCCGGCGTGGCCCCACGAGCACGCCGTCAGGTCGTGGCGCTCGCCGATCGCGATCGTCTCCTCGATCGCCTCGGCGAGCCGGTCGACCGGCACCGCGACGTCCTCGGAGAGCTTGCCGCCCTCCTGTGCGGTGACCGCGTGCGAGACGCCCGCGCGCCACTGCCAGAACGCCCGCACCTCGGCCGGCGCGGTCGGCGCGTGGAGCGCCGTCGCGCCCTCGCGGGCGGCCTCGAGGAGCTCGTCGCGGCCGCGCTCTGCCTCCTCGGCGGTGCCGTCCGCCTCGAGCAGGAGCGTGAAGCCGCGCCCCAGCTCACCGAGCGGGAACGAGCCGCGGGACGCCTCGACGACGCGCTCGTCGAGGTACTCGATCGCGGCGGGCACGACGCCGCTGGCGAGGATCTGCTCGATCGCCGCGGTGCCCGTGCGGACATCCGGGTAGACGGCGGCGATCGGCAGGGCCGCCTCGGGCGCGGGGATGAGCCGCAGCCACACGCTCGTGACGATCCCGAGCGTCCCCTCGCTGCCGGTGAGGAGCGCCGGCAGGTCGTAGCCGGCGACGTCCTTGCGCGTCGGCCCCCCGAGCCGGACGAGCTCGCCGGGCGCGACGACCGCCTCGAGGCCGGTGACCCACGCGCCGGTGACGCCGTACTTGAACGCGTGCGGGCCGCCGGCGTTCGTCGCGACGTTGCCGCCGATGCACGACGACTCGGCGGCGCCGGGGTCCGGCGGGTAGTAGAGGCCGTTCTCGCGCGCCAGCCGCGCGACGTCGGCGGTGATGACGCCCGCCTCGACCTCGATCCGCCACAGGAACGGGTCGAACCGGCGGATGCGCCGCAGGCGGTCGACCGACACGACGACCGAGCCCGGCTCGGTCGGCACGCAGCCGCCCGAGAAGCCCGTCCCGCCGCCGCGCGGCACGATCGGCACGCCGCGCTCGTAGCACCACGCGACGACCGCGGCGACCTCCTCGGCGGTGCCGGGCCGCACGAGCAGCGCGTCGTCGCGCGCCCGCACGTTCGAGGCGACGCTCGCGTCCTCCAGCTCCGACGGCGGCGGCGACGTCACGTGCTCGCCGCCCACGATCGTGCTCAGCTCTTCGCGCACGGCGCTCACCGTACGGCATGCTTGGCCGCGTGGAGTTGCGCCCCCTGACGCCGTCCGACGCGCAGATCGTGCTCGAGCTGCGCCGGCGCAACCGCCGGCACTTCCTGACCGGGGAGCCGCTGCACGACGACAGCTGGTATACGCTCGGCGCGCAGCGCGAGGCCCTGCGCCACCTGGAGGAGGAACGGCGCGCCGGCACCCGCGAGCAGTTCGGCATCTTCGACGGCGGCGAGCTCGCGGGCTACATCTCGCTCTCCCAGATCTTCCGCGGCGCCTTCCAGAGCTGCTTCCTCGGCTACGCGATCGACCGCGACCATACGGGCCGCGGCCTGGCCACCCGCGCGGTCGCGGAGGCGGTCGAGTACGCGTGGAGGATCGGCCTGCACCGCGTCCAGGCGAACGTCGCGACGACGAACGCCGCCTCGCGCCGCGTGGTCGAGAAGAACCGCTTCCGCTACGAGGGCACGGCGCTGCGCTACCTGCACATCGGCGGCCGGTGGACCGACCATGACATGTTCGCGAAGACGGTCGAGGAGGCCTGATGCCCCGTCGCGGTCGTCGGTGGGGCCTGCGGCGGGTGGTCCGGGCCCGGGCCGGTGCTGGCGGGCCGGCGCGCTCCGTTCGCCCTCGGTGGCGGCGGGATGGTGCGTGGTCCGAACGGCCGCTGGTCACGGTGTCCGGGAGCGGGTTCCGGGCGCCGGGCCGAGCGCCGGCGCGCCACGCGCCGAGCGAGCCGGACGAATCGGTCATCTGAGCGCGCGTTTCATCCGGGTCGCCGGACGGCGTCGGGCTCGGAGAAACGATCTGGATGAAACGGTCGGCCGAGCGCGCGTTTCGTCCGGTTCGCCGACGTGGACGGCAGACCGCGACGTCGCGGGGGCTCGCTCACCCTGCCTGAGCAGCGGCCGCTCGGGTCCGGCCCCAGGACCGCCTACGCCGCCCCGTTGCGACGGGCCTCCTCCGCCGCCGCCGCGGCCCCGCCCGTCCACGGCTCGCCGTGCCCGGTGAGCACCGTCCGCGCGCCGGTCGCCGCGATCGCGTCGAGCGACGCGAGCGCCCGCGCGACGTCCTTCGTCGCCGCGCGCGCGACCAGGCGCGGGCCGGTGCGGTCCGTGTACGGGTCGGTGGTGACGATCGCGTCGCCGGCGAACAGGACGTCGCGGTCAGGCAGGTGGAGCGCGCAGTGCCCGTCGGTGTGGCCGGGCGTGGCGATCGCGCGCAGGCCGCCCGGCAGCTCGTCCACGGGCCCGTAGACCTCGAAGTCGCGCAGCGTCTGGCCGAGCACGCCGCCGGCCTTGAGCGCGCGGAGGTAGAGCCGCCGCGTCGGCCCGTGCCGGAGCACGTACGCCGCCGGGCTGCGCGAGGACTCGGCGAACGGGATCGGGCTACGGACGATGCGCTCGTCGCCGCGCGGCACGTACACCGGGACGCCGTGCCGGCGGCTCGCCTTCGGCGCGAACCCGCAGTGGTCGATGTGCCCGTGGGTGAGCACGATCGCGCGCAGCTCGCCGACCCGCGGCTCGATCTGCCGCCACGCCGTCGGGAACCCGGCGTCCACCGCCACCGGCCCGTCGCCGGTCTCGACGAGGTACCAGTTGACCACGCCCTGGTCCTCGAACCGCTCGATGCCCTCTCCGACGCGCATGCGCCGGGCGTACCCTCATCGGGGCACGGCATGCCAGAAGGCGACACGATCCACTACGCGGCGAACCGGATCCGCCCGATCCTCGAGGGCCGCGTGCCGGACGAGCTGCTGACCCCCCACCCGCGGTTCCGGATGGACCGCTGGCCCGAGCGGCTCGCGGACCGCGCCGTGACCGCGGTCGACGCCCACGGCAAGCACCTGTTCCTGCGCTTCGAGGGCGGCCTCGTCATCCACTCGCACCTGCGGATGACCGGGTCGTGGGGCACGTACGAGCGCGGCGAGCGCTGGCGGCGCAGCCCGCGCCGGGCGTGGCTCGTCATCCGCCGCGGCGACGGCGAGGTCGTGCAGTTCGACGGCCCGGTGCTCGAGCTCATGACCTCCGGGCGGGCGCGCGCCGACCGCCGGATCGCGGGCCTCGGCCCGGACATCGTCAAGCCGGAGTTCGACGAGCAGGTGTTCCTGCGCCGGCTGCGCGAGGACGACCCGACGCGGCCGATCGGCGACGCCCTGCTCGACCAGCGCACGCTCGCCGGGATCGGCAACCTGTGGAAGGCCGAGGGCTGCTTCCAGGCCGGCGTCGACCCGTGGCGACCGGTGTCGGAGGTGACCGACGAGGAGGCGCTGCGCATCGTCCGCGGCATCCGCCCGTTGATGCAGGAGTCGGCGGAGCACGGGATGCAGGACGCGTACAAGACGATCTACGGCAGGGCGGGCCGGGCGTGCCCGCGCTGCGGCGAGCGGATCCGCTCGCGCGGCCAGGGCGACGACAACCGCATCACCTACTGGTGCCCGGGGTGCCAGCGGTGAGGCGCGTCGGCCACAAGGGCGCCGGCCTCATCGCGCCCGGGAACACGATCGCGAGCTTCGAGGCCGCCGTCGCGGCGGGCGTCGACATGATCGAGTTCGACGTCCTGCCGGAGAACCTGGACGGCACCGGCGAGCTGTTCCTCGCCCACGACTACACCGATCTCGCCGCGCGCCGCGAGACCGCGCTGACGCTGTCCGAAGGCCTGGACCACCTGTGCGCCACGGGCCTGGAGCTCGACGTCGACCTCAAGCTGCCCGGCTACGAGGAGCGCGTCGTCGCCGAGCTGCGCGAGCGCGGCTACGACCGCCGCGTCATCGTCTCGACGATGGAGCGCCCGACGCTGCGGCGGATGCGCGAGCTGGCGCCGGAGATCCGTCTCGGCTGGTCGGTGCCGCGCCTGCGCAGCAACCCGCTCGAGTCGCGGCTGAAGAAGGCGCCCGCGTTCCTGGCGCTCCAGGTCGCCCGGCGCGTGCTGCCGGGCCGCGCGGCCCGGGCGATCCGCGCGGGCGCCGTCGACGCGCTCATGGCCAACTACCACCTCGTCACGCCGGCGCTCGTCGACGCGGTGCTGGACGCCGGTGGTGAGATCTACGTGTGGACGGTCGACCTCGGGCACCGCATCGAGCGGCTCCAGCGCCTCGGGGTCACCGGGGTCATCACGAACGACCCCCGGCTCTTTCACCCGCTGATGACGCAGGTGGCGGCCGAGTAGCCCTTCGGCTCGGCCTCGTCGGCCTTGTGGCCGCTGCGGGTGCTCTTCGTCGCGCGGCGGACGACCTTCTTCCCGCGGCGCCACTCGAACTTCACGACGCCGCGCAGCTCGTGGCGCTGGCCGGGCTGCAGCTCGAAGCGGAACTTCCACCCGGACTGGCGGGCCTTGTACCGCGCCGACCCGACCCGGACCCAGCCCGAGTCGGCGCCCTCGGTGGTGAAGTCGTGCCAGCGGCCGTCGGCGGCCGAGCGGTACTGCGCGCGGAAGCGCATGTACATCCGCTCGCGCCTGGAGCCGGAGCCCGGCATCGACGCGCGGATCCCGAGCGAGTCGGGGCTCTGCTCGCTGTCGCAGATGTTCACCGTCGCCCACAGGTGCGGGCTCTTGTCGATCGTCCGTCCCTTGCGCTTCTGCGCGGCGTCCGCCGGACCCGCCGGCGCCAGGAGGAGCATCAGGACGGCGAGGGGGAAGAGTCGACGCATTGCTGTGATGAACACGCCGGCCGCAGCGTAGTAGTGGCGTGACCGTGACGACCGCTGTGACGCCGGCCGCAGATCCGAGCTTGCGAGGCCCGAAGGACGAGACCCCGGCGTCCTTCGCCGAGCTGTATCGGGAGACGGTCCACGACGTGTACGCGTACGTGGCGACGCTGGTCGGCGATCGTGCCGCCGCCGAGGACGTGGTGGCCCAGGCCTACGAGCGCGCCTACCGCAAGCGCGGCTCGTACGACGAGCGCCGGGGGACCGCCCGGGCGTGGCTGTTCGGGATCGCGCGCAACGCCGCGCTGGACGAGCTGCGGCGGCGCAGGCGGGTCGCCGCCCTGCCCGACGAGCAGACCGCGGACCTCCCCGCGGGGCCCGCCGGCGACGACCCCGAGACGATCGCCCGCCGCGCGACCGTCCGCGCAGCGCTGGCCCGGCTGGAGCCGCGCGACCGCGAGGTCATCGCGCTCAAGTACCACGGCGACCTGACCAACGCGGAGATCGCCAAGCTGCTCGGCGTCAGCGAGTCGAACGCCGGCACCCGCCTGCACCGCGCCATGACGAAGCTCCGGGAGGCCTGCGATGCCTGACCTGCTCGAAGAGGACATCCGCGCCACCGCCCCGCGGCCCGACGACGCGTTCGTCGCGCGGCTCGAGGCCCGCGTCGAGGCCGGCTTCCCCGAGCCGGCCGAGCCGCGCCGCCGGCGCCGTCGCCTGCGCGTGCCCTCGTGGCTGCTCGGTCCCGTCGCCCCGGTCGCGGCGTCCGTGCTGCTCGTCGCCGGCGTCGGGAGTGCCGTCGTGCTGAGCGGCTCGGACGACGATGCCGGCTCCGGCGCGGGCGACTCGACCTCGCTCGTCGCGCCCGCCGCCGAGGAGGGCGCGGCCGCGCCCGACAGCGCCGCCGGCGACGCCGCGCGCCGCAGCGAGCCCGCGCCCGGCGCCGGACCCTCGCCGGTCGCGCCCGCGACGTCGGCGCCGGGCGGCGCCGAGCCGGTCGCGCCCGGGCGGACCCGCTCGGTCGAGCGGCGCACCGCGATCGAGATCGCCACCGCCGCCGACGACTTCGCCGAGACGACCGCCGGCGTCCTGCGCGTCGCCGACTCGACCGGCACGATCGTGCAGCGCTCCGACGTCACCGAGCAGGACGGCCGCGGCTACGCGACCTACGACCTGCGGGTGCCGGCGTCGCGGCTGGACGAGGCGCTGCGCCGGCTCTCCGAGCTGGGCGACGTGCGCAGCCGCACGGCGTCCGAGGAGGACATCACCCGGTTCCGGGTCTCCGCGCAGGACCGGCTCGAGGACGCCCGCGACGAGCGCCGCGCGCTGCTGCGCGCGCTGGAGCGGGCGGACTCGGAGGCCGAGCGCGACCGCATCCGCGCCCGCCTGCGGGCCGTCCGGGCGGACACCGCCCGCGCCGAGTCCGACCTCGAGCGCGTCCGTGCCCGGACGAACCGCGCGCAGGTGTCGGTGACCGTCCGCTCGACCGGCGAGTCCGGCGCCTGGACGCCCGGCGACGCGCTCGACGACGCCGCGCGGATCCTCGAGGTCGTGGCGGGCGTCGCGCTCGTCACGGCGGCGATCCTCCTGCCGCTCGTGCTGGTCGGCGCGGCCGCCGGCCTGGCGGTCCGCGCCGCCCGCCGGCGCAGGAGGAACGCCGTCCTCGGGTAGCCTGCTCGGTCATGGCGACAGTGGGTCAGGATGTCGTCGAGCTCCTCGAACGGGTCCCGGTCTTCGAGACGCTCGGCAAGGAGGACCTCGCGCAGGTGGCGCAGGTCGCCGTCCCGCGTCGCTTCTCGGCCGGGCAGGTCATCTTCCGCGAGGGCGACCAGAGCGACACGTGCTACGTCGTCTCGTCCGGCCATGCCCGCGCCCTGCGCGAGCACGGCGACGGCCGCACGATCGCGCTGGCCCGCTTCGGCCCGGGCGACATCTTCGGCGAGCTGGCGATGTTCGACGACGAGAGCCGGTCGGCCACCGTCGAGGCGCTCGACGACCTGCACGCGCTGGCGATCCTCGGCAACGACATGCGGCGCCTGCTGCGCGAGCACCCGGACATCGCCGTGAAGCTCGTCATCGCGCTCGGCCGCCGGCTGCGCGCCGCGAACGAACGGCTCGCGCGGCAGTCGTTCCAGACCGTCCAGAGCCGCGTCGCGTCGGTCCTCATCGGCCTCATCGAGCAGCAGAAGGCCGAGGGAGGCGGCGACCGCGACGTGCTCGTCACCGCGACCCAGGCGGAGCTGGCGCAGCTCGCCGGCTCGAGCCGCGAGTCCGCCAGCCGGTTCCTCGCCGTGCTGGAACGCGCCGGGATCGTCACCCAGGGGCGCGGCAAGCTCACCGTCCATGACCCGGCGGCGCTCCAGCGCTACGTCTACTGAGGTCAGCGCGGGCGGCGTCGTCGTCCGCGACGGCGAGGTCGTGGTGATCGTCCCGACGCGGCGGGCGGCGAGCGGCAAGAAGGTGCTCGCGCTTCCCAAGGGCCACGTCGACCCGGGCGAGACGCCGGCCGAGGCCGCCGAGCGCGAGGTCCGCGAGGAGGCGGGGGTCGTCGGGTCGCTCGTGGGCGAGCTCGGCGAGGTCCGCTACTGGTACCAGCGCGACGGCCGGCGGATCCCGAAGAAGGTGACGTTCTTCCTGTTCGACTACGTCTCCGGCGACGTCGCCGACCACGACGACGAGGTCGAGGAGGCACGGTGGATCCCGCTCGAGCAGGCCGCCCGTGAGCTGACGTACAAGGGAGAGCGCGAGATGGTCGAGCGCGCTGTAGGGTTCCGGCGCTAGTGCAGGTACTGAACTTCTACTCGCGCATCTTCGCCGACCAGCTCAAGCGCGGGCGCAAGACCGCGACGATCCGGCTCGGCGACAAGTCACACAAGTACCGCAAGAACCAGGCGGTGCTCGTGACGATCGGCTACCAGCACTCCCCGCGCGAGCTGATCTTCAAGGCGGTCATCGACCAGGTCGAGGTCAAGCGCTTCCGGGAGCTGTCGCCGCGCGACATCGAGCACGACAACCCCGAGTTCCGCCGCCACGAGGAGATGAAGCACTTCCTCGAGCAGATCTACGGGCGCGAGGTCAACGACGACGACACGGTCACGGTCGTCCGGTTCTCGCAGATCATCGAGAACCCGCCCGAGTTCACCGAGCGGCGGCTCGGCATCGGCGGCGCCCAGAACTGACCTGCCGCCCGCGGCGTCAGGGGTGGCGCCTGAGGCCCCGGAGGATCTGGCCGGCGGTCTCAGATGGCGGGCACGACGTCGCGCTCGAGCGCGCGTGTGGACCGACTCAGGCTCGAGCACGAACACCGGCCGGACGGCCTTGGCACTCTGCGTCCGAGAGTGCCGAACTCAGTCTTGACGACTCAACTTTTCGCGATACCCTCGACAGCAAAAGCGCGTTGGCGCTCTTCACCCGAGAGTGCCAGAAACGAACCCATTCGGAGGTCATTGGCGCATGAAGCTCAAGCCCCTTGGCGATCGGCTGATCGTGCGGGCGATCGAGGAGGAGGAGACGACCGCCAGCGGCATCGTCCTCCCGGACACCGCGAAGGAGAAGCCGCAGCGCGGCGAGGTCATCGCCGTCGGTGACGGCCGCTTCGACGACGAGGGCGAGAAGCGCATTCCGCTCGACGTCGCCGAGGGCGACACCGTCCTGTACAGCAAGTACGGCGGCACCGAGATCAAGGTCGAAGGCGAGGATCTTCTCGTCCTCCGCGAGTCCGACGTTCTCGCCAAGGTCGTCTAGGAAGAGAGACAGCAGCAGATATGGCTCACAAGGAACTCAAGTACGACGCGGACGCGCGCAAGGCCCTCGAGGCCGGTGTCGACGCGGTCGCGAACGCCGTCAAGGTCACCCTCGGTCCGAAGGGGCGCTACGTCGTCCTGGACAAGAAGTTCGGTGCTCCGACGATCACGAACGACGGCGTGACGATCGCCCGCGAGATCGAGGTCGAGGACGTCTTCCAGAACCAGGGCGCGCAGCTCGTCCGCGAGGTCGCGACCGCGACGAACGACGTCGCCGGCGACGGCACGACCACCGCGACCGTGCTCGCCCAGGCGATCGTCCGCGACGGCCTGAAGAACGTCACCGCGGGGGCCAACCCGCTCGCGCTCAAGCGCGGCATCGAGAAGGCCGTCGACCAGATCGTCGACAACATCAAGAAGCAGGCGAAGGAGGTCAGCGGCAAGGACCAGATCGCCCGCGTCGCGACGATCTCGGCCGGTGATGAGGAGATCGGCGACGTGATCGCCGATGCGATCGAGAAGGTCGGCAAGGACGGCGTCGTGAACGTCGAGGAGGGCCAGACCTTCGGCATGGACCTCGAGTTCACCGAGGGCATGCAGTTCGACAAGGGCTACATCTCGCCCTACATGGTCACCGACCAGGACCGCATGGAGGCCGTCCTGGAGGAGCCGTACGTCCTCATCGCCAACCAGAAGATCGGGTCGGTCCGCGACCTGCTCCCGATCCTCGAGGCCGTGATCCAGTCGGGCAAGCCGCTGCTGATCATCGCCGAGGACGTCGAGGGCGAGGCTCTCGCGACCCTCGTCGTGAACAAGCTCCGCGGCACGTTCACCGGCGTCGCCGTCAAGGCGCCGGGCTTCGGTGACCGCCGCAAGCGCATGCTCGAGGACATCGCGATCCTCACCGGCGGCGAGGTCATCACCGAGGAGATGGGCCTCAAGCTCGAGAACACCCAGCTCTCGCAGCTCGGCCGCGCCCGCCGCATCGTCGTCGCGAAGGACAACACGACGATCGTCGACGGCGCCGGCGACGCGGAGGCCATCAAGGGCCGCATCAACCAGATCAAGACCGAGATCGAGAACACCGACTCGGACTTCGATCGCGAGAAGCTCCAGGAGCGCCTCGCCAAGCTCTCCGGCGGCGTCGCCGTCGTGAAGGTCGGCGCCGCGACCGAGACGGAGATGAAGGAGAAGAAGCACCGCGTCGAGGACGCCCTGCAGGCGACGCGCGCGGCGCTCGAGGAGGGCATCGTCCCGGGCGGCGGCGTGGCGCTGCTGCAGGCCGCCAAGGACATCTCGCCCGACGCCTTCGAGGGTGACGAGCGCACGGGCGCGCAGATCGTGCTCCGCGCGGTCGAGGAGCCGCTCCGTCAGATCGCCGAGAACGCCGGCCTCGAGGGCTCGGTCGTCGTCAACGACGTCCGCAAGGCCGAGGAGGGCCACGGCCTGAACGCCGCGACGAACGAGATCGTCGACCTCGTCGCCGCGGGCGTCATCGACCCGGCCATGGTGACCCGCTCGGCGCTCCAGAACGCCGCGTCGATCGCCAAGAACATCCTCACCACCGAGGCGATCGTCGCCGAGGCGCCCGAGAAGGAGACCGCGGGCGCGGGCGGCGGCATGCCCGACATGTCGGGGATGATGTAGAGGCGATCACGCCGACACGTCGTCTCGGGGAGGGCCGGTCCGCCGGCCCTCCCACATGTCGGAGGGCCCGGGTTCGTCCCGGGCCCTTCGTCGTCTCTCGGCGCGCGCGGCGGTGAGCGCCTCGGCGCGCGGGCGGACCGCCGCGGCCCACTCGTCGAGCAGGTCGGCGCGGACCCGGCGGCACACGTCGCCGGGGGTCAGCGCGAGCTCGGCGCGCGCCGCCCAGGCCAGCTCGGCCTCGAGGACCGGCACGCCGGGCGCGACCGGCGTGAGCGGTCCGGCCTCGGCGACGAGCGGCGCCTCGGCGCCGTAGCGGCGGACCAGGCGCGGCGGCAGCTCGCCGTCCGGGCGCGGGCCGGCCCCGACGAGCGGCAGGTCGCGCGTGCGGCACGGGCCCGCGGCGACGCCGGGCCGCGCCGCGATGCGGTCGACGACGTCCTGGGCCATGCGGCGGTAGGTCGTCAGCTTGCCGCCGACGATGCTCAGCGCGCCGGTGTCCTCGTCCTCGATCACCGCGTGGCGGCGGGAGAGGTCGGCGGTGCGACCCTCCGCGTCGAGCAGCGGGCGCAGGCCGGCGAAGCGGCCGACGACGTCGTCCGGGCCGATCTCGACGTCGAGGACCGTGCCGAACACGTCGAGCAGCTCGCGCTCCTCGGCGTCCGAGACCGGGGGCGCGTCGACCGGGTCGCCGTCGTAGGGCTCGTCGGTCAGGCCGAGCAGGACGTGGCCGTCGTTGCGGGGCAGCGCGAAGACGAAGCGGCCGAAGGCGCCGGGGACCGGCACGCTGATCGCCGCGCGCGGGTCGCCGAGCAGGCCGGCAGGCAGGATGAGGTGCGCGCCCTTGCTCGGGCGCAGCCGCACGCCCTTGACGAGCCGGTCGGCCCACACGCCGGTCGCGTTGACGACGTGGCGGGCGCGGACCTCGAACGCCTCGCCGGTCAGCGCGTCGGTGGCGCGCGCGCCGCCGGCCGTGATCTCGGTGACCGGCGCGTGCGTGACGATCCGCGCGCCGTGGGCGGCGGCGGTGCGCGCGAGCGCGACGACCAGGCGCGCGTCGTCCTCGAGCTGGCCGTCCCAGTGCAGCAGCCCGCCGCGCAGGTCGCGCGGGTCCAGGCGCGGCGCCCAGCGGCGCGCCTCCTCGGCGCTGATCCGGCGCGCGGCGGGCAGGCGCCGGCGGCTCGTGCCGGCGGCGGCGCGGAGCAGATCGCCGGCGCGGATCCCGGCCGCGATCGCGCGGTCGCCGAGCGCCGAGACGTTCGGCCCGAACGGGATGACCCACGGCAGCGGGCGGATGAGATGCGGCGCGGTGCGCTCGAGCAGGATCGCGCGCTCGCGCGCGGACTCCCAGGCGACGTCGAGCTGGCCGTGGGCGAGGTAGCGCAGGCCGCCGTGGACGAGCTTGGAGCTCCACCGGCTGGTGCCGGTCGCGAGATCCGCGCGCTCGAGGAGCGCGACGGTCAGGCCGCGCGACGCGGCGTCGAGCGCGACGCCCGCGCCGGTGACGCCGCCGCCGACGACGAGGACGTCGACCACCGCTCCGGACGCGAGATGCTCGATGTCGGCGGCCCGGCGGGCGGCGGTCAGCCGCGAGCGGTCATCCTGACCTGACAGGGCGGGGAACGGCGCGGTGCTCCTGCGCATAGCTTTCCCTCCACGAGCCGCATGGGCGATACAATCGAACAGATTCTGTCACAGCGTACCGCAGATCCGATCCTCGATGCGGCCCGCGCGACCGTGATCGACTTCGGTGTGCGGAGAACCACGGTCAGCGAGGTCGCGCGCCGCGCCGGCGTGAGCCGCATGACCGTCTACCGGCGCTATCCGGACGGCGACACGCTCATCCGCGAGGTCATGGCGCGCGAGTTCGGCGCGGTGTTCGAGCAGGCGGTCGAGGCGACCGCCGGCGCGCGCACCCCGCGCGAGCGGCTCGTCGCCGAGATCGCGTGGGGCGTCGACCACATGCTCGTCCACCCCGTGCTGCGCCGGCTGCTGGAGATCGACGCGGAGATCCTGCTCCCCTACTACACCGACCACCGCGGGCGCTTCCAGGAGCTCATCGTCGCCCGGATGGCCGACGTCATCGCCGAGGGGCACCGCACCGGCGACATCCGCGCGGGCGATCCCGTCCGGATGGCGCAGACGCTCGAGCTGGCGCTGCGCGGCGTCGTGCTCGGCGCGCGGATGTTCGACGACCCGGACGAGCGCCGGCGCGTGGTCGCCGACCTCACCGATCTGGTCGAGCGCTACCTCGAGCCGTGACCGCCCTACGAGGCGGGCGGCCGGTCCTCGAACGGCAGCTCCATCATCCACTCGCGCTCGGCCGCGACGAGGAAGACCACGCCGCTGCGCCGCGGGAACGGCGCGCCCGTGTAGTCGTGCGAGAGGCGGTCGATGATCTCGAGCGCGTCGTCGCCCTCGACGGTCCGCGCCACGCGGCCGCGCACCTGGGCCATCCGGTACGGGTTGTCGCGGTCGACGACGGAGATCGCCACGCGCGGATCGGCGGCCAGGTTGCGCGCCTTGCGCGACGACGGGTGGGTGAAGAACGCGACGTGGTCGCCCTCCATGCGCGCCCAGACCGGGACGCTGTGCGGCGCGCCGTCGGGCAGGACGGTGGCGACGTGGACGACGTTCGGCCGCTCGAAGAGCGCGCGGATCTCGGGCTGCATGGGCGGACTCTACGCCCGGCGGGTGCGGTCAGGTGAGCGCCTCGATCGCGCGGTCGACGTCGGCCTCCGTCGAGGGCAGGTGGCAGCTCAGGCGCACGCGGCCGGCGCGGACCGCGGCCCTGATCCCCGCGCGCGCGAGGCGCTCCTCGGCCCCCGGGTGGTCGGCGATGACGATCGGGCTGGGGTACGGCTCCATCCCGAGCCCCTCGCGGAGCCGGCCGGCCAGCTCGAGGTCATAGGCGCCGATCGCCTCGACCCCGAGCTCCTCGATCAGCTCGAGCGACGGCGTCGTGCCCGCCCAGCACATCCACGCCGGCGAGACGTCGAACCGCTTGGCCGTCGGCGAGAGCCGCAGCGGCGACCCGTAGCAGTTGTCCCACGGCAGATCGGTCGCGTACCAGCCCGCGGTGTGCGGCGTCAGGCGCTCGGCGGCTTCGGGCCGGACGGCGAAGAAGGCGGTCCCGCGCGGGCTGAGCAGCCACTTGTACGCGCCCGCGACGACGTACGTGACCCGGCTGCCGTCGATCGGCATCCACCCGGCGGCCTGGGTCGCGTCGAGGAACACGTCCGCGCCGTGGTGGTCGGCCGCGGCGGCGAGCGCGTCGAGGTCGACGACGCGGCCGTCGCCGGACTGCGCCGCGCTGACCACGACGAGCGTCGTCGAGCCGTCGATCGCCTCGACGAGCTGCTCGAGCGGCGCCTCGCGGATGCGCACGCCGCGCGACTCCTGCGCGAGCATCGGGAACACGATCGACGCGAAGTCGCCCTCGGCGAGCAGCACCTGCGCGCCCCGCGGCAGCGACGCCGCGACGAGCCCGGCGAACGGCGACACCTGCGGGCCGCAGGCCACGTCCTCGGTCCGCACGCCGATGAGCCGCGCGAACGCCGCCCGTGACCGGTCGACGACGTGGTCGTAGCCGGGCCCGTCGATCTGGCCGCCCGCCCACATCGCGAGGGCCGTACGGGTCGCGTTGACCGACGCGACGGGCGGGATGCCGCTCGTCGCCGCGTCGAGATGGCCGGAGACGACGGGGAAGCGATGGAGGGCGGCCTCGACGGCGGCTCGGGCGGTGGCGGACATGCACGGAGCGTGCCATGATCGATCTCAAGGTGCCACAGAGACTTTCTCGTTCTTCTCAAAGTCCTGTTTGGGACTTGCGGCGGCTGCGCGTACTGCAGGCGGTGGCCCGCGAGGGGTCGCTCTCGGGCGCGGCGCGGGTGCTCGACTACACCCAGCCGGCGGTGGCGCACCACGTGCGGCGGCTGGAGGTCGAGCTCGGCACGCCGCTGGTCCTGCGCCGCGGGCGCGGGGTGACGCTGACCCCGGCCGGGCGCGCGCTCGCCGCGCGCGCCGACGTGCTGCTCGCCGCCGCGGCGGCGGCCGAGGAGGAGGTCGCGTCGCTCGCCGGCCTGCGCGGCGGCCGCGTCCGCCTCGTCGCGTTCCCCAGCGCGACCGCCACGATCGTCCCGCCCGCGCTCGCCGCCCTGCGGGCCGCCCATCCGGACCTCGACGTCACGCTCGACGAGGCCGAGCCGCCCGACTCGGTCGACCGGGTCCTGCGCGGCGAGGCGGACGTGGCGGTGTCGTTCGAGGTCGAGGGCGCGGCCGACGAGTTCGCCGAGCTCGCGCGGGTCGAGCTGCTCGACGTGCCGAGCCTCGCGGTCCTGCGGCGCGACCATCCGCTGGCCGGCGGCGGCCCGGTCTCGCTGGACGCGCTCGCCGGCGAGACGTGGATCGCCGGCTGCCCGCGCTGCCGCGGGCACCTGGTGAAGCTCTGCGCCGAGGAGGGGTTCGAGCCGGCGATCGCCTACGCGACGGACGACTACGTCGCCGTGCAGGGGATGGTCGCGGCGGGTCTCGGCGTCGCGCTGCTTCCCGCGCTCGTCGAGAACCTCGTCCGCCGCGACGACGTCGTCATGGCGCCGCTCGCCCGCCCGGCGTCCCGGACGGTCGTCGCGACCGCGCTGTCCAGCGCGGCCACCGTCCCGGCGGTCGGCGCGCTCCTCGGCGCCCTCCAGGACGCCGCCGGTCGTACGCTGACCGCGTGATCTCGGGCACCGTCCTCAGCCTGCACCGCTGGCCGGTGAAGTCGTTCCGCGGCGAGACGCACGAGGCCCTCGACCTCGACGCGCGCGGCGTGCCGGGCGACCGCGCGCATGCGGTGTGGCTGAAGGGCGGAAAGCGCGCGACGGCGCGCCTCGTGCCGGGGCTGCTGCGGTGGTCGGCGCGCTACGACGCGCCGGTCGACGGCACCGTCCCGCAGCCGCTCGTCACCGCCCCGGACGGCACCGTCCTGCGGTGGGACGACCCGGCGCTGCCCGGGCTCCTGTCGGCCGACCTGGCCCGGGAGGTCGACGTCGTCCGCGACCCGGCCGGCATGCAGGACCTGCCGAGCTCGATCCTCGTCACGCTCGAGCCGACGCGGCGCGCCCTGGAGGCCGAGCTCGGCGAGCCGGTCGACCTGCGCCGCTTCCGCACGAACGTGCACGTCGACCTGCCGGCCGAGCCGTGGGCCGAGGCGCGCTGGGAGGGCCGGCGGCTGCGGATCGGCGACGCCGAGGTCGAGCTGCTGCACCCGTGCCTGCGGTGCTCGATCGTCGCCCGCGACCCGGAGACGAACGCGAAGAGCCCGCGGGTCCTCAAGACGCTCGTCCGCGAGCACGGCGCGGTGTTCGGCATCAACGCGCGCCCGCTCGGGCCGGCCACGATCCGCGTCGGCGACCCTGTCACCCTGGAGCCGTGAGCGTTCTCGACTGGATCTCCGCGATCGCCGCGTTCGCCGTCATCGCGTGGTTCGTCCGGTTCGCGCTGGCCAAGGACCGCGACGCGCCGCGGTACGCCGAGGACGACGCGCGCGCGTTCTTCGACGAGCACGGGCACTGGCCCGACGAGACGCCGGAGGAGGCGCGGGCGCGCGCCGAGCGGGCGGCGCAGGCCGAGCGGGCGGCGCGGGCGTTGCAGGACTAGGGCGGGCGGGCGGTCCGGGCGGGTTCGGGTCGTCTCGGTCGCGGGCATCCGTCTGCGGTGACGGGTCCGTACCCGGGTTCGGTGGTCTGCGCGCGTCTTGTGTTGCCCGCGGCGGCGGATCCGCGCCCGCGCGTCGTTCGGCGGGCCGGCTCGTTCCGCGCGGGTTCACCGGTGGCGGGGTGTGGCGTGGCCTGAACGGCACGCGGCGACGGGGTGGGTGGGTGCCCGGTACGTCTCGGGCCTGCCGTCTTCGCCGGCTCGTGTCTCGTTCTCGTCCGGAGCGGGACCGGTTCGGTCGCGACCCGGACGAAACGCGCGCTTCACCTGCCATTCCGTCCGGTTCGCGCGGGGAGGCGAGCGCCGGCGGGCCCTGCGGGGAGCGAGCCGGATCAGACGCGCGCTGGATCGACCGTTTCGTCCGCCTCGCTCGCCACAGAACGGGATCAGGCCCGAGCCCGCCGGTCGCGCCGGCCGGGGCGCTGGCGCGAGGCCGCGCGGGCACACCTCCGGGCCGGCCTGAGCGGGGACACGCCCGCGCCACGCGGGTGTGTCGACTCATCCCGGTCATGCCGGAACGAAACGACACACCCACCACGGGCCCGGCCGGGTGTGTCGACTCATGACGGCTATCCCGGGACGAGTCGACACACCCGACCGCAGGTGGCGCGCCGCCGCTCACCCACCGGCCCGGCCGAAGCCAGAAAGGGGGTCAGACCCCGGCCGGGGCGCCCGACACGCCGCCCGCCGCCGCCGCGCCGGCCGAAGCGGCGCGCGGCCTCCCATACGGCCGGGAGGAGCTCGCCGCGAACCGCTCCCACACTCCCTGACCAGCGGCCGTTCAGACCACAGCACACCCCGCCGCCACCGAAACCCGCGCGGAGCGAGCCGGGCCGGCACCACCGAACCGGACCCGGACCACCCGCCGCAGGCGACGACAGACGCCCACGCCCCAAGACGCCCGGGCCCAGACCCCCCGCCGCAGGCCGCAGGCCCCCGCCCTACCCGCGCGCCTCCGCGCGCCGCATCCCGCGCAGCGCCCACAGCGCCATGAGCGCGGCCAGGCCGGCGCCGATGCCGAACGCCGCCCACGGGTGGTCGGGCACCCCGGAGATGAACCCGCGGCCGGCCTCGAGGATCGCGGTCAGCGGGTTCCAGCTCGCCACCGCGTGCAGCCACCCCTCGAGCAGCTCGAGCGGCACGAACACCGGCGCGGCGAACATGAGCAGGAACACCGGGAGCTGCATCGCCGGCGCCGCCTGGATGCTCTGCGTCCGCAGCCCGAACCCGACCGAGAACAGCGCCGCCACGACGTTGATCGTCACGCCCAGGGCGACGAGGCCGAGGTACTCGAGGACGGTCCCGTCGACCTGCATCCCGGCGAGCAGCCCGACGACGGTCAGGACGACGGTGGTGAACGCGTAGCGGCCGAGGCTCGCCCCCACGTACCCGAGGACGATCCCGGCGCGCGAGGGCGCGGCGAGCATCAGCCGCCGCGCGAACCCCGACTCGAAGTCGCGCGCGACCGCGAACCCGGTGAACACGCCGCCGAACGCGGCCGCTTGGAGGAAGACGAAGACGAACTGGAACGATGTGTAGCCCGAGGGGAAGTCGAACCCGGGCGTGTCGTCGATCGCCGACAGCCCGCCGGCGAACGCGACGAGGAAGATGAGCGGGAACAGGATCCCCGGCAGCAGGAGCGCCGGGTTCGTGAACGCGTGGCGCAGGCTGCGACCGGCGACCGCACGCGCGACGTTCACCAGCGACCGGGTCCTGCTCATGCGCGCGCCATCCTCGTCCGCATCGACGCCGTCGCGGCCCAGAACGCCAGCGCGATGACCGCCACGCACACGCCGAAGCCCTTCGCCAGCGCCGCGCCGTCCCACCCGGTCACGATGAGCGACCGCAGCCCCTCGACCATGTACGAGATCGGGTTCCACGTCGCGACCGTGCGGAACCAGTCGGCCTCGATGAGCGGGCGCGGCAGGTTGATCGAGCTCAGGAAGAACAGGACGAACAGGAGCGGGAACGCGGCCTGCACCGCCTCCCCGCTCCCGGTCCGCAGCGCCATGAGCGAGCCGATCGCCCCGAACGCCGTGCACACGAGCAGCGCGAGCGCGAGCAGGACCAGGACGCCGCCGGGGCCCGCGTCGAACTGCACGCCGAAGACGATCCCGATCGTGACGAACAGGACCGTGCTCAGCATCCCGACGGTGACGGCGCCCGCGAGCTGCCCGAGGAGGATCGCGGCGGGCCGCAGCGGCGTCAGCGACAGCCGGCTCAGGAAGCCGGACTCGATGTCGAGCGCGAGCTCGGACCCCGCGGTCGTCGTCGCGAACAGCGCGCCCTGGATGACGCAGCCGATGACCGCGAAGTCGATGTAGTTGTCGGTCGGGAAGCCGGGCAGGCGCGTGATCTGCTGCAGCCCGGGCGTGTTCACCGCCAGCAGGAACAGCGGGAAGATCAGCGAGGGGACGAGGATCCCCGGCTGGCGCAGCGTCCGCCGGACCGAGCGCCCGGCCACGAACCCGATCTGCCCGAGCAGGCCGGTCATACGGCGGCGGGCTGGGGCTCGGCCTCGCCCTCGGTCTCGTCCTCCTCGCCTGCGCCCTCGAGTGAGCGCCCGGTCTTGGCGAGGAAGACGTCGTCGAGCGACGGCGCGTGGAGCTGCAGGGACGCGACCTCGACGCCCGCGCCGTCGAGCGCGCGGACGATCTCGGCCAGGCGCTCGCTGCCGCCCTCGAGCTGCACCGCGACGCCCTTCGGCGACGCCGCCGCCGGCGGCCCGAAGCGCGCGAGGACCTCGGCGACCCGGTCGCGGTCGCCGGGGTCGGCCGGGATCGCGTCGACCGTCGAGTGGCCGATCTCGGCCTTGAGCTGCGCAGGGGTGCCCTCGGCGACGATGTGCCCGTGGTCGATGATCCCGACGCGGTCGGCGAGGACGTCGGCCTCCTCGAGGTACTGCGTGGTGAGGAACACCGTCACGCCGTCCTCGCGCGCGAGGCGGCCGACCTCCTCCCACAGCGCGCTGCGGCTCTGCGGATCCAGGCCGGTGGTCGGCTCGTCGAGGAAGAGGATCGAGGGGCGGTGCACGAGCGCGAGAGCGAGGTCCAGGCGCCGGCGCATGCCGCCGGAGTAGCCGCCGACCTTCCGGCCGGCCGCCTCGGTCAGCCCGACGCGGGCGAGCAGCTCGTCGCCGCGCTCGCGGCGCTCCTGGGGCGACAGGCCGTGCAGCCCGCCCTGGAGGTGCATGTGCTCGCGGCCGGTGAGGAAGTTGTCGAGCGCGGCCTCCTGCAGCGCGGCGCCGATGCGCCGGCGGACCGCACCGCCCTGGCGCACGACGTCGAAGCCGGCGACGGTCGCGGTGCCCGCCGTGGGCGGCAGCAGCGTCGTCAGCATCAGGACGGTCGTGGACTTGCCCGCGCCGTTCGGCCCCAGGAACCCGTAGATCTCACCCGGCGCGACCTCGAGGTCGATGCCGTCCACGGCCCGGATGCCGCCCTTGAACTCGCGGACCAGTCCCTCGACGCGGATGCCCTGGCGATCGTGCATGGGGTGATCAGCGTGCATCAGGTCCTTGAGGTTGTCAACTGTTTTGCGATGCAACTACCATGGCGGGCACGATGACGGCGCCGGCTGCGCAGAAGACCCGTGCGATCGAGGAGGCGTGGGAGCTCCTGCGGCAGATCATGATCGGTCAGCGCGGGCGGATGAACGCGATCGCGTCCGAGTTCGACCTCGCGCCGGCACAGCTCATGGCGCTCGCCTGCCTGGAGCCCGACGCGCCGAAGCCGATGAGCGGCCTGGCCCGCACGCTCCACTGCGACAACTCGAACGTCACCGGGATCATCGACCGCCTCGAGGCCCGCGGGCTCGTCCGGCGCCGGCCCGCCGAGCACGACCGGCGCGTGAAGATGCTCGAGGTCACGGCCGAGGGCGCCGAGCTGCGCGAGCGCATCCGGCGCCGCCTCGGCGCGCCGCCCGAGCCGCTCGCCCGGCTCGACGAGGCCGACGCGGTCGCGCTGCGCGACATCCTGCGCCGCGCAGCCACCGGCTCGTCCCGCGACCACTAGGTGTGGCGCGAGTAGAGGCGGACGGTCAACGGCGCGAAGATCGCCGTGAGCACCGCGGCCTCGCCGAACACGAGCGCGACGTCGCCGGCGGACGCGCCGCCGTGCATGAGCCCGCGCGCGGCGGTGACGACGTGCGAGACCGGGTTGACGTCGACGAACGCCTCGAGCCAGCCGGGGAGCGTGGCCGGGTCGACGAGCGTGTTGCTCAGGAAGACGAGCGGGAACAGCGCCATGAACCCGGTGTTCATCACCGCGTTCGGCGACCGCAGGACGAGCCCGAGCGTCGTGAACACCCACGACAGGCCGAACGTGAACACGACGACCACGAGCATCGCGGCGAGGATCCCGAGCACGCCCTCGCCGGGGTCGAAGCCCATGACGAGGCCGAGCACGACGACGACGGTCGCGGCGATCGTGTAGCGGACGGTGTCGCCGAGCAGCGCGCCGGTGAGCGGCGCCGAGCGCGAGATCGGCAGCGACCGGAACCGGTCGACGACGCCCTTCGTGATGTCGGTGTTCAGCGAGATCCCGCAGTAGACGGCGGTGAACAGCACCGACTGGACGAGGATGCCCGGGAGGATGTACTGGAGGTAGTCGCCGGTCGAGCCCGCCACCTCACCGCCGAACAGGTAGGTGAACATGAGCAGGAACAGGACCGGCGTGATCGTCACGTCGACGAGCTGCTCGGGGACGTGCTTGATCTTGCGCATGCCGCGCCAGCCGAACGTGACGGCCGCGGCGAACGCGCTCGGGCGCGGCGGGCGCGCGGTCGACGACAGCGCCGCGTGCAGGACCTGCTCGTCGGCGATCGCGTCCCGGGCCGGGCGGGTTGCCGGGGCGGTGCTCATGCCGCGACCTCCTCGTGGTCCTCGGCGGGACGCCCGGTGAGGGCGAGGAACACCTCGTCGAGGCTGGGCTGGCCGAGCGAGAAGCTCGCCAGGCCGACGCCGGCGGCGGCGAGCGCGGCGACCGCCTCGGACGCCTGCTCGGGGCTGTCCACCGGCACGGAGAACGCCGACGGGTCGGACTCGAGGTGCGCCTCGGCGCCGGCGACGCGCGCGACGATCGCGGCCGCGTCGGCGCGGTCCTCGGGGTCGAGGAGGCGCACGTGCAGCGCCCCGCCGCCGACCGACGCCTTCAGCTCGCCGGGCGTGCCCTCGGCGATGACCTTGCCGTGGTCGATCACCGCGATGCGCGAGGCGAGCTGATCGGCCTCGTCGAGGTACTGCGTGCAGAGCAGCACGGTCGTGCCGAGCCCGACGAGCGCGCGGACGATGTCCCACACCTGGTTGCGCGAGCGCGGGTCCAGGCCCGTCGTCGGCTCGTCGAGGAAGAGCAGCTCGGGGGTCACGACGATGCTCGCGGCGATGTCGAGCCGCCGGCGCATGCCGCCCGAGTAGCTCTTCACGAGCCGCCCGCCCGCGTCGGCGAGGCCGAAGGCGTGCAGGAGCTCGTCGGCGCGCTCGCGGGCCCGGCGCGTGCGGAAGCCGAGCAGCCGGCCGAGCAGGACGAGGTTCTCGCGCCCGGTGAGCTCGTCGTCGACGGAGGCGAGCTGGCCCGTGAGGCTCACGAGGCCGCGCACGGCGTCGGCGTCATGGACGACGTCGTGCCCGAGCACCCGCGCGGTGCCGCCGTCGGGCCGCAGCAGGGTGGCGAGCATCTTGATCGTCGTGGTCTTCCCGGCGCCGTTCGGGCCGAGGACGCCGTACACCGTCCCGCGCGGGACCGTGAGATCGACGCCGTCGACGGCGCGGAGGTCTCCGAACGTCTTGACGAGCCCGGAGGTCTCTATGGCGAGGTCTGTGGTCACGTGAGCTGGGACGGTGTCGAGGTCGAGAACTCATCGCACCGTAGGTGCTCAACCACACTTGAGGTCAACAGTCTTGGCGCGTCGCCGCTGCCCGGTTCGAACCACCCGGGCAGCGGCGAGGGCGGGCCTAGACCGCCGACACCGGCCGCGGCCCGTGCCCGACGTACTTCGCCGTAGGCCGGATCAGCCGCCCCTCGCGCTTCTGCTCGAGGATGTGCGCCGACCACCCGGCCACGCGGGCGCAGGTGAACATCGAGGTGAACAGCTCAGCCGGGACCTGGGCGGTGTCGAGCACGACCGCCGACCAGAACTCGACGTTCGTCGCCAGCACCCGGTCGGGCTTGCGCTCCTTCAGCTCGGCGAGCGCCGCCTTCTCGAGCGCCTCGGCGACCTCGAACCGCTTCGAGCCGATCTCGCGCGCGGTGCGACGCAGGACGCGGGCGCGCGGGTCCTCGGCGCGGTAGACGCGGTGGCCGAAGCCCATGAGCCGCTCGCCGCGGTCGAGGAGCTGCTTGACGTACCTCTCGGCGTCGCCCATCTGCTCGACGTCGTCGATCATCTTCAGCACGCGCGACGGGGCCCCGCCGTGCAGCGGCCCGGACAGCGCGCCGACCGCGCTCGACAGCGCGGCCGCGACGTCGGCGCCGGTCGACGCGACGACGCGGGCGGTGAACGTCGACGCGTTCATCCCGTGCTCGGCCGCGGAGATCCAGTACGCGTCGATCGCCTTGACGTGGTCGGGGTCGGCCTCGCCACGCCAGCGGATGAGGAAGCGCTCGGGGATCGACGTGGCCTTGTCGATCTCCCGCTGCGGTACGGGCGGCAGGCCGATGCCGCGGGCGGACTGCGCGACGAACGACAGCGCCATCACCGATGCGCGCGCGAGCTGGTCGCGCGCCTCCTCGTCGGAGATGTCGATGAGCTGCCCGAACCCCCACTGGGGGGCGAGCATCGCCAGCGCCGACTGGACGTCGACGCGCGGGTCGCCGGAACGGACGGCGAGAGGGTGCGGCTCGGCCGGCGGCAGGCCGGGCTCGAAGGTCCCGTCGACCAGCAGGCCCCAGACCTTCTCGTACGGGACCTTGCCGACGAGATCCTCGATGTCGACACCGCGGTAGCGGAGCGAGCCGCCTTCCTTGTCGGGTTCGGCGATCTCGGTGGCGAAGGCGACGACGCCCTCCAGACCGGACTGGACGCCGCTCGTATCGGCGGTTGCGCTCATGATCGGACAGCGTACGCGGCAAGGCGCTCCTGCCTTGCCCGGACGCGCTCCTCCTCATCGGACTCGAGTGGCCGCAGCACCCACCACCCTGCGACGGGCGCGGCCACGATGGACAGGAATGCCGCCTGCCAGGACGTGTGCTCCACGAGGAAGCCGAACAGCGGGCTGGCGAAGATCCCCAGGACGGAGACCAGGGTGTTCTGCAGGCTCATGGCGGTGCCGGCGCGGGCGCGCCCGGCGATCTCGGCCGCGGCGGTGAACGCCAGGCCGTTCCAGCTCGACATCGCGGCGCCGCCGGCGATGAGCAGCGGGACGAGCACCACGTTCGGCGCGCCGGACAGCAGCGCGGCGAGCGCGACGAGCGCCGCCCCGGTCAGGCCCGCGTGGCGCAGCGGGACGATCCGCCGCTCCTTCCGGTCCGACCAGCGCCCGACGCCGATCCGCGTCACCGCGCTGGCGAGCTGGATGCCGGCGAGCACGAGCGCCGCCGAACCGGGGCCCATGCCGTGCTCGTCGACGAGGAAGAGCACGACGAAGCCGATGATCGCCGCCTGCGCCATGACGAAGAGCCCCGACCCGATGCCGAGCCGCCAGATCCGCCCGTCGCGCATCGGCGGCTTGGTGACGAAGCCCTTCGGCGCGGGCGCCGGCGGCGGGTCGCGCATCCACAGCGCGCCCGCGACCGCCGCGACGACGGTGAAGGCGGCGAGCGCGAGCAGCGCGTCCCGCAGGCCGGCGCCGATCGCGATCGCCGGCAGCGAGAGCGCGGCGAGCGCGCCGCCGACCGGGATCGCGGTCTGGCGGATGCCGAGCACGAAGCCGCGCTCGGCGCGCCCGAACCAGCCCATGATCGCCCGGCCGCTGGCGCCGGTGGCGCTGCCGCCGAAGAAGCCGGCGAGGAAGAGGCCGAGCAGGAGGAGCGGGAAGCCGTCCGCCACCGCGGCGAGCACCACGCTTGCGGTCGTGCCGAGCAGCCCCGCGGCGAGGACGGGGCGCTCGCCCGTGCGGTCGGCGAGCATCCCCCACGGGATGAGCCCGGCGGTCATGCCCGCCGCCAGCGCCGCGAACACGAGGCCGGTCTCGCCGATCGTCAGCTCGAACGTGTCGCGGAACTGCGGCCCGAGCGCCGGCATGCCCTGGCGCAGCGCGCCGACGACCATGGTGCCGAGACACCCGACGACGAGGATCGCCCAGCGGTACCGGCCGGGGCTCGCGCTCACCCGACCACCTCCCGGCGGCGGCGCCGCTCGCGGTGCCGGCGCGCCTTCGCCGCGTTGCCGCACGTCGCCATCGAGCACCAGCGGCGCCGGCCGGCCGGCGAGCGGTCGTAGAAGCGGGCACTGCAGGTGTCGGACCCGCAGATGCGCACGCGCCCGCGCTCGGCGTCGGTGCCGAGCATCCGCGCGGCGTCGAGCGCGATCATGCCGAGCGCGCGGCGGGGCGAGTCGGCGGCGGCGCGCTCGCCGAGGACGGGCACGCCGCCCTCCAGGCGCAGCTGCGGGCGGCTGCCGGCGTGGACGAGCCAGTCGTCGATCGTCGTGACCGCCTCGGCCGGCACGCGCTCACCGGCGACGACGGCGACGACGCACGCGTCGATCGCCTCGCGCAGCTCGCGCGCCTCGGCGAGCACCGCCTTCGGCACGCGCATCGGCCGGTCGGTGAGCCCGGCGTGGATCAGCCAGATCGACAGGTCGTCCGGGGTGACGAGCGTCTCGACGTCGCGCCGCCAGCGTTCGCGGCGGGTGTTGACGAGGTCGAGCGCGGGGCGCGCGCCGAGCCAGTACCACCACGGCTCCCCGCTCTCGAGCGGGAGGGCGAGATCCTGGGGAAGGTCACGCGGCGGGTTGCGAAGCACAACCACATGATAGCCATCCATATGGTTACGCCGAGGGCCGCGACGTAGGGTTGGCCGGACAGCCAGTACCTTCCCGCGCCATGTCCCTCCTGTTCCGCCCGGTGGACGAGCTCGCGGCCCTCGTCCGCTCCGGCGAGGTCTCGGCCCGCGAGCTCGTCCAGGAGTCGCTCGACCGCATCGAGCGGCTCGACCCGCAGCTCAACGCGTTCGTCGACGTGTTCGCCGAGGAGGCGCTCGCCGCCGCCGACGAGATCAAGCCCGGCGACGAGCGGCCGCTGGCGGGCGTCCCGATCGCGATCAAGAACAACACGCCGGTCGCCGGCAAGCGACTGACGTTCGCCTCGAACTTCATCGGGGACCTCACGCCGCCGTTCGAGGCGGTGCTCGTCCAGCGCCTGCGCGACCGCGGCGGCGCGATCGTCGTCGGCACGACGACGCTCCCCGAGTTCGGCATCCAGCCGGTGACCGAGACCCGCCGCTTCGGGGCGACGCGCAACCCGTGGGACACCGACCGGACCCCGGGCGGCTCCTCGGGCGGCAGCGCCGCGGCGGTCGCGTCGGGGATGGTGCCGCTCGCGCACGCCAACGACGGCGGGGGCTCGACCCGCATCCCCGCGGCGTGCTGCGGCCTGGTCGGCCTCAAGCCCCAGCGGGGGCGCATCTCGGGGGCCCCGGTGATCGGCGAGCAGTTCCTCGCGGTCGAGGGCGTCCTGACGCGCACGACGCGCGAGACGGCGCTCGCGCTCGACCTCCTCGCCGGGCCCGAGCCGGGCGACGCCTCGTGGGCCGAGCCGCCCGCCCGCCCCTACGCCGAGGCGGTCGCCGACGACCCGCGCGGCCTGCGCGTCGGGCTGGCGATCACCCCGCCGCTGCCCGACGTCGAGCCGACGCCCGAGCGGGCCGAGGCCGCCCGCGAGGCGGCGCGGCTGCTCGAGGACCTCGGCCACCACGTCGAGGAGATCGAGCCGCCGTTCCGCGACAAGGAGGGGCTGCGGATGTTCACCGGCGTGTTCGGCCCGATGGTGTGCGCGCAGGCGGCGGTCGGCCAGATGATCCACGGGCGCGAGCCCGGCCCCGAGGACGTCGAGAAGCTCACCCTGTGGCTGTGGGAGCAGTGCAAGGGCATCGACTCGATCGCCGCGTACGGCGCGCTCGTCCAGGTCCAGGCGCTCGGCCGGCAGATCGTCACGTGGTCGGACCCGTACGACGTCGTCGTGACGCCGACGCTCGCCGAGCCGCCGGTGCCGATCGGGACGCTCGACCCCGACGGCGACGACCCCCGCGCGACGTTCGCGCGCGCCGGCGCGTTCACGCCCTACACGGCGGGCATGAACATCAGCGGCCAGCCGGCGATCTCGGTGCCGCTGAGCCAGGACGACGACGGGCTGCCGATCGGCGTGCAGCTCATCGGCCGGCCGAACTCCGAGGGCCTGCTGCTGGCGGTGGGCGCGCAGCTCGAGGCTGCCCTGCCCTGGGCGGACCGGCGGCCGCCGGTGAGCTGACCGGACCGGACCCGGCTACGCCGAGGCGCCGAGCACCGCGCCCAGCGAGCGCGGGGTGACGCCGAGCGCCTCGGCGTCCGCCGTGCCGTGGCGGCTCGTCATCGAGACCTGCAGGAGCTCGGCCTCGTCCCAGGTCACCGGCGCGTGCGACTTGAGCAGCGCCTCCCCCGCCTTCAGCGCCGGGCGGGCGAGCGCCTCGGGAACCGGGAGCACCGGCTTCGGGCGCCCCGCCGCCCGCAGGACGGTCTCGGCGACCGCGACGTGGTCGAGCGTCTCCGGGCCCGCCAGCTCGTGGCGGCGCATCGTGTGCCGTCCGTCGCCGTCGAGCACCGCCATGACGCAGTCGGCGACGTCCTCGGCCCAGATCGGCTGGAACTGGGCGCGGCCCCGGCCCGGAACCGGGACGACGGGCAGGAGCGCGAGGCGCTCGAGCAGCGCCAGGTGCCGGTCGCCCGGCGCGAACACGAGCGACGGAGCGAAGATCGTGTGGTGGAGGCTCGACTCGCGGACCGCCTCCTCCGCGAGCGCCTTCGCGCGCAGGAAGCGGGTGCGGTCGTGGATCGACGCCGACATCGCGCCGAAGAAGACGAAGTGCTCGACGCGGGCGCGCTCGGCCGCCTGGACCAGGCGCCACGTCGCGATCCCGTTGAGCTCCTCGATCGAGCCGCGCGGCTGGTCGCGCGCCGACGCCGCGAGGTGCACGACGGTGTCGACGCCGCGCAGCGCGTTGCGGAACGACGGCGGGTCGGTCAGGTCGCCGAGCGCGATCTGGACCCGCACCCGCTCGGCGCCGAGGCGGCGCGGGTCGCGCACGAGCACCCGGACCGGCCGCCCGGCCGCGGTCAGCCGGCGCAGCAGCGCCATGCCGACCTTCCCCGTCGCGCCGGTCAGCAGCAGCATCCGGTCAGAACCAGTGGCGCTGCTCGGTGAAGGGATCGGCGTCGTTGTGGTAGCCGTTGAGCTCCCAGAAGCCCTGCCGATCCTCGGACATGACCTCGAGGCGGCGCAGGAACTTCGCCGACTTCCAGAAGTAGCGCTTGGGGACGAGCAGGCGCAGCGGCGCGCCGTGGTCGTGCTCGAGCGGGCGGCCGTCGTACTCGTGCGCGACGAGGACGTCGTCGTCGTACAGCGCCTCGACCGGAAGGTTGGTGGTGTACCCGCCGTCCGAGTGCGCCATGACGTGCGTCCCGGTCGGCTTGACGCCGGCCCGGTCGAGCAGCTCGGCCACCCGGACGCCGCGCCAGGTGGTGTCGAGCTTGGACCACCGCGTCACGCAGTGGATGTCGACGGTCACCTCGTGCTGGGGGAGCGCCATGAGCTCGTCCCAGCCCAGGGCGTACGGGCGTTCCACCTCGCCGTCGACGGTCAGCGTCCACGTGCTCAGGTCGTACGGCGGGTTGGCGCCGTAGGTCAGCACCGGGAAGCGCTCGGTGAGGTACTGACCGGGCGGGATCCGGGCCGGATCGATGCCCTGCTCACGCGCCTGGCGCCGCCCCCGCGCGGCCAGGTCCTTCGAGGTGATCCCCATGGGACTTACTGTAGATTGCGCCGCCTATGGCCTACGTGATCGCGGAGCCATGCATCGGCACCAAGGACAACTCGTGCGTCGAGGTCTGTCCCGTCGACTGCATCCATCCGACTCCTGACGAACCCGACTACGACTCCGTCGAACAGCTCTACATCGACCCCGAGGAGTGCATCGACTGCGACGCCTGCGTCGAGGCCTGCCCGGTCGACGCCTGCTTCGCCGAGGACCAGGTCCCGGACGAGTGGGCGCACTTCGTGCAGATCAACGCGGACTACTTCAAGAGCAAGGCTTGACCGCCCGCGGGGGGCCGCCGCCGGCGGCCCCCGGCACGAGTTGATCTAGCCGGCCATCGGGAGGCTCGACCCGGTCGTCGGGCGATCCTCCGCCGGCAGCGAGCCGCCGACCTGGTTGACCGCGAGCAGCGGCAGCGCCGGCGGCGGCGCCATCGCGATCAGGCCGCGCGCGGCCTGGCGGACGCCCTGGGAGGCCGGGTCGTCCGGGTCGAGCGCCACGAGCGGGACGCCGGCGTCGGACTGCTCGCGCAGCGGCATCGTGAGCGGGACCTTGCCGAGCAGCGGCACGTCGAGCTCGTCGGCCAGCTCCTGGCCGCCGCCCTCGCCGAAGATCGGGAAGCGCTCGCCGCCGGGTGTCGTGAAGCCCGACATGTTCTCGACGACGCCGGCGATGTCGAGGCTGACCTTGTGGGCCATCTCGGCCGCGCGGCGCGCGACCTTCTGCGCGGCGGGCTGCGGGGTCGTGACGATGAGGAACTGCGCGTTCGGCAGGAGCTGGGCGAGCGTCATCGAGACGTCGCCGGTGCCGGGCGGCAGGTCGACGAGCAGGTAGTCGAGCTGCCCCCAGTCGACGTCCTCGAGGAACTGCGTGAGCGCCTTGTGGAGCATCGGCCCGCGCCAGACGACCGCCGAGTCCTCCTGCACGAAGAAGCCGATCGACATGACCTTGATGCCGTGGGCCTCCAGGGGCAGGATCTTGCGCTGCGGCGAGACCGGCGGGCGATCGTTGCCGAGCCCGAGCATGCGCGGGATCGAGTAGCCCCACACGTCGGCGTCGAGCACACCGACGCGCTTGCCCTCGCCGACGAGCGCCGCCGCGAGGTTGACGGTCAGCGTGGACTTGCCCACGCCGCCCTTGCCCGAGCCGACGCAGATGACGTTCTCCACGCCCGCGAGCGCGCCGGTCGGCAGGCCGCCCCGGCCCAGCTTGCGCTGCAGCTCGGCCTTCTGCTGGTCGGTGAGGACGTCGAAGTCGACCTCGACCGAGCTGACCCCGTCCAGCGCCATGACGGCGTCGCGGACGGCGGTCTGGAAGTGGTTGCGGATCGGGCAGCCGGGCGTCGTCAGCGAGACGGTCACGTGGACCGCGCCGTTCTCGACCGTGATCGAGCGGACCATGTCCAGCTCGACGATCGAGGCGCGCAGCTCCGGGTCGATGACGCTCTCGAGCGCCTTGAGGATCTCGTCTCGCGTCGGCATGCGTCCCAGGGTAGGACACCGGCCGCGAAACGCAGAGAAGCCCGACGGGGCGCCGCGAACGGCGCCCCGCCGGTGGGGAGGAGAGGGTGCTTCTCCTGGCCGGCCGAGACCGGCAGGCTCGCCGGGCGGCCGGGCGCCCTCTCCGGCGCCCGCCGCCCGGGGAAGGCGTGGTGCTAGGAGACGACCGACGCGACGCGCTCGGTCACCTCGCGGGCGGCCTTCGTGGCGCCCAGGGCGACGCCGGACGCGACGTTGGTCGCCGCCGCGCGGCCGAGGCCGAGCTGCTGGGCGACCGAGCTCTTCTCCAGGTCGCGGCCGAGCTCACGGCCGAAGCGCTCGGCGTCCGCGCGCAGCGAGCGGACGTCGCGCTCGACGCGGGCGGTGCGCTGGCGCAGCTCGCGCTCGACGCGCGTGCGCCGCTTCTTCAGCTCGCGCTCGAGGCGGTTGCGCGCGGTGGTGCCGCGGCGCTCGAAGCCCTTCAGGCGGCGCTGGAACTTCGTGCGGTCGCTGTAGGTCTCGACCAGGTCGAGGATGTTGTCGCGCGCCGTCAGCGTGGCGCCGACGCCGGTCAGCACGGTGCGCTCGGCGACGTCACCCAGCCGCTCGACGACCGACACGGCCTCCTTGCGGGCTTCCGCCGCCTCGCGGGCGGCCGCGGTCTGCGTGCGCGCGGTGGCGCGCGTCGCGGTGCGCTTCGTCGCGCGGGTCTGCGTCTTGGCCTGGTTGCGCTTCGTGGTCGCAGCGCGCTTGGTCTGCGTGGTCTTCCGCGCGGTCTGCGTCGTCTGACGACGAGCCGCGCTTCCGGTGGTCCGCGTGGTCTCCGTGGACTCGGCCATGGTCACCCTCCCGTAACTTGCTTAGTTCTAAGTTGCATAGTCACGGTACCACGAACATGCGTTCGTGCCACCTCCCCGCCTGTGAGGGTCGTCACGCAGCGCGGATGCGACCGAGCCACGCCTCCGGCAGCTCGATCTCGTGCAGCGTCGGCAGGTGCTCGGGCCGCTCCCACACGCGGTTGAGCAGCTCGATCCCGCCCTCGGCGACGACGGTGTCCACCCACGCCTTGCCGAGCTGGTACTGGCGCATCTTCAGCTCCAGCCCCATGAGCTTCTCGAACAGCCGCACCGGCGGCGGCTTGTCCTCGCGGCGGCGGTTCATCGCCTCGCGCAGCTCGTCCAGCGAGTCCAGGGCGTCGGCGCCGACCGCGTCCATGACGTGCTCGGCGTGCCCCTCGACGACCGCCATCACCGCCTGCATCTCGTCGATGAGCGCCATCCGCTCCGGGCCGGCGGCCAGCGTCAGCAGGCCGCTCTCGCGGATCCGCTCGACGAGCGCGCGCAGATCATCGAGATCCAGCCGCAGCACGCTCGACAGGTCGACCTTGACGTCGACGGTCTCCAGCAGCCGCTCGAGCAGGCCGGCGAGGTGCTCGCGCAGCCACGGCACGCCCGTGAACTGCACCGCGTGCGTGACCTCGTGGAACGCCACCCAGGCGACGAGGTCGGCCTCGTCGACCTCCAGGCGCCGCGCCGCCTCGCGCAGGTTCGGCGCGACGAACAGCAGCCGCTCGGGCGACGCCGCGTCGATGATCACGAGCTCGTACTGGCCGAGCACGCGCTGCGACAGGTAGCCGACGAGCGCGCCGATCTCCGCCCCGGTCAGGACGCCGCCGACCGCGCTCAGCGGCCCGCTCTCCGGCAGCTTGGCCTCGAGCGGGCGCATGATCGTCCGCATCGAGCCGAGGTTCGCGCGCAACCAGTCCTCGCGGCCGACGACCTCCGGGGCCGGGATGTCCCGCGCCGGCGTGAGCTGCGTGTAGGCGGTGACGCGCTCGAGCGCGTCGGCGGTGAACGCCTCGATGTCACCCGCGAGCGCCAGCCCGCCCGGCGGCTCGGCGGCGACGAAGCCGGCCAGGCGCTCGGCCAGGACCCAGTCGATCATGCGTCGTCCTGCCACTCGACGAGCGCGGCGAGGTCCGCCAGCCCCTCCTCGGTGCGCGCGGCGATGAGCGGCGAGTGCGGCTCGAGGTCCAGCGGCGCCGACAGGCCGTCGAAGCCGGGGAAGCCGACGAGCCCGCCGCTCTCGCGGACGATGAGCTGGCCCGCCGCGCAGTCGACCGCGCGCGTGCGCCACAGCGTCGCCATCCCGTCCACGCGCGCGAGCGCGACCTGGCCGAGCGAGATCGCGATCGACCCGAACGCGCGCAGGCGGTGGACGCGCTCCTGCAGCGCGGGCATCGCCGGCGCGATCCACGACGGGTCGGCCGACTCGATCGCGACGAGCTCGAGCTTGCCGTGCCGGTTGCGGCGCTCGGCGTTCGCCGGCACCTCGACCGGGCGGTCGTTGAACAGGACGCCCTCGCCCGCGCGCGCCACCCACTCCGAGCCGGTCCCCACGTCGGCGACGTACCCGAAGACGACGTCGCCCATCGTCCCGCCGGTCGCCACCGCGATCGAGATCCCGACGTGCGGCAGTCCGCGCTTGGCGTTCATCGAGCCGTCGATCGGGTCGATGATCACGAGGACGTCGTCCGAGCCGAAGTCGACCGTGCCGCGCTCCTCGGACACCGCGCGGAAGCGCGCGCCCGCGTCGTGCAGGCGCTCGAGCTCGGCGAACACGCCGTCCTCCGCCTGCTGGTCGATGACGAGCGTCCGGTCGCCGCCGCCGCCGCGCTCACCGGTCTCCTCGATCCGGTCCGCGGTCGACGGGGTCTCGCGCAGGACCGTCCGCAGGCCGTCCGTGGCCCGGCGGCACGCGCCGAGCCAGTCGGCCTCGAGTGCCTCGGGAGAGCCGCCCACGCGGACATACGATAGGCGGGTGCCGCCGCGCCTCGACACGCTGACCGCCGCCCAGCGCCGCGCCGTCACCCACGAAGGCGGCCCGCTCCTCGTCCTCGGGGCCGCCGGGACCGGCAAGACGCGGGTGCTCGTCGAGCGGTTCGCGTGGCTCGTCGACCAGGGCGTCCCCGACGAGGAGATCCTGCTCGTCACGCGCTCGGCGGCCGGCGTCGACATCCTGCGCCGCCAGGTCGAGGACGCGCTCGAGCCGCCGTACGGCGAGCTCGCGGTCCTCACCGTGCCCGAGCTGTGCGCGCGGCTGCTGCGCGAGCACGCGATCGACGCCGGCGTCGACCCGTTCTTCGTGCCGCTCACGAAGGCCGACCGGCTCGCGCTCCTGCTCGACCGGATCGACCGTCTGACGCTGCGGCGCCACGACTTCCTCGGCAACCCGGCGGCCCTGCTCGGCGGGGTCGTCGAGCGGATCGACCGCTGCAAGCTCGAGCTCATCACCGCCGACGACTACGCGCGGTGGGCGCAGACGCTCGGCGACGACGAGCGCGGCGAGCGCGAGCGCGAGTTCGCGCGGCTGTACGCCGACCACGACGCGCTGCTCGCCGAGGCGGGGACGCTCGACACCGGCGACATGCTCCTGCGCGCGATCGCGCTGCTGCGCGACCACCCGTCGCTGTGCGAGCACTTCCGGCACGTGCTCGTCGACGAGTACCAGGACTTCGACCGCGCCCACCTCGAGGTGCTCGGCGGCTGCGGCGCGCACGGCCGCATCACGGTCGCCGGCGACGACGACGGCGCGGTCGGGCGCCGGCGCGGCGCCGCGGCCGCGAACCTGCGCGAGTTCACCGCGCGCCGGCCGGACGCGAGCGTCGTGACGCTCGAGCGCTCGTTCCGCTGCCGCGAGCGGATCGTCCGGGCGGCGGGCGCGGTGGTCGGCGGGCTGGCCGACCGGCTCGGCCTGCCGGCGCCCGAGGCGGCGCCCGGCGGCGACGTGGCGTTCTGGCGCTGCGAGAACGAGCGCGCGCAGGCGCAGGCGGTCGCCGCCGACGTCGAGCGGCTCATCCGCGAGGGCGTGCGGCCCGAGCGGATCGGGGTGCTCGTCCGCTCGGTCCGCGACGAGGGCCAGGCGGTGACCGTCGCGCTGGAGGAGCGCGCGGTCCCGTTCGAGGTGATCGGCGCGTCCGCGTTCTTCCAGCGCGCCGAGGTGCGCGACGTGCTGGCGTGGCTGCGCCTGCTCGCCGACCCGAACGACGCGGGCGCGGTCGTGCGCGCGCTCGCCCGGCCGCCGGTCGAGCTGCGCGCCGCCGACCTCGCGCGCTGCATCCAGATCGCGCGGCGGCGCAAGCTCGACATGGTCAGCGCGCTCGTCGCCGCGACCGAGTCGCCCCAGCTCCCGCCCGAGGCGCGCGAGCGGATCCTCGAGTTCCTCAAGCTCCACCGCCAGGCGGCGCGGGCGCTCGACACGACCCGGCCGGACCTGTTCGTGCACCGGCTGATCGAGCGGCTGGGGCTGCGCCGCCAGCAGCTCTTCGCCGCCAACGCCGACGTCGTCGAGCGCCTGCGCAACCTCGCGCGGCTCGGCGAGCTGGCCTCCGACTACGTCCGCCGCTCCCCGCAGGCGACCCCGCGCGAGTTCGCGCGCTCGATCGCCGCGGTCGCCGAGGCGGGGATGCGCGAGGAGGAGGCGGGCGGCGACGCGCCGTCCGGGGTCGCGGTCGCGTCGATGCGCGGCGCGAAAGGCCTGGAGTTCGACCACGTCTACGTCGTCGGCTTGCACTCGGCGCGGATGCCCGGCACGCGCCGGCAGGCGTTCGAGCCGCTCCCGCCCGAGCTCGCCGGCGAGCCCGCCGGCGCCGGGCCGGACACGCGCGCCGCCCACGTCGGGGCGATGCGACGGCTGCTCGGCGTCGCGATGACGCGCGCGCGGCGCGGGCTCGTGCTCGCCTACGCGGCGCACTCCGACCAGGGCGCCGTCCAGCAGCCGTCGCCGTTCGCCGAGCAGGCCCGCACCGCGCTCGGCGCCGAGTGGGACGAGCGCGGCGAGCAGCTCTTCGGCCCGGACGAGACGCTCCACGCCACGTTCCGGCGCCTGCGCGACGAGCTGCTCGAGGAGCTGCCGCGGGTGGGATCGCGCCTGGGCGAGCTGCGCTTCGACACCGACCTCGACGTCGCGCACACGGTCGTCCGCCACCTCGAGCTCGTCAAGCTCGCCGCGCTGCTCGAGCGCCCGGCGGGCCAGTCGGTCGCCGACGCGCTCGCCGGCATCAACGCGCGGATCCTCTCGGCGGTCACCGCCCAGCAGCGCGAGATCTTCGAGTCGACCGGCCTGGACGAGGCGCTGCTCGAGGCCGAGGCCGACGAGCGCGCGCGGGCCGCGACGATCGCCGCGCGCGCCGAGCCGTCGCTCGAGCCGTTCCTGCCCAAGCGCGGCGACGGGGTCCTGCTCAGCGCGTCGGACATCGAGACGTACCGGACCTGCCCGCTCAAGTACAAGTTCGCGCGCGTGTTCCGGATCCCGCAGGAGCCGACGCTCAACCAGCGCTTCGGGATCGCGGTCCACCAGGTCCTCGAGCGCTTCCACGTCAGCGGGATGTCGACCTGGGACGAGATGGCCGGGCTGCTCGAGGCGGCGTGGCGGCGCGGCGGCTTCGCCGACACCGACCAGGAGAACCAGCTCAACGCGAAGGCGCGGGCGGCGCTGCAGCGCTACCTCGCGCGCCTGCGCACCGAGGCGTCCGAGCCGGTGTGGTTCGAGCGCCAGTTCTCGTTCAAGCTCGGCCCGCACCTGCTGCGCGGGCGGGTCGACCGCGTCGACCGGCTCCCGAGCGGCACCTACCAGCTCATCGACTACAAGACCGGCCGCCCGAAGACGCCGGCGCAGCTCCGCGGCGACGTCCAGCTCGCGGTCTACGCGCTCGCCGCGCGCGAGGCATGGGACCTCGAGGCGGCCGAAGGCGCCTACCACTACGTCCTGGACGACGAGAAGGTGCCGCTGCCGCCGGGGGCCGTGGACCGGGAGTGGATCGCCGAGACCGTCTTCACGGTCGCCGAGGGCATCCTCGGCCAGGGCTTCGAGCCGACGCCGTCGTACACGGCGTGCTCGATGTGCGACTACCGGATCGTCTGCCCGGCCGCCGAGCGCTGAGCGACCGGCCCGGTCAGCCCTGCTCGCTGCCGCGCTGGCGCAGGAAGCGCTGGAACTCGCGTGCGAGCACGTCGCCCGAGGGGACGTCCGGGATCGTGCCGGACTCGGCCTCCTCCTCCTCGACGGCCTGCTCGAGGCGCTCGACGAAGGCCTGCACGTCCGGGTCGCTCTGGACGGCGAGGTTGACCTGGCGCTCGTAGTCGCCGGCCTGGGCCTCGAGCTCGCCGGCGTCGACCGACACGCCCACGAGCTGCTCGAGGCTGCGCACGAGCGCCAGCGCCGCCTTCGGGTTCGGCGCCGCCGCGACGTAGTGCGGGACGCTCGCCCACAGGCTCACGCTCGGCAGGCCGGCGCGCTGGCACGCGTCGTGGAGAACGCCGACGATGCCGGTCGGGCCCTCGTAGCTCGTCGGGGTGAGGTTCAGGCGCTCGACGAGCGACGCGTCGCTCGACAGGCCGGTGATCCCGACCGGCCGCGAGTGCGGCACGTCGGCGAGCAGCGCGCCGAGCGACACGACGAGCTGGGTCCCGAGCGCCTCGGCGAGGTCGATGACGAGCTTGCAGAACGTGCGCCAGCGCATCGACGGCTCGCTGCCGCTGAGGAGCACGAGGTCGCGCGGGGCGCGCGGGACCCTCGCCGCGTAGATCTCGATCTCCGGCCACTCGATCTCGCGCGTGTCACCGTCGGTGAGGCGGACCTTCGGGCGGGTGGCCTGGAAGTCGAAGAACTCCTCGGGATCGATGCGGGCGAACCGGGTCGCGCCGAGCGAGGCCCCGACGTAGGACAGCGCCGCAGAGGCGGCGTCTCCCGCGTCGTTCCAGCCCTTGAAGGCGCATACCAGCGCGGGGGCTCTCAGACCGTCCGGCCGGCTCTCCCATTCGAGCGGCGGCATCCGGGCCAGAGTAGAACATGGGTCATCTTGCGACCCTCGATCGCCACCCTGCGCGCCGGCCAGGAGGTGACCGGCGTCTTCGCCTGCACCCGCAAGGACCGCCTGGTCGCGCGGACCGGCTCGCCGTACCTCGCGCTGGAGCTGCGCGACCGCACCGGCGCGATCCCCGCGCGGGTCTTCCGCGACGCCGACGTCTTCGCCGGGCGGTTCGAGCGCGGCGACCTCGTGCGGGTCACCGGGCGGGTCGAGCAGTTCCGCGACGAGCTCCAGGTCGAGGTCGCCGACATCGCGCGCGCGACCGGCGAGGAGGCCGACCCGGCGTCGTTCCTGCCGGTCGCCTACCGGGACGTCGACGAGCTCGACGGGTTCCTCGAGCACCTCGCCGGCGAGGTCCACGACAAGCAGTACGCGGCCCTGCTCGCCGGGCTGCTCGGCGACGAGCGCCTGCGGGCCGAGTGGCGCCGGGCGCCGTGCACGCGCGACGGGCACCACGCCTACCTCGGCGGGCTGCTCGAGCACACCGTCGCGGTCGCGCAGCTCGCGGCCGAGACGTGCACGCTGCACGTGCGGCTCAACAGCGACCTGCTCATCTGCGCGGCGATCGTCCACGACCTCGGCAAGACCCGCGAGTTCACGTACGGCGCCGAGATCGCGCTGTCCGACGAGGGGCGGATGCTGGGCCACGTCGAGCTCGGGCTCGAGCTGCTGCGCAGGCGGGCGGACGGCGTCCTGGATCGCGAGCACTGGCTCGCGCTGTCGCACTGCGTCCTGACCCACCACGGCCCGGACCGCGCGCCGGCGCGGCGGTTCGCGTCGGCCGAGGCGCTCGCGCTCTACCGTCTCAACGCGCTCGACGCGACCGTGAAGGGCGCGCTCGAACACGGGCTGGGTTAGCGCGCGCCGGATCGCGGGTACGCCCCCGCGGCCATGGATCGCGACCTGTTCGTCCTGCTGTGGACCGACGACGGCGAGCCACAGTGCGCCCTCTACGAGGACCGCGAGCAGGCAGAGCGCGACGCCGGCCTCGTCGGCGGCCGCGTCGAGCTGCGCACGGTGCACCGCTCCGAGCGCCTGCGGGCGGGGCGGTTCATCCGCGGCGAGGGCTGAACGCCCGCCGCGCGGGAGCCGCACCTACACTCGCGCCGGGGCGGCAGCGGCCTGGTGGCCGATCCGGTCTTCAAAACCGGCAGGGCGTCGCAGCCCGGCGCTTGGAAGGTTCGATTCCTTCGCCGCCTCGCTCAGCGCGCGCGGCGGTAGCGGGCCAGGTAGGTCTGGCCCTTGCGCAGCAGCCGCGTGCGCTTCGCGCGCTTGTCGCGCACCGCGACCACGCCGCGGGCGACGCGGATCCGGGTGCCCTGGCAGGTCTCCTCGACGAGCCACTTCGTGCCGCGGACGGTGGCGACCGCGTTGCGGCCGTGGGTGCGGAAGCGGCCGTGACCGTCGCCCCACAGGCGCGGGCGGCGGGAGCCGGACCTCGAGGTCCGCGTCGTCTTGCGCTGCTTCTTCTTGGCCTTGCTCGCCGACGCGACCGCCGTGACGCGGCCAAAGCGCAGGCCCTTGCGCAGCTCGGCGCTCGCGCACGCGAGCGAGCCGACGATGCGCAGGTCGGTCGTGCCGCTGCGCTGCTGGGTCACGCGGAACCGGCCGCCGGAGAAGCGCGCGCTCTGCACGCGGCCGTCCGGCAGCGCCGAGGTCAGCACGATCGAGCCCCGCGTCGTGTCGACGATCGCCCCGACCGGGATCTCGCCGTCCTCGAGGGCGACGTCGGCGCTGCTGCCCGGCAGGCGGACCGTGACGCGGCCCGTGCGCCGGGTGGCGCCGACCGTCTTGCCGAGCACCGGCTCGACCGCCGGCGTCCCCGTCGCCGCCAGGCGCGGGGTGGTCACGCGCGGCTCGAACGCCGTCGTGCCGTGGGCCCCCGGCTTGCGGCCCTCGTCCCGCGAGGGCCCGCCGGACGGGGGCGGCGAGCTGCCCACCGGAGGCGGCGCGCACGCGTCGCCGATCCCGTCGCCGTCCTCGTCGGCCTGGTCGGCGTTCGGGTCGAGCGGGCAGTTGTCGAGGGCGTCGTCGATCCCGTCGCCGTCGTCGTCCGGGTCGCACGCGTCGCCGATCCCGTCGCCGTCCGTGTCCGTGTTCGCCGGGTCCGCGACCCCGGGGCACAGGTCGTCGACCTGCGGGACGCCGTCGCCGTCGTCGTCGGCGGGGACGGCGACGTCGGCGGGCGCGCCGAGGCCCGTGGCGACGACCGTCTGGCCGCCGCCGGTGGCGGAGACGCGGATCAGGCTCCCCGCGCCGGGGTCGGCGACGAGCGCCGAGCCGCTCTGCTCGAGATCGATGCCGCGCGGGTCGACGAGGGCGCCGCCGGATGCGAGCTGCGCCGGTGGGTCGTCCTTCGACACCACGCGGAAGACCTTGCCGGCGCCGGCCCCCTGCGCATCGGTGACCAGCAGGGTGTCGCCGGATTCGACCGCGACACCCGACGGCTCGGCGAGATGACCGGCCGCGACGCCCACCGCCTGCGCACCGTCCGACGCGGCGACGACGATGACGCCACCCCCGGAGGCCGCCGGGTCGGCGACGACGAACCGCCCGTCGCTGCGGACGGCGACGCCGGCCGGATCGGCAAAGAAGCCGTCGCGGGACCTGATGATCGTCTCACCCGCGCCGAGGTCGACGCGCAGCAGCGCGGCGGTGTACGTCTCGAGTTCGCCGCCCGCGACCTGGCCGCTGCCGCTGCCGGAGTCGGTGACGACGATCCGCCCGCCCGTGGCCACCGCGATCCCCTGCGGCGTCGCGAAGACCTGCGGTGCCATCGGCTTCGAGACGTTGTCGACCACGATCTCCTGCGTGCCCGTCCGGCGGTCCACCCGGACGACGCCGGGCAGGCCCGCGTCGCTCACCACGAGGTCGCCGCCGGCCTCCAGCGCGATGCCGGTCGGCTCCGTCAGCGGTGCGCCGGACGCCAGCGTCCGCGCCGCGCCGGTCGCGCTGTCGACCTCGAGCACCCTCGCCCCGTCGCGGTCGACGACGTAGACCGGCAGGCCGGCGTGCGCCGCCGCCGCGGGCAGGAGGCTCGCGAGGAGTGCGAGGACCGCCAGGGCGAGCGCCCGGCGCGGGAGACGGGGGACGGACATGCCCCGCACGCATCGACGCGCGCGCGAGACGGCGTGAGGCGGCGAGACACCGCTAGGCGGATGATCGACGCGCGCGTCCCGGATCCGCCGATCAGCGGATGGCCGGCGCGTCCCCGAGCGACCACGTCGCCGCGCCGACCGCTCCGGCCGCCGCGGCGACCGCTCCCCACGCCCCGAGGAGGTCGGCGAGCGCGTGCGAGGCGGCGAACGCGGCGCCGTAGAAGCCCGCCAGCGCGAGCGCTCGCGCAAGCCCGACCCGCCGGCGCCAGTGCGACGCGCACCACGCGACCGCGCCGACCAGCACGACCGCGCCGAGCGGCCGCACGCCGCTGAGGTCGGCGACGGCGAAGCCGGCGACGAGCGAGAGCGCGGCGACGGGCCAGGTCTGCACGCCCATCACCGTACGAGGGCGCGGCGGGCGAGCTTGTACGCGACGAACAGGAGCAGCCCGGCGAAGCCGATCTCCAGCGCGCGCTCGGGCACCGCGTTGGCGACCACCACGCCGGCCACGCCGCCCGCCACCGCCATGAGGCCCAGCACGACCGCGTCGCGCACGCGGACGTTGCCGTACCGGCGCTGGCGCCACGTCCCGACCGCCGCCACCGGCACGATCGCCAGCAGCGACGTCGCCTCCGCCTCGATGTGGCTCAGCCCGAGGACCACGGCGAGCGCGGGCACGAACAGCGAGCCGCCGCCGACGCCGAGCATCCCGGACACCACCCCGGCGAGGATCCCGATGAGGATCGCGACGACCATCAGCCGGGGACGAGCATGTCGACCGCCACGGCGACGAGCAGCGCGGCGAGGATGAGCGACAGCGCGCGGACCGGGACGCGCTGCTGCAGCCACGTGCCGAGCAGGACGCCGCCGACCGCCGGGACCCCGACGAGCAGGCCCTCCGCCAGGTGCACGTTCCCGTACAGGGCTTGCACGCCCGCCGCCGCAGCCGCCACGATCGCGATGGCGCCGAGCGACGTGCCGGTCGCCTCCCGCTCCCCGTACCCGAGCCACAGGACGAGCAGCGGAACGATGATGACCCCACCGCCGACCCCGAACAGCCCGCTCAGCAGACCGCCCGCCGTCCCGATCACCGCAAGGGTCGGGAGCCGGCGCGAATCCATGCGGGCATACTAGGAAGCGTGTCCGCCGCCGCCACGCTCGCCGAGGCGCTGGAACCGCTGCGCGCCGACCCGGACCGCTCCGCCGTCCTGCTCGACGTCGACGGCACGCTCGCGCCGATCGTCCGCCACGCCGAGGACGCGCGCGTGCCCGAGCCGACCCGCGCGATCCTCATCCAGGTCGCCAAGCGCTACGCCTGCGTCGCCTGCGTCAGCGGCCGGCGGGCCGCGATGGCGCGGCAGATCGTCGCGCTCGGGTCGATCTCCTACCTCGGCAACCACGGGATCGAGCTGCTGCGCGCCGGGGGCACCCAGGTGGAGGTCGAGCGCGAGGCGGGCGCCTGGCAGCGGCGCGTCCACCAGTTCGCCGAGCGCGCCTACCGCGACGACCTGCAGCGCCAGCGGGTGCGGTTCGAGGACAAGGGCCCGATCGTCGCCTTCCACTGGCGCGGGGCGCCCGACGAGGCGGCGGCGGAGATCGCCGTCCGCGGGGTCGCGACCGAGGCCGAGAAGGCCGGGCTCGGCGTGCACTGGGGTCGCAAGGTGCTCGAGATCCGGCCGCCCGTCCCGCTCGACAAGGGGCGCGGGCTGCACTGGCTGCTGCGCGACGCCGACCTCGACCACGCGGTCTACGTCGGCGACGACCTCACCGACGTCGACGCGTTCCGCGGGCTGCGCGAGCTCGTCGAGCAGGGACGGCTCGAGACGGCGGTGGCCGTCGGCGTCCGGTCCGAGGAGACGCCGGGCGAGCTCGAGGCGGCCGCCGACCTGCTCGTCGACGGCCCGCGCGGCGTCCGGCAGCTCCTCTCGGCCCTGCTCACCTGATTGCGCTTCGTCGACTTCCTGAAGACGACGGTCCTCGCGTGCGCGGGCGCGGCGACCGTCCTCGCCGTGCTGGCGATCCGCGCGGTCGCGCTGGAGAGCGACACGGCGCTCGGCATCTTCGCGGTCTCGTGGTGGGTCGTGGCGTGCATGCTCGGCGCGTGGCTCGGGCGTGAACGCTCGACGCTGCCGGCGATCGCGCGGCTGCTCGCGGCCGCCCGCTCGACGACGACGCTGCCCGAGCAGGTCAAGCCGGGGCGCGTCCTGCTGAACCGGCTGTGGCCGCTGTTCGCGCTGCTCGTGCTGTCGGCGGGGCTCGCGTGGCTCTACCCGCAGGTGCCCGCGATCGCCGCCGGGTTCCTGACGATCTGGGCGCTGTACTGGCGCAACCAGGACTCGGCGGTGACGGCGATCGAGGAGCGCGACGGCGTCGCGTTCTACATCGAGCGGACCGCCCCGTGGAAGCCGATGAAGCTCGTGCGCACCCCCGGCTACCGGCGGATCGAGCGGCCGACGGCGTCGACATGAGCACTACGCGGCCGGCGCAGCCGGACGAACGGGACGAGGGGCGCCGGCGCGTCGACGTCCTGCTCGTGTCGCTCGGCTCCACCCACGGCTGGCGGGTGGCGGACGCGGCGCTCGCCGAGTCGCTGCGCCGCGCCGGGGCGTCGGTCGAGCTCGTGACCGCCGAGCGACCGCGCGAGGTGCGCACGCTCATGCTCACCGACCTCACGTGGGCGCGCGCGGCGCGGCGGGCCGCGCGGCGGGGCATCGCCGAGCACGCACCGCGAGGGGTGCTCTACTCGACGACCACGGCAGCGCTGCGCTGGCCGGTCCCGGGCGCGATCCGGTTCGACGACCTCGCCGCCAACAACCGGCCGGGACGGCACGGGCTGTGGCAGCGGCGCGTCGAGCGGCGGCGGATCGAGCAGGCGCCGCTCCTCGTGCCGATGGGGTACGCGGCGGCGACCGGCGACGAGGAGCGCGAGGTGGTCGTGCCGCCCCCGATCGAGCCGTCGGCGCCGCTGCGGCGCGATCGCGACATCGCCGCGATCACGTACGCGAGCGACCCGGTGAAGAAGGGCCTGGACCGGGTCCTGGCGGCGTGGGCGCGGGTGCGGCGGCCGGGTGAGGAGCTCGTCGTCGTGACCGAGCACGACGTGCGCGCGCCGGGCGTGCGGGTCGAACGGGTGCGCGGGCAGGCCTTCCGGGCGCTCGTCGCGCGCTCGCGCGTGTACGTGGCGGCGCCGCGGCGCGAGGACTACGGGATCGCGCAGCTCGAGGCGCTCGCCGACGGGTGCGTGCTCGTCACGACCGAGGCGGAGGGGCCGTACGAGGCGCTGGGGCTGGCGCGGCGGCTGGATCCGCGGCTGGTCGGCGACGACCTCGCGACGGCGCTGCGCACGGCGCTCGACGATCCGCTGCCGGGGTACGCGGCGGCGGCGCGGGTGCTGCTCGAGCCGTACCGGACCGAGGTGATCGACCGGACCGTCGCCGAGGAGCTGCTGCCGCGGCTGCTCGCGACCGGGCCGGCGGCGACGGCGACGGGGTGAGCCCGGCCGGGCCGGCCGGCCCGTGATCCGTCATACGTATTACCCTTCGGTGGGTCATGGCGGCGAAGATCGACTTCGAGGCGTTCGACCGGCGCGGCTACCGGACCGTCGGCGCGCGCGAGGGGTACGCCGAGTGGGCGCCGACCTACCTCGACACCGTCGAGGACGAGATGGACCTCGCGCTGCTCGACCGGCTCGGGACGGTGGCGTGGCAGGGGACGACGGTCGCCGACCTCGGGTGCGGCACCGGACGGACCGGGGCCTGGCTGCGCGAGCACGGCGCCGCGGCGGTCGACGGCGTGGACATCACGCCCGAGATGCTCGCGCAGGCCCGCGAGCGCGGCATGCACCGGTCGCTCGCGGTGGCCGACGTGCGCGACTCGGGGCTGGAGGGCGGCGCCTACGACGTGGCGATCACGTCGCTCGTCGACGAGCACCTGCCGGACGTCGCGCCGCTGTACGCGGAGGCGGCGCGGCTCGTGCGCCCCGGCGGCGCGTTCGTCATCGTCGGCTACCACCCGCACTTCATCATGGCCTCGGGCATGCCCACCCACTACGACCGGCCGGACGGCGAGTCGGTGGCGATCGAGACCCACGTGCACCACCTGTCCGAGCAGGTCACCGCGGGGCTCGGCGCGGGGTTCACGCTCGCCGAGATGCACGAGCGGATCATCGACGACGTATGGGTGCGGCTGAAGCCGAAGTGGGACCGCTTCCGCGGCCACCCGATCACGTTCGCGATCGCGTGGCGGTCGGCGCCCAGCGCGTGATGTGCGGGCCGGGCTCGACGCCCGGCAGGTTGCGGGGGTCCGGCTCGGGCGGGCCGGGCGTCAGGCCGAGCGGCACGACGCCGGCCCAGACCGGCAGGTCGTAGTCCTCGGGCTCGTCCGCGACGCCGCCGTCCCGGACCTTGGCCGACGCCTCCTCGAGCGGCATCGCGAGGACGCTCGTGCCCTTGAGCTCCTGACGCGTCGGCGGGCGGACCTCGTCCCAGCGACCGGGCACGAGCCGCTCGGTGAACGCCTCGAGCGCGCGCAGGCGCTCGACGTCGCCCTCGACGGCGCGCAGCTCGCCGACGACGACCGCGCTGCGGTAGTTCATCGAGTGGTGGAAGGCCGAGCGGGCGAGGACGAGCCCGTCGACGAGCGTCGCGGTCAGGCACGCCGGGACGCCCGCCTTCAGGGTGCGGAGCATCCGGCTGGCCGCCGAGCCGTGGACGTAGACGGTGTCGCCGACGCGGGCGTGGAGCGTCGGGATCGCGAAGGGCTGCCCGTCGTGCACGAAAGCGAGGTGGCAGACGAGCGCCTCGTCGAGGATCGCCTCGACCGTCGCGCGGTCGTACGTGCCGCGCCCGGGCACCCGGCGGATGCGGGTGCGAGGGGTCGGGGTGAACGTCGTCGTGTCGGGTGCGGTCGCCATCGCCCGCCGACGGTACGCCGGAATTGGTCTTGCGCGAAGGACCAATCCTGCGATGATCCAGTGGTCCAAATGGACCTCCTCCTCCCGCTCGACGCCGAAGCCCCGAAGCGCGCCCAGCTCGAGCGCCGCCTGCGCGAGGCGATCCGAGCCGGCCGCCTGAAGCCCGGAGCGAGGCTCCCGCCGACCCGGACGCTCGCCCGCGACCTCGGCGTCTCCCGGGGCGTCGTCGTCGAGGCGTACGAGCAGCTCGTGGCCGAGGGCTGGCTGACCGCACGCCGAGGAGCGGGAACCCGCGTCGCCAACCACCCGGCAACCGGGCCAGGCCCCTCACACAAACTCACCTCAACCCCGGGGCCAGGCCCCGTTCCGAAGACAGTTGAGATAGGTGAAGGGCCTGACCCCCATTTAGGTGAAGGGCCTGGCCCCCTCTTAGGTGAAGGGCCTGGCCCCGGGTTGGAGGTGCGGTATGACCTGCGGACCGGGCGGCCGGATCTCTCGGCGTTTCCGCGGGCGTTGTGGCACGCCGCTCTGGGGCGCGCGCTCAGGACGCTTCCGGACCGTGAGCTCGGGTACGGCGATCCGCGCGGGTTCGCCGGGCTCAGGGTCGCGCTCGCCGAGCACCTCGGCCGGACGCGCGGCGTCGTCGCCGACCCCGCGCAGATCGTCGTCACCGGTGGGACCGCTCCCGGGCTGGCGGTGCTCTTCGCGCACCTGCGCCGGCAGGGCGCGCGGCGGGTCGCCGTCGAGGATCCCGGCTGGCGCGGGCCGCGCCGCGCCGCCGAGCACGCCGGCCTCGAGTGGACGCCCGTGCCGGTCGACGCGGGCGGGCTCGTCGTCGACGCGCTGCCCGACGACGCCGACGTGGTCGTCGTCACGCCCGCGCACCAGTTCCCGCTCGGCGTCGTGCTCGCGCCCGGCCGGCGCGCGCGGCTCGTCGACTGGGCGCGGCGGCGCGGCGCGCTCGTCGTCGAAGACGACTACGACGCCGAGTACCGCTACGACCGCGAGCCCGTCGGCGCGCTCCAGGGCCTCGACCCCGACCGCGTCGTCTACGCCGGGTCGGTGAGCAAGACGCTCGCGCCCGCCCTACGCCTCGGCTGGCTCGTCGCGCCCGCCTGGCTGCTGCCCGGCCTTGCCCGCGAGAAGGACCGCGCCGACCGCGGCACGCCGACGCTCGACCAGGCCGCGCTCGCCGACCTGCTCGCCCGCGGCGACGTCGATCGCCACCTGCGCCGTACCCGCCGCCGCTACCGCGCCCGCCGCGACACGCTCGCCGCGGCCCTCGCCGAGCACCTGCCGACAGCACGCATCGAAGGCGCATCGGCCGGCCTGCACCTGCTCGCCTGGCTCGACCCCCACGCCGACGAGACCGCGATCGCCGTCCGCGCCGCCGAACGCGGCGTCGCCGTCGACCGCCTCACGACCAGCCGCGAGCAGCCGCCCGCGCTGCTCCTCGGCTACGCCGCCGAGCCGGAGCCCGCGCTCCGGCGCGCCGCCGCGCTGCTCGCCGAGGCGGCCGGTCAGACCCGGCGCAGCTCGTAGTAGTGGTCGAGCCGCGACCGCGGCGACCCGGACGGCTCGCGCACGATCTCGAGCCCCTCGATCCCGCGCAGGAAGCCCGACCACCACCGCTGGCTGGCCTGGCACAGGTGCGCGTCGACCTGCACCGGCTCGTCGAAGTCGTAGAACGGGATGAGGTGGACCGCCCGGCCGCCGGGCTTGAGGACCCTGACCTGCTCGGCCATCACCTTCGGCAGGTCGTCGGGGTGGATGTGCTCCATGAAGTCCTGGGATGTGACGAGGTCGAACGACCCGTCCTCCCACGGCAGCTCGGTCGCCGACCCGTGCACGACCGTGTCGGTCACGCGGTGGTCGACCGCCCACCGGGAGAAGTCGATGCCGTGCGCGTCGACCCCGCGCCGCTGCAGCTCGCGCACGAGCTCGCCGGTCGCCGCCCCGACGTCGAGCGCCCGCTGCGGCGCGTACGTCTCGACGAGCGCCTCGGCGAGCGGCGCCGCATCGTTCATCCCGCCGTTGTACTCGTACGGGTAGCCGACGTACGGCGCTCCGCCCCCGCGCTTGGTGAAGTAGCTCTCGTCGTACAGGTCGCCGGTCCGCGCCCGCTCGATGACCTCCTCGGGCGTGTTGAGCCGCCGGACCTTGAGGAACGCCACGAGCTCCCACGTGCGCTCGTCCGGCGGCGCCGACGCGATGCGCTGGCGCAGCCACGGGTCCTCGGGAACGCGGACGGGCTCGAGCCGCGGCCGCGGGAACCCCTTCAGCCGGAACGCGACGTCCGAATGCTTGAGCGTCAACCCGCGGATCGTCACCTTCTCGAGCTCGCGCTCGGTGAAGTAGCGGGAGGCGACCCGCCGCGTGGCGGCCGTGGCGAAGGGCAGTGCGGGGGCGCGTTCGGCCGCCGTGCGCGCACGCCGGCGAAGGTCCGCGATCATCGACACAGCGCGCCACCATAGCGGCGGCGCGGGCCTGTCGGGCGGCGCTCCGCGCATCGCCCGGAACCCGGCGCTGCGCGAGGCGGGCGACGGGCCGCGCGCCAGGATCCCGGCAATCCGGTCGGACGTCCGTCCATGCCGGCTCAAGGCCGAGGCGCCCCGGTCCATCAGGTCGTGCATGACCCCACCCACTCGGGCGCGGCGCCGCCTGCGTCGCCGCGCCGCCACACTCGCGGCGCTGACGCTCGCCGCGTTCTCCACCGCCAGCGCGGCTGCCCCGGCGGCCCATGCCGGCGCAGCCGCCTGGGCCGCGGAGAAACTCGCCGGCGGCGTCGTCTCCGGCATCGGCGGCATGGGCCTGGGCAAGGCCCTGTCGGCGATCGGGATCGGCAACGCGGACTTCGCAGCGATCCGCCGGGACCTCGCGGAGATCAAGCGCCAGATCGCCGTCGTCTCCGACCAGGTCCGCCAGCTGAGCGGGCAGCTCACCCAGACGGGCTGCAACACCGCCACGCACCAGCTCGGCGACGTGCGCACGCTCGCCACCGACGGCTGGGAGCGCTACGAGTCCCTGCTGAACCGGGCCGACGCGCAGGCGCGTGCCGCCGGGCTCCCCGCGGTCCGCGACTACCTGCTGGCGCGTGACTTCCGCGCGGCCCGCAAGCGCATCCACACCGCGCTCGCGTCACCGGGCGCCGGCGCCCAGTCGCTGCTGCAGCTCTGCGGCGGCGCGATCGAGCAGGCGTCCTACCCGTTCATCACCACCGAGACGACCAAGAAGGTCCGCGCGTTCGTGGACGACTGGCAGTTCCTCCAGGTGCGCCTCGCGATCCTCGAGGCCGAGCGCCTCATGCTCCTCGGCGACCCCGAGGGGGCGAAGGAGGAGGCCCAGTCGCTCCTGCGCGACCTCGCGGCGGAGGACCGGCTCGTGCCCGACGAGCTGCCGCAGGGAGTGTTCCTCGACGTCCGCACGAACCTCCTGTGGAACCAGAAGGTCGAGGCGGAGACCTGGGACAAGCTCACCAAGGACGGGAGCATCCCGACGATGGCTCAGCTCCAGGCCCTCTTCGCGGCCCCGCCGTGCTGTACCGGCTCGCGCGGCGAGAAGCTGCCACGCTGGCAGTGGCTGGAGGACCGTGCCGGGGCCGACTTCGGCACGCTCATCACGTCGAGCAAGCGCGAGGGCGTCTGGTCGGACAGCCTCGACCGGAGCTTGCTCATGGTGGGGATCCGGATGGCGTCCTACTACCAGCTGCGCGGCTCGTCGGAGGGGAAGACCAAGACGCTGGCGCCCCGGTACTACAACATGGTTATGCGCTTCCGCCCGCGCAAGCCGGAGGAGCGCTGGAGCGTCGATCATCCGGTGGCGTGCACGGCCGGGAGCGGCAGGGCCGCCGAGGCCTCGCAGCCCGCGACCGTCCGCCGCGTCGGGAGCACCTTCCTCGGGACCCCCGCGAATGACACGATCGCCGCGGGCGCCGGGGTGGAGGTGCACAGCGGCAAGGGCTCCGACGTGATCAGGGTCGGCAGCCAGAGCCGCGTCCACGCGGGCGCCTGCGCCGACGTCGTCTACGTCACCGGCGCCGGGACGACCGTCCGCGCCGGGACGGGCGACGACACCATCCGCCTCACCGGCGGGTCGAGCGTCGCCTACGGCGAGGCCGGCAACGACGACCTCCGCGGCGGCCGCGGCGACGACCGGCTGTACGGCGGGTCCGGGCAGGACACGCTCCGCGGCGGCCGCGGCGACGACCGGCTGTACGGCGGGCCCGGGCAGGACACGCTCCGCGGCGGGCGCGGCAACGACCGGCTCTCGGGCGGCAGCGGCCGCGACCTGCTCGACGGCGGCCGGGGCGATGATCGGATCATCGCCGCCGACGGCGCCCGCGACATCGTCCTGTGCGGCCCCGGCGACGACACGGCGATCGTCGACCGCAAGGACGTCGTCCGCGGCTGTGAGCGCGTGATCGTCCGCTGATCCGGCACATCCGGCCGCGCCCGCACACGACCCCGCGGGCGCGGCCGGCGGCCGGAGCCGGCCCACGCCGGGCCGCGGCTCAGCGCGCCCGCTTGCGCATCGCGAGGAACTCGTCGAGCGGACGCGTGTTCGCGACCTGGTCGGCAGTGAGCCACGCACGCCGCGCGGTCGCGATCCCCCAGCGCACGAGCGCCAGCTCCCGCACGCCGTGCGCGTCGGAGTTGACGAGGATCGGCACGCCCGCCTCGGCGGCCGCCCGCGCGTGCACGTCGTCGAGGTCGCGGCGGTCGGGCGCCGCATTGATCTCGAGCATCGTCCCGGTCCGCGCGGCCGCCTCGATGACCGCGTGCATGTCGACCGCGTACGGCTTGCGCCGCTCGATCTTCCGTCCGGTCGGGTGCCCGATCTGGTCGATGTACGGGTGCTCGCACGCGGCGACGAGCCGCCTGGTCATCTCGGCCTCGCTCATCCCGAACGACGTGTGCACCGACCCGACGACCCAGTCGAGCTGGGCGAGCAGCTCGTCGTCGTAGTCGGGCGAGCCGTCGGGGAGGATGTTCGTCTCGGTCCCGATCAGCAGCCTGATGCCGTCCAGGCGGGCGTCGAGCTCGCGGACCCGCTCGATCTGCGCCTTGAGCTGGTCGGCGGTGACGTGGTTGCCGAACCCGTGCGTGGCCGAGTGGTCGGTGTGGGCGAGGTACTCGTACCCGCGCTCCAGCGCGGCCTGCGCCATCTCCTCGATCGTGTTGCGCCCGTCGGAGAGGACCGTGTGCGTGTGCAGGTCACCCCGCAGGTCGCCCTCCTCGACGAGCCGCCCGAACCCGCCGTCGGCGGCCGCCTCGAGCTCGCCGCGCCCCTCGCGCAGCTCCGGCGGGATCCACGCGAGCCCGAGCCGCTCGTAGACCTCCTCCTCGGTCGCGCACCGCGTCGTCTCGCCGGTCGCGTCGTCGAGGATCCCGTACTCGGAGACGTGCAGCCCGCGCCGGACCGCCGCCTCGCGCAGCTGCAGGTTGTGGTCGCGCGAGCCGGTGAAGTGCTGGAGCAGGTTGCCGAACTGCGCGGGCTCGACGACGCGCACGTCGACGTTCAGCCCCGAGTGGGTGCGGCCGCGGACGGCGTTCTCACCCGCGCCGCCGGCGGATTCGATGACGTCGAGGTCGGCGAACGCGGCGGTCAGCGCGCCCGGATCGGACGCGGTGGCGATGATGTCGAGGTCCTTGACGCTGTCGACCAGGCGCCGGGCGCTGCCGGCGAGCTCGACCCGCTCGGCGGCCGGGTGCGCCCGCAGCGCGCCCATGACCTGCTCGGCGATCCCGAGCGCCTTGGGGAGCAGGAACCGCGGCGCCGGCCGGTCGGCGATCCCCGCCGCGAACGCGGCGAGCACCTGCTCCTCGAACTTCGGGCCGAAGCCGCGGACGCCGCGCAGCTTCCCGCTCTCGGCCGCGACGCGCAGCGCCTCGAGCGAGTCGATCCCCAGCTCGTCGAACAGCCGCTTGGCCCGCTTGGGCCCGAGGCCCGGCAGCCGCGTCATCTCGACGAGGCCCGGCGGGAACTTCGCGCGCAGCTTGTCGAGCGCGGGGATCGAGCCCGTGTCGAGCAGCGTGCGGATCTTCTCCTCGAGCGTCTTGCCGATCCCGGGCAGCTCGGTGACCCGGCCCTCGCGGGTGAGCCTGGCGACCGACACCGGCGCGTCGCGGATCGCCTTCGCGCCGTTGCGGTAGGCGAGCACCCGGTGCACGACCGCCCCGTCGAGCTCGTACAGGTCCCCGAGCTCGTCGAAGTACTGGGCGATCGCGGCATTCGAGAGGTCGGGCACCCTTCTAGGCTACGTCGCCCTCATGACCCCCGTCGGTCCTGCCTGGCTGATCCTCCCGACCTACGACGAGGCCGAGAACGTCGAGCGCATCGTGCGCGCGGTGCTCCCGGTCCTCGAGCGCAGCCGCGCCGACGGGCACAGGGTCCTGATCGTCGACGACAACTCGCCCGACGGGACCGGCGCGATCGCCGATCGCCTGGCGGCCGAGCTCGACGCCGTCGAGGTCCTGCACCGCGACCGCCCGGCCGGCCTCGGGCCCGCGTACCTCGCCGGCTTCGCGCACGCGCTGGCCAACGGCGCCGGCCTCGTGCTCGAGATGGACGCGGACTTCTCGCACGACCCCGCCGACGTCGAGCGCCTCATCGCGGCGGTCGCCGACGGCGCCGACCTGGCGCTCGGCTCGCGGTACGTCCCCGGCGGCGGCGTGAGCGACTGGGGCCTCGGGCGGCGGATCATCAGCCGCGGCGGCTGCCTGTACGCGCAGGCGGTCCTCGGCGTCCGGGTCCACGACCTGACTGGCGGCTTCAAGTGCTTCCGGCGCGAGGTGCTGGAGGCGATCGACCTGCCGACGGTCCGTTCGAAGGGCTATGCGTTCCAGGTCGAGCTGACGTACCGCGCGCTGCTCGGCGGCTTCACGGTCGTCGAGGTCCCGATCACGTTCCGCGACCGCCAGGTCGGGCGTTCGAAGATGAGCTGGCGGATCGCCGGCGAGGCGGTGGTCCTCCTGCCGCGGCTGCGGCGCCGGCGGCGTCGGAGATCCGTCCAGGCGCGCACGCAGGACGCCGCCGAGCGGCCGATCGCCGGGGGGTGACCGGCCGCCGGCTCGCCGTCGCCCGTGGCTGGGCGGACACGCGGTCCACGCTCGCCGCGTGGAACCGCGCCCCGCTGGGCGTCCTGGGCCGGTGGGTGCCGGTGAGCTTCGCGATCGCCGTCGCGCTGCTGGCGGGCGTGTGGGTCGTCGCGACGCTGAGCGAGCCCGAGTTCTGGCCCGTGCCGCTGGCCGGCGTCCACCACCCGGCGACCGCGGGCGACGTCGCCGCGATCGTCGCGCGCAACCTGCTCGTGCTGGCGCTCCACGCGTTCGCGTGCGTGGCGGGGTTCATCGCGAAGTCGTCGCTGCCGCTCGAGGCCGAGCAGTACCGCGGTTGGGTCCGCTGGGTCCATGACCGCGTGGGGTCGGCCGCGGTGACGTTCGTCGCGGGCGCGACGCTGTTCTCGCTGGCCACCCAGGCGTATGCGCTCGGCGGGCGGCTGTCGACGCTCGCCTGGCAGTTCGACTCGACGCCGGCGCTCGTCCTCGTCACGGTCGCGCCGCACGCGCTGCTGGAGCTCACGGCGGTCTTCCTGCCCCTCGCCGCGTGGCTGGTCGCCGCGCGCGCGGGCGCGTGGAACCAGCTCATGGCCGCGACGTTCGCGACGACGGCGATCGCGCTGCCCGCGATCGTCGTGGCGGCGGTCGTCGAGGTGACCGTGTCGCCGCACATCATCCGCGCGCTTCACTTCGTATAGTGGAGCCCATGGCCGATCTCACGAATGTCACCGACGACAGCTTCCAGGCCGAGGTGCTCGAGAGCGAGCAGCCCGTGCTCGTCGATTTCTGGGCGCCCTGGTGCGGCCCGTGTCGCGTCGTCGCTCCGGTGCTCGAGGAGATCGCGGCCGAGCAGGCGGACAAGCTGCGCATCGTCAAGCTCAACGTCGACGACAACCAGCGGACCGCCGCGCAGTACGGGGTCATGTCGATCCCGACGATGATCGTCTTCAAGAACGGCCAGCCGGCCAAGACGATCGTCGGCGCCTACCCGAAGAAGCGCCTCGAGGCCGAGCTCGAGCCGGTCCTCTCCTAGCGCCCCGCCCCTCCTCGCCTTCACGCTGCGTCCGTCGGCCCCGCGGGCTCGGGGCGCAGGCGCGCCTGTGCCGGCGCGCAGCCGGTCTCGTCGAACGCGAGGCCCTCGGCCTCCAGCAGGGCGCGCACGGCGGCCGGGTCGCCGAGCGCGGTCGCGGCGATCCTGCCGTCGGACTTGAGGACGCGGTGCGCCCCCGGCGGCTGCTCGCGGATGAGCGTGCGGTTCAGGCGCCGCGCAGCGGCGGGCGGTGCGCCGACGGCGGCGTAGCTCACCCAGCGACCGGCGGGGATCGTGGCGAGCACGGAGCGGAGCTGATCGGTGTCCATGCGCCCACGAGGGCGCGGACGGCGCATCCTCGCCCCCCGGACGGGACGGCCGGCCCCCGCGAGCGCCGGACGGGGGCCGCCGCATCCGTGCGGCGGGGGTGGCCTCGAGACCGAAAGGCCGGGGCGACGGCCCACCCCGGACCGCGCCCCGTAGAGGCCTTTCGCTGTCCCACCTCGCCTCCTGTCAAAGCGAGGCGGAGACGAATCATACACATTCGCGTCTGTGAATGTGGCCGCGCTTTGGAAATGTCGTTGTGTTCGAGAACGGCCGGCCGTATGCTCGCGCGCGATGACGAGGGTGAGCGCTCCCGACCACCGCCGGCGCGCCGTCGAGGCGTTCGCGGCGGTCGTCGCCGAGCGGGGGCTGCGGGAGACGCGCGTCTCCGACGTGCTGGAGCGCGCCGGCATGTCGCGGCGGACGTTCTACGCGCTCTTCGACAACCTCGAGGACTGCTTCCTCGAGGCGTACGAGCTCGCGCTCGACCGCGTCCGGCGGGCGCTGTGCTCCACCGGCGAGGCGTCACCGGAGGACTGGCCCGCGCTCATCGAGCAGGTGCTCCACCGGCTGCTCGAGGGCGCGGCGGCCCACCCCGGCCTCGCCCGCGTGCTCCTCGTCGAGCCGCTCGCCGCCGGCCCGGCCGGCGTCGAGCGCCACGAGCGCACGATGCGCGAGCTCGCCGCGCTCCTCGCGCGCTCGCACCTCTGCGCCGGCGAGCACCCGGTCGTGGCGTTCGAGGCGGCCGTCGGCGCCGTCCACCGCGTCGTCCACGCGCGCCTGGTCGCGGGGCGCGCCGACGAGCTGCCGGCGCTCGCGGGGGATCTCGCGGGCGTCCTCTGCCGGCTCACGACGCCGGCGGCCGTGTGACGACCCCGGCGTGCGCCGGGGCGCCGGTCACGCCGCGACCGGGTCGAACGAGGCGCTCAGCTCGAACATGTCGCGCCGCATGTCCGGCGCGGCGAGCCGCCCGGTCGTGATCCGGTCGAACAGCAGCGAGGTGTGCGCGCCACCGACCACCTCGACGTGCGTCCGCGGCACGGACAGGTCGCGCTCGCGCGCGAGCTCGCCGAGGACGAAGCCGCACCACAGGCGCCACCCGCGGTGACGCGCGGCACGCGAGAGCGGCCCGGCCCGCCGCGTCTCGACCTCGGCGACCCGGGCGACCCACGGCTCGGCCTGGTAGAGGTCGAGCACCGACTGGGCGCCCGCTGCGAAACGCGGCACCCACGCGCGGTGCGCGGTGAACCCCCGCCGGAACGCCGCGCGGATCCGCGGCTCGATCTCGTCGAACACCGACGCCAGCAGCGCGTCGCGCGACGGCGCGTGCACCTCGACCTCCTGGACCGAGCACCCGCTCTCGGCCGCGAGGGTGACGACGTCGGCAGCCTCGAACCCGCGCGTCCCCGCAACGTGGAGCATCGCGGTGCGCAGGCGCGCGCAGGTGGGGCAGTCGGCCCCGCAGTTCGCGGACAGTGCTTCCATGACCCTGTTCGGTCGCTCCGTGAGCCGTCGCAGGGTATAGGCTCGTACCTTCGGAAACAAGCGCGTTCTTCGGTCGAGGAACCTGCACCCTCCGCCGGGGGAGACATGTATGTTTTCTCCGACGGTGCCGAACGCGAGAAAGACCCGCACGAGGACGGCCTCCCGCCGGCCCGACCAGCTCCCCGCGGGGCGCCACGGGCTCGACCGCGAGTACGTCATCGAGAACCAGCGCGACCGCATCCTGACCGCGATCGCCCAGGCCTCCGCCGACCTCGGCTACCCGAAGGTCGCGGTCGAGGACATCATCAAGCGGGCCGGCGTCTCGCGGCGCACGTTCTACGACCACTTCTCCAGCAAGGACGAGCCGTTCCTGGCCGCCTACGACCGCGCCGCCGACAAGCTCCTCACCGAGCTCAACGTCGCCGCCGCCGGCGCCGAGTCGTTCGTCGAGGGCGTGCGCGACTGCCTGGAGGCGTTCCTGCGCGTCATCTCCGAGGACCCGATGACCGCGCACATGTGCATCGTCGAGGTGCTCGCCGCGGGCCCGGAGGCGCTCGAGCGCCGCAACGCGACGATGCGCGCGATCGCCGAGCTCATCGACGAGGGCGCCAAGCGCGACCCGACGACACGCAAGGCGCCGCGCCTGGTCTCGGAGACGATCGTCGGCGGCATCTACGAGGTCGTGTACGCGCGCGTGCTGCGCAGGGAGTTCGACGCGATCCCCGACCTGCTGCCCGACCTGACGTACTCGGCGCTGCTGCCGTACGTGGGCGGCGAGATCGCCCAGCAGGAGTTCCAGCGCCAGAAGCGTCGCCGGCAGCGGATCCGCGCCGCCGCCGCGCGCCGCGAGGACTGACGCCCTACTCGTCCGCGCGAAGCTGCGGGAACGCCGTCGTGAACCCGGGGTGCGGCCCCTGCGCCCGGCACGCCGGCGCCGCGACGTCGCGCCCGTCGGTGCGGAACGCGAACTGCCGCACGAGGTCGGCCAGGCCGTCGGGGATCGAGGCGGCCGGCGGCGCGGGACCGCCCGACGTGCACGGCCGCTCGGTGAGCGTCGGCAGCCCGGAGGCGAGCCGCTCGAGCGCGCCCGGCGCGAAGTACGCGTTCTGGCGGCTCGTCCCGAGCGGGCGCGGATAGTGGGCGAGCGCCTCGGGCGACAGCGTCTGCGCGGTGCGCAGGTAGTTGACCGGCTCGGTCGCGCCCGGCAGCACGTCGGTCAGGTCGCGGCTCAGCGACGCGGCGACCGTGTTCGCGAAGAACGCCAGCACCTCGCGGCGGTGCGCGCCGATGTAGCGGAGCATCGGGTTGGCGTTGCGCAGGAACGGCACGAACCGGTCGAGCAGCGGCGGGATGTCCTCGAGCATCCGCTCGAACGCCGGCGCGCCGCGCTCGGACGCGTCGACGAGCGGCGACAGCCGCCCGAGGAGCCCCTCGAGCTCGGGGCTCATCTCGTCGAGCGCCTCGAACGCCGGGGCCGCCTCGGACGCGGCCGGCTGCAGGCGCCGCACGACCGGCTCGGCCCGCCGGCCGAACGCGGTCAGCCGCGGCAGCGTCCTCGTGCTCTCACGCTCGAAGCGCGGCAGCGCCTCGAAGATGCCGGCCAGGTCCCGGTTGCGCTCGCCGGTCACCGCGAACAGGCGGTTGGTCGCGCTGATGAGCCCGGCGAGCTCGCCGTCGCGCTCGGAGACCGCGTCGAACACGTCGCCGGTCGTGCGCACCATCTCGCGCAGCGCGGCCTGCTGGGACTCGAGCGTCGCGAACAGCTCGGTGTTCGAGCGCACGAACCCCGGCAGGTTGCCGAACGCCTCGTTGATCTCGTCGCCGCGCCCGCGCATCGCCGCCGCCGACGCCTGCATCCAGTCCTGGAACGCGCGCCGCGTCGGCGCGTCGAACGTGCGCAGGATCTCGTCCAGCTCGACCGTCGGCGACACCGCCGCGTCGGGGAGCTCGCCGCCCTCGGGGATCACGCCGCGGTCCGGGTCCCCGCGCTCGAGCTCGACGTACGTCTCGCCGAGCAGGCTCTTCAGCCGCAGCATCGCACGCGCGTTGCGGGCCACCGGGGCGTGGTCGCGGTCGAGCTCGATCGTCGCGCGCGTGCGGTTGCGCGGCCCGGGCTCGACGTCCACGACCTTGCCGACCGTCACGCCCGAGATCCGCACGTCGGCCTGGCCGGCGAGCTGCGTCGCCTCGGGGAACAGCACGTCGAAGCGGTAGCCCTGCGGCTTGAACGGCACCGCGCCGCCGAACGCGATCCACAGGTACAGCAGCGCGCCGAAGCTCGACAGCGCGAACAGCACCATCGTGGCGAGGCGGGCGAAGGTGGGCGCGGTCTTGATCATCCGGCCGGCGCGCTCCTCTCCTTGCACTTGCCCTCGGCCAGGAGCTGCTGCCGGTCGGGCGCCCCGAGGAGCTGGATGAGCGTCGACAGCGTCGGGTTGCGGCGCGGCGCGGCCAGCGACTCGAGCAGCTCGAGCGAGCCGCACGAGAGCATCACCAGTCCGCGCCGCGTCGCGCCGAGCCCGTCCTGGGTGGAGAGCACCGAGTTCGTGTTGTGGTTCGCCCAGGGGACGTAGAACAAGAAGCCCTGGCCGTCCTTGCCGTCGCCCGGCGGGTCGTAGGCGAGGGTGTCGAGCAGCGCGTTCAGGACGCGGGTGAGCTCCGACAGGCCGGGGGTCGCCGCCGCGAGGTCGGCGGCGGCGGGCCGCAGCAGGCGCGCGGTCGGCTGCGCCTCGCGGGCGAACGGCCGCAGCTCGTCGCGCAGCACCGGCGCGGTGTCGCGCAGGAACGGCCGCAGCTTGCGCAGGGTCGGCGCGAGCGCGCGGCTCGACGGCTCGAGCGCGGTCAGCGAGCGGTCGAGCGAGTTGCCGAGCTCGGCGACCTTGCCGAGCGCCGCGTCGGTCGTGCGCAGCGTGCCCGGCAGCAGCTCGAGCGTCTCGGCCAGGCGCTCGTTCTGCGCCGAGAACCGGCGGAACACCTCGGCGCTCGCCGACACGAACGTCGCGAGCTGGCGGTCGCGGCGCCCGAGCTCGGACGCGATCTGCGACAGGTTGCCCATGAGCCGGCGCAGCCGCGCGCGGCGGCGGGCGACGAGCCGGGTCGCCTGCTCGGCGTGGCGCGACAGCGGCTCGAACCGCCGCAGGACCCGCGCCAGCGCGCGCCCGCCGTCGCCCTCGAGCGCCTTGCCGCCGTCGGCGACGAGCAGCCGCAGGTAGTCGCGCGTGTCGGCGTCGAGCATCGCGAGGATCTCGTCGAAGTTCACGTCGGGCTCGCTCGCCGCGATCGACAGCCGCGCGCCGTCGCGCAGCGGCGGCCCGGCGGCGCGCGTCCCCGGGTCGAGCTCGATCACCATGTCCTTCAGGCCGGTCTTCGGCCGCAGGAGCACGGTCGCGTCCGGGTACACGCGGGCGAACCGCGGCTCGAGGTTCATGTCGACGACGGCCCGGCCGTTCTCGAGCCGCACCCCGGCGATCTCGCCGACCCGCACGCCCGACACCGTCACCGCCTGGCCCTGGCCGGGCATGACGCCCGCCGCGGTGCTGAACTCGGCGCTGAGCGTGAAGAACTCCTCGCCGACGACCGGCATCCACGCCGGCCAGGTCATCCGCTGGTGGGCGAGGATGTAGCCGCCGACCACCGCCGCGACGAGCGCGATGCCGGTCATGAGCACGAACGGCCGGAGCTGCTTGCGGATCGCGCGCCTCACCGGCCGGCCTCCTCGCGGGCGGGTGCGGGCGGCGCGGCGGCGCCGGGCGCGCTGCCGTCGGCCGGGCCGATCGACGCCGGGCCGTTGACGTCGGGCACCGGCTGGGTGTGGCAGGGCACGTCGCGGCGCAGCGGCGGAACCTTGTTCGGGAACGCGGGCCGGGTGGAGAGCGGCCGGATCGCGGTGTTGGCGAACAGCGATCCCTGGTCGGCGCGGCCGTAGTTCGTCAGGCCGGACTGGAGCCGGTTCGGCCCGCCGGCGGCCTGCAGGCGCAGGTACGGGCCGTTGCCGTCGAAGCCCTGGGCCTCGGCCGCGCTGGCGACCATCGCGTACCAGAACTCCTTGTAGTTCTCGACGCCCGACGACTGCGCGTCGTCGTCGACGCGGATGTTCCCGGTCGGGATGATCACGTCGGTGATGCACCGGTTGAACCGGTCGATCCGCGGCAGGAACTCCTTCGTCGAGCGGGCGAGCGCGGCGAGGTCGGACACCGCCGGCGACAGCTCCTGGAGCAGCCCGCCGAGCTCGGGATCGGACATCAGCTCGCGCGCCTGACGCAGCCACGGGCGGGCGGCCTGCATCGTCGCGGGCAGCTCGGCCATGGCGGGCGCGAGCTGCCGCGCGAAGCGGCGTGTCGGGGGCAGTGCGCGGTCGAGCGCGGCGAACGCGCGGCGGGCGCCGCGAGCGGCGGGGCCGAGCTCGCGGATCGTCTGCTCGAGATCGCCGGCGTGCGCGGCCGTCGTGCGCATCGTCGCGTCGAAGCCGGTCACGAGGTCACGCAGCGCCTGCTCGTCGGCGGCCAGGCCGGCGGCGGCGCGGGCGAAGCCGTGGATGAGCCGCGACAGGTCGCCGGGTCGCGGGCCGCGCAGCGCCTCGGCGACGATCGCGGTCCCGCGCAGCGCGCCCGGGCTGCTGTCGAGCGTCCGGTTCAGCGCCTCGCCGCCGGTCAGCCCGCGCACCGCCGGGTCCTGGGTGGCGTCCTCGGCGGCGGTCGGCTCGGAGTCGAGCGCGTCGCCGAACCCGCGGACCGCGTCCTGCAGCGAGCCGCGGACGTCGTCGTCGAGCGCGGACAGGACGTTGTCGAGCTGGACCGGCGAGGCGGTCTGCGTCGCCGGGATGAGCTCACCGTCGCCCAGCTCGCCCGCCTTCGGCGTCCCCGGCTGGAGCTCGACGAAGAAGTTGCCCTCCAGGAACAGGCGCGGGCGGACCTTCAGCGTCGCGTCGCGGTGGATCGGCCGCCCCGCGTCGGTGATCCGCATCGTGACGAGCGCGTGGTCGGTGTCGCGGTAGCGCTCGACGCGCTCCACGCGCCCGACCTCGACGCCGGCGATCCGGACCGGCGAGCGCTTCTGGACGAGGTTCGCGTCGGCGAACACCGCCTTGACCTCGTAGTGCGACCGGAACGGGATGCTCTTCGAGAAGCCGAAGTACGTCCCGATCGCGACGAGCACGATCGCGACGAGCCCCGCCTTCACCGGCGACATGCCCTGCGCCGCCCGCCTCATCGGCCCTCCGCCTTCCATCGCCCGGTCGGCTCGCTCCAGGTGCCCTGGTTGCCGGGCTGGTTGCCGATGACCTGACGGCCCGGCGTGTACTGCTCGTTGCCGGCCTCGCACTCGCGCTCCTGCCCGGGCGCCGCGGTGTTCGGCAGCGGGTTGGAGTGCAGGAAGCTGTCGTCGATGCGGCTGACGTCCGCGCCCCTCGGGCCGTTCGCCGGGACCGCCGCGGGGCCGGCCTCGCTGCCGGGGAGCTGCGGCAGCGCGACGATGCCGAAGCGCAGGAAGCTGCCGACCTTGTCGCTCTCCGACAGCGCGCTGCCGAGATTGCGGAAGAAGAGCGCCAGGTAGTTGCACGTGGTCTGCGCCGGCGTCGCGAACGCGATCGTCGGCTGCAGCAGCGACGCCGTCGCGGTCAGCCGTCCCAGCGCGGGACGCACGCGCGCGTCGGCGGCGAAGCGCTCGAGCGCGTCGAACGTGCCCTGCAGCCGGCGGTTGAGCGCGGGCGCGCGGCGGATCGCCGGCTCGCCCGCGCGGAACGCGGGCGCGAGGTGCTCGGACGCGTCGCCGAGCGCGCGCGTGCCGGGCCGCAGGCGGCGGAACAGCTCGGTGCTCTCGCGGACGAACGACGCCTGGGCGGGCAGCTCGCGCGTCGCGGTGCCGAGCGCGCGCGGGCCCTCGGCGATCGTGGCCTTGATCGACTCGGACACCGCGCTGAGGCCGGCGAACGTCGCCGACAGGCCGCCGAACATCTCGCCCTGCTCGCGAGCGACCGGCTCGACCTCGGTCGCCGCCTGCTCGAACGCGGGGAACAGCTCGTCGAACTCGGTCTCCGGGTCGGCGAGCGCGCGGGCGGCCGGCTCGAGCTTGTCGGTGAGCGGGCCGAGGCCGCGCAGCGTCTCGTTGAGCTCGCCGCCGCGCCCGGCCAGCGCGGTCCCCCACCCCTCGAGGTTGCCCTGCTGGCCCTTGCGCGTGGCCTCGTCGAACATGCCGAAGACCTCGTCGATCTCGACCGGCTTGGCCGCGCTGCGCTCGAGCGGGATCCGGTCGCCGTGGGCGAACGTCTCGCGCGAGCGGCCCTCGGTGACCTCGACGTACTTCAGGCCGAGCGGCGAGCGGGGGCGGATCCGCAGCGTGCTGTCGACGGGCAGGTCGCCGGCCTTGCGGTCGAGCTTGAGCGTCAGCAGCGCGCCGGCGGTGCCGTCGTCGCGGCGCAGCGGCTCGATCCGGCTGATGATCCCGATCCGCGCGCCGCCGCGCCGGACCTCGTTGCCGCGGATGAGCCCCGACGCGTTCGGCACCTCGGCCTGCACGTCGTAGGTCGGCACGAACGGCAGGCCGTTGTTGGCGTTGTAGGCCAGGAACACCGCCACGACGACGACGAGCACGGTCGCGGCGCCGATGAGCACGGGGTTGGCGGCGATCGAGCCGGTGTTGCGCCTCATCGCGCCGCCTCCTGGCCGAGCAGGTAGTCGGCGAGCGCGCTCTCCGGCGCCGACGCGGCGGTCGCCTCCTGGGTCTCGCCGCTCGAGTCGAACGTCGAGGCGCACCCCGGGCCCGGCGTGCTGACGCGCTGGGCGCACGCGTTGACGCCGAGGGCCGCGCGGACGTAGTGGCCGACCTCGTCCTTGCCGTTCACCGCGCCCGTGTAGAAGTAGATGAACCGCATGAGCTCCTCGATGCCGCCGGCGTCGTCGAAGCTGCCGGCGAGGCGGGCGAGATCGCGGGCGAGCGGGCGCAGCGGGCGCGCGAGCCTGCCGATGTCCTCGACGACCGGGCCGATCTGCGGGAACGTGCCGCGCCCCTTCCGCGCGAGGTCGCCGAGCGTCTGGAACGCGGGCGTCGCCGCCTCGGCGAACGGCCCGAAGCGCCGGACGGCCTCGTTGACGACGGGCGCGTGGTCGCCGAGCCCGTCGATCGCGGGCCGCATCTCGTCGGCGAGCTCGCCGAACCGCTCGGCGGCGGGGCCGAGCTCGCGCAGGAACGCCGGCAGCCGCTGGAGGCTGCGCTCGAGGTCGTCGCCCTCCTCGGCGGTGGCCTTCGCGGTGGCGCCGGCGTGCTCGATGAAGCCGCCGAGGTCGCGGCGGCGCTCGGCGAGCGGCTCGAGCACGCGGTCGGACGCGTCGACGAGCCGCGCGAGCAGCCGGTCCTGCTCGGCGAGCGTCTTGACGAGCCGGTCGGCCTGCTGGAGGGCCGGGTTCGCGCGGCGGATCGCGCGCCGCAGCTCGGGCCCGTTCGCCGCCAGCCCGGCGCCGAGCTCGTTGATGATCAGCCGCAGCCGCTCGCGCTGCGGGACGCGCATGATGTTGTTGATCAGGTCGACGTTGACCGGCGTCTCGTTGTTCTCGACCGGCAGGAGGTGCTGGCCGGCGCCGCGGCCGGACGCGATCCGGCGCAGGGGCGGCGCGGGCTCGCGGTTGCCGCCGCGCGCGGCGGCGGGCGTGCACTCGACGAACTGCTCGCCGATGAGCGACTGCAGCGCGATGCGGCAGCGCGCGTCGCGGCGGAACGGGCGGAACGCCGGGTCGTCGATGCGCAGCACGACCGCGGCCTTGTTGTCCTCGGTGAGGTCGACGTCCTCGATCGCGCCGACGACGACGCCGCCGATGCGGACGTCCTCGCCGGGGATGATGAAGCTCGCGTTGTCGAAGACCGCGCGGACGAGGTAGGGGTCGCCGCGGTCGCCCGCCGCGCCGGTCGCGAGCAGGACGGCGGCGGTGGCGGCGATCGCCAGCAGCGCTGCCGCGACGCGCCTCATCGGCTCCTCCCCACGACCTGGGCCGGGTCGCAGTCGGGGTTCGCCTCGTCGCCCGTGTCGACGTACGGCGCCGAGCCGTCGTCGGGCAGCGGGCCGGCGGTGCCCGGGCAGCGGCGGAGGTTGCCGGTCGTGACCGCCTCGCTGCGGCCGCGGGCTGCGAACGGCTTGGGATCCAGGCGGCCGCCCTGCGCGTCGTCGGTGAAGCGGAACGCGTCGAACACCGGGACCGTGCGCGCGTAGTGGCCGTTGGCGTCGTAGGTGGCGAGCGCGGCGCCGAACCCGCGCGCCCAGCCGACGAGGTCGGGCACGTACGGGCGGACGAAGCGGAAGATCGGCGTGCCCTCGTCGAGCGCCTTCATCGCGCGCGGGAAGCTCTCGTCGACGAGCGACGCCAGGCGGGGCAGGTCGCGCAGCGCGTCGAGCGCGTCGTTGGCCTCCCCGGGCTGGGCGAGCATCGTCCGCAGCCGGCGGAAGACCGGGCCGGACCGCTCGAGCACGGGGCGCAGGTCGTCGCGCACGAAGCCGGCGAGCTCGCGCGACGGCTCGTCGGTGGCGTCGACGAGCCGCTCGAGGTCGCCGATCGCCGCGCGCAGCGACGCCATCGCGTCGGCGCCCTCGCGCAGGGCCGGCGGCAGGTCGCCGAGCGCCTGGCGGAGCGACGAGGTGTCGGCGGCGAGCGCCGACGCCGTGGCGCGCGCGCCGGAGACCGCCGACGTGAGCTCGGCGCGGCGGTCGGCGAGCGCGCTCATCGCGTCGCCGACCTCGACGATGAAGTCCTCGAACGTCGCGCTGTCGCGCGTGATCTCCTCGGCGACCGCGGCGAGCTGCGCGACCGCGGGCGAGAAGTACTTCGCGGCCTCGTTGGCCTCGTCGGTCTTGCCGCGGTACCAGTCGCCCGAGCCGTGGATGAGGCGCCGGAGCCCGGCGCGCGTGTCGTCGTCGAGCGTGTTGAAGAGCTCGTCGACCTCGACGATCGACTGCGTGTCCTCGGTCCCGATCGTCGCACCCTCGTCGAGCTCCGGGCCGGTGCCGGGCCCGGGGCTGAGATCGACGTAGCGGCTGGCGATGCCGGTCAGGCCCTGCGCGCGGATCGCGGCGGTCGTCCCGGCGCGCAGGGGCGGGCGGTCGGGGTCGAGCCGGATGCGGACGGCGGCGCGGTCGCCCTCGGCGAGCTCGACCTCCTCGACCGTCCCCGCCGGGGCCCCGCCGATCCGGACGAGGTCGCCGACGACGAGCTGGCCGGCATCGTCGAAGAGGATCCTGTACTCATTCCCGCTGCCCGGCTGCGAGACGACGTACGACACCGCGCCGGCGGCGAGCACCAGCAGCACGACGGCGATCCAGCGCCGCGGGGACGGCAGGGTGGGACGGGACGACACCGGCAAGCGACGCCACCATATACGCCGTTGTTTTCAAGAACAACCGCAGGATTGAGCTTCCGTTGACCTCCAGAGACTTTCCTGTGTATGTTCGTGGTCGCGATGAGCACGGAAGCGTCCGAGATGCCACGGTCGCGCCCATTGCCGGCCGGCCGGCACGGGCTCTCGCGGGCGTTCGTGGTCAGCAACCAGCGCGAGCGCATGCTCGACGCGACGATCCAGGCGGCCAGCGAGCTCGGCTACGCCCGGATGCACGTCGAGGACATCATCAAGCGCGCAGGCGTCTCGCGGCGCACGTTCTACGAGCAGTTCGCCAACAAGCACGCGGCGTTCCTCGCGGCGTTCGACCTCGCCGCGGACATGCTCATGACCGCGGTGCGGCACGCCTACGAGCGCGAGACGACGTTCGAGCGGCGCGTCAGCGCGGGCTTCACCGCCTTCCTGGGCGCGCTCGCCTCGGCGCCCGACGCCGCGCGTGTGTGCATCGTCGAGGCGCTCGCCGCCGGGCCGGACGCGATCGAGCGCCGCGAGGCGGTGACCGCCGCGTTCGCCGAGGCGATCGAGTCCAACGCGCCCGACCGCCCGGCCGACGACCCGCTCCCGCCGCTCACCGCCGAGACGCTCGTCGGCGGCGTCTACGACATCGTCTTCCGCCGCCTGTGCGACGGGCGCGCGGCTGAGCTCCCGGCGCTCGCCGCGGACCTCACCGAGATCACGCTCCTGCCCTATGTGGGCCACGAGCGCGCGACCGCCGAAGCCGCTCGCCTACGCGCTGAGGGGATCGGCGTGGCGGCCGCGTCGGGCTGAAAACAACTGCGTTTGCAAAACGCTCGCGACGCCGGTACCGTGGCGCCGCTCCGCCCCGCGCGGAACGAGCAGGGTCAACATCGCCTTCCAAGGAGAGTTCGTACATGCGCAAGGTTCTGGTCTCTGTGGCGGCGCTCGCCGTCGGCGCGATGGCCGCCGCGCCTGCACCGGCGCAGGACGGCGGCGCGCAGACGACGGTGAAGGCGGACGCGAAGGTGACGCCGAGCAAGGCGGGCACGAAGCGCAAGCCACGCGGCGTCAAGCTCAACGTCAAGGTCGAGTGGACGACGCCGGGTGATCTCGAGAAGCCCATCATCCAGAAGGCCGACGTGCTCTTCCCGCGGGGCTCGCTCTACAACGGCGCCAAGTACCCGAAGTGCTCGCTGTCGGCGATGGCGCGCCGCGGCCTGGACGCGTGCCCGAAGAAGTCGATCATGGGCTCCGGCACCGCGGTCGCGTACGCCGACAACGTGATGACCTATCCGAAGATCACGGTCGTCAACGGCGGCAAGAGCCAGGTCTGCCTGTGGACCGTCATGACGAACCCCGCCCGCGTGTCGGCCTGCGTGCCCGGGAAGATCACGCGGATGAGCGGCAAGTGGGCGTACAAGCTCCACCTCGAGGTGCCGCGCAACCTGCAGATCGTGGCCGGCGTGCCGATCGCGCTGAAGACGTTCAACGTCACCGCCGGCGGCAAGAGCCACGCGAAGGACTGGCTGGCGACCACCGCGTGCCCGGGTGGCAAGTGGGCGTTCACCGTCGAGACCTACTTCAGCACGGGCGGCTCGGGCAAGTACGAGGACTCGGTCCGCTGCTCGTAGCGGCCTGACAGCAACCTTCCCCTCCCAACCAACCAGTCAGGGGCGCCGGTGGCATCTGCCGCCGGCGCCCCTTTCTCTTGGTGCCGTGCCCGGGCGGGGCGGGCGGTGGGTGCTGCTCGCGGCGGGTGGTCTGCGCCCCGGCCGGGGGTGCCGGCGCGGCTCGCTCCGCGCGGGGGGCGGTGGTGGCGGGCTCGGGCGTGGTCTGAACGGCCGCCGGTCAGGTGGGCGAGGGAGCGGGTTCGCCGGGAGCTCCTCACAGCGGGACTGGCGAGCGGGTCTTGCGCCGAGCCTTCTCGGCGCGGCCGGGGAGCGGGTCCCGCCGGGCTCTGCCTCCGCCGCCCGTGCGCCGGCGAGGTCTGTGGCACCGAAGGGTCGCTCCGCGCACCATGGGTGCCAAGGATCCGGGGGCGGCGCGGGACGGCGGTCCGCGCACCGAGTCGGGGGCCGACTCAGCGGTTCGCCGCGGTGCACGCCTCACGCACCTCGTCCCAGACCGGGTGTGTCGACTCGTGACGGTGATGCCGGGGCGAATCGACACACCCCACCCTGGGCCCGGCCGGGTGTGTCGACTCGTGACGGTCATGCCGGGACGAATCGACACACCCACCGCGCCGTGAAGCGCCGGCGCCCACGCAGCGCCCGGAGGAGCGCGCCGCCGACCCGGCTCCACGGCCGCGCCGTGTCAAGGCCGCTCGAAAAGTGACCCCGTAGCGCCGGACGAAAATTGACCCCCTTGTGGGGTTCGCGGCGGGCGGCGCGGAGGCGAAGCCCGTAGGGCGAGCCGGAGCGGCGCTCGCCGCGCGCGATCAGTCCGCGGGGGCAGCCCGGGCGAGGTCGCGGTCTTTGAGGCGGTAGCTGTCGCCTTTGAGGGCGAGGATCTCGGCGTGGTGGACAAGGCGGTCGATCATCGCGGCGGCGACGACGTCGTCGCCGAAGATCTCGCCCCAAGCGCTGAAGGGCTTGTTGCTGGTGACGATCAGGCTCGCGCGTTCGTAGCGGCGCGCGATGAGCATGAACATCAAATTCGCGGCCTGCGGATCGAACGGGATGTAGCCGACCTCGTCGACGATCAGCAGCGGGATGCGTTGCAGCCGAGCGAGCTCGGCATCAAGCCGGCCTTGGCGCTGGGCGTCGGCGAGCAGGGCGACCCATTCGGTCGCGGTGCGGAACGCGACGCGGTGGCCGGCCAGGCAGGCGCGGATGCCGAGCGCGATCGCCAAGTGCGTCTTGCCGGTGCCCGGCGGGCCGAGCAAGACGACGTTCTCCTTCCCGGCGAGGAAGTCGAGCTGGCCGAGGTGCAGCACCGTCTCGCGCCGCAGCGACGTCTGGAACGTGAAGTCGAAGTCCTCGAGCGTCTTGCGCGCCGGGAACCGCGCGGCCTTGATCCGTGACTGGCCGCCGTGGCTGTCGCGGCTGTCGGTCTCGGTCTTCAGCAGCGCGGCGGCGAACTGCTCGTAGGACCATTCCTCGGCGCGGGCCCGGTCGGCGAGCTTGGGGAGCGCCCGCGCCGCTGCCGGCGCCTTCAGGGCGCGGAACAGGTGAGCGAGCTCGCTGCTGGCGCGGGTCATGCGATGAGCGCGTCGTAGCGGTCCAGCGGCCGGACCTCGACGGGCGTCTCCGCGGAAACGTCCCGGTCGCGCTTGAGGGCGCGGGCGTGCTCGAGCGCGGTGATCGTCCGGTGCCGCGCGAATGTCCGGGCGTGGCGGCAGGCGATCTCGCCGGTGTCGAGTGCGACCGCGGTGACCGCGCGCTGATCGACGGTGACCTCGACGCGGCGGCCGACCAGTGCCGGGTCGAGGCTGTAGTCGTTGGTGTCCAGGCGCAGGTGCGGATCGGGCGGAACGCGCATCGTCCAGCGCCGGGACGTGTCGGGCATCTGCGCCGGCAGCGGCGCCATCACCTCGAGCTCTGAAACGAGGCGATCGACCGGTCGAGCCCTGAGCGTCTTGTGCGTGCGCGCGTTGACCTTCTGAAACCAGGCGTCGAGCTGGTCTTGGAAGTCCAGCTCGTTGGCGAAGGCGCGGCCGGGCTCGAAGTTGGTCTCCGCGTAGCCCTGCAGCCGCTCGACCGCGCCCTTGGCCTGCGGGTCGGCCGGCTCGCAGAAATGCCAGTCGACGCGGAGCTGGCCGCAGAACGCGGCGAACGCGTCGGTCGGCCGGCCGGCGTGGCCGTGGATGCCGGCCTGGCGGTCCCAGACCAGCGTCTCCGGCAGGCCGCCGAGGCGCTCCAGGCAGCCAGCGACCCCCGCCAGCAGGTCCTCGGTCTCCTTCGAGAACACCAGGACTCCGGCGCCCGCGCGGCTGTAGCCCAGGCACGCGACGACGACCCAGCCGCGCCGCGTCTGGCCGTGTCCGACCGGCACCTCGTCGCGCGGCTGCCAGACATCGAACTGGCAGATCTCGCCCGGCCGATAGACCGTCCGCTGAAACGTCCGCGGCGGCGGCGCAAACAACGGCCGGACCTCGCGCAGATAGTCGTCGACGACCGTCTTCGAGGCGGTGCAGCCGAGCGGCTCGAGTAGCTCGCGGATCCGGACGCCGGACAACTTGGGATCGGCCTTCAGCAGCCGGTGGATCTCCGGCTTGAACGGTTCAAGGACGCTCGGCCTCGGCGCGCGCTCATAGCTCGGCGGCTGGTCGCTCCGCAGCGCTCTCCGGACCGTGTTGCGCGACAGCCCCGTCGACCGTGCGAGCTCCTTGATCGACTTGCCGGCGACGAAGTGCTCGCGCCGCAACTCGGCCCACTGCTCCACCGAAACCACCTCCAGCCGCCCCCTCCGTCGTCGAAGTCGACGACGAGGCTCGGCACCACCTCGGACGTCTCCGCCGTCGCCCAAGGGGGTCAGTTTTCGCGCGGCGGAGGGGGGTCAGTTTTCACCCGGCGCCGACACGCCGAGAAGGCTCGGCGCGAGACCCGCCCCTCAGCCCCGCCGTGAGGCGCTCCCCGCGAACCCGTTCCCTTGTCTCCCTGACCAGCGGCCGTTCAGACCACGCGGCAGGCCCCGCCACCGACGCCGCTCGGAGCGAAGCCGTCCCGCGTCCCCGGCCGGGGCCCGGTCGATCCGCCGCGCTGCTCTCCGCACCCTCTTCTCGCGGGACTGACGGCGGCCATGGGATTCTCCCCGTAGGCGGCCATCGAAAGTCCCCACTGGCGGTCGTCGGTTCTCCCCACCGGTGGCCGTCGGATCTCCCCACGGTCCTGTCCTGAGCGGCCGGTAGTTCGGC